>Ga0182744_1000023_pt1 | contig 204968 bp, 202 predicted proteins | sample eDN3rd30CKraftMG_FD_128525 | JGI IMG/M metagenome (GOLD analysis project Ga0182744, IMG submission 128525) | Enriched Miracle-Growth compost microbial communities from Emeryville, California, USA - eDNA 3rd pass 30_C Kraft MG (version 2) (version 2) ... | reverse complement strand
TTGATGTTGTTTTTCAGTTCTGCGCCGTTTTGCCCGTAATCGTAAACGGCGGAAAGTCCGTCGTAGATTTCACTTGACGGAAAAATAAAACCATATTCTTTAGCGTGGGAAACCACTTTCTTGAAAACATCTTCCTGCTTTGCCATAAATTCTTGCTTTAATCTGCAAAAATAAACATTTCCTGTTATAATTTGATTGAAATAGAAAGGCGTTCCGTAAAAAAATCATCATTTTTGTATAAAATTAAATCCCAAAGAAAAATGGTACTGGTAACTCTTAAAATATTCAATACGGAACCGGAAGCAGAATTGTTCAAAATTTTTCTGCAAGACCACGGAATTGAGGCATTTGTTTTCGGCTCAGTTTTAGCAAATACATACAATGTTTTCAATATGACGAGCGGCGGTGTTCATCTGAAAGTGAGAGAAGATGATCTTGAAAAAGCTAAAAATCTTGAAGGTGAATTTTACAATGGAAAACAACCGGAATAGCCGAAACAAAAAAACGCTTCCGAAACTTTAAGTTTTTGACAGCGCTTGATCCTGATTTATATTTTTTTTTAGAAATTATAGCTTAAAGCCAAACCGTTTCCAGCGGATTCCAGCTTGAAATAGGGCTGGAAAGCTGTGGATTCCCCATTTTCTATTTGTAAGGCTTTATCCATATTTTTCTTTGAGGCGATGGCAAAAGGAATTCCGATTCCAACCAACCCTGCTCCAATTCCGACAATAGCCCAATAGCCACTCTTGTCATTTTTTATCATATTGCCAGATAAAGAATGTTGGTACTCTTTAGGAGAAAAAAGAATTCCACCTAAGCCCAACCCTATTCCGAAACCTCCAGTATAAGCAAAAATACTTCCTACAGTGTTGTTGGTTCTGGATTTTTTAAAAGTTTCAAGCGCTTCTGCATTGCTGAAAACATTTTCATATTGTGACATTTTATAGGTTTGTCCGTCTTTTACCAATTTATTTTTTTTGACAGAAACTTGTCCAAATGCAATTTGGGTAAAAAGAATGCCCGAAAATAGTAAGGTTTTATTCATATTTTAAATTTTTTGCATAAATACATCTTTTTTTTCATCCCGAAAATTCGTTTTCAATTTTTTCCAAAGACAGTATCACTTGGGAGATTTTCTTCTGTTGATTTCTGATTTTTCGCGGTCTGATATAAAACCATCCGAAAAGAATCCAGGAAAATGTAATGGTATACGTGAAAATTCCCCAGAAAAGGCTCATTCTTTCTGCAAATTCAAAAAGATAAAATGCCATCCCAAGCGAAAGCAAAAGATAATACTGGCTGATTCCTTTTGTCTGCATATACAGATCTTTCTGCTGCAGGATTTTCATCTGTTTCAGATATTCCTGATTGCTGAGTGCCGGATTAATTTTATTGATGATTTTAATTTTCTGAAAGTTCAGGAAAATATAAAGAATCAGCGCTGAAACCGCGAATAACATTCCGGATTTTGTCATAAAATGTAAATCGGGAAAACGGAGCCAAACCCAAACAATTGTTCCGAAACTTGCTAAAAGTGACAGTATTAGAAGTATGGAAGACCACAGTTGTTTTTTGCTGTAAAATTGGGCTTTTTCCTGAATGGTTTTACGATCAGGAAGATGGGTTTCGCGTTGTTTCCAAATTTCTTCAAAATTATATCTGGTTTCCATAATGTCTGAATTTTTCGGTTAATTTTTCTTTGATCCGGTGGATTTTTATCCGCACGTTTCCGGGAGAAATTCCCAATATTTCGGCAATTTCGGCTTGCTTTACATTTTCCAGCTCCATAGAAATAATAATTCTTTCTATTTCGGGCAGCTCGGAAATGCATTGGTACAGAAAATCCGTCATTTTGTCCTTTTCTATTTTTTCGTGAAGCGTATCGTCATTGCTCAACGAAACCGGAATTTCTGCTTTTGGCAACTTTTTCTGCTGATTGATCTGTTTCAGGCAGATATTGGAAGCGATTCTGTAGATCCATGTTCCTATTGCTGCTTCTGCACGGAATTTCGGAAGCTGCCGGAAAACAGCGATAAAAGTTTCCTGAACCATATCTTTCGCAAGATCATCGTCATTCACATAACCTCTGCAAAGCCTGAAAATAGGCTTCCGGTATTTTTCGTAAATGGTTTCGAAATGTAAATCCTGCATTGATGGTTTTATGTTTAGAGAATGAAAATAGAAAAATGTTACAACTATTGTTCACTTTGTCAAAGTTTTTGCGAAGCAAAGAAATCTTTGACAAAGTTTAAAAAAAACTTCCAATATCAGGTTTCCGTCTTCCAACAGAATTAAGTATTTTTGTAAAACTTTTCTCCGATGTACAAAAGCATTATCCTTCCCATCCTTTTCAAATTTGATCCTGAAAAAGTTCATCACTTTACTTTTTCTTTTCTGAAAAATTTCGGGTTTTTATCTCAGCTCATTTTTCCCAAGCCAATTGAAAACAAGCGTCTTGAAAGAGAAGTTTTCGGACTGAAGTTTAAAAATCCTGTCGGATTGGCTGCGGGTTTTGACAAGAACGCTGTGCTTTACAATGAACTTTCAAAACTTGGTTTTGGTTTCATAGAAATCGGAACACTAACGCCAAAAGCGCAACCCGGAAATGACAAGAAAAGGCTTTTCCGTTTGGTGGAAGATTCTGGAATTATCAACAGAATGGGCTTCAATAACGATGGTGTTGATGCTGCTGTTGAACGCCTTAAAAAAAATAAAAACGTCCTGATCGGAGGAAATATTGGCAAAAATAAAGTAACGCCCAACGAAAATGCGGTGGATGATTACAAAATCTGTTATGAGAAACTCTTCCCGTATGTCGATTATTTTGTGGTGAATGTAAGTTCGCCAAACACGCCTAATCTTCGCGAGCTTCAGGATAAGGAACCTTTAACGCAATTACTTGGAACTTTACAAAAATTGAATTCTGAAAAAACATCCCCAAAACCCATTCTCTTAAAAATAGCTCCGGATCTTTCTGATGACCAACTATTAGATATTATCGACATTGTAAAAGAAACCAAAATTGCCGGAGTAATTGCCACCAACACTACTTTGTCAAGAGAAAATCTGGTTTCAGAAAATCAAAAAGAAACGGGCGGACTTTCCGGAAAACCTTTGACGAAGCGTTCAACAGAAGTCATTCGTTTTCTTTCCGAAAAAAGCGGAAAAGCATTTCCTATTATTGGCGTTGGCGGAATTCATTCTGCAAAAGATGCGATGGAAAAACTGGATGCCGGTGCATGTCTCATTCAGCTTTATACAGGATTTATTTATGAAGGTCCGAATTTGATTCATGAGATTAATGCCGAACTTTTAAAAAGATCTGAAAGGATAGAAATTCACAGAAAAAAGGAAGTCTGAAGATTTCGGAACTTTTTAACAAAGAGGTTGATATAAAACAAGCAGTTGTGCATTTAGAGATAAAACTTATCTTATTGAAAATCAACGCTCAATGACTTTGGAAAAAGAAGCATTAAAAAAAATTAAAGAAATTCCGTTAAAAAATTTTCATTGTTTGAGTGGCGGCAAAAATTTTTATTTGATGAATAATCTCGTTTCCGCCTGAAACCTAACGAAGTGGTTAGACGAGCGCAGAGAGTCAATTTTGAAAATTTTAGGAAATTCTTTAAAATTTTAGCCGAGTTTCCAGTCTTGAACTTTTGGTTCTTTTGTTTCAAGACAAATCGACGAAGGAGATTCGCTGACTCAAATGAAAAAAATAAAAAGTTGAAGCAAAAAAAACTGATAATCAGCAAAATACGAAATGCTTTCCAAATGCACAACTGATGTAAAAATTAGATTTGAAATAGAGAGAAGAGACTGGACACAATTCAGTCTCTTTTTATTTTTAAATAAAAAAATGAGCGATGGTGTAAATCACCAATCCAACCAAACCGCCGACCAAAGTTCCGTTTACGCGGATAAACTGTAAATCCTTCCCGACTTCCAGTTCCAGCTTGCGGCTCAGCTCTTTGCCTTCCCAATTGCCAATCGTTGAAGATATTAAACTTCCGAACTGATGCGTATTTTTCAAAATATATTTGTATGCGGTTACCCTAATCCAATGATCGATCTTTTGCCGGAATTCCTCATCATTCTGAAGGTTTCCGGATAATTCGTCCAGATTTTTTTTGACATAATTTTTAATCGTTGAATTTTCTTTCGAAAGCTCTTCTGTCAGATTATTCTTTACCGATTTCCAAATGTCCGCGGCATAAGAATGTAATTTATCTTCCTGAAGAAAAGATTCTTTAATCTTTTGAAAATCCTCTTTCCACTTATCCTGGGTTTTAAGTTCAACCGTAAAATTATCAAGTTTTGTCGTAATTTCCTGTCTCATTGGATGTTGAAGATCGTTTTCCACCTCTTCAAAATAAGTGGAAAGCCCTTGGGTAATTTTCTCAGCAATTTTATCATCCACAAACTTCGGAATCAGCGAGAAGCTTTCTTTTTTTACACGGTCGCGCACCATTTCTTCGTTTTGCAAAACGTATTCTTTTACTTGTTTCGAAAGATTGGTAATGATTTTCTGGTGTTCGTTTTTTTCAAGAATATATTCCATTCCATTGCCTATTATTTCGTTTATTTTGAGTTCTTTGGTCATTTCTCCCGCTTTTTTGCTGATGAATTTCACCACGGTTTCGTCATCCAGTTTTTGAAGGATATTTAAAAGAATGGAAGAAAATTCGTTAACCAAAATTTCCTGATTCTTCGTTTTGGAAAGCCATTCTCCAACAAAAACCGAAACTTTTAGTTTTAAAATATAAGGACGGATATTCTGCGGCGAAAGAAAATTCCCGACCACGAAATTCCCGAGATTATCACCGATTCTTTCTTTGGAATTTTGAATCAAATTGGTGTGTGGAATTTTCAATCCTAAAGGATAATGAAAAAGCGCCGTTACAGCAAACCAATCTGCTAAAGCACCAACCATTGCCGCTTCCGAAAATGCACGAACATAGCCAATCCAATGTGAATCGTTGGTTTTTTGGAGGATCGTGGTAACAACAAAAATAATCGCCATCAGCACGAAAAGTCCTGTAGCAAAGGCTTTGTATTTCCGAAGTTGTTTTTTCTTTTCGAGATCGTTCATTATTTTAAAATTAGTAAATTTGAATATGAAATGTCTAATGCTCTTTTTTACTTTTTTCTTTTTGCAAAGTTGTTCGCAAACGCAAAAACCTGTAGATACCAAAAACGCAAAATCCCACAAAATGGAAAACAACACAACAAAAAACAATCCATATTACTCCAGAACCGACAGAACAAAATTAAATGTTCCCAATTCTGAATGGAAAAAAATTCTTCCTGCCGATTTGTATGCTGTTGCAAGAGAAGCTAATACAGAATATCCTTTCACCGGAAAATATAATGAGTTTGACGAGTTGGGCGAATATTACTGCGCCGTTTGCGGAAATCATCTTTTCCGGAGCGATGCGAAATTTGCCTCGACCTGTGGTTGGCCAAGCTTTTTCGAAGCCGATAAAGAAGGGGTCATTTACAAAAGAGATTCTTCACACGGAATGGAAAGAATTGAAGTTTTATGCAAACGCTGCGAATCGCATTTGGGACACGTTTTCAATGACGGACCACCACCAACCGGAACAAGATTTTGTATGAATTCTGTAAGTTTGGATTTCGAGCCGGATAAAAAGTAGAGAAATTATTGAGGATTATTCTCTGAAGCAGATTGCGATTTCTGCTGTTCTGCCGCTTTTTTCTGATCCTTTTCCAAAGCTTCTTTCGCAGCTTTTTCCAAACGGTCTTTTTCTTCTTTCTGCTTGCGCTCTTCTTCCTGTTTCAGCAAAACCTGCTTTACGGAATCGCGGTATTTTTGTGAAGACATCCGTATTCTTTCGGCTACATCTACGGAAATAGCACCGCTTGAAAACGAATCTACAGCTGTTGTATCATATGGTTTTTCCACATAAGCGTCATCGGTTTCGCTGATATTTTTGTTCTTTTTGGAACAGCCTATCAGTATTATCATTACAGCCGGGAAAATCCATCCAATCGTTTTCATTTCACAAATTTATTTTTTCAATTTCAATCTTTTCATCTTGCACTTTGCATCCCGCTTACTGAATCCTGAATTTATCATTTCGCCACATTCTTGCCAGCACGAATCCGATAATTGCACCACCAATATGGGCAAGATGCGCAATGCCACCCATATTTCCACTAAATTGCAAATACAGTGAAATCACAATGATAATCGGTAAAAGATATTTTGCTTTAATGGGAAACGGAATGAACATAAACATCAGCTTTGCATCCGGAAACATCGTAGAAAATGCTGCCACAACTCCGAAAATTGCTCCGGAAGCTCCTAACATTGGTGTTTGTAATGCCGAAAATAAGTTTTGTGCCATTTCCTGAGTTTCTGGTGTTTTGCCCGGATTCAGCGCTTCTCCGTGATAGTTCAATGCAGATTTCCGGAAAATTTCTGCCACATTCACTCCTTCCGATGTTAAAGCATTGGTAAGCTGATGAACTTCGTAAAAATTCCAGAGGTTGAACAAAACGAAAGCTCCCAATCCACTTGCAAAATACAGAATCGCAAATTTCTTTGTTCCCAAAACCTGCTCCAAAACCGGTCCGAAGCTCCACAACGTGAGCATATTGAAAAGAATGTGCATCACACCAATTCCCGAAGAATCGTTGAACGGAGCGTGCATAAACATATGGGTAATAATCTGCCACGACCGGAAATTCGGTGAAAACGGATAAAAAGCGGAAAGCATCGCATAGAAATAATCTGTATTTACAAAATTGGTAATCAGATAAACGATGGCACAAAGAATAATGATATTTTTGGTAACGGGTGTAAGTTTCGGAAACATTTTCTAAAATTTATTTTTAAGTTCATCAAGCGGAATTTCGTAAAAGCAGCGCTTTCCGTCCGGAAGAAATTCCGGAAACCCAAGTTTTGTAAAATCACGGATTACCTGTTCTGCATCGGCTTTGTAAATAAAATCGAAGCGGGATTTGCTCTGCATTTTATTCCATTGATGATGATAAAACTGCAAAAAATCTTCTTCGGTCTTGTATTCCAAAATTTCAAAAAGATTCTCCAGAAACTTCATTACTTTGGTTTCTTTCAGACCTTCCGGAACGGCTTCTATTCTCAGCACATTTTCGTGGGCAACACTCATTTCAAAACCAAGTCCGGGAAGATATTTTTTTATGGAACGGTATTTATTTTTTTCGATTTCGTTCATATGATATTCCAAAGAAAAAAGCAGCGGATGGCTGTTGGTGCTTTTCTTCGGTGCCGAATTATTTTCCGAAACGATAAGACGGTGCATTCTTCCCAAATCCAACATCAGCGTTGCACTGTCCTTGTTAAAAATCCAATATCCGTTCGGAAGCCTCATCAGATCTTCATCGAAATCCTCGTCTTCGAAAAGGTTAATTTTGGACGGTGCTGCAGAAATATTCTGATGATACATTTCCGCAAGGTTTTGTATTTCGGCAGCTTTTATCTTCGGCTCATCAAGAAAAGGATTAAAATCTTTGTCCACCGAAACTTCCGGCATTTTCATATTTTGTGCGGAAGGCGAAATTTTTGTATGCTGAAGAAAACGGTCTATTTCAGGATCTTTGTTGAAATCCAGACTCGGTGCAATATTATATATTCCCAAAGATTTTTTGACATTGGATCGGAGCAAAGCAAAAATCAGGTGCTCATCCTCAAATTTTACTTCGGTTTTTTGTGGATGAATATTCACATCTATTTTCTCGGGATCAATTTCTAGAAAAAGAAAGAACGAAGGCAAATAACCCGGAAGCAAAAGTCCTTCAAATGCTTCCTGAACTGCTTTGTTCAGATAAGCACTTTTGAAAAATCTTCCGTTTACGAAAAGAAACTGCTCACCACGAATTTTCTTTGCAGATTCCGGTTTACCGATATAGCCGGAAACTTTTATCCAGCCCAAATCTTCTTTTATCGGAATCAGATGCGGCTGAAGTTTCCTACCGAAAATTTCGATAATTCTTTGCAGCTGACTTCCCTTTCGAAGACGGAAAACGGCATCGTCATTATGAAAAAGATCAAACTCAATCTGTTCGTGCGCCAAAGCCACCCTTTGAAATTCATCAATAATATGCCGGAATTCCACATTATTATTTTTCAAAAATTTTCGTCTCGCCGGAACATTATAAAATAAATTTTTTACCAAAAAATTAGAGCCTTCGGAGGTTTGTATCGGCTCCTGAAACTGAAGATTACCACCTTCGATGTAAATATTGGTTCCGGTTTGGGCTTCTTTTATTTTGGTCCGAAGTTCCACCTGCGCAACAGCTGCAATGGAAGCCAATGCTTCACCACGAAATCCTTTGGTGGAAATTTTGAAAATATCTTCGGTATTGCGGATTTTGGAAGTTGCGTGTCTTTCGAACGCCATTCTGGCATCGGTTTCCGACATTCCGCTTCCGTTATCTACAACCTGGATCAGGTTTTTTCCCGCTTCGCGCACAATAAGTTCAATTTTTGTGGCTCCTGCATCAATTGCGTTTTCCAACAATTCCTTTACAATGGAAGATGGTCTTTGCACCACTTCTCCAGCAGCGATTTGATTGGCAACGTGATCCGGTAAAAGCTGAATGATATCCGACATTTTCTGTTAATTCTCAACAAAAATAAGGAAAGATTTCAGAAGAAAAAGATTTTTATTTCTTGGTTCCGTGATAAGGTTAGATCGCAGAATTTCCCCAAACTTGTGATTCATCCGTTTACATTGGAGCAAAAAATATGGTAGAAAAGAAATGATAAGAGGGTGATCTTTAACAAAATTTAATATTTCGTAATAGTGATAAGGAACAGATTTTGTATCTTCACGGGAGACAAATCTGAGAAATATGAGAAAAGAAACAGGAATACTTTTAGCCGGAGCAGTAGGTTTTTTCGCAGTAATGGGAATTGTGGGAATCAGAAAGATTTTGAAATTCAAAAATAAAAAATATGATGATTATTATTCCGATTTTCATCGCCATTTCGAGAAAAGATATCGTACTGATGAGCATCACGGAGTAGAATTTCTTTCGATGCTGTAATCCTGCGATTGGCTTTTAGCAAAAATTCAAAATTAGATCCGTTTTTTAATCAATGATACCTCCGGTTTTCCAAGACCGGATTTTTTGTGGAAAACTCTTTTCTTAAAACTCATTATTTTCAGAAAAACCGGTTTTAATTTTACCTCATCAAAATGCAAGAAAACAATATTATAAAAGGAATCGGCGCACAGCGAAACGTGATCAACCGTTTCGACAGGTTTACTTATGAACCTGAAGATGAAGATTTTGAAATAGCAAAAACATCTTTCACGGAAATTTTTCCAAGAACAATTGTAAATGAAGTAAAAAGTCCGGATTTGCCGATGGAATTATCGCTGAATCCGTATCAAGGATGCGAGCACGGCTGCTCTTATTGCTATGCAAGACCAACACACGAATATTGGGGATATTCTGCAGGAATTGATTTTGAAAGGAAAATAATGGTGAAAAAAAATGCTCCGGAACTTTTGGAAAAATTTTTCAGGAAAAGAAATTACGTTCCTAAAATCATTTCGCTTTCAGGAAATACCGATTGTTACCAACCTGCCGAGCGCCAGCTGGAAATCACCAGGAAAATCCTGAAAATATGCCTGGATTACAGACATCCTGTCGGAATTATTACCAAAAACGCTTTGGTTCTTAGAGATTTGGACATTCTGAAACCAATGGCAGAACAGAATCTTGTTGCGGTTTCTTTAAGCATTCCCACCATCAATGAAGAGCTGCGCAGAAAAATGGAACCGAGAACCAGCTCTGTAAAAAACAAACTGAAAGCAATAGAAATCCTTACCGAAAACGCAATTCCCGTGAATGTAATGGTAGCACCTGTAATTCCGGGTTTAACGAGCGATGAAAGTCTGAATATCCTGAAAACCGTTTCAGAAGCGGGAGCTTTAAGCTTCGGTTATACTTTGGTGAGATTAAACGATACGGTGGAACCTGTTTTTATAAAATGGATCGAAACCCATTTCCCTGATCGTGCACAAAAAGTTCTTAACTTAATCAGAAATATGCGCGGCGGAAAATTAGGAGAAAAACGATATTTCGACCGCTATCACGGCCAAGGAAATATTGCAGAAATGATTCACAGAACTTTTGAGCTGGGAAGGAAAAAGTTTTTCCAGGAAAAAAAATACCCCAAACTTTCCACAGAAAACTTTACAGGAACCAAAGAACAGCAGCTGCGATTATTTTAAGAGCTTGTGATAAATTTCGTTCGGATGGATTAAAATGATACTTTTGCAGCTATGAAAAAATTTTCTTCCAAAAGGAGCGTTCAGATTTTAGCACATCTTTTAAAGGAATATGGCATTGATGATATTGTAATTTCTCCGGGATCGCGCAATGCACCACTTGCTATCCATTTTGCGGAAATGGAAAACCTCAACTGCTACAGCATTGTGGACGAAAGAAGCGCCGGATTTGTAGGAATGGGAATGGCAAAAAGTACGAAAAAACCGGTTGCCGTTACTTGTACAAGTGGTTCTGCAGCAGCCAATTATTATCCTGCCGTTACAGAAGCTTTTTATCAGAATGTTCCACTTTTGGTTTTAACTGCCGATCGTCCTGCAGATTTTGTGGATATTTTCGACGGACAAACCATCCGGCAGAAAAACCTTTTCCAACAGCACTCTTTCGGAGATTTTGAACTTTTGGAAGACCATCAGGAAAATGCGGAAGAACAAAACTGGGAAATCATTAAAAAAGCAATCGAGCTTTGTTTTGAAAAGCAAGGTCCGGTTCATATCAACATTCCTTTGCAGGAGCCACTTTATGATCTTGTAAACGAACTTCCCTTTTTCCCGGAAGTTGAAAAAACAATTCAGAAAAAAAACTATGAAATCCCTTCTTCGCTGATTGCGGAATGGAATATTTCAAAAAGAATTATGATTCTGGTGGGAACCCGCAATTATACTGCTGAACTGGAATCCCAACTGTCGCAATTAGTTAAAAACCACAGCGTTGTGGTTTTATGCGAAGCCAATTCTAACCTGCATCACGAAAAATTTTTCAAGCATATTGACCGCTATATCACCGGTTTTTCGGAGGAAGATTACAAAACATATGCTCCGGATTTGCTGATTACGGTTGGGCAAAATGTAGTTTCTAAAAGAGTGAAACAGTTTCTTCGGAAAGCCAAACCGAAAAATCACTGGCATATAGACGAAATCTGGCAGCCGGACACTTATTTTTCATTAACAGAAAAAATTGAAACCAAACCGGAAACATTCTTTGGGAAACTGTTGAACTTCATACAGCTTGAACCAAAATCTTATTTCAATCTGTGGGATGTTCTGCGGGATAAAAAAGATGCAAAACATTCGGAATATTGTATGAAAACCGCCTTTTCGGATTTCAGCTTTTTCAGGATTTTTTCGGAAACGGTTCCGGAAAATTATCATATCCATTTTTCTAATTCTTCGGCGATCCGCTATGCCCAGCTTTTTGATTTCAAGAACAATAAAATATATTGCAACCGTGGAACCAGCGGAATTGACGGCTCTACTTCCACCGCAATGGGTTTTGCCATTAAAAATGAAAAACCAACCGTTCTGGTAACCGGAGATCTGGGATTTTTTTATGATATCAACGGGCTTTGGAACCAATATATTCCGCCGTTTACACGGATTATTATTTTCAATAACGAGGAGGGAAATATTTTTAAAATTATTCCCGGACCTTCTAATGCCAATCCCAATATTCTGGACGAATTTATTGCAACAAGGCATCACAGAAATGCAGAATTGGCGGCAAAAATGTTTGGCTTCGGATATACAAAAGTGGATGATGAAATGACTCTGGAGCGGGTAATGGAAAATTTTTACAAACCGGATGCGCAACCTAAAATATTGGAAATCAATACTTCAAAAATTGAAAACGCCGAAATCCTGAAAGGTTATTTCGAATATTTGAAATAGCTATCTTTCGTATCTCCATTTAAAAAATTTGAAACCAAGATTTACGGGGAGTGAAATAAATAAATTTTTCTTTTTTAAATCATTAGAAAATTCTCCCGAAAAATAATCAGAAAAACTCAAGCTTTTTAATTGTGAATAGGCTTTATAGCTTCGTTTCCAAAGGTTTTCATTTTTCTGTGCTTTCCAGTTCATCTGCAAAGTCTGGACTTTGAAATTGATAAGATATTCAAGAATTAAATTTTTACGCTTTTCATTGGTTTCATTTTTAAAAGCATCATTCATATATTCCGCAATCGTAATCCAGTTTCCGAAATGTTTTTCGCCACGATTGTGGATAATGGAAGCACCGTGGAAATAATACAAATACGTGTTTTCCCGAAGAAAAGCAATTTTTGACAGCTTCAGCGCACATTGGAAACTCCACAAAACATCCTGTGAAAAAAGATCTTTTACGAAATAAAGTTTGTGCTTCATCAGAAAATCTAACCGTACCAATTTATCACAAGCCATTACCGGATATTTCCCATCTGCAAAATTTTGAAAAACAGCCTGATTGTCTTCTATCTGATCTTTTTCTGATTTTATTGGGAAATAATTTCTTTCCCAACCTTCTTCTTCGTTGATACAAACGGTTTGTCCCAAAACCATTTCCGCATCCGTTTTTTCTGCAAGATCTACAAGGTTTTCGATAGCAAATTCCGTAATTTCATCATCGCTGTCGAGGAAATAAATATACTTTCCTTTCGCAGAATCCATTCCTGCATTTCTCGCCATTGAAAGTCCGAGATTTTCCGGCTGATTGATGATTTTAAAATTGAAATCAGGATTTTTAGAAACAAATTCTTCTGCGATTTCCATGGAATGATCGGGCGTTACATCATTTACCAGAATACATTCAATTTTTTTGTACGATTGTTTCACGACGGATTTCAGGCATCTTTCGATAAATTTTTCCACCTTGTAAACAGGAATGACAATAGAAACCAGCGGTTTTATCATTATGCACTTTAATTTTCTGCAAAAATACTCAATTTATCGTGAAAGGTTTATCTTTGCAATACAGGCAAAAAGCGGATGAACTTTTTTTCAAAAATTATTCTTAAAATTTTAAGACGCAGAAACCTTGGTATTCTGAAAAATCATTCTAGTTCAGAGATTGGGAAACATCTTCGGTTTGGCGATTTCTGTAATTTTACGCTTTATCCTAACCTCCGAAAAATCCGTTTGGGAAATGATGTGAATATCCGGAATTATTGCAATATTTTGGTAGGAAACCAAGCAGAATTAATTTTGGGCAATCGTTTCTTTATGAATAATTATTGCTCGATTAATTGTTTGGAAAAAATCGAAATCGGAGAAAATACACTTTTCGGAGAAAATGTAAAACTCTACGATCACAACCACGAATATTCTACTAAACCTGAATTTAAGGTGGAGCATCAGAAATTCAAAACAGCGCCGATAAAAATTGGGAAAAACTGCTGGCTCGGAAGCAACGTAACCGTTCTGAAAGGCGTTACCATTGGAGATAATACGATTATTGGAGCGAATTGTCTGATTTATAAAGATATTCCTGAAAATTCTGTAGTGAAGCATCATTCAGAAATGGTGATTGAAAAACATTCATAAACACAATGATAAAAAAATACGTTAACTATCTGAAAACTTTACGGAATCAGAGAAAAGATATTCCGGAAGATTATCCTTTCGTAATGTATCCGGAAGAAAAAATACTGTTGCAAAAATATCTTCTTTCTGCCAAAAATTATTTGGAATTCGGGACGGGCGGAAGCACCATTTTCAGCCTCATCCATTCCACAGTGCAGATTATTTCCGTGGATACCAATATGCCTTGGATTTCGTTTATCAAAAAATATAAAATTATCCGGAACAATCTTGGAAAAAGACTTCGTATACATTTTGTAGATATTGGTGCTACAAAAAATTGGGGATTTCCGGTAAATCTGGATTCAAAGGAAAAGTTTCCCGCTTTTTCTAAAGAAATTTTTACAAAAATAAATCCTAAAGAAATTGATCTGATTCTTATCGACGGTCGTTTTCGCGTAGCCTGTACCTTGCAGGCGATTCTTAATTGCCGGGAAAATAAAGATTTGAAAATCCTGATTCACGATTATTCGCTTCGCGAAGATTATAAAATTGTGGAGGAATTTCTCGATATTCTGGAAAAAGAAAAAACGCTTTTCGTTTTCAAAATAAATGAAAACGCAGATGATGAAGAAGTTGCGGAACTTTACGAAAAATATAAATATATTGCTGATTAAATGCTCTTCTCCATCCTCATCGCCCATTATAATAATTTTGAATATTTCAAAGCTTGCTACCAAAGCATTCTGAACCAAACCTATCAGAATTTTGAAATTATTCTTGTAGACGATTGCTCAACGGACGGATCTTTTGAAAAAATCTGTGAGTTAACCAAAGAAGATTCCCGTGTAAAAATTCATAAAAATGAGCATAATAAAGGCGTTGGTTTTACCAAAAGAAAATGCGTGGAAATGGCTTCCGGAGAAATCTGCGGATTTGTGGATCCGGATGATGCTTTGGAAAAAAATGCCCTGGAAACAATGCTTCAGCATTATTCTTTAGAAAAAATCACAGCCGTATATTCTCAATTTTTATTGTGTGATGACCTGCTGAATCCTAAAGAAACATTCAAAAATTCTGCGCAGGTAAAAAACGAAAATCCACTGTTTTTCAATATTTTTCTGGAAATCAATCATTTCTTTACGTTCCGGAAATCTGCTTACGAAAATACTTCGGGAATCAATCCGGAACTTACTTCTGCCGTCGATCAGGATTTATATCTGAAAATTTACGAAAAAGGTGAGGTTCTTTTTGTAAAAAAACCTTTATACCTATATCGCCTTCACGAAAAGGGAGTTTCCCAACAAAAATCTAAAAAGGGAAAACTGAATCAAAACTGGCATTCAGTATTAAAAGAAACCTTGAAAAGAAGAAAAATTACAGAACTGTACGGAAAACCGGTTTCGGAGATTGAGAATCTTCCGGAATTTATTTTCAAAAAACAAAACCATATTTTCACCCGACTGAAAAGAAGATTCTTATGACCGATATTTTTATCAAATCTTTCAATCGTCCATATTACTTAGACCGTTGTATATCATCCATTTACAGCAATGTTTCTGGTGCATACAATATTACGGTTTTGGATGACGGAACACCGGAAAAATATCTGAACAAAATCCGTGAAAAATATCCGGAAACAGTAATCGTTACTTCTGAAAATTACAGGGAAAAAACTTTGGCGATAGAAGAAAACCTGAATTCCGGAAAGGAAATAAACGGTTTTGAAATCCCGACAAAACTCTGGATTGAAGCGGCAAAAAAGGCTTCTCCTTATTTTATAATGACCGAGGACGATGTTTGGTTTACACAAAAAATTGATCTTGATCTTCTAATAAATGATTGTAAAAAATACGATATTCAGCTTCTGAAATTAGGTTGGCTTGGCAACAAAAGTGATGATAAAAATATTGATATTCAAGAAGTAAGCTCCGAAATAAATACTGCAATTCCGAAAGATTTATTTCTTTCCGGAGAAAAAATAATGGAAGCGTTTTTTTATAACCGTTTCAAATTTTTCACTATTCTTTACAAACTCGGAAAAGTGGATAATGAAACACGAAGAAAATATTGGGCGCTCAATTCGATTCTGATGGGATTGTATAAAAAAGAATACTGGCTGGAAATCTGGAAAAATATGCACGGAAAAGTGGATGAAAAACGCCAGCTGATTAATGCATCCGTATTTTACAAAAATCACAGAAGCAATAAAAACTTCGTTTCGCGTCTGAAAAATGAAGCGATGAAAACCACTTTCCAGTCTTCCGCAACCAATTCTTATCATCAGTACGGAAATCTTTTTGATGTCAATTTGTTCAATCATCAGATTAATGAAGCGTGGCTGAAAGGTGATTTTGATGCGATGCAGAATTTTCCGAAAGATTTTTCAGAAGATTATTTTGAAAAATTTTTAGATGAAAAAACAGACAAAACCGAATGGAAAAACTGGGTGAAAAATTTCAAAAAACATTACCGTGAAATTGGATGCGATGTTGAAAACGGATAAACAATTTTTCCAGGCTCTCACAGGATATAGAGCAATTGCAGCTTGGATGATTTTTGTGTATCATTTTATGCCCTTTGACAATCCGAAATATCCGGAATTTGTAAAAGATTTCGTCCGCGGATTTCAGATGTCTCTGGATATGTTTTTCATTCTCAGTGGATTTCTGATTACTTATCGGTATTTTGATCAAAAACCTCTGGATTTCAAAAAATATATGGTAAACCGTATCGCACGGATTTATCCAATGTATTTCCTGATTACAATTATGGTGTTTGCAGTTTGGTTCTTCCAAAATGGGTTTTGGGATGTCGAAAAAACTACAGAAGCTGTTCTGAGTTTTACAATGACAAAGGCACTTTTCGGTGATTATACTTTGGTTGGGATTCCGCAAGGTTGGTCGCTTACTTTGGAAGAAATTTTTTATTTTTCGGCTCCACTTCTCTTTATCCTGATCCGGAAAAATAAGTTCTGGTTGATTGCAGCACCTATTCTCATCGTTCTTTCAGGATATTTTTTTCGAAACCTTTCCATTGAATATAATTTTTGGGGCGGATTTCTGAATAATAATTTTGCGCCTTATGCTTTCGATTTCTTTACGGGAATCGGACTGGCGGTTTTCCTAAAATATAAAAATATGAAATCTGGAAAATTTCCTTTGGCAACTGTTTTCGGAGTGTCTTATGTTTTATTCTACTTCATTTTCAGATCACATTTGGGAATTGATTTTAAAAATTTTTTCAGCAGATCTGTCGAAATTATATTATTCGGAAGTTTAGGAATTGCGCCAATACTTTGGGGATTGATGAACGAAAAATCTTTTCTGCAAAGCATCCTTTCCACAAAACCAATGGTGCTTCTGGGAAAAAGTTCCTATATTTTTTACCTGATTCATAAAGGTTTTATTCCTGTATTTCTTCACGATTACATTACGGATAATTTTTTCTTTATCTTTATCATTCTGAACGGCTTATCTGTCATTCTTTTCCTATGGATTGAAGAACCGCTGAACCATTTCATTCGCAAAAGATTCGGAAAAGCAAAAGCATAATATGGAAAATCAGAAAAAAATAAAAGTTCTTTTTAGGCATCGCTCAATGGAAATGGGCGGTGTGGAAAAAGTACTGCTCAGTATGCTGAACAATCTGGACAAAAATAAGTTTGATATTTCGCTGTGTCTCAATCTTTTTCAGGGCGAACTTCGGAATGAAATCCCAAAAGACATCCCCTATAAAACATTAGCAAAAGGCAAGGAAGGTTTCTCTGAAAATCCGATTATTTATAAAATTCAGATGGCTTTTCGGGGCGCAAAATTGTGGTTGTTCCGGAAATTTCCCATCATTCCTGACCGTTTTATTCTGAAAAATAATGCCGATGTAGAAATCGCCACAGGCTACACCATGTTTGCAGATGTTCTGAATTCTTCCAACAAAAAATCCAAAAAAATCGGTTGGTTTCATTCGGATATAACATTTCCGAAACTACAACCTGCTGTTCCGGATATTTTGAAACAAATTCCAAAATTTGATTATTTTATATTTGGCTCTCAACAAACAAAAGACATTTTTAACGAAACCTATCCAGAAACATTACTTCCTGAAAACCAGACTATTCTGAATGCAATTCCGATAGAAGAACTAAAAAAAAATGCACTTGAATTTATACCTGATTTTAACACCAAAAATCCTGTTTTTGTAACCGTAGGAAGATTACATTCCAGAAAAGGTCATCACAAATTAATGGATGCACATGCAAAGCTTTTAAAAAACGGATTTCCTCATAAAATTTTTGTAATCGGTGATGGTGAAGAAAAAGATAATCTTCAACATCAGGCAAAAAAACTGGGAGTAGAAGATTCTTTTATTCTGTTGGGATCACAACTTAACCCTTATCCTTACGTAAAGAATGCAGATTTTTATATTATGCCTTCCGAATCTGAAGGCTGGCCTTTGATTATCGCAGACGCCCTCATTTTACAGAAACCTATAATTTCTACCAATGTTGGCGGAATTCCCGAAATGATTGAACATAAAAAAAATGGCTATCTCATTCACTACGAAACTGAAGAAATGTATGATGCAATGAAAAAATTTGTAACCGAACCCGAATTGGTAAATAACATTCAACAAAATTTAACGGATATTGAAAAACAATTTGATAATCAGAAAATATTTGATGCCGTTGAAAATATCATTCTTAAATTAGCTCAAAAATAATAGATGAACCTCTTGTACAGAATCATACTGAAAATGCACACAATCTGGCAGAATATTTACGATTATGCCTATATCGAATTATGCAAAGCAAAAGGAATGAAAGTGGGCAAAGATGTCATTTTTGTAGAAGCCCCGGCATTTGGATCGGAACCTTTTCTCATAGAAATTGGTAACCGCACCAAGATTACTGCAGGTTGCACATTCATCAATCACGATGGTGCGATGTATGTAATCCGGAATATGGAAAAATATCAAGATGCCCGCAATTTTGGGAGAATTAAACTCGGAGATAATTGCTTTGTAGGAAACAATTGTACTTTTTTGCCCGGATCTCAAATGGGTAATAACTGTATTTTGGGAGCAGGATCGGTTTTGAATTCTTCAATGCCGGATAACTCAGTCTATGCCGGAGTTCCCGCAAAATTTATTTGCAGCATTGATGAATATGGAGATAAAGCCTTACGTAATAACATTTTGTATCCTAGAGAATTAGAAGTAAACCGTTCTCGGCTGGAAAATTACATCAAACAAAATCTTCCGCACGATTACAAGCCTGTAAAGAAATAAATGTTGGAAAAAAAGAAAATCCTTATCCGAATCGGCTCGCTTCGTCATGGCGGAGCAGAAAAAGTATTGGTGACTTTTCTAAAAAACCTTCCAAAAGACAAATACGAAATTGATTTATTACTGAATCTACATTCCGGGAAATATTTGTCGGACATTCCGGATTGGATTAAAATCCCTTTTCTCAACAAAGGCGAAATGATTACCACCAACCGAATTCAGGATATTCCGAAAAAAATATACAGAGTCGTTTATCAAAAATTATTAAAGAAATTTCCAAAACTCTTGTACAACGGAAAACTGAAAGGCAAAAAATACGATATCGAATTTGCCGCCATTCACGGAATGAGAGATGAAATCCTGAATTCTCCACTGAAATCATCCAAAAAAATCGTTTGGATTCATAATGATTTGCGGAAAACGCATTTCCATCATTACACCGATTCCGAAATCAGGAAGTTTTTTGGTTTTGATAAAATTATGGTGATTTCCGAACACATTCAGAAAGATTTTGAAAATCTCGCCCGAAACGAAAACGAAAAAAATAAAATCGTTCGCATTTACAATCCTTTGGATACGGAGGAAATTCTTTATAAGAGCCAAGATTCAAGATTCAAGAGCCAAAATTTAGAAACCGACAACCATCAACCAACCTTCGTTTCCGTAGGAACTGTTTTTCCGCAGAAAGGTTTTGACCGTCTTCTGAAGGTTCACAAAAAGCTTTTGGATGAAGGTTTCAAACACAAAATTTTAATTGTTGGTGACGGTTATGATTTTGAAAACATCAAAAAACTAAAAACCGAACTAGGAGTTGATGAAAGCGCAGAAATGCTTGGTTTTACAGACAATCCTTATCCTTATTTTAAACACTCGGATTTTTATATTTTGAGTTCAAGGTATGAAGGTTTTCCTACGGTTTTGTTTGAAGCGATTACTTTAAAAAAGAATATTATCGCAACCGATGTTTCCGGCGTAAAAGAAATGCTGGAAAACGGAAAATTAGGACTGATTGTAGAAAATTCAGAAGAAGGAATTTACACCGGAATGAAAAAAGCGCTTACCCAACCCGAAATCTTCAATGCTTATCAAACCGAATTAAAGAATTTTGAAATGCCTTTTAATCTGGAAAATTCCGTAAATTCTATTATGAAAATTATTGATGAGTTATAATTCTTTCATCTTTATTCTTTTATCTTTGTTCTATGTCTGAGAAAAGCACCATCCAAAAAGATTTTTACAGGGAAAGCGGAAAATGGCTTTCTACAAAGGATATCTGGAAAAAATGCATCAATCCGAATCTGCATTTTATTTTCATTTTACGAAAATGCCAGCAAAATCCCAAAAAATCGCTGAAAGGCATATTTTGGCGTTGGATTTTGCGCCATCATCAGATTAAATACGGTTTTCAGATTTATCCTGAAACTCAAATCGGCGAAGGATTTTATCTCGGACATTGGGGAAGTTTGGTCATCAATCCGAAAGCAAAAATCGGTAAAAACTGCAACATTGCTCAAGGTGTAACAATAGCACAAGCCAATCGCGGAAAAAGTGAAGGCGTTCCGGAAATAGGAGATGAAGTCTGGATCGGACCGAATGCCGTAATTGTCGGAAATATTAAAATCGGAAACAATGTACTGGTTGCTCCTAATGCGTATGTGAATTTTGATGTACCGGGAAACAGCGTAGTAATCGGAAATCCGGCAAATATTATTGCGAAAGAAAATGCAACGGAAGGATACATCAACCATAAAATCTGAACATTTCCCATATTAAATTTTGTTAAAACTCCCCTTTTTTTAATTTCAAAAATCTATTTTTGCATAATTATTGATTTGTTCTATTGAAATTAAACTTTCAATTCAATAAATAAATTATTCATTCTGAACATTTTATGAAATTTTGGAGCCTTATCACCTTATTGGTTTTTCTTAATTTTACGGCACTTCCCGGGATCGCTGCACTTGCAGATTGGGAACTTCCGCAGACCAATGTGGTAATCAGCGAAGAAGAAAATCATACCTCCACAACATTCGTAGTTTACGAAAAAGCGATTCCAAAAATAATTGATATTCTTGATTTTCTGAAGTTTGGCAACAGCCATTCATCATCAGAACCTCTTTTCGGAACCAATGAAAACATTCATTGCGCTCCGTATCTCACCATATTTTCTCCGCCACCCGAAATCTAATTTTTGAATTCTTTTCTGAAAACCATATTCTGTGTTTTTCAGAATCCAGTGATTTTAATAATCAAAAAAACTTTTTTTGACATATTTTTTATGTCAAAGACTACTATCATTATTCAAAAATTATGAAAAAAACAAAAAATTTTGTGGAGGGAATTAAAGAAAATTTTCCTTCCGGACTCGTTGTATTTTTAGTAGCACTTCCGCTTTGTTTGGGAATTGCGCTGGCTTCCGGAGCACCACCTTTGTCGGGGATTATTGCAGGAATTGTAGGCGGAATTGTTGTTGGATATTTCAGCAATTCCAGCATTTCGGTTTCCGGGCCTGCAGCCGGACTTACAGCAATCGTTCTTACCGCAATTACGGATTTGGGCGCTTTTGAACTTTTTCTTTGTGCCGGAATTATCGCCGGAATTATCCAATTAATATTAGGTTTCATAAAAGCCGGAAGTATTTCCAATTATTTCCCGAACAACGTAATTGAAGGAATGCTTGCCGGAATCGGGATTATTATTGTCGTCAAGCAGATTCCTCACGCTTTGGGATTCGATAAAGATTTTGAGGGTAACGAAAGTCTTTTCGGGAAAGGCTTCAATCTTGAATATTTTCCGGAATTGTTTTCTGCAATACATCCCGGTGCTGTAGTGGTTACTCTTTTATCTATAGTCATTCTTTTAGCTTGGGATCGTTTTACTTTTCTGAAAAAAATGAAAATGCTTCCCGGAGCTTTAGTGGCGGTAGTTTCAGGTATTTTCCTGAACGAATTATTTAAAATCACAAACAGCAGCCTTGCTATTGGCACCGAACATTTGGTAAAACTTCCTGTTCCGCAAACAGCTGAAGATTTTAAAAATTTGATTACGCTTCCCAGTTTTTCAGGTTTTGCCAATCTTAAAGTATGGATTGTGGGCGCAACCATAGCTATTGTTGCATCTATTGAAACACTGCTTTGCATTGAAGCATCCGACAGGTTGGACAACAAAAGAAGAATTACCGATACCAATCTGGAGTTGAAAGCTCAGGGAATCGGAAACATCCTGAGTTCTGCAATCGGTGGATTGCCGATGACTTCTGTAGTAGTACGAAGTTCCGCAAATGCAAATTCCGGTGCGACTTCCAAACTTTCCGCAATTATGCACGGATTTTTATTGTTAATCTGCGTGCTTTCCATTCCGTTCTTGCTTAACCTAATTCCGCTTGCTACTTTGGCAGCTGTATTAATCTTGGTAGGATACAAACTCGCAAAACCTGCTACCTTCAAGCATTTCTGGAAGAACGGGAAATATCAGTTTATTCCGTTTTTGGCAACTGTAATTGCAGTAGTTTTCGCGGATTTGCTGAAAGGTGTAGGAATTGGTTTGCTGATATCGGTATTTTATATTCTTCAAGGAAATATGAAAAGAGCCTATTACCTAAATCGCGAAAAACTGAACGATACCGATGAGTTTACCATTAAGCTTGCAGAAGAAGTTTCTTTTCTGAATAAAGCCGCCATCAAAAAAACATTGAAAAATGTAAAATCCGGCTCGAAAGTAACGATTGATGCAAGACAAACTTCCTACATCGCAACAGATGTTCTGGAAATGCTTCAGGAATTTGCAAATATTCGGGCGAAAGAAGACGACATAGAAGTAGAGCTAATTGGCTTTCGTACCTCGTATAAAGAATATGCAGAAGATGAAGATTCTCACATTTTCCTTACACATCGTCGTGCAATGTAAAAATTCGCATATTATTTACTAAATTTAAAAATTGAAATTTTAATTCATAATTCAATATCATTTTTTTCATAAATACATTTAAACTGTAAAAGAAATGATATTTTAAACCCTTATTATTATGAAAAAATCATACGAAAATATTTTCGAAAACAACAAAAAATGGATAGAATCCAAAATCGCTGAAAGTCCCGAATATTTCCACGAACTTGCCAAAACCCAAACCCCGGAATTCCTGTATATCGGCTGCTCAGACAGCCGCGTATCGGCAGAAGAACTGATGGGAATGAAACCCGGTGAACTTTTCGTACACAGAAATATCGCCAATGTGGTGAATACGCTGGATATGAGCTCTACCGCTGTCATCCAATATGCGGTGGAACACCTGAAGGTAAAACATATCATTGTTTGCGGACATTATGGTTGTGGCGGAGTAAAAGCTGCAATGAGTCCGGAAGATTTAGGATTGCTGAATCCCTGGTTAAGAACGATCCGTGATGTGTACAGACTGCACCAAAAAGAATTGGATGCCATTGAAGATGATCAAAAAAAATACGACCGATTGGTGGAACTGAATGTGCAGGAACAATGCATAAATGTGATCAAAATGGCTGTAGTTCAGGAACAATATCTTTTAGATGAATATCCGATTGTTCACGGTTGGGTTTTTGATCTGAGAACAGGAAAAATCATCGATCTTGAAATTGATTTTGAAAATATTTTGAAAGATATTCAGAAAATCTATAATCTCACCGATTCCAACTGGATGATGAGCCGAAAGAAAAACAAAAATTTTCTTTAGAGATTGTTTAAAGTAAATAAATTAAAAAAATCAGAGTCTTTGGCTCTGATTTTTTTTTAAAGAATTTCACAAAAATACCTCCCATATCTTCAGAACAATTATTTTTGTGAAATGAATTCTCCTGATCATGAAAATTTCCAGAAAATGGATGAGCTTTCCCAAAAGAAAGTTCCGTTCTTTTTTATGATTGATTTCTTAGTAGATAACATCGAAATTTTTACTGAAAACGAAATTTTAAATTTAGGTTTACTAATTGATTTTGAGAATTTTAAAACCACTAATACGCAACACGGTGAACCTAAGGAATTTTTTCTAAAACCATTTCCCGAAACTAAAGAATATTATAAAAAGGGATTTGATTTTGTACAGAGAAACCTAAAGCTCGGAAACTCTTATCTGGTAAATTATACAAGAAAAACAAAGATAGAAACCAACCTCAGCTTAGAAGAAATCTTCGCAGTTTCAAAAGCGAAATATAAAGTTTACTATCCCGGAAAATTTGTATTTTTTTCACCCGAAATTTTTGTCAAAATAAAAGAAAATCAGATATTTACTTATCCGATGAAAGGCACAATAGATGCTGCCGTGGAAAACGCTGCCGAAAAACTGAGAACCGATATCAAAGAAAAAGCAGAACATTACACGGTTGTAGATCTGCTGCGAAACGACCTGAGCATAGTTGCCGATGAGGTGAAAGTAAATGATTTCCAACGGATTGATTTCATCAAAACCAAACAAAAAAATCTTTTTGCGATGAGTTCGGAAATTTCAGGAACAGTAAAGCCGGCATTTCAGGGAAAAATCGGAAGCATTATGCAGAAGCTTCTTCCTGCCGGTTCCATTCTTGGCGCTCCGAAACCGAAAACACTGGAAATTATTCTGGAAGCCGAAAAGTATAACAGAGGTTATTATTCCGGAATTTGCGGTTGGTTCGATGGAGAAAATCTGGACAGTTGCGTAATGATCCGCTTTATCGAGGAAGAAAACGGAAAATTGTATTTCAAAAGCGGAGGCGGCATTACGCACCTCAGCAAATTGGAAGACGAATATCAGGAAATGAAAAATAAAATATATGTCCCGGTTCATTGAAAGCATAAAAGTGGAAGATCAGGAAGCTTTTCTTCTGGATCTTCATCAGAAACGTGTGAATGAAACTTTTACCCATTTCGGGAAAGAAAGTGCTCTTAATCTGCAAAAGATTTTCAAAAATCTGGAAGTGGATGAAGACGGACTTTTCAAGCTGCGGATTGTGTACGATTTGGATAAAAATTTCCGTACACAGCTGATTCCGTATGCAATTCCGGAAATCCATAGTTTTCAGTTGGTGGAAAACAATACGTTTGATTATTCCTTTAAATTTGAAGACCGGAAAGAATTGGACCGGATGAAAAGCCAATCAAAAGCAGAAGAAATCATCATTGTAAAAAATAATCATATTACGGATACTTCCTTTTCGAACCTGCTTTTTCTGAAAGGTAAAGAATGGTTTACGTCCAATACTTTCCTGCTGAACGGCGTAATGCGGCAACATCTTCTGAAAACAAAAAAGATAAAAGAAACCGAAATTACGCTAAACAACATCAAGGAATTTTCTAATTTTCAGATCATTAATGCAATGAATGATTTTGATGATATGTTTATTTATCCCATTGATAAGATCAGAAATCTTCCCCATAATTCGGAATATCTGGAGCTTTAAGAGCCTGTTTAAATTTGTATTTTATTTTTACCATTAAGATCATTTAGTTTAAAAAACTTGATAAAAATCAATTTATTGATTTGACTTCGTTGAACCTAAATGTTACTTAACTTCTTTTATATTAGTTGATTGATAATCTTAATGTTATAACAAAAGGAATAAATAAAGTTTATTCTAATTTAGAAAAGAAAAACCTATAAAAAATTTATTGAATAATTTTTAAACAGGTTCTAAGAATCTGTTTAAAAATTTTTATTTTTTAGAAATTCGGTACAACTTTCCACTGTCAGTAATCGCATACAGATTTCCGTCATTTCCATTCAGCACATCCCGGAATCGCTCTCCTTTATCTTCCAGAAGCCGTTCTTCACCCACCACTTTATTGTTTTCAATAATAATTCTGTCGATATGTTCTCCACTCAAACAGCCAATAAAAAGATTATTTTTCCATTCCTGAATATTTCCTGAATAGAAAGTAATTCCACTGGGAGAAATTACCGGATCCCAATAATAAATGGGTTGTTCCGTTCCTTCTTTCTGCGTAATTCCGGCGCCTACTTTTTCACCCGAATATTCAATTCCGTAGGTTACATCGCCCCAACCGTAATTTTTCCCGGGATTAATGAGATTAATTTCATCGCCGCCTCTCGGTCCGAATTCGGTTTCCCAAAGCTGTCCGTTTTCATCCAAAGCCAACCCTTGCGGATTGCGATGTCCGAAAGAATAAATTTCCGGCTTGTATCCCGCTTTTCCGATAAAAGGATTTCCGGGAGCAGGTTTTCCGTCTTTGGTGATTTTCAGGATTTTGCCCAAATAATTATCGGTTTTCTGGGCTAAAGCTCTCGTAACTTTATCGGATCTTTCACCGGTGCTTACAAATAAATTCCCCTGTTTATCGAAAACCAACCGGCTTCCGTAGTGGAGCTTTCCGTCATAATCCGGAATAGCACGAAAAATTACGGTAGGATTTTCAATGGATTTTTCATCAGCAGAGATTCTTCCTTTTGCGACAGCAGTCAGATTTCCTTTGCCGTAAGGTTCAGAAAATGTCCAGTAAATCATTTTATTATTCTGAAAATCGGGATCGAGGGCAACATCCAGCATTCCGCCTTGTCCTTTATCGTCTACTTTCGGAAATCCGGAGATTTTCGAAACCGTTTTTCCGTCCGCAGAAACGATATTCATAAATCCTGATTTTTCGGTAATCAGAAATCTTCCGTCCGGCAAATTGATTATTCCCCAGGGTTTCCCAAGTTTTTCGGCAATCATCTCTGCCTGAAACGGTGTTTTGGTTTTTACCGAATTGATGCGGGTTTGTTCTTTAAAAGCAGACTGATAATCGGAGTTTGGTTTTTGGGTTTCCACAGGACTATTTTTCGGGATTTTATCTTTTTTATTCTGGCAGGAAAAAAGTAGTGGAATAGCAGCAAACAAGATGATGGAAGGCTTTATCATAATTTTTTGTTTTAAATTTACAAAATTCGGCAGGAACAAAATTTCAGAATAAAAAATATAAATTACAATATTATAAAGATCTGAGTTTGCTTTTTCAGTTCATATAATCTCTTATTTTCCTATTTTTGTTTATTAAAAATTTTTGAAATGAGCCACGGAAAACTAAGGGACGAGAAAAACTGCCTGAATTGCGGACATTATGTGGAGGAAAAATTCTGCCCGAATTGCGGACAGGAAAATGTGGAAACCCGACAGCCTTTCCATTATCTTTTTACTCATTTCATCGAAGATTTCACGCATTATGACGGACAATTCTGGAAAACTATAAAATATCTTCTGTTTTTCCCGGGAAAGCTGACCAAAGAATATCTCCTCGGGAAAAGACAGCAATATGTTCCTCCGGTGAAGCTGTATATTTTCATCAGTTTTATTACGTTTTTCCTGATCGCATTCAGCGGAGTTAATATTGGTTCAATAGAAAATGATGCTCCAAAAAAAGAAAAAGCGGAAGAAATTACGAAAAAGATTAACGCTCAGGAAATTGTAAAACTGGCAAATCAGGACGGGAAATTATCCAAAGAAGATTCTTTGGAAATTGTTCAGGGATTAGGCGGAATAAGCGATTCTGCAAACGGTATAAGCTCTTTTCACGATTTTATCGAAAATGATAAAATGAATAAAAAAAGTACTTTTGCTGATGCCAAAAATATGAAGGAATTTGATTCTTTACAGGCAAAATCCCATAATAAATTTGCCTATACTTTGTTAAAACCTGCTGCAAAAAAATTCTTTGAACTTCGCGATAAAGGCGTTTCTAAAAAAGATATTTTATCGGGTTTTCTCATCACTTTTTTCCATACTTTACCGAAAGCGCTTTTCCTGTATCTCCCATTTTTTGCTTTTCTTTTGTGGATCTTCCACAACAAGAAAAAATGGTGGTATTTCGATCATGGGATTTTTACGCTTCATTATTTCTCGTTTTTGCTGCTGGTCATATTTCTATTGATGGGAAGCTCCGAAATTATCAACCATTTTCTGAATTTTGGTTTTGTTGCTATTTTGTTCAGCATTATTTCCGTTGTCGCATTTTTTTATGCGATTCTGTATTTTTTCATTGCCCATCACCGTGTTTACGAAACCCGCCGTTTAACGAGTATTTTCTTGGGAATTTTTATATTCTGGCTCAATTTCTTTGGTTTCTTTGTCATGCTCACCATTTTGATTTACTTAAGTTTTGTAATGATCCATTAATTTTTCAAAAACCTCTATTGGATACCATCAGAAAAAATACTATGAAAATACTGAAGTGGCGACAAAAATGTTTCTACCGTTTTCCAATTGCCCATAAAAATGTCTTTCCAAAAATAAAAGATGAATAAATTCTTGTTTTTTCTATGTTGTTTTACGGTTTCCTGTTCCGCAGGTTTCCAAAAAGGCGGATATTATTTTGCCAAAGAAGATAAAAATCCTCTTGATAATGAATGCTATTATGGAAACGACAGGAAAAAAATCTATTTCAGGTTTTCAGAAAAATATTCTTACAGTAAGCAAAATTTCAATGCAGATAAAATAAAAAGCAAAGACATTTTACTGCTGAAAGAACTGGACATAAAACCTTCCCGGAAACTGTTATTCTCGTATCACTCTTTTGGAAGAGATATGATTGCAATGCTGGAATCCCGTTCTTTTCCCGGAGAAATGGAATACCGGAAAATTATTTCGGAAAACGGGAAATCGTTTTGGTATCGGTTTTCGAAAAGTGATTCTGCAATCGTTATTGATAACTTATATCCTTTCGGAAAAAAATATATCCGGGTGATTGAAAAGACAAAAATGCTTCCAAACACCAAATCCAAAAATATCGGAGAAAAGCAGGAAACCTTTATTTTCCCGGAAATATCAATGGAAAAACCCTTCTGAAAATCAGGAGTATAATTTTCAAAAGAGTTCAGTTACGGACTCTTTTTTATTTCCTAATTTTGCAAAATGAAATTCAATCTTCAATCCGAATATCAGCCAACCGGAGATCAGCCGAAAGCTATTGAGCAGCTGACGGAAGGATTTCTCTCAGGCGAAAAATACCAAACTTTGCTTGGAGTTACCGGTTCCGGAAAAACCTTTACTATTGCAAATGTGGTGAAGAATATCCAAAAACCTACTTTGGTTCTCGCACATAACAAAACTTTGGCAGCGCAGCTTTTTATGGAATTCAAAGAATTTTTCCCGGAAAATGCAGTAGAATATTTTGTTTCCTATTACGATTATTATCAGCCCGAAGCCTATATCGCTTCCTCCGGAACTTATATCGAAAAAGATCTGAGCATTAATGAAGAAGTGGAAAAACTGAGACTTTCCGCAACTGCAAGTTTGCTTTCCGGAAGAAGAGATGTGCTGATTGTAGCTTCGGTTTCGTGCATTTATGGTATCGGAAATCCAAACGAATTTCATAAATCACTGATTTCCATTTCCATTGGCGAAAAAATAACAAGAACAGCTTTGCTACATTCTTTGGTAAACGCTTTATACGCCAGAACTTTAAATGAATTTCAACGCGGAACTTTCCGGGTGAAAGGTGATGTGATTGATGTCTTTCCGGCTTATGCCGATAATGCAGTACGAATACAGTTTTTCGGAGACGAAATTGAAAGAATCCAAACTTTTGATCCTGTTTCCGGAAATGTGGAATCCAATTTTGACCAGATACAGATTTATCCCGCCAATCTTTTCGTAACCTCAAAAGAAACATTGAACGGGGCAATTCGCTCCATTCAGGATGATCTTGTAAAACAAGTAGATTTTTTCCAGTCCATTGAAAAACCTTTGGAAGCAAAACGGCTGCAGGAACGTACCGAACTCGATTTGGAAATGATAAAAGAATTGGGGTACTGTTCCGGAATCGAAAATTATTCCCGTTATTTAGATGGAAGACTTCCCGGATCGCGCCCTTTCTGCCTTTTGGATTATTTTCCTAAAGATTATCTGATGGTGATTGATGAAAGCCACGTTACAATTCCGCAGGTTCACGCAATGTACGGAGGCGACAGAAGCAGAAAAGAATCTTTGGTGGAATATGGTTTCCGGCTTCCTGCTGCGATGGACAACCGTCCGCTGAAATTTGCAGAATTCGAGCAGATGCAAAATCAGGTGATTTATGTTTCCGCAACTCCGGCAGATTATGAGCTGGAAAAAACCGAAGGCGAATATATTGAACAGATTATCCGTCCAACAGGACTTTTGGATCCTGAAATTGAAATCCGGCCAACTCTGAATCAGATTGATGATCTGATGGAAGAAATCCGGAAAAGAGCAGAAATAGATGAAAGAGTTCTGGTAACGACATTAACCAAAAAAATGGCAGAAGAACTCACCAAATATTTTACAAGATTCGGAATCCGATGCCGGTATATTCATTCCGATGTGGAAACGCTGGAAAGGATTCAGATTATGCAGGATCTGAGGCTTGGGATTTTCGATGTGCTGATCGGCGTAAATCTTTTACGTGAAGGTTTGGATCTGCCGGAAGTTTCGCTGGTCGCAATTTTGGATGCTGATAAAGAAGGAATGCTTCGTTCCAGAAGATCAATGATCCAGACTGTTGGTCGTGCTGCAAGAAATATCCACGGTAAAGCAATTATGTATGCCGATAAAATGACGAAAAGTATGCAGGCAACTATTGACGAAACCAATTATAGAAGAACAAAACAGGAAGAATACAATAACAAACACAACATTACTCCGAAACAGCTGAACAAGAAAATTTCCGAAGCATTGATTGGAAGAAGCAAAGATTTTCCGGATGAAAAATATACCCAAAAGGAAATTATACAGAAAGTTGCCGAAGAACGTGCTGCTTACGGAGATGCAAATGTAGAAAAGCTCATTTCCCAAAAACAAAAAGAAATGGAAGCTGCCGCAAAAAACCTTGATTTCATTAAGGCTGCAAAACTTCGGGATGAAATTGCGGTGCTGAAGGGATAATTTTTTTCTTTTTTGGTGGCGAGAAAAAATGTAAATATTTCAGTTTCAGATGTTGTTAATTCAAAAATAATCCTTACTTTTGCACCTCGAATTAATTAGAATCATTAACTAAAAATTTATAAACAATGTTTGCAATTGTAGAGATAGCAGGGCTTCAATACAAAGTTGAGCAAGACCAAAAGTTGTTTGTGAACCGTTTGAAAGGAGAAAAAGGAGAAAAGATTTCTTTTGACAAAGTTCTTCTTACTGTAAACGGTGCAATCACTGTTGGCGCCCCGGCTGTAAGCGGTATCACTGTAGATGCTGAAATCCTTGATCACGTGAAAGCGGATAAGGTAATTATCTTCAAAAAGAAAAGAAGAAAAGGATATGCGAAAAAGAATGGTCACAGACAATCTTTAACTCAGATCCAGATTACAGGAATTTCAGGATTCGAAGGTGGAGCTAAAAAATCTGCTGCGAAAAAAGAAACTGCTCTTAAAGCAGAACCAAAAAAAGCAGCTGATGTGAAAGAAGAAAAAACTTCTGCAGCAAATTCAAATTCAGATCACGCAACAGTAAACTTCAGCGAAGATCACGAACTGAACTATCACCTGAAGAAAAACAATCTTTCACAATCTAAAGAAAATAGAGAAACTCTTACAGCTTTAGGAAAAGAACTGAAAGAAGAATTAGGAAAAAACATTCTTACTCACGAAGAAGTGGATGCGCTTATCGAAAAGAATGTTGCTCAATTTAAAGCACTTAACAAATAAAAACCGTAAAATAAAATGGCACACAAGAAAGGAGTTGGTAGTTCCAAAAACGGTAGAGAATCTCATTCCAAAAGATTGGGCGTGAAGATTTTCGGAGGACAGGAAGCAATTGCCGGAAACATCATCGTAAGACAAAGAGGTACACAACACCACCCAGGTGAAAACGTGGGAATTGGTAAAGATCACACTTTGTTTGCACTTGTTGACGGGAAAGTAGTTTTCAGAAAAAAAGCAAACAACAGATCTTTCGTATCTGTAGAACCAAACGCATAATTTTCTGCGTTTGCATAGAATAAAAAAACCTCAACTTGCGTTGAGGTTTTTGTTGTTTTATTCTGTTGTAATTATAATCTGCTTATCAGAATTGGAAAGTTCGGGCGGATTTTCATCAAACATTTTTGCAAAATCAAAAGTAACTGCAACAGTGTGATCATCAATTTTCTTTATCCAATCGTGCTTTCCGATGATGGTTTTTATCTTGTTTTCAAATTTCAGGGTAGAGCTCATTTTCAAATCAAACATCTGCAGCATCTGTTTCATTTGGGCTTTTTCGGCAGCTTTCTCTTCCGGTGTCATTCCTTCATCTTCTGATGGATTATCCAAATTGAAATCGCTGGAATCAATGGTTAAAGATTTTCCGTTCCATTGTGTGAAAGCTTGTTTCTGCATTCCCAGTTCTTTGCTTTTTTCACTGTTCAGAAAAGAGAAATTCTCAAATTCATTTTGGGTGAATTTTTCCAGCTTCATTGCGAATCCGATAAGTTCATCATTCTCATACTTGGATTTCATAAAACTTTTTTTCATCAGTCTTACAGAATCAGGATTTTTGGAAAACTCTTTTCCTTCTTTCAGTTTCAGATCATAAACGGAAGTCCATTCTTTGGGCAGTTCTTCCAGTTCTTTAAAAGATTTGGCATCTGTAGAATCGCTGCTAAAAGCTTGTGCCATCCCGAAAAGCTCTTTCGCTTCAACATCCATAACAGTGGTGAAAGTTGCATCCCTAAAGTAAGTAATTTCCGAATTCACGGAGCAGGATTGTACAATGCCTGTTGCCAGAAGCAAAGTATAAAAGAATAATTTTTTCATAGTTTTTTATTTCCTGCGAAGATAATAAAAAAACAACCCGAAAATATTAATGGCAGTGCATATGTTCCATTCCGTTTTTCATATCGGAAGGGTCGTGAACGGTAATATCGGAAGCTGCCGGAGAAATATATTTAATCCCCAGTTCCATTCCGCGAAGAATAAAAAGACCGCCCAGAATGATCATCAAAACCGGAATAATTTTTAAAACTTTAATCCGAAATGCTTGTGTCATCAGGTTTCCCACCAATACAACAGCGAACATAAAAGGAAGAGTTCCTAACCCGAAAAGCGCCATAAAAAGGGAACTTTGCCAGATTCCGCCTGCTGCTAAAGATGCTGTTAGCGCCATATACACCATTCCGCAGGGAAGAAATCCGTTGAGTATTCCCGTAAGAAATCGGGATTTGTAATCTGCTTTTTGAAGAAGTTTTCCGAGATTCATTTTTACAGAAAAAAGGAAACGGGAGAGAAACGGAATTCTGGATGCAAAATCTCTTCCGCCAAAAGAAAAAATTGCCATCAGAATCAGCAATATTCCGGCAATAATGGTAAGAATATTCTGAAAACCGCTGATTTTAAAACTTTCTCCTATAATACCGAGCAAAGCGCCAAGCAGCGCATAAGTGAAAATGCGCCCGAACTGATAGGAAAGATTCTGAAAATAATAATTTGCTGCCTGCTTTTTAGTTAATCCCAACGAAAGTGCGATTGGACCGCACATTCCTATACAGTGGAATCCGGAAGCAAATCCCAATCCGATTGCAGATATGACGAGTGCTATTTCCATACGATATCGTAGTCCCTTTGATATTTTACCTTATTGGTTGTCCATTTTAACTTCAGAATATAGTTTCCTTGTGAAAGGACTTTTGCCGGAATTTCAAAATCATTCTTCGCAGAAAGAGTGAATTCTTTTTTCACATCCAGGTTCTGGTCGTCGGTTCGGTATAGATAAAAATCGAATTTTGTATTGGTATTGTTAAAATCTTCGGGAAAAAGGATATAAATCCCGGACTGGTTTATTTTCAGTTCGGGTTTTTCAGCGAGTTGGTCTGCCCGATTTTTAGCATCTATTACATCCTGATATTGTAGCTCTTCTTCATAATAGTTATCGGTAATCATTTCGGAGTTTTTCTGTCCGTTGGGAAAAAGAAAAATCATACTGAGAATAAATATAATAAAGCTGGCAAGTGCAATAACAACACCGTGTCCCCAAGATATTTTCATAATTAAAACTGCATTTTAAAAGGTCCTTCAAAATAGGTTTCGTAGGAATCAATCATTTTCCCGGACTGATCAAATACGCCAATGGTAATATTTTGCTTGGAAAGCTTGATTTCCTTTTCCGGAAAACTGATGTTGATGGTTCCTTTTGTAATTTTATCTTTTTCTGCTTTTATTTTTCCTGCATCGCTATAGGAAATGGTTCCGTGCTGTGGTTCCAGGATTTTAAACGTAAGCAGCAGGTCTTCATTAGACTTATTGAGCAGCGTATAGTTAAAGGTATTGGTGATCTTATTTTCTTTTACAAAAAAAGTGCTTCCTGCCGGTTTAATGAATTTGGCTTCCATACTTCCGCGGTTGTAAAGAAGAAATCCCAGAAATCCGACTAAAAGTGTAAGGAAAACCGCATAGGCTTTCATCCTTGCTGTAAATTTAAACTTCGTTTCGTTTTCAATTTCTGCTTCGGATGCATACCGGATCAGTCCTTTTGGAAGTCCAACTTTCACCATCACTTCATCACAGGCATCTATACAAGCAGTACAGTTCACGCATTCCAATTGCTGTCCGTTCCGGATATCAATTCCTGTCGGACAAACTACAACACACTGGTTACAATCGATACAGTCGCCTTTTCCTGCTGCTTTTCTGTCTTCGCCTTTTCTCCATTTCGAACGGTTTTCGCCACGTTTGAAATCGTAAAAAACATTAATGGTATGCTTGTCTATCAAAACTCCCTGCAATCTTCCGTATGGACAGACCAATGTGCAAACCTGTTCCCGAAACCATGCAAATACAAAATAAAATGCTGCGGAAAACAGAATCATCACCATAAAGTTGGTGGGATTGGCTAAAGGTCCTTCTTTCATAATCCGGAAAACCTCCTCATATCCCACAACATACATAAACATAAAATGGGTAATGATGAGCGAAATAATGATATAGATGGACCATTTCAGACTTTTTTTCCAGATTTTTTCGGCATTCCATTCCTGGCGGTCCAGTTTCATCTGCTTGTTCCGGTCACCTTCAATAGCGTATTCTATTTTACGGAAAATCATCTCCATAAAAATGGTTTGCGGACAGATCCATCCACAAAAAATCCTTCCGTACGCTACTGTAAATAAAATAATGAAAACCAATGATGCGATGGCTCCGATGGTAAGGATAAAGAAGTCCTGAGGATAGAAAGGCTGTCCGAAAATGAAGAACTGCCGATCGATAATATTAAAGAGTATAAGTGGATTTCCATTGATTTTAATAAACGGAATTCCGAAAAGGAGAATCATAAGAACAATGGCTACAAGTGTCCGATAATTGGTGTATCTTCCTTCGGGTTTTCTTGGAAACACCCATTTTCTTTTCCCGGATTGCTCCATTGTACCTACCGAATCCCGGAATGTTTCGGGGTTCAGCACTTGACCTTGTCCGCCTCTGTACTCGTTTTCTTTTTCTGACATTTTTGTTTAAGAATATTTTAAAAACGAAAAAACACAATCCTCTGCCGAAATTTGTTCCTCAACAGTGAATTATGTTTTTCATAGAATTTTTGTTTTTTTATTGTTCCTGCCAATGGGCGATTTCGCCTTCAGGAGCTTTTCCTCCTTTATCAGGAGTAATTGGGCTTTGTTGCTGATTGATGTGATATACGTAAGCGGCAACCTTTTCGATATCGAAACCATTTAAAACTCCATTTTTCCCCCAAGCTTGCATTTGGGTTCCGGCAACCCCGTCTTCTACGATATGGAAGATGTTTTTGAACAGGGTTTTCTCGGGTTGGTTTTTCCAATAATTATCGGTAAGGTTCGGACCGATATTTCCTTTTCCTGCATCTGCGTGACAGGTTACACAGTTTGTTTTGAAGATTTCTTCACCATCTTTTATATTGTCTTCAGAAAACTTTGCATTTTCAATAGTTGGTGGTGGCGTCTTTGCCATCCATTCTTCGATGGATGCAATTTGCTCTTTATATTCCTGATCGTACTCTTTAATGGGATGTGCAAAATCGGTTAATGCGTAAGAGGTGATATATACCACACAAAAAACAACTCCAAACCAGAATAAACCGAGCCACCATTTTGGAAGCTGGTTATCCAGTTCCATAATTCCGTCGAATCCGTGATCGATAAGAATATCTTGTTCTTCTGATGCGGATTGTTTTTTGAATGCACTTTTGTACATTCTTGTAAAAAACGGAATCTGCTTTTCTTCGATATAGCTTTTTCTTTCGGTTTCGGTAAGTTTCTGGAATTTATTATTCTCGATAAGATCTCCGATGGATCCGTGGATCATTGCCATAATTACACTGATCACGACTGTTCCCCAGAAATACGGATTGCTTATAAATGCCCAGCTTTGTACAAACAAATAAAAGAATGTAATAAGCAGTGCGAGTATGATTAAAACATTTACGAAAACCGGTGTTCTTTGTTTCATAATTTTAGTATTTAATATTGTCTTCATCATCATTCAGCGGAGCGTTTTCTTCTTCTTCATAATATTTTTTCGGTCTGCTGAAAACGAACCATATAATTCCCGCGAACAAGATTAAAAATAATATCAGAGCGATAATCTGAAACAGATTTGCGTTTTCGCCATTTGATAATATGTCTTTAAAACTTTGCGGTATCATTGTGAATGCTGATGATTATTAGTTATTACTTGCTGTTTGCACTTCTGTGGTTTTAATGTCTGTTCCTAATCTTTGCAGATAAGCGATAAGCGCTGTGATTTCTCTTTTTTCCAACGGAACAAAATCTCCCCCTTTTTCCTTTTGCTGCTTATCAAACTGTTGTTTGATATCGGCATCCTGAGAAAAGATTTCTTTAACAATAAATGCTGATTGATTATCTGCCCAACTGTTTGCTGAGTCTATTTCTGCTTTTGTATATGGCACATCGAAAGCGTTTTTCATCAGCTCCATTTTGTCAATCATTTTGGATCTGTCCAGAGTATTGCTGATCAGCCATGGATAACGCGGCATAATGGAACCTGCAGAGGTAGATCTCGGGTTATACATATGTTTGAAGTGCCACGCACTTGGGTTTTTCCCGCCTTCTCTATGCAAATCCGGTCCTGTTCTTTTCGAGCCCCATAAAAACGGATGATCATAAACAAATTCTCCCGCTTTGGAATATTGTCCGTTCTTACCATTGAAACGTACAACTTCATCCCGGAAAGGTCTGATCATTTGTGAGTGGCATGCATTACATCCTTCACGAATATACAGATCTCTACCTTCCAATTCCAAAGGAGAATAAGGTTTCACTGCGGAAATGGTAGGAACATTATCTTTAATGGTAAGAGTAGGAATAATCTCAATAGCACCACCAATTGCTACGGCTATTAAAGACATTACTGTAAGCAGTGTTGGCATTCTTTCAATCCAAAGGTGAAGACCTTCTCCTTGTTTTCTCTTGTTACCTATATTGGCTAATGCCGGAGCTTCTGCAGGAACATTTTTAAGGAAAGAACCTTGTCTTGCAGTCGCAATAAGGTTGATGACCATTAATATTGCTCCTGAAAGATAAAATAATCCTCCCACAAATCTCATTTGATAATAAGGAATAATCGCTGTTACTGTATCAAGCCAGTTTTTCCATTGCAAAGTTCCGTCCGGATTGAACTGTTTCCACATTAATCCTTGTTGGAATCCGGAAATATACATTGGTACTGCATAGAAAATAATTCCTAAAGTTCCCAGCCAAAAATGCCAGTTTCCTAATTTTACAGACCAAAGCTTGGTTCTCCACATTACCGGAACCAGATAATAAATCATCCCAAAAGCCATAAAGCCATTCCATCCCAAAGCTCCCAAATGTACGTGTCCAATTACCCAGTCCGTGAAATGTCCTACTTTGTTAAGAGATTTTGTCGCCAAAAGCGGACCTTCAAAAGTTGCCATCCCATAGCAGGTTACCGCAACTACAAAGAATTTGAGAATTGGATCTTCACGTACTTTATCCCAAGCTCCTCTGAGTGTAAGAAGCCCGTTGAGCATTCCTCCCCAAGAAGGTGCAATAAGCATAATAGAAAAACCTGTTCCTACTGCCTGTGCCCAAGCTGGAAGTGCAGTATATTGCAAATGGTGTGGTCCTGCCCATATGTAAACAAAGATCAGCGACCAAAAGTGGATAATAGATAATTTATATGAAAATACCGGACGATCGGCAGCTTTCGGCAAGAAATAATACATCAATCCCAAAATTGGAGTTGTCAGTACAAATGCTACTGCATTATGTCCGTACCACCATTGTACTAATGCGTCTTTCACTCCAGCATAAGCGGAATAGGATTTCCATCCTGTGAACGAAAGTGGAACCTCAAGATTGTTGAAAATATGCAACATTGCTATTGCTACCCAAGTTCCGATGTAGAACCAAATAGCAACATACAAATGTCTTACTCTTCTTTTTGCGATTGTCGCAAACATATTGTATCCGAATATCAGCCATATTACAGTAATCAGAATATCAATCGGCCATTCGTGTTCTGCATATTCCTTGGATGTATTGATCCCCATCAGGAAGGTAATTACTACTGAAACAATCATCAATTGCCAACCCCAAAAATGAATCCAGGATAAGGTATCGCTGTACATTCTGGTTTTAAGTAATCGCTGCATTGAATAGTAGGCACCTGCAAAAAATGCATTACAAACAAATGCAAAAATTACGGCACTGGTATGCAGCATTCTGATACGACCAAAACCAAACGCTCCGTTGGTATTGATCAATCCTTCCATATTTCCCGAAGCCAAACTTTTAATCGTAGGATCATCGGTACCGAAGAAAAACTCCGGAAGTTCAGGATAAAAAAGCATTGTTGCGGCAGTGAGTCCCAGGATAAATCCTACAACGCCAAATACTACTGTGGCAATAAGGAATGCACGCACAATACCATTGTCATAACTAAACTTTTGTGTTTCCATATAATTGAATCTCTTTTTTATCTTTTTGCAAGATTTTCTTTTATGGTTGTCTGGTTTGTTTTCTTCAGATAAATCAACCCATTTCAGAAATCATCTGTTGTTGCCTTGCTTATTTTTTATTTTTGTCTTGTGCTTTATGTGTTTCTTCTTCCTCGTTTTTCTTTCCTTCCGTTTCGGGACGATCATCAAAAAGGATTCTTACTGCTGGAGATTCATCATCTTCAAATTGCCCCTTTTTCGCATTTAATATGAAAATAATAAGGAACACTACAGCCAAAGAAACGCTGCATAAAATCATCAAATAGAGTATGTCCATCTTTTGAGCAAAATTAGCAACTTACAAGCCCCAAATTTAGTGAAAAATAATGATTTTAGTCAGTAAATGTTAAAAACCGTTAATTTAAAATACTTCTAAATAAGAGACCTTGAAGTCTTATTTAAAATATCTGCGTGAACGCCACCACGTTGCAGCGGAAGTGAACGCAACAACCGTGATGGAACTTATCGGCATCAGGATTGCAGCAACCAATGGAGAAAGATTTCCCGAAACTGCAAAACCCAATCCCACAATATTATAGAGGAAACTGATGATAAAAGTAATTTTCACGATGGTCATCGCATCTTTGCAAAGCGACAGATATTTTTTGATTTTAGTGAGTTTTTCTCCGCTCATAATCACATCCGAAGACGGAGTAAAAGCATTGGTATCATCGGCAATTGCTATTCCTACATTACTCTGTTTCAGGGCTCCGGCATCATTCAGTCCATCGCCGAACATCGCTACTTTCCGGTTTGTGTCCTGAAGATTTTTAATAAAATCTAGTTTATTTTCAGGACTTTGGTCGAAACGCATTTCCGAAACTTCGGGAGCAATATTTTTCAGGATTTTTTCTTCAGAAGAATTATCACCACTCAGGATATCAATCTGATATTCTTTCAATTGAGAAAACATTTCTCCCAAACCTTCTCTATATTCATTTCTGAAAATATATTTCCCCAGATAAGTTTCATTTTTTTTGATATATACTGCGGTTTCCAGATTTTCAGGATTTTGCTTCACAAATTTTGCGGATCCAATCTGGTAATGGTTGCCACGCACCTCTGCCTGATAACCTTTCCCGGGAATTTCCGAAAAATGTTCCACCGGAAAAAAACCGTCTTTTCCGGGAAGAAACTCATACAATGATTTGGATAAAGGATGATTGGAGTTTTTTAATAAAGATTTAATATTTTCTAAATCAAACTCCTGGATTTCTGAACCTTCATAGCTTATCTGCGCTTTTTTATTATAAGTTACAGTTCCTGTTTTATCAAAAACGAGGGTGTCTATTTTTGCTAATTTTTCGATTGTTAAAGTATCTTTTACGTAAAATTTATTCCGTCCCAAAATCCGCATCATATGTCCGAAAGTAAACGGAGCAGAAAGCGCCAAAGCGCAGGGACATGCTACAATAAGAATTGCTGAAACCACCTGAAACATTTTTGCAGAATCAACAGTGCTCCAATAGATTCCGGCAAGTAATGTGATTCCTAAAATAATGAAAGTAAAATATTTGCTGATGGTATTGGTTAAAGTATCCAATCCTGTTTCGTGCTTTTTGAAAGCTTCTTTGTTCCAAAGTTGTGTAAGGTAACTTTGGTCTACATTTTTGATGACTTCCAGCTCCAGAACAGAGCCAATCTGTTTTCCGCCTGCAAAAATCTTATCTCCCGGAACTTTCGGTACTGCTGCACTTTCTCCGGTAATAAAGCTGTTGTCTATATTTCCTTCTCCTTTTATCAAAATAGAATCTACCGGAATCAGCTCCTGGTTTCTCACCAAAATACGGTCTCCGATCTTCACTTCCGAAAGAAAAATATTTTGCTGCGCTCCACCGGATTCCAGCTTGGTAACGGCAATCGGATAAAAAGACTTGTAATCTCTATCGTAGGAAAGCGCGCTGTAGGTACGTTTCTGGAAAAATTTTCCCAAAAGCATAAAGAAGAGCAAACCGCACAAAGTATCGAAATATCCTGCTCCATAATCGGAAACCACTTCATAAATACTGCGTCCGTACAGAACCAGAATTCCCAAAACAATAGGAACATCAATGTTCACGATTTTATTTTTCAACCCGAACCATGCCGATTTAAAATAATCCGAAGCAGAATAAAAAACCACCGGAGTAGCCAGCAAAAACATAATCAGGCGGAAAAGATTTTTGTACTTATCCATCCAGAAATCCGATGTTCCCATAATTTCCTGCGCATATTCCGGAAAGCTGAAAAACATTCCGTTTCCGAAAGCAAATCCTGCGATTGCTAATTTTATCAGCAAGGTTTTGTCCAAAAAATCTTCTTTTTTTTCTGCAGTTTCCAGATTGATGACTGGTTTGTATCCAAGATTGGTTAAAAACCGGGCAAGTTCGCTGAGTTTCAACTCGTGATGATTAAAAGAAATCTGAAGTGTTTTTCTGGTAAAATTCACTTGGGAATAATGGACGTTCTCATTCAAAGTATGCAGACTTTCCAAAAGCCAAATACAGGAAGAACAATGGATTACAGGAATCTTAAACGTAACCAGCGTGGAATTTCCTTCGGAAAAATCGGTGATTTTATTGAAAATTTCAGGTGTATCGAGATAATCGTACGGAGAAGAATTTTCATCCGGGCGGATGCCGCTTTGTTTGTTGAGTTGGTAGAAATTTCCGAGATGGTAGAGATTCAGGATTTCGTAAACCGATTTGCAACCGTTACAGCAAAAGTTTTTTTCATCAAAAAGGATATTCTCTTTGTCTATTTTTTGTCCGCAGTGGAAACAGTTTTCTGCTATTTTGGTGCTCATTTCGGAAATGCAAAATTATAACAAAATAATTTGTCTTTGGATGCAAAAAAGGCTATTTTTGCTGACAAATGTCATAATATAATGTCTTTAGAAAAGCAGATTGCCATTGAAAAAAACCTGAATGCCGCTTTTGATATTGAAGAGCTGAAAAAACGTCTTTCGAAAAAAGATTATGAAAATCTGATGGAAACCAAAAAAAACCTCAGTTTTCAGAAAGGAGAAATTATTTTTGAAGACGGAGATTTTCCGAAAGGGGTGTTCTTCATCAGAAAAGGAACTTCTAAACTTTCAAAATCAGGAGCTTACGGCAAAGATCAGATTTTACGCTTTATAAAAGAAGGCGATATGATCGGCTATCGTTCATTGCTTTGCGGCGAACCTTTTCAGGCAAAAGCCGAAGCGATGACAGATATGGAAATTACTTTTATTCCGGCTGATGTTTTTCTTCATCTTTTGGAAGCAGATTCCATAATGGCTTATGCAATGCTTCAGAAAATAGCATATGAACTAGGAGAATCTGCTAACCGCATCACTTTTCTTGCGCAAAAAACCGTTCGCGAAAGATTGGCAGAAATCCTGCTTTTACTGGAACAAAAATTAGGAACAGATCCGGAAGGTTTTATTAAAATATCGCTGACGCGTGAAGAAGTTGCCAATATTATCGGGACAGCAACCGAAAGTGCAATCCGTTTGATTTCCGAATTCAAATCTGATAAACTGATTGAAGTAGATGGCAGAAACTTTAAAATTCTGAATCACGAAAAACTAATTAAATTAGGACACGTAACAATATAAATGTTGGATAATGGAAGCCGGAATGATAAAGATGTATTGATTCCGTAAAAAAATCACATCCACAAAACATTCAACACCAATCATCAACCATCAACCATCAACTATGTCTGTACATTCTGAAATAAAAAAAATCACCACCGAGACTTTGCGGAAAATGAAATTCGACAAAGAAAAAATTTCGATGATTACTGCTTACGATTTTACGACTGCAAAAATGGTGGATGCCGGTGGAATTGATGCGGTTCTGATTGGCGATTCTGCGGCAAATGTAATGGCGGGTTTTGAAACCACACTTCCCATTACGCTGGATCAGATGATTTATCATACGCAATGCGTGGTTCGTGGGATCGAAAGAGCTTTGGTAGTTGCAGATCTACCTTTCGGAACGTATCAGAGCAATCCCGAAAAAGCTTTGGAGTCCGCAGTTCGTATGATGAAAGAAGGTGGTGCTCACGCTGTAAAAATAGAAGGCGGAAAAGAAATTGAAGATTCCATCCGAAAAATTGTGAATGCGGGAATTCCTGTAATGGGACATTTGGGTTTAACACCGCAAAGCATTTACCAGTTCGGGACGTACAAAGTGCGTGCAAAAGAAGATACCGAAGCTGAAAAGCTGATTTCCGACGCCAAACTTCTGGAAGAATTAGGATGTTTTGCATTGGTTCTGGAGAAGATTCCTGCAGATCTGGCGAAAAAGGTAACGGAAAGCATTTCCATTCCGACCATCGGGATCGGAGCAGGAAAATATTGCGACGGACAGGTTTTGGTGTATCACGATATGGTAGGAATGAATAAAGATTTTTCTCCAAAATTTTTGCGGAGATATCTCGATTTGTATTCTGAAATTTCCGGAGCTGTAGCGCAATACGTAAAAGATGTGAAAAACGTGGATTTCCCAAATGATAAAGAAAGTTACTGATGAAAAATTTCCAAACGATACAAGGGCTGCTATCAATGGCAGCATTAATCTGCCTTTTGGTAGGCTGGTTCAAGCTGCTTTCTCCCGAACTGAATGATTTGCTTTATCAAAGAGTATTTTATTTTCTGATTGGGGTAAGCTTTATTTTCCAGGCGCAAATTCTCACCAACAAAACGATGCTTTATCCAATGTATATTGCTTCGGCATTATGTATTATAGGAGCGTTTTTGCCTTTAGAATCAAGGTTTTCTGCGATTAAAACCATTGGCCTTTTCGCCGGTGTGATTATTTCGATTTTCAACAGACCGAGGATTTCGAGGAACTAAACAATGGATCAAAACTTTACCGAAAACCAAATCGTTTATGAAGACAACCATCTTCTGGTGATTAATAAAAAAACCGGACAATTGGTGCAGGGCGATAAAACCGGAGATTTGTCTTTGCTGGAACTGCTGAAAGATTTTATTAAAAAACGCGACGAAAAACCGGGAAATGTTTTTCTGGGATTGGTACACAGAATCGACAGACCAACTTCCGGACTGGTAATTTATGCCAAAACTTCCAAAGCGCTTTCACGATTAACCCAAATGGTAAAAAACCGCGAAATCAAAAAAACGTATTGGGCAATTGTTCCGAAAGAGCAGATTCCGCATAGTCAAAGGCTGGTTCATTATCTCAAAAAAAATGAAAAAAACAACAAGGCTATTGTTTTCCCAAAACCTACGGATGGAGCAAAAGAAGCGGTTTTAACATATCATATCATCAAAACTCTGGATAAATATCAGTTGCTGGAAATAGATCTGGAAACGGGCAGGCATCACCAGATTCGTGCGCAACTTTCGAAAACCGGAATTCCGATAAAGGGCGATCTGAAGTATGGTTCGTCACGTTCCAATCCTGATGGTGGAATTTCGCTTCACGCACGAAAGCTGGAGTTTGTGCATCCTGTAACAAAAGATCAAACGAAAATTGTTGCTCCTGTCCCGGAAAATGATAAGGTTTGGGAAGCGTGTGAAAATTAACTTTACATTCCTGAATTTTAAAATTCAATAAAAAAAGCCTGAATTTTTTCAGGCTTTTTTTAATAAAAATTACTCTTCCACTTTATCTGAAATTTCAGATTCTTTCAGGTATATTTTTCTTCCTTTATCATTCACATAATATTTATTGTCTTCTTTATCGATATATACCTGCGAACCGTCTGGAGCAACTTTATTTTCGTATTTTTTATCTGTTATTTCGGCAGTTCCTTTTACAGCAACTTCAGCCGTTTTGTTTCCTACTTTTTTAGCTGTTTTTCCTACCGCTTTTGCGCCGGTTTTTATGGCATCTCCGGTTTTGTCCACAACATCTTTTTGCTGTGCTTTCATTCCGTTGAAAAGAGCTGTTGCAAGTAAGACAGCTGCTAAACCAATTGTTTTTGATGTGTTTTTCATAACAAAATATTTTTAGATTTGATTTTTAATTGAATAATAAATTTTAGGCTTTAAAATAATCTTTTACCGTTTCCAACACCTGCTGATCGCTCATTTGGGAGGAAGTATCCAGTGTTATTCTGAGGTTTTTGTACTGTGCTGTTTCGTGCAGGTGGTTTTTGAGTTCTTCCTGAATATTTCCGGGACCTGTAATGTACAGCTCTTCGGTGTTGGTGATCAGTTTTTCGATTTCTTTAAAGAATTTGTTTTTCGTGGTCTTTTCAGCATTGTTGGCCGCATTCTCGCTGGAGTTCCCGTGTTGCGCCTCATGTTTCACGGGATTGCAAAGAAAAAATTTGAATGCATTTTGGGCATCGTGGTTTTTTGCAATAATTGCTTTACTGTTATCAATCCAAACTCCGGCTAATTTTTTTTCTGACATAATTTCAATTTTTAATAATTCACCAATCTCAATTACTATGCAAACCGGACGTTAATAAATGTTAAAGAGAAACGGGTTGAAAAATATTTCGAAAAGATTGTAAAAAAGATTTTGATGTTCTTCAGCAATATTTTGGCAAATAAAAACCGACTGAAAAATTTCAGCCGGTTTCATATTATTTTATCTGTCTAATATAAATTAGAAAGGATATTCATAGATTTCGGATTCGTGAAGGTAAGGGTTTCCTTTAGGAATCAGTTTCAGTTTGGTAAGAGCGGTCATTACTACGAAAATGAACAAACCTACACAGAAAAGAACAGCCCCGAGATTCAACAACAAAACTTCCGGAGTTCTCCAGTATGGCCCAATTGTTCCCGGCATTACCATATTAAAATAATCTACCCAGTGTCCAAACAGTACAATTACTGCCATTGTAGTAACTACCAGATAATTTCTCTTGATGCTTGAACTTACCAAAACCAAAAGCGGCAAAAGGAAGTTGATGATGAGCATCGGAAGGAATGTAGGTGCATAATATTTGAATCTTCCGAAGAAATAATTTACTTCTTCCGGAATGTTGGCATACCAATACAACATAAACTGTGCGAACCAGGTATAGGTCCAAAGCATACTTGTTGCAAAAAGGAACACTCCTAAATCGTGCAAATGATTATCATTAAACTGTGGTAAAAATCCTTTTTTCTTTAGATAAACACTGATCAGGATAATCGCTGCAATTGCAGATGAAAGACAACTCACCATTGAATACCAAATATACATTGTAGAATACCAGTGAGGATCTATCGACATCAGCCAATCCCAAGCCCAAGCTGCGGAACAGAATCCGAAGAAAGCAATGTAACCAACGCTCCAGCTGTAATAGCTTGCATATATTTTTCTGTTTCCTTTATTTTCATCCACTTTTTTGGAAAGAGATTTCAGCTTCCAGGCGAAGAAAGAAGCTCCGATCACATAAAGAAATGTTCTGAATGCATAAAACGGAATATTAAGGAAAGTTTTCTTTTCATAAAGAATCGCATCAAAATGCGGATTTGAAGGATCTGTAAGTTCCGGATCCATCCAATGGAAAAGATGTCCCTGATGTGTGATATTCAGGATCATAATAATCACTAGAATTGCTCCACCAATCGGGATATAAGAAGCAATGGCTTCCATTACTCTTAGAACAATAATCGACCAACCAGCGTGTGCTGCATTCTGAATGGAATAGAAGAACAACGCACAACAGGAAATCCCAAAAAGGAAAACCGCAATGGTGTGGATTGCTGCCAAAGGCTGGTTATGAACCTGTAATTTTGCGTGCTTTATATGCGCAGCGTGATCCTGAGGTCCCACCAATTCACTGGAATTGGAAGGAGTGTGAATTCCGCCGGAGTGTGCAGCTTCCATCATATGCTCGATTCTTACATCATCAATCCCATGGTTCATAAAATAACCTATTCCAAAAAGAACGAGTCCCAGAACGATAAATATAATTGAATATAATCTTAATTTAGGTGAAAAACTATACATTTTTTCTTCTTTTAATTATTTTGTAGCTGTTGAATCTGTTTTTGCGGCAGGTACTGCTCCTCCTTTGAAGGCACTCATTACGTACATTGCAACTCTCCATCGGTCTCCCGGATTTAGCTGTCCGGCATAAGATCCCATTGCATTTCTACCGTAGCTCAGCACATAGTGTACAGAACCAACTGTAATTTCTCTGTCCTTATAATTAGGCACTCCGGAATATGCTCCGGTTTGTACGATTGAACCTTGTCCGTCTCCAGCTGTTCCGTGACAGGCAGAACAAGTGTGATCGAAAAGGATTTTTCCTCTTTCAATGTCTTTTGCCTGATTTTTCGGATCAAGTGGTGAAACAGTAATTCCTTTGGAAGCATCATAGCCTGCATTATACTGATCGGGTGATAACGCAACACCGCTATTAACTTCTATTACTCCGTCTTTGTTTTGGGAAACTGTTCCGTCCACAGGATAAAGACCTGTTGCTCCGTCGTTTTTCACAAACAGAGGGATTTCATTATCGTGATCGGAATATGGATCTTCTGCTTTCATCAATGGATCATACGCTACCGGAAAATACATATCCGGAAAATAAACCAATGGCGGATTATCTTTTGGTCCGCAGGAATTAAGCAATATTGTTGTTAAACCTAAGACTGCTGATATTTTAAATAAATTCTGTTTCATATTAAGCATCTTTTACGGTTATTTCTTCCACTCCGGTATCGATGAGAATTTGTTTTACTGCATCTACATCTTCGGTTACAAATTCCATCATAAATTTGTCATCCGTAGTTCTCGGATCCGGGTTTTGTGGTGGACATCCCGGATACATTTTATTTCTTGCCAAAAAAGTAAGAGACATCATATGCGCAGCGCAGAATACCATTAATTCGAACATTGGCACTACAAAAGCCGGCATATTATGAGCCCAGTCGAATGCTGGTTTTCCCCCGATATTCTGTGGCCAGTCGTGGTTCATTACATACCAGGTAACCAAAATCCCGATTGTAACTCCGTAAACGGCATATATAAATGCTGCATCGGAAATTCTTGTTTTTTTGAATTTCAAAGCTTTATCCAATCCGTGAACCGGAAACGGAGTATACACTTCATTAATCTTTATTCCTTTATCCATAAAGGTTCTTACGCCGTTCATCAGATCATCATCATCGGCATAGAGTCCGTATATTATCTTAGTGGTGCTCATCTCCTTCTTTTGCTTTATAGGTTTCACCGGAAATTTTCAAAATAGATTTCAATTCTGCCTGCGCAATTACAGGGAATGTTCTAGCATACAACAGGAATAATACGGAGAAAAAACCGATTGTTCCTAAATAAACACCCACATCAATAATGGTAGGTTTAAACATTGTCCATGATCCTGGTAGATAATCTCTGGAAAGGTTGATTACGATAATATCAAAACGCTCGAACCACATCCCGATATTGATAATCAGGGCGATGATAAATGTTGCGAGGATATTGGTTCTCACCTTTTTGAACCAGAATAATGCCGGAACAACAAGGTTGCAGATAATCAGAGCCCAAAATGCCCACCAATATGGTCCTGTTGCAGCTCCGGGAGAAAGATACGTAAAATCTTCGTATCTGGATCCGGAGTACCATCCGATAAAATATTCTGTTGCATATGCAACTGTAACCATCCCACCTGTGAGAATAATTACGATATTCATAATTTCAATGTGGTACATTGTAATGTAATCTTCAAGATGACATACTTTTCTAGCTACCAGCAATAAAGTTTGAACCATTGCAAATCCTGAGAAAATTGCTCCTGCAACGAAATACGGTGGATAAATGGTAGAGTGCCATCCTTTAATCACCGATGTGGAGAAGTCAAAAGATACGGTGGTGTGTACCGAGAATACCAATGGTGTTGCCAAGCCTGCAAGAACGAGGGAAAGTTCCTCAAATCTTTGCCAGTGTTTTGCTTTTCCGCCCCATCCGAAAGACAGGAGTGTATAAATTTTTCTAGTCCAAGGCGTTTTTGCTCTGTCTCTGATCATCGCAAAGTCAGGTATTAATCCCATAAACCAAAATACTGTAGATACTGAGAAGTATGTAGAAATGGCAAATACGTCCCAAAGTAACGGAGAGTTAAAGTTCGGCCAAAGTGATCCGAACTGGTTCGGTAGAGGGAAAACCCAGTATCCAACCCAAACTCTACCCATATGAATTACAGGGAAGATTGCTGCCTGAACTACTGCAAAAATCGTCATCGCTTCTGCGGAACGGTTTACAGACATTCTCCATCTTTGTCTAAATAACAATAATACTGCGGAGATCAGCGTTCCTGCGTGACCGATACCTACCCACCAAACGAAGTTGGTAATATCCCAACCCCAGTTTACGGTTCTGTTCAGTCCCCAAGATCCGATTCCGGTTCCGATCGTATATGCAATACATCCAAAACCGTAGATGAAAAGGACTAATGCGGCATACAAAGAAATCCACCATAATTTTCCGGCTCTTTCTTCGATCGGTCTCGCAATATCTTCCGTGATATCGTGATAAGTCTTGTGACCAATAATTAAAGGTTCCCTGATCGGGGCTTCGTAATGTGACATTTTTTACCTTATTATTATTTAAACGTTTGATTCTTTTCTGTTTCTTACTTTAGTGTGATAGAATACATTTGGTTTTGTACCGATCTCTTCTAGTAAATAATATCTTCTGTTGCTGCTGTGCAGTTTGCGTACTTCGGATGATTTATCGTTCATATCCCCGAACTGCATTGCTCCTGTGGAACAAGCGGCTGCACAAGCACACGCTTTCTGAAACTCTTCATCAGAAACAGTTCTGTTTTCTTTCTTAGCATTCATAATGGTAAGCTGGGTTTCCTGGATACACATTGAACATTTTTCCATCACCCCTCTTGTTCTGGTTACAACATCAGGATTCAGGACCATTCTTCCCAAATCATTGTTCATATTGTAATCGAACTTATCATTCAGTGCATAGTTGAACCAGTTGAAACGACGAACTTTGTAAGGGCAGTTGTTAGCACAATATCTGGTACCGATACATCTGTTGTAAGCCATCATATTCTGACCTTGTTTTCCGTGTGAGGTTGCAGCAACCGGACAAACCGTTTCACAAGGAGCGTGATTACAGTGCTGACACATTACCGGTTGGAAAATAACATCCGGACTTTCATTCGGTTCGATAAGGATATCATACATTTGCGGAACATTCAGCCCGTTTTTCACGGTTTCCTGCTGGGAAAGTTTCCCGTCTCTTACCACGTTATCAATTTCTTTCGGCATTTTTGAAGAATAGTAACGGTCAATTCTCAACCAGTACATATCTCTGGACATTCTGATCTCGTCTTTTCCTACAACAGCCGTATTGTTTTCTGCCTGACAAGCGATTACGCAAGCTCCACAACCTGTACATGAATTTAAATCTATGGAGAGATTAAAGTGCGGACCATCCGTATCGTCGAAAGAATCCCAAAGGTCAATCTTTCCTGCCGGCAAAGCTTCGTTGATGGTATGATATTCCAAAGGTTTGTTCCATCCTTCGTGTTCATCATCAAATGCTACGTTGATAAATGTATCCAAAGGAACTTCTCTGGCAATTTCGTAACGCCCCATTAAGGTATTTTGAAGCTGCATTCCTGCGAATTTGTGCTCGTCTCCTGTTTTTTCAATTTTCACATCAGAAAGAACGGTATTGAAACCATCAAACAAAGGATAGGCATTCACTCCTGTTTCGGCAACTTTTCCGGAATTGGTTTTTCCGTAGCCTAAAGCAAGACCTAAAGATCCGTCTGCCTGCCCTGGTTGTATAAATACCGGAACATTCTTCACGGTAACTCCGTTTACAGTAATATTTACGGTTTCACCATCAAGTTGCATTCTCGCATTCAGGTTGTTTTCAATTCCTAAATCTTTTGCGTCTTTCGGTGAAATGGTGAGGTAATTATCCCAAGATAATCTAGTAATAGGATCCGGCAATTCCATCAGCCAAGGATTATTTGCCTGGGTTCCGTCTCCGATTCCTGTTTTGGTGTAAAGCTGCAGCTCAAATTGTGCAGGTTTGAATCCGGAAAGTTCTGCAACTGCCTGAGCTGCATTTCCTCCTGAATAACTCAAACTTGTTCCGCCTTCAACTGAATTGAAACCGTTGTATAATGCTTTGTTGAAAGAATTTCCGTTTAATAGGGAAGAAGCATTATTTTTCAGATAATCATAATAATTGTTTGCTGCGTTTCCTTTTCCGTTGATCCAAACCAAAAGTGATTCTTCAATCTGTCTCGGTTTGAAAACTTTCTGAATCGTAGGCTGCATTAATGAATATACCCCAGTTTCCGGAGCGATATCTCCCCAGGATTCCAGCCAGTGTGCGGAAGGAATAACTGCTTTTGCAGCTTTGTACATTTCGTTTTTCTTGTCAATAGTTGCGATCACATAAGGAACTTTTGCAACTGCTGATTTGAAGGCTTCCCCTTTATTGGAAGAATAGATCGGATTTACGTTATTGGTAATCAAAACGCCAACTTGACCAGCATTCATCCAGTTCAGGAATTCCTGATATTTTGCGTGATCGTATTCTTTCAGAAGGTTTGCTTTTCCTGTGAAAGCTACGGATCCTAATTTTTGATTGATTAAATGGGTCAAAACATAAGCTGCTTTTGAACCATCCGCAAGAACCACTGCTTTGTTGCCTTTTGCTTGAAGTTCTTTTACGATTTCAGCTGCGATTTTATCAGATGTTCCGCCGTTCAGTCCGTTGTATACTTCTACCAAGGTCTTGAAAACCCCGCTTGGTTTTAATCTTATCCTGGAATCGGCATTTGCTCCCGTTAAGCTCATATTGGATTCTACCTGAATATGTCTCAACATTTGCGCTCCCGGTTTTCTTGCCGCAGCATAGGAAACTTCCAAACTTTGTGCATTGTAATCTGCAAGAAAATCTGCATTGAAAGAAACAACTAATTGGGTGCTGCCTAGATCATAAGCCGGTAAAGCTCTTTGCCCGAAAACTTCTTGTGCTGCTTCCAAAGCTGCAGCATAAGGATATGCATCATATGTTACTAATTCGGCTGTTGGATATTTTGTTTTGAAATCAGCAAAAAGCTTTTTGAAAGTAGGGCTTGGAAAAGAGTGTGAAAGAACTACAATTTTTTTCCCGTTTGTTGCAGTTTCAGAAAGTCCTTTTAGGGCGTAATCATCTACTTTATCAAAAGTTTCGTCTTTCCCGTCGAGCTTTGGCTGCTTTATTTTATCATTATCATATAAAGAAAGAACGCTTGCCTGTGCTCTTGCATTGGTGGTTCCCAAATGTCCGGCTGCAGGATTAGGATCTATTCTGATAGGTCTTCCTTCACGTGTTTTTACCAAAACGCTTGCAAAATCAAAACCGTCGAAATAGGAGGACGCAAAGAAATTGGGCAATCCCGGTGTAATATCATGAGGTTTCACAACATATGGAATTGTTTTGATAACCGGTGCTTCACAGGCTGCCAGCGTAACGGCAGCTGTGGAAAAACCGAGGAGTTTCAGAAAATCTCTTCGCGAAGTTCCTGTAGAGCTTGCTTTTTCATCTCCCAAAAATTCTTCAACCGGAATTTCATTTTGAAACTCTTTCTGAGCCAGCTTTCCATTTAAAGCCGGATCTTTAAGTTCGTGAATACTTCTGAATTGTATTTTGTTTGAAGCCATTTATACTTCTGTTTTTCGTTAATGATTAATAATGACATTTACCACACTCCAGTCCACCGATTGCTGCAACGGTAACTTTACCTTCCGAAGTCGGATATTGTTTTTTCAGCTTTTCGTGAAGATCTTTGAAATAGGCCTGATTGTATCCGTTCGACATATCGATTTCAGTAGTTCTGTGACATTCTATACACCATCCCATTGTAAAATCATTCGCCATCTGCACGACGTTCATTGTATCAATCTGACCGTGACAAGCTTTACACACTACATCAATCTGGTTATCAGGATTTTTCTTGTTGAAGGAGCTGATAATTGCTTTTTCGCCAGCTACTACGTGTTGCGAGTGATTGAAGTAAACAAAATCCGGCATATTGTGGATTCTTGTCCATTCAATTGGTTTTGTTTTTCCGGTGTACTGCTGTTTTTCCGGATCCCATCCTGCAGCAGCATATATTTTCTGAATTTCTCCGGTGTAGAATTCCTTACTTTTTCCTGGCTCTACATATTTCCCTTTGTATTCGGAAATCATTCTGTGACAGTTCATACATACGTTTACAGAAGGTATTTCGGATACTTTCCCGTATTTTGCACTGGAGTGGCAAAGCTGACAATCGATTTTGTTTTCTCCAGCGTGGATTTTATGTGAGAAATATATTGGCTGCTCCGGTTTATATCCTTTGTAAACGCCAATCCACATCAGCCAGTTCCAAATTCCGTAAGCTGCAAGAATAGCCAGAATCCCAAGAATTCCTTTTCCTATAAAATGATATTTCTGATAGATTTCTGCAAAAGTAACCGCTCTTGTAGAATTCAGATCGCTAAGTTCGCTGGATTGTTGTAGTTTGACAAGTTGTTTTATTTTTAAAAGAAGCCAGATTAATAATAACCCAATGGAAATCAGGGCAATAAGAATCACTTTTGAGTTCATACTTTGCTGCTGCGCTTGCTGCAAAGCTTCCATTGAGGTTTGCGTACCGGCAGTATCTTCTACAGGAGCCGCTTCAGCTGGAGGATTGGTAGTATAGGCAAGGATATCATCAATATCTGCATCTGAAAAGTTCGGGAATGTAAGCATTTCCGTTTTGTTGAATTTTTCAAAAACTTCATTTGCGTATTTATCGCCCGATTCTCTTAAAGCTTTATTGTCTTTAATCCATTTATGAAGCCAGTCAGCCTCCAGATTTTGCTCTTTTTTCAAGCGATCAACCACTCCACCTAACGCCGGACCAATAACCTGCTTATCCAAAGCGTGACACGCTGTACAGTTTGCCTTAAACAGTTCCTGTCCTTTTACAGGATCACCTTGTGCATATACCGAGGCGCTGGTTGAGAGCAATAAACCAATTGCAATCAGCCCTTTTTTGTAATGCTTTCTCCAACTAATCATTTATATAATCTTGGGTTATTAAAATTCTGAGAATAGATTCAATTCCGCAAAAATAAAACATTTAACAGATATTTAACAGCCAAAAGGGAATGCTAAATGTCATTTTCCATAATTTGTAACAATTCTAAATAATCGTAAACCCTGCAAAATTCAGTCTCTGTTCATTTTATCGGTCGTGGATCTTTTGGTGATATATCATTCATAAAATTATATTTTTAAAAGGATGCTTAAAAATTAAAAAAAGATAGGTTTGGAATAATTTTTATTTATACTATTTTTGTCTAAAATTATTTTTAATGAAAAATCCGGTTAAAATTTCTTTCATTTTTTTGTTGGCTTTTTTTGGAATCGTTAATGCTCAGGTGGTGGTGCAGAACGACACGATTTCCGGAACGCCGTACACAATTTCGATGGATCAGAAAATATCCAAACTAATGGAAGATGCTGAAGAGAAATGTGCGCGAGCCAATATCAGCTATAAGGATAATAACACAGGCGGATCCAAAACAAAAATTAATGTTCCGGAAAAAAATATGTCACAGGCTGAAATCTGTCGGAAAAACCCGAGAATTATGGGTTACAAAATCCAGCTTGCGGTGGTAAAAAGCAATGAAGAAGCCAGAGAAGTGGGGATGTATTTCCGAAGAAGATTCCCGAATATGAAGGTAGAAATCGACGCATCGTTACGTCCAAATTACAAAGTAATGGCGGGAAGCTACCTCACGAAAGAAAGCGCAGCTTCTGACCTGAAAAAAATAAAAGAATTCTTCAAATCTGCTCGTCCGATCCAATATCGTGTTTTCTGTGTGGAAGCTAAGTAAGGTAAAGGTTGAGATTTGGATGGAGAAACAATAAAAAATCCCTGAAAAGTTTTCAGGGATTTTTTTATTTTAATTTTTCACTAATAATCGGAAACCTTCTCCGTGAACATTGATGATTTCTAAACCTTCATCGTCTTTCAGAAGTTTTCTGAGTTTTGCAATGTACACATCCATACTTCTCGCAGTGAAATAATTTTCTTTCTTCCAGATTTTTCTCAGCGCAAGATCTCTCGGCATAAAATCGTTTCTGTGCAGACAAAGCAGTTTCAGAAGTTCATTTTCTTTTGGTGAAAGTTTATATTCTTTATCTCCTACTCTCAGCTGTCTCAGCATAGAATCGAGATAGATGTTGCTGATCTTGAACTGTTCCTGTTCCTCATCTTCCAGCGAAGCGCTTCTTTGAAGAATTGCTTTGATCTTGTACAGCAAAAGTTCGGTATCGAAAGGTTTTGTAATATAATCATCTGCACCAAGCTGATAGCCTTTCAGGATATCTTCACGCATATTTCTTGCGGTAAGGAAAATAATGGGTGTATTTTTATCGATTTTCTTTACATCTTCTGCCAGAGAAAATCCGTCTTTTTTCGGCATCATCACATCGAAAATGCAGATGTCGAAATCTTTTTCGGTAAATTCTTTCAGTCCTTGTTCTCCATCGGTAGCGAGGGTAACTTCAAAATTATTGATAGTCAGATAATCTTTCAGCACTGCCCCGAAACTCTGGTCGTCTTCTACTAATAGGATTCTGTTGCTCATAATATTTTTGTTTTAATTTTTTATTTAAATCTTAATGTTCAGGGTTTTCCACCTGTTTTTGGATTTCAGAATTCTCCGGATCTCCAAATCTCAAATTCTCCAAGTTATTTCCAATATTAGCTCATTGGTAATTTTACTGTAAATGTTGAGCCTTTTCCTTTTTGGGATTCTACGAGAATCTGCCCTTTGTGCAGTTCCACAATTTTCTTCACATAGGATAATCCAAGTCCCTGTCCTTTTACATTATGGATATTTCCGGTTTCTTCGCGGAAGAATTTTTCAAAAATCTTTCCTTTGTTGTGCATCTCCATTCCCATTCCTTTATCGGAAATTTCAATCACATACCAATTTCCTTCATTATAAGTTTTGATTTTGATTTCCGGGGTTTCTGGTGAATATTTATTGGCATTGTCCAACAAATTCACCAAAGCGTTTGAAATGTGGAACTCATCAATTTTGAATTTGTATTTTTCGGTATTGAATTCCTGCTGCAGCACCCCATTTCTCTGAGAAACAATAAGTCCGAAAGATTCGGTAATTTCTTTGATCAGACTACGAACATCGGTTTCTTTCAGGAAAAGTTTTACTTCATTCCGTTCCAGTTTCGACATATTCAGCACGTTTTCCACCTGTTTTTTCATCCGAAGATTTTCCTGTTTAATAAGGGTGGAATAGTATTTTACCTTTTCCGGATCGGTGGCTATTTTATCATTCGCCAAAGAATCTGTTGCTACGGAAATTGTAGCTAAAGGTGTTTTGAATTCGTGGGACATATTATTAATAAAATCCGTTTTCACTTCAGAAATTTTCTTCTGCTTCATCATATAATTGATGGAAATAATATAAATTCCTAAAATCGTAAGAAGCGACATAAACGTGCCTAAAAGCATTGGAATATTGTTTTTTGCTAACGAATATGCTTTTCCCGTTCCCGGAAAAACAAGTGAAAGCGTGTACAATGTACGGTCTTTGCTATCGGTAAAAAGCGGATAAGAATAATTGCTGGCAAGGTTTTTTTGTTCCTTGAAAATATCATTCGTAATCACCGTTGGTTTGTTATTTTTATCAATCACGCTGAAACCGAATTTTGCATTTATCCCTTTCATTTTCAGCTCTTTGGAGACCACAGAATCCAATGTTTTTTCATCGACCCTTTTATTAATCGGTAAATTGTTCGCTACAATTTTCGCAAATTGTTTTAATGAATAAGTCCCGTTTTGGATGGACTGGTTCAGTTCGGCAGTCAGAAGTTCCGGTGTATTTTCGTCTTTTTTTATTCTCACCAAAGCTTCATCAGTATACATATTGGTAAGATTCAGGCTGTCTCCTTTTTTGGAAATCGGAATCTGCTGCTTTTCAATAATGCTTTTGGTGTAGGTAATGGATCTTCTGCTTGCAGAATCTTCCACCTGCTGAATGGTAGTAAGGGTAGGCTGATCGCTGTTTGCCAGAACTGTTTTACCAAAATTATTATTATCGTGATTCAGGTATTTATCCGCTTCAAGATCCGTGATTTTCGTAACAGAAGTTTCCAGAGCGGAATATACTTTATTCGAAAAATCCTGCTCCAATGCGGAATAATATCCTTTCAGCCAATAAAACTGCAAAGCGACGAAAACGATAAGTGAAATCGTCATAAAAACCGATATTACCGGGATGAATTTATTGTTCATTGAGAATGTTTAAATTTCAAGTGTTAAAATTATTGATTTTAACAGAATTATTGCAAAAAAATATTTCTAATTTTATTAAAGTTTTGTTAAAAACGAAGATTTTAACATTTTATTGTGAATTATCAAAAATTTTGCCATATGACAAGTTACGATCCAAAAATCTTTAATTAAGTTTGTAAAAAGAAAAACAATGAATACTGAAATCAAATTCCACAGCGATCCGAAAGAAGCAAGCATCTTTGTAATGAAAGTATTCCCATGCAGCGTGGCAGAACTTTGGGACAGTTTCTCAAAGCCCGAAATTCTGGAAAAATGGTGGGCACCAAAACCCTGGAAAACAGAAAATATCCTTTTCGATTTCCAACCTGGCGGAAAATGGCTGTATGCAATGGTAGGTCCGGAAGGCGAAAAACATTTTGCAGGGACGGATTTTAATGAAATTACTTTTCACCGGAGCATCGGCTGGAAAGATTATTTCTGTGACGAGAAAGGAAATCTTTTGCAGGATCTTCCAACAGCCAGCTGGCTTCTCGGTTTTACCGGTGTGGAAAACGGCGCGAAACTTACCATCAACATTCATTTCGATTCCGAAACGGCAATGAATGCGATTCTGAAAATGGGTTTTGAAGAAGGCTTCAAAATGGGACTGAACCAACTGGAAGATTTACTGGAAAAATAATTTTTATTTCTGCTCGAAAAGCTCTTCATCCAAAAAATACTGAATCACGGCTTTTTTCATTAAAAGCTGCTGCTCATTTGGTTTCAACTCCGGAAGTTCTTCTAATTGTTCGAAATGCGGATAACCATCATCATCATAATGTGAAAAACGGTAATATCCAAAAGGTTCGAGCAATCTGCAAACTGCGATGTGCAGGATGTTCAGTTTATCATCTTTGGTGTATTTCTGCTGTCCGCTTCCCAATTCCTGAACACCGATCAGAAACAAAATAGTATCAATCTGCGGATGGTTTTCGGTATCGAAGTTTTTTGCGAAAAACTCTTCGACTTTATTCCATAATTCTGCTTCGGTATATTTTTCCATCAGGAATTGATTTTATTTTCCAACTTCAACAAAAATGCATATTCCAATGCGTCTTCTTTCAAAGATTCAAATCTTCCGGAAGCGCCACCATGTCCGGAGCTCATATCTGTTTTGAAAATCAAAATATTTTCATCCGTTTTCAGATCCCGAAGTTTTGCTGTCCATTTTGCGGGCTCCCAGTATTGTACTTGGGAATCGTGTAATCCGGTTGTAATCAAAATATTAGGATAATTTTTTGCTTCCACATTGTCATAAGGCGAATAGGACTTCATATAATCATAAAATTCTTTTTCGTTTGGATTTCCCCATTCATCGTATTCTCCGGTTGTTAATGGGATGGTTTCGTCGAGCATTGTTGTTACTACATCTACAAACGGAACCTGCGCTACAATCCCGTGGAAAAGTTCGGGTTCGTAATTGATGATTGCACCCATTAAAAGTCCACCTGCAGAGCCTCCCATTGCATAAAGATGTTTTTCGGAAGTATAATTTTCTTTCACCAGAAATTTTGCGGCATCAATAAAATCGAAAAAAGTATTCTTCTTGCTGAGCATTTTCCCATCTTCATACCATTGTCTTCCCAAATATTCTCCACCCCGAACATGAGCGATTGCGTAGATAAATCCTCTGTCCAGAATTGAAAGCCGAACATTTGAAAAACTAGCATCAACGGTATGTCCGTAACTTCCGTATCCGTATAAAAGTAATGGAGTTTGCGGAGATTTTTTAGTATTTTTATGATAAACCAAAGAAATCGGGATTAGCGTTTTTCCGTCTGTTGATGGTGCCCATACTCTTTCTGATATATAATTTTCCGGGAAAAATTTCCCGCCCAAAACTTCCTGCTGTTTCAGTAAAGTAGTGGTTTTTTCTTTCATATTATATTCCAGCGTGGAGCTTGGTTGTGTTAAAGAGGTATAGCCGTAACGTAGTTTTTCGGTATCAAATTCTAAATTTAATCCAATATAAGCGGTATAAGTAGGATCGGAAAACGGAAGATAGTGGGAAGTTCCTGTTTTGTTTTCAATAATTTTGATTTGCAGCAAACCGCCGGTTCTTTCTTCCAAAACCAGATAATTTCTGAAAATTTCAAAACCTTCCAGCAGCGTATCTTTCCGGTGCGCAATCACCTCTTCCCAGTTTTCGATTCCGCAGTTTTCCACCTTGGTTTTTACAAGTTTAAAATTCGTGGCTTCATCGGCATTGGTAATGATGTAAAATTGATCCTCGAAATGTTCTACAGAATATTCCAGATCATCCATTCTAGGCTGAACGGTTTTCCATTCCGCAAAAACATTATTTGCCGGAATAAAGCGCATTTCATCCGAAACAGTGCTGGAACTTGCAATAAAAATATATTCTAAAGATTTGGTTTTGAAAACATTTACATCAAAAGCTTCGTCTTTTTCGTGAAAAACCAAAACATCTTGCGAAGAATCTGTTCCCAACTTGTGTCGGAATACCTGAAAAGCACGCAGATTTTTGTCTTTCCGTATGTAGAAAATATGTTGGTTATCATTTGCCCAAACTGTTTTGCCGGTAGTATTTTCAATTTTGTCCTGAAGAATTTCTCCGGTTTTGAGATTTTTAAACTCGATGGTATAAATCCTTCTTCCCAAATTATCGGAGGAAAAACTTGCGATTTGGTTATTGGGACTTACCGCAACGCTTCCTACTTCGAAGAATTTTTCGTTTTCTGCTAAGATATTAACATCCATAATCATCTCTTCCGGATTGTCCAGAGAGAAGTGTTTTCTTAAAAATATCGGATACTCTTTTCCTTCTTCGTATTTCACGATGTACCAATATTCATTAAAGAAATAAGGGAGAGATTCGTCGTCTTTTTTGTAGCGCGATTTCATCTCCTCATACAACTCTTCCTGAAGCGCTTCTGTATCTTTCATTACAAAGTCGCAGTACTGGTTTTCCTGCTTCAGATAATCCAGAACTTCGGGATTTTCCCTTTCGTTCATCCAGAAATAAGGATCAATACGGATATCGCCGTGAACTTCGAGGTGCTTATTATATTTTTTTGCTTTTGGAGCTTCCATTTTTTTGGAAATAAAATTTAAATTTAATAAAAAACCATCTTATCCAAAATAAGGAAAAGACGGTTGTTTTTCAGATTCCGAAAAGTGAATTTACTTATTCATATTTCTGATATATTTTTCGATCGCCATCGTCATCGAAGGAGTTTCTTTTGACGGAGCCATCACATCAATTTTGAATCCGGCTTCTTCCGCTGCCTGCTGCGTAGTAGCGCCGAAAACGGCAACTTTGGTATCGCCCTGTTTAAAATCTTTAAAATTATCGAGCAAAGACCTCACGCCTTGAGGACTGAAAAATACCAGCATATCATATTCTTTCACCTTAATCTGTGAAAGGTCGGAATATACGGTTTTGTACATAATTGCTCTTGTCCACTCGACATTGGTTTCATCCAGAACTTTTGGAATCTCCGGAGTAAGCACATCCGAAGACGGGAGCAGATATTTTTCTGAAGGAAATTTTTTAAACAATGGGATAAGATCGGAGAAATTTTTTTCACCATAGCTGATCTTCCTTTTCCGGTACACAATGTGTTTCTGCAGATAATTGGCAATAGCTTCGGACTGGCAGATGTACCGCATAGAATCGGGCACCTGAAAACGCATTTCCTCTGCAAGACGGAAATAATGATCTACAGCATTTTTACTGGTAAAAATAATCCCGGTGAATTGTGACAAATCAATTTTCTGAGCTCTCAGCTCTTTCGCTTCTACGCCCTGTACATGAATAAACGGGCAAAAATCGATTCTGATTTTTTCCTTTTTTGCAATTTCAAGATACGGGGAAGACTCATTCGGAGCTGGCTGGGAAACTAATATAGATCTGATTTTCATCTTCAAACTTTACTAATAAAACAATAATCTCCACAATGCAAACAAGGGTGCAATTTGGAGGGTGCAAATATACAAAATTTTATAATACCATTTTACGGGCAAAATTTGATTATTGTGAAAAAAATAGAAAAACAATTTGAAAACGAAAAAAAACAGGAGAAAAACCAAATAAATTTTCAACATTTCTCTTTTACTAATGTCAAAATAATAATGCAAAAAACATAAGCAAATGAGTAAAACTGATAATACAAAATAAAATTTGGTCGCCGTAAAGTAAAAAATCCCCCATTTTCTTGCATTCCCGATTCCGGAATAAAAGATATAACTGAAAGCGGCTTTCAACATATAAAATGAAAGCAGAGAAATAAAAGTAAATCCAAATTTGTTGAGCTGCATTCCAAAAAGCTGAACATCCGAAACGCTTTTCGGAACTATGGGAATATATTGTGAAATGAGAACGGATAATGTGGTACAAAATACGAGCGAAGTAACTGCCCACGAAAGAAAATTATTGCTCGATTCGTCATATTGCTGAATCAGAAAATCTTTCAGCCGAATCTCTCTGAGCAAAAACGTAAACATTAGCGCATAAGCGAAAATACAGGCTAGAAGGGTGATCGCAACCCAATCGTTATTTTCAACAAGTCGTACCAAAAATTTTTTTTGCAAAAATACTATATTTCGAAGCAATATTTTGGATGAAGGGAAAATATTTCCTGGCGTGTCAAAAACCCAGCTCAAAACCGTCCCTGTCTTTCAAGAACGGAAATTTTGCCCGGAACTCTTTCAGTTTTTCAAAATCAATTTCGGCATTTACAATATTTCCGTTATGGTTGGAAATTTCTGTTCCGTCTGCAAAAAAACAAAGCGAACTTTCCTGATAATTCAGGTTGTTGCCATCTTTCCCAATCCTGTTCAGCCCGAAAACATAACACTGGTTTTCAATTGCCCGTGCTTTCAGCAGATGTTTCCATGCTTCTACCCTGGTTTCGGGCCAGTTCGCTACGTATAGGATAACATCATAATCATCATTATTTCTGCTGAAAACCGGAAAGCGCAGATCGTAGCAAACCTGCATCAAAAAACGGATTCCTTTGTATTGTGTAATCTTTCTTTCTGTTCCGGGTGTATAAATGCCGTCTTCTCCGGAATAGGAAAACAAATGTCGTTTATCATAAAAATCAAAACTTCCGTCTGATTTTACAAAATAAAACCGGTTATAAAAATTACCGTTTTCTTCTGTAGAAACGCTTCCCGCAACTACCGCATCTTTTTGTTGTGCAAAAGCTTTCATCCAGTCCAATGATTCTGCGTTTCTGTCTGCGATATCTTCTGCATCCATACAGAAACCGGTAGAAAACATTTCCGGAAGCAGGAACAAATCGGCTTTTGCAGCTTTAAGGTTTACTTCAATTTTATTGAAATTGGATATTTTGTTTTTCCATTCGATATCGAGGTTTAGTCCGGCAATAGTAAGTTTCATCAGTAAAAAATTTGTTTTAAAATTTTCAGATTTTTTTTCATAAAGTCAAAAAGACAGTCTGTTTATGGTATTTTGGTCTTATTTTTGAATTTGCAAAATTATATTTAAATTTATGAAAAAATTCTTAATTACAGGAATCTTAATGATTTTCAGCACTTTTAGCTTCGCACAGGCGTGGAATGGTAATGGTGACCAAAAAGTGCAAATCGGGCTAAGCGCATGGGGAAATGGAACCGGGATTACCGGAACTTATGATTATGGTATCAGCAATATGCTTTCAGTAGGTGGTGGTGCCAATTTTTATTTTGATAATTATAAGGATAATGACAAGAACAACAACTTCTTTATCTTTGGTAGGCTGAATGTGCATTTGCAAGATGTTTTGGGTCTTGAAGATCGATGGGATATTTATCCGGGAGTTGATGTAGGTGTAATTAAAAATACTTTCGGTCTCGGTGCTCATATCGGAGCGAGATATTTCTTTAACGACAAGCTGGGTGCTTTTGTAGAAATAGGAAATAACGGAAGCGTAGGGGTATCCATTAATTTATAAATACAATAACACTAAAATAAACTATTATGAAAAATCTATTTGCAGGTGTAGCATTAGCAATGGCTACCATTTTCGGAATGACAAATGTACAGGCACAAACCTATAAAACCGGAGCCGGGCTTCTTGTAGATGTTGGTGATGGCGCTACTTTGGTTGGACCGCACATTAAACATTTCTTCTCAGGAAACAGTGCCGGAGAATTCGGCGTTTTATTTGGCGGAGACGCAACAACCGTTCAGGCTTTGTATGAATTTAACAAAGGAATTAGCGGTGCACAAGGTTTAATGTGGTATGTTGGTATTGGTCCGGCAGTAACTTTTGGTGATGGTGATTCTGTTTTTTCCATCGTTCCTTTAGCAGGTTTGGATTATAAAATTTCCGGAGCACCACTTGATCTTTTCTTTGATTGGAGACCAAGAGTTTGGTTCTATGACGGAGATTCGGATTTCACAGCCGGAAGATTCGGGCTTGGTTTGCGATTCACTTTCTAACCGCTACAAAAAAACAAGACAAAAAGGCTCTCTTTTACGGGAGTCTTTTTTTGGCATCGTTTTGATTATGCTTACATTTGCAAATCTTAAATTATAAAATACATTAATGGAATTAGCATTAAAAATATTTCAGTTCATTCTGAGCATTTCAATCTTAGTATTATTACACGAACTCGGGCATTTTCTTCCTGCAAAATGGTTTAAAACCAGAGCAGAAAAGTTCTTCCTTTTCTTCGATCCTTGGTTTTCTCTGTTTTCAATGAAAAAGATCAACGGGAAATGGCAGTACAAATTTTTATCGAAAAATCTTCCAGATACCGAAACCATTGTAGAAGACGGAAAAGAAAAGCAAATCCCAATCGATATCAGCACGCTTCCTGATAACGACTGGAGAAAACATCCGGAAAGCACAAAATACGGAATCGGTTGGCTTCCGATGGGAGGTTACGTGAAAATCGCCGGAATGGTGGACGAAAGTATGGATCTGGAACAGCTGAAAAAACCAGCAGAAAAATGGGAATTTCGCAGCAAACCAGCTTGGCAGAGACTCATCATCATGCTTGGTGGTGTTACGGTAAATTTCTTTCTGGCCTGGCTGATCTATTCTTGTTTGAGCTTTTTCAATGGAGAACAGTATATTGATTTAAAGAAATTTGAAAATGGAATCAGCGTTTCCCAAGCTGGAAAAAAAATGGGCTTTAAAGACGGTGACAAAATCATCAGTATTGACGGGAAACCTGCAGAACGACTGGAAAATACATCCATTAATATTCTGTTCAGCAACCAGGTAACCGTTCTCAGAGACGGAAAAGAAATCTCTTTTCCTGTAAATGAAGATGGCGTAGCAGAAGTAATCAAACAGCGAGAAGCCAAACTGTATATTGTCCCAAGAGTTTCTAATCGGGTAGATTCCGTAGGAGCTTCTGCAAAACAGGCAGGATTGCTAAATGGTGACAAAATGATTTCTATTAATGGGAAAAAAGCGGCTTTCTTTAACGAATCTTCTGCAATTTTAGATCAGCTGAAAGGGCAAACAGTATCCATAATAGTAGACAGAAACGGAAAGCAGGAAACTCTTTCTGTTCCTGTAAATAATGAGGGGAAATTAGGAATAAAATTAGCTGGCGGAAATATTAAAAATTTTACTACAACAAAAGAATATTCTTTCGGACAGGCAATTCCCAGAGGTTTCACCAGAACTATTGACGCATTGACAATGCAGGTAAAACAATTTAAAATCATGTTCAACTCCAAAATTCAGGGTTACAAAAATGTAGGCGGTCCTATTGCAATCGTAAACGCAATGCCGGTAGATAAAGCTGCTGATGGAAGTGCGAGTATTAACTGGTCTGCTTTCTGGAGTTTTACGGCGATGTTTTCTGTTTGGCTGGCTTTCCTGAACCTGATTCCGATTCCCGGATTGGATGGTGGACACGTAATTTTTACGCTTTGGGAAATGATCACCGGAAAACCTGTACCACAAAAAATTCTGGAAAACGCACAGATGATTGGTGTTATCTTTCTGCTTGGATTGATGGTTCTGATCTTTGGTAACGATATTTTTAAACTAATCTTTGCAAAGCATTAATTTTTCCAAAAAAATATTTGCACAGAAATAAAAAGGTTTATATATTTGCACACGCTTATCAGGAAAAGCAAATTCCTCCTTAGCTCAGTTGGTTAGAGCATCTGACTGTTAATCAGAGGGTCGCTGGTTCGAGCCCAGCAGGAGGAGCAACCATCACAGAAATGTGGTGGTTTTTTTGTTTTAAGCATATTCCTTATTGGGTTTAGTTCTGTTTTAGGGAGATTTCCATTATTGTAATCTTTCCCAAAAACCGAAACGAATATAAAGTTACTAAGAATGGGAAGATTACATACAACTGTCATCCATGCCATTACGGCAATTTCCAAAAGGTTGTGTGTTGATCCTGAACCATTCGAAGTCGAAATTTTCATGATTGATCCATACAAAACAATTCCTGAAATTATGGAAATAATGAAAAGGATTCCCATTAAACCAAGGAATATTTTACCCGGAATTTTCGCAAAAACATCAATGTGAAGCCTTGAAACTACATAAACAAATCCTTCTAGTTTTGGCTCCCCCAAAACTTCACCGGTATATTAATTCAACAGAATTTATTTGCTTTTTTCGTAATGATCATCAGGTTTTTCTACTACATCCCGCAAAACCTGATTGGGATGTGCTTCCTGATCCCAAAATGCATAACGCAGAATTTTCCCGGGATTATCTTTTTCCGTATTTTTTACGAAAATATCAATGCTTTTTTGGGGTATTCCCGGAGCAACTTGTGCTTCTTTGTGCGGAGTAAGAATATCTTCCTGTTCTTCTTGAAAAATAAGCGGAAGTCTGGTTATACAAAGGTGCAGCATAAAAATGGTACAGTTAAGGCTTATTCATTTGTACCAACTGAACCATCTTTTAGCAGTTTTGGGTTTCATCCGGATTTTTTGCAAAGATATTATTTATAATACCTGTTGTGCATTTGGAAAATGTTTTGTATTCTATTGATTATCAGTTTTTTGATTCAATTTTTTATTTTTTTCATTTGAGTCAGCGAATCTCCTTCGACGATTTGTCTTAAAACAAAAGAACCAAAAGTTCAAGACTGGAAACTCGGCTAAAATTTTAAAGCCTCCGTTTCCAAAGTCATTTGAATATTGATTTTCAATAAGATAAATTATATCTCTAAATGCACAACTGGTTTATAATAATTCTAAATGAAACAGGTCTGGTTTTTATCATCTCGGTGAAAGCAGAAACACCTCCCCGAAAGCGGAGAGGTGTTTTGTTTTGTAATGGAAATTTTTTTTTACGCAGGGATATCTCCTCTGTATAGGAAAGAAACAATTTCCTTATTCATCTTATCCACCATTTCGCTGAAAAGGTAGAAAGACTCCTGCTTGTAAATTACCAGCGGATCTTTTTGTTCGTAAACGGCTCCTTGCGAAGAACGTCTCAGATCATCCATTTCTCTTAAATGCTGTTTCCAGTTTTCATCGATAATGGCAAGTGTAATATTTTTTTCGTAATCGTTTATCAGACTTTCACAATGGGTTTCGTTCGCTTTTTCGAGGTTGGTAACAATGGTCATCGTTTTATGTCCATCTGTAAACGGAACCTGAATCATTTTAAACATCTGTCCCTGATTTTTATACACGTTTTCGATAATCGGGAACGCTTTTTCTTTCATCAGGTTCAGCTTCATCTGATAATCCTCCTGCGCTGCTTTGAAAACAATATTGGTAAGATCTGCGACCGATTTTGTTTTGAAATCGTCTTCTGAAACCGGAGCCTGCATTGTAAAATATTTGATGATTTCATATTCGAAATCCTTATAATCACCTTCCATTTTGGTTTTATTTACAATGGAGTGTACCACATCATAAATCATGTTGGTGATATCATATTTCAGATGGTCACCAAATAAGGCATTTTTTCTTCTTTTATAGATGACATCACGCTGCTTATTCATCACATCATCGTATTCCAAAAGTCTTTTTCGGATTCCGAAGTTGTTTTCCTCTACTTTTTTCTGAGCTCTTTCGATGGATTTGGAAATCATTGAATGCTGGATTACTTCTCCTTCTTTATGTCCCATTCTGTCCATCATTTTCGCAATTCTTTCAGAGCCAAAAAGGCGCATCAGATTATCTTCCAGCGAAACGTAGAATTGTGAACTTCCCGGATCTCCCTGTCTTCCTGCTCTACCACGAAGCTGCCTGTCCACACGTCTGGAATCGTGTCTTTCTGTCCCGATAATTGCCAAACCGCCAGCTTCTTTTACGCCTTCTCTCAGTTTAATATCGGTTCCACGACCAGCCATATTGGTAGCAATGGTTACAACTCCCGGTCTTCCCGCTTCTGCTACAATATCTGCTTCTTTTTTGTGAAGTTTTGCATTGAGAACCTGATGTTGGATTTTTCTTAATTGTAATGCTCTGGAAAGTAATTGTGAAATTTCCACAGATGTTGTTCCCACCAAAACGGGTCTTCCTGCGGAAGTCAGTTTTTCTACTTCCTCTATTACGGCGTTATATTTTTCACGATTGGTTTTGTACACCAGATCCTGCCTGTCATCTCTTTGTATTGGGCGGTTGGTAGGGATCACCACTACATCCAACTTATAAATTTCCCAGAATTCTCCGGCTTCTGTTTCTGCAGTACCAGTCATCCCCGCAAGTTTGTTGTACATCCGGAAGTAGTTCTGAAGCGTAATGGTAGCAAAGGTTTGTGTAGCCGCCTCGATTTTTACATTTTCTTTGGCTTCGATTGCCTGGTGAAGTCCGTCGGAATAACGCCTTCCGTCCATAATACGTCCGGTTTGCTCGTCCACAATTTTCACTTCACCATCCATCACCACATATTCATCATCTTTTTCAAATAAAGTGTAGGCTTTAAGCAACTGGTTCATGGTATGAACACGTTCTGATTTTTCGGCGAAATCTGCAAAAAGTTTTTCTTTTTCTGCGAACTCTTCTTCTTTCGGGAGGTTTTTTGCTTCCAGCTCGGCGATTTCTGTACCGATATCCTGAAGCACAAAGAAATGAGCATCGGAATTTCCCTGAGACATATATTCCACTCCTTTGTCTGTAAGATCTACCTGATTGTTTTTCTCATCTATCACAAAATAAAGATCTTTATCTACAATCGGCATATCACGGTTGTTGTCCTGCATATATTGTGCTTCCGTCTTTTGAAGCAATGCACGGTTTCCGCTTTCGGAAAGGAATTTGATTAAAGGTCTGTTCTTTGGCAAACCTCTGTAAGCTTGTAATAATTTGAAGCCTCCTTCTTTTGTATTTCCTGCTGCAATTAATTTCTTCGCTTCATTGAAAATGGTGGTGATGGTTTTTTTCTGAACATCTACAATTCTGTCCACAGAAGGCTTCAGCACATCGAATTCTTGTCTGTCACCTTGTGGAACCGGTCCGGAAATAATGAGCGGGGTTCTGGCATCATCCACCAAAACGGAATCCACCTCATCTACAATTGCAAAATTCAGATCTCTTTGCACCAGTTCTTCGGGAGAAGTAACCATATTGTCCCTCAAATAATCGAAACCAAATTCATTGTTTGTTCCGTAAGTAATATCAGAGTTATAGGCTTTTCTTCTTCCGTCGGAGTTGGGTTGGTGATTATCGATACAATCAATTGTCAAGCCATGGAACTGATACAATGGTCCCATCCATGCGCAGTCTCTTTTTGCCAGATAATCATTTACCGTAACCACATGAACACCGCGACCAGGCAATGCATTCAGATAAATTGGGAGTGTTCCTACTAATGTTTTACCTTCTCCGGTTGCCATTTCTGCAATTTTCCCGGAATGAAGTACAACTCCACCAATAAACTGTACATCGTAATGAACCATATCCCAAACAATCGGGGTTCCGGCTGCATCCCAAGAGTTTTTCCAGACAGCGGTGTCTCCTTCTATGCTTACAAAATCTTTGGTTGAAGCCAGCTCTTTATCCATTTCCGTGGCAGTTACACGAAGTTCACCGTTTTCTGCCAGTCTTCTTGCGGTTTCTTTTACAAGAGCGAAAGCTTCAGGAAGAATGCTGTTTAGCACTCTTTCTTCGAGCTCGTATGCTTCTTTTTTTAATGCTTCATTTTTGTTGAAAAGTGCCTCTTTTTCATCAATATTAGAAGTGGTTTCAATTTGCTCTTTAATCTGCTGGATCTGAGAGGTGATCTCTTCTGATGCGGATTTTATTTTATTTTTGAATTCTGCTGTTTTTTCTCTCAGTCCGTTATCCGATAATTCCGAGACTGCGGGTTCTGCCGCTTTAATTTTGGTAACAACTTTCTTTACTTCTTTAAGATCGTTGGCATTTTTGTCGCCAAGGAAACCTTTAAGGACTTTGTCTAAAAAACTCATTTATTTTGCTTTTAGCAATTTGCTTTTGGCAATTTGCGGGTTTATGTTAAAAAAATAATTGGCCAATCGCTATAAGCCATCAGCCAAATGCTCTACTAATATTCGTCTTCGTTCCAAAGGAAATCTTCATCCGTTGGATAATCGCTCCAAACTTCTTCAATGGATTCGTAAATCTCACCTTCATCTTCGATTGCCTGAAGGTTTTCTACTACTTCCATCGGAGCTCCTGTTCTTATCGCATAATCTATAAGTTCAGCCTTTGTCATCGGCCAAGGTGCGTCGCTTAAATAGGAAGCCAGTTCTAATGTCCAGTACATAAGTTTAAAATTTTTTGCAAAAGTAAAAATTTAGATGAGATATCAAAGTTTTTTATTGCTGATTTTCAAAATTTTGTGTCGAAAGTTTGATGATGGAAGCCTAATGTTTTTCATTACTTCCCATTTTATGCTTTCTGCATCAAAACATCATCGGTTTCCCAAAAACCATTCCACAAATTTTTTTATGCCATTTTGGAATTTTGTGGCAGGATTGTAGCCAATTATCTGTTTTGCTTTTTCGATATCGGCATTGGTTTTCAGCACGTCTCCTGGTTGCATCGGAAGTTGCTTTTTCATGGATTTTTTTCCCAGCGTTTCTTCAATGGCAAATACCATTTCGTTGAGATTGATGACTTCGCTTTCACCGAGATTGATGATTTCATAAACATTTTGGTGGTGATGGAGATAATGTACGGATTTCAGGATTCCGCTTACAATATCATCAATGAAAGTATAATCTCTTGCAGTAGAACCGTCTCCGTAAAAAGGAATTTCCTGGTTTTCGGAAATAAGTTTTGTGAATTTATGAATGGCAAGATCTGGTCTTTGCCGGGGTCCGTAAACCGTGAAAAACCGCAGCTGGATCATATTAATTTGATATAAATGATGATAAACGTGTCCGATAATTTCTGCTGCTTTTTTGGTTGCTGCATAAGGCGAAATCGGACGGTCAACATTATCGGTTTCTGAAAAAGGAATCTTCGGATTATTGCCATAAATGCTTGATGATGAGGCACAAACAAATTTATCAATCTGAAAATCTTTACACAGTTCCCACAGATTCATCGTTCCGCGAATATTCACTTCTTCGTAATCCAAAGGTCTTTCGATGGACGGACGAACACCAGCCAAAGCAGCAAGATGAATAATCATATCGATATTGTGGCGTTCAAATATTTTTTTCAAACCTTCGATGTCGCGAATGTCCTGATAATAAAGTTTATATTTTTCAGACGAGGTTTCCAGAACAAGCTTCTGAATATCTGTATCCTTATTGTTAAAATGGAATTCAAAAGGTTTTCCGATGCTTTCAAATGTATTTCGGATTTTTATTTTATAATCATAGAAATCGTCAAAATTGTCTATATTAATGACAGAATGTCCGTTTTTCAGCAATTGTTCCACGAGATGCGAGCCTATAAAACCGCTTCCGCCAGTGATAAGGTAGTTCATTGATATTATTTGTAAAAGCAAATTTAATTAATTTCAAATCATTATTTTTACTCAAATTTTATTATATGCAATTCTCCGGACAAATCCTGAAAATGATTTCCCAAAACGCACAGCCAATCCAGTATTATCTGAACCTGAAAGACGATCTGATCAGTATGAACCAGCTTTTCGGGAAAACCTTGAAAATAAAACACATTGGTTACGAATGTGTGAGCTGCGGAAGTGATGAGAAAATTTACAGAATGGGATTCTGCAAAAAATGCTTTTTCGAAAGTCCGTATGCAAGTGACACAATTATCCGTCCGGAGCTTTCCACCGCACATTTAGGAATTGAAGAGCGCAACCTGGAAACCGAAAAAAAAATACAGCTGGTTCCACATATCGTATATCTCGCCTATACCGGCGATGTAAAAGTGGGCGTAACACGCGAATCGCAAATCCCAACACGCTGGATTGATCAGGGTGCAACCTTCGCTCTGCCAATTGCAAAAACCGAAAACCGCTACGAAGCCGGAATGATTGAAGTAGAACTGAAAAAACATCTTCCCGATAAAACCAATGTTCGAAAAATGCTTGCTGATGATTATGAAAGCGGTTTGAATTTAGAAGATTTCCGGAACAAAACTGCGGAATATTTCCCTAACGATTTCAAAAAATTCGCAACAGGCAACGGCGAAATCGTAAAGCTGGATTTTCCTTATGAAGCACCCGAAAATATTACGGTTTTCACTTTAGATAAAAAACCTGAATTTGAAGGCGTTTTAAAAGGAATCAAAGGACAGTATCTGTATTTTGACGGTGGAAATTTCATTAATATTCGTGGACACGAAGGCTATGTAATTGAACTGGAAGTTTAGCTTTCACAACCGAAATAATACCATACATTTTTACAATACAATTTTATATTTACATAATTTCAATTTCCTGAAAACAAGGCACGCATTTTACAAAAACAAAATGATTTTTATAAGCGTCATATGATTAAAAACAAATGGTTTAAAAGGATTGCAATAATCGGAGGTGTTCTTATGATACTCGTTCTCATCGCCAATTTCGGGTTGAATATTTGGCTGAAAAAAAAGCTGCCCGATGTTCTGAAAAAAAATACCGATTACATCATCACCTACAAAAAGCTGGATGTAGATTTGGGAACCGGAAATATCTTCGCTTCCGGAATATCTGTGAATACCAAAAATCCGGACAATTCTGCGATAATTCGTTTGCAGGGAACTGTGGATACTTTGAGAATCAGCAGATTCGGAATTTATGATGCCATTTTCAATAAAAAAATCTCATCCAATGATCTGATTTTGGGACATCCCAATCTTACTATTATTTTGGCGCAACCCAAAGTGAAATCTTCCGAAAAAAAGAAAAACCTTCCGAAATTCGAAAATATCAGAATCAACAACGGAAATATCCGGATTTTTAAAGCGGACAACAGAAAACTACTTTCTGTAAACAAGCTTCATATCGACTTGGAAAACATTCAGATTACAGAAAATCCAGCGAAAAATACGCTACCTTTCGCTTTCGATAAATACAGTGTGAAAGCCGATAATTTCTTTTTCCGCCCGGAAAATCTCTATGCAGTTTCCGCCAAAAACATCAATACGGAAAACGGAAAAATGAGTATCAAAAATTTCGGGCTGACTCCTTTGCTTTCAGGAAAACAATTTCAAAAATATTATCCGAACCGGAAAAATATGTTCAGTTTGAAGGCCGATGAAATGCATTTTACAGATATCATTCTGAAAAAAGAAAAAATATCACTTGCGAACCTCACTTTTCAGAATCCTGATTTTGTGATGTACTCCAACCCTGCAGCAAACCCTGAAAAAAAGGAGAAAAAAGAAAACAATCTTACGGTGAATCTCGACGATATTGTGTTGAATAACGTGAAGATGGAAATCAAAAAAACGGATGAAACACCAATATTTTCGGCACAAAATATAAATGTAAAAATCAATAAATTCGTTTTGGATAAAGAAACTTCGAAAGGGAAAGTCCCTTTCACTTATGCGGATTTTCTGGTTTCAGGAAAGAATATTTTTATCCTTTCCGGCACTCAGGAATTCAACATTGCAGCGCTTTCTCTGAATCCGAAAAGTGGTGATCTTCAAAAAATCAAAGCGTTTTCAAAACAAAATTCCGGAATGAATTTTACGGGAGAAAAGATCAGCTACAAGATGAATGCTTTTGGTTTTGAAGATAATAAGCTGAACCTCGATATCGAAAATATCCTGATCGACCGGTTGAACGGAACGATAAAAACCGCAGCAAGTTCATCGAAAAAGAAACCTGATTTTTCGGGAATCCAGTTTCCTATAAAAATTAACATCATCACCCTGAAAAACTCTAATCTTGTTTACGATAAAGGAAGTCAGCCACTTGCGTTCAATGATCTGAATGCGAATCTGAATGCGATAGAAATTTCACCAAAAACCGACCATTCCGGATTGGCTTTCAGCCTTGGGAATTATTCTGCAACGACTCGGAATTTTAAGTATAAAACAAAATTTTATAATCTCGCAATAGACTTGCTGAAGCTGAACAGCTCGGAAATTCAGGTTAATAATTTCAGTATGCTTCCTACGGTTTCCAGAAGCCAGTTTATCCGGATGATTCCCGTGGAAAGAGATTTGTACACCTTGAAAGCTGCACGGATTTCAATGAAGGGGAAATGGAATCTTTTCAGTAAAAATAAATTTTTGGAAGCAACCAATGTAATAATAGAATCTGCCAATGCTAATATTTTCCGGAGCAAAATTCCGAAAGACGATCCGAAAATAAAACCTTTGTATTCAGAACTTTTGCGGACCATCAAATTCCCGATGTTCGTGCATCAGCTCGATGTGAAAAATTCCTACCTGGAATACGAAGAAGACACCAAAAAAAGCGACGGTCCCGGAAAGCTTACTTTTTCCGATTTTAATCTGAGTGCAAAAAACCTGAATTCCGGAAAGATGAAAGGCAAGCCTACGGAAGTTCCGATTACGATCAACTGCAGGTTTTTCAAAGTTTCTCCGATGAATGTACATTGGAAATTCAATACCGCAAACAGAGCCGATGCATTTACAATTTCGGGAAATATCTCGTCTTTGCCTGCTCCCAGAATCAATCCTTTTGTGGAACCATATCTGAAAATCCGAACCACCGGAACCATTGAAAACTTGAATTTTGATTTTTATGGAAACAGAAAAGGTCTGGACGGAAACTTCAAAATGAAGCATAAAGACCTGAAGGTATCCATCCTGAAAGATGGTGGCGAAAAAGATAAAATTTTATCTGCTGTTGCCAATGTTTTTGTAAAAGGAAATTCTGGAAGTTTCCCGGAAAGCGTGGTTGTAGATGATGTTCCGAGAGATCCTACGAAATCTTTTTTCAACCTTTTCTGGAAAGGGATTGAAGAAGGTTTGAAGAAAACACTGATTGGGAAAAATGTTGAAAAAACCGAAACAACAGTAAAAAACACCGTTGAAGATGTAAAAACAGCAACACAGGATGTAAAATCCGCCGTCAAAGATGCGAAAACTTCGGTAAAAGAAGTTTCCGGGAACGTGAAAGAAAAAGTTCAGAATATTACAAAACCTACAGAAAAAAAAGAAAAAAAGAAGCGCGGAATTTTCAGAAAAAAAGACAAAACGGAATAATGGTATAATATAATACGTATATAACAAAAAAGGAACCTGAAAATTCAGGTTCCTTTTTAATATTATTTATGTTACAAATAATTATTTTTTAATAAGCTTCGTATTCTCAACAGCGCCATTTCCATAATATACCTGAAGGATATAAGTTCCTTTAGCTAAAGAAGAAACATTGATTTGCTTATTTGTAGTTTGGAATGACTGTACTTTTTTGCCAGACATATCTAAAACTGTAATTGCTTTAATATCTTTGTTAGAAGAAATATTTACCACATCAGATGCTGGATTAGGATATACTTTTAGGTTTGATTTTACGGTTGCATCAGATACAGCCATTAAAGTTCCATTAAATTTAAATATTCCTTCTGCACCGTTTTCTCCATCACTGAAATAACCACACCATCCTGTGGATGCATCGTGGAAAGAAACTTTTCCTCTTTGTCCACCATCAACTCCAGGAATGTTGTCTATAATTGTCCAAGTATGACCACCATCTGTGGTGTATGCAGATCCGGTTCCTTGTTCAGCATCACTATTTACACCTGTTGATACATAAGTATTTGCTGTTCCTGGAACATAAGCAATATCTCCGAAAAACCAAGTTCCTTCTGTATCCAAGATTTCCCAGTTTTCACCACCATCTGTACTTTCATATAATGACGCAATTACATCATTATCTACTGCAATCAAAAGACCGTTGCTTCCGTCTTTAAAAGCCATATGTCCGTAAGATCCGGGAACACCAATTGTGGAATCACCGCTTCCAAAATCAAGAACTGGTGAAAAATTTGCAGTCCAAGTACTTCCTCTGTCAGAAGAATGCAGTATTCTTCCTTGTGTTGTTCCCACCCAAAGGTGATCTCCTGAAACCGCTTTTACACCTGTTAATCCATATTCTATATCATTTGAGGGAGCTGGAGCACCAGAAACTGTGTTCCAAGTAGCTCCGCCATCAGAAGTTTTAAACATTTCAAATTTTCCACCAACAGGATCTCCGCAAGTCCATCCGTTGTTTGCATCCCAAAAATATACTAGGTTAGCGAATGAACTTGTGGAATAAACATTTTGTTTTGTCCAGTTACTTCCTCCATCAGTCGTTTTCCACACTCCATTTCCTGCTGTACCTGCTGTAGGAGCTGTAACTACATATGCGGTATTCCCATCAACAGCTGCAATATCTCCTACAACCGTTGTAGATGGCGGTCCTGAAATTGGTTTAGGAGTCCAAGTAGTTCCCCCATTTGTGGTTTTGGAGATCATTTTCGGGTAAGTTTGTGATCCTGAACCATCATAAGCTGTAATCCAAGCTGTATTTGCATCTACGATGCTAATTTCATCCACACCATAAGACATTGGCCAATTGGTAGCTTGTGGATTCCAAGATTGTGCCGATGCAGCGATAGATAATAAGGCAAAGGCAGATAATAATGATTTTTTCATAAATTTAAAATTTAATAATTAGAAATAATGCACTAAATTAGTAAAAATAAATGAATAAAAAAGAGGAATGAAATGTTAAAATATCATTTTTGATGCATAATCGTTGCATTAATACTATTTTCTGAGCATTTCGGTATGCGGAATTTCGTCCTCCATATATTTTTTGCCTGTATCTTCAAAGCCGAAGCCCGAGTAAAAACGAAGAAGATAATCTTGCGCAGAAATCCGGATTCTGGTAGTGCAGAAACGGTTTTCAATGATTTCTACCGCAAAACCAATCAGTTGTTTTCCGATGTTTTTACCTCTGCCTTTTTCTGTAGTCAGCACTCTTCCAATCGAAGTTTCTTCATATTTAATTCCCTTCCCAAAAATCCTGCAATAAGCCAAAACCTCGCTTTCAGATTCCGCCCAAAGATGGATGGCAGACTGATCATAATTATCCAAATCCGGATATGGACATTCTTGTTCTACCACAAAAACATCTATTCTTGCTTTCATAATTGCATACAATTCCGAAGCGGAAAGTTCATCGAAGGTTTTTATTTTCCAGACTGGCTTATTCATCAAAATTCACTTTATTCTTCAGGAGAAAATCATTTGTAGCATTGATATACTGTAGTATTTCATCGCCTCCCTCTTTTTTCTCTGCAGAAGTGATGTACATTTCGGGAAGCGTTTCCCAACTTTTCAGAAGTTCAGTTTGGTAATCTTCCACATTTTTTTTTGCGGCATTGGTTTTCATTTTGTCTGCTTTTGTGAAAACAATAGAAAACGGAACTCCGCTTTCACCGCACCATTGCATAAATTCCAGATCAATTTTTTGTGGATGATGCCGGATATCAATCAGAACAAAAAGATTAACGAGATTTTTCCGGTTGAGGATATAATTGGTGATCAGCTTTTCAAAATCTTTTCGCAGCGTTTTGGAAACTTTTGCATAACCATAGCCCGGCAAATCAGTAAGATACCAGTTTTCATTAATTAAAAAATGGTTAATAAGCTGTGTTTTTCCAGGAGTTCCCGATGTTTTTGCCAGATCTTTGTAGTTCATCATTGCATTGATAAGCGAGGATTTTCCTACGTTGGATCTTCCAATAAATGCATATTCCGGAAGTTTCGGCTCCGGACATTCCTGCCATTTTCCACTGCTTTTTACAAATTCTGCGGTCTTAATAATCATTATTCTTTTCTGAAATAAAAACCATTAAGAGGTAGAGATCTATCTAATTTTCTTTAAAATCATTTTTCCTTAAATCCTAAAAAAAGGAATTTTGAATGAATTTTTTTGAAGATTCTCACTTTCTTTAGGATTTAATGCAAAGAAATTTTTCAAAAAATTAAAATTTAGACCGATTCTTAATGATGTAGTTTAAGATTTATCTTTCAGCCAACTGTATAATATTTCGTTGAACTGGTCGGGTTTTTCCATCATTGCAGCATGTCCGCAGTTCTCGATCCAGAAAAGACTGGAATCCGGAATCAGCCTGTCCATTTCAATGGCAACTTCAGGAGGTGTTACGTTATCTTGTTTTCCCCAGATTATACAGGTAGGAACCGATATATTATGGAGTTCTTTCTCCATATTATGTTTAATGGCGCTTCTTGCGAGCATTACGGTTTTTATTCCTTTTGCCCTGTCATTCACCACAGAAAAAACCTCATCTACCAGTTCTTCAGTAGCTACTGCAGGATCATAGAAGACTTCTTCTGCTTTCTTCCTGATATAGCTTCGGTCATTCTTTCTGGGAAAACTATCACCGAATGTCCGCTCGTATAATCCTGAACTTCCGGTTAGCACAAGTCTTTTCACCAAATCGGGGCGGGAAATTGTAAGAATGAGACCAACATGTCCTCCCATTGAATTTCCAACCACAATTGCAGGTTCTTTTACTTCTTCTTGTATAAATTTCGCAACAAATTTTGCAATGCTCGTGAGATTGGTATTCAGAATCGGCAGATCGTAAATCGGCAGATCGGGAAAATATACTTTGTATCCTCTTCGTGAGAAAAAATCAATCAACTGGGTAAAATTACTCAGTCCTCCCATTAATCCCTGCAGCAGCACGATGGGTGTACCTTCTCCTTCTTTGATGAAAGTAAATTTTTTCTCTTTTTTCTTCTTAAAAATCATAGAAATGTGTCGAGACTGGCAAAATTACAAATTATATAGACAAAAATAACAGACTCTCTTTTAATAATAGCATTAAAAATAAATAAAAAAAATAATTCTGTAATCATCATTTTTACAAAAACATCGTAAAGTGTTGATTATTTTATAATTACGGATCGTAAAAGAAATTTATCAACATTAAGCCAAAAAGTGGGAAAAAGTGGGAAATTTTAGAAATATTTATATAAATTTGTCCCAAATGAATTATTTTTTTGAAACATATGAGTGCAAGATAGATGAGAAAGGGAGATTGAAACTTCCTTCACCGCTCATTAAGCATTTGGAAAATTTTCCCGACAAAAACCTTGTCGTGAAAAGAGCCGTGTTTCAGAAATGTCTGGAAGTTTACCCAATGAAACCTTGGGAAAAACTGATGGACAAAATTAACGGATTGAATCGCTTCGTCAAAAAAAACACTGATTTTATCAGAATGTTCACCGCAGGAGTAAAAACCATAGAACTGGATAAAGCAGATAGAATACTGATTTCCAAAGATCTTAAAAACTTCGCAGGACTGCACAAAGAAATTGTGATTTCCGGAGTGGGTGAATTTTTTGAGATTTGGGATAAAGAAGCGTACGAGGCGAACATCAGCATCAATCAGGAAGATTTTGCAAAATTATCCGAAGAAATTATGGGCTCCGTTGATTTCAACGAAGAAACCTGAAAAATTTAAACCTTGAATTTTAATTTGAAAATGTATCACAATCCCGTTTTGCTGAAGAAAAGTGTTGATGATTTGGTAACCAATCCGGACGGAGTTTATGTGGATTGCACTTTCGGAGGAGGCGGACATTCAAGAGAAATCCTGAAAAGACTTTCAGCAAAAGGAAAACTTTTCGCTTTCGATCAGGATCTGGATGCTTTGGAAAATACGATTGAAGATGAAAGATTCACGCTCATCAATCAAAATTTCCGGTTTTTGGAAAACTCACTTCTGATGCACGGAATTCAGCAGGTGGACGGTGTTCTTGCAGATCTTGGCGTTTCTTCCCATCAGTTTGATGAAGCAGAAAGAGGTTTTTCCACAAGAAGCAACGCACCCTTGGATATGAGGATGAATGTAATGCAGAATATGGACGCAAAAAAAATCATCAACGAATATGAAGAAGAGCAGCTTGCCGATATTTTTTATCATTACGGCGAACTTCGGGAAGCAAGAAAACTAGCAAGAGAAATCGTTCATCACCGGAAAACAAAAAAAATAAATACGACGGAAGATCTGAAAAATCTTTTCAGCTATATCCCGCCACACAAGCAAAATAAATTTTTTGCACAGGTTTTTCAGGCGATAAGAATAGAGGTGAATGAAGAGCTGGAAGCACTGAAAGAAATGCTGCTACAAGCTTACACGATTATAAAACCACAGAGAAGACTGGTTGTAATTTCCTATCATTCTCTGGAAGACAGGCTGGTAAAAAGATTCCTGAAAAACGGAATGTTTGAAGGTGAACCGCAGAGAGATATTTACGGAAATTACAAAAAAGCATTCGAACTTCTGCAAAGCAAAGCAGTAATTCCGGATCAAAATGAAATTGAAGAAAATTCAAGAGCCAGAAGTGCAAAAATGAGAGTAGGAATAAAAGTGTAAAAGCGAATGTGTGAATTGTTAATAGTGGATCTTAAATTGACAATTGACCAACGAAGTGGATTCACAGCAAAAGCAAATAGATATTCAAATTGGCAAAAAGAACAACATACAAACCTCGGAAAAAGCTCACCTTTATAGACATTATAAAAGGAAATTTCCTGAACCGTGATGAAATAAAAGTGCATTACAAATATTTTTTGCTGCTTTTTGTTCTGATGATGATGATGATCTACAGCAACCATTTGGTAAGCAAAAAAATAGAGCAGGTAAATGATCTGAAAGAACAAACCGAAGAATACAAATCCCGAAACGCCTATGCACAAAGCAAACTGATAAAAGTAAAAATGGAATCGGAACTGGGAAAAGAAATGATAAAAGACTCCCTGCTTCCTTTGGAAAATCACCCTCACAAATTGCTGATAAAATTAGAAGAAAACAATGGCAAAACAAAATGATTACGACGTAAAACGCAAAAAAACACTGCGGTGGGGCTATCTTTTTACAGGATTTGCCTTCATCCTTTTTGTGATTTTTCTCGGAAGAATTTTAATACTGCAAAACACCAATGTCGAGGAAATAAAGAACGATTATATCAACAAAAATTATCGTGAAGCAACCCTAAAAGCAGCCCGTGGAAATCTCTACGCTGCCGACGGCTCCATCCTTGCCACAACAGTAATGCGTTACGATATTTATCTCGATTTTAAAACCATAAGAGATACAATATATTCCAATAATATCGGTGCGCTTTCAGATTCTCTCGGGAAAATGTTTGGGAAATCGAGCAACTATTTCCGTTCGAAATTTGACGAACAGCGCAAAAAGAAAAACCAGTATTATGGTTTGGTAAAAGGTCTTGATTTTGATGAATATGACAGAATCCGCAAATTCCCCATCTTCAGAAAAGGGAAAAACAGAGGCGGCTTTATTGTGGACAGAAATTACAGACGCGAACTCGCAACAACCGAAATCGGAGCCGGAACCATCGGTATGGATAACGGTGAATACAAATCCGGATTGGAAGGTGCTTTTTCAAAATATCTTACCGGAACAGACGGAACACGTCTCGAACAAAGAGTAAACTCTACCCAATGGAAACCAATCGATTACTGGAAAGTAAAAGAACCTGTGGATGGTCAAGATGTTTACACCACTATCGATTTAAGAATTCAGGATATCGCACATTCCGCTTTGGAAAAGCAGCTCATCAATTTCGATGCAGATCACGGTTGTGTCGTGGTAATGGAAGTTGCCACCGGAAAAGTCCGCGCAATGGTCAATCTTCGCCGTACAGAACCAGGAATGTATGTGGATGCTTACAACTATGCGCTGAAAGATGCTACCGAACCTGGCTCCACCTTCAAAACCGTTTCGCTGCTCGCAGCAATGGATGATGGCTTTATTGATGAAAACACAACCGTAAATGTCGGAAACGGAGTTTGGACGTATGCCAAGCAGAGAATCTCCGATGGACATGGCGGCGGAACTTATGAAATTAGCGACGTTTTAGCAAAATCAAGCAATGTGGGTTCAGCAAAGCTCATTACTAAATATTATGCTGATAAACCTCAAGTTTTCCTCGACCATCTTAAAAAGTGGAAAATGTTCGATAAAATGGATATCGAAATTCCCGGGATTACAAAACCTTTTATCGTAACTCCCGAAAACAAACGATGGAACGCCGCTACTTTAGCCTCTCTTGCATACGGATATTCTTCAAGGTTCAATCTTTTGCAATTGACAACATTTTACAACGGAGTTGCCAACAAAGGAACAATGCTGAAGCCGCTTTTTATAGATAAGATAATGAAAGACGGACAGGTAATTTATGAAGCTCAGCCAGAAATTATGGTGAAAAAAATGGCTTCACAAAAAGCAGTACAGATGATGACAAATGCTTTAACAAAAGCAGTAGAAAAAGGAACCGCAAAAAGCATTTTTACACCAAACCTGAAAATGGCAGGAAAAACCGGAACCGCAAGATTTGAATATTGGAAACCGGGACCTGCAAAATATCAGGCTTCGTTTGCAGGATTTTATCCGGCAGACAATCCAAAATATACGTGCATTGTGATGATTAATCAGCCCGATACTTCAAAAGGATTTTATGGTGCAACTGTTTCCGCACCTGTATTTAAAGAAATCGCAGGAAAAACTTTCCTGAAAACCCCGCAAAACATCGAGCAGGAAATGCTGGTGGAAAACAAAAAAGTGGATTTCAGTAAAATGGTGAAACCTAACGTAAAAGTATCTGTAAATTCCGGGAAAATGCCCAATGTAATCGGGCTGATTGGGAAAAACGTAATTCCACAACTCGAAAATCAAGGATACAGAATCGATTATAAAGGTGTCGGAAAAATAAAAGACCAGTTTCCCGCAGAAGGAACCTATATGAAAAAAAACCAAAGAATTTATCTGACATTACAAAATTAGAAATATTTATAAAGTCCCGAAGGGACGGTTTAATACAGCATAGGATGCAATCCTATGAAAAAAATGAATACAACAGAACTTTTAAACAGAATTCCAGTCATCAAAATTCACGGCGAAACCAACCGTGAAGTTTCAGAAATTGTTTTCGACAGCCGGAAGGCCGTGGAAAACTCTTTGTATGCTGCACTGAAAGGAACCATTTCCGATGGACATTCTTTTATCGATTCTGCAATTGAAAAAGGCTCAACTGTTATTATTTGCGAAGAAATCCCCAAAGACCTGAAAGAGCAGGTTACCTACATCAAAGTGAAAGATTCTGCAAAAACTTTGGGACAGCTCGCTTCCAATTTTTACGGAAATCCTTCTGAAAGTTTAGAGTTAATCGGGATTACAGGAACCAACGGGAAGACTTCGGTTACTACTCTGCTGTTTGATATTTTTAAAAATTTGGGATTTAAATCGGCGTTGATTTCTACCGTTGAATACAGAATCGGTGACGAAATTTTCCCTTCCACACATACCACTCCGGATGTTCTGACTTTAAATAAAATTTTATCAAAAGCAGTAGAATCCGGTTGCGAATATGCTTTTATGGAAGTTTCTTCTCACGGAATCCATCAGAACAGAACGGAAGGTCTGCATTTTCAAATCGGGGGGTTTACCAATATTACACACGATCATTTGGATTATCATCAGACATTCGATGAATATCTGAAAGTGAAGAAAAGATTTTTTGATGAACTTCCGGAAACCGCTGTTGCCATTACCAATATTGATGATAAAAACGGCAATATCGTGTTGCAAAATACCAAAGCAAAAAAGAAAACCTACGCTTTGAAAACGCTGGCAGATTATCACGGAAAACTTTTGGAAGTGGATTTCAACGGAATGCTTTTAAATTTCAACGGAAAAGAATTCTGGACAACATTAACAGGGAAATTCAATGTGTATAATTTGCTTTTATCATTCGGAATTTCAGTTGAATTAGGATTTCACGAAGACGATGTATTGCAGGCAATCTCAAAATTACAAAGAGTGAAAGGAAGGTTTGAAACCATAAAATCGCCTACCGGAATTTTCTTCATTGTAGATTATGCGCACACTCCTGATGCTTTGGAAAATATCCTGGACAGTATCAACGAAATCCGGACAAAAAACGAAAGATTAATTACCGTTTTCGGATGCGGTGGTAACAGAGACCACGCAAAACGCCCGGAAATGGGAAAAATAGCTTCCAGAAAATCCACTTTGGCGATCATCACTTCCGACAATCCGAGAAATGAAAACCCGAATGAAATTATTAAAGAAATTGAAGCCGGCGTAGAACCACAAAATTTCAGCAAATACACCTCAATTCCTGATAGAAAGGAAGCGATAAAAATGGCGATAAAATTTGCCGAACCGAAAGACATTATTCTCGTTGCCGGAAAAGGACACGAAAATTATCAGGAAATCAGCGGTGTAAAACATCATTTTGATGATAAAGAAGTAATTGCAGAACTTTTAAATTTAATGGGGAAATGAAAATCGTGAATAGTGGGTTTTTCCTTTTTCAAAGAAAAGTAAATGGTGAGTTTTTTAAAATAAAAAATAACTACGACGCAAATTGACAAAAACATAAACTATGCTGTACTACCTCTACGAATATCTCTACGCTCACGGAATCGACATTCCCGGAATGAACCTGTTGAAATCCATTTCATTTCGGGCTGGTGCTGCCGTTTTGCTTTCACTGTTCATCGCATTGGTTTACGGGAAAAGAATCATCAATTTCCTCCGCAGAAAACAAATGGGCGAATTGGTTCGGGATTTAGGTTTGGAAGGTCAAAAAGAAAAACAGGGAACTCCAACAATGGGCGGATTAATTATCATACTCGCCACACTGATTCCCGTAATACTGTTCACAAGATTTATGAACGTGTACATCGTTTTGTTGATTGTTTCGGTGATTTGGATGGGAGCAATTGGCTTTATAGATGATTATTTGAAAAAAATTAAAAAAAATAAAGACGGACTCAGCGGAAAATTCAAAATTATCGGACAGGTCGGATTGGGATTAATTATCGGAGTTACAATGTATTACAACTCCAATGTAGTGGTAAAAAGAAAATACGCCGATGCACAGGTTGTGAACAGAAATAATGTAGAAAAGAACTTTATGCCCACAGAAAAATCGGTTGTTTCCACCGTCCCTTTTGCGAAAAACAATGAGTTCGATTACAGCAAAATCCTTTTCTGGATGGATGATGCAGATGCCGATAAATGGGCGTGGATTGCTTTCATCCCAATTGTCATTTTCATTGTAACAGCAGTTTCAAACGGAGCCAATATTACCGACGGAATCGATGGACTCGCCGCCGGAACAAGCGCAGTAATATTACTATCACTTGCATTCTTTGCATACGTTTCCGGGAACATCATTTTTGCAGATTATCTCAACATTATGTTCCTCCCGAATATGGGTGAAACTACCATTTTTGCCGTTGCGATGGTTGGTGCGGTTATCGGATTCTTCTGGTACAATACCTATCCTGCACAAGTTTTTATGGGTGATACCGGAAGTTTAATGTTAGGCGGAGTCATTGCGGTTTTAGCCATTATTTTAAGAAAAGAATTACTGATCCCTGTCCTTTGCGGAATTTTTCTGGTGGAAAACATTTCCGTCATGCTTCAGGTAGCGGTTTTCAAATACAGAAAAAGAAAATACGGTTTGGAATATGCCCAGAATAACAGACTTTTCCGGATGTCGCCGCTTCACCACCATTATCAGAAAGGCGGTTTCCACGAAAGCAAAATTGTAAACCGGATGATTATTATCGGAGTAATGCTTGCAATCATCTGTTTAATCACACTGAAAATCAGATAAAAATTCCCCTTCTTTTAGAAGGGGTGGCAAAAATTTTAAAAGAAAATTTTTGACGGGGTAGTAAAAAATGTAAGACCATTTATAAGAATATGAAAGTAGTAGTTTTAGGAGGAGGAGAAAGCGGTTTCGGAGCAGCGTATCTAGCGAAGAAAAAAGGTCTGGAAGTTTTCCTTTCAGACAAGGGAAAAATACGCGACAACTACAAAGAATTGCTCATCGAAAATGATATCGAATTCGAGGAAGAAAATCACAATGAGGCACGCATTCTTTCCGCAGACTGGATCGTGAAATCTCCCGGAATTCCTAAAAAAGCAGAAATCATCAGAAAAATTCAGGAAAAGCAAATCCGCATTTCCTCCGAAATCGAGTTTGCTTCAGAATTTACCAACGCAAAAATTATTGCAATTACGGGAAGCAACGGAAAAACTACAACTACTTCGCTGATTTACCACATTCTGAAAAACGACAGCTTCAATGTCGGACTGGGCGGAAACATCGGGAAAAGCTTTGCAAAGCAGGTTGCCGATGATGTTTTCGATTATTACGTTCTGGAAGTCAGCTCGTTTCAGTTGGATGATATCCAGAATTTTCGTCCGTACATTTCTCTTTTATTGAATTTAAGTCCGGATCATCTGGATCAGTACAATTATAATTACGAAGAATATGCTATGGCAAAATTCAGAATTGCAGAAAATCAGGAAAACGACAATTATTTCATCTACAACCGCGATGATGAGATGAGTATGAAGCTTCTGGAAAAATTGGAAATAAAAGCGCAAAAACTTCCTTTTTCTTTAAAAGAGGAATTCAGCGAAGGCGGTTTTATGAAGAGTGATCATATTGTTGTAAAGCTTGCAGATACATTCGAAATGCCGGTTGCAGAACTCAGCCTATCGGGAAATCACAACGTGGCAAATAGTCTTGCAGCTTCTATTGCAGGAAAAATCCTGAAAATAAGCAATGAAAGCATTCGTAATTCATTGATGACATTTCAGGCAGTGCCACATCGTTTGGAAAAATTTGCGAAAATTGATGGTGTACAATACATTAACGACAGCAAAGCTACCAATGTGAATGCAACCTATTACGCGTTGGAAAGCATGACACGTCCAACAATTTGGATTGTTGGCGGAACAGATAAAGGAAACGATTATACCGAGATCCAAGATTTGGTGAAGAAAAAAGTAAAAGCCATTGTTTGCCTCGGTTTGGACAACCATAAGATTATTGATTTTTTTAAAAACAAAAAAGAATTGATCTACGATACTTCATCTATGGAAGATTGTGTAAACCTCTGCAAATCCTTAGCAAAATCCGGAGATACCGTACTGCTTTCGCCGTGCTGCGCAAGTTTTGATCTTTTTAAAAATTATGAAGATCGCGGAGATCAGTTTAAAAATGAAGTTTTAAAAACAAAAAAATAGCTAACAGCCAATTGCCAACAGCTACAATATGAACGAACAAAATACAGACAGCAAATTCGAATTTCTGAAAGGCGACAAAGTCCTTTGGATGGCGATTATCGTGATTTCCGTATTCTCGATTTTTCCGGTGTATTCCGCAAGCTCCAATCTGGAATATATTGTGAATAACGGGACTACAACAGGGCACGTTATCAAGCATATGTTCTTTGTTGTTCTCGGTTTGGGAATTATGCGGTTAGTAGAAACCGTAAAATACGAATACATCGGAAAGCTCAGCAGTATTCTTTTGGGAATTACCATTGTGCTGCTGGTTCTCACCTTATTTACAGGAAAAACAATCGATGGAGCCAGCGCTTCCAGATGGCTGAAAATTCCGGGAACACCAATTTCCTTTCAGCCGTCCAGTTTCGCTTATCTGATGCTGATTATTTATTTGTGCCGGTACTTAACAAAAAAAATAAAAAGAGACCGACTTCCCATAGAGAACATTCTCTACATTTTCGGACCGATACTCTTGGTTTTTATTCTCGTTGCAAAAGACAACGGTTCCACCGCTTTAATGATTATGATGGTTTCTATTGCTGTTTTAGTAATCGGGCAGCTGAGTTGGCGGTATATTGCCGGTTTTATTTCCACAGCTGTTATTGCGAGTATTTTGTTCATCATTGTTGCGCTCAATACCAATATGATCGGTGGAAACCGTGTTCACACCTGGATGAGCCGTATCGAAACTTTTACCAATTCCAAAAAAACAACGGAAGTGGATGATGAAAATCTGAAAGCCAAAAACTATCAGGTAATGCAGGCAAAAGCAGCCATCGTTCACGGCGGAATTACAGGAATGGGACCGGGAAAAAGCGCACTGAAACAGATGCTCCCTCAGTCCGCATCCGATTTTATTTTCGCCATCATTGTGGAAGAATACGGTTTTTTCGGAGCATTATTCCTGATTTCTATGTACCTCATTATGATGATCAGAATTGTAATGATTGCCAGTAAAATGCCCGCATTTTTCGGCTCCTTGTTGGTACTTGCTTTAGGCATTATGATTTTCGTACAGCTTTCCGTAAACATCGCTGTTGCTGTCAATTTGATTCCGGTAACAGGGCAGCCTTTACCACTAATCAGCTACGGAGGAACATCGATGCTGGTAACGTACATCCAGCTTGGGATTATTTTAAATGTAAGTTCCAGAATTCAGGTGTACGATGAAGAAGGAATGGGCAAAAAGCAAAATATTGAAGAAATAAATGACATTGCATAATTAAAAAGTCCCGAAGAGACGGTTTAACAAAGGATAGGATAAAACCCTATCATATTAAAAATTATGAGCAAAAAATTAAAAATCATTATGAGCGGCGGCGGAACAGGCGGACACATCTTCCCGGCAGTTGCTATTGCTCAGGAAATCCAAAAACGGTTTCCGGATGCCGAATTTTTGTTCATCGGAGCCAACGGAAAAATGGAAATGGAAAAAGTTCCGAAATCTGGTTTCAAAATCGAAGGATTAAATATCGCCGGATTCGACAGAGGAAATCTTTTGAAAAATATCGGACTTCCGTTCAAAATCATTTCCAGTCTGATGAAAGCGAAGAAAATCATCAAAGATTTCAAACCGGATTTCGCCGTTGGAACCGGAGGTTTTGCAAGCGGACCGGCTTTATACATTGCTGCGAAAATGGGAATTCCGACTTTTATTCAGGAGCAGAATTCTTTGCCTGGGAAAACGAATGTTTTCAATGCAAAAAAAGCGAAAGCGGTTTTCACGGCTTATCCGGATATGGAGAAATTTTTCTCCGGAACGAAAACTTTTTTCTTAGGAAATCCGATTCGTCAGAACATTATTACGGATCTGATTGATAAAGATTTGGCGAAAGAAAAGTTAGGATTAGATAAAAATAAATTAACAATTCTTTCCGTCGGCGGTTCCCTTGGTTCTAGGACTTTGAACAACGGCTGGAAAGACAATTTAAAAAAAATAAATGAAAAAGATTATCAGCTCATCTGGCAAACCGGAAAATTAGATTTTGAAAGCATAGTTGTTAGTTGTCAGTTGTCGGTTGATGGAAAAACCAATAACCAACAACCAATAACTGATAACCAAATTCTTGTTAAAGAATTTATCTCCGATATGGCTTTGGCGTATTCCGCTGCGGATGTGATTGTTTCCAGAGCCGGAGCAATTGCCATTTCGGAATTGGCGGTTGCGCAAAAACCGGTTTTACTGGTTCCGTTTCCTTTTGCAGCAGAAGATCATCAAACCAAAAACGCTTTAACTCTGGTAGAAAAAAATGCAGCAAGAATGGTAAAAGATTTTGAAATGAAAGACAAATTCTGGAACACACTGTCGGAAATCTGTGAAAATAAAGAATTAAGAAAAGAAATGTCCGGAAACCTGAAGTTTTTCGCAAAGCCAAAAGCAACAGAAGAAATTGTGGATGAAATAATTAAAAATTTGTAAAAACGTATTTACGTATTCACGACTAAAAAATCATTCGTACATTTTACGTAAATACATTAATACGATAAATAAAATGAAATTGCTAAACACCTATCAAAACTTCTACTTCGTAGGAATCGGCGGAATCGGGATGAGTGCGCTTGCACGCTATTTCCATTCCATCGGTAGAAATGTTTTGGGGTATGATAAAACCAATACCAAACTTACTTCCGCCTTAATTTCCGAAGGAATTGATATTGTTTTTGAAGATGAAATAAATGAAAAAATCAGTAGTTTAAACCCTGAAAACACATTGGTTATTTTCACTCCGGCAATCAAAAAATTAAACATTCTTGATTATTTCAACGAGAAAGGATTTTCGGTAATGAAACGTGCGAAAGTTCTCGGCTTAATTACCGAAGACACGCAATGCATCGCGGTTGCAGGAACGCACGGAAAAACTACAACTTCCACTTTGATCGCTCATTTGTGCAACATCGCAAACCTTCCGTTCTCATGTTTTCTGGGTGGAATTTCGGAAAATTTCAAATCGAATTTCCTGTACAACGGAAACGAAATTTCAGTAGTGGAAGCCGATGAATATGACAGAAGTTTCCTTAATCTTTCTCCGGATTGGGCGGTGATTACCTCTATTGATGCCGATCATCTGGATATTTACGGAGACAAAAATACCATTGAAGAAGGTTTTCGCAAGTTCGGAAATTTAGTGGAAAACAAGCAGCAGCTTTTTGTACGAAAAGAGGTGGACATCAGGCTTCCGCACAAAACTTATGCTGTAAATGATGTGGCAGATTTCTATTCCGATAATCTCCGGATTTCAGACGACAAAATCATTTTCGATTTCCACAACGGAAACGATAAAACTGAATTTTCCTGGCAAATCCCTGGCATCCATAATGTGGAAAACGCTACTGTGGCTATCGCATTGCTGCATTCGATGGGTGTAGATTACGAAACTTTGCGGAAAGGGATTTCTTCGTTCAAAGGCATCAAAAGAAGATATACGATGCACCGTTTCGAAAACGGAAAAATATACATCGACGATTATGCGCATCATCCGACAGAGCTTAATGCCGTGATCGATTCGGTGAGAACATTTTATCCTGATCAAAAACTGCTGATTGCTTTCCAGCCACATCTGTTCAGCAGAACACGCGATTTTGCAAACGATTTTGCGAAAAGCCTGAGCAAAGCAGATGAGCTTTTGCTGCTGGATATTTATCCGGCAAGAGAATTACAGGAAAATTTTGAAAGAATTACTTCCGATTGGCTTTTAGAAAAAGTGAATCTGAAAAATAAGGAAGTTTCAACTTTGAATAACGCTTTTGATAAAATTAAAAATAAGCAGTTCGATGTTTTATTAACAGTCGGAGCCGGAAATATTGATACACTTTATGACGAAATTGTAGAATGGCTGAGTAAAAAATAAAAAAATCTTCGCGCTCGTTGCATAAAAAAAAGAAATGAAAAACAAATACAGAATATTAAAAATCGCCGTTACAGTCATCCTTCTCGGATTTCTGCTCAGCTTCTCTTTGAAGCGGTTCAGCAACCAAAAAATTTCCGGTGAAAAAGTTTCTGTAAAACTTAATGAAGCCAGAACACCGGTTTATTTTCTGGATGAAAGCTTCATTAAAAATATGGTGAAAAAAGAAAATCCATCTGCAAGAATCGGTGATTTGGATCTTCCCGAGCTCGAAAAACAGATCAACGCCATTCCTTTCGTGGACAGCGCAAATGTATATCTGAACCTCAACGGAAAACTGAATCTTGATATCCAGCAAAGAGTTCCGGTTTTCCGAATGAAAAACGGTGAAAAAGATTTTTATGTGGACGAAAACGGAGCAGAATTTCCTATATCTTCCAATTATTCGCATCCGTGTATGCTGGTTACAGGAAAAATTGAAAAATCAGAATATCGGGATTTGGCTTCATTGGTGAAGTTTATTGATAAAGACGATTTCAGTAAAAAATATTTTATCGGAATTTCTAAAGACCGAAACGGCTACAATCTCCTTACCAGCGAAGGATATTACAAAGTGGAAATCGGCGATTTGCATAAAATTGAGTTTAAGGTGAAAGGCTTTAAAACATTCGTCGAGAAATTTCTGGTTTATCAGAATCCGCAGAAATACACCAAAGTTTCGGTGAAATATGACAATCAGATTGTTACCACGCTCAATCCTAATTTTAAAGAAAACGACAGCATTCTTCAGGTTGGAAAAAAAGAACTTGCGAAAGCACCGGATTTAGCAAAGAAAAAGGAAGAAAGCAGAAGTTTGGTTCCGGAAAAGAAGACCAATCAAAATTCCGAACCGAAAAAAATACCTTCAGGAAAACCAAAAGAAAAACCAAAAGTAACAAACACTAAAAAAACCGATAAACCAAAACCAAATATAAATACAGAAGCCAAAACCAAAAAGCAAAAGGAAACAAAACCAAAAGCAAAAGTGAAAATAGAATAAAAAAAGTCCTGAAAGGACGATTTAATAAAGAATAATATAAAATCCTATCACTGTAAAACATCAATAGAACCCAATAAAAAAATCAAATCAATATAGCAATGGAAAATCAAGAGTATTCAGTAGGACTGGACATTGGGACAACCAAGATTGTCGCCATTGTCGGAAGACGGAACACTCACGGGAAAATTGAAATTCTCGGAGTAGGCCGCTCCAAAAGTCTCGGCGTTCACAAAGGAATTGTGAACAACATTTCACAAACCATCAACTCCATCAAAACCGCCATTCAGGAAGCTGAAAAAAGTGCGGGAGTTCCGATCCGTAAAGTAACAGTCGGCATTGCCGGCAAACACATCCGTTCACTTCAGCATTCGGATTACATTATGCGCGAAAGTCCGGAAACCTTTATCACCGATGATGATATCGAAATGCTGAAAGATCAGGTAAAAAAATTAGTAATGCTTCCGGGAGAAGAGATCATCCACGTTCTTCCACAGGAATATAAAGTGGATTCCGAAGGCGAAATATACGAACCAATCGGAATGCACGGAAAACGCTTGGAAGCGAACTTCCATGTTGTAGTCGGACAAATGGGAAGCATCCGCAATATCGCAAGATGTGTAAAAGAAGCCGGACTGGAAATGGAAGCTTTAACTCTTGAACCTTTGGCTTCATCAGAATCTGTTCTTACAAAAGAAGAAAAAGAAGCCGGAGTTGCCATTGTGGATATTGGTGGAGGAACAACAGATATCGCCATTTTCAAAGATAATATTATCCGTCACACCTGTGTTATTCCTTACGGTGGCGGCATTATTACTGATGATGTAAAGGATGGCTGCTCCATTATCGAAAAACACGCCGAGCAGCTGAAAGTAAAATTCGGTTCTGCACTTCCGGAAATGGAAAAAGAAAGCACCTTTGTTACCATTCCTGGACTTCACGGAAGACCCGACAAAGAAATCTCCCTAAAAACGCTTGCGCAGATTATTAATGCAAGAGTGGAAGAAATTCTGGAACTGGTAAATACCGAACTGAAAGCATACGGCGCATTTGAGCAAAAGAAAAAACTAATCGCCGGAATTGTTTTGACGGGCGGCGGTTCCAATCTTAAAAACCTGAGACAGCTTGCCAATTATGCTACCGGATTCGATAGCCGAATTGGTTTTGCAAACGAATATGTGGCAAATGATAAAAACCAGTACCTGAAAGGTCCTGAATTTGCAACATCCATCGGTCTTTTAATGGAAAGCTTAAAAATCCGCGACAAAAAAGGATATGATGTTCAGCCGGAAGAAGTTCAGCAGCCAAAACAAGATCCTGCAAAAACTGAAAATACTCTTCCACAGACGGAAGAAATACAGGTGCAAAATGATGCACAAAACAATCAGGAAGCAGTAGAAAAAAGAAAAAACAAACTCACTTTCGGACAAACCTTAATGGAAAAAGTAAAAAAGTTTTTCGAAGAAGTAGAGTAAACATAAATGATGAATGATAATTGATGAATGGATTTATTAATTATCACTTTTCAATAATCAATTATAAACTAAAATACAATAGATATGGAAGGTATAAATTCACAAGGATTTTCGTTCGATTTGCCAAAAGGAAACTCCTCAATTATAAAAGTAATCGGTGTTGGTGGTGGCGGAAACAACGCCCTGAAACATATGTACGAAAAAGGAATTCACGGTGTAGATTTCGTAATCTGCAATACCGATGCCCAAACTCTGGATAACAATCCTGTTGCCAATAAGGTGCAGCTGGGACTTACAATGACCGAAGGTCTGGGAGCAGGAGCAGATCCGGAAGTTGGCGAAAAAGCAGCCATCGAAAGTATTGATGAAATCAAAGCTTCACTCGGACAAAACACCAAAATGGTTTTCATCACCGCCGGAATGGGAGGCGGAACCGGAACCGGAGCAGCTCCCGTAATCGCAAAAGTAGCAAAAGAAATGGGCATTCTTACTGTAGGAATTGTTACTGTTCCGTTCAGTTTCGAAGGAAAAAGAAGACTCGATCAGGCAGAATTAGGATTAGAGAAACTTCGCGGAAACGTAGATTCTCTTATTGTCATTAATAATGATAAATTAAGACAGCAGTTCGGGAATCTGGGCTTCAAGCAAGGATTTTCCAAAGCAGATGAAGTGCTTACAAACGCCGCAAAAGGAATGGCAGAAGTAATTACCGGATATTTTGATGTAAACATCGACTTCCGTGATGCCAAATCCGTACTTGCAAATTCCGGAACTGCGCTGATGTCCACAGGAACTGCATCCGGAGAAAACAAAGCGGAAGAAGCCGTGAAAAAAGCATTGGATTCTCCGTTGTTGAACGACAACAAAATTACCGGAGCCAGAAATGTGCTGCTCCTGATCCGAAGCGGAAACGAAGAAGCAACAATGGACGAAATTGGACTTATCAATGATTACATTCAAAGAGAAGCCGGAAATACAGCCGATATTATTTTCGGTGTAGGAACAGATGAAGAATTGGGAGATGCAATCAGCGTTTTGGTAATCGCAACTGGCTTTGCAAAAGATGATATGAAGCATTCCGGAATTACCGAAAAAATAAAATTTAACCTTCACGATGAAGTAAAGAAAGAAGCGAAGCCATCTCCTTTCCAATCGAAAATCCGGGAAGAAAAAACCGAAAAACAGGAAGCTCCGGAAAGAAAAAACATTTTCAGAATTGATGATGATGACAATTCGGATTCACCTCAGTTTAAAGCTGCAACTTCTGAAAATAAAATGGTGATCGAAAAAGAAATGCCTACCAAAACCCAGTATTTCGATGATGAAAACGATGCAGAAAATTCTGAAACCGAGCAGGAAGAATTCAATCTGTTTTCTTATACCGATTCTGAGGACGAGCCATTTTCCGAATCTTTCACTTTCGAAGTCGAAGGAAAACCAGCTCCTGCTGAAGAAAAAACCAACGAGGAAAAACCTGTGGAATTTAATTTTTCCATAAACGAACCTTTGGAAAACGAAACCTTTTTCGAAATCAATGAAACCGAAAAAGAAACCGTAAACGAAATCATAGAAGAGCCTGTTCAGGAAAATCAAAATGAAACGGTTGTTGAGAATCAGAATCCAATTGCTGAAACCGAAGAAGATCCGGTTTCTTTTAAAGAAGAAACACAGGGCTTTACCTTCATCAGCAAAACTACAAATCAGGAACAGAAAATCCAGGAAAGACGCAACAAGCTGAAGGAATTCAACTCCCGTTATCAGATAAACGATTCCGATTTGGATTTCGAAACGATTCCGGCATTCAAAAGAAAAAATATTAATGTCGATCATCTTCCGGCTTCCGGACAGCACATCAGCTCTTTTCTTTCCGAAGATGAAAAAGGACAAATCCAAATTCGGGAAAATAAATTCCTTAATAAGGATGTAGATTAAAAATAAGATAATCAGATAATTTGGGAATGAATTAATGAGATTCAAAAAAATTATCACTTTCTCAAATTATCATATTTTCAAATTATAAAAAATGAGTTTAGAAAATACCATTAGCGATGCCATAAAAACAGCAATGCGCGAGAAAGACAAAATTGCTTTGGATTCTCTGCGTGCTGTAAAAGCGCAAATTCTTCTTCTGAAAACAGAAGCAAAAGGAGCCGAAGTTTCTGCCGAACAGGAAATTGCAATCCTGCAAAGAATGATCAAGCAGAGAAAAGATTCCTTTGAACAGTTTACAGCACAGGGAAGAAACGATTTGGCAGAAGTGGAAGATGCACAGATGAAAGTCATCGAAAAGTTTCTTCCCAAACAGCTTTCCGCAGAAGAACTGGAATTGGAAATCAGAAAAATAATTTCCGAAACAGGTGCTGAAAGTATGAAAGATTTAGGAAAAGTAATGGGGACCGCTTCCAAAGCATTAGCCGGAAAATCCGATGGCAAAAGCATTTCGGAAATGGTGAAGAAATTACTTTCGTAAATTAAGTTGTCTGTTGACAGTTTTCGGTTGATGGTTATTTCCAACAACTAAGAACTGACAACCAACAACCAAAAAGGATATCCAACCTTTGCATATCGATTTGATGAGACCCGGGATTTTTTTCCGGGTTTTTTTGTCAATATGGCACAATAGATTTTTGGTATAATATTGATAGAAGCATTACAGCAGATTTATTCCTAAATTTGCAGACATTAAGAGCGTGATCGAAAATTCGATTAAAATTTAAACAGACACTAAACTTTGAACATTAAACTTTAAATAAAAAAATATGTATCCAGAAGAATTAGTAATGCCGATGAAGGCAGAACTTACCGATAAAGGCTTTCAGGACCTTACTACTCCTGAACAGGTAGATCAGGCAATCAGCCAAAAAGGAACCACTTTGCTGATGGTGAATTCCGTATGCGGTTGCGCAGCAGGAGCAGCAAGACCGGGAGTTGTTTTTTCTTTAACCGGAGACAAAAAACCGGATCATTTAACCACCGTTTTTGCGGGTTTTGATCTTGATGCCGTTTCCGAAGCCAGAAAATTTTTAGCACCATTTCCACCAAGCTCGCCTTGCGTAGCGCTTTTCAAAGATGGAGAGCTGGTTCATATGTTGGAAAGACATCATATTGAAGGAAATCCTGCCGGAGCAATTGCTGCAAACTTGCAGGCTGCTTATGATGAATATTGCTAAACTAATATTTTAGTTTATAAAAAAGTCGCAAAATCTTTTGCGGCTTTTTTATTTGTATTTTATATTCAAATCCTGCGAAATCAGCCACGCTTCGCTCCAGCAAGCCTGAAAATTAAACCCGCCTGTTACCGCATCGATATTGAGAACTTCACCTGCAATATAAAAATCCGGAAGAACTCTGGAGCTCATATTTTTAAAATTAATTTCCTTCAAATCCACACCTCCTGCTGTTACAAATTCTTCCTTAAAAGTGGATTTTCCGTTCACAGAAAATTTTCGTGAGCACAGGTTTTCCAAGATCGTTTTCATTTCCTTTCCCGAAATATTGGAAATGTTTTTATTGAAATCAATCTTAGAAATTTCCAGAATTTTCTGCCAGAAACGATTGGTAATATCAAATATTTTGGATTGTCCGATGGTTTTTTTCGGATGATTTTGTCTGTATTCCAGAAAATCTTCTTCTGCTTCGGAAATGGTTATGGAAAGGAAATTCACCAAGGTTTCAAAACGGTAATTCAGCTTTGCAAGATTTCTTGCTTCCCAAGCAGAAATTTTCAGAACTGCCGGTCCGGAAAGTCCCCAATGCGTAATGAGGAGTGCGCCGTTTTCCTCGGTCTTTAAATCCGGAATTCTTATTTCCGCATTGGGAAAACTCGTCCCTGAAAGTCCGGAAAGCAGCTCATCTTTGATATTGAAAGTGAAAAGTGAAGGAACGGGTTCTACAATTTTATGTCCTAAATTTTCAATTAATTTTAAAGATTTCGGTGAGCTTCCGGTGGTATAAATAATGATATCTGCAACAAAATCACCATTATTGGTCTGGATTTTATAGCCGTTTTCTCTGGGAATAATTTCCTTTACGGAAGTTTTGGTCTTTACATCGATGTTTTTCTGCTGAATTTCTTTCAGAAATGCATTGATAATGGTTTGAGAAGAATTGCTTTCCGGAAAGATCCTGTTGTCGTTTTCTATTTTTAGCGAAACATTTTTGTTTTCGAACCATTCCATTGTATCTCCCGGCTGAAATTTTGTAAAAACGCTGAGCAGTTCTTTATTTCCGCGAGGATAAAAATTCACCAGTTCTTTTGGATCAAAGCAGGCGTGCGTAACATTGCATCTTCCGCCACCGGAAACTTTCACTTTCTGCAAAACATCTGAATTCTGCTCCAGAATTGTAATTTTATAAAGATTTTCATCCAGATTTGCGGCACAGAAAAATCCTGCGGCTCCTCCTCCGATTATGAAGATGTTTTTTTTCATTCGGGTTGAAAAATTGTTTGGCGTAAAAGTCCGATTTTTTTAATTAAGAATAAAATCAGGATTGCTTTTCCAGGCTTTCCTTGTACAATTTTGTTTTGCTCCATTTTGCATGTTTGGAGGGAACAATTTTATAGCCTTTTTTATAGGTATAAATTTTGGTGAATTCCGCTCCTAAAAAAACCAGCATACAGGAATAATTGATCCACATCATAATCAGAATCACGGTTCCGGCAGTTCCGAAAGCGGAAGTCGGCTTGAATTCTCCAAAATAAAGACTCAGCAAAAATTTCCCAAAAGTGAATAATATTGCGGTAAGAAAAGCGCCTCGCCAAACTGGTTTCCAACTGATTTCTACATCGGGAAGCACTTTGAACATCAATGCGAAAAGAAGCATTACAATTCCGAATGCTACTGCAAAATTCACAATTTCTGCAAGCATATACGTCTCCAACCCGAAATATTGGGTAATCATTGTATTGAAAAGGCTTATAAGAGAAGATAATATCATTGTGATCATTAATAAAAATCCGAGAATAAGAATCATTCCCAGAGAATTTGCCCGATCAAGGAGAAATTTTATCAATGCTTTTTTCGGGGCAGGCTCTACATCCCAAAGTTCATTTAGGGAACGCTGAAGCTGGAAAAATAACGTGGTTGCACCAAAAACCAAAGACCCTACACCTACGGTTTTCATAAAAATATTTTGTTTGTCGATCAAAGCTCCGGCAATCATCCCTTCAATACTTTTGGAAACTTCGGCTCCCATCATTCCGCTGATCTGTCTGCTGATTTCCCCACGAATGGCTTCTTCCCCGAAAAAATTACCGGCAATCCAGATAATGATAATCAAAAGCCCGGGAATGGAAAAATTGGCATAATATGCTAATGCTGCTGCGTCTTTCGAAGCGTTGGAACTGTTCCAATCCGAAAAGGTTTGCTTTAGAACTTCCCAAAAAAATTTTAGCTGATTCATTTTTCTACATTTTTATTTTTTGAAACCATCCCGTCAGAAATTTTTGTTACTCCTCCTTTCAAATCTCAAATCAGAACGGATATCCGATTGCAATATTCAGGATGAGATTATCTTTTCTCCACGAGCTACTTCCAAATTTAATTTTATCAAAAGTCCATCGTTCTCCTTTTTCGTAATACGGAATCCGGAGTGGCATTGCCAAATCCAAACGCAGAATAAGAATGGAAAAATCCAGACGTAAGCCAACTCCTGCTCCTACCGCAATTTCGCTGAGCCAGTCTTTGGAAAATTTTGCTCCGGGTCTGTCCGGATCTTCATTAACGAGCCATATATTTCCGGCATCGGCAAAAGCGGCGACATTCAGAAATTTGTAAATATTTGCGCGGTATTCTGCATTCAGTTCCAGCTTGATATCTCCGGACTGATCGAAAAAGAAATCCGATGTCTGGGTTCGCGGATCATAACTTCCGGGACCTAATGTTCTTGCACGAAAAGCACGAATGCTGTTGCTTCCGCCGGAAAAAAACTGCCGTGAAAACGGAATGTATTCCGAATTTCCGTAAGGATAGGCTATTCCTGCGATAATTCTGGATGCAAAGGAAGTTTTCTCACCGAATTTGTGATAAAAACGGAAATCGTTTTCCATCTTCGCATATTGGCTGAAAGGGATGTTGAAGATTTCTTTCTGTTTGCCTTTTTTTGCACTGGCGCCGGTAAGCAATCCGGTGATATTTCCTGCAAGATCCAACATTCCTCGGTAATAGAAAGTGTTGGTTTTCGGGAGCATCGTATTGGTATACGTATAAGTGTAAACAGGACCGAAGATCAGCTGTTTTTCCACAATTCTTTTTAAAGCCGGAGTTATCGCAATAGAATCGTAAAGCGGAGTAACTTTTGCCGGAGAAACCAAAGTTACATCCAGTATTTTCAAATCGTGCTCTTTTCTTGCGTTTTCTTTCCAGTTGTAGCCGAAAGAAAAATTAAAATTGTTCAGTGTATAATATTTTGTCCTGTTCTGAAATTCATATCCCAATGTAATATTGGTTCTCGGAACAAATGCGCTTGAAGAATGAAACCTGAATGGTGCGACAATTCTCGGAATGGAAAGCTGCGCATTGGCTCCTGCACGAAAAATATTGTTGGCATCTTTAGGACCGCCAACCTGAACATCAAAAGCGCCATACGCAGAAATCTTAAGCTGCTCTGCTCCACGGAAAAAATTTCGGTGTGTCCAGTTGAGATTCAGTTCACTACCCGCATAATTTGCAGAATTGGTTCTTCCCAAAGCTTCCAGCCGAAGCGATTGCAATTGTCTGGGAGTGAGAAGATAATACGCATCAAAACGGTGATGAAGCGAATCGGAAACCACAAACTGATTTTTCACGAATTTGAAAACACCAAGACTGATGAGCCTGTTCAGGGAAAGATTATGATCGGAACGGTTATACAAATCTCCTTTTTTGAAATACAGTGCCCGGTCAAAAATCTTCGGCTTGAATCTTTTATCCGGATCAATCACGTAAATATCGTTGTAAGTGTAGCCGGAAAGCGAATCTGTATTCATCGGGATTTGGTACTTCCCTTTTCTTACATCAGAAATATTATAATCCGGAAAAACCACTACTTTATCAATGCTGAACTGTTCTTTCGCAAGTTGCGGCGTATTGTCTTTCAGTTTTACAATCATTTCCACTTTATGATTTTTGCTGACTGTACTGTCTGCCTGAACAATAATATTATCGGGGTGAAAATAATAAAACCCTTTTTCCTTCAAACCATTATCAATCCGTTCTCTTTCAGATTTTATCACATCAAGATCAAAAGGGTTGCCTGATTTCAGGAAAGTTTTGTCTTTTAAATTCTGGATTTCCTGGTTCACAACCGAAGAATCTTCTGGAAAACGAACATTGCTGATCAAATATCTTGCGCCGGGATTAAGCGTATAAATTACCTTCGCTTTTTTATTTTTAGAAACCGTGTCATATTTCGCTCTTGCGTTGAAGTAGCCTTTGTTTTCGGAATAATTTTCAATAATATCTTTATTGAATTCACGATCTACATCACCGAGCAAAACCGGAGGTTCGCCTAATTTATATTTCATCCAGTAGCGGAATCCTTTGTCTTTTTCCGGCTCTTTGGTAATATTGTAAAAATAAAGCTTGGGGCGAAGTCCCAAAAATGACGAATTGGGTTTCGGCGTTAGGTTTTCTTCCAGTGCAGACTCCAGTTCTTTTTTTTCTTTTTTGGGAAGCGTATCATTTTCTATTTTCACTTCGCCACCGGTGTACAGCATTTGTCCTTCCTTCAGAAATCGGGTATTGCTGCACGAAAATGCCGTTGCCAGAATTACAGGAATCAGCAAATATTGATAGTAGATATGGAGTTTTCTGTTCATTATTTGAATTCTACAACTTCTTTATTTCGGTTTCTTTTTCTGTGTTCTTTTTTGGACTTCTGAAAAATCTCACGGAATTTATCATAATCCAGAGTAATGATAAAGCCGACTCCCGTTTCGATAATCTGCCCTTGAAGCGCGACCTGATATTCGTTTTTGCGATAAGCACGAAGAATGTATCTCCCGTCTTTGGAAAGGCTGTAATCCACCGTTACATCTCCTGCAATGTTGGTCATTTTTTCGTTTTGGCGTGCATCGCCTTCCAATCCGAAATTATTTCCTACAGAAACCTTCAGTCGGTCGTTTAATAATTTTTTGCTGATGTCCACATTCAGATCTGTTCTTTCGTTCCGCTGACCGGAAGAATAATCTTCCGAAGATTCGAGATCGAAATTCAGATCAACTCCTTTTATTAAATCAGATGCCAGATTATTTAGCTGCTGCGAAAGTATTTTGCTCACACTTTGTCTTGCAATGGTTCCGGCGGAAAGTCCGGCTTCACTTTGGAAAGGATTTTCCCCGATAAATCTGTTGAGAAGAAGCAATGCAAAAACCTGCTTGTTCATTTCGTTCTGATCATTTTTCAGCTGGTCGAGTTTTGTATTTACGGTTTCCATCACTTCTGTGGAAACGGAAGCGTTCTTTTCTTCTGTGGTAATATCAAACGTAATTTCAGGCTTCATCAGTTCGCCATTTAGTTTTAATAAAGTATTGAACGGAATTCTTTGTTTGTACTGGTTCATTACCGATGTGGTTTCTCCCGAAATCTGCTGTTCAACGAGATCAATTGGTGCTGCCTCGGTTTTATAAACTGCGGTGATATCCAATATTGCGGCAGTTGGTTCACCGGTCCACGTAATTGTACTTCCTTTCTGGATATCGAATTTCCTTTTCAGCATACTTACAGAAAGCTCATAAGCACCTTGTTCCACCTGATAAATGCCGACCAGAGTGGTTTTTCCTGAAGGATCAATTCCTCCTGTTAAATCTGCTTCTCCTTGAAGTTTTATAAAATCACCATTAGCTTTGTCGATAATTATAGACATTTTTGCTTCTTTATTCACTTCAATGTTCACGTTCACATCCATTCCTTTTATCTTGCTTTGTGAGCTTATGGAATCTGCTTTTATTGTTTCCTGAAGCGTAACCTGATCCTGATCGATAAATTCCACAATCCCGTCACGTTCCTGCAAAGAGGGTGTGGAAGAAGGCAAAACGAAAGTAAAATCGGTATCATCTGCAACGGCAAGTCTTCCGTCTACTTTCGGTAAATCCAAATCGCCACGAACCTGCAGGTTGGCATCAATAGAAAGGATTCCGTACATGATTGCATCGTTGGATTTTTCAGAATTCACAACTTTGAAATCTTTTGCATTCACATCGAGATTGAACGCAAAATCGCGATAGGTTTGGGTTAAAACTTGTCCATCAATCACCAAAGAATTTCCGTCTCTGTCATTGATTTTAAACCTATTGAAATCCAGTCCGCGGTTGGCAAAATCAATCGCATCGTTCAGCTTCCGGAAATCGCTTCCTGTTTTAGCAATCATCATTCCCACATCATTGAACTTCACTTTCCCCAAAATATTCGGCTTTTCTGCTGTTCCGGAAATTTTCAGGTTTCCGGAAAGATAACCTTCCGTATCGGTAACCGCATTCATCGAAAATCCCTGAATGGTCTGCATTTGAAGCTGGTTCATATCCATATTCAGATCGAAAGAGCTTGCAGAAGTATTGTAATTTCCGGTGATTTTCACATCGTTGTCGTTTCCGGAAAGTGCGATGTCTGCGTTTAAGAGATTGGCGGAATTATTGTCCACTTTCAAGGCAAGATTTCCAACGGGACTTCCGTAAACCACGAGATCGGAAATATCGAGATCGGAAACGAAAGTCATATTTTTACTCAGATTGCGAAGCTGGGCAGTTCCGTTAATTGTTCCCTTTGCCAGAAGCGAATCTTTTTTGATAATTTCGGTGATGGTTTCTATTTTAAAATCTTTCAGGGTAACATTCAGCGGACTGTTTGCGGAGTTGCTTTCGGACTGAAGAAGAATTTCGCTTCCGTTATTGGAAATTCTGAAATTGTCCGCAAAGATCCCGTTCTTCCCTATTTGGATTTTATTCTCCGGATCTACGGTCCAATCGGAATAATTCAGTTTCAAACCATTCGGGTTCAGAGAAATTTCAGTGATGTCGTTCAGCGATTTTGCATTTCCGGCGATCAGAAATTTCGTTTCATCTTTTTCGTCTTTTGTGGTAATGTTGTAGTTCAGAATATTATCTGCAACATCACCGCTTACATTCACTTTACTCAAAGCAAAACTTTCGCTTTTCAGGGATGCAACATCCAGGTTGTACTGCAAAGCCTGGTTTTCGTTGGAGATTTTCAGTGAGGCATTTTCAATGGAATTTTCGCCGTACAAAAGCTGCGGAATTTGTCCGTCCACTTCTAATTTCTGGGAATCGGCATCGTAATTTCCGGATAAAGTAATGGTTTCAAAACTTTTCAGTTCGGGAACAAATTTCCGAATCAGATCATCGTTTTTTATTTTTGCATTAAAGGTAAAATACTGATGCGGATCTGTTTTAGAAACTTTTCCTGTATTTTTTATTTGATAATATTGGTTGATGGTTTTCTGAAGCGCCCCGAAAATCTGCGTCAGTTTATATTTTCCTGAAAGTTCTACATCTGCAACCTGTGAATTGAAAGTAATCTGGTTCAGGCTATCGGTGGAAACTGCTTTCAAATTAACCTCCTGAAGCGGAAAAATTTCTTTGGTATCGGAGATTGCAAAATCCTGAAGAGTAAGATATCCGTTCAGAAAATCGGGATCCAAATTGGTAAAATCCCCATCGAAACTTCCGGCAACAATCATCGGATCTTTGTAAAACCCGAGTTTGTTCAGATCCAGTTTCAGGATATTTCCGTTCAGTTTTACGGTCGGATTTTTTTCGTTGTAATTTCCTGAAGCCAGCAATTTCAGATTGGCATTTGGATCTTTGGAAACGAGATTGATGATGTAATTTCCGTGATTAATTTTTCCTGAAAGATCCATATTCTGATAGCGATAATCTTTATAAACAGCGGACTGAACGTAACCTTTCATATCCGCATTTGCATTTTTGAAATCGAAACTTTCACCTTTTGCAGAAATCTGCGCTGTAATCGCTCCAAGCTCTTTATTCTGAATGATTTTTCCAATTTGAAGATTTTGCAGATTGGCTTTCACATCATATAATTCACGATTTTTCCGACGCATATCTATATTGGCATCAATGGCTGCGTTTCCGAGAGTTGAGGTCAGTTTCAGATTAGCATCTACCAATTTGGTGGTTCCTTTTGCGTTGCCGGAAATGGTGAAAAATGACGGAAGTGCAATATTGGATGGGATTGTTCCTTTCGGAACGAGATTGAAAATGGTTTTTGCCGATGAAGAAAATTCCCCGATCTTCAAGTCATAAAACAGATTTTCGGGATTCATTGCGTTTTTAATTTTTCCCGAAGCGGAGATTTTCAGTTTGTCCAAGCCTGAAAGCTGAAGATGATCAATATTTAGATCATTAACGGTTCCATTAATTTTGGTGTTCAGATTAATAGAAGCATTCGGATATTTATTGAACGGAGCGGTGTTTCTCAAATCCGGAGCAAGGTTCAGGATATCAGAAAATCCGATTTTGGAATTCCGGATATTGGCAGTAATTTTCACAGCGCCAGGATTTGCGGAAAGCTGCCCAATGGAATTGTAATTCAAAACAATTTCGTCCCGCAAAACGGTTTTCGGAGTTTCCAGATAAAGATTTTTCAGATACGCTTGTTGTTCTTCGTACACGAAATCGGTTTTGAATTTCTGAATGTCCAAGCCGCTTTTCTCCTTAATTTCCGCAGAATTTACTGATCCTGCCAAAGTCCCGTTTTGCATTTTGAAATCTTCCAGCTTGAGATTCATTTTAGAAAAATTCAGATGGTTAAAATCCATTCCTGTTTTCGTTGGTGAAATTGCGGTATTGTTGTAGGCGACTTTTACATCATCCAAAACCAGTTTCCCGAGAAGGAAATCCATTGGTTTTTGCTGATTTTCTTCTTCTGAAATTTTGGGATTTTCTTCGTTTTTTGCGTTAGCCGATTTTGCAGGAAGATATAGGTTCGTGCTGATATTGGCGCCGGAAAGCAAAATGTTTTTCACATCGAACGCTTTGTTTTCCAAATCGATTTTATTGATTTTTGTGCTTAATTCTTTGAAGATTATTTTAGCAAAAGTTTGGGTATTGTCATCACCATAATCAATATTGAAATTGGTAAAATTTACTCCGTTCACATCAATATTTATCGGCTTTTTCTGGTTCAGCGAATCCACTTTTTCTTCTACATTTCCGGCAACTTCTTCCACAAAATCCTGTTTCAGTTCCAGTTTCAGTCCGTCCATATTAATATCGTTCACAGCATAGGAATTCTTTTCCAGATCAAAAGTTTTCACTCTTGTATCGAAAGAATTGAAATACAGATTGATATCATTTTTGGATTGCTGATCGGTAAATGTAACGCCGATGTCTTTCAGCTTGATCTTGTCGAGGGAAACAATAAACGGTTTCGATGGGTTTTCTTCCTCTTTTTTATCCGATGCAAAAGCATTGAGAATATAATCAAAATTGAATGTTCCGTCCGGTTTCCGAACCACATTTGCGCGAACTCCTTCCAAATCAATTGATGTGAAATCTGCTTTGGAATTGATAAGTTGCAGCAAATCCAGCCCGACATCGAATTTCTTTACGGATAAAAGCGTGTCTATATCCTGACCTTTCAGGAAAAGATTTTCCATTACCAGACTGTTCGGGAAATCTACATAAACGCGATCCAGCCGGACTTCGGTTTTTATTTTCCCTTCCAGATAAACAACGAGCTTGTCTTTCACAAAGTTCTGAACCGCAGGAATCCTGAGACTGAAAACCAGTAAAACCAGTAAAACCAAAATCGAGAGAATGGTAATTACTGTATATTTCAGAATTTTTTTTCCGTTGAATTTCAGTTTCAAAAGCACAGATTTTAAGCAAAAATACTAAAATATATTTCGGGCAACTTATATTATTTCGAGGTTGAATTATAGAATTGTTTGAGATGCTTCGAAAGGATGCTAATTATACCAAACACTTCTTCCGTAAATCTTTATCTTTGCAGAAATTTTTAGCAAATGTCCACCTATCATCATACATTCGAAGTGCGCTGGAGCGATATTGATGCCAACAGACATCTTGCCAATTTCAGCTACGTGCAATATTGTGCACAGGCGAGAATGGGCTTTATGAACAAACATAAAATGGGACTTGCCCAACTGAACCGATGGGGAATAGGACCGGTAATTCTCCACGAAAGTTTTTCTTTTTTCAAGGAAATTCTTCCTGATCAAACGGTTTATGTAACTGTGGAAATTGGCGGAATTTCGGACGATGCGAGTATTTATAAATTCATTCATCAATTTTATCTTCCGGACGGGACGCATTGCGCAACTGCAGAAGCAACAGGAGTTTGGATAGATATGATGCTGAGAAAAATGACCACTCCGCCAGATGATATTGTAGAAAGTCTCGCCGCTTATAAAACCGAAAAAACTCAAAACCTTACCCGTGAAAACCTGAAGGATCTGCCTTTCCGTCCGGAAAATGTAGAGCCTTTTTATAAAAAAGATGCTTTTGCGTGGAGGAAGAAAAATGATTAGCAATTGGCTGATAGCTTTCAGCAATCCGCTTACGACATAGGATTTTTGATTCTTCTGCATCAAGACAAAAGAATGTATTAACTTTTATTTATTTTATTGAGATATTATGTTCGAGGATAAACAACCACCATTAACTCCCATTTCCCAACTCGGAGAATTCGGATTAATAAAACATTTAACCGAAAATTTCGGAATCACCAATTCTTCAACAGAAGTTTCTGTTGGCGATGATGCCGCAATAATTAATCCTGAAGGGAAAAAAGTAGTGGTTTCCACCGATTTTCTTTTGGAAGGAGTACATTTCAATCTTGGATATGTTCCGCTGAAACATTTGGGCTACAAAGCAGTAATCGTTAATTTGAGCGATATCGCTGCAATGAACGCCATTCCTACACAAATTCTGGTTTCTGTAGCGGTTTCTAACCGTTTTCCCGTGGAAGCACTCGAAGAAATTTATGCCGGAATTGCTTTGGCTTGTGAAAAATATAAGATTGATTTGGTTGGTGGTGATACCACAAGTTCCACTTCCGGACTGGTAATAAATGTTACAGCAATTGGATTGGAAAATGAAGAAAAAATCGTAAAGAGAAACGGCGCAAAACCCAATGATTTGCTGGTGGTAACAGGAGATTTGGGCGGCGCTTATATGGGTTTACAAATTTTAGAAAGAGAACATTCCGTTTATCTTGCCAATCCTAATATGCAACCGGAAATGGAAGGCTATGATTACATTTTGCAAAGACAATTAAAACCGGAAGCAAGAACCGATATTAAAAAAATTTTGGAAGAATTGGATATTCATCCAACTTCAATGATTGATGTTTCGGACGGACTGGCTTCGGAAATCCTGCATCTTTCCGATCAAAGCAATATAGGCTTCAGATTGTATGAAAATAAAATTCCTTTGGATGAGCTTACCATTTCTACTTCGGAAGAATTTAATATAAATCCTATAATGGCAGCACTTTCCGGAGGTGAAGATTATGAACTGCTTTTCACCATTTCTCCGAATGATTTCGATAAAATTAAAAATCATCCGGATTTCACGATTATCGGACACGCTGTAGAAAAACCGGAAGGAAATTATATGGTTCTCAGCGGAAGCAACGAGCTTGCGGAAATTACTGCGCAAGGCTGGGATGCTTTTCTGAAAAAATAACGTAATTTTATTCTCCTATTTTTTTAGAAATTTAAACACCTATGTTTGCGCTTATTGATTGTAACAACTTTTTTGTTTCCTGCGAAAGAACATTAGACCGTTCTCTTGAAGAAAAACCTGTGGTTGTACTTTCTAATAATGATGGATGCGTAATTTCCAGAAGTAAGGAAGCGAAAGATTTGGGGATTCCTATGGGAGCTCCGGCGTTCAAATACAAAAGTTTATTTAAAGAACACGGAGTTGTTTCTTTTTCTCCGAAATTCGAACTTTACAATTTTCGGAGTCAGCAAGTAATGAAAATAATTCAGAATTATGCTCCCGATTTTGAAGCATACAGTATTGATGAAGCTTTTCTGGATTTATCGGGTTTTTTGAAGTATTTCAATCTGCAGGAATATTGTAAAAAAATACGAATAGAAATTTTGGAAGAAACCAAAATCCCTACCAGTATAGGAATTGCGCCTTCAAAAACCTTGGCAAAATTAGCAAATGCTATTGCAAAAAAATTTCCTGATCATTTTACTGATGGCATCTGTACTCTGGACACTCCTGAGAAAATAGAGAAAGCATTGCGCTGGGTTGATATTAAAGATGTTTGGGGAATAGGCAGAAAACTTTCTGAAAAAATGCAGAATGCAGGAGTTTTTAAAGCCATTGATTTATTTAAAATGCCGGAAATCTGGATTCGCGCACAAATGGGAATTCACGGAATTCGGATGATCAATGAGTTGAAAGGCATCCCACAATTAGAAATAGAATCTCCGTCTGCAAAAAAATCCATCGCTGTTACCAGAAGTTTTATAGAAATGATTACTGAAAAAGAAGACCTCCGAGAACGCGTGGAAACTTTTGCCATGCATTGCGCAGAAAAACTTAGGAAACAAAATTCTTCCTGCAAAATAATCAGTGTTTTTGTACAAACCAATCGTTTCCGAAAGGAATTGGGAGAATACAAAAACGGATTTTCGATGATTTTGCCAAATCCCAGCAGTTCTTCAATTGTCCTCGTAAAAGCGGCTAACACCATTTTTGAAGCTATTTATAAAGAAGGATACCACTATAAAAAAGCAGGCGTAATTATTTCGGATTTTGTTCCCGATAATGCCAGATTAATCAGCCTTTTTGATAAAGATGTTGATGAAAAACACGTACCTATCATGAAAGTGGTGGATTTTTTGAATAAAAAATACGGAAAAGACAAAATCCGCTTGGGAAGTATGACCGGAAAAAATACTTTTGGAAGAACAAAATTGTCTCCGGAATATGAAGAATTTTTGAAAAACAATACTTTACCAGAAGCCAATTATCGCTTTCATTAACGCATAAAATGCCATCACTTTCTTGAGACGAAATCCATAAGTTTCCTAATGAATGTCTGAAAGGATGGCTTTTCTTTTTTGCGTTTTTCTGTTTATTTCATAAAACAGTTTTTAAAGAATTGTGATTTTAAAAAATTATTTTTTCTTCTCTGCTTTCGCTATATTCACAATCACTTTCACGGCTTTTTCCATACTTTCCAGCGCCACATATTCATACGGTCCATGGAAATTAATTCCTCCGGCAAAAATATTCGGACAAGGAAGTCCCATATAAGAAAGCTGCGCTCCGTCGGTTCCGCCGCGGATTGCTTTGATCTTAGGTTCAATATTTGCATCTTTCATCGCCTGTGCTGCAATATCAATAATGTGCATTTTTCCTTCAAACTGCTGCTTCATATTTCGATACTGCTCTTTTATTTCGATTTCGGCGGTTCCTTCTCCGTATTTTTGATTGAACTCTGCCACTTTATCCTGGATGAATTTTTTGCGGTTTTCAAATTTCACCTCATCGTGATCACGGATAATGTATTGTAATTTAGCTTCGGAAACATCAGAATTGAAATCGGTAAGATGATAAAATCCTTCAAAACCTTTGGTTGTAGAAGGTGTTTCGTTTTCGGGAAGCATTTTTACAAATTCCGCAGCAAGCAGACCTGCATTCACCATTTTTCCGAAAGCATAACCCGGATGTACGCTCAGTCCGTGAATTTTCACGACTGCTCCTGCTGCATTGAAATTCTCATATTCCAGTTCGCCAACTTCACCGCCATCCATAGTATAAGCCCATTCCGCACCGAATTTTTCAACATCAAAATGATGTGCTCCACGACCAATTTCTTCATCAGGATTGAAGCCGACCGCGATTTTGCCGTGCTTGATTTCAGGATGTGCCAGAAGATATTCCGCAGCCGTTACAATTTCGGCAACTCCGGCTTTATCATCGGCACTGAGAAGAGACGTTCCGTCCGTCGTGATCAGCGTTTTTCCGATATAATCTTTCAGACTTTCAAATTTCGATGGAGAAAGCGTGAACCCGGTTTCTTTATTTAAAACCAAATCCTGTCCGTTATAATCTTCCCAAATCTGCGGATTTACATTTTTACCATTGAAATCCGGAGAAGAATCGTAATGCGCAATAAATCCGATTACAGGTTCGTTCTGATTTTCCAAATTGGACGGAATGTATGCGAAAATATAACCTTTGTCGTCCATCGAAACATCCGAAAGTCCGAGCGTTTTTAATTCTTCAAAAAGAAATTTCGCCATATCCCACTGTTGCGCAGTGGAGGGTGTTGTTTCGCTTTCCGGGTCGCTGGTGGAATATATTTTCACATAATTCAAGAAACGGTTCAGGAGTTTCATTTTCCATTCGTGGTTGAAGTCTATTGTAATCATATTCTGTTTTTAAATAATGAATAACAAATTTAAGGTTTAATCGTGAGCCTGTCGAAGATTTTTCAAAATATTTAAGAACTCTTTTGTTACAACAAAAAACGAATGGTGTTTTCAAATTGACTTAGGAGTTTTTTGCGTTAAGAAATTAAAAAATATTTTCGTTAAGAAATTTCCACTGTTGGAGTACGGCGAAAATTTTCGTCCAAAAATGAAACTTTGTTTCCGTGCGAGTTTTGGAAATTTTAGAAAATGTTTTTAAATTTTAGCAAAAAAATCCCGTCTTGATTTTTTGTTACTTTTGCATCAAGGCAAAAGTAAATAATTGTAATTCAATTTCTTACTTTAAATAAAATTTCATTCATCCAAAAATACCTTTTAAAATAAAGTTTTGTTATCTTTAAAAAATCAAAAAAACGAATATGTTTCTTACGGAATGTCCACGGGATGCGATGCAGGGTTGGAATGAATTTATACCAACCCGGAAAAAGATCGATTACATCAATGCTTTGATGGAAGTGGGTTTTGATGTTCTGGATTGTGGAAGTTTTGTTTCCCCGAAAGCAATTCCGCAAATGGCAGATTCCGGCGAAGTGATGGAAAATATTGACAAATCTGTTTCCAACACGCTAATTTCCGTAATTGTTGCCAATATCAGTGGTGCAGAAAGAGCTTTGCAGCACGAAAGCGTGGATATTCTTGGTTTTCCGTTTTCTATTTCCGAAACCTTTCAGTATCGGAATACCAATAAAAATCAGGAAGAAGCATTTCGGCAGATTCAGGAAATTCACAAAATGGCAAAGTCTCAGCAAAAGCATCTGCATCTTTATTTTTCGATGGCTTTCGGAAATCCGTACGGTGAAATCTGGAAATGGGAAGATGTAGAATTCTGGGCGCAGCGTTTTTCGGAAATCGGGATTACCACGATACAGCTTTCCGATACAACCGGAGTTGCAACTCCCGAAAGCATTGCTCTCCTTTTTGAAAAAATTCCGCCGAAATTTCCGGGAATTACTTTCGGAGCGCATTTCCACAACCGTTACGAAGATTCTTACAAAAAGCTGAAAGCTGCTTACGACAAAGGCTGCCGGAATTTTGATTCCGCGATTAAAGGAATTGGCGGTTGTCCGATGGCAAAAGATGATTTGGTAGGAAATATGCCGACAGAACAGGTTTTCAATTTTATGGCTGCGGAAAAAATTGATATTCAGCAAAATCTTTTGCACTTCGAAGCTGCGTACAACAAAGCAAAAGATATTTTTCATTTTTGAGACATCATCTTTTTTTTATTTATACAAAATGTTATTTCCTTTACTACAACCAAAAGAATTATCCAAAATTATTGATGATAAAAACCTCATCATTTTTGATGCAAGAGCCGGAAAAGGCGCTCATCAACATTATCTTGAAAAACATATTAAAGGAGCACGGTTTCTGGATTTGGAAAAAGACTTGGCGGAAGTTCCCGGAAATGCTGCTTTCGGAGGAAGACATCCGCTTCCTGATATAGAAAAATTCCGGGAAACATTGGAAAATTCCGGCGTTACCGAAAATTCTCACCTTGTTGTTTATGATGATAAAAACGGAGCAAATGCTGCAGCCAGATTGTGGTGGCTGCTAAAATCTTTCGGTTTGGAAAATGTGCAGGTTTTGGATGGTGGATTTCAAATGGCGGAAAAAGAAAATCTGGAGTTTTCTTCCGGAAAAGAAATTTTTGAGAAAGGAAGTCTGAGTGAAAGAACACATTGGAACTTGCCAATTTCTACAATAAACGATGTTGAAAAAGAAATTTCTGAAAACACTGCAACGGTGATTGATGTTCGTGATGCGTATCGTTATCGCGGAGAATCTGAGCCGATTGATCTGGTAGCAGGTCACATTCCGGGAGCGATTAATATTCCGTTTTCTGAAAATCTGGACGAAAATGGAAATTTTTTAAAGCCTGAAGCTCTGAAAGAAAAATACGCTGAACTTTTGAGGGAAAAACCCGGAAATCTGATTATCCATTGCGGTTCTGGCGTTACCGCCTGTCATACCATTTTGGCGCTTGCTTCCGCAGGATTCGAAATCCCGAATCTGTATGTTGGTTCGTGGAGCGAATGGAGCCGAAGCGAAAAACCGATAGCAAAAGGGGGTTGATTGTAAAGATTTTTTAAACAGGTATTTCCTACATTTTACAGAAATCCAAGCTCAAATCTCGCTTCTTCGCTCATCATATCTTTGTTCCAGGCAGGCTCGAAGGTCAGTTCCAGATCAACGAGGTTTACCCCTTCCACATTTTCCACTTTTTCGCGGACTTCGGCAGGAAGAGATTCTGCAACGGGACAGTTTGGTGTGGTTAAAGTCATAATTACTTTCACATTTCCTTCATCGGAAATCTGAACATCGTAAACCAATCCCAACTCGTAAATATCCACCGGAATTTCAGGATCGTAAACGGTTTTTAAAACTCTTATAATTTCTTCACCGATATCGGCAATCTGATCGTCTGTATATTTCATTTAGCAATCGGCTTTATGCATTCAGCAAAATTAATTCTCAAATCTTTTCAGTACATTTTCCTGGCGCATTCTGCGGAAAATATTTGCCAAAGTTAATACATCTTTTTCGCAATACTGAACAATTCTGGGCAAATCTTTTTCTATGTAATAAATAGACGAAACCATTGATCCGTCAATATCATCTTTCGGAGTAGGAATGCCAAAAACGTGCGCCAGAAGTTCCAAAGAAACAAAACTTTTATAATCCCCGAATTTCCATAATTCCATCGTATCAATATGCGGGATTTCCCAAGGTTTTTTCCCAAACATCTGGAAAGGAACCGGCGGCTGCATTCCATTGATCAGGAAACGTCTTGCAATCCACGGAAAATCGAATTCTTTCCCGTTGTGTGCACAAAGAATAACATCGCGAAGGCGCGGAGAATTAAAAAGTTCTCCGAATTCTTCCAGCAATTTTTTCTCGTCATCGCCGGCAAAGCTTTTTATTTTCAGTGTTTCGTTTTTCTCAAGCATTCCGACGGAAATACAGATTATTTTACCGAATTCCGCCATTATTCCGCCTCTTTCTGTATAAAATTCTTCCGGAGTGAAATCTTCTTTTCTCTGGACTTTCGTTTTTTTATCCCAAAGCTTTTGCGTGGTTTCTTCCATTTCTTCCCAGTTCCCGAATTGCGGAACGGTTTCAATATCAAGGAATAAAATTTTTTCTATCGGGATATTTTGTATCATAATCTGCAGTTTTTTAAAGGAAAAAGTTACGATTAATTTTTAAATCATATTCAAAAACAAATTAACTGATTCATTATCTGTTCTTTTGTCTTGAAACAAAAGAACCAAAAGTTCAAGACTGGGAAACTCGGCTAAAATTTTAAACAATTTCCTAAAATTTCCAAAACTCGGGCGGAAACTAAATTGGTTCTTTGAATTCAAATTTTCGCCGCCACTCAAACAGTGGGAATTTTTTAACGGAAATTCTTTAAAATTTCTTAACGCCTCCGTTTCCGAAGTCAAATAATCGGTTTAACAAATAAGAGTATAACCAATTACCCAATCTGCAATCCGTTTTTCACGGGAAGCATTGTGGTGAGGAGCGTCACTTCTTTATTTTCTCCGTAAACACCGAGAACCAGGCATTCACTGAAAAAATTGGCGATCTGTTTTTTCGGGAAATTGACAACGGCTAAAATCTGCTTTCCGACCAGTTCTTCTTTTGTATATAAATCCGTGATCTGTGCCGAAGATTTCCGGATTCCCAATTCTCCCAAATCAATTTCCAGCTTGTAGGCAGGATTTCTGACTTCGGGAAAATCGTTTGCAGAAATAATGGTTCCGGCACGGATATCTATTTTTTCAAAATCGTTCCAGGTAATTTCAGGTTTTATCACAGTATTTAATTTTAAAATTTATATGAGGTTGTTTAAATTTTTTTAGAATTTTCTTAATTAATAAACCTTGTCCATTTTTTTTTAACATTAAGATGATCATTTAATTAATGTAAAAGAAGTTAAGAAGTATTTAGATTCAAAGAATTCAAATCAATGAATTGATTTTTATAAAATTAATTAAGTTGAATGGTCTTAATTTTAATGGTAAAAATAAAATATAAATTTAAACATCTCTAAATTTGTGTGTTTTTTTCTCCTCTTTTAATCAGGATTTCGTCCAGAAGGTTTTCCACTTTATATTTTTCATCGGCATATTTTTGCTGAAGCCCGGAGTTTTCGCCCATTCTATGATAATATTTCAGCGCACTTTGGGCAAATCCTTTTCTGGCAAAATCAGGCGCATCAGGAATCTGTGGGAATTTTTTATGAAAAAGCATTTCGCAGTAGGCTTGCCATTCTCTTTCGTTTTTGTCCACCACAAATGGGAGTTGTGTTTTCTGTTTTATATGGAGCATTTCATGAGCCAAAAGATTCAGAACCAGTGAAAGATCAATATCCAAAATATTTTCCGGAATCTGGATTTTCTGTGGCTGTCCGAATTCGCCAATCGTAATCACAACAATGGTTCCCGGTGCATCGAGTGGTTTTATTTCAAAGCCTGCAAAATAGTCGTCTTCCAAACGGAAAGAATGCATCAGAAAAGCGGCTCCGTCTATAATCTGATTGTTTGCTTTATATGCCTGAATATGCGGAATTATATTTTCGGAAAGCATTGTTTTTCTTTTTATCAAAAATAGAAAATCCTGAAATAAAGTTCAGGATTTTGCTGTTGATTTATTTTTTAGCAAGTTACTTCAGTAAAGCATTAAAGGTATCGCCTTGCCGAATATCTCCGGTATTATATCCTTTCATAAACCATTCTTTTCTTTGTGCAGAACTCCCGTGCGTAAAACCTTCCTGATTCACATAACCTTGAGATTTTCTTTGGATATTGTCATCGCCTACAGCTTCTGCTGCGGAAATGGCAGATTCTATATCTCCCGGTTCCAGAATTTTCTCGCGACTGTCGGTTTGTCTTGCCCAAACTCCGGCGTAAAAATCTGCCTGTAATTCGGTAGCTACGGAAACCCGGTTCATCTCTGCTTCGGAATATCTTCCGCTGTTTCTCAGCTGATCCACTTTTTGTGTTGTTCCTAAAAGTGTTTGGATATGATGTCCGTATTCGTGTCCCAGAACATAAGCAATGGAAAACTCTGTAACCTGCGCTCCGAAACGCTGCTGCAATTCTTTGAAAAAGCTCATATCCATATAAATGGTTTGGTCTGCCGGACAATAAAAAGGTCCCATTGCAGATTGTGCCGTTCCGCATCCGGATTGTGTTACGTTTTCAAAAATCACGACTTTTGCCGGACTGAACCTCATCCCATTATCATTGAAAACTTTGTTCCAGGTTTGTTCGTTTTCGGCGGTTACCATTTGTACAAACTCCCGAACTTTCAGTTCGTTGTCATTCAGCTGGCGTTGTTCCGTTGGAGCACTGCTGCTTCCCATTCCGGAAGATAAAATTGCTGAAGGATCGCCTCCGAGAAAAAATATAATTGCTGCGATAATCAAGGTTCCGAGTCCACCTCCTACAAGCATTCCGCCGCCACCGCTTCCTCTTCTGTCTTCTACGTTACCACTTCTGTCTTCTGTCCATTTCATAGTTTGTGAAAATATTTTCTAAAATTACAAAAAAATATGAATGGCGAGTGTTTTTTATTTTTCAGAATTTACGATTTCCCAAAACCGATATTGTTTTCTTTGACGTGAAGGTTCTTTTTGAAATCAATCATTTGCAAAGCGGTTACGGCTGCTTCCACACCTTTGTTTCCGAGATTTCCGCCGCTTCTTGCTTCGGACTGTTCTTTGGTATCGTCCGTTAAAACACAAAAAACAGTAGGAACATTGGTGAGAATATTACAATCTTTAATTCCTTGTGCAACTGCCGAACATACGAAATCGAAATGTGGTGTTTCTCCACGAATCACGCATCCGATTGCGATGACGGCATCGTATTTATTTTCTTTGCAAAGCTGCATTGATGCATAGTTCAGCTCAAAGGCTCCGGGAACCTGAAAAACTTTTATATTTTCGGGCTTCACGCCTTCTTTTTCCAAAATCTGAATGCAGGCATCGCGAAGATTGTGGGTAATAAAATTATTCCACTCGGAAAACACAATGCCGATGTGGAATTCATCGGCATTTGTAATTTGTAGTGGCTTGTAATCGGAAAGATTTACGGTTGCCATTTTTTAATAGTATTTAGTCATTTCGATATAAGCATCGCTCATCCCATTATCGTAATCTTGGTATTTTTCGTCAATGCTTGAGAAATATTTTTTCGCTTCTGCATTTTTTTTCAGCGCTAAAGCAAGAATCCCTGCTTTTTTGGTGAAATAATAAGAAGTGTACGGATCATCGGAAGCAGAAATGGCTTTATCCAAATTGGAAAGCGCATCTGCGGCTTTGTTCAGATTGCTTTGGCAGTCTGCCATTGCGCCATATTTCAGTGCCATCAGAACTTTGTTATCGGAAGAAACTTTATCCAAAAGATCGTATGCTTCCTGATATTTTCCTTCTTTAAACTTCAGTAAACCGGCATTATAAGCTGCAAGTTTACCTACATCTGTTCCGGGATATTCATTAAAAGTCCCAAGATAACCAGGATTTGCAGCAGATTTTCCACCTAATGCTTCTGCATCTTTTCCTGCATTAAGGTTTTTCTGAGCGGCTAAATAGCTTTTTGTGGCTTCCAGGTTTTTAGGGTTAACCACATATTGCTGATAGGCAAAATAGCCTAAAACGCCCAGCAAAAGAACAGCAAAAATCCCGATAAGTGTTTTGGAGTGCTTTTCCACGAAACGTTCGGTATCCAAAGCGGATCTGTCCAAATCCTTGAAAATTTCAACGGTTTCTTTCCCTTCCAGTTCTTTTTTATTTTGATGTTTTGCCATAGCTTTTTTAAAATTGAAGTGCAAATTTAATTGTTTCCTGATGATTTACAAAATTATAGACTATAAACTTGCAATTATTGTAACTCTGCATTTGCTGAATTCGAAAATTTTTAAGGTTTTATAAAAATTAATTTATATTTGAAAAAATAAGAATGTGAAATTTTTGTCTCATATTTCGTGATAGTTATCTTTTTTGCTTAAAAACGTGATTAGCCACTGTAAATCCTAGATAATTTTTTATTAGGAACTTAAAAACATAAAGATTATGAAGCCTATTTTACGATGTCTCTTTCTGTTCTGTTTTATTTTTGGTTACAGCCAAAGCTATCATTTCGATAAAGAACTTATTTATTTTTTTCACAAAGGTGATTCAAATAAAAAGAGAATAGAAATGAGGGTTTTTGTAAATTCTGAAGACAATTTTTACTACCTTAAAATTTTTGGAAAGGATAATGGTCGATATGCAATAATCTGGGATTTGAGAGCGAAGAAAAGATACGACTTCGATATGGTGAAGAATGCAGATAATACTTATGAATTCCGGTTCGAAAGAGCAGTTCCTTTAGAACCAAAAAACAACAGTTACGATTTCACATCTGAAAATGGATATGTAATCCTCAGCGGAAAAGAAAACAATAAAAAGACTTGTAAATATGTAACTTTCGGCAAAAAGGAATATGATAAAAGTTTGTTTTCTGCCTTTCTGTATTTAGCAGATGAACCTACTGAGCCAATTCTTCTGAAACCAAAAGAAAACTTCGCTATTGAATATGCTAAAGTGATTCTTCCCAACAATTCCGTTCATCATTATCAGCTTAAGTCTATACTGGAGAAAAATTTACTATTAGAAACAAAATAATATATCCTAATTGTGACGAATTTATGATCAATACTCCAAAATCCGGTACACTTCTGCGCCAAATTTTTTCAGTCGCTCTTCACCGTTCAGGAAATTCAGCCCAATCAGAAAACTGAATTGGGAAACTATAGCACCTTGTTTTTCAATTAATTTTGCGGCGGCTTCGGTGGTTCCGCCTGTTGCAAGAAGATCATCGTGAATCAGAATTCTTTGTCCGGGTTTCAACTGTCCTTCTTTCATTTCGATTTCGGAAGTTCCGTATTCCAGATCATATTGCTGGGAAACAAAAGGTGGTGGAAGTTTTCCTTTTTTTCTTACCAAAATAAACGGCACTTCCAGCGCAACCGCAACAGCGATTCCGAAAAGAAATCCTCGGCTTTCGATTCCGCAAACTGCGTCTATTTTCCCTTTACTGAATTCTACCAAATCATCAATCACCGCTTCGTAAAGTTTCGGTTTCAGGAAAATCGGAGAAATATCTTTAAACTGAATTCCGGGTTTGGGGAAATCCGGAATATTCTGTATGGTTTGCTCAAGATTTTTGATAAGTCCGGGTGATGCCATTTTTCTTTACGGGTTTATTTTATAACTCGATATTTTCCATTCTCCGTTTACATTCTTCAGTCCGAAATTCACGAGAAGACTGGTGGTTTTCCCCGATTTATCAGTAACGTCATAGGTTGCGGAAACCGTTGCTGTATTGTCGTTACTGGATTTTGTGGTAATGTTTTTTACGCTAAGGTTTTTCACGGCTCCAAAACCTGATGTAGGATTTGAAAAATTCTCGTATGATCCCCAATTCGGATTGGCAGAAGTTTCGTAAGCTGCTTTCAGATTCTGGGAGCTTACATTGCTCAGAAATTTGTTTACCGTAGTTTTAGGATCTTTTTTTGAAGATGTAGTTGAATTTCCTGTGGTATTAGGATCTGTAACGGGTTGGTCCGGATTTGTAGTTCCATTAGGATCTGCAGAATCGTTGGAAGTGGTTTCCGTTGTTTTTTCCACAGGATTGCTCATCGCTTTTGGATTTACAGAAAATCCTATTTTCGACATTTTATAGGTTTTTTCTGTGGTTTTTACAGAAACGGTAATGTCTATTTTGTTATCAATCACTTTATTTGCAGGCAACGACGCAAATTTCAGGTTGAATCCTTTGAAATTGTTGTCCTGCATCAGGTTTTTGTTGGTAAGCAATCGTGTTCCGCTGCTGGAAATTTCGAGAACGGTTTCCAGGGTGGCTCCTTCAAAAACAATCGGATTTCCAGAATCGTCCACCAATCTTGGAATAATCTGGATGGCTTTCACACCGGCAATGCTGTCTGCATTTGTATTTTTTGTAATAATGGAAAGCGAGTGTGCTTTAATATCATTCGGATCGGTTTCTTTTGCTTTTTCGTCTCCGAAAATATTCATTTCTCCTAAAGATGGCGGCCCTACACTTGTCCATTCAATTCCGTTTTTCTGAGCTACCTGATCGGCAAGTGCAAATATTTCGGGAACTTTTTTCCCGTTCAGCAATTTTCCCAAAGCGTTCAGCTCATTTGCATCACCGTCTGCTTCTACGCCGAAGGTTTTCAGGATGTATAAAGCTTCGTTAAATTTGATCTGCTTAATCGTACTCAGGCTGGAAGCCATATCATTGATGCTGGACTGAAATGATCGGGTATTGGTTGCATCTACTTTATCTTTTTTGCAGGAAATCGTAAAAAAGAATAGAATGAGCAATATAGGAAATGCTTTTCTCATTTGGATGATTTTTCACAAATTTAATAAAATTATGATTTCCTGTTCATTTTAATTTTTTGTAAACAATAATATTAATATTTGAATAATGCTCGCGTTTTGAATTCTTTACACCATGGTTTTCATGTTTTTGAAAAACTCCCAGATCACAATTCCGCCGCATACCGAAACATTCAGCGAGTGTTTGGTTCCGAGCTGCGGAATTTCGAGGAAACCGTCGCAATGATTCAGAATTTCAGAGGAGATTCCCTCTACTTCATTGCCAAGAACAATTGCGTATTTTTTGGAAGAATCAATTTCAAAATCCATTAAACTTGTAGAATCTGTTGTTTGCTCAACTCCCAAAACTTCATATTTCAAAGACTTTAAATCCAGAACTGCTTCTTTCACGGATTCGTAATAATTCCAATCCACACTTTCGGTTGCGCCCAAAGCCGCTTTATGGATCTCACGATGCGGAGGTTTTGGCGTAATTCCGCAGAGCATAATCTTTTCCACCAGAAAAGCATCCGAAGTCCGGAAAACCGCTCCTACATTATGCATACTCCGGATATTATCCAGAACCACAACCAAAGGAATTTTTGGGGTTATCTTGAAGGTTTCAATATCTATTCTTCCTAATTCCTCGAGTTTTAATTTTTCGGTCAAAATTCTTTTTTTTTTTTGAATGCACAAATTTACAAAATCTGTTTCTGATGGCTAAGTGTGTTTTAAGGTTTAAAAAAAACAAACTTTGTTCGTAAAACGAAAATCAGGTTTCCCATAAAAATAAAAATTTAATAATTTTTCGTGAATGCTTTTTCATTTTTGTATTTTTGACCTCCCTCAAAAATCTGATATGGCAGGAAAAGAAACTCCGTTAATGAAGCAGTACAACTCCATCAAGGCGAAATATCCTGATGCACTTCTGCTGTTCCGTGTCGGGGATTTCTACGAAACTTTCGGCTCGGATGCTGTAAAAGCTTCCCAAATTCTGGGGATTGTTCTCACCAAAAGAGGATCTGCCGGAGCAAATACAGAGCTTGCCGGATTTCCGCACCATTCCATTGATTCCTATCTTCCAAAATTGGTGAGAGCCGGACTTCGCGTTGCCATCTGCGACCAGCTGGAAGATCCTAAAATGGTAAAAGGAATCGTAAAGCGCGGTGTTACGGAACTGGTAACTCCGGGAGTTACTTTTAATGATCAGGTACTCAATACCAAAAAAAATAATTTTCTGCTTTCCCTTCACAAGGAAAATTCAACTTTCGGAATGGCGCTTTTGGATATTTCCACCGGAGAATTTCTCGTAAGCGAGGGAAATCTGGAAAAGCTGCTTCACATTGTAAGCACCTTTGATCCAAGTGAAATTATTTATCAGCGGACTTCACCACTTCCTGAGCAGCTGAAATCCAGAAATACTTTCAAATTGGAAGATTGGGCTTTCCAATACAATTTTGCAGAAGAAAAACTTACAAATCATTTCAAAACCAATTCCCTGAAAGGTTTCGGTATTGAAGAAATGAAACTCGCCATTACAGCTGCAGGAGCCGTTTTCGCGTATCTAATTGAAGATACGCACCACACATTGCTATCGCATATTACAAGAATTCAGAAAATTCCGCAGGAAGATTTTCTGATGATGGATCATTTCACACTCCGGAATCTGGAAATCGTTTATCCGTCTTCAAAAGAGGGAAAATCGCTATTAGATATTATCGACAGAACTTCTACACCGATGGGCGGAAGATTGCTGAGAAGAAGAACAATTCTGCCTTTAAAATCTGCTGCCGAAATTGAACGAAGACTGAATCTCATTGAGTTCTTCAACAATGAAGATGATTTGAAATACGAAATTTCAAATCTGCTGAAATCCGTTTCCGATTTAGACCGTTTAATGGGAAAACTGGCAGCCGAAAAAATTTCACCGAAAGAGTTCGGTTATCTTCGGCAAAGCCTATATAACATCCATCAAATCAAAGAATTATTAAAACCAAAACACGATATTCTGGCTTGGATTGAACCTCTGAATGATTTGTCGGAATTAATCCAATATCTTCAAAACCACCTCAACGACGAACTTCCCGTAAATATTGCGAAAGGAAATGTAATCCGGGAAAATATTGACGAAGAATTAGACCGTTTGAGAAATCTACAATCGAAAGGAAAAGATTTTCTGGACGAAATGTGCAGCCGTGAAATCGAAAGAACGGGAATTTCGAGTTTGAAAATCAGTTTCAATAATGTTTTCGGATATTATATTGAAGTCCGGAACACGCATAAAGACAAAGTTCCCGAGGATTGGATCCGGAAACAGACTCTGGTAAATGCAGAACGCTACATCACGGAAGAACTGAAAGAATACGAAAATCAGATTCTGGGAGCGGAAGAAAAAATTTCAGTTCTGGAATTGAAATTATATCGCGAAACCTGCGCCGAAGCGATGAAATACATCGACCTGATTCAGGACAATTCCTACCTGATTGCACAGCTGGACGTTGCAGCCGGATTTTCGGAACTGGCAGTTTCGGAAAGTTATACAAAACCTATTTTAAACGAAACTTTTAGTTTAAATCTTAAAGAAGCAAGGCATCCGATTATTGAAAATGCACTTCCTTTGGGCGAAAAATACATTCCGAATGATATTTTCTTGGACAGAGATTCTCAACAGATTATTATGGTAACAGGACCAAATATGGCAGGGAAATCCGCAATTTTACGGCAAACTGCTATTATTTGTCTCATGGCACAAATCGGAAGTTTTGTTCCTGCGAAACACGTCGAAATCGGGATTTTGGATAAAATATTTACAAGAGTAGGAGCGACCGATAATATTTCTGCCGGCGAATCCACTTTTATGGTGGAAATGAACGAGGCAGCCAGTATTTTAAATAATATTTCGGAACGAAGCCTGATTCTTTTAGACGAAATCGGGCGCGGAACTTCAACTTATGACGGAGTTTCAATTGCTTGGGCAATCGCAGAATATCTTCACCAACACCCGACAAAACCAAAAACTTTGTTTGCTACCCATTATCACGAACTTAATGAAATGACGCTGACTTTTGAGCGGATCAAAAATTTTCATGTTTCGATCCAGGAGAATAAAGGGAATATTATTTTCCTCAGAAAACTGGTTTCTGGAGGCAGCGAACACAGCTTCGGAATCCACGTCGCAAAACTCGCAGGAATGCCTTCAAAAGTCGTAAACCGCGCCAACGAAATCCTGAAAACTTTGGAAGACAGCCGTACACAAAGCGGTTCTACAGAAAAGATAAAACGCGTAACGGATGAAAATCTTCAACTGTCGTTCTTTCAGCTGGATGATCCCGTTTTGGAAAATATCCGTGAAGAACTGACGAAAATCGACATCAATACTTTAACGCCGATTGAAGCCTTGATGAAACTGAATGCCATTAAAAAGATGATTGGGAAGTAATTAATCGAAAACCATCTTTAACGGAACTTTGTATCTGTAACGCACATTTGTGCCGTTAATTGTTGCGGGACTCCATTTTGTCTTAATTTTTGAAATTGCCCGTATTGCTTCTTGATTAAAGCTTTCGTTTTCACCAATCGCTTTTATATCAGTAACAGTACCATCCCTGTCCACAACAAAAGTAATATCACATTTCGCAAGTCCTTTTATTTTCACTTTTTTGATTCTGAAATTTTTGGAAATCAGATTTCGGAACTCATTTGCTCCTCCAGGAAAAGTTGCCATTTTTTCAACCACGTCATTTCCTTCTCTGTCTTTAACGATTTTTGTTTCCGATTGTCCGAAAACAAAACAACTGATAAAAAGCAACACAAAAACAAAAAATCTCATATCCATATTTTCCACAAATATAAAGAATCGTTCTCCGAAGCTCAATAATTTTTTTGAAATTTCAAAAAAAATATATCACCTTTGAGTTTCAATTTTTTTGTGAATGAAATTCAATCTCAAATATTTTTCAGCTACAATTTTCATTTTCCTGATAGAAGTTCTGATTGCTACAAAACTAAAAAACCAGTTTTTTATTCGTGCCTATTTGGGAGATGTAATTGTGGTATTGCTAATCTACTCTTTTGTACTTTCTTTTTTTGAAATCAAAAGCAAAACAATATTACTCGCCGGAATCTTTATTTTTTCCTGCATTATTGAATTTGCACAATATCTCGGAATTACAGAAATGTTGAGACTAAAACCCGGAAGCATCGCTCATATTGTGGTAGGAAGTTCTTTTTCGTGGTGGGATATTCTGTGCTATTTCGCCGGGTGTTTTATTCTTCTGCTTTTTATAAAAATAAAAAAGAACCTGTTAAAAAACTGATTCTTTTCTTTATTTTATCTCGGTAATTTTTTTGCTAAAGCACGGTTTGCATTCTGAACTGCTTTCCGCTCTTTCCAATCCATATATCTTTTTTTGTACCGGCGTTTCATAAAGTTATCAAAATTCCGCTGTACCGTAAGATTCCAGAGAGAATGTGCTTTTACTCCCCAAGATTTGTCCCAGGCTCGAAGCGAAATGGAAAAACTTCCGTCCAGATATTTCATCCAGTGCCACCATCCTGTTGGCATAAAAAGAGTATCGCCGTGTTCCAGAAAACACTCGATTCCTTCTACACCGTCCAAAGCCGGAAAATTCTCGAAATCGGGATTGGAGATATCGTAATCTTCTAAAGAATAGGTAGCATAGGGCATTTTGTAGAGACGGTCTTTCCATTTGTAATCGAAAAGAAGAATGTGCTTCCTTCCATTGAAATGGGTGTGGAAGATATGCGCCATATCGATATCAAAATGCAGGAAAGTCACGGAGCCTTTTCCACCAAAAAACATATTGGGATATTTATCCAAAAAACCGCCCATTAATTCTTTCGGAGAAAGATAATCGTCCAGCAGCTTTGGCGCATATTTTATCGGATCAAAAAGGAAAATCCGCAAATCTGTTGGCTCGTTCTGAATGAGATCTATATAATCCCCGAATTTCATCTTCGCTGCTGATGCATTGATGGGTGCAGAAGGATCTGCTTTTGAAGAATCATACAAAGGAACCTCAACATCTCCCACTACTTCTTTCATATAATCCATTGTCCATTTCTGGTAAGCCGGCCACTTCCGCGCCATATTTTTGATGACCACCGGAATCCTCGGTTTCAGATATTTTTCTAGGAATTCTTCTCTTGTGATATCGTCTACAATATCAATCGGTTTTAGCTTCAGTCCCATTTTGTGTAAAAATTAATTAACAAAATTATAAAATAATTAAATGCAAAAAATAACATTTCCGTAAAATTATGACATAACTCATATCCCCCAAAAAATAAAAACCTTGGCTGTTTGTTTTCTTTGCAGATAAAACCCTGTAAGAGCTGCGTTCACACAATCTTCATATTTAACCTTTTTAGAAATTGAAATCTTAAAGACTGTAACAAATATTTAAATACGGAAACTAATATCAAAACATTACTTATGAAGAAAGGATTATCTTTATTCCTGCTGATTTTTGGTGCAGCCATTGCATTTGCACAAACTACCATCACCGGAAAAATAACGGACATTGATGGGCAACCCGTTCCCAGCGCATCGGTAACCGTGGAAGAACCGGGAAAAGATGCAATTATGGCATATTCCATTTCCAATACAAAAGGTGAATATAAAGTAACCTTCACTTCTGCGGAAGCAACAGTGGATATAAAAATAAAAGCTTTCAACCAGAAAGCCATTTCCAAAAACATCCAAAATCAGTCTCAAAATCTGAATTTCACATTGGAATCTGACGCTACCGAAATTAAAGAAGTAAAGCTGAAAACCAAGCTCATTACCAAAAGAGGAGATACGATTTCTTATGATCTTAAAGCTTTTGAAAGTAAAGCCGACCGTACATTGGCAGATGTTCTGAAAAAAATCCCCGGAATTGAAGTAAATCCCGACGGTTCTATCCTGTATCAGGGTGAGGCCATTAATAAATTTTACGTAAACGGAAAAGACCTGATGGAAGGAGGTTACGGAACCGTGAACAACTCTCTTCCGAAAGATGCCGTACAAAAAATTGAAGTAATGGAAAACCACCAGCCGGTGAAAATTCTTCAGGATAAAGTGCCTTCCGAAAACGCCGCGATTAACGTAAAGCTGAAAAAAACCGTAACCATGACCGGTCGTGGAGAAATTGGAGTGGGGACGGATCCGCTGCTTTGGAACGTAAAACTTACGCCGATGTTTTTCGGGCAGAAAAACCAATGGGTGATAAACTACAAAGCCAACAACAATGGTGAAAGTGTAGAAAAAGAAGGAAATATGCTCGCTTTCGGAAGCCGGTGGGAAGGAAGAAGAAGCCAGGCATCACAAAAAAGCTGGTTAGGAATTGAAAACGCAAGTACGCCAAATCTCCCGGAAAAAAGATATTTGATGAATAATGTACACTTTTTTTCCGCGAATTTGCTTACCAATCCTTTCAAAAATAAAGAATGGGAACTGAAAGCCAATGCCAACTATACCAATAATGCAATTGAAAGAGCAAGCCAGCAAACTACCGTTTATGATCCTGAATCCAGTGTTTCCGGAACATTTGTCGCAAAAAAGAATAATAACTTTTATACCAATGCAGCGAAAGGAGAACTAATTTTTACTAAAAATGCAAAAAAAGGATTCTTTAAAAACACAACCACATGGAATGGTTTCTGGAACGATTCCAATGCTGTAATAGATAATCATCTTCCGTCCGAAAACAAATATGCGAACGAGTTTTTAAACTCACCTTCGGGTATGATCCAGAACTCTTTAAGCACGATTGTTCCGTGGAAAGAAAAATTGTTTAATGTAATGAGCTACTTCAGCTACCAGAAAGATCAGCAAACAATGGAGATTCTTCCCGGAAATTATGCGAATTATCCCGAGTACGACCGTTTGCAACAATTTGCGGAATCCAATACCTTAATGGTAAATCATTCTGCTTCCGTAGGATTCAGTTACAAAAAATGGACTTTCACTCCGGAAGTTGGATTGAATATGAATTTCAACAAAATGCAATCGGTTCTTTCAGGCGGCAACAGCAATCATTTTACAAGTCTTGGAAATGATTATGAAAACAGCATTGAATGGAACGAGCTGCAGCCTTACACACAAGTTGGAATTAATTTCAAATCCAATTCTTTCAATTTTAACCTGAATATCCCGGTTAATTTTTACGGAATCACTTACAAGGATATTCTGCACAATGATTTTCTGGATAAAAACAAAACTGTTCTGGAGCCGAGCTTATTTGCAAGTTATGATTTTGCTTCTTTCTTTAAACTTTGGGCTTTTGCAAACCAATCCTATGATTTCGGAAACTTCGGATATTTTTATGGTGGGCAGTTGCTTACCAATCCTACAGGTCTCACTTTACGATGGGGTGATAATATGATAATGCCGGAAAATATTTCGCGAGTTTTAGGATCGCGTTTGGAATACAGAAATCCACTAAACAACCTATTCTTCAATGTCCGGTACAGCTATAATACCACAAAAAGAAACCTGATGGAAGAATATTCCGGAGACGGATTCCTGACTTCACTGGTTCTGAGACCTATGGAAAATACAATGAAAACCCAATCCGAAGGTGCAGAAATTGGAAAATATTTCCCGAAATTCAAAACCAATCTTTCTGCAAGTTTCACAAATTCGGATACAAGTTCGTTTTCCTATTTCAATGCATTGCAGCAAACCGATGTGAACAGGCGGACTTTGGCGCTCAAATTTAACAATACCTATTTTTCGTGGTTAAGTATGGATTACAATATCTCGATGAACTGGACAAACAATAAAAACGTAACCAGCAGCAAAAGCGTAAAATCTTCCGGATGGAACCATAATCTTGCAACTTATATCTATCCCGCTGAAAACCATACTGTTGGATTCTTCTGGGACGATATCAACTCCAAAGCACGCGGACAAAACTTCAGAAACTCTTTCTTTGATCTGTCTTACCAATACACTTGGGCGAAAAAGAAAATTGATTTCGAAATCAAATGGCTGAACATCGGAAACAAAAAAGTATATGAAACGATTTCGTATGATCCCGATTATTTATCCACTACCACAAACTCCATAAAAATCCGTCCGAGCCAGGTAATGTTCACTGTAAAATTTAATTTTAAATAAAAACTGTAACATTTATCATTATTTCTGAACTAACTTATAAATTATAAAAATGAAAAAAATATTCGCTGCCTTTGCATTGGTTCTCGTAATTACAGCACAGGCGCAGGTTACGGCCAACCGCTTTTTTTACGAACTCACCTTCAAGCCAAAAAAAGATTCCGCAAAACTGGATAAAGTGATGACGATTCTGGATATCACGAAAGACAAATCCATTTATCAGGATTACACTGGTCCGGCTCAGGATTCAATGATTGTAGATATCGTCGAGAAAATGGAAAAATCCGGCGTTTTTGTGGACATTATGAAAAGTATAAAAATGCCGAAATTCAGCTATAAAATTACCAAAACCTATCCATCAATGAAAGAATTGTATGTGGACAGAATCAGTAATAAATATTTCGGATTTGAAGAAGATTTAAAATTCGACTGGAAAATCCTTTCCGATAAAGAAAAAATCGGCGAATACAATACCCAGAAAGCAATCACCGAATTTGGAGGAAGAAAGTGGACTGCTTGGTTTACGGCTGATATTCCTTTCCAAGACGGACCCTATAAATTCTACGGACTTCCGGGATTGATCGTGAAACTGGAAGACTCCGAAAACAACTACTCCTGGACTTTAAAAGGAAATAAAAAAATTGAAAACTATTCCGAAATTACAGAAGCAGAAAAAATCACTGCAAAATACGGAATGACGACTGATGTTACCACGATTTCCAAAGATAAATTTGAGAAATCCTATGAAGCATTCAAAAAAGACCCACTCGGAGAAATGCGACCATACCTAACTCCAGATGTGATGAGCAGACCAATGCCTGGTGGAAATATGACTTTCGGCGAGTTTATCAAAAATCAGGAAAAAATGGCAAATGATTTCTTCAATGCTAACGATAATCCGATTGAAAGAAACGCCGAAACAGAAACCAAAGGCAAAACCAAAAAGAAATAACATTCATCCTTATTAATATTCAGAAAAAACCGGAATTGTGATAATTCCGGTTTTTTTGTCGTTTATCGGTTTATTTAGATTTGATATAAATAGCGTATCTTCGCAACAGAATTGTTCCGTGTGATGAATGAAACATCCTTAAAACTTTCCGAATTTCCTCATAAAACCAGAGGTATTATTTGCCGTTACCAAAACGAAGATCTGAAGATGCCTTCCAAAATCATAGAAATGGGACTTCTTCCCGAAACCGAATTCATCATTCTGTATCAGGCTCCGTTTCGCGGTCCTTTGTATATCGAATTCGGAACGGAAAAAAGCAGAATCGCACTCCGACAGGAAGAAGCAGAGTTCATTATCGCTAAAGAAGTCCAATAAAATCTTTTCGGAAATCCAATGCAGCATACAGCTTCTAAAAAGAAAATAGTATTAGTGGGAAATCCCAATGTCGGGAAATCCACTGTTTTCAACCGTTTAAGCAATAAAAAGCAAAAAACGGGAAACTATGCTGGTGTAACAGTTGCCAGTCATTCCGGAAGCTATTCTTTTAAAAATCAGGAATTTGAAGTTATTGATCTTCCCGGTGCTTACAGTATTTATCCCGGTTCCGAAGACGAAGCTATTTTCTCAAAATACCTCACCGATAAAACACAAAATATTTCCGGAGTTGTTTATATCCTGGAAGCGCTCAGCATCAAAAGAGGACTCTTGCTTTTGCGTCAGATTCAGGATTTGGGACTTCCTGTTCTTGTTGTTCTCAACCAAATTGATCAGGCGGAAAGAAGAGGAATTACTATTGATATTACGAAGCTGGAAGAACTGCTGGAAACAAAAGTTGTAGCTACCAACGCCAAAACAAATTCCGGAATTGAAGACCTGAAAAAAGAAATTTCAGAACATCATTTCAGAACATCAGAAAACATCCATTTTGAAATTCCTGCAGAGCAAAAAAATATTGTTCAGAAAATCCTGCAAAATTCTACAGAAAAAAATCCGTACAAAATATGGACGGTTTTGGTTTCCGATACCTATTTAGGAAAAATAGAATCCATCCATCAACAGCTCAACGAAAACGATGTTAAATGCTTGGTTCCTAAAAGATTGCAAACACAGGAAACCATCCGCAGATATCAGGAAATCGATAAGATTATCAGCGAAACCATTTCCAAAAAACCTCAGTTCCGTGAATTACTGACCGAAAAATTGGACAAAGTCCTCGTTCATAAGTTTTGGGGCTATGTGGTTTTTCTGCTCATTTTGCTGTTTATTTTTCAGATGGTTTTTTATCTCGCCGCTTATCCGATGGATTGGATTGACAGCGGAACCATCTGTCTTTCCAATTTTGTGGCAGAACATCTTCCCGAAGGTCCCATCAATTCATTAATCTCAAACGGAATAATTTCCGGCATTGGCGGAATTATAATTTTCGCTCCGCAAATCGGGATTCTTTTGTATTTCCTTTATCTTTTGGAAGATTCTGGTTATATGGCAAGGGTTGTTTTTTTGATGGATCGGCTTTTGCGGCCTTTTGGCTTGAACGGAAAAAGCATCGTTCCTTTAGTTTCCGGAACTGCTTGTGCAATTCCAGCCATTATGTCCACCCGAAACATCGAAAATGTAAAAGAAAGACTGATTACGATTTTGGTAACGCCTTTTATGACGTGCTCGGCAAGACTTCCGGTTTACAGCATTATTATCGGATTGATTATCCCGGATGAATATATTTTCGGGATCAGCTATAAAGCATTGGCGCTGCTCGCGATGTATCTTTTAGGATTTGCAACCGCTTTGATTTCATCTTTCATTCTGAAAAAATGGATTAAAGATAAGGGCAAAACATTTCTGGTAATGGATTTGCCTACTTACAAAATGCCGCTTTTCGGATACGATTTCAAATTGATGCTCGAAAAAGTATGGGGCTTCATTACCGGAGCCGGAAAAATTATTTTCGTGGTCAGCATTATTATTTGGGTGTTCAGCTATTTCGGTCCGTCAACAAATACAAAAGAAAAAATTGCAACCGATGTGGAGCTGGATCATTCTTATCTTGCAAAAATGGGAAAATCAATGGAGCCAGTCATCGAACCTTTGGGTTACGACTGGAAAATGGGAGTCGGGATTCTGACCAGTTTTGCAGCACGAGAAGTTTTCGTGGGAACGATGTCTACACTTTACCGCCTCGATGATGATGCACCGGAAGAAAAAGTAATCGAAAAAATGCGCCGAGACGTAAAACCAAACGGCGAAAAAGTGTTCAGCTTTGCAACCGGGCTTTCCGTGATGGTGTTTTATGCGTTTGCTATGCAATGCATTTCCACAATCGCTGTCGTAGTAAGAGAAACAAAATCCTGGAGATGGACCATTCTTCAGAGCATCGGAATGACCGGTTTAGCTTATATCGCCTCGCTATTTGTGTATCAGATTTTTAAGTAAATTTGTGGAAGAAAATCAACCAATTAAGGTTAAAAAAAAATTAAAAATGGATTCTTTAACCATTCAGTACATTCTTCTGGCATTGGTTTTTGCTTTTGCCTGTTATTCTGTATTCAAAATCATTAAAAAGAATTTTGCTCCGAAAAAATTCAGCAGTAAAAGAACACACTGCGATAAGGATTGCGGATGTTCTTGACTGACAAGATTATCATGCCTTTAACTTTTCAAAATTAAAATCTTCGTATTTTTGCAACGCCCGGGAATTTTGGGCTTTAAAAATATTTATACAATTATGTCATTAATCAAATCAATTTCCGGAATCCGTGGGACTATCGGTGGAAAAGTAAACGATAACCTTACCCCTTTAGATGTAGTAAAATTTGCTTCCGCATTCGGAACATGGCTTCAGAACAATAAAAATAAAAAAAACCTTACACTTGTCATCGGAAGAGACGCCCGAATTTCCGGGCAAATGGTTTCATCGTTAGTTACCGCAACATTACAAGGATTGGGAATTAATGTAATTGATCTCGGACTTTCCACAACACCAACTGTAGAAGTAATGGTTCCGGAACTCAATGCAGATGGCGGAATTATCTTAACTGCATCCCACAATCCAAAACAATGGAATGCTTTGAAACTGCTCAATGAAAAAGGCGAATTCATCAGCGGAGAAAACGGCGCAGAAGTTCTGGCTTTAGCAGAAAACGAAGATTTCAATTATGCCGAAGTAGATGATTTGGGAAAATACGAAACAAGAGATGATGCTTTTGATATTCATATCAAAAAAATTCTGGATTTGCCGATGGTAGATGCAGAAGCCATAAAAGCTAAAAAATTCAAAATCGTTTTGGATGCCGTTAATTCAACCGGAGGAATTTCCATCCCGCCACTTTTAGAAAAACTGGGATGCGAAGTAATCGAACTGTATTGCGAACCAAACGGACAGTTTCCGCACAATCCCGAACCTTTGAAAGAGCACCTTACCGATATTTGTAATCTGGTAAAAGAAACGAATGCTGATTTGGGAATTGTGGTAGATCCCGATGTTGACAGGCTGGCATTAATTGACGAAAACGGCGAAATGTTTGGCGAAGAATATACGCTGGTTGCCGTTGCAGATTACCTTTTAAAACAGAAGAAAGGAGCGGCAATTTCCAATCTTTCCTCCAGCCGCGCTCTGAGAGATGTTGCCAAAAAACTTGGTTCCGAATATTTCGCAAGCGCTGTGGGAGAAGTAAACGTTGTCACTTTAATGAAAGAAAAAAATGCCGTAATTGGAGGCGAAGGAAATGGCGGAATCATTTATCCGGATTTGCATTACGGTAGAGATTCTTTAGTGGGCGTTGCGTTATTCCTAACACATTTAGCAAAGGAAAACAAGACCGTTTCCGAACTCAGGGCAAGTTATCCTGCCTATTTTATGGGGAAAAAGAAAATAGAACTCACTCCCGAAATTGACGTTGATGCTTTGCTGGTAAAGGTTCAGGAAGAATTTAAAAACGAGGAGATATCAACTGTTGACGGCGTAAAAATTGATTTCCCAGAAAATTGGGTTCACCTCCGGAAATCCAATACAGAACCGATTATCAGAATTTATACCGAAGCTTCTACACAACAAAAAGCTGATGAATTGGGAGATAATATGATTGCAAAAATTAAAAGCCTGATTTAAAGAATAATACAAAATAATTAAAACCCTTTCCGATTTTAAAATTCTGAAAGGGCTTTTTATATTGAATAAAAACTTTTCCACAAAGTATGATTCAATACAAAAAATTGGGTACATTTATATAGAAAAATACATTTAAAAACTTTACACTACCTTTGCAGTGTTGTTTTTAAGACAACAAAATTGTAAAATTTAAATAGTTTTCCAAAGTCTGCAAAGCTGATTTCAGGCATTGGAACAACGATTGAGACAATATATTGGAAGAATTTTTTGAAAACGAACTTGCCAGAAAGTTCGAAGAAATGCTGGAAAATAATGAGGAACTCTATTTCGATACGGATGAGTTGGAAGAAATCATTATCTATTATCTGGAGCTTGGCGACATCAGTTTCGCGGAGCAGGCGGTGCAGTTTGCACAAAAACTTCACCCAAACTCTCTTGAAATCAAAACCAAAAAACTGGAGGTTCTTCTGGAACTGGAAAATTATACCGAAGCCAAAAAGATCATCACTGAACTTCGAGAGTCTTCAATGGAGGACACCGATTTTCTGGTGTGTTGTGCAAAGTATTATTCCAATCTCGGAAACTCCAAGAAAGCGATTGAATATTGCCTGAAGGCACTCGAACTTCGTGAGGAAGAAAATTTTCTTCACAACTTTATTGCTGATGAATACGTAAATCTGGAAGATCCTTTTTCAGCTTTGCTACATTATAAAGAGGCACTGAAATTCGATCCAAACGACGATTATTCTCTGGAAAATGTAATGGCTTGTTACGTAAAACTCAAAAAAAGCAAAGAAGCCATTGAATTTCTGAACTCGTATTTGGATCATTTCCCGTTTTCGGAAGCGGCCTGGTTTGAGTATGGACAATTTTATTTCAACCGCAAAAATTTTGCAGAAGCGATTAAAGGGTTTGATTATATTTTGGCTATCAATTCCGGTGCAGTTGGCATTTACTCCAACAAAGCAGCCTGCTACGAAGCGATGAAGCAGTGGCAGAATGCGATTGACGTATATTCGGAAATGTTGGAACTGGAATATACAAAAGCCTTTACTTTTTATAAAATAGGATTGTGTTATAAAGAGCTGAAACAGCCGTTCAATGCAATGGCGTGCTTTCAAAAATCGCTTCGTGAAGATCCGCAGTTTTACCTTTCAATGATGGAGCAATCTTATCTTTACGAAGAAATGGGCGGGATGAAAGAAGCGCTACATTTCGCAAAAGAAGCAACACTGCTCAACGAAAACAATCTGGATTATCAAAAAAGATTAGCATTTCTTTATATTGATTCCGGCAACTTTGAGGAAAGTGAAGAATGCCTGAAAAAACTTGTGGATGCAGAGCCTAATCGTTTTTACAATTGGTACGCTTATACTGAAGTTCTGATGCTGCTCGGCGAATACGAAGATGCGGTAACAGTTCTGCATAAAGCGCTAAAAAAGCACAAAAGAGCAGAGTTGTATTACCAGCTCAGCAATTGCTATTATCATCTGAAAGAAAAAAAATTAGCTGAAGAAATCCTGAACTTCGCCATTGAAGCCGATGCTTCTCTGAGAAAAGATATGGAACTGAAATATCCGTATCTGAAAGAACATTCTTCAGGAAAATCCAAGGAAGGGGAAAAAAAATAAAGGTAAAATATTAAAAAAAAAGACTCAGAATTTTTGAGTCTCTTTTTTATTATAATTTGGATTCAGGTTTAAGCATTCCCAGTTCCCCGAAATGTTTTTGGAATTTCTGTATTTTCGGACCTACTACTGCGCTGCAATACGGCTGATTGGGATTGGCTTTGTAATAACCTTGATGGTATTGTTCTGCCGGCCAGAATTTTTCAAATTTTGCAAGCTCGGTTACATATTTTCCTTTCCATCTTCCGGATTCTTCGGAAACCTGTATCGCTTTTTCTGCGGTTTTCTTTTCGGCTTCATCTTTATAGAAAATTACAGATCTGTACTGTGTTCCGATATCGTTCCCCTGTCTGTTCAGCTGAGTAGGATCGTGTAGAAAAAAGAAAACATCCATCAATTGTTCATAAGAAATAATTTCAGGATTATAAGTAATTTGCACCACTTCTGCGTGTCCTGTTTCGCCAGTGCACACTTCCTGATAAGTAGGGTTGCTTTTGTGTCCGCCAGAATATCCGGAAATCACACTTTCCACACCTTTCAGCATTGTGAAGCAGCTTTCAGTACACCAGAAACATCCTCCTCCGAATGTAATCTGAGCATTTTTATTGTTCATAATTTTAGGTAGATTTTTTGTGTTATTTTGGTTTTCCTGCCCGTTACAGGAATTAATGAGAAAACAAACTAAAAAGAGAAATAGATTTTTCATTATTTTAATTTTTGTTTTCTGATACATCAAAAAACGCACCTTTTAATGGTGCGCAATTTATTTTTTTAGATTTTCCCAGACCAGAGCGCTTGCTCCGAGAATGGCAGCATCAGCTTCGTCCAGTTCACTGAAAACAAGATTTACTTTGCCCCGGAAAATGGGCAAGAGATTTCTTTCCATATGTCTTCTTGTAGGTTTCAGGAGAAAATCTCCCGCTTTGATGACTCCACCGAAAAGCAAAATAGCTTCTGGTGAAGAAAACATCACAAAATTGGCAAGTGCTTCTCCTAATTTTTGTCCTGTATAGCGGAAAACTTCAATGGCGGTTGCATCTCCTTTCTTTGCGCATTCAAAAACAGTGTGGGAATTTATGTTTTCTTCAGGATAGTTGTTCAGCATTGATTCTGGAAATTCTGCACGGAATTTTTTCGCAGTAATGGCTATTCCCGTTGCTGAAGCATACGCTTCCAGACTTCCTTCGGAACCTGTACTCCAGTGTTTTCTTCCGCCTGGTTTTACGATAGTATGTCCCAATTCTCCGGCAAAACCATCGTGTCCGTAAACCAATTGTCCGTTTGCTACAATTCCGCTTCCTACGCCTGTTCCCAATGTAATCATAATGAAATCTTTCATTCCTCTTGCCGCTCCGAACATCATTTCTCCGAGTGCTGCAGCATTGGCATCATTGGTCATTTTACAAGGAACGCCGAACTTTTTGGTCATCATTTCTGCGAAAGGAATTACGCCTTTCCAGCGAAGATTGGGAGCGTGCTCGATGGTTCCGCGATAATAGTTAGCGTTCGGAGCTCCTACTCCTATTCCGTCGAAATTATTTTCATTGCAATGCTTTTGTATCAGTGGTGAAACCTTGTGGTATAAAGCATCAATAAAATCTTCAACCTTTTCATAATCATGGGTTTTGATGCTGCCTTTATCAAGGATTTCGCCACGATGGTTTACCAATCCGAATTTGGTATTGGTACCACCGATATCTATTCCTAAGGCCACTTGCTTTGACAAATCGACTAATGACATTTTATTTTTTTGAGAATCTAAATTTAATAAAAATTTAATATTCAAAATCCGTTTCCTGTAAGGAATTTGAATTTTTTTATGAAACTTCTGTCTCTTTATTGTTTGATATTTTCCGGATTATGAAATCACACCGCTTCCTAAAAGCTCGTCTCCAGAATACCACGCTGCGAATTGCCCTTCAGCAATTGCAGATTGTGGGTTTTCAAATTCAATGAAAAGACCTTCCTGAAACTGATAAAGTGTTGCTCTTTCCAATGGCTGCCGGTAACGGATTCTTGCCATTACTTCCATTGATTCTCCGTTTTGAAGACGCAAATCTTCGCGAACCCAATGAACTTCGGAATTGTTAATTTTTAATGCTTTCTTATAAAGTCCAGGAAAAGAATGTCCTTCTCCTACAAACAGAATATTATTTTCCATATCTCTGGAGATAATAAAGCACGATTCTTGATGTCCGCCGATTCCCAAACCTTTGCTTTGTCCAATGGTGTAATATTGCGCGCCTTGATGTTTTCCGATTATTTTTCCGTCAGATTTTTGGTAATCTATTTTTGATGAAAGAAATTCTAATTCTTTCTTTTTTGATGAAAAAGGAGGTTTTTCTCGTGAAAACTCAGGAAAATCTTTAAAAATTTCTACAATTTCGCCTTCTTTTGGCTGAAGCTGTTGTTTCAAAAATTCCGGAAGACTTACTTTTCCGATAAAGCACAATCCTTGTGAATCTTTTTTTTCTGCGGTTACCAAACCTATTTCTTTTGCGATTTCCCGAACTTCAGGTTTGGTTAATTCGCCAATGGGAAATAAAGATTTGGAAAGCTGTTCCTGATTCAATTGACAAAGAAAATAACTTTGATCTTTGTTCCCGTCTTTCCCTGCGAGAAGATGAAATGTTTCTTTTCCGCTTTCGTCCAGAGTAGAATCTATGCGTGCATAATGTCCGGTTGCGACTTTTTCGGCTCCAAGTGAGAGTGCGGTTTTCAGAAACACATCGAATTTTACTTCGCGGTTGCAGAGAATATCGGGATTGGGCGTTCTTCCTTTCTCGTATTCCGCAAACATATAATCAACAATACGTTCTTTGTAAAGTTCACTCATATCAATTACCTGAAAGGGGATTCCGAGTTTTTGGGCAACCATCAAAGCGTCATTGCTATCCTCAATCCAAGGACATTCATCTTCCAAAGTTACGGAAGCATCGTTCCAATTTCTCATAAACAAACCTATAACATCGTGCCCCTGCTGTTGCAAAAGGTATGCTGCAACGCTGGAATCTACGCCTCCGGAAAGTCCTACTACTACTTTCATTGTAAATAAATTTTGATGAAAAGAAAGGTCGTATTCGCGATCTTTCAGCCTGCAAAGTTACGCTTTTAAAGCGCAACAAAACAGAAATAAAAAAATCTCACATTTCTGTGAGATTTTCTTTTTTGAAGTGGGTCCTGAGGGATTCGAACCCCCGACCCTCTGGGTGTAAACCAGATGCTCTGAACCAACTGAGCTAAGAACCCTTGTTTTTGGTTCGGCAAATATACAATGATTTTTTATTTCTACAAATTTTTTTCTAAAAATTCTCCCACTACAAAGTTGCTTCCGCCGATAAAAATGAGCTCGCCGATCCTAACATTTTGTTTTGCAGATAAATATCCGTCCTGTACATTTTGAAAAATTTTATAGGAAATCCCTGCTTTTTTCAGAAGATCTTCGTAGGTTTTGGGGTCTCTGCCTCTGCTGATGATGGGTTTTACGAAATAATAGTGTGCATTTTCCGGTAGAATTTGAAGAACTTCATCTATTTTTTTATCATTTACAAAACCTAAAACGATATGCTTTTTTTTCGGAATACTGTTGAGCTGGGCAAAAACCATTTCCAAACCTGCCTGATTGTGTCCGGTATCACAAATCGTAAGAGGATTTTCGGAAAAGACAAACCAGCGCCCGATAAATTCTGTATTTTGATGAACATTTAGAAGTCCGGTTCGGATATTTTCATTGGAAATTTTTACACCGAGTTTTTTTAATTCTTCGGTTAAAGACAAAACGACACGGATATTTTTTTTCTGATAGTTCCCTTTTAAATCTGATTCAAAATCGGCTTCGGTGATAGTTGCATCGATGAAAGTTGCATTCTCTTTTTCTGCTTTTTTGCGGATAATACTTTTCACTTCATTGTTTTCATCGCCGGAAATAATGGGGATTCCTTTTTTGATGATTCCCGCTTTTTCTTCTGCAATTTCTTCCACAGTGTTTCCCAAAATATTCTGATGATCCAGCTGAACATTCGTAATTGCGGAAACCAGCGGATTTATAATATTTGTAGAATCCAACCTTCCTCCTAAACCGACTTCTATAATAGCAAAATCTACATTTTTTTGGGCAAAATACTCAAATGCCATAATGGTAGTAAACTCGAAAAACGACGGAAGAATATCTTCGGAAAGATTTTTTAATTTTTGAATAAAGTCAAAAACAAATTCCTTATCCGCGTTCTTTCCGTTTATTTTTATACGTTCCGTAAAATCAATGAGATGTGGGGAATTATACAATCCAACTTTGAAGCCCGCTTCCTGCAAAACCGAAGCGAGCATATTGCTTGTAGAGCCTTTTCCATTGGTTCCGCCAATATGGATGGTTTTGATTTTATCTTGAGGATTTCCGAAAAAACGGCACAGCTTCCGGATATTGTCCAAACCGGGTTTATAGGCTTTTTTCCCATCAATCTGATAATTGGGAGCCTGAACAAAAAGCCATTCAACGGCATCGTGATATTCCTGCTGTGTCATTTCATCTTTTGGTTATACACAGATACCACTTCTACGGAGCGGATTTGGTTTTTTTTAAAATGTAATTTTATATGTTCCGGAGGAAGAGAAATTGGCTTTCTCTGCTTTTACATATTTTTTCACCCAAGATGTTGTGGTGCTCACAATACAAGGATCAGAGCTTCCACCGGAGCGTTTTGCAGAAATCACATTTCCGGCTTTATCTACTGTATAAGCAATGGTGATAGAGCCAGAAGCGCTACATTTATGGGAAGGCTGCGAACCGCCGCGTCCCATAGTTCCGGGGATGAAGCCCACCAATTTTCTGTCCACGCCAATTCTACTGTCCCCGTTTGAATCACCACCTAAAGGATCTCCTGCATTTCCGGTTGTACCACCGTTTCCTTGCGTTCCAGCTTTTGTTCCTCTTCCTTTTATAAGGTTTCCGATGGCGGCATTCCCTTTTCCGTCTCCGTTTCCGGTTTTGGAGTTGGAAGTTGCAGCTCCGCTTTTGGTATTTTTACTGGTGTTTGAAGCGGTTGTATTTTTTTTTGTTGTTGATGTTTTCTTGGCAACATCCGTTTTATCGGTTTTTTTTACTGAAGCTTTGGTATTATTTCCGGTAAGAATTTTTTCTTTTGCTCCTTCTTTTTTTACTGATACCTCATTATTCTTTTCGTTTTGCTGAGCAATCGGTTCTGGATTTTCCGGATTCGCAACTGCTGCTAAGGAACCTTCCTGTTCGGCGGGTTCTTCTTCTCCGTTTCCGTTTCTGTTGTCACCGAAATTAATGAGCATTGCGGAAACGACTTCGTTTTGTTTCGGAATAATATGGACAATTTTATACATAAAAATAAACAAAAGCAGAGCCGCCCAAATAGACGCAGTGATTACTCCGCTTTTGAGCCTGTCCTTTTGTTCTTCTTTTTTATTAATGCTGTAATAGTCCATTTTCAGAAATTATTCTTCTCCTTTTGTGGTCGCAATTGCAATGTTAAACTGGTGTTTTTCAGCAACTTCCATTACGAAAACCACATCTTTGTGAAGGCAATTTTTGTCTGCCCGAATGGTAAAAGATGGGTTCGGACGGTTTTGCATACGATTTACAATTAAATTTTCCAGTGCTTCTTTTTTTATGGCTTTATCATCCACAAAATAAGTGCCGTCTTCTTTTATGCTTACAGAAAGTTCATTCGGGACATTGGGATTTTCCACTTCTCCTTTTGGTAATTTTACATCAATTGCGCTAACACTGGATGCTGCAGAAGTTACCATAAAAAAGATCAGCAAAAGCAGGATTACATCTACCATTGCTGCTAAACTGAATTCCGGGTTGGCCTTATTTCTTCTTTTAAGTTTCATTCTTTAAGGTTTGTTTATAATATCCAGAAAATCAGAAGAAAGATTTTGAACTTTCAAAATAAATTTATCAATTCTGGTCAGCAGAAGATTGTAAAAGAAATTGGACGGAATTGCGACTGCAAGACCGGTTGCTGTTTGTCCAAGTGCGGTGTAGATTCCTTCTGAAAGCGTTTTAGGAGAGAAAGAACCTTCCATATTTGCCATATTGAAAAACGCCATAATAATCCCGATTACGGTTCCTAAAAGTCCCAGCATTGGCGCAATACTCGGAATAGAGGCAAGAAGGTTCATGTTTTTTTCCAGCAGTGAAACTTCTATTTGTCCTTGACTTTCCATTGCGCTTACGATATCGGATACTGGTCTTCCGATTCGGGTTATTCCTTTTTCCAGAATTCTTGCTTCCGGCGTATTTTGTCTTTCACAATAATCGATAGCGCTTTGCAGCTTTCCTTCTTTCAGGAGATCGTTGATATTGTTCATCATGTTGATATCGTTCACCTTCAGCTGCCGATTGATATAGAACAATCTTTCCAGGAAAATATACAGCGAGAAAATCCCAAGGCAAAGCACCGTGATCATCACGATATTGGCGAAAATATTTCCGTGGAACATAATTTTCCAAAAGGAAAACTCCTGGGTAGTAACATCCGAAACGGGAGCCTGCGCCTGAATCAGCAAAAAGTTGGTGATATCTAAAAATGTCATTTAGCGATTGTTTTGTTTGGGTTATAACGAAATATATAGTTGAATATTGTGATTTTTTTTGTTGTCATTGCGAATGAAGCGAAGCGGAATGAAGCAATCCCTGAATTAGCAGAAACAGATTGCTTCGTCGTCTCTCATCGCAATGATGTTAATCTTCGTCCACATCAATTTCATCGGGGTGGAAATTGCATTTCAGCTTGAAAGAAATAGGCTCTTCCGACCCGGTATAAAAATCATCAATATTTCCTTTCCAGAACACTTGTGTTTCACCTTTTTCATCTTTACTGAAATCCAGCTCATTATCATAAATATACGCTTCTTCATCATCGAAAAGGTTTACTTCCGTGTACACCTCATCATCAGAATCATTGATCTGGAAGGTTTTTCCTACGATCTCGTCAGAATCAATCGGGAAATCGGAAATATGAAATGAAAGTTGCGGAAAATTATATTGAAGGGAATCGTCATCCACGTGATCCAGCCCATCGTCTGTAATAATTTCCAGCTCCAGAAAGTGCTGCTTATTACTGTAAACCGCCTTGCAATAGGTGCTTTTGATATTGTATTTTAGAGTTTCGTCGGGGTGATAAATTTTTAAAATCCCTTTCATCTTGACCAAAGAAAATTATAAATTGTGGTTCAAACTTACCCAACAAAGATAAAAAATAGATTGATTGCACCAATATTTTTAAAAATTATTTTCAGCCCGGTAGTTTTATTTTTTTATTAATTTAGTCTTTTAATTTTTTCCTATGAAAAACATACTCATTCCCGTTGTTTGTCTATTCGCATTATCTATGGCTTTACTGTCCTGCAAAAAAAAAGATTTTCCTGTTACCAAAGCTGCACCCAATAATATTGATTCCGTTGCTGCAAACTATTATGAGCAATATCTGAAACTGAATCCGCTGGAAGCAACTTCCCAAGGCGATAACCGGTATAATGATCTGCTTCCTGTAAATATCAATAAAGATTACATTTCCGGGGAAATTGCTTTTTTCAAAAGAGTGAGCGATGAGCTGAAAAATTTGGATTATAAAAGCCTTCCGGATGATAAAAAAGTAATCTATGACGTTCTGGATTACACACTGAAAGACAGAACCGAAAGTTTTGCTTATCATCCTGAGTATATTCCTTTTTCACAGTTCGATGGACTTCCGCTCCAATTTCCGGTGATGGGAAGTGGTGAAGGAATTCAGCCTTTTGAAAACCAGAAAGATTACGACAACTGGCTGAAAAGGATGGAAAAATTTCCCGCATGGATGAATCAGGCAACTGAAAATTTCCGGAAAGGAATGGATGCCAAATTTGTTCTTCCCAAAAAACTGGTCGTGAAAATGGTAAAACAAATGAAAGCCGAAGAAATTATAACTCCCGATTTCGAGAAAAATATTTTTTACAAGCCTGTACAGCATTTTCCTAAAAATTTTACCGCTTCAGAAAAAGAAAAATATGCGAAGCTTTTCCGGGAATCCATCAAGAAAAACATTATTCCTGCCTATTCCGAAATGGGTGATTTTCTGGAGAAAGAATACCTTCCGAAAGCCAGAAGTACAGACGGATATTACGCACTTCCAAACGGAGCGGAAATATATGCCTATTATGCAAAAAGCTGGACTACTACCGAAAAAACCCCCGAAGAGATCAATAAAATTGGTTTGGAGCAAGTAGAAATGCTGAGAAACGAGATGTCTAAAATTCAGCAGCAAGTCGGCTTTAAAGGAACTTTGGAAGAATTCATAAAATTTGTAACCACCGATCCGAAAGCAATGCCTTATAAAAATTCAAAAGAAGTGCTTTCCGCTTTCAATGGGATTCTTACCAAAATTACTCCGAAGCTGAAAACAATGTTCAATGTAACACCGAAAACTCCTTTTGAAATCCGTCAAACAGAAAAATTCCGGGAAGCAACGGCAAGTGCAGAATATATTCCGGGAACACCGGACGGAAAAAGACCGGGAATATTTTATGTTCCTCTTCCGAATCCCGAAAAATTCAATGTAACTTCCGGAATGGAATCCCTTTTTCTGCACGAAGCAATTCCGGGACATCATTATCAGATTTCGCTTCAGCAGGAAAATATCAGTCTTCCGAAATTTATGAGGTTCGGCTGGTTCGGAGCTTATGGTGAAGGTTGGGCGCATTACTGCGAAACTTTGGGTCCGGAATTCGGGTTGTACACCGATCCTTATCAAAAAATGGGATATTTGAGTGATCAAATGCTTCGCGCAGTACGTTTGGTTGTAGATACCGGAATCCACACCGGAAAAATGACAAGAGAAGAAGCCATCCGGTATTTTCTGAATAACATTGCTTACGATGAAGCAGCAGCAACCGCTGAAGTAGAAAGATATATGGCGCTTCCCGGTCAAGCCTTGAGCTACAAAATCGGATCTTTGAAAATCCGGGAATTAAGGGAAAAATATCAAAAACAATTAGGTGCAAAATTCAGTTTGGCAAAATTTCACGACGAAGTTTTAAGCCAGGGATGTCTTCCTTTGGACGTTCTGGAACGGAAAATGGAACTCTGGGCGGAAAAGCAGAAGTAAATAAAATGTAAATCTCCACTACCTGCTCAGCCAATCCTTAAAATCCTTTACTCTGTCGCGGCTTACTGTAATCTCTTCGTCCGGCTGAAACTGCATTTCCACTTTATAATACGGCGAAGTGTGAATATTTTTAATGAAATTTAACCCAATAATAAACTGTCGATTTACCCGGAAAAATTTTTCAGGATCCAAAACTTCCTGTAGTTCATCCAAAGTGAAATCGGTAGGAAAAGAACGCTCGGCAGTTTGTGCATATACCATTTTGTTTTCGGAATAAAAGCAGGAAACATCATCCATTTGAATGATTTTTAAATTGTATCCTATTTTTGCAACAATCCGGGAAAGCTTTGGGGCTTCTTTTTTAATTAATTCTTTGAAATTCAAATTATTATAAGACTGTTCCCGAGGTAAGAACGATTTGTATTTTTCGATAGCAGAAGAAAGATCCTCTTCCGTAATCGGCTTCAGAAGATAATCAATAGAGTTTAGTTTAAAAGCCTTTAATGTATATTGGTCAAAAGCTGTGGTGTAAATGATAAAGCTCTTTGTAGGCACTTTTTCAAAAATATCAAAAGACAAACCGTCTCCCAAAACAATATCCGAAAATATCAAATCGGGATGAGGATGATTTTCAAAATAACCAACTCCTTCTTCCACAGAATTGATAACTGCAACCAGCTCTAAATCAGGAAATAATCCCAAAATTCTTTCTAATTTCCGTGCTGCCGGTTTTTCGTCTTCGATGATGATGGTTTTAATCATTTTTTGTTTTTTTAATATTTTGAACTTAAGACTTTCTTTGCTTCGCAAAAACTTGGACAAAGTATTGGCTTATTTATACTTATCCATCAATTCGCGGATTTTCTTTTCTTCCCAATCTTTACCGAGAATGAATTGTGGCAGAAAAACCGTTAATCCGTGTATCAGCAATCCGATTCCCCAAAGCAAAGGTGTCCAAAGGTTTTCCAAAATATTTTCAGAAGTAAATTTTTCAAAATTGGAATTGGTGAGTAGCAAAGCGGTATTTATGATGATATAAACCGCTGCGTGAATGTAAAATCCCTTGATCTTCTGCACCTGCTTTTTTGCGCGTTGGTAGCGGAGATCGTTCTCATTAAAAGTTTCCATTTCCCGGATTTTTCAGTTCTTTTTTAATCATATCATTTTCCCATTGTGGATTCAGCAAAAACAGCTTCACGCCTTTTATCGCCAGAATAATTCCCCAGATAATGAATAGGGTGGAAATGCCTTCCGTGTAAAATATTTCGCCATGCTGAAAATATTTATAAAGGCTTACCGCCGAAAAAATAATAATCATCACCAATACGCTTCTGTAAAATTTTTTGATCTTCTGAACGCGTTCGTACGCTTGATCGTACTGTATTTTTTCTTTGTTGTAGGTTTCCATAATTTTTTTGATTTTGAATTAATTTGATTTTTTTGAAATGGTTTGAAGCTCTTTGATATTGTTTGAAACAGTTTGAAAATCAAACGACCTCAAACTAAAGTTTTAGCTTTTATCTTTCTCCATCAATTCTTTAATTTTATTATCTTCCCATTTTTTCCCTGCAAAAATATCGAGAGCGAAAATCAGAATACTGATTCCTCCTCCGGTTACCGGAAACCAAAACCATTGAAATTCCGGATTTGTGTAATGGTTTAACACAATCCAAAAAGGAACCAGCATACAATATGCAATTGTAATGCTGTATAAGATCCTCAAATCTCTCGCTCTGCGTTTCGCCTGCAGATATTTAAAACTTTGATTTTGGGTGGGATTTTTCATAATTTTTTGATTTGAATTTGTTTGAAACAGTCTGAAAATCAAACGACCTCAAACTAAAGTTTTAGTTTCTATTCTTCTCCATCAACTCCTTAATCTTTCTTTCCTCCCAGTTTTTCCCGATTCCGAAAGTTTGCAAAGCATGCGAAGCCAACCCGATTCCCCAACCAAACATCGGCCAGAAAGCCCACCAATAATCGGAGGATGTTCGCCAATTGATGAAAAATAAAAACGGAATTACCAGACAATAAGAAAGTAAATTTCCGTAGAATCCTTTCAGCTCTTTCACTCTTTTTGATGCTTTTTCATAAGCGATCATTTCGTTTGAAGTTAAATTTTGTGTATTCATTGCTGTTGATTTTTGAGGTAAAACAGGAATTTTCACTTTGAAAAATTCCTCTGATTTTTCGATAAAAACATTTTTATCCGTTAAAATGGAATAGCGCTGCACAATATTGGAAAGCCCGATTCCGTTGCGTTCTCTGATAATTTCTCTTGCCTGAAGATTATTCCGGATGCACAGAAAACCACTTTCGGAATAGATGCTGATATGGAGTGGTTTTTTGGCTGTCGCGTGATTGTGCTTGATCGCATTTTCCAAAAGAAGCTGTAACGAAAGCGGAACCACAAACTGTTGTCTTACCGATTCTTCCACATCAAAATCAAAGCTCACGCTGTCTTCAAATCTGGTTTCCAAAAGTCCGCAATAGGTTTTTGCAAACTCAATTTCTTCTTCTACCGTTACCAGTTCTTTGTCTTTCTGATCCAAAACATACCGGTAGATTTTGGACATATCATTCGTGAATTTCTGCGCCTGCGAAGGACTTTCTTCAATTAAAGCATCCAGAACATTTAAGGAATTGAACAGAAAATGCGGATCCAGCTGGTTTTTTAAACTTTCAAACTGCGCATTGGCGGATTTTGCGATCAGTTTCTGCTCTACAACTTCTTTTTTAGAAACCTTTTTCAGCTCTTCCATAAAACCTTTTGCGTGCATAAAAGCCGATATCAGAAGTGCGATATTGATGGTAAACCAATTAACGAAGCTAAATTTTCCGGTGAACAATTCCGCAGGTGTTGCCACTTTTTGGATGACCACATAATTCAGATAACTGCATACTGTACAAACAATTACGTTTACCAGAATAATGACCACAACTCCGATTATAATTCTGGTGTTGGTTTTTTCCGTCCACGAGATTTTCCGGTTCAGAAAATTATTTACTACATAATTGCTGATTCCCAAAAGGAAAGAATACATTGCACAAATAAGAAAAGTATAGATAAAATTGCTGAGGCTTTTTTCCGAATTATCAATAAGGAAAATGAAAACCGCAATTCCTAAAGCAATCCAGAGCAATGATAAAGCAAACTGTTTCATTATTTAAATTTCTGATTCAAAATTAAATCTATTGTCTTAAAAATAAAATTATTTTCCACCGAAAGGTTGTTTTTGATTGCTAAATGGTGTTTTTTTGAAAAACCCCATCGGTTTCTGAAACCGATGGGGTTTAATCAGTCATTTGCTAAAAAAACCAAAAGTAAGCTTCCTACTAAGGTTTATTTTGGATAAAATATTCAGCTTCGCTTTGTCCCCAATTCGGATCGAGTGCTGTTTTTGGTTTATACGTTTTGAACTGTTCCAATGATTTTTGGAACAACTCCAGTCCTTTGGTTTTGCTTCCACCAAACTGTTCTGGTGTGTAATAGGTGTCTTCGGCTTTCAGCAAAGTAATTCTCGGATTTTCAGGATCCAGCTTTTCCGCTTTGGAAAGTGCTTCTGCGGAAAGCGAACCTTCAGTCATAAATCTTTGTTGTGGATTTACCATTAATTTTAAACCGTGAATCATTTTTTCCAGAATGTAATTTTCGGCATTTTCTGTGTTCAGCTCTTTGGATTTTGCAAGGTATTTTTCGGCTTCTTCTGCAGTTGCGTCCAAAGCATCCATTTTTCCGTCTCTCATTTGTGTTCTTCCTTTTTGTATGGAAGCCAAAGAAGCGTAATAATAAGGAAGCCATTGTGTTTTTTCTTTGTCTCCGATTCTTGCAAAATCATTGGCAAGAGCAGTAAAATCTTCTGCGGTTTTGCATGCCGGGATTTTCGATATTTTTTCGGTCATTGCTTTTTCAAAAGCGGTTTGCGAAAATGCAAAAATGCTTACAAGCATCAGTGTGAATGATAAAATTAGTCGTGTCATAATATTATTTTTTAGTTTGATAATGTAAAGGTAGAGCATTGCTGTCCTGTTTGATAAAAATTCTTACCGAATCGTAGATTTTGGTTTCCGAATGGTTTTAGGAAATGGTTGTTTGTTTTTTGTATATTTGTTAAGCAAAAGATCTGTGATGACAACGACAATTAAAATAAACCGGAGAAGCAAACAGGCAAAAATATTATTTGAATACCTGAAAACCCTTCCTTTCGTAGAGATTAGCGAAAATGAAAAAGCGGATTTCGAAAAATCTGAAAAAAAAGTATTGTCCGTAAAAGAAAAAAATAAACAGATAAAAGAGTTTTCAAAAAAAGTGAACAAAGCAGCAGCAAAACGCTGGTTTGATGAATTGAGAATAGACTTATGATTTTTATTGCGGACAGTAATATTTTTATCAGCAGTATATATACGCCGGACGGAAGCACCGCAAATATACTTACAGCAAAAAGTAACATTCAGTTTTTTTGCCCCAAATTTTGTGTTTGAAGAAATTAAAAATCATTTATCTGAAATATCTGATAAATCAGGAAAAACAAAACGGGAAATAAGTAATATTTTACAACGTATAACTTCCAATGTAATTTTTTATACTGTTGATGATGTTCCTAAAAAATATACACAAAAAGCGATAGAAATAGTCCGTGATATTGATATTTTTGATGCACCTTTCATTGCACTGCATTTATACAAAAAACATAAAATCTGGACAGGCGACCGCATTCTGATAAATGGTCTGAAAAAGAAGGGCTACGATATTTGCATTACAACCACACAACTTAAAAAAATGCTGTATAAAAAATAAATCAGTATTGTCAGTTAAATAATCCTCAGATTCTACATATAAAAAATCTGGGGAAATCTGTAAGAAAATTAAAACAAGTCTTTACAAATTATTATCAATTGCTTCCTGGGTTTTATCAATCCCGAAGCTGAAGAGCGCGCCAATGTACACAAAAGTTTGTGCGGCAGGAAGAACCGGAGCGCTCATTGTTCCGTCGTTTGAAAAACGGTAACCGTAGATGTTTTTATTTCCCAGAACATTACTGATTCCCGCTACCAGAATCGTAAACAATTTTGCTTCTTTATTACCGAGATTCGGGAGATAGTTTACACTGAAGTTCAACGAGTTGTAATCTTTTACCGTTCCGCTTGCTTTCAGCTGGTTCCCTCCATTTTCCGCCACAATATTGTAATACGGCCTTCCTGAAGTATAAGTATAGGAAACATTAAATCCTGTTTTCCACGGAAGCACAAATTTTTTCGCAACCAAAGAAATATTGTGCTTTGCAGCAAAGGAAGGATAAAGTTCCGCCGGATAATTCAGGAATTCTCTTTTCGTATCGAGGTAGGAATAGGAAATCCAGTAATCCACATTTTTAATGCTTTTTTTGTCTCTCCACAAAACTTCAATTCCTTTTGCAAAACCATTTCCGTAACTCGGTAAAATCGTATTCTGAAAATCCGAAACTTCCAATTTGGTCAGTTTTTCATAATTTTTATAAAACCCTTCAAAACGCAATGTCCGGTCGTTTTCTGTTCTTTGAAACTGCAAAATATAATGGGTTGCTTTCTGATAATCCTGCGAAAAATTGGAGGTTAAATATTTGGATTCCGGAGTTTGATAAAAAATTCCATAAGCGAAAGATGTTACCCATTTTTCCGATAAACGGTAAGCGGTGGAAAATCTTGGAGCCAGATTCCATTTGTCAAGAAAACCGGAATGTTCCGCCCGCAAACCAAAGCTAGCCGAAAAATTTCTGCTGAACGCCAGATTGCTTTCTGCAAAAAGAGCCGAGGTAAAATTGTTGATTTTGGTTTTCTGTTCCGGACTGTAGAAAGTGTAAAAATTGGTTTTATCGTTTTCCGACTGCAGTTCAAAACCAACCTTTATATTGCTGACAGACGCAATTTTTCTTTCCACAACAGCTTTGTTGTTGAAATAAATTCCTTCCGAATGGATATTGATGTTTCCGATTTTATTACCCTGATCGATGATCCCGATTTCCAGATCGTTTTTGTTCACGCTGAAAGACGAGCCTAAATTCAATAAATATTTTCCTAACTTCTGTTTGAAACTAAAGCTGTGAAAAGTGTTGTTCCCTTTTACTTTGGGTTGTTGCTCATCATAATTCTGCTCCAAACTTGGCTGCGAAACAGCGAGAGAATTCGTATCGAAGCTTCCGTAATATTTCAGAAAACCGCCAGATTTTGTTTTAGTTCTGAAGTTTGTGTTTACCGAAATGCTTCTTGGTGATTGGATAAAATCGGTATTGAAGTTCAGCGCTTTTGTTGCCAAGCTTAAATCAGAAACGCTGGCTTCCATTCCAAAACTAAAGGTTTTATTTTCATTAAGACTTTGATAATCAGCACTTAACGCAAACGGAAAAACACTGAAAGAATAGGAGCTTTGTTCCGGCATATCCACGCTTTCCAAAAGCAGGACGGAAGACAAAGCCTGCCCGTAAAGTGCAGAATATCCACCACTCGAAAATACGCTTCCTTTGAAAATCGAAGTATTGAAGCGCTCTCTTCCTGCCAAACCGGGAACAGAACTGCTGAAATAATTGTTCACGAGATTTCCGTCAATAAAAAATTTGGTTTCCGCTCCGGTTCCGCCACGAACAAAAAGTCCGTCGCTTTCTCCCGCATTCTGAACGCCGGGAAGAAATTTGTAACCAGTAGTTGTTTGACCATCGGAACCTGCTGTTGTATAAATATCAAGTGGTGTAAGAGCTGCGGTTGCCCGTTTTTTATCGCTTGCTTCAATAGAGCCTGCGGAAATTACAACAGCATCTATGTCCTGTATATTTTCTTTGATTTCGGTGTTTACAGTAATTGGCTGGTTTGTGATTTCCACAGGCTTTTCGACTGTACTGTATTTTGGATGTGTGAAAATCAGAATGTGATTTCCGGTTTCGGTGGTTTCAAAGGAAAAATTTCCGTTTGTATCGGTAGTTGCTCCGTCGTAAGTATCTTTTAATGTTACGTTTACGTCTTTTATGCCTTTATTTTTAAAGGATACTTTTCCGGAAACAACAGTTTGGGAAAAAATCAAAATCGGAAATGTTAGCAAAAAGAAAAATACAACTTTCAGAAAGGATTGGGTTTTCATTATTGTTAATTTTGAAGCAAATGTAGAGCGGAATATTTCTCTTTTTAAAAAAATTTTGCCGAATGGTAATTTTTGTATTCCGAATGGTAAAAAAAAGGAAAATTATTTTCAGCTTGTTTTACTGAGATCGGATAAATATTAATGTCTTTCAACTAAAATAAAGTAACACATAAAGAGAATTGTATAAACTTTTGTTATTTATAATTTGCTATTTTTACCTAAACAAATTTTATTTCTTATGAAGATTTCATTATCATTGGCTGTCGTTTCGTTGCTGGCTTTAGCTTCGTGTAAAACGACAAAAGAGTATACCATTAATGCTAAAAGTGGTACCAATACACAAGGAATTGTGAAATTCACTCAAACAGGAAAAACCGTAAAAATGGATTTGATGGCTTACAAATTAACTCCCGGAATTCATGCGGTACATATCCACGAAAAGGGAGATTGTTCTTCGAGTGACGGAAGTTCTGCTGGAGGACACTGGAATCCTGCCGGAAACGATCACGGAAAATGGGGGACAGAACATTATCATATGGGTGATATTGGCAATATTATGGCTGATAAAGACGGAACGTCACATCATGTTTTTTCCACCGATAAATGGTGTTTAGGATGTGATGATCCGAGTAAAAATATTGTTGGAAAATCTTTAATAATCCACGCTGCACAAGATGATTTCCATACGCAACCAACCGGAAATGCAGGAGGAAGAGTAGGATGTGTAGAGATTAAATAAAATCCTGTTTTGAGTAATATAAAAGCTCCGGAGAAATATTCTCCGGAGCTTTTATTTTTTATTAATTCATTTCCGAAATGATGTTGATACTTTCCTGAAGATAAAAATCTTTCTGAAGGTTTTTAATCCAGTTTTCGGTTTTCTTAGCGAAAGCTTCATCTGTTTTCTCACGAATCTGCTCATCGGGATGCACCGCAAATTTCAGACCTGTATCTAATTTATCCAGTGCTTTGAATTTTTCGATCTGGCTTTTTCTCTTTTTCATCAGATCAAAAAACTTGGTTTGGTTTACGGTAATTTTGCCTTCTTTGTCAAGCTGTTCCTTCCATTCTGCGGATTCCTGGAGAAGCTGATAATATTTGTTGTTTTGCATTCTGGCTTCGCTTGCTGCGCGCAGTTTATTCAGATCAAAATAATTCAGCTTCGTGAATGCTGTTGGTGTAATCTTGTCCCAAGATAAAGGATAATCTTCGTAGCGTTCTCCGATTTCGGCATAGCTGAAAAAATCTTTCACTTTGATATCGGATTCTATTCCTTTTCTTTGGGTAGATTCTCCGGTAATTCTGTAGAACTTCTGGATGGTAAGCTTAAGTGCTCCAAAATCGTCATTGGTATTGAGGAATCTGTTGAGTTCTACAAAAGTTTGTACCGTTCCTTTCCCGAAAGATTGCGGTGAACCGAAAACTACGGCTCTTCCGTAATCCTGCATTTCGCCGGCAAGAATCTCCGATGCTGAAGCGGAAAGCTCGTTTTGCATAATCAGAAGCGGACCTGTCCAGATTGGTGAATTGGATTTGTTTTTCAGTGTCTGTATTTTTCCGTTTCCGTCTTTCACCTGAACATAAGGACCATCGTTCATAAAAAGCCCCATAATATCACCAACTTCTGTTAATGATCCTCCTCCATTGTTTCTTAAATCCAATATAATTCCGGAAATATTTTGTTTTTTCAGTTTGATGATTTCGTTTTTAATATCATCGGAAGCGTTTCTGCCTTTAGCATCATCAAAATCTGCATTAAAACTTGGCAGGTTAATAAATCCGTATTTTTTTCCGTTTGGTGCTTCCACAACAATACTTCTTGCAAAAGTATCTTCAATTGCTACTTCTTCCCGAACCATTGTTACGTCTTTTACGGTTCCGTCTTTTTTCTGAACGGTAAGTGTTACCGGAGTTCCTTTTTCTCCGCGAATCAAACGTACGGCTTCATCTACCAGCATTCCTACTACATTTACAGCATCCTGATCCGGTTTGGATTTTACTTTCAGGATTTTATCTCCTGCGGTAAGCTGTTTGGATTTCCAGGCTGGCGCGCCGATGGTGAGTTCGCCTAAATATAAATATCCTTTTTTCTCCTGAATAATTGCGCCGATTCCGATAATTTTTCCGGTGAACTGGCTGTCGAAATCTTCTTTGTTTTTCGGTGAATAATAATTGGTATGCGGATCGAAAACCTCGGTATATGCGTTCATATAAACCGTAAACCAATCCATCTTGTTTCGTTTTTTGAATCTTCGGAAAGTATCGGAAACAAGGTCTTTCACCTCATCTGTTGCTTTTATTCTTTTTTGTTCCGGTGTAAGGATCTCTACCTTTATCGTGTCTTTTAGATTATTTTTCTGTACGGAGTCTTTCTTTTCGCGCTGCGCTTCTTCCTTACTGTTCAGGGTTTCCATTTCCAGAAGGATATTGTATTTGATGTATTTCTTCCATTCGTTATACAATTCTTGATTGTTAATTGGAGCCTGCTTGGTTTTCGGCTCAAGAATTAAATCTTCATCTTCATCCAGATTAATCGGTTTGCTGAAAATATCCTGCGTCATTTTATCAATCTCATCAACGCGCTGATAAAGCCTGTCAATAGTAGTTTTATAAAAAATGAGATTTCCCTGGTTCAGATAATCATCAAGTTTGGTATTGTGTTTTGCAAATTCATCCATATCAGATTTCAGGAAAAATCTTTTGGAAGGATCCACCATTTCAAAATAATGCTTGTACACTTCCTGCGAATAGGCATCATTAATTGGTTTCGGGCTGTAATGCAAATAGGAAAGCGTATTTTTCACACTTACCATAATGGTTTGCATCTTTTCATCATCATTTTTTGGTGAGTTAAAGCAAAATATAAGAGTAGTGAGCGGTAAAAACCACATCAGCTTTTTCAGATTAGACTTTTTAAACATTTTAAAATTTTAGAAATAAGTTGGTAAAAATACGTTTTTCGTTACAAACATTCATTATAATATCAAATTTACTATCTTTTCCCAATACATAAAATTTATTTCCCGGTTCTTTTACTACATCAATCAGAAACAGAATCTATTTCTTTTTGTTTCGGAAAGGAAATCCGTTATTTTTTAAGTATTTTTGTTAAAAAATAAGCAAATGCAAAAACCTCTGATCTTGGTAACTAATGACGACGGAATTACAGCTCCGGGAATCCGGAATCTCGTGCGTTTTATGAACGAAATTGGTGAAGTTGTGGTAGTAGCGCCCAACTCTCCACAAAGCGGAAAAGGACACGCCATCACCATCAACTCTACGCTGAGTTTTGAAGAAGTGAATCTGGAAGGTCCTCAAAAAGATTTTTCGTGCAGCGGAACACCCGTTGATTGTGTAAAAATGGCACTTGATAAAATACTTCCGCGTCGTCCCGATCTTGTAGTTTCAGGAATTAATCATGGTGCCAATTCTTCCATTAATGTCATCTATTCCGGAACAATGAGCGCTGCTGTAGAAGCCGGTGTGGAAGGATTGCAGGCAATCGGATTTTCACTTTTGGATTTTTCTTGGGAAGCCGATTTTTCACAAGCTAAAGAATACATCCAGAATATTGTAAAAAAAGTGCTGGAAAATCCGCTACCAAAAGGAATTGTTTTAAATGTAAATATTCCGAAGCTTTCTAAGAATGAAATTAAAGGCGTTAAAGTCTGCAAACAAGCCGATGCGAAATGGGAAGAAAATTTTGATGAAAGAATTAATCCTCACGGAAAAAAATATTACTGGCTTTCCGGATATTTCAATAATATGGATGAATCCGAAGATGCCGATGAAACCGCGCTTGCAAACGGATATATTTCCGTGGTTCCAGTAAAGTTTGATCTTACAGCTTATGAATATATGGAGGAACTGGGAAGTATTTTAGATAAAGGATAAGATTAAAAAAAACAAAATATGAGAATAGAAAACGAAATAAAATTAGGTTTCAAAGACGTGATGTTCCGTCCGAAGCGTTCTACCTTAAAATCTCGTTCGCAAGTAGATTTGGAAAGAGAATTTACTTTCAGAAATTCCGGACAAAAATGGAGCGGAGTTCCAATTATCGCTGCAAATATGGATACTGTCGGAACTTTTGAAATGGCGGTTGCATTAGCGGAAGAAAAAATCATCACGGCTGTTCACAAACATTATTCCGTTGAAGAATGGGCAGACTTCCTCAACTCACAATCCGAAAGCATTTATAATTATATCGCTTTAAGTACCGGAACAGGAAAATCGGACGAAGAAAAAATTTCCGAAATCGTTACGCTTTTTCCCAAAATCCGGTTTTTGTGCATTGATGTTGCCAACGGCTATTCCGAACATTTTGTGGAATTTGTAAAAAAAGCAAGACAAAATTTCCCCGACAAAACCATTATCGCAGGAAATGTAGTTACAGGCGAAATGGTGGAAGAACTTATTTTAGCCGGAGCCGATATTATAAAAGTAGGAATTGGTCCCGGTTCCGTTTGCACAACCCGCGTAAAAACCGGAGTCGGTTATCCGCAACTTTCCGCAATTATCGAATGTGCCGATGCTGCACACGGATTGGGCGGACATATAATCGGAGACGGCGGCTGCAAAGTTCCGGGCGATGTTGCCAAAGCTTTTGGCGGCGGTGCAGATTTCGTAATGTTGGGCGGAATGCTTGCCGGACACGATGAAAGTGGCGGAGAAATGATTGAAGAAAACGGAAAGAAATACAAACTTTTCTATGGGATGAGTTCCAAAACCGCAATGGATAAACATTCCGGTGGTGTTGCGGAATATCGAGCTTCCGAAGGAAAAACCGTAAAAGTCTCTTATAAAGGAAAAGTAGAGGAAACCGTGAAAGATATTTTGGGCGGCGTTCGTTCCACCTGTACATATGTTGGTGCTTCCAAGCTAAAAGAACTTTCGAAAAGAACTACTTTTATCCGGGTTCAGGAACAGGAAAATCAGGTTTTTAATTAAGAGCTTGTTTACGTTTTACCGAAATTTTATTTATTGGGTTTTAAAATCTAACTTTGCTCAATTTTGATGCTCTTTTGAGCCTATTTTTCACTTCCTATTTTTGATTTAGCTTGTTAAACAGGCTTTAAGCTTTAAATTGTTTTTAAATGAAAAAACTTCTTTTATTATTTCTTTGTGGATGTTTTGCTTTAATGAACTCCCAATCCACCAATACTGCCGATAAATTATTGGAGGAAATTCAGAAATTAAAACAAACGGATAAAAACCTGACGCTGGTTTGGTGGATTCCTACAGAATATTGGCGCATTGCTGTTCAGGATAAAAATATTACTGAAAGTAAACATATGGAATATTTGGAAAACCTTCTGAACGATTATACCATTGTTGCTGCCGGCGATTATTCTTTAGACTCAAACGATGGTGTTGTTGAATTTAAAGTAAACAGCGTTACCAATAATGTCACTTTTTACGGATTAAACGGCGATGTGATTTCTCCTTTGGAAGATTCTGAAATTAATGGTCAGTTGCTAACGGTTGTAAACAATACTCTGAAACCTCTTTTTATACAAATGTTGGGAAAAATGGGATCCGGATTAGAGTTTTTCATTTACAATAACCGCAAAAACGGAACACGAATAATCAACCCAAACCAATCGGGAAGTTTTAAAATTGATGTTAAAGGAGAAGTTTTCAAATGGGATCTTCCATTGGTTTCTCTGATGAAAGAAAAGGTTTGCCCTGTTGATCAGGCTCAAATGCAAGGAAACTGGATGTATTGTCCTTTTCACGGGAGTAAATTGTAAATTATAAAAGCGATGAAAAATTTCTTCGTTTTTTTACTTCCCCGTCTTTCGTTTCGTCTTTTCCAGACGAAACGAAATCCACCCCTTCAAAGAAGGGGAATTTTTTATGTCAGCATTCCACCATCCACGTTCAGAACCTGTCCGGAAATATAAGAAGACATCGCGCTTCCGAAAAACACACACGCATTGGCAACGTCTTCCGGCTGTCCGCCACGTTTCAGTGGAATAGCATCTCTCCAACCTTGTACGGTTTTTTCGTCTAAAGCTGCGGTCATTTCAGTTTCGATAAATCCTGGCGCAATCGCATTACAACGGATATTTCTAGAACCCAATTCCAAAGCAATTGATTTTGTAAATCCAATAACTCCGGCTTTGGAAGCTGCGTAATTGGCTTGTCCGGCGTTTCCTTTTACTCCAACCACAGAAGTCATATTGATGATGGATCCGGATTTTGCTTTCATCATTGGTTTTATCACGGCTTTTGTCAGGTTGAAAACTGAATCCAGATTTACTTTTATAATAGTGTCCCAATCTTCTTTAGACATTCTGAGCATCAGATTATCTCTGGTGATTCCGGCGTTATTGATCAGAATATCTATCTGTCCAAATTCTAACATCACATCATCCACTAATTTTTGGGCTGCTTCGTAATCCGAAGCATCAGACTGATAGCCTTTTATTTGAGTAATTTTACTTAAAGTTTCTTCCAGTTCTTTTGCTTTGTCAACAGAACCGGCATAAGTAAATGCTATTTTTGCTCCTTCTTTTGCAAAAACTTCGGCAATACCTTTTCCGATTCCTCGTGTTGCTCCTGTAATAATGGCAACTTTTCCTTCTAATAGTTTCATATATTGAATTTGTTTTTCTATGTTTTTGACAAAAATAAAGAAATTATGCTTTAAACAACATTATTTACAATCAAAACAATCTCTCCTTTCAGCGTTTTGCTTTTAGAAAACTCAATTAATTCATCAATCGTTCCGCGTTTGGTTTCTTCAAATTTTTTGGAGATTTCACGGCTTAAACTTACTTTGGTTTCTTCCCCGAAAAACTCTTTGATCTGTTCTAATGTCGTGTTGATTTTATGCGGGCTTTCGTACAGAATAATGGTCTTTTTTTCTTCGGCTAATTGCTTCAGCTTGGTTTGCCTTCCTTTTTTTTGTGGAAGAAATCCGGCAAAATAAAAATCGTGATTCGGCAATCCGGAAACCACCAAAGCCGGGACAAAAGCGGTTGCACCGGGAAGACAAATCATTTCCAGATTTTTATCGGCTGCAGCTTTCGCCAAAAGATAACCCGGATCGGAAATTCCGGGAGTTCCGGCATCGGTAATAATAGCGATGTTTTGCCCGTTTTCCAAATCCTGAACAACTTTTTCCGTTGCCTGATGTTCATTGTGCAAATGATAAGATCTCAAGGGTTTAGAAATCTCGTAATGTTTCAGCAGAATACCGGAAGTCCGGGTGTCTTCGCATAAGATATAATCGACTTCCTTCAAAACTTTTATCGCTCTGAAAGTTATATCTTCCAAATTTCCAATTGGTGTCGGGACGAAATATAATATTCCTGCCATTTATAATATTGTTAAAAACAGATTTTCAACAAAAATACTTAAATATTAATGATTAAGATGGTCTTCCAAATGCAAAATATGGAGACAGTTGGTGCTTTTTACCTTTCAGCCAAAGAGAGGCCATTTCCATCCCGGTTACGGAAAAGGTAATACCATTTCCTCCGAAACCACATACAAAATACGAATTTTCAAAATCCTTGTGTTCGCCAATATAAGGCAGTCCGTCTTTGGTTTCTCCAAATGTTCCTGCCCATGCAAAATCGGGATAAAAAGTAACTTCGGGCAGGTATTTTTCAACTGATTTCAGAAGCTTCTTTTCTTTTTTACCAATTAAAGCATCGCGTTTTTGTGGATTTCGAAATGGCTCATCTTCACCACCGATTAGCATTCGGCCATCATCAGTAGTGCGAAGATAGAGGTAAGGTTTTGCCGTATTCCAAACCAGAATATTGGTGTACTGTTTACTTTTTTCGGGCATTATTTCCGAAACTATTGCGTACGTGCTAATAAGATCAACAAATTTTTCATTAATCATTGTTGCGGTTTCATATCCTGTACAATAAATTATTTTTCTGCAATTTATCTTGGCTCCGGTATTCATAATTGCAGTGTTTTGGCGGGAACCGGAATGAACGTCTGTAAGTTCTGTCCGGTCGTAAATCTGCAATCCTTTTTTTTGATTGTAAGCCAGAATTTCGTGCACAAGCATATAAGCGTCTACACTTGCTCCCTGTTTGGAAAGAATACCACCAAAGGTTTTCGGAATTGCAAATTTTTTTTCAATATCTTGGGCATCCAGCCATTCCACTTCAAAGCCAGCTTTTTTTCGTGCTTCAAATTCTTTTTGCAGTCCGATCACATCTTTTTTATAGGCGGAAAAGTATAATGACTCTTTTTTGCGAAAACCTGCTTTAGATTTTATTTTTCCTGCTATTTTCCCCAAATCGTCTATCGCCTTGGAGCACGCTTTATAACTTGCCACGGCTCCTTTCTCTCCAATTAGTTCTATCAGTTCATATAACGGAGTATCAATTTCGTATTGCAGCATTGATGTTGTTGCAGAGGAACTTCCGTTGGAAATTTCACGTTTGTCAATCAAAATGGTTTTATAGCCGTTCTTTATGCATTGATGTGCAATTAATGCTCCGGTAATACCTCCTCCAACAACCAAAACTTCACATTCCGCATCGGATTGCAGAGAAGGGAAAGATTGTATCAATCCGTTTTTTATCAGCCAGAAAGGCTCGTTCGATTTTAAATCCATAATGTTGTGAGGTTGGGTTATTTTTGGGATCTACTTCTCTTTAGATCTTTTTTATCTGTTAATTATTCAATCTTTATCCCAGTATTCAGGATAATTTTTTAGAAATATCTTCTGGTTCTTTTGCAATATTTTTTGAACTCTTCTCCGTATTGTTTTATTAAAAATTTTTCTTCCTTTAAAACTTGTCTGTGAAACGTAAAAATTCCTGCAAAAATGTACAACAGAAAAATCCAACTTGGAAAAATCAGAAACTGTCCAACAAGCATCATTGCAAAAGCCACATAAATCGGATTTCTGCTAACAGCAAAAGCTCCGGTTGTAATAAGTCCCTGCCCAGTATTTTCCAGTAAGCCAACACGAAAGCTTTTACTGAAAGAGATCATTGCCCAAATAAAAAACGCAACAGCAGCGGAAGAGAAAAATACACCAATCCAGGACAATGATTGCAACTGAAAAAGTTCCTGCTTTTTGATTGTTGGAAAACCGAAAGTATGAGCAATGATGAGATAAAAATAAAAGAATGCAAAAGGTAAAATCTTGAAATCTTTTTTATCTTTCGCACCAAATTCTACAGCTTCAATGCCTTGGCTTTTCAAAATGATAACTCGAAAGAACACCAGTCCGACGAACAAAAAAATCGTAGTAAAACCGAAATATGCCTGCATTTTAAATAATCTTTTTCCGGAAAAAATTAGGAAAGAATAGGAGGTTTTCCCGTGCTAAAAAAATTACGAAATATTTCAAAATCCGTTCTGCATTTTTACTATAATTTTTCATATAAATCTTTACAAAACTCTTCCAAGCTCGGATCTCGGGCTCCCATTAAAAGGAGTACACAATTTTCTGATAATGAGGACTTAACCTCATCCAAGAAATCATCCCGGTTTTCAACAAAAAAAGCATTTTTCCCTTTCTTTCTGATATCTTCAATTAAATCATTTGCGGAAATATCTTTTACAGCAGTTCCACCAGCATAGAAAATTTCGCTCATCCAGATTTCATCTTGCGGACGAAGAACTGCGGAAATTTCTTCTACAAAATCTTTTCTCAGAAATCTCGTAGGTCCGTAACCATGCGGTTGAAACCAAGCAACAACTTTATCTGTAAGTGGTTGACAAGCTTTTATTGAAGCTGCACATTTTGCAGGATTATGTGCGTAATCATCAATCACCCAAACTCCGTTTTTTTGTCCGAGAATCTGATGGCGACGATAGATTCCTTCGTAATGTTTAAGACTTTCAGCGCAGATTTTCAAATCCACTCCGATTTGATGAGCAACAGCAATTGCAGCGGTTGCATTCTCTACGGAATGTTGTCCGATGGCATTCATTTCAAAAGTTTGCCCATTCAGATCGAAGTTCAAAACAAAGCTTTCTTGCTTAAAATTTGTGGCATTGAAACCTGCATCAGGATTTTCAAATCCAAAATCGTTTTCTGCATTCGCAGACAAGATTTTCGACAGCTTATTGGATTGATTTACAACAAATAGGCTTTTTGTGTTGTTTTTAAAAATCGTGAATAATTCGATCAGTTCATCAATTTCCTGATGATCTTTATCGATATTGAGCAGCAAACCTATTTCCGGCTGGTACTGAACAACTGATCCATCACTTTCATCAGCTTCAATAATCAGCCAATCTCCGTTTCCAACTGCGGCATTTCCGATTTTTCCTTGTTTAATAATGCTTGTTAAACCTGCTCCGGAAATAATGCTCGGTTCTAGTTTCGCGTCCAGTAAAATCTGATAAAGCATTGCGGAAGTAGTTGATTTTCCGGAAGTTCCGGCAACAGCAATTGTTTTTTTACTTTTTGCAATGAGTGCTAAAAGGTGACTTCGTCGTATAATCGGAATGTTGAGCTCTTTCGCTTTCTGGACTTCAAAAACGGTATCTTCAATTGCGGTGGAAACAACGATTAAATCTGTATTTTCAGAAATTCCGCTTCCGTCCTGCAAAAAACATTCAATGCCTTCTGCCTCCAATTGCTCTTTGGTTTTATTGTATTCACCAGGATGAAAATAACGGTCACTTCCTGAAACGTCTTTCCCGATACCTTTCAGATATTGTGCAATGGCGCTCATTCCGACTCCGGCAACTCCGATGAAAAATACATTTTGGAAATCTTCTAATTTTTGGATCATTGATTGGTTGTTGGTTGCTGGTTGTCAGAAAAACTAATAACCGAAACTATTTATAAAAATTTATTTTCCACTAAAGTCCACAATCTTTGTGCGTATTCATCGGCTTTTTTCCAGTTTTTTGCGTAGTACAAATCGCTGAGATATTCTTTGGCTTCTTCTAAAGTTTTGAATGAATTGAGTTCACGGATAGCTTCGTTCAAATCGGCTTGGCTTCCACCAAAAAGAGATTGAGAAAACGCAATTTTATCATTCAGATCCAAACGGAATTCCGGTTTTGGCTTTTCGGCTTCCATAAAATCCGTGGAAATATTGGTTTTCAGCAGGCTTCCGGAATCCGGTTTTGTTCCTTTGGGTGGAGCGTTCTTTTCTTCTTCCATATTTTCCAAAGGATCGTCATCAAAAAGCGTTTGAACAGATTTCAGACCTTTAATGTTTGCAAGCTTAAATTTATTTCCTTTTTCTGCGTGTTTTTCCTGAATTTTTGCCAGACTTTCTGCATCGGGAATTTCTTTCTTTTCAGCTTCGTGTTTTTCAAATTCTACAATCTGGCGCTTGCTTTCATATGCATTTTCTATTTCCTCTTCGGTTTTTTCCGCAAGTTCTGCAATTTTTTCGCTGTATTCCTGTACTTCTTCATTGGTGAAGACAGGCGTTTCTTCAGAAGAAATTTCCTCCTCTTTTTTGTCCTCTTCTATTTCGTCTTTATTGAATTCGTTCAGCTCATTGGTAAAAAGAACTTCTTCCTCCAGCTCTTTATCCTGATTTTCTGAAACGGGATTTGTATCGTTTGATTCTGTGTTTACTTGCTGATTATCATTCGATTGCAAAGTTGATTCTTCAACAAAGAACATTTCGTTTTTTTCCAAAAGCTTTAAAAATGAAATCCGCTCATTGAGTTCTTCCACCAAATCTTTTTTGGAAAGCAATTCTTCCGGTGAAGTAATTTTGGCAAGGGTTTCGATAATATTACGGGATTCAAAAAAAAGTTTGTTCCGCAAATCTTCCAGGTTTTGCATAATAAATAAAAAGCAATTTTTGCTTACTTTTGAGGTTAAATAATTACGGCTAATTTAACAAATGTTTTTAGAAAATACAATTAATCATTCCAAACAAAGCGGATGGATGGAAGTAATCTGTGGTTCGATGTTTTCGGGAAAAACCGAAGAGCTTATCCGCAGATTGCGGCGTGCAGAAATGGCTGGGCAAAATGTGGAAATTTTCAAGCCGAAGATCGATACCCGCTATTCGGAAGAAGATGTGGTTTCCCACAATAACAACTCGATACGAAGCACTTCTGTAGAAAGTCCCTCGGAAATTTTGCTTCTGGGTTCCAACTGTGATGTGGTAGCAATTGATGAAGCACAGTTTTTTGATGAAAGTATTGTAGATGTTGCCAATGAACTTGCTAACAACGGAATCCGGGTTGTAATCGCCGGTTTGGATATGGATTTTTTGGGTCGTCCTTTTGGTCCGATGCCGAATCTGATGGCAACTGCAGAATATGTAACAAAAGTGCATGCCATTTGCAAAAGAACAGGAAATTTAGCCAATTATTCGATGCGTATTTCCGAAAACAAGGACCTCGTTCAGTTAGGCGAAACCGAAAGTTATGAAGCGGTGAGCCGAAGAGTTTTTGTGGATGAAGTTTTGAATAAAAATGTTGATAAAAAATGAACTACACCACCAAAGAGCTTGCAGAAATCACCAATTCCCAATTAATTGGAAACGAAAATCTTATCGTTAAGAATATCGCTTTCGACAGCCGAAATATTTTTTCCACGCAAAATACTGCTTTTCTTGCCATCAGTTCTGCAAAAAATTCCGGAGAAAAATACATCGATTCTACGATTGAAAAAGGAGTGGAAATTATCATTTGCGAACATCCGCAGGAAAATCGGAAAAATATAACCTGGATTATTGTAAAAAATGCTATAGATTTTATTCAAAATCTTGCAAAGTTCCATCTTGAACGGTTTCCAGATTTAGAAACAATCGGAATTACGGGAAGTAACGGAAAAACAATCGTAAAAGAATGGCTGTATCAGATTTTTTCTGAGGATTTCCCAACCGTGAAAAGTCCGAAAAGCTTTAATTCGCAACTGGGACTTCCGCTATCGCTGATGCAAATCCAAGAAAATCATCAGTTGGGAGTTTTTGAAGTCGGAATTTCCAAACCGCAGGAAATGAAAAAATTGGAATTGGTTTTTTCGCCGAAAATCGGAATCCTTACCCATATCGGATCTGCGCATTCCGCAAATTTTGAGAATGAAGAAGAACTTATTTTTGAAAAAATTAAACTTTTTGAAAATTCGGAAACGATTATTTATAACGGGGATAATAATTTGGTTTACAAAAAGATCAATGAAATCTATTCAAGTAAAAATTTAATATCTTTCGGATTAGAAGCTCATAACGACATTCACATCACTTCTGACTGGAGAAATAAAAATGTGGCAATTTCGGTGATTTGTTTTGGTGAAAATTTCCAATTTCCCGTTCAGCAAAAAGATGAAGCCACACTTACCAATGTTCTTTGTGTGATTGCGGTGATGCATTTGTTTGGATTTTCTTTTGAGAAAATGGTTGAAAAAATTAACCTTCTGCGATCGGTGGAAATGCGTTTGGAAAGTTTGGAAGGAATACGTAACAACCTGATTATTAATGATTCTTATAACCTTGATTTGGATTCTCTTAAGATTTCATTTCAATTTATAAATGAATATAACAAGCGGGAAAAAGCTTTAATCCTTACCGATTTTCTCGAAGAAAGAAATCCGGAAGAGCTGTATCGCGAAGTTGCAAAACTTACAAACGAGCAGCGTTTTCATAAAATTTTTCTTGTGGGAAAAGAAATAAAAAAATATGAATCGCTTTTTGAAGGTGAAACTTACACTTTTGATAACACAATACAACTTATTGAAAGCCAATACATCAATCAAATTGAAAATTCTTTAGTTTTGCTAAAAGGTGCAAGAAAATTTGAGATCGAAAAAGTTAAAAATTATCTGGAACTGCAAAAGCACGACACCGTATTGGAAATCAACCTGAATGCAATTTTACATAATATAAATGTTCACCGTTCATTGCTGAAACCGGAAACTAAAATTATGGCAATGGTAAAAGCGTTTTCTTATGGATTGGGAGGATACGAAATTGCAGAATTTCTGCAACATCATCACATTGATTATCTTGCAGTTGCATACGCAGATGAAGGCGTGGATTTGCGAAGAAAAGGAATTACAACGCCTATAATGGTGATGAATCCGGAACAGCACAGCTATACGAGTGTGATTGATTATAATCTGGAGCCGGAAATCTACAGCTTCCGGGTTTTGGATCTTTTCTGTGAACAGCTGAAACTGAAAGGTTTTAGCGGAAATTATCCCATTCATATAAAACTTGAAACAGGAATGCACCGTCTTGGTTTTAAGGATTTTGAATTGGATGAATTAATTGAAAAGTTGAAGTCTTATCCTGTAAAAATAATGTCCGTTTTCAGCCATCTTGCAACCGCAGATGTTCCGGAAGAAAAAGAATATGCGATACAACAGATTCATATTTTTGACAGAAATTCTTCCAAGCTTATTTCGGGAATTGGATATCAACCATTGCGACATATTCTGAATTCTGCAGGAATTGCTAATTTTACTGACTATCAGTTTGATATGGTTCGTATAGGAATCGGAATGGTTGGGATTTCCGAAAATAACGAGATTCAGAAATTATTGCAAAGTGCTGTACGTTTTAAAACTGTAATTTCGCAAATTTCTGATATAAAAATAGGCGAAACAGTAGGCTACGGAAGAAGATTTAAATCCAGAGAAAATACAAGAATTGCAACTATTCCCGTTGGTTATGCGGACGGAATTCCGCGTTTGATAGGAAATGGAATAGGGAAAGTGGGAATTTTGGAGAATTTATTTCCAATTATTGGCAGTATTTGTATGGATATGATGATGATTGATATTGGAAATCAACCTGCAAAAGAAGGAGATGAAGTCATTATTTTCAATTCAAAACCCACCCTTCAAGATTTTGCAGATTACTGTAAAACAATTCCTTACGAAGTATTATCTTCTATTTCCCGAAGGGTAAAACGCATCTATATTAAAAATTAAATGAAAAAAATAATCCTCTTTCTCTTCTTTCTTTTTGCAATGTATTTCCAGTCGCAGGTAAAAGAAGGTCTTGTAATTCCACCTCATCCAAAAATCGGTTTATCGCTTTCCGGAGGTGGTGCAAAAGGTTTTGCCCACGTTGGTGTTTTAAAAGTTTTGGATTCTCTCGGTGTAAAAATCGATTATATTTCTGGAACCAGTATGGGCGCAATTGTGGGTGGATTGTATGCTTCCGGATATTCCGGTGAAGAGATTGAAAAAATTATTCTCGATACCGACTTCTATACCCTTATTGCGAATGAAAAAACCCGTCAGGAAACATCATTTTTTAATAAATCTACAGATAAATATCTGTTTTCGGTTCCGGTAAAAAACGGAAAAATAAATGTGCTTCCGAAAGCAATTTCTACGGGTCAGAAAAACATTTATATGCTGAAAGAGCTGTTCAAAAATGTTTCTACTATTGATGATTTCTCCAAACTTCCGATTCCTTTTATGTGCGTTGCAACCAACTTGGAAAGCGGGAAAATGCAAGTTTTTGAGAAAGGAGATCTGGTAAGTTCCATTATGGCAAGCTCGGCTTTTCCTTCTTTGATGAATCCCGTAAAAATAGGTGACAGTCTTTATATTGATGGAGCAATGACAGTAAATTATCCTTCCAAACCATTGAAAGACAAAGGTATAGACATTGTAATTGGTGTGGATTTAAGCCAAGGTTTAGCATCGAGAGATCAGCTGAATTCGGTGATTGATATTCTGAACCAAGTAATCGATTTTGGAATTCAAAAAGAAACCAAAAATCAGTATCAATATACGGATATCAATATTCATCCGAACCTTAAAGGAATGTCGGCAACCAGCTACGGAGACAAAGCTAAAATTTTGAATTCCGGCTATACAGAAGCCAATAAATATCTGGAAACGCTTCAGCTTCTTCCAAAAAGAGAACTCGCCTTGAGAGCTCCTGTAAATCCTATTTACTCCAATGTATATAAGATTGATAGTCTGGAAGTTACGAACAACCGTATTTTTAACAAATCTTATGTTCAGGGAAAATTAGGATTGAAAATTCCTTCGCTTCAAACCTATGGAAGCATTAATAAAATGGTGGATAAACTATATGCTACCAACAATTATAATCTTATCAATTACGATATTATACAGCATGAGGAAAAGAACTATCTGAAACTGGAAGTGGAAGAAGATAATACCAGAGTTTTTCTGAAATTCGGGCTTCATTATGATGAAGTATTTCATACAGGATTACTGCTGAATGCGACAATTAAAAGGCTTTTCTTCAGAAACGCCATTTTTTCTTTTGATGGAATTATTGGTGATTCACCCAGATATTATCTCAATTATTTTGTGGACAACGGTTATATTCCCGGTTTCGGAATTTATGCTTCCGGGATGAATATAGCATTGAAAAACAAGCAATCCAATATTTATGACGAAAGAAACTGGTTCCGAAATGAAATCTACATCCAATCCGTTTGGAAAGACCGTTATGCAATTGGTGGCGGGATGAGCCACGATTATTTTGAACGTAAACCCGGAAATGCGGGATATTCTGAAAGTAAAAATTATTTCAATCCTATGATTTTCATAAAAAGTGATACGCAGGATGACAAAGAATTTCCTACCCGTGGATTTTATATGAATGCAGAAGGAAAACTTATTGATCTGTTCAATACAGAAACAGAAAAGAAAACAGTACAGTCCACAAGCAGAATTATTGTGCATTTTCCTTTGACAAAATTTCTCACATACAGTGTTGATCTTTTTGGTGGATTCTCCGTAGGAAACGGCTCTCCGGAATATAATTACAAATACGGATTGGGAGGAATTTTCGAACAAAACATCGGTAATTTTGCACGTTTTGAAGGCTATCAGTTTGGGCAAGTTCTTTCTGATAATCTGCTTACCGCTTCCAACAGATTCCAGTTCCGGGTATATAAAAATGTTTATTTAATAGGAAGTATCAGCTTTGCCAATTATTTTGATGACATCAATATCGAAAATGCTCTGAAAATAAATGCATCTTCTGCAGGAATTACCGCCGGATACAAATCCCCTTTCGGACAAATAAAAATTAATTATAGCTCTTCTTTCCAAAAAGGAAAAGGGCTTTTCAATGTTGTACTGGGACATTCGTTCTAAATATTATTATGATACAATACTTTTTTGAAAATACAGATTCAATCCAAATTCCGGATAATATTGCAAACTGGTTAGAAAACCTTATCCTTGCCGAAAATAAGAAACCAGGCGAAATCAATTATATTTTCTGTGATGATGAATATTTACTGAAAGTCAATCAGGATTATCTTCAGCACGATTATTATACCGATATCATTACTTTCGATTATGTGAAAGGTAAAACCATAAGCGGCGATATTTTCGTATCTTTGCCGCGCATTTCGGACAACGCTTCTGTTCTTTCAAAAGATTTTAAAGAAGAATTCCGCAGAGTTTTAGCTCACGGCATTCTTCATCTTTGCGGATACAAAGACAAATCGGAAGAAGAAGAAAAACAAATGCGTAATAAAGAGGATTTTTACCTTGAAAAGTTCAGGGATTCAGAGGTTTTTTAAATTTAAAAATTATTAATGTTTCACGTGAAACATTGTGCTTTATTTAAGTTGAATCTTTTGATAAATTTTTCCAAACTGAAGTTAAAATGATAAACGAAATATACGATGTTATCGTTGTAGGGGCCGGACACGCCGGTTGCGAAGCTGCTGCTGCTGCTGCCAATTTGGGTTCAAAAACCATTTTGGTTACCATGAATATGCAGACCATCGGACAAATGAGCTGTAATCCTGCAATGGGCGGAATTGCAAAAGGGCAAATCGTTCGCGAAATTGATGCAATGGGCGGATATTCCGGGATTGTAGCAGACAAATCTGCAATACAATTCAAGATGCTTAATCTTTCCAAAGGACCTGCAATGTGGTCGCCAAGAACTCAAAACGACAGAATGCTTTTCGCAGAAGAATGGAGATTAGCACTTGAAAATACACCCAATCTGGATTTTTTCCAAGATATGGTAAAAAGTTTAATCATCGAAAATAATAGTGTTGCAGGAGTAATTACTTCTTTGGGAATCGCTATTAGAGGAAAATCTGTTGTTCTAACAAACGGAACCTTTCTGAACGGATTAATTCACGTTGGTGATAAGCAATTAGGCGGCGGAAGAATGGGAGAACCTCGCGCTTTCGGAATTACAGAACAATTGGTTTCTTTAGGTTTTGAAGCCGGAAGAATGAAAACCGGAACACCTCCAAGAGTGGACGGAAGAAGTCTGGATTATTCCAAAATGGAAGAACAAAAAGGAGATGATAATCCACAGAAATTCAGTTATTTAGACACTCCGAAACTTACTGAACAGAGAAGCTGTCATATTGTATATACCAACGAAACGGTACACGAAATTTTACGAGAAGGATTCGACAGAAGCCCGATGTTTAACGGAACTATACAAAGTATCGGACCAAGATATTGTCCAAGTATTGAAGATAAAATAAACCGTTTTGCAGAAAGAAACCGCCATCAGTTATTCGTGGAACCGGAAGGTTGGAAAACCATTGAAATTTATGTAAACGGTTTTAGCTCTTCACTTCCGGAAGATATTCAGATAAAAGCGATGAAACATATTCCAGGCTTCGAAAATGTAAAAATTTTTCGTCCTGGTTACGCCATCGAATATGATTACTTCCCTCCTATTCAATTGAATCATACGTTAGAAACAAAACTTATTGAAAATCTTTATTTTGCAGGACAAATCAATGGAACAACCGGTTATGAAGAAGCAGCCGGACAAGGTTTAGTTGCAGGAATTAATGCTCATAATAAAGTTCACGGAAAAGAAGAATTTATTTTAAATCGTGACGAAGCCTATATCGGAGTTCTTATTGATGATTTAATCACAAAAGGAACAGAAGAACCGTACAGAATGTTTACTTCCAGAGCGGAATATCGTTTGCTTCTCAGACAAGACAATGCGGATATCCGCTTAACTGAGAAATCTTATAATCTTGGTTTGGCAAAGGAAAATCGGCTGAAAAAAGTAGAAGAAAAAATAGAGAAAAGTGCTGAATTAGAAGAATTTTTACGGGAACTTTCCCTCAAACCAGGCATTATTAATCCTATATTAGAAGAAAACGAAAGCAATCCTGTGGATCAGGCTTACCGCGCTTCACAGTTTTTGACAAGACCCAACATCAATTTAGAAAAATTAGCAAAAATTGAATCGATTGGCGAAAAGGTAAATCAATATTCCAAAGAAGTTAAGGAGCAAGCGGAAATCAATATCAAATACAAAGGATATATTGATAAAGAAAGAGAAAATGTAGTGAAACTGAACCGTATGGAAAATATCAAGATTCCAGAAGATTTCGATTTTTCAAAAATTTCCTCACTTTCTTCCGAAGCAAAACAAAAAATGCAGAATGTAAAACCTAAAACCATTGCTCAGGCATCAAGAATAAGTGGAGTTTCGCCTGCCGATATTAATGTTTTGCTGATTTATTTGGGAAGATAGTGTATAAATGTTTCACGTGAAACATATACAATTAAAAGTTCAATACTTAAGAGTTTTAAAAAAAAATCTTGAACTAAAAAATGAAAATCAAAGACCATTTCCTTTCAGGAGAAATTTTTGAAATTAAAGAAACAGAACATACAGGAATCTATAAAACCTATCCTGTCCCGGAAAATATTTCAAAATATTATGAGAGTGAAAATTATATTTCTCATCATCAGGATTCTGGAAGTGTGAAAGAAAAACTGTATAAATTTTTACAGAAATTTAACCTGAATTATAAGTACAATATCCTCTCTAAAAATCTTTTCAGAAATGCAAAAATATTGGATTACGGTTGTGGTGCAGGAGAATTTTTAAAATTTATAGAAGAAGATTTTGATACCATTGGTTTTGAACCAAATGAAAACGCACGAACTGCTGCAAAACAAAAAACAGAAAAAACACAATTCATTTCCGATTTGGAGGAAATTGAAAATGAAAGTTTGGATGCTGTTACGCTTTGGCATGTTTTTGAGCATATTGAAGATCAGAGCGAAATGCTTCTTCAATTTTATAATAAATTAAAAAAAGAAGGATTGCTAATTATCGCCGTTCCGAACCACACTTCCTATGACGGACAAAAATATAAAGAATTTTGGGCAGCTTATGATGTTCCTCGTCACATTTTCCATTTTTCAAAAAACGGAATGGAAAAATTTTTTAATAATGAAAAATGGAAAATCGAAAAAATAAAACCTCTTCTACTCGATTCTTTTTATATTTCAATGCTGAGTGAAAAATACAAAAAATCTCCGTTTTTTTGGCTTAAAGGTTTCATTTTCGGAGCGATTTCTAATTTTAAAGCGTCAAAAACAGGCGAATTTTCGAGTTTGATATATATTATCAGAAAATTTTAGAAATTAGATTTTTGAGGTATTTCTGAAAGCGAATTTTTTGATTAAATTCCTAATTTTAAAAATCAGAATGTCTCATTCTTTTTTTTGATTTATTAAAAAACAAAAAAACCGAAGAAAAATTTCTTCGGTTTTTTTTATAGAAATTCAAAATTAAGAATTAATTGCTGCAACTCCCGGAAGTTCCAGACCTTCTAAAGATTCCAGCATTGCACCACCACCTGTAGAAACGTAAGAAACTTTATCGGTGTAACCATTTTGTTTTACAAAAGCAACAGAATCACCACCGCCAACTAATGAAAATGCTCCTAATTTAGTCGCTTCTGCTATGCTTTCACCTAAACTTTTAGTTCCTTCTGCAAAATTGGACATTTCAAAAACGCCAACCGGTCCATTCCAAAGAATGGTTCTGGAATTCATAATCACATCATTGAAAATAGCTCTGGATTTCGGACCTGCATCCAAACCTTGCCAACCTTCCGGAATCTCGTAAATATCCGCTTCTTTTCTGTTGGCTTCATTACTAAAATCATCCGCAATAATTACATCTGAAGGAAGATAGATTTTAACATTCTGAGATTTTGCTTTTTTCATAATTTCCAAAGCCAACTGCATTTTATCATCTTCTACAATAGAATTTCCTATTTTTCCTCCTAATGCTTTCACAAAAGTAAATGCCATTCCGCCACCAACAATCAGATTATTTACTTTAGGAAGAATATTCTCGATAATCGTAATTTTAGAAGATACTTTTGAACCGCCGAGAATGGCAGTAATTGGTTTTTCTCCGGATTTCAAAACTTTATCAATAGCAGTTAATTCTTTTGCCATCAATAAACCGAAAAATTTAGTTGAAGGAAAATATTGTGCAATTACTGCTGTTGATGCGTGTGCTCTGTGTGCTGTTCCGAAAGCATCATTCACATAAGCATCGCCTAATTTCGAAAGTTTTTCGGCAAATTCTGGATCTCCTCTTTCTTCTTCGTTATGAAACCTGAGATTTTCCAAAAGCAGAATTTCTCCGCTTTTCAATTCAGAAGCCGCCTTTCCAGCCTTCTCTCCTACCGATTCTTCCACGAATTTTACTTCTTTACCCAACACTTTAGAAATTTCTCCCACAATATTCTTCAAAGAAAATTTATCGTTTACTTCACCTTTTGGTCTTCCAAGATGCGTCATCAAAATCACAGCACCACCATCATTCAGGATCTTGTCAATCGTTGGTTTTGCAGCTATAATTCTGGTATTATCGGTTACTTCGAGGTTTTCGTTTTGCGGAACATTGAAGTCCACTCTTACCAATGCTTTTTTATCTTTGAAATTGAAATCGCTAATAGTTTTCATATAAATTTATTTTGGTTCACAAATGTAGCATTTCCGCAACCGAAAAAGAATTTTTCTTTCCGAAAGTTTCCACAAACCTTCATCAATCATTATTCACTTATTTTTTTTTAAAAAAAAGATAAATAGTGTTGAGTGTTGTTGAGTGTTGTTAGTTTTGGGGATAAGTTTTTTCCTTAAATTTCATAACATTTAATTTTAATTAATTTCATATTTTGTTCACATTGTAATAACTTGATTTTTAAATATGTTTTCTATTTATTAACATCTGTGAATAACTGTTGAGAAAGAGATTTATTAGAATCTTATGTGCTGAAAACCTTTCGGAATTCGTGAAAAAACTTTTTTGAAATTCTTCATTTCCGAATCCTAATTTTTCTCATTAAGAATTAAAATTGAATTAGGAAAGAGAAATTTCAACCTAATTTTCCACATTGTTTTTGAAAATAATTCACAAAATGCTCAGAATATTGTTAATTTATTGAAAATCAATTCAATTAAAAATACAGAAATATAAAAGCATCTTTATTATCAGTAGTTTACAAAATATAAAATTGCACTTCAAAAAAGAACAGTGTTGATAAGTGTAAAAACCCATAAATTAATGGTAAATTTGTGATACAAGAACAATTTTAAAAAACTGAAATTTACAAAATAATAAATTGAATAAAATGAGTAAAAAATTGGCTATTGCTTCCGATCATGCAGGTTTTGAGTTGAAAGAATACCTGAAAGAACAACTGAAAAACCAATACGAAATTACGGATTTCGGCACCCATTCTTTGGATTCCGTAGATTATCCCGATTTTGTACATCCTGCTGCAACTTCCGTAGAAAATGGGGAAAACGAATTGGGAATTTTAGTTTGCGGAAGTGGACAGGGAGTTGCCATTACTGCAAACAAGCATCAGAAAATTCGGTGTGCATTATGCTGGATGCCGGAATTAGCAGGATTGGCGAAACAGCATAACAATGCCAATATGGTTGCGCTTCCTGCAAGATTTATTGCAAAAGAACTGGCGTTGGAAATTGTTCAGAAATTTCTGACTACCGATTTTGAAGGAGGAAGACACCAGAATAGAGTTGATAAGATTGCGTTTTGCTAAAAAATAATAAAGGTTTACCGATCGGTAAACCTTTATTATTGATAAGAAAACAGTTTATACTAAAATCACTATCTTTGCATCAGATTTTTTAAAAATCGCTTCCCAAAAAAGGAAATCTTAACATTAATTTCTTCCGAAAGATTTCGCTTCTCCCCTGTTTTTGGTTTATCTTTATTGAAAATTTTATTTCGATGAAAATTTATTTTTCTTTCATTTCGGTTTTATTGTTTTTTATTTTCACAGGTTGCCAATCAAACTATAAAAAGCAAAACGAAGCCAAAGAAAACAATTATATTTTCTTTTTACATAACAGATTTTTAGAAGAAAACCCGGATGGAACATACGAACCGAAATTTGGCGTAAAAGTGGAATACAATCAAATTTTAAAATCGTTCAGAAAAGACGGTTTCGTAGTATTTAGTGAAAAAAGAAAACCAAAAACCAACGGAATAGAATATGCTCAAAAAATAGTTTCACAGATTGACAGTTTGATTGCAAAAGGCATAGAACCAAATAAAATCACGGTTATCGGAACTTCAAAAGGCGGTTACATCGCACAGTTTGTTTCCACAATTGCAAAAAATCCGGATTTGAATTTTGTTTTTATTGGCAGTTTTCAAAATTCGGATATAGAAGAAATACCGGAAATCAATTTTTGCGGAAATATTTTAACGATTTATGAAAAATCGGATGAATATGGTGTTTCAGCCATAAAACGAAAAGAACTATCAAAACTGAAAATCAATCATTTCAAAGAAATTCAGCTGGATACAGGATTAAAGCACGGATTTTTATATCTTGCTTCCGATGAATGGCTGAAACCAAGCAAAATGTGGGCGAAACAAAACTATGAATTGAAAGAGTGAAAAATAACGAAAATTAACAAAGCCACTTTATGGCTTAATATCAATAAACATAGGTAAAACCTATTGAAAAATAAAATGAAAAAAAAATCAAAATATATCAGCACAAAAAACGATTCCAAACTGCGGGATTTAGGAAGAAAAATTTTACAGTTTATGAATCAGAAATCCTCCAAAATCTACAATTACAAGCAGATTTCGGACGGGATAGATTATAAAAATCCAAGACAAAGAGAACAAGTAATCCAAGCTCTTCACCGGCTTCTTGCGGAAGAACGCATTAAAGAAGTGGAAAAAGGAAAATACATCCTGAACCTCAAAATCGAAGGAACTTTAACAGGAATTATCGATTTCAATCAGGCAGGAAATGCTTATGTAAAAGTAGAGGGTGTGGAAGACGATATTTTTATCCACTCCAAAAACGTGAAAGATGCGCTGCAAGGCGATAAGGTACTTATTGTAACCTATCATTTCAAAGGCAAAAAACTCGAAGGATCTGTCTTGGAAGTGATCGAAAGAAACCGTAACGAATTTGTAGGTACTTTTGAGTTTATTAAACATAAAGATTTCGGATTTGTTGTTTGTGATAAAAAGACGATAAATACAGATATTTTCATTCCGAAAGGAAAAATAAACGGAGCGGAAAGCGGCGACAAAGTAGTCGTAAAAATGACCGATTGGAAATCCGATTCTAAAAATCCGGAAGGTGAAATTATTAAAGTTTTAGGCGCTCCCGGCGAACACGAAACCGAAATCCATTCTATCCTTGCAGAATATGGACTTCCCTACTCTTTTCCCGAAGAAGTAGAAATGGAAGCAGAAAAAATAGACCGGCAAATCCGGGAAGAAGAAGTGAAGAAACGCCGGGATATGCGCAATGTGCTCACTTTTACCATTGACCCGAAAGATGCAAAAGATTTTGACGATGCGCTTTCCATTCAGAAATTAGAAAACGGAAACTGGGAAATTGGCGTTCATATCGCCGATGTTTCTTATTATGTAACGCCTGATACACTTCTGGATGAAGAAGCGTACAAACGCGGCACTTCCGTTTATCTTGTAGATCGGGTGGTTCCGATGTTGCCGGAAGTTCTGAGTAATGATGTATGCTCGCTTCGTCCAAATGAAGACAAATACACCTTTTCTGCAGTATTCGAGCTGAACGAAAAATCTGAAATCCAAAACCAATGGTTCGGAAGAACGGTTATTCATTCCGACCGCAGATTTACGTATGAAGAAGCGCAGGAACGCATTGAAACTAAAAGTGGAGATTTGGTAGAGGAAATCCTGGTTTTGGATAAACTCGCAAAAATTTTAAGAGCCGACAGAATTAAAAAAGGAGCAATAACTTTCGACCGCAGCGAAGTACGCTTTAATCTCGATGAAAACAGCGAACCCATTGGTGTTTATTTCAAAATGAGTAAAGATTCCAACCATTTGATTGAAGAGTTTATGCTTTTGGCAAATCGTAAAGTTTCGGAATTTATTTCATTAAACAAAAGAAACGAACCTACCGGGAAAACTTTTATTTATCGTGTTCACGATGATCCGGATCCTGCAAAACTGGAAGCATTGCGAGATTTTGTTTCCACATTCGGATACAAAATGAATATTTCCAATTCTAAAAACACGACGGCAAGCTTAAACAAGCTTCTGAAGGATGTAAAAGGAAAAGGAGAAGAAAATATGATTGAAACTCTTGCAATGCGGAGTATGAGCAAAGCAGTGTATTCCACCGAACCAATCGGACATTACGGTTTGGGATTTGCGTATTACACCCATTTTACATCTCCAATTCGGCGTTATCCCGATCTGATTGCTCATCGCTTGCTTCAGCATTATTTGGATGGCGGAAAACCTGTAAATAAAGAGGAACTGGATGAGGCATCGAAACACACTTCTGCAATGGAACGGCTGGCTTCAGATGCAGAAAGGGATTCGATTAAATTTATGCAGGTGAAATTTATGGAAAAACATTTGGGAGAAGTTTTCGAAGGAGTGATATCCGGTGTTGCAGAGTTCGGTTTTTGGGTAGAAATCCCCGAAAACGGAGCAGAAGGATTAATAAAACTTCGTGATCTAATGGACGACAGCTATACCTATGATGCAAAAAACCACGCAGTTTACGGAATTCGCCACGGAAAACAGTATCAGTTGGGAGACAGAATAAAAATAAAAGTAACGAAAGCAAACCTGATAAGAAAGCAGCTGGATTTTAAGATCGTGGAATAAGAAATGAGAAATTCTTATATTTGTTAAATGCTTGAATTGGTTTTATACGCAATTGGTTTAGGAATAATGCTGAGTCTGGTTTTCATCGGTCCTATTTTTTTCCTGTTAATAGAAACAAGTTTTTCCAGAGGTCCTAAACACGCTCTTGCTTTGGATTTAGGAGTGATTTCTGCAGATATTTTGTGCATTACCGTCAGTTATTTTGCCAGTGCAGATCTGGTGAATCTTATCGATAAGCATCCCGGATTTTATCAGATATCGGCATTTTTGGTTTTCATCTATGCGCTTTATATGATTGTTTCCAAAACGAAAATGCATATTGATGGCGAAGAAAAACTGATTAATCAAAATTATATCAAAACCTATTTCAACGGATTTCTGCTTAACCTCCTCAATATCGGAGTCGTACTTTTCTGGCTTGTAACCGTTGTTTCCGTAAGAAATCAGTATCCCGATACAAACGATTTTATTCTTTACATCGGTTTGGTTATCGGAACCTATCTTTTTATTGATCTGCTGAAAATTTTCCTGGCAAAACAATTTCACTACAAGCTTACCCAGAAACTCGCGACCACTATCCGAAAAGGAGTAGGTGCAATTCTCGTGCTTTTCAGTATTTTCATTTTCCTGCAAAGCTTTAAAAAATTCAACAGCTTTGATAAAAAAATGGAAGAAGCAGAAAAAAAGGAAATAAAATTTCAAAGACCCAAAGCCAATCACCCGGAACAACATTAAAATTTTTTATCCGAAGGAATACGCCACCACTTAAAGTGTTCAACAAAAGCAATAAAATGAAACCCATATTACTCCCGAAATCATTAACCAAAGGTGATAAAATTGCGATTATTTCTCCAGCAGGATTTGTTGAAGAACCCTCGCTTCGCAGCACTTTAGATTTAATAAAATCCAAAGGTTACCAACCAGTTTTTGCGAAATATACTTTAGGAAAATTTCAAAACGGCTACAACTATTCCGGAACGGAAAAAGAAAGGATTTCAGATATGAATTGGGCGTTCAATAATGATGAAATTTCCGCAATTTGGGCAACAAGAGGAGGTTACGGCTGTCAGCATCTTTTGAGGCATCTTACGCTTTCAAAATTCAGGAAAAGCCCGAAATGGTACATCGGATATTCCGATAACACCGTAATTCAGAGTTTTCTGATGAAAAACGGCTTCGCTTCCATTCACGGGCAAACCATAAAAACTTCTTCTTTTGGCGTTTCGAAGGAAAGCTACGAACATATTTTTAAAATCTTCACAGGCGAAAATCCCAAATATTCTGTAAAAAACCACCATTTCAACAAAAGAGGAATCGCAGAAGGAAAATTGGTAGGTGGCAATTTAGCACTTATTTATGCACTTTTAGGAACGAAATATTCTTTTGATTTTAAAGATAAAATCCTCTTCATCGAAGACATTGGCGAGAATTTTTACGCTCTCGACAGAATGCTTATTTCTCTGGATTTAGCCGGCGTTTTCCGGAAAATAAAAGGAATAATTATCGGTGGAATGACCAATATGGGAAACGAAACCGATAACAAAAATTACGAAAAAAGCTTCGATGAATTTGCATATGAAATCATCGCCCAAAGATTGAAAAATTATCATTTTCCAACTCTTTTCGGATTTCCCAACGGACATATTTTTGACAATAAACCGCTGATAATCGGGGCAGAAGTGAAGATAAAAGTTGAAGAAAAGAGCGAGGTTGAATTTCAAAAATTTTAAACACCAAACCTTGAACCTTGAACCCGAAACCTCCAAATGGCAGAACATAACGACTTCGGAAAATTAGCAGAAGAGCTGGCAGTCAATTTTTTAATCAAGAAAAATTATAAAATTCTTGTTCGCAATTTCCGCTACTTGAAAGCCGAAGTGGACATCATTGCCGAATTTGAAAACCAAATTATCGTTGTAGAGGTAAAAGCAAGAAAAACAGATCTCTTCCTCGAACCTCACGAAGCGGTGACCAAAAAGAAAATCCGGCTGATTGTTTCCGCCACAGATCAGTTTATGAACCAGCATAACAGGAAAGAAGAGGTGCGTTTCGATATTATTTCTGTACTTCCTGATGCAGAAGGAAAACTCGTGATTTTACATATTGAAAACGCTTTTGAAGCGATAGATGCAAATTAAAAAGTGAAACTTGTAAAGGTTCAAAACTAAAAAAATTTTATATCATATAATGAAAACAATCCTTATTACAGGAGCAACATCCGGAATTGGAAAAGCCACCGCAGAAATCTTTGCAAAGCAAGGATACAAGCTAATTATCTGTGGAAGAAGAAAGGAAATTTTGAAGAAAATACAGTCAGAGCTTTCGATATTCACCGAGGTTTTTAGTTTAAAATTTGATGTTCGCAATAAAGAAGCGGTAAACAATGCTTTAGATTCGCTTCCGGAAGAATGGAAAAATATTGATGTACTTATCAATAACGCCGGAAATGCTCATGGTTTGGATCCTCTTTCCGAAGGAAATTCTGATGACTGGGACGCAATGATGGATGGAAATGTAAAAGGACTTTTATACGTTTCAAAACCGATTATCCGGAAAATGAAAGAAAAAAAATCGGGACATATTGTAAATATTTCTTCCGTTGCAGCAAGACAAACTTATGCAAACGGAGTAGTATATTGTGCATCCAAAAAAGCAGTAGACACAATTTCGGAAGGAATGCGCATCGAACTTACGGAATTCGGAATAAAAGTAACCAATATTCAGCCAGGCGCTGTGGAAACCGATTTTTCAAAAATCCGCTTCAAAGGTGATGAAGATCGTGCTGCAAAAGTTTATTCGGGATATGAGCCGCTGAAAGCCGAAGATATTGCCGATGCGATTTCGTATTGCGTAAATGCGCCGGAGCGAGTTTCCGTTGCAGAAATCTGCATTTACCCAAAAGCGCAAGCAGAAGCAAGAACCATTTACAGAGGATAGTTTTAAATAATATTAAAATTCATTTCCCTATCAATAAAATCCGGATTATCAATATATTTGCAGAATGAAAATCCTCCATCTCGAAACTTCTTCCAAAAACTGTTCTGTTGCTATTTCTGATGGCGAAAAACTATTGTGTCTTTGCGAAGAAGCTTCCGAAAACTATAAGCAAAGCGAGTCGCTGCATACTTTTGTGAATTGGGCTTTGGAAGGTGCGGAAATTTCCCTGAACGAAATTGATGCAGTAAGCTTAGGAAAAGGTCCCGGTTCCTATACAGGTTTGCGCATCGGCGCATCGGCGGCAAAAGGGTTTTGTTATGGTTTGAAGATTCCACTTATTACAGTGAATTCTTTGGAGACGATGATAGAGCCTTTTTTAGGGCAAAACTACGATTATATCATTCCGATGGTTGATGCGCGAAGAATGGAGGTTTATACGGCTGTTTTTGAGGGAAATTCCGGTGAGAAGATTTCTGAAACCGAAGCAAAAATACTCGATGAAAATTCTTTTTCGGAATATTCAGGCAAAAAGGTATTGTTTGTGGGAGATGGAGCAAAAAAAGCAAAAGATATTCTCACCAAATTGTCAGCAGAATTTAATGGTACCGTTTTTCCGTCCGCACAATATCTGATCAGCAAAGCGGTGGAAAAATTCCATAAAAAAGAGTTTGAAGATGTTGCCTATTTTGAACCGTTTTATCTGAAAGATTTTCACGGAAGTAAAAAATAAAAGCGAAGAAATTTTCCTCGCTCTTACTTATTACTTGATTAGCTTGCCACCTGTTTTTGAAGGGGCATTTTTTTGTTTATCTTTAATTTCTTGTTTCAAATCGTCAAAATTACTGTTTCCGGGAATTCCAGGTCCTGTTCTTATTTCTTGATTATTTACCTTTTCGGAAGGTTTTTCTTTCGGAGTCGGAGAGTTGATTTTTTTGTTGGGAATTACATTCCCTTCATCATCACTCATTTCGACTTTCAAATCACTTTTCAGATATTTCAGCATTTCTATTGCTTTAAGACCTTCCGGAGTTTTAGCATAATTCAGTGCAATCTGTTCCAACTGAAGAATCATAATTTCCTTTCCGGCGGTTTTCCCCGTATTGAAAGCATTTAATAATGCAAATTTTGGGATCAGTGCATCTTTTGGATATTTTACCATCGATTCATCTATCAGCTTTTTACTCTCATCAAATTTTTCGTTGGAGTAGAGATCAAAAGCATCAGTATACGCCTTTAAAACTTCCTCAGAAGACTGGTTGAAGGAGTTGCTTTTAGGATTTTTCACAAATTCTGCATACGATGTATAAGGAAAATCCGAAAGAATCATCTGTTTTGCCCGTTCTGCATCTGAAGGATTTTTCTCGTAATTCATTGCAAAAATTTGATACAGCGCTGCGAGTTTTACTTCATCTTCAGGATGCACATCCACCAAATCGTACAAAGTTTTGGTTGCCAGTTTTGTATCACTGAAATAATCTTCATACATTCTTCCTAATCCTAAGCTTGCTGTATCCCGGTCTTTTTTCAGAGTTGCCAGTGCAGCAGCATCGGTAGGGATCTGTTCGATGTAAAATGCAGGATCGTGTCTTCGCGGATCGGGAGCTGTAGCATTTCCCATTGCAAGATTTTTCATATCCTCAATGGTCGATGTTCGCGAGGAAACTCTCCAATCATCGGCTAAAGTTCGGGATCCCCAAATTTGCTTGAAATTTGCCTGCCCTTTGGAGACGGTATTTTCATTAGAAAAATAGAAACCACCCTTTTTCCCTGAATCTGAAAAATCCTGGAAACCACCAGTATTACTAGCAAAAATAGAATTGGCAGAATAATCTCCGGTATCAAATCCCGCATTTCTTTCTTCTCTTTTCCGCATCAGCTCTTCTTCGGCTTCTTTTGCTTTCAGCTTGTCGATATATTTTGTAAAATAGGCTACTTTTTCAGGCTCCGACATTTTTGCGAGCGCAAGAATGCTGTCATTTTTTTTGATTAAATAATAATTTGTGGAAACTTTTTTGATGTTTGCCGTTTGTTCTGTAAGCAAAATTTTTGAAGGTTCATAGGTCATCACAGCAAGTGCGGAATCATAGAAAGCTCCGGCTGCCAGATAATCACTTTTGTCGAAATAGGATTTCCCGATTTCAAAATAATCAAGCCCGCGGATTTGCGGATCCGACATTTTTTCTGCCAAAGATCTTCTGAAAAAGGAATCGGCTTCTTTTGTTTTTCCGGCTTTTTTCGCCATCAAACCTAATGCATAATAAAACTCGTTTTTGCGGGAAGCGTAGGTTCCTTTTTTGCTGATTTTTTCGATATAATTTTTTGCTGTTTCATAATCATCGGAACCGCCGTTGAATGTTTTGGCGATTTCAATCTGGGATTTTACCTCAAACTCGAAATCATTAGCGTATTTGTATGCTGTTGCAAAGCTTTCCCGTGCTTCTTCGTTCTTGCCTGTTTTAGAAAGGATTTGACCACGGAGAAATGCTATTCTGCTGCGCATTTCGCGGTTTTTGTTCAGCTCAAAAGCGTTTTCCAGTTCTGCGATGGCTTCTTCTTTTTTCCCGGAATGCAAAAGCATTTCAGAATAATAAATGCTCAGAAGCTTCTGATATTCTTTCTTTACATTTTTGCTGTTTTTCAGATCGCTGAAAATTTCATTGGCTCTGTAATAATCACCCATTTTTGCAAAAGCCTGTCCCTGATATACTTTTGCAAGCGGCAATCTTTTGTCGTTTCGCATATTGCTGAAAATAGCGTTCAGTGCATCAAGAGTTTCCAAAGGTTTATTTTGGTAAAGTCTGGATTGTGCAAGAAGAATATAAGCATCGAAGATTTTTTTATTTTTTTCTTCGCCTTTCTTCATTACTGAATATTTTTCGATGGCTTTCAAAGCTTTGGCTTCCGAGATTTGCAAAGTGGTTGCTCCTTTTTTTGCTCCGGATTTTCCGAGATTTCCAGGCGTTGAAGGTGCCAAATCATCAAATATCGGGCTGCTTCCAAGATCGGTTCCTAAAGGCTGCTCATCGTATTTCAAAAGTTGGATGTAGTCGGAATAATAATCTTCTTTAAATGCTTTTTTCCGGCTGTTCAGTTCTGTTTCCAGTGCATCTTTACTGTTGAAAAGGGTGTTGTAATAGGTATAAAAACCTTTCATAAATGTGGAATCGCTCTTTTTTTTCCTTGAAGAACAAGAGTTTACCAGAACGAGTATGGCGAGAAAAAGTATTGTTTTTTTCATTGTTACTTAATAACTTATCAATCTGCGTTTTATTATCTGAAGCAGGCAATATTTTTGTAAAAATAATAATTTTGTTTTACTAAGGAAGCAGACTTTTTAAAATCCCGTGAATAAGATGAGTCGGCAAGCCCATAATCGTATAAAAGCTGCCCTCTATTTTTGTGATTTTTGCCATTCCCAACCATTCCTGGATTCCGTAGCTTCCGGCTTTATCCATAGGTTTGAAGCTTTTGATGTAGTAATGGATTTCCGGTTCGGTAATTTCGCTGAAAAAAACATTTGCAACGTCTGTTTTGGTGATGGTTTTTCTTTTTGTTTTTACCGAAATCCCGGTATATACCTGATGCACGTTTCCTGAAAGTTTTTTCAACATTTTAAAAGCATCTTCTTCGGTTTTTGGTTTTCCCAAAATCTGATTTTCCAAAACAACAATAGTATCGGCAGTAATCAGGATTTCATCATTTTCTAAACTTCGGAAAGCAGCCGCTTTGAGCTCCGAAAGATAACCTGCAATTTTTTCAACAGAGAGGTTATCAGGAAAAATTTCTTCACAATCAATAGAAACCACGTCAAAATCATAGCCTAAACTTTGCAAAAGCTCTTTTCTTCGAGGAGAGTTTGAACCCAACAGAATTTTCATCCTAAATGCTTTGTGTATTATCTTCAGACCATTTTCCCTGAACTTTCATTACCTGTTCTATCACATCACGAACAGCACCTTTGCCGCCGGAAACAGGAGAAATATAGTCCGAAATCTCTTTAATTTCCGGAACTGCATTTTCTGGACAAGTGGAAATCCCGGTGATTTTTAGGATTTGTAAATCGGGAAGATCATCGCCCATTGTCAGGATTTCTTCGTTTTTCAGATTGTATTTTTGTTTGAAATTCTCGAAATCCTCCATCTTATTATGGGATTTCGGATAATAATCCTGAATTCCAAGATAATGAATTCGGTGTTTCACCATTTCGTCGTTTCCTCCGGTAATAACTCCTATTAAATATTTGTTTTTCAAAGCTTTAACTACGGCGTAACCGTCCAGAACATTCATTACTCTGCACATATTTCCACCGGGAAGAAGATAGACACTTCCGTCTGTAAAAACACCATCGACATCAAAAACGAAAGCTTTTATATTAGAAAGTCGGGATTTATAGCTCATACATTTTTTTTATGGATTGGTTCATTGTTTCATAAATTTTCAGATGTTCATCGTCCGAAATTAGTTTTTTGTGATTTTCCAAAACTTTTTCGTCATTACGAACAGCGGGTCCCGTTTGTGCTTTTTTCGGTTCAATGGTGTGGATTTTCCGGGTGGTTTCATCGATCAAAGGGAGAAAATAATCAAACGGGATTTTCTGAGAATCAGAAATTTCCTTTGCTCTTGCATACAGATGGTTTACAAAATTGCAAGCGAAAACAGCAGTCAGATGGATGTATTTCCTTTTTTTATCATCAGCAAAAAGAACTTTTTTTGAAATTTTTTTCGCCAGATTTTCCAGGATTTTTTGATCTTCTTTGTTTTCCGCATCAATAAAAAAGGGAATTTCGGAATATGCTAATTTTTTTGATTTTGAAAAAGTCTGAAGCGGATAAAGAACCGCTTTTCTATATTCTCCCGATAAAGAGCTTCGCAAAACCGAACCGGAAGTGTGAGCAACCAATGCTGTTTTTTTTTCGATTTTTTTTGAAATTTCGTTAATGGAAGAATCACTTACGGAAATGATATACAAATCTGCATCTGCAAGATTACCGGTAGAATAGGGAATGTGAAGTTCTTCTGAAATGGCTTTCAGATCGGCTTCATTTCTCCCGAAAATCTGCTTCACGGGAATTTGGTTTTCCGTAAAAGCTCTGGCAAGATGGGAAGCTACATTTCCCGAACCGAGAATCACAATGTTCATCCAACAAAAATAAGGAAAATAAAAATTTGGATTAAAAATTGTTTTTCTTTTTAACTTTTAATTAAATTTACCATCCAACCCACGAAAGCATCTATGAAGAGCAAGGAATCGGAAATTATTGAATTGATGCAAAATGAACGAACCCGAGAAAAAGGACTTCGTTTGTTAATGGATGCTTATCAGAGCAGGTTGTATTGGCATATCCGGAGAATGATTGTAGATCACGATTTGGCTCAGGATATTCTGCAGGAAACATTTATTAAAGTCTATCAGAACTTTCATCAGTTCAAGCAGAACAGTTTGCTTTATACGTGGCTGTACAGGATTGCTACCAACGAATCGCTGCAACAGCTGAATAAAATGAAAAAAATGCAGAAAACCGATGAAGATGCGGAATATTATCTGCAAAATCTGGTTGCCGATAATGTAGAAAATGATGCAGATGAAATCCAAATTCTGTTGCAAAAGGCGATCCAAAGCTTGCCAGAAAAACAGAAGCTTGTTTTCACGATGAGGTATTATGATGAGTTGCCTTATGAAGAGCTGAGCAAAATTCTGGAGATGTCTGTAGGCACATTGAAAACCAATTATCATTATGCCAGACAAAAGATTGAAGATTATATAAAAGAAAATTACGAAGCCTAATTTTTTCAGAATATGAAAAATTTTGACATAGAAAAACTGGAACGCAAAAACATCTACAAAACTCCCGAAAACTTCTTCGGAGAAGTTCAGGAGAATGTTTTGAACGAAATTAGTTCCAACCGGAAGACGGAAAGAAAATCTGCGAAGATCTTGTATCTGAGCAGAAATTATGCAGTTGCAGCAAGTTTGGTTCTGCTGTTCGGGGCTGCAGCATTTTGGCAGATAAACAACCAGAATTTTATCAACACCAACACTTCGGATTCACTAAAAACCGCAGTAATTATTACTGAAAATCTGCCGGAAAAACAAAAACCCCAAGCTTATCAGACCTTGAAAAACGATATTGAAGAAGCGAAAACAGAAACTACGGAAAACACAGTAAAATATGCAGAATCAAAACCACAGAAAACTCTTGAGAAAGAAATAGAAACAGTCACTCCAAAGACAAAAAAAGAAATAATCCCATCCACTACGGAAGCGCAGTTTGAACAGATTATGAAAGAACTTCCGAATACCGAAATAGCGGATATCGGAAAAGGAGCAGAGCAGGATGTCTACCTGGATCTGTATTATTAATAAAAATTACAAGATGAAAATTATGAAAGCAAAAATCATATTTATTTTAATGTTCACTTTTGGATTGGGAAATATTTCTGCGCAGCAGTTTAATCTCGTTCCTGTTCAAAAAAAAGAAAAGAAGGAGTATGATTGGAAAAATATGAGTTCTGAACAGCGAAAGAAGATTATCAACGAAATGGCTCCGGAAGAAAGAGCTGCGCTGTTGCGGGAGTTCCGGGAAAAAATGATTCTTGCAGAAATGAATATTTCTCCGGAAAAACAAGAAGAATTTAAAGCACTGTATTCCGAATATCTAGATAAGCAGGGAGAAATCAAGAAAAAATTCAAAAATATTCCGGATTACGAATCGCTAAGCGAGGAAGAAGCAAAAAAACAATTGGCAGAAAGCTTTAATGTAGGACAGCAACTGCTGAATAACCGAAAAGAATATTCCGAAAAATTTATGAAAATCATTCCGCCACAAAAAGTGTTGAAACTTTATGACACCGAAGGAATGATCCGCCACAAAATGATGGATATGAAAAACGATGGCGAAAAACCAAAGAAAAAAAGATAACCTTAATAGTTAGTTTTTTTATGTTGAACGAGCTTTGCAATATTTCTGCAAAGCTCGTTTGATTTTATAATATTCAGAAGAATTTTAAATTACCCAAACAGATTGATGATTCATTCAAAAGAATTCAACGAAAAAAACTAAATTTGCAGACTATCAAAAATATACATGAAAAACATACGCAATTTTTGCATTATCGCCCATATTGATCACGGAAAATCCACTTTGGCAGATCGGCTTTTGGAGTACACCAACACTGTTTCGCAAAGAGAACTGCAAGCGCAGACACTCGATGATATGGATCTGGAGAAAGAACGGGGGATTACCATTAAATCTCACGCTATTCAGATGGATTACGAATACAAAGGCGAAAAATATATCCTCAACCTCATTGATACACCGGGACACGTAGATTTTTCCTATGAAGTCTCCCGTTCTATTGCGGCTTGTGAAGGCGCACTTCTGATAGTAGATGCGGCACAAAGTATTCAGGCACAGACTATTAGCAACTTGTATCTTGCTTTAGAAAACGATCTTGAAATTATTCCTATTCTGAATAAAATTGATCTGCCTTCTGCAAATCCGGAAGAAGTTACCGATGAAATTATGAATCTTCTCGGTTGTGACTACGATGATGTTTTGCGTGTTTCCGGAAAAACAGGAGAAGGCGTTCATCATCTTTTGGAACAGATTGTAGAAAGAATTCCGGCTCCGGTTGGAGATCCAAAAGCGCCGCTTCAAGCCCTGATTTTCGATTCCGTTTATAATCCTTTCCGTGGGATTGAAGCCTATTTCAAAGTGGTGAACGGAAGCATTTCCAAAAACGAAAAAATTAAATTCTTTGCAACAGGAAAAGAATACGGAGCAGATGAAGTGGGAACTTTAAAGTTAAAACAGCTTCCCAAAAAAACCGTGGAATGCGGAGATGTAGGATATCTGGTTTCCGGAATTAAAGATGCTAGAGAAGTAAAAGTAGGAGATACCATCACTTCCGTTGAAAACCCTGCAAAAAATGCAATCGAAGGTTTTGAGGAAGTAAAACCGATGGTTTTTGCCGGAATTTATCCGATTGATTCCGAAGATTTTGAAGAGCTGAGATTCTCTCTGGAAAAACTTCGTTTGAACGATGCTTCCCTGGTTTTTGAGCCGGAAAGTTCTGCAGCTTTGGGATTTGGATTTCGGTGCGGGTTTTTAGGAATGCTCCATATGGAAATCGTGCAGGAAAGATTGGATAGAGAGTTTAATATGAACGTAATTACCACTGTTCCGAATGTTTCGTATTACGGTTATACTAAAAAAGAACCCGAAGTTGCGATTCTTATTAACAATCCGTCAGAAATGATGGATCCAACAACAATGGATCGGGTAGAAGAACCCTTTATAAAAGCTTCTATTATTACAAAATCTGATTTCGTTGGAGCGGTGATGACACTTTGTATCGAAAAACGCGGAGAAATCGTGAACCAAAGTTATTTAACATCTGACCGAGTTGAGTTGATTTTCAACATGCCTTTGGCAGAAGTGGTTTTTGATTTTTATGATCGTTTAAAATCTATTTCAAAAGGATATGCTTCTTTTGATTATCATCCGATTGGTTTCCGTGCTTCCAAACTGGTGAAAATGGATATCCTGATTAATGGTGATATGGTGGATGCGCTTTCCTCGCTTATTCATCAGGATAACGCCTACGGAATTGGGAAAAAAATGTGTGAAAAACTTCGTGAACTTATCCCAAGACAGCAGTTTGATATTGCAGTGCAGGCAGCTTTAGGAACAAAAGTAATTGCGAGGGAAACCATCAAAGCATTACGAAAAGACGTTACTGCAAAATGCTACGGAGGCGATATCTCTAGAAAGCGTAAACTTTTGGAAAAGCAGAAAGAAGGAAAGAAAAAAATGAAACAGATTGGTCGGGTAGAAGTTCCGCAATCCGCATTTATGGCGGTTCTGAAACTGAATGATTAGTTCCAAAAACAAAGATCAATAAAAATCTCCGCAAATTTTTTGCGGAGATTTTTTATAAAAAGTAAAATATTTTGCTTATATCGGGATAAAAATCAATGCGGCAACAGCAACAATCGCAATTCCCACAGAAGCAATCCAGTTAAACTGTTTTACTTCGCGGATATCATTTTTATTAATTGTGATATCTTCTCCCTGATTGTTTTTTCCGTAGATATTGTCATCATCAATTTTCAGAACTTTCAGCTTTGTAACTTTTGCATCTGTAGTTTGAACGGAATATTTATGATAAAGCTCCAATGTGTTATTCTGTAAAGGTTTTTGCTGGTCCACGACTCGTGTTTGGCAGGAAACAAAAGAAATAAGAACCATCAACAGGAGAATATACTTTTTCATTATAATTTTTTTCAAATATAATTATTTTATTGAATTCTGGGATTACAAAATTTCATAAAGCTTTTAAAACAAACTGTTCTATGGTTATCTTCCAAACTGGTCATATTTGTCTTCCGCATATTTGATGAAGCGGTTCAGCAGATCCACGTTTTGTTTTTCTACTTTTGTCAGATCATTATCCACATTGCCTGAAACCGGCACATACCAATCGGTCTGCTCGAAAAAATAACGGTAAGTTTCTTTTTTGAATGAATATCCGTGTCTTGCAAAAACAGCGTTTTTTATAATTTCCAAATCCAGCTTACGAAGGTTTTTGATGTCTTTTTCCGAAAGTTGCTGTTTGGATGCATTAATCTTAAAAACAGCATCCGAAGCGAAGCGCTGCTTTTCCGAGGTATAGTTTTCTGTTTTTCCAGTTTCTTCATCTGTATATTTTTCCTTGAATTCTTTAGGATTCCACCAATCCACCAAATCGGAGTTTTCGTCCAGCATAAAATTAGGATTATACACAAAACTTTTCTTGATGAGTTTCAGCTGCTTATCGGGAAATTTCACGGCGGATTTTGTATAGGCGTTCCATTTTCCGGTAAGGCTGTCTCCTTTTATTTTCACTTCAAACCGTCCATCGGTTTTATCGTTTCCGGGTTCGTCCAGCACAAAAGAATTTTCACTTTCGTTCAGAATTCCACGAAACGGGCGCTGGTTTCCGTTTACAATACTGTGTCCGTAAACACTGTCTTTTGTAATCCGGTTGATTTTCAGGGAGATTCTTTTTTCTTCAAAATCGTCCCATTCACCGTTTTCGTCATTCACTTTTTTCGTCCCGGAAAAAGTTCCGTTGTAGATTCCGTACATTTCTTTATGAATTTCCGGAACTAACGAATCTTTTTTTACTACAAGGGAATCCGTTTTTTTGGTGGTTTCTGTATTCTGTTTTTTACAGGAGAAAGCGAGTAAGGAAAATCCCGAAACGAGGATAAGGTTTAAAGTTTTCATTGGGTTATATTATTTTTTTGGAAATTAAAAATTCAATTAATAAAATATTTGGAATCCAGCCCAGCCACGCAATAATTTGATATACATCCATTGGATTTGGATGAAAAAGATATACCAAAACCACTTTCCAAATCCTCAATGTCAAAGCAGAAAGCGTTAACGCATAACTTCGCCACATCCATTGTTGATGCAGTTTATATTTTTTTTCCCGAATCAGCTTGTACGCTTTAAAGGTTGTAAACCACCATAAGCCTCCTAAAATTGTGAAAGAGATTTTTGAAAACAAACCGCCATTTGCGAAAATTCCCATATAAATTCCTGACGGAGCGGTAATTAAAAGCAAAGTAACGATGTAGATTTTCCCACAGATTTTATGAAAACTTTTGATTCCGAAATTTTTTCTCAGCACAGCAAAAAACCCGGAAACCAGCACAAACATTCCGGAGTAGACGTGGGCATAAAAAAAATAAAGATATTCCGGTCTTGCATGAACTTCGGTTTGCTTGATCATCAAAAAACTTGCATCAGCTTTTGCGGGAAGATATTCCAAAGTGATTTGCAGCATCAGCCAGGAAAAATAGCTGAAAGCAAAAATGAGAAAGATTTTTGTTCCTTTCTGAATGATGAAATCCGGAATTGTCATCGGTTTTTTTATTGAAACTAAGATACAATTTTTACAGTTTGGTTGATAAAATTACAGCACCTATTTTTATGATCTTCCAAAGCACCGAAAATCAAAAAATCATTATATTTGTCGATATGGCAACCAAAGCGCTTTTCAATACCGTGGTCAACTGGTTTATCCGACAAAGGATGGATCAGATTCAGAACTTTATGAATCACCCCTTTGAAACCCAGAAAGGAATTCTTTTTTCCCAGCTTTTTCATGCCGAAGAAACCGAATACGGAAAAAAAAACGGCTTCAGTTCAATCGCAACTTACGAAGATTTTCGCAACAAAGTTCCAATAGTAAATTATGAAGACTTTGAACCTTATATTGAAAGAACCCGAAAAGGTGAAAAAGATATTATCTGGCCGGGATTAATTAAAAATTTCGCAAAATCGTCCGGAACCACCAATGCCAAAAGCAAATACATTCCTATTACCCAGGAAAGCCTGGAGTTTTGCCATCTGAAAGCAGGAAAAGATATGCTGGCAATATATGCCAACAATCATCCGGAAAACCAGCTGTTTTCCAATAAAAACCTTCGACTTGGCGGAAGCTCCGAACTTTATGAAAACTTCAATACCAAATTCGGGGATCTTTCCGCAATTCTTATTGATAATCTTCCTTTTTGGGTGGAAATTACCACCACTCCAAGCAAAAAAGTTTCCCTGATGTCAGAATGGGAAAGCAAACTGAAAGCCATTGTTTCTGAAGTGAAAAACGAAGACGTGGGAAGTTTAATCGGTGTTCCGAGCTGGATGATGGTGTTGCTGCAGAAAGTTCTAAAAGAAACCGGAAAATCCAGCATTTCCGAATTATGGCCCAATCTTGAGGTGTTCTTTCACGGCGGAATCAGTTTTAAACCATACCGGGAACAATACCGCGAATTGGTAGGAAAAGAGATCAGCTATTATGAAATTTACAACGCTTCCGAAGGATTTTTCGGAATCCAGGATCAACCAGGAAGTGACGAAATGCTTTTGATGCTGGATTATGGCATTTTTTACGAATTTATCCCGATGGATAAATTCGATCGGAACAATCTTCAGGCAATTCCGCTGGAAGAAGTGGAAATCGGGAAAAATTACGCAATTGTTATTACCACAAATGGTGGACTTTGGCGCTATCTTATCGGTGATACCGTGAAATTTACTTCACTGAAGCCGTTCAGAATAAAAATTTCCGGAAGAACAAAACATTATATCAATGTTTTTGGGGAAGAACTGATGATCGACAACGTGGAAACTGCGCTCGAAAAAGCCTGTATGAATACGAATTCTTCCGTTTCCGAATATACAGGAGCTCCTGTTTTTATGAAAAACGGAGAAAGCGGCGCTCACGAATGGATTATCGAATTTTCTAAAGAACCCGAAAATTTCGAGGATTTTACCAGCCTGTTTGATGAGCATCTGAAAGCCATCAACTCCGACTATGAAGCGAAGCGTTATAATAATATGACTCTGAGAAAGCCGATTATTCATATTGCAAAACCCAATCTTTTCTATTCCTGGATGGAACAGCGCGGAAAATTAGGCGGACAGAACAAAGTTCCGAGACTTTCCAATTCCCGCGAATATATTGATCCGCTTTTGGTAATGAATCAGTAATTTCTCTCTTTTTTACTGTTAATTTTTTATAAAAAAAGTTAAAGTTACAGCATTATAAAACATTGATAATTATGTTTTTATAATTTTGCATCACCAAATTACACAACTTTGCATTTATGAAAAATTTATTAATGGCTTTATCGGCGGTATTTGTAATTACGACTTCGTTTTACGCTTTCCCGGATAAAGCAATTGAAACCCGGAAAACCGAAAAAGATACACTTGGTTTTGCAGCAACGCCTTTGGATTTGGAAAAAACAAAAAATATTTCCGCTTCGGATCTTCTTTATTCCACCATTGATTTTAATGGTAATAGTTTAGATAAAAATGTTTTTCAAAAAGCATTTCAGGGATTTGAAAACCTAAAAAAATCCGGGAAACTGGATCCAGACTGCCACTTGCTCACGGTTTGCGATTTTTCGAAATCATCCAATACCAAAAGACTTTGGGTAATTGATACAAACGAAAAGAAGATTCTTTTCAACTCTCTTGTTGCGCACGGAATGGGAACAGGAGAAGAATATGCCGAAAAATTTTCCAACAACGAAAGTTCACACCAAAGCAGCCTTGGATTTTATATTACAGAATCTACTTATGACGGCAACAATGGTTATTCATTGAAATTAACAGGGATGGATAAAGGCTTTAACGACAATGCTTTGCAAAGAGCAATTGTAATGCACGGCGCAGATTATGTGAATGATGATTTTGCGAAACAGCACAAAAGAATCGGAAGAAGCTGGGGTTGTCCCGCAGTTCCGAGAAGCCTTGCAGAACCAATTATCAACACCATTAAAGAGAAAAATGTTTTATTCATCTATTATCCCGATGAAGAATATCTGAGTTCTTCGGAATGGTTGAAATAAAGATAAAAAAAGGATTATCGAAAAGATAATCCTTTTTTATTTAAACGAGTTTTGCACTTACCAAAACTACTTCGAAGCTGAAAGCTTTGCTTACGGGACAGTCGGTTTCTGCTATTTTAGCGAATTTTAAAAATTCTTCTTCCGAAATATTGGGAATTTTTGCAGTGACCGACAATTCTGATTTTGCTATTTTACCGGCACTTGTATCCAGAGAAACGGACGCTTCGGTTTTTATTTCTTCGGGTTCATACCCGGCTTGCGAAAGTTCTGCATCCAGCTTCATTGTATAGCATCCGGAATGTGCCGCCGCCAAAAGTTCTTCAGGATTGGTTCCTGTTCCTTCTTCGAAGCGGCTTTTGAAAGAATATTGGGTTTTATCCAAAACTCCACTTTGCGTGCTAAGATTTCCGGAGCCGGTTTTTATTGTGCCATTCCATATGGCTGTAGCTGTTCTTTTCATATCTTTTGAATTTATCCAAAAATACTGATTTCAACCTAAAAAGGCTTACAGGATTTCGAGAAAAACTTAAAAAATCAAATCCAGACCGAGATATATATTCCCCGACATAATAGGAGCGTAAATCATTCCGCCGTCAAAATAATTTCCGAAAGGATTCTGCGCATCAATAATCGGATTTTCCTGTTTTGTTGAGGTGATATTGTCCATTCCTGCATATGCGCGGATTTTATCATTGAAGTTTTTAGAAATCTGAGCATTCAGCGTGGTGTAAGAATCAGAATATTGTGGCAGCCGGAATTCCGCAGGATTTTCCGAAGTGTTTGGAAGCCTTTGATTCCCAACCCAATTTAAAGTGGTATCAAAACTCCAGAATCCGCCTTTTTCATTTTTATTGGTAGAGTAGGCAATATTGGCAAAACCTCTGTGTTTTGCCATAAACGGAACTTTTTTGAAGCCATCCAAATATTGTGTATTCACATCATAATATTTGTAGGTCAAACGAAATTCCAGATTTTTTGTCGGCTCAAAATCCCACTGTGTCTGAAAAGAGTTGGCGTAGGATTTTCCATCCAGATTATAAAACAATAATTGGTGGGCAGAATGATCCAAATCCACCTCCACCTGATTTTGGAAATCGGTGCGGAAAAAATCGGCAACTACCGAAGATTTTCTTCCAAAAAGTTTGAACTCCTGCTGAAGACTCGCGCCGTAATTCCATGCGATTTCAGGTTTTAAGCCATAAATGTTTCCTCCGTTTCCAATAATTTTTATCTGCCGGTTGGATGCAAAATACTGTTGATTTTCAGCAAAGATATTTGCCGTTCTGAAACCTCTTCCTGCCGATAAACGCAAAATGGTTTTCGGGGTGAAATCATATTTGAAGTTTAAGCGTGGCGTAAATTGCGTGCCTGCAAGATTGTGAAAATCTACTCTTGCTCCCGCAACCAAAGTGTATTTTGTTCCGGTCATCGTATATTCTGCAAAAATACCGGGAACTGTTTCGTTCCGCTGAAACATCTGTGTCAAATAATCTTCATCGAAGGCATCGTATAAAAAGCTGGCACCCACCTTATATTTATAGTTTGTATTCCCTAAGATGTCTTCGTAGATTAAATTGGAATAGAATGTATTCTGGTTTCCGTCGTATTTTCTCAATCCAAAAAACGAATTTTGCTGATGATAGGTATATTGGTTCATCCAGCCGATGCTTCGGTAAGGTTTTCCTTTAAAAACATATCCTGTCTTGTTCCAGACTTGGATTCTTCCGATGTCAATTCCCACTCCGTAAGCCGATTGCTCGCTTTGAGCGAGATTTTTATCAAAATCCAACTGTCCGGCATTTCGGGTATCTTTTAAAACATTAATTCCGAAATGCGAACCCCAACCTGAATGATCCAAATCATTGTAATTCAGTAAATAAGCTGCATTTATCTGGTTTCCTGTAGGCTGATCCATAAATCCGTCGTCATTATCGTCTGTTTTAGAAAAAGTTCCGTTTCCGTGAATGAGAATACTTTGATTCCAGTGATCACCCAAAGCTGAAACATTCGTAATATTAATCTCTGTTCTTGCGTTGTTGCCAGCGAAAAGATTAAGGGTGGTTTCGTTCTTATCCTGATATTTCAGAAGTTCGGTGTTAATCTGTCCGGTAATGCTTTCATATCCGTTGGTAACAGTGCTTCCGCCTTTTGTAAGCTGGATTCCGCCAATCCATTTTCCTGGGATAAAATTCAATCCGTAAGCGGAAGCCAATCCGCGGATTTCCGGAAGAAGCTCTTTGGTTAGGGAAGTATATTTTTGGTCTAATCCCAACATTTTCAGTTGTTTTGTTCCGGTTACAGCATTGCTGTAAGAAACATCCACTGTTGCATTGGTTTCAAAACTTTCAGACAAATTGCAACACGCTGCTTTTAGTAATTCTTTAGAATTAATATTGAAGGTAAGTCCCGCTTCCTTTTTGCTTAAAGCGGTTGGATCGGCAGATTTTATCAAATTGATATTTTGGATTTCTGCGGTTTTTTCGTGATTGTGGTTGTCATGATTTTCTGAACTGGAAGTGCTTTCATCAGCAGGAATAATAACATTCGGAACAGCAGCGTGTCCGTTTTCCAGTTTTATTTTTTCATCCTTTTTCGGGAAATCGCTTTTCCGGTCGTAATAGCAGCAAGGCGGAAGTTTTTTGTAAACACCGTCCGGAGCTTTGTATTTTTCGTTATCGTGTCCGGATTCAGCTATTTTTTTCAGAATATCATCCGCAGAAACTTTTGCAGCATCAAAATCCAGTGTTACGGTTTGTGTTTCCGGATTCCAAAACGCAGATTTTGCACCTGCTTTTTTCGCTGTAGTTTCTATTCTTTCTTTGCATTCGCCGCAGTTTCCTTTCACGTGAAATTCGGAATGCGGAGCTTCATTTTTCACCGGTGCTTTTTCGGAAATTTCTCTTTCATAATGGCAACATCCGGGAAGGTTTTCGTAGGTTTCGTCGGAAGCACGAAAACGCTCATTATCGTGTCCTGCATCTGCAATTTTTTTCAGGATTTTTTCCGCTGAAGTTTTTGCAGGGTCAAATTCGAGGGAAAGTTTTTGGGAATCAGCGTTCCAATCTGCGAAAGATGAGCCTGCATTTTTTGCAGCATTTTCAATACGTTCTTTGCACATTCCGCAATCTCCTTTTACAGAAACAGATTCTTTGCTTAGGTTTTGGGAAAGGGAAAACTGAAATATAAATAGGGTAAGTCCAAAAATAAATTTGGCAAGTAATAATTTCATTTTAAAAAATTTAGGTTAGTTCAATAGAAAAATGGCTTCATTTACATAAATGAAACTTTTTAATTTTGATTAACCTATTTTGGGAGGTTGCCAGATTTCTTTCAGATAGAAAGAAAAAACCGGACTTTTATAAATGAAATTTGTTTTTTTGCTGAGCTCTTTTCTCAGCTTGTGATGGATTTTTTGATTTTTCACAAAAGCAAAACTTACGCAGGAACTGCAGGTGTGACATCCTGAACAGCAATTGTCTTTGCAATGATTTTCTGCGTTTTGTTTTTGATTTTTACAGCAATCTTTCTTTTCAGATTTTGTTTTGCAACATTGTTCTGTTTCGGTGGTTTGCATCGCAAAAACTTGCTTCGGAACGATAAAAGTTCCGAGACACAAAATCATTAAAAAAACAGAAATAATGTTTTTCATCCGTGCAAAGGTAAGAATTTCTGGAAAAAAAGAAAAACGGTAGGAAAATAACCGCTTTTCAGTTTTTTATTTTAATTCTATCGGGTTCTTGTTGCTTTTAATTTCTTTCAGCATTCTGTCGCGCATTTCTTTCATTTTGCCTTGGTCGGGACCATTTCCGCCTCTTGATACGGGTGGAGCAGGAGCTCCGCCACGTCCGAATCTCATCCCTTGATTCATATAACTTTCCGGATCTTTTTGGAAAGCGAGATAGGTTTTCCGGAATTTATCTTTTGTGATGGTAATATCTTGTCCACGTTGCTGCAATTCCGGGAGTTCTTCCAGTTTTTTTACCTGCATAAGATCGAAAGTATAATCTTCTTTCTCATCCTGAATTTTTACAATAAGTCCCGGAAGTCCTGAAAATTTGTACGGTCCGTCCTGATAAGGCAAATCCATTGTGAACCACGCTGTCCACTTTCTTCCGGCATATTCGGTTTCTGCTTTTTGGGTTTTGTATTCTCCAATGGTTGTAGTTTCCGGAAAAATTTTCCAGAAAAAAGGTTCGTTTTCGGTATATGCGTATTGATCTCTTCCTATTCTGTCTTTAAAAACAATTTTCTGTTCGGCAGGAGTTTTCTCAACAATATAGTTAATATTGGAACGGAAATTTTCCATTTGGGACGAATCAAAAGTGTGGGTTTGTCGCATTCTGTTCATCAAAGAATCTCTTTTTACACGATTTTCAGCATAGAATAAAGATTTCTTTCCGTTGGTATCCAGATATGCTACTTCTGTTTTTTTGCTTTCGGCATTGGTGGAATCAGGCGTTGTGCTTACCTGATAAACAAATCGTGTATTTTGTGCCCAAACCATACAAGTGGAAAGGAAAAAAACAAGCGCAGACCATTTTCTCATATTTTGTATTATTTTAAAATTCAATATTTGTTTACAGGTAGATGAAAATATTGGAACAAAGTTAATTCAAAGAATGTTTTTTTGTGAAAAGTTTAACAAACTTTAAACATTCGCACAAAAATATTGATATCTATAAAACCTCACTACAAAAATAGACGGCATCAATTTGAGAATGCGGATTTTATATCGTATTTTTGCAGTCTAAAATCAGTCTAAATAAAAACAATGATAAAAGTAAGCGATCAGGCAAAATCAAAGGCAGCTCAGTTGATGACTGAAGAAGGCTTCAATCCTGAGACTGACTATATAAGAGTGGGCGTAAAATCGGGCGGTTGTAGCGGTTTGGAATATGTCCTGAAGTTTGACAACCAAAAAAATGACACCGACCAGATTTTTGAAGACAACGGCGTAAAAATTTTGGTTGATAAAAAATCTATTCTTTATCTCGCAGGAACAATATTAGAATATTCCGGCGGTTTGAACGGAAAAGGTTTCGTTTTTAATAATCCGAATGCTGCAAGAACTTGCGGTTGCGGAGAATCTTTTAGTCTATAGACACGAGATGTCAGATGTCAGATGTGAGACTTTTCCAGTCTTGAATCTGATGTCTGAAATCTGAAATCTTAAAAAATGAGCAAATACACCGAAGACGACCTGCGGGTCGATTTAGAAAATAAAAAATATGAGTTTGGCTGGGAAACCAACATCGATTACGAAGATTTCCCGACCGGACTGAATGAAGATATCGTCCGTGCCATTTCCGCCAAAAAAGAGGAACCGGAATGGATGACCGACTGGCGTTTGGAATCTTTCCGGATATGGCAAAAAATGACAGAACCCAATTGGGCAAATATCAAATACGAAAAACCTGATTTTCAGGCAATTCGTTATTACGCAGCACCAAAAGTAAAACCCGAACTGGAAAGCTTGGATGAAGTAGATCCTGAACTTTTGAAAACATTCGAAAAGTTGGGAATCAACATCGAAGAGCAAAAAAGACTTTCCGGAGTTGCCGTGGATATTGTAATGGATTCCGTTTCCGTAAAAACGACTTTTCAGGAAACTTTGGCGGAAAAAGGAATTATCTTTTGTTCGATTTCGGAAGCGATAAAAAACCACCCCGAGTTGGTAAAAAAATACATCGGAAAAGTAGTTCCGAGAGGCGATAATTTTTATGCAGCCCTCAATTCCGCCGTTTTTTCAGACGGAAGTTTCTGCTACATCCCGAAAGGCGTAAAATGCCCGATGGAATTGTCTACGTATTTCCGTATCAATCAATCCGGAACAGGACAATTTGAGCGTACTTTGGTAATCGCCGATGAAGGAAGCTATGTGTCTTATCTGGAAGGCTGCACCGCTCCGTCAAGAGACGAAAACCAGCTTCACGCCGCCGTTGTAGAGCTTATTGCTTTAGACAATGCCGAAATCAAATATTCTACCGTACAAAACTGGTATCCCGGAAATGAAGAAGGAAAAGGCGGTGTTTTCAATTTCGTAACGAAAAGAGGACTTTGCGAGAAAAATGCAAAAATATCGTGGACACAAGTAGAAACCGGTTCTGCCGTAACGTGGAAATATCCGAGCTGTATTCTGAAAGGCGATAATTCGGTGGGCGAATTTTATTCAATCGCTGTAACCAATATGCATCAATATGCAGATACGGGGACCAAAATGATTCACATCGGGAAAAACACGAAATCAACGATTATTTCCAAAGGTATTTCAGCTGGAAAATCCAATAATTCTTATCGTGGTCTGGTAAAAGTAATGCCGACTGCAAAAGGAGCGAGAAACTTTTCTCAGTGTGATTCTTTGTTGATGGGTAATGAATGTGGTGCACACACTTTCCCTTATATCGAAATCAAAGACCCGACGGCACAATTGGAACACGAAGCTACAACTTCAAAAATCGGGGAAGACCAGATTTTCTACTGCAACCAGAGAGGAATTGATACGGAAAGAGCTATTGCTTTGATTGTGAATGGTTTCAGCAAAGAAGTTCTTAATAAGTTACCAATGGAATTCGCCATTGAAGCTCAAAAATTGTTAGAAATTTCTTTAGAAGGTTCAGTTGGATAAAACAATGAGGTAATTTGGTAATGTGATAATTTGGCAATGAAGGAAAATGTTATTTTACAGAAGACTTTTGATTTTTCCCTACAGATTATCAAATATTGTGAATTACTTCACGAGCAAAAGAAGTAAGTTTGTCATTTCCAATCAACTGCTAAAATCAGGTACTTCAATTGGAGCGAATGTTAGAGAAGCACAGAACTCAGAAAGCAAAAATGATTTTATACACAAATTTAAAATCGCAGCGAAGGAAATAGAAGAAACCAATTATTGGTTACTGCTTTGTAAGCACTCTGAAAATTATCCTGACAGTGATTGCTTGTTGTTGGATTTAAAAGAGATAGAAAATATTATTAATAAAATAATTATAACATCAAAAATGAGATAAATGAAATGAGGTAATGTGAGAATAAGAAACTAGGATAATGAGATAATTTGGGAATGAAGTAATGAAAAAATGTACGCAACCACATTATCACATTATCACATTACCACATTACTTAGTTATCACATTACCTAATTACCACATTAGAAATTATGTTAAATATCAAAAACCTACACGCCAAAATAGAAGACGGCGCAGAAATTTTAAAAGGAATTAATCTCGAAATAAAACCTGGCGAAGTTCACGCCATAATGGGACCAAACGGAGCCGGAAAATCCACACTTTCCTCCGTAATTGCAGGAAAAGAAGATTACGAAGTAACGGATGGCGAAATCCTTTTCGATGGCGAAAATATCATCGAAGATGCTCCCGAAGAAAGGGCGCATAAAGGGATTTTTATGTCGTTCCAATATCCGGTGGAAATTCCTGGCGTTTCTGTAACCAATTTTATTAAAGCAGCGATGAATGAAAACCGCAAAGCCAACGGTTTGGAAGATATGCCGGCAAAAGAAATGCTTGCAGAAATCCGTGAAAAATCTGAACTTTTGGGCATTAAAAAAGATTTTCTTTCCCGCTCCCTGAACGAAGGATTTTCCGGTGGGGAAAAGAAACGGAACGAAATTTTCCAAATGATGATGCTGAACCCAAAATTGGCGATTCTTGACGAAACCGATTCCGGATTGGATATCGATGCTTTAAGAATCGTTGCAGACGGAGTGAACGCCTTTAAAAACGAAGGAAACGCCGTTCTTTTGATTACACATTACCAAAGATTATTAAATTATATCCAGCCAGATTTCGTACACGTTTTGGCGAACGGAAAAATCATCAAAACAGGAGATAAATCCCTCGCTCTTGAACTGGAAGAAAAAGGCTACGACTGGCTACTGCAATAGTTTAATGTTTAATGTTCAATGTTTCAAGTTATAGAAACCTTAGACCTTAGACTTTAAACCTTAAACTTTATTAAAAAATGGCATTATTAAATCAAATTATAAATAATCATTCAGACTTTTTAGAAAACCTTCAACACCGCTTTTTGAACGAAGAGAGAAAAACTGCTCTTCAGAAATTTGAAGCAAAAGGCTTTCCCACCAAAAAAGACGAGGAATATAAATACACCAATCTGAAGGAAATCACGGAGAAAGATTACAATTTTTTTCCGTCAGAAGAACATCATATTTCCAAAGAACAGTTGGACGAACTGCATTTGGGAGAAGAACATTTTGATTGGATTGTGTTCATCAATGGGAAACTTCACAAAGAATATTCTAACATTTCGATTGAAAATGCAGAATTTTTAACGTTGAACGAAGCTTTGAAGGATTCCGCTAAAAAAGAAACTTTCAATCAATATATCAATACGATTGCAAACAAAGATTTAGCTTTCACAAACTTGAATCTGGCTTATTTCAACGAAGGATTTTTCCTGAAAGTTCCTAAGAATATTGTTATCGAAAAACCGATTCACGTTTTTTATCTTTCTCAGAATCAGGAAAAAAATACATTTTATAACGCCAGAAATCTTCTGATTGTGGAAGCTGGCGCCAAAGTAGAAGTGATTGAAAGTCATCACAATTTTGATGAATCTTTCGTTTTCACAAACTCTGTAACGGAGATTTTCACTTATCAAAACGCAAAAGCAGATTGGCACAAATTGCAGAATGACAACGATACATCTTATCTTGTGGATCACACTTTTGCCAAGCAGGAAAGAGATTCTTTAACGACAGTAAACACGTTCTCTTTCGGTGGTAAACTGGTTCGTAACAATCTGGATTTCATTCACAACGGAGAAAATATCAATTCCTTTATGAACGGAATCACAATTATCGCGAAAGACCAATTGGTAGACCACCACACCGCTGTTCATCACAATACGCCAAACTGCGAATCTTACCAGAATTACAAAGGGATTTTCAAGGACAAATCGCACGGTGTTTTCAACGGAAAAGTTTTTGTAAATAAAATAGCCCAGAAAACCAACGCTTATCAGCAAAACAACAATATTTTATTAGACGAGGGAGCGACGATTGATACCAAACCTCAGCTGGAAATTTTTGCAGACGATGTGAAATGTTCGCACGGTTGCACCGTTGGCCAGCTGAACGAAGATGCTTTATTTTATCTTCGTGCAAGAGGAATTTCCAAAAAAGAAGCCCAGGCTTTATTATTGTACGCTTTTGCGAACGATGCAATGCAAAACATTGATATTGAGCCTTTAAAAGCGAAAATTGAAAAGCTTTTGGCAGAAAAACTGGAAGTGGAAATGGAATTTTAATTTCCATAATGACAATTTTCGAGGAGCGGTTTATTTTGCTCCGCCACTTCTCAGCTCTTTAATGTTCGTTATTTTTTCCTCAAAAAATTTGCTTTTTTCAGGATGTTTTTCTTTCAGTATTTCGTAGGCTTTTATCGCTTTCGAATAGAGTTTTTGTTCCGTATAAAGGTTGGCTAATGTTTCCGTCATTAGATGCGAAATGTCAGAAGATTTCTCTTTTACCACAAATGTGCTTTCTTCTTTCAGCGGTGAAATTTTGGGTTCAGTTTCGATGAATTTATCGATTGCCTGAGCCTTTGCTTCTTCAGGTTTTGCAGCCGTTTCTTCATTTTCAGGTTTTGCAGAACGGTCTATTTTCAGCCAGTTTTGCCAAGTATTGATGAACTGCGGAATATTACTTTCCGAGGTTTCCGTTTTTTCTATTTCAGCGGTTTTTGGCTTAATGGAATCGGAATCTGATAAAAACGAAACATTCAAAACAGGGATTTCCGGATCTGTTTTTTCCGTTTTTGAAACAGAATGTTTTTCATCAATATTTTCAGTTTTTTCATCAGAACTGACAGCATTTTCTTCCTTTTTGATGATTTTTTCTTCTTTTTTGTCCAAAACAGAATCTGGAAGATTGGCTCCGAAATTCATCGGTTTCCAGGAAATATTCTCTTCGGATTTCTTCGTTTCCGAAACTTCAGGTTGAGGTTTTTTCTCTTTATTTTCTGGCTCAGCTTTCGCTGTTTCCGGTTCCGCAAGTTGATAGTTTTCTGCAAAATCAATATGATGATTTTCAGGATCTTTTTCTTCTTCGGTTTGGGTTTTCGGTTTTTTATTGGCTTTCATTTTTGCTTCCACTTCGGCAAGAAGTTTTTTCATTTCTTCTTCGTGGCGGTTTGTTTCGGGTTTCGGGACTTCATAGTTTTCAGCCGAAACTTTTGGTTTCATCTGGATTCCCGGCAAAAAATCTTCGGTTCCGTGAAAGCTCAATTCTGCGGAATTTTCCACAAGTTTTTCTTCCTTTGAAATTTGATTTTCATCAATTATTTTTTCTTTAGTAAAGTTTTCTGCATCAGCTGCTTCCTGAAAATTTTCTGTGTTTTTGGTTTCCGGAATTTCATTTACAGTCATTTCCGGAATTTCGTGAAAGCTCACCTTATTTTCATCTTCGATATTGTGTTTTTCAGCATCAATTTTTTCTTGATGAATAATTTTTTCTTTCGAAAAACTTTCAGCATCGGAAGATTCTGTAAACATTTTATCATCAGCATTTTCTGGTTTGGATGTAACCAAAATTCCCGATTCCAAAGTCGCTTCGAGGTCAATTTTTTCTGAATGCTTTTCCAGGAAATTCTCTTCACCTTCGAAAAGAATCCGGTTGAGTTCACCGTTTACATAAACAGGTTTTATTGGTTCATATACCGGACTTTCAATGGTATTTTCGATATTAAATTTTGAAATTTTCTTTGTTTCCGCTTTTTCTGTTTCCGCTTTTTCCACTGCAATTTCATTAACCTGATTTGCGACCTGCTTTTCCTCGGTTTTATTTTTATTGATAAACTGATAAAGAATTTTTTTATCGGTGGTATAAGCGGCGGTTTTAGAAAGCAGCGCCGGATAATTTTCCGTACGAAACTGATGAACGCCATACAAATACAAGGCTTTGATATTCTGTATATAAGGGTATTTTCTGATCGTTGCTTCCAGAACGGAAAGGTCGTTTTCAGAAAAATTTTCGGGGGTTTTTAAAAGTTCTAAAATTCGGGAATCTATCATTTTACCAATTGGCTACAATGTCGTTAAATATTTTGTTGATAATCCTTTCGTTCACTATTTTCACCTGTGTTGCTTCAATCTCGCTGATATCCATATCGCTGCTGAAAACTGCTTCATCGGAATAGGTTCTGTCGAAACTTGCTTCCGGATATTTGTTGTTTTCATAATGTACTTTTACGGTTATCGTGAGCTTGTTTTGCGCAGCCTGAATGGTGGTGTTATTCGTAGAAACACCACTGGAAATAGTTGTCGGAGAAATAATATAATCCGTAATTTCACCTTCAATCAGCATATCCGGATTTTCTTTTGTTCCTTTCAGAGTTGTCCGGAGAAAACGGTTTTGGATATCTGTAGAAAACTGCTGTGCAAGATTGGGATTATAGGCGGTATTGTTTGCAAAATCATTGATTTGCACCGTTTCTTCACCGTGTGTTAAAGATGCTCCCGTGAAATTGTAACAGCTTGTGAGGATAAAGAGAAAAGAAAAAAGAAAAAGGACAAACGAGGTTTGCTTTTCAAAAATCTTCAAAAACTTTCCACAAATCAGCTTTGTTCTTTGTTCTTTCATCTTTATTCTAAATTTAATCTTCAAGATTATATTGTTTTATTTTTCTGTAAAGTGTCCGTTGCGAAATTCCCAGTTCATCGGCAGCTTTGTTTCTTCTTCCTTTATGTTTTTCCAATGCTTTGATTATCAAATCTTTTTCATTGTTCTGAAGCGAAAGAGATTCCGGTCTTGCTTCTTCCAGTTCAATATCTTCAATATTATCGTAATCATCTGCAGGATTGGTGATAATTGTTGGATTCTGAACTTTTGGTTTCTCAAAATACAATAGCGAATTAGGATTGCTTATTTGCTGGTTTTCAGGAGTATAAATTTTATTAATCAGATTTTTTTCCTGATTGCTCAAATCTCCGTTTCCACGGTTTTTTATCAGTTCCGAAGTTAAGGATTTTAAATCATTAATGTCATTCCGCATATCGAAAAGGATTTTGTACATAATTTCCCTTTCGGAACCGAAATCACTCCCTGAATTTCCGCCTTGAGATTTCTGAACAACTGCCGGAAGATTAGCGTTCATCGGAATATATTCTGAAAGTTTTACAGAATT
>Ga0182744_1000022_pt1 | contig 207379 bp, 163 predicted proteins | sample eDN3rd30CKraftMG_FD_128525 | JGI IMG/M metagenome (GOLD analysis project Ga0182744, IMG submission 128525) | Enriched Miracle-Growth compost microbial communities from Emeryville, California, USA - eDNA 3rd pass 30_C Kraft MG (version 2) (version 2) ... | reverse complement strand
GGCTGAGCGCAGCTCCGGCAAGCCGCCCAGGCAAAAGAAAGCCGTGCTGTCTGAAACCGTAGCAATAAGGGTGGAAGAGAAAGCGCCGCCATGCAGGACACTCACCGGCCAGGAAAAAGAAGTGGCGCCTGCCGGCATCACAAAAGAAGCAGGCAGGGCTGCGTAATCTGTGCCTGCAACAGCAGAACCGGCGTAAGAAACGTAGTAAGTGGTAGGTACAGGTTGCGGGGAAGGGGTATGAAAAGTAAAGGTGGCAGGTGCGCAGCCGGCAACGGCAATAGCAGTGTCTGTGGTACTACCTGTTGTATGCAGGCCGGCAGCGCCTAAAGCAGTTAACTGGCTCGTAGGCGCAGAAAATGAACCCGCTTTGATGAACACGCCGGAATCAAAGGAGCTTGCACCAAAATCTGCAACCACCAGCTTCATGTGATAAGTATCGCAGGCGTTAACGGCTGCTTTTGCAGTAAGCACGGTACTGAAGCCGCCGTAAGTAATTGTTTCTCCCATGTAATTATCTACATAATACTCCGGGAAGTAAGGAAAAGGACCGGTAGAATAACAGGAAACCGAGTCCTCCGGGCCGGTGACATCGGGGTAATATGCATGAATAGCTACCGGGTCCTGAATGGTAGCCACGCAAATGGGGTAATTGGTTCCTGGTACAGTAGCTATGTTTTTCTTCCCTGTTATTCCAGGCCCTGAAAGAAAGGTGGCGAAGGCATCATAACTACTACATGGCCCAGCCATATAATCTGTGCTTCCAAAAACATAATCAAAACTAATGGAATCACTTGCAGCAATAAAATTAAACTCCAGCTTGCAGGCGTCCAAATTTGTTCCCACTGCTCCAAAACTATTTAAAAAAGTATCCAAATCATAATCATAGAAAAAAGTATCGGACACATAGAGGAACGTCTTGCTAGGGCCCACACTTCCTGCTCCCAAAGAACAAAGGCTGAACCATCCATGCCCGTTAGCACCCATGCTGTCGGGAATAGGAATACTGTCTGCTGAACCAAATGAACATCCCCAAGTACCAGATGGGAAATAATAAGGTCCTCCCGGGGCAGTTGCTGCTCTGCCATTTGTAAGGATAATGCCACTGTCTAAACCAAGGTTACTCTCAATCACCTGAAACTTTCCTTTTGAAAAGGAAGGGCAATTATATGTAACATTAAAAATCTTTACTCCACCGCCGGTTATATAATTTGCAAGTTCTGTCGCAGAAATATCAGAAGTAATATTTACCTGGGCATTAATAGAAGAAGCACAACCCAACAAAAGGAAGCTGCAAATGGCATATACGAAACGTTTCATCACAAAGAATATTTAATTTGTATAAATAAAGGCTGCTCCCAATTAGGGAACAGCCTGCTATATTTTACTCCTTAGTAAGTTTAATGAAAGTAGCCTTACCGGAATGGTCGGTTACGTGAAGCATGTAAAATCCGGACGGAAGGGCATGGATATCAATGGTTTCGTCGCTTTGGCTGGTTTTACCGCTTAGCACGACCTGGCCCATTGCATTTTGAATCACAAATTCACTCTGAGGGCTTGCACTTAACCGGATAAAATCTGAAGCAGGCACTGGGTAGGCAGCAGGCTGTGTCATTGCTGCAAGATTTGCCATAGCTTCTGGTTCAGGTACAGGTTTGAACGCTATACTGGGACAATTGTTTGTAGTAGGCAGTAAAGTAATTCGTGAAATCGCAGGACTGGGTAATGAATTAACGGTGCTAGCTGTATAAAAAAGATGGTAATTAGGCAATGCAGGCCCTTCGTAAAGAGTAGCAAATGGGGGACATCCTTCGGGTACAACTCCAACTTCTGTGGGGAAGTAATAGCAGTTATTATAAGGAGTACCAAATAGAGAAACCACATTGTTTATTATTCTGAATCCAAATACATAAGGCGAGAATGCATGCAATTCCCTTCCCAATAAAGTTTGTACATCTACGATACCCGCAGGATTCATAAAGTTGTTCAGCGGACTAAACGTCCTTGATGGTATATAGCTACCATAAAAGCCGCTTGAATTATGCGGAAACACATACGCTTCACCACCGATTACAGTCTGGCTGGGATAATGATACCTTAGAAAGAAAGGATGAGAGCCATTAATGCCACCATTTTCCGTAAATGTAGATTTATGCAGGTAGCCGGTTTCAATAAGGGTTTCAGGATCTTCGGGGTCAAAGAAAACACGGGCGCCTACAATGGCAGGCCGGTCAATAGGCCCACCGCCTACACTGGGTATCGCATAAAAATCCAAAAGCCGCGTGGTTGTTAAGTCCAAAGCATAGCTGCCTGCAAGGACTATTTCTCCCACAATCAGATAAGGCCTGGCTTGTCCTAAAGAACAGCAGGGGCCCTGTAGCTGAATGCCGGAACCAAGCAGGTGTACCCGGCGCGTATTAGGGTCATAAAGCAAATCGTTGCCGCTGGCTACAAATACGGCATTGGCAGGGTCAGCACCGCAGGCTTCTTCATAGCTTGCTTCGTTTACGATAGTGATGTGTGCCCGCACCGGCGCGCCTACGGTAGCGGGCGGCGCATAGCCAAAACCGCCGGTAAGGATGCCGCCTGGCAATCCGTATGGACCACCAAGATTAAAATGCTGAATGGCCTGCCCTGTAAACACAAAACCTTCGCCGGGCACTTCAATAATTTTATTAACAAGCGTCCAGTTATGATTATCAGTAGGCACCGCACCGGTTTCTATGGTTCTGCTCCAAAGAATATTACCCGCATCATCTATTCTGAGAAAACAGCCCTGCCGCCTTGCCTGGGCTGTGGTAATGGGAGGAATGGCATCAAAAGGTACAGCATCGGTAATATTCTCGGTTACAAAACCGGCAATGATATAGCCCTTCTCAAACAAAGCGTTATCCTGGTAAACCGGCTTGATGTCCATAGGCACAGAGTGATTAGCACTGTAGGCAGCCTGCGGAAAGTACTCAGCACTTCCGGCCAGGGCATTTACCTGGAAATCGTAAATCTTTACCATCGTTACATTACCGGCTCCATCCAATTCTACCAGCCACATATTGTATGGGTCGCCCGGGCCGCAGCTTTCTGTAAAACCTACAACAGCATAGCGATCCTGAGCAGTAGTTGCGCCTCTTTTTAAAGTAATGGCAGTAGGTATCATGGGCTCGCAGGTAGCAGCCGTATAACGGTACTGAAGGGCGAGTGTGCCATCCTGATACACATACCGTACCACAAAGCCGGATGAAGTGTGGGATGCTACCACGGTTGCGATTGGTTAGTGCCGGTACCGCCGTTGTAGTTGGTAGCCACATACCTGAGTTCACTACCTGGTGCATCCTGATACCGCCAGGAATCCTGGGCAAAGCTTAAACGCGGAAGGCCCAGTAGCATCAAAGCAAGCACCCAGGCAAAAAAGCTGCGCGCTGCAGTAACAATTTTGGTCAGGTGTGCCGCCGGGGGAGTGGAAAAAAATGCGTACCTCATGACTTAAAATGTTTAAGGTGAGGCATGAAGGTAAAAGAAATTGTTGGCGAATATCCAAAACTAATTTACCAGAAGATTTTTTTAGGAATAAAAAGCTTAAAGCATCCATTCTTAACCGCAGCAAAAAGCCCGTCCTGCTGTCGCAAAACGGGCTTTTAAAGGTTTCTGTTTTTGTTGCTGAAGGTTAAAACCAATCCTTCAGCTTTTCAACGGAGAAAGGGCCATGCCCTGCCGTTACGCCACTGCTTGCTGTACCAGCGCCGCAGCTTCGCTCAGCTCAATGGCGCTTTGCACCTGCAGGCCGCTTTCTTCAATCAGCTTTTTGGCCTGCTCGGCATTGGTGCCCTGCAGCCGCACAATAATAGGGATGTGGATGTTGCCCAGGTTTTTATATGCCTCAATCACACCGGCAGCCACACGGTCGCAACGCACAATGCCGCCAAAGATGTTGATAAGAATGGCTTTTACGTTCGGGTCTTTCATGATGATGCGGAAACCGGCTTCCACGGTTTGCGCATTGGCGGTGCCGCCCACATCCAGGAAGTTGGCCGGCTCGCCGCCTGCCAGCTTAATCATGTCCATGGTAGCCATGGCCAGTCCGGCGCCGTTTACCATGCAGCCCACGTTGCCGTCCAGCTTCACGTAGTTCAGGTTGCTTTCGCTGGCTTCCACCTCGGTAGGGTCTTCCTCGCTTTTATCGCGCAGGGCTTCAATGTCTTTATGGCGGCCCAGGGCATTGTCGTCAATGTTCATCTTGCAATCCACGGCAATGATCTTGTCGTCGGCGCTTTTGAACAGGGGATTGATTTCCAGCATGGCGCAATCGAGGCCTACGTAGGCATTGTAGAGGTTGGTCACGAATTTCACCATGTTTTTCTGCGCTTCGCCGCTCAGGCCCAGGTTAAAGGCGATGTCGCGGGCCTGGAAAGGCTGCAGGGCAAAACCGGGTTTTACCCAGGTTTTAAAGATTTTTTCGGGCGTGTTGTGGGCCACTTCTTCAATGTCCATACCGCCTTCGGTGCTGTACATAATCACGTTTTCCTGGCGGGCGCGGTCCAGCAGGATGCTCAGGTAAAATTCCTTGCGCTCGCTGGGGCCGTCATAATACATATCCTGTGCTACCAGAATCTTGCTGACCTTTTTGCCGGCCTCGCCGGTCTGTATGGTTACCAGCGTATTGCCCAGGATGTTTTGGGCTACTTCTTTTGCCTGTTCGGCGCTTTTCACTACCTGTACGCCGTGTTGTTCCGGCGCTTCCTTCATGGTGCCCTTACCACGGCCGCCGGCATGGATTTGTGCTTTAATCACAGCGAAACGGGTACCTTTGGCGGTAGCCACTTCTTCATACGCTTTCCGGGCTTCTTCGGGCGTTTCCACGGCAATGCCTTCCTGGGTAGGCACGTTGTATTTCTTTAAAAGTTCCTTTGCCTGGTATTCGTGCAGGTTCATGTACTATGTGTGAGGTTGTTGGAATGAAACAAAAGGCGTTTTACGAAAGCAAAGCTTTCAGAAACGCTGCGCAAAGAACGGAAATTTATCCGGGATAATCAGAAAGAGCGCCCGCCGGCCACCAAAGCGCGGCGCATTGCAGCTTCGTAATCTTTATAAAAGTAAATGCCCGCCCGGGCAGGCGGGCATTTTTCAGGAAAAGGCTCAGGCAGGCCCGCCGGCAGGCGGCCGGTGGTGCGGCAGGCACTGGCTGCGGTTAAAAGCGATGGGTTCCGGGTGGCCGTATTGAGGCCCACCGGGTGCGCCGGCCGGGTGTAGCGGCGCCAGGCGCAATTGTTGCAGCCGTGGCTGCAGGCGCCAGGGCCGGATGAGGTTTACTTTATTCATGGGGGTGGATATTTCAGTAATTAACGTAAATGCCGGGCAGGTTTTATTTTTATTTCTTCTTTTGCCTCCCTCAAAGAAGCAAAAGTTCAAGGTTGTGTCTTTTTCGACTAAAATTTGCGCAGGTTGCTGCTAAACATAAAAGCTAAAACAAGATTCATGTTATGTAAGAAAGGCGAACGGACTTTCTATTGGTTTCAGGAAGCAGGCTGCAGCAGGCCGGCTGCTTCGGCAGGCACCCACCACAGGCGCACGTCGGGCTTTTGACCGGTAAGATTTATCCAGCCGCAAAGGCAGGCTTCCATGCCGCGCTTACACAGCAGGTCGGCCACAGCAAAGCACATTTCGGCAGCGTCAAAGCTTTCCTGCACCAGGCAAAGCTGCTCGCCTTTAAAGCCATGGCGGATGCTGATTTCGCCCAGCATGATGTTGGGCAGCGTATAAACAAACAAACCCGGGCTGGCAATTTGCTGCATGCTTTCCTGGTATTGCTTATCTACTTCCAGGCAACCGTTGGCAGTAGCCAGCACCACGGCTATTTTTTCTTTGTCGTGAGCCGTGTAAACGGCCTCTTCGCCATGGCCACACAGCAGTTCCGCGCCTACAAAAGCCCAGCGGCAAAGCGGATCCATTTTAAAGAACTTGGGATAATTCATTTCCGCCTGCCGGTACACGTCGGCGGCGCTAAAGGGCGGCGCCAGCAGCAGGCCCGGCCTCATCTTACTGCTAATGCGTTCTTCGCTAATCCGGATACTGCTGATCACTTGCTGCATGGCTTGGTTTTAAACCGAAAAATGCAAGCCCGGTGCCAGTGGGCGTTACGGGCTTGCAAAGCATTTTAAATAAAATAAATGGCAAAGGTCTTAACTGGAAGGCTGCATCGCCTCCAGGTACCGGGCCAGCGTGCGCACCACTTTTTGGTGATTGCGCACCACGGGGTTGTTTTCGTCCCACACATAACCGGCCAGCACCGAGCAGATTTGCGCCATGATGCCGGGGTCGGGGTTGGGGGCAAAGAAGATTTTAAAGAGGTCGCCGTCGTACCAGGCATTCACGAAGGTGCGGAACACATCAATGCCCTGCTGCATCATCTCGGTATAATCCTTTTCCCAGTCCACCGGTTCGCCTTTCAGCTGGCGGGCTACCAGTTGGGCGGCGCGTTCGGCCGAGGTCACGGCAAGCGTTACGCCGCTCGAGAAAACGGGGTCCAGGAATTCGGTTACGTTGCCGGTAAGCACAAAGCCTTTTCCGTAAAAAGTATCGGTAGTGCTGCTCCAGCCCTGCAGCACGCGCGGCTCGGGCCATGCCAGTTCCACGTCTTTAAAGCGGGTGGCCAGTTCCGGCTCGGCCGCCAGCAGGGCGCGGTATTGTGCTTCCGGCGTTTCCTGCTTAAAATCCTCGAAGAATTCCGGCTTGCCCACATAGCCTACCGAGGTATTGCCATTGGAGAAAGGAATCACCCAAATCCAGGTATCGGGGTTGTGTACGTAAATAGTGATGCGATCGGGCTCGGTGGCTTCGCTGCGGCGCGGGTCTTTCACATGGCAAAACACCGCTTTGCGGGTCATTTGCGTGGAAGGCTTGTTGAGGCCGAAGAGCGTAGGCAGCACGCGGCCATAGCCGGAGCCATCTATAATAAATCTGGCACGGATGGTCTGTTCGGTTCCATTCGTATTCTTAACGGTGGTTTCCGAGGTGCCGTCGTCGTGAATTACCACGTTGGTGACTTCGGTATTGTAATAAACCGGGATGCCGCGGCGCTCGCATTCATCGGCCAGCACTTTATCAAACTCGGCGCGGGGCACCTGCCAGGTCCAGTTCCAGCCGGGTGTAAACTGCCAGGAGAAGTCGAAGTCGCAAAGCTTATCGCCCCAGACAAATTTGGCGCCGTTTTTCTGCTGAAAGCCTTTTTCCTTAATGGCGCCAATCATGCCGGCGGCATCCAGCGCTTCCATACAGCGGGGCAGAAAGCTTTCGCCGATAACAAAGCGGGGAAACTGGGTTTTCTCAACAATGGCAACTTCGATACCCTGTTGTTGCAGCATGGCGGCTGCAATGGTGCCGCTGGGCCCTGCACCGATTACCAGGACATCCACCTGATTTTTCATTTTCCTTTTATTTTTATTTATTTTATACGCAAGATGCGCAGCGTGTAAATTTGATACAAACTGCCCAAACCCAAAAAAAAGATTTTTTAAAGCGTTGTTACTGCCTTGCGCAGGGTAAGCACCGTATGGCCCTGACCAATGTTTCGGTCTTCTTTTTCCACCTCAAAACCGGCACGGGTCAGCAGGCCTTTAAACACTTCACTGTCGTACATCTGGCTGTTGCCGTTGGCCATGGCAGTAAAGTAAAGCGAGGTCATCTGCAGGCTCATGGCAGCGGCTTCGTTTTGCTGGTGATCCCAGAAGGTTTCGTTGATGATCACCCGCCCCCCTTCGGGCAAAGCCTCGTAGCAGCGCTGCAGGATGGAAAGAATCTGATCGTCGGAGAAGCAGCTTAAAAACTGGCTCATCCAGATGATATCATAGCCGGCGGGCAGTGCCGCGGCGGGGTCCAGCAGGTTGATGGCAAAGGTCTTGAAACGCCCTTCATAGCCTGCGGCTTCCAGTTCCTGCCGGGCCACATTCAGCTGTATTTCCAGATCCACCAGGCCCATTTCCACGGCCGGATTGTATTGCAGACAGGCCTGCGTAAAGCGGCCGGTGTTGGCGCCAATGTCCATTATTTTCTTAGGCTGATGCGCAAATACCAGGGGCAGCGCTTCGGGGAAGGCGTTGTCTGAATAGAAGTGATCAAAGGCAAACCAACTGTCGCGGGCGGGTTGGGGCAGGATGCTGAGGCCTTCGTAAATGGTATTCCAGGGCCCCAGGTGACGCAGACCGGCAGGACGCCCTTCTTCGAGCGCAGTGGGCAGATCGGCAGCGCCTTCGTAGCACACATCGCGCACGAAATCGGTATTGATCCGCGTCATGGGATTGGTCTGAAAATAGTAGCCTGCTTTGGTGATAAAAAAACGATCTTCCTTACGGTACAGCAGGCCGGCGCCCAGGCCGGCTTCCAGCAATACCCGGGCGGCATAATGACTGAGGCCGCTTTCGGCAGCCACTTCTTCCACCCCAAGGCCCTCCTGCCGGTTGGCTTCCAGGTAGGCCAGGATGCCTTTGTCGCGGAGCATGATGGCGGTTTGAAACAAATAGGGCGCGAATGCCAGGAACTGGGCATAAGCGATGGATTCAAAGGCATTGCGCTTATCGCGGTCGAAAAGCTGACGGGTGCGCGTTTTGGCAGCAGTGGAAGGCATGGAAGAGAGATGAGAGATGAGGAGTTAGGAATTAGGGGTTAGGAATTAGGGATGAGCGCTACAGGCCAGTACTGAAAGGCAACGGGTAGTTATTGTTCCAGGGAATGGATGCTGCGGAACAGGCGGTTCCAGCGCAGGCCGCTTTTACCGTAGCTGAGCCATACAAACCAGGCCTTGCCTACGATGTGATCTTCGGGTACAAAGCCAAAATAACGGGAATCCAGCGAGTTGTCGCGGTTGTCGCCCATCATCCAGTAATAATTCATTTTAAAGGTGTAGGTATATTCCGGGTGGCCGTTGATGATGAACTGACCGTTCTTTTCTTCCAGCGTATTGTTTTCGTAGTTGACAATAATGCGCCGGTACAGGCTGATGTTTTCGGGCGTGAGGTTGACCGTAGTGCCTTTTTGGGGTATCACCAGCGGGCCGTAGTTATCGCGGTTCCATTTAAAATCCGTGGTATCATAGGGATAGGTCCACTCTGCCGGCTCGGGACTTTGAAAGCCCGCGGGGTAGGTCATGGGGCGCAAGGCGGCGCCGGGCAGGTTTTGCAGGGCGGCTACCTGGTTGTTGGGCAGGTTCAGGATGTACTGACGGCCGTTCTGGGCGCGTACTTCCACGCCGTGCTCGTTGATGAAATCCTCGCTCAGGGGTGTGGGTGTGGCAAATTCATACAGTTCTTTTACGTGCGGGAACTGCTCGGAAAGCTTGTCGTTTACAAAAAGCTGCTTATCGCGCAATTCTATTTTATCGCCTGGCAGGCCCACGCAGCGCTTGATGTAATTTTCCTTTTTATCTACCGGGCGGGTAATGACGGTATAGTTGGCGTGCACACTGGCCCAGCCTTCGCTGCGCACATACTGGTAATAATCGCGGTCCGGGTATTCCAGAATCACCGTGTCGTTGTTGGGAAAGTTGAAGACCACCACGTCGTAGCGGTCCACTTTTCCAAAGCCGGGCAGACGTTTGTACTTCCACTTCACAGCCTCGCTGTAGCTTTTACCGCCGGTCAGGGGCATGGTATTGTGCACCAGGGGCACCGCCAGGGGCGTCATGGGCAGGCGCGGGCCGTAGCTGAGCTTGCTTACAAACAGGTAATCGTTTACCAGCAGGCTGCCTTCCATACTTTCAGAGGGAATGGTGTAGGCCTCAATGAAAAAGGTTCGGATAATAGTAGCGGCAACGATGGCAAAAAGAGCGGCATCCAGCCACTCGCGCCATTTCGGCTTTTTCTTTTTGGTCGTAGTGGTCGTGGTTTCTGTATTGCTACGGCGCCAAAAGCGGTAATCAGGCATGAAGGAAGCGGGGGTTTGTCTGGTGGGCTCAAAAATAGCTTTCTATCTGTGATAGTTAGCTGCTTTTTATCATTTTTAAGAAGACGGGTGTCTGGCGGGTCAAGGCAGCACCTGATACAATTTAAATAGCAAATTAAAAAGCTGCCCTGAAGCGGACAGCTTTTGTTTCGAAAAAGGCCCTACGGCACCCTGCACTTTACCGTTTCACCAACTTGCCTCTTGCCAGTAACCTGCCTTTTTCGGTAATGCGGTACAAGTAATTACCGGCTACCAGGCTTTGCACGCCTATCTGCTGCATACCGCCGTTTAAAGCCTGCCCAAGTGCCATCCGTCCCTGCATGTCCATCAACTCCAACTGCGCGCTCATTCCTTGTGGCAATTCTACTGTTAGTACATTACTTACCGGGTTAGGATAAATAGCAATTTGCATTTGCTCCATGCCGGGCGGCATTACGCCGGTGGGCTGGCACTGCGGGTCATCCGGGCCCAGGCAACCGGTACTGTCCACTTTCACAATCCAAGCCCTGTCATTTGGCTGTATTACCGTACTGCTTTGGTCATTAGCATCACCAACCATCACATAACCACCATCTGGTGTAGGCCGGGCATCGTAAAAAGTGTTCCAGTCATTATTGCTATGGATGCCATTGTATTTCCTGGTGCGCAGCGTGTTGCCGGTAGCGCCATCTAAAGTTATCCAGTAGCCATCCACATGCTGAATGGGGAAAATAACGCTGGTGTCCATGATTTCACCAAAGACATGGATGTCCCCATTTTCTTTTTCATACACCCGGTAAGGCGTGGAATAATCGCCAAGACCTATGATGCGCCCCCATTCCGAATTCAGGTTGCTGTCCAGCTTTTCTATCCAGCCATTGTAGTGGTAAGCTTCATAATACACCGAATCCTGCCAGCCTTCGCCGGTGGCCACGTACAGGTAGCCGCCATCTGAGGTGCGGACTATATCCCACACAAAGGAATGCAGATGGCTGGTATCGGTGCGCCACGTCCCTTGCACATTACCGGCCGTATCAGTTTTTAAAAATTCCACCTGCCCGGTTAGCTTGGGAGTAATGGAGCCTATATTGTTATCTCTTCTTCCGGCTACCAGGTAGCCACTGTCTGTTTCTATGACGCGGCCCGGTACTTCGTACCAGGAGTCGCCATAGCGCTGGTGCCAGATGACATTGAAATCGCTGTCCAGCTTGGTCAGCAACATATCACCGCTCTTGTCGGGCGACCAGATGCTGGAAAGCATCAGCCAGTGTCCATCGCTGGTGCGTTTAAAGTCGTCCATCAGCCAGAAGTTGGAATCAATATCCGGGTAACCGGGCTGCTCATATTCTCTTTCCCAAAGCACATGACCTGTGGTATCAAAACAATACAAGCCAAGATACATCTTGTTGTTTGTATTGGTGTTCTGTGCAGCTACTAAAATAGTATTGTCCTCCAGAAGAATGGATTTAGCATCCCATGACCAAATATTTGGCCGCATATGCGGCTTCTGGAAAACTGTATCTATTACAACGTCTCCTATCGCACTAAATTTAGCGAACTTAATACCCCATACGTTATAGAACCAACTTTCATCTATGTGATTGATGCTATCCAAACAGATACCAACGCTATAATAACTATTATTTATGGGTATCACACTTGTAAGTACTACCGCTCTTGAATACAGTGTCTCTCGCCGATTAAAATAGTTTTGTGCTATGGCCTGTGCTGCCATAAGGCAGCATAGGCACATTATAAGTACTTTTTTCATGGCAAAACAATTTAATTGGCTAACGGGTTTGCTTGGTAAGCTTGCCTATTTCTAAGATGGCATTCCCCATCTTTAACTGGTAAATATAGAAGCTATCAGGCAGTTCAAGTAGATTTAACTGCTGCCTCTGATGGAGTTTTTGATTGAACAACATCCGGCCATCCATGCTGGTGATTTCTATACTGCCTTCTTCGTGGGTAAAGCTTATCTGTAAGTACCCTTTTACCGGATTGGGCCAGACTATCATATCTGCATTTGCAAGGTCCTTCGTCATTTGCCGGTCTTTACGCAACCTCTTTAATTAAAGCACGGCGCAAAGACAAATATGTCCTCAATTATTTAAATATCAAATTAACATAAAATAATTTCAAATATTATTTAATATTCAAAAGAGTTTTCTTTGAAAACAAAAGTTTTTTCTGAAATCTTCCTTCACGGTTGCTAAAATAAAAGCCGGCCTGCAAACAATGCAGGCCGGCTTTGACGCAAATATTGCCTTAATTAGTTATGCACCGGCAGGTAAGCGTACTTCTTGCCATACTCCAGCATTTGCTGGAAAAAGCTTTCGGGGTATTCCACTTTTACGTCCGTGATTTCATCGCCATTCATCACCGGTACCAGGCGCGGCTGAATAAATCCTTTGTAAGGTTTTACGTTCAGCTTGGCATAGCGCTCGAGTACTTCGCGGTGCAGCACGGGGTCCACTTTTACGCCGTAGGTTTCCACCAGTTTTTTACCGGCGGCATAATCGCCCTCGCTTTTAATGCGCTGAATTTCGCGCAGCAACTGGCCAAAAAGGTCGCGCAGCTTGTTGTAATCGTTGATGCGCACGTAGGTTTTCCCGTCTTTTTTCACCATTTCCACAACGTTGTCTTTTTCGCCTTTTTCGTAGGCCCAGCGGGCTACCACAGCACGGTTGCGCATGTGCGCTTCCTCAATATTTTCACCGGGCTTCAGGCGCACCAGCTGGGTCATCAGGCCATTCAGCATGTAGCTGTCATACTCGGCCATGCCTACTTCGGTGCTGGGCGCTACGCCAATGTCCACCAGTTTTTGGTCCATGGCATAGTATAGGGCTACCAGATCGGCGCGGGCTTCTTCCAGCGTGCTGGCGTAGGTCTTCAGGGTGACGTCTGTGGTAGCAACACCGGGATTAATCTGGCCGGAGGCATGGCCAATGCACTCGTGCATATCGGTGTGCAGGTCGCTGGCCAGCTCGCCGTATTTGCGGGCGCGGGCCTTCACCGTATCGTTGATAGCAAATTCGTCCAGCATGCCGCTTTTGGCGCCCACCACGTTGTAGGCGTGCACAATGTTGGACAACGATACGCTTTTACTGCCATGCTCTTTGCGAATCCAGTCGGCATTGGGCAGGTTCACACCAATGGGCGTGCTGGGCGCCGCGTCGCCGCTTTCCACAATGGTGGTAATGGCTTTGGCCGTGATGCCTTTCACCTGTTTTTTCTTGTGCTCGGGCTGCAACGGACTGTTGTCTTCAAACCATTGCGCCTGTTTGGCGATTGCCTCAATGCGCTTGGTGGCATCCAGGTCTTTCATGCTGACCACACTTTCAAAAGAACCTTTCTTGCCCAGGGGATCCAGATACACTTCAATAAAGCCGTTTACCACATCTATGCGGCTGGCGGTATCGTTGGCCCAGGCAATGGAGTAATCGTCAAAGGTTTTGAGGTCGCCCGTTTTATAATACTGCACCAGCAATTGCAGCGATTTCTTTTGCTGATCATTCTCTGCCACCGCAGCGGCTTTATCCAGCCAGTAAGTAATTTTATCTATAGCCGCGCCGTACATGCCGCCGCTTTTCCAGACCTGCTCTATCACTTTGCCGCTGGCGTCTTTGGTCACCTTGCTGTTCAGACCCCAGGAGGGGGCATGGGCGCTGGTATCGAAGGTGCTGTAAAAGCTTTCTACTTCTTTCTGGGTCACACCTTCATAGAAGTTTACCGATGAATGCACCACGTTATCAATACCCGCGCGCTGATCCACCAGCATGGGCTCTACCTTGGGATCATAAATAATGGGCTTGATGCGCGCCAGGAAAGCATCCACGCTTTCGCCTTCGTTTTTGGGCAGGCGGCTGGTGTCTGAGTCTTTCAGCACACTGGCAAAATATTCATAACTGCACTCGGGCATGAATTTCTGGTTGCCGTAATGGTGGTGATTGCCATTGCTGAACCAAAAGCGGCCGCAATAGGTTTCAAAGCGTTTCCAGTCTTCTGAGTTTTTATCGCCGCGGTAAGAGTCGTACATGGCCTCCAGCGTTTTGCGCAGCATAATGCCGTACTTGCTCTTTTGATCATAAAGCATATCCCGGCCGCAAAGCGCGGCTTCATAGAGATAGTAGGCCAGCTTTTTTTGCTGCAGGCTCAGCTGGTCAAAGCCGGGGATTTCGTAGCGCAGCACTTCGATATCGGCAAACGACTCGGCCTGAACTTTAAAATTAGGATCGTAGCCCGCGTGCTGTACGGTGTCGGGCAGGGTGCCTTTATTTTTATTGTTCTGCGCCTGCGCGCTGTCGTCTTTGCAGGAAGAAAGCATCATTCCTGCGGTAGCTGCGGATAAAAAAAGCATGTTGAGTTTCTTCATGGGGACCGGGACAAAGGTTTATGGAAGGGGTAAAAATAGATTTTAAGCGGAAATAGAAACGTGAAGAATGATAAAACCTTTCTTTGCAGCCCGCCATGAAACAAATATCCACCTGCCTCCTGTTTGTATTGCTACTGGGCTGCGCCGGCCGGCAGGGCCAAAAACCTTCCGCTACCCGCTGCGGCAACCTGGAAAAAGGCGCGCTGGTAGCGGCCGACAGCATGCAGGAAGCTGCCGAAAGGCTCAACAGGTTTTACTTTTCGGTACGGGTAACGGCCACCGGCATTCCCGGCACCTATGAAGTAAGCGCAGCATACGGCCCCAACGATGGCAGCGGCCGGCTGGTAATGCCGCGCGGCGGTGAGGATTTGTGCCCGGTTTTGCGGCGCGGTGAAGATGCCTACAGCTTTATAATAGGCTTCCAGCAGCAAAACGACACGGCGTTTTATCCTTACTTCCGGGTAAGCTGGCAATTCCGGCAAATGATGATGCGCTACACAGCCGCTTATTCTTTTGAGTAAAGTGCCAATAAAGTGGCAAAACAAGGGCAGGAAACAGCCTTCGTTCAAGTGTTATTTTCAGGAATAGCGCTGCCGGCTTTCGGGGAAATTCCGTTATTATTGTTCTTTCTAAAAAAGCATTTTATGGCAGCCAACATACCGGTAGTAGATCTTTCTCTTTTTATTGAAGGCAATGAAGAAAATAGGCAGGAATTTGTGCAGCAGCTGGGCCGTGCTTTTGAAGAAGTGGGCTTTGTGGCCGTAAAAAACCACGGAGTAGCCCATGAAATCATCAATGACCTGTACAGCTATGTGCAGGAGTTTTTTGCACTGCCCAAAGCGGTGAAAGAACAATACGAAATACCGGGTCTGGCCGGGCAGCGGGGCTACACTTCTTTTGGAAAAGAGCACGCCAAAGGCGCTGAAACGCCCGACCTGAAAGAGTTTTTCCAGTTTGGGCAGGAAGTGGAAGACGAATCTGCGCCGGTAGATCTGTACCCGCCCAATGTGGTGGTGGAAGAGATTCCCCTGTTTACCCCTACCCTGCTGAAAGCCTACCGGGCTTTTGAAAACAGCGGACAGTTTTTGCTGCGTGCCATTGCGCTGTACCTGGATTTGCCGCACAGCTATTTTGACGAGCAGGTGCACAACGGCAATTCTATTTTACGCGCCATCCATTATCCGCCCATTACCGAAGAGCCTAAAAACGCCCTGCGCGCCGAACAGCACGAAGACATCAACCTCATTACCCTGCTGGTAGGCGCCAGCGCCGACGGGCTGGAAATTCTGAGCAAGCAAAACGAATGGGTGGCGGTAACCTCGCTGCCCGATCAGATAGTGGTAAATGTGGGCGATATGTTGCAGCGCCTTACCAACAACAAACTGAAAAGCACCACACACCGGGTGGTGAATCCCTCGCGCGACAAGTGGGGCACCTCGCGCTACTCTATTCCTTTTTTCCTGCATCCGAAAAGCGACATGAATCTTGCCTGCCTGGAAGGCTGCATCAGCAGCGAAAATCCAAAAGCCTATGAGGATTATACCGCCGGCCAATACCTGAATGAACGGCTGCAGGAAATAGGTTTGAAAAAGTAACCGTTTCCTGAAGTTTTCCGGACATGGCCTGCCTTTGTGCAGGCCTTTTTTTGCTGCCTGCCACAGCACCCTGCAGGCAGTGCTTCCTGAACTATCCCATTGACGCTGATATAAAAGAAACTTACCGATAAAAAAGAATACCTACAATTTAGTATCTATTCTTGTGTATCTGCCGGCCAAAAGCCGGTAGTGAAGGATTCCTGAAAAAAGAACGGCAACGGTACCGGCCGGGCAATAGCCGTTGGCGAAGGCCGGAAAGAATTGTTTTATTATGTAATCATTATTCAATACAGAAATAATATAGAACTATTGTTAGCTATAATTAGTGAAGCAAATCAATTTGTATTTTATTTTTTTTAAGTTGATTTGAATGATTATTCGCAGTATCACATTACGTTTGCAAATTAAAAAATAAAAGCATTTTGCTCTTATAAAATAATTAGCTATCCACCCTGCCCTTTCTTTCATTCGCTAATTTATTTTGTATGGTATTACGCTATCCACTTAGGGTATTCGGCAGCATTTTGTTGCTACAGGCCGGTTTATGTCAGCAGGCGGAGGCGCAGGCTGTATCCGGCAATCACTTTCTGCAGGGCAACCACATCGAAGTAGGTGTGGCGCCCAATGGTGCATTCGGTTCTACCGTTAACGCGCCATCAGGCTATCATCCGCGCAACGATGCGGGCACGCTGCTTGGTTTTGTGGCCGATGTAGCCAAAGATGGCTGGAGCACCGGCTCGCCGGCTTTTCACGGCGATTTCTTTTTGCCCGGCAGTCCGCAGGAAGGCTGGAGCATTGCTACTGGTACTACGCAGGCCGATGCCTGGCGGATTTACGGTGGCACAACTTCCGGCGCGCTCACGGGCACCAATGTTACCTATGCTGCCTCAGCCACCGAAGTATCGTCTTTGTGGCAGGGTACCTTTAATACCAACCTGCAGGTAAAGCAACTGACGGTTGTAAAGAAAAACAAGCTTTATTTTACCGTAAAGGTGACGCTGAAGAACACAGGCAGCAGCACGGTTCCGAATGTATATTATACCCGTACGGTGGATCCGGATAATGATGTAACCATCACCGGCAGCTTCACCACCCATAATAAGATAGAATACGTGCTGCCCAACCCCGGCAACAAAGTATTGGTTCGTGCCATAGATACTTATCATCCGGAGGCCTATCTGGGCCTGGGTACCATGGACTGCCGTGCCAGGCCGTATATCATGAAGTCTGGCCTGACGCCTTCCCACAACATTAAAACGCTGTATGACGCACCGCCTTCCAGCTCTTATTATACCACGGCCGGCGCTACCAGTACCAGCGACGTAGGTATTGGTATTGTTTACAGCCTGGGCAACATTGCGCCCGGCGACAGTACCACCTTTACCTATGCCTACATCCTGAACCAGGCAGATATGGAAGAAGCCCTGCAGCAAACGGCCCCTACCTGGACGGCTGGCGGCATTTCCAAAAGCAAGAACGACACGCTGATACTGCCCACCTGTACGTTTCCTGCGAGCCTGCCCATTGCCATTGCGAATGGCAGCAATTACACCTGGACCTGGGCAGCAACGGGCGCTACGCTTAGCAGCTTGCCGGACGGCAATACAATGGCTACCGTTACCGGTCCGGCTACCATTTCCGCCATTGGCATCGGCGCCTGTGGCAATGACAGTTTCAGGCTGGTAGTATTGCCCGCTCCCGGCGCCACACCGCCGGTTGTGGTATCTCCTGTTACCTATTGCCAGGATGCACCGGCCGGTGCGCTCAGCGCTACCGGCACGTCCCTGCTTTGGTACACCAGCCCTTCCGGCGGTACAGGTAGTGCTACAGCCCCCACCCCATCCACCGGCACAGCCGGCACTACCACCTGGTATGTAAGTCAGACTACCAGCGGCTGCGAAAGCCCGCGCGTACCCATAAACGTGGTTGTAAACCCCGCCAAAACCAATACCGTAACTGCGACAACCTGCAGTGGCGGCAGCTATCTTTATAACGGCGTCACCTACACCACTACAGGCAGCTACCTGCACCACTTTACTACTTCCAAAGGTTGCGACAGTGCTGTAACGCTGAACCTGACCATCACCCCGCCCATTACCAATACGGTGACGGCCAGCATCTGCAATGGCAGCAGCTATACCTTTGGCGGCAGCGCCCTGGGCACGGCCGGCACGTATACACATTCCTTTACCGCCGCCGGCGGCTGCGATTCTGTAGTAACCCTGCACCTGACGGTGAACCCTGTGTACAACACGGTTTTGAATGATACCATTTGCCAGGGCAGCGCTTATACCTGGGCAGGCAGCACGTATGCCACTGCGGGCAGCTACCCCCATACTTTTACTAGCATGGCCGGATGTGATTCTACCGTTACCTTACACCTCAGCGTCAATCCTGCCTACCATACCAGCTTCAGTGCTACCATTTGCAGCGGCAACAGCTATGCATTTGCCGGTACTGCCTACAGCACTTCGGGCAGCTATGCGCATACCTTCACCACGGCCAAAGGCTGCGATTCCGTGGTTACCTTAAACCTGACGGTAACGCCAGCCATCACTTACAGCTTTAACGCTGAAACCTGTGCAGGCAGCAGTTATACCTGGGCCGGCACCGCCTATACCAGTGCGGGCAGTTATACCAAAAGCTTTGTAACAGCTTCCGGTTGTGATAGCATAGCCACCTTAAACCTGACGGTAAACCCTACCTATAACACGTCCATCAGCGCGGAAATCTGCCAGGGCACGGCTTACAGCTGGGCCGGCAGCACCTATACTGCCACAGGCGCCTATCCGCATACATTTACCACCGCGAAAGGCTGCGATTCGGTGGTTACCTTAAACCTGACCGTGAACCCTACTTACAATACGGCATACAGCGCCGCCATTTGCGCGGGCAGCAGCTACAGCTTTGGCGGAAACAGCTATACGGCCACGGGTGCTTATGCGCACACCTTTACCACCGTAAAAGGCTGCGATTCCACGGTTACCTTAAACCTGACGGTAAATCCCGTTGTCAATACGTCCTTCTCCGCAGCTATTTGCCAGGGCGGCAGCTATTCTTTTGGCGGCAGCAGCTACAACACCGCCGGTGCTTATCCGCACACGTTTACTGCTGTAACCGGCTGCGATTCGGTGGTCACCTTAAACCTGACCGTGAACCCTACTTATAATACCAGCTTTACTGCTGCCATTTGTGCGGGCGGCAGCTACAGCTTTGGCGGAACTTCTTATACCGCAACCGGCGTTTATCCGCACACTTTTACCACGGCAAAAGGCTGTGACAGTACCGTAACATTAAACCTGACCGTCCACCCCATCTACACCACCTCCTTCAGCGCCAGCATTTGTGCCGGCAACAGCTATCCATTCGGCGGCAGCTCTTACTCTACTTCCGGCACTTATACGCACACCTTTGCCACGGTAAAAGCCTGCGATTCTACCGTAACCCTGCACCTGACCGTAAACCCTGTTTACAATACGGCGTTTGATGCGGCTATCTGCGAAGGCAGCAGCTATGCCTGGGCTGGGAATAATTACAGCACTTCGGGCAGCTACACCCGGACCTTTACTTCCGTAAATGGTTGCGACTCTACCGTAACGCTTAACCTGTTGGTAAACCCTACCTACAACACGGCTATCAGTGCCGAAATTTGCCAGGGCGAAACTTATTCCTGGGCAGGGTTGGGCTATACCACCACGAACAGCTATACCCGCACGTTTGCCACCGTAAAAGGTTGCGATTCCATAGTCACTTTAAACCTGACGGTGCATCCTTCCTACAACCTGAATACAAGCGCAACTATTTGCCAGGGCAGCAGTTATGCGTTTGGCGGCAGCACTTACACCACTGCCGGTGTCTATCCGCACACTTTCTCCACCGTTAAAGGTTGCGACTCTACCGTAACACTTACCCTGACGGTAAACCCCACGTATAACAAAAGCGTCAGTGCCAGCATTTGCCAGGGCAGCAGCTTTACTTTTGGCGGCAACACCTATGCCAGCACCGGTGCTTACCCCCACACCTTCACTACCATAAAAGGCTGCGACAGCATCGTGACCCTCAACCTCACCGTGCGCCCGGTACTTACCTCCGTTCGTAAAGACACCATTTGCGAAGGACATACGTTTACGCTCGGCATGCAAAGCTTTACCACCCCGGGTACCTACCAGGTGCCTTTGGTTACCGCCACAGGTTGCGACTCGGTTGTGACGGTTCTGCTGACCGTGCTGTCCACACCGGAAATGAGCTTTACCCTGTCTGGTGCAGGTTGTGTGAATGAAGTGCAGCACATCGTGCTCAACGCGACTACCACAGCACAGAATCAGCCTTACGCCTGGGATTTTGACGGCGGCCAGATTGTGTACGGAACAGGCGGCGGCCCTTACGGCATTGTGTGGGCCGATAGCGGCTGGCATACCGTTACGGCTATTAACTTCAATGAAGGTGGCTGCAAATCTGTCACCATGCGGGATTCCATGTATCTCTATCCTTTGCCGGAAGCAAAAATCCTGAGCACTCCTGCCAAAGTCTGTGGCCTGGATACGGTAGCACTGCAGGCAGCCTGGCAGCAGGGCAACGCTTATCACTGGCAGCCTGCGGCATGGGTTGCCAGGCAGGAATGGGATGGCACAGCGCTTGTGCGCGTGCAGCGCTCCGGATTTATACGGCTGGAAGTAACCAATGAAGGCGGCTGCAGTGCCAGCGACAGTGTGCTGGTACAAACAGAAAACTGCTGCGAAATGGAACTGCCTACCAGCTTTACGCCTAACGGTGATGGCCGCAATGATGTGTTCCGCATACCGGGCAAGGGGCATCAGATACTGGTTACCTTCCGGGTGGTAAACCGCTGGGGACAAACAGTGTTTGAAACTACCAACCCGGGCCATGGCTGGGACGGCACCCTGAACGGCACGCCGCAGGCAATAGGGTCTTACATGTATTTCCTGAAGTACCGCTGCACCGACGGAAAGCTTTACGAAAAACAGGGCGACATCACCCTGCTGCGATAAATCCTGTTTGTTTTTGTATGAAAAGGGGGCTGCCTTTGGCAGCCCCTTTTATTGTTGCAATAAGCCAGTTCCGGCTTATTTAGCCGGCGCCGGCATTTACAAGCAATTAATAAATAAATCACGTGAAAGCAGTGAGCAGGCAGTAGCTTTGCCCCCGGAAATCCCAGAATTACTCATAATTTTAAAAAATTTATTGTAAACGGATTTTTTTAGTATGCCACTGTAGTTAATTTGTGTAGAATTTGCTTTTCTAAAACAATTACATACTTTGCATGGCGTTAAGCCAACCTTTCTAAACAATTAAGCCTATGTAGTTCTAATATTTCAAACCACCCAACACCACCCCACCCACCCTCCTCTCTTTCTTAACTAGCTATTCACCCCTATGAAGAAGTCTTTACTTCTCGCGGGCCTGTTGTCGTTATGCAACATGGCCGGCTTTTCGCAATCCTTTACCATTAATGACGCCCAAACAGCCCACGCGCTGGCTACCAAGCTGGTAGGCACGGGCGTTACGATTTCCGGCGCTACGCTTAATTGCGCCTCGGGCGCCAATGGTCTTTTCAAAAACGGCCCTTCCACACTGGGCATAGACAGCGGCGTGGTGCTGACCACCGGCCGTTCCAAAACTTCGGGCAGTACGTTCGGGGTTAATGGCGCCGCCACAGCATTTGCCTCTACAGACAACGGCCTGGGCGGCGATGCCGACCTGACCAGTATTGCCGGCGCTGCTACACTGGACGTTTGTAAGCTGGAATTCAATTTTATACCGGTTGGCGACACCGTACGCTTCCGGTATGTTTTTGGCTCTGAAGAATATCCGGAATGGGCCTGTAAAGGCTACAATGATGCCTTTGGCTTTTTTATCTCCGGCCCGGGCATCACCGGCGTTAAAAACATGGCCCAGATACCGGGCTCCAGCATGCCGGTGACCATCAACAACGTAAATGATGTGGCAGGATGCGGAAGTCCTACCTACTACGTTAATAATGCGCCCAGCACGCAGGTGGTTTATGACGGCACCACTACGGTGCTGACGGCCAAGCACGCTGTGACGCCCTGCAGCAGCTACCACCTGAAGCTGGTGGTGGGCGATGTGGGCGACCGTATTTACGACTCAGGGGTTTTTATTGAAGCAGGCAGCCTTTCCGCCACGGTAATAGAGCTGGACGCAATCAGCGCCTCCGGCCTTTCCATTTACCCTACCCCTACCGTTATCCGCGATTGCGCGCCGGGCAGTTTTACATTTAGCATGCCCGCCCCGCTGGCGGTGCCGCTTACTGCTTCTTACCTGATTGCAGGCACGGCTACCAATGGTGTAGACTATACAACCATTCCTTCTTCCGTAGTGATTCCTGCCGGCAGCACTTCTGTAACCGTACCGGTGCAGGCCCTGAATACCTCACCGGCGCCTTCCGGCCCTGAAACGGTAAAAATCTACCTTTATTCACCACAGCCCTGTGCCGGCGCAACAATTATAGACAGCGCCGAGCTGACTATTCTGCCTGTACCGAAAATCACCATCTCACCGGCAACCGCCACTGTTTGCCCGGGTGGCAGTGTAGCCCTTACAGCTACCAGCAACATATTGGGCACCCAGTTTGTCTGGTCGCCTGCTACAGGCCTCAGCAGCACAACTACTGCCAGCACAGTCGCCACCCCGTCCGCTACCAGCACCTACACTGTTTCCGGCACCATTCCGGGTTCTGGTTGTGCCAGCTTTGACACAACTGCTACCGTTACCGTAAACCCTACCCCCGAAGCTCCCGGCGTTGCCGCTTTGAGCCTTTGCCAGGGCACTCCTGCCGCCCCGCTTACCGCCACCGGCAGCAGCCTGCTTTGGTATACCTCCGCTACGGGCGGCACCGGCAGCAGCACAGCGCCTACTCCTTCCACCACTGCTACCGGTACCACCACCTGGTATGTCAGCCAAACCCTGGCAGGTTGCGAAAGCGCGCGCGTACCCCTGACCGTTACCGTTAACCCGGTTAAATCGGGCACCGTTTCGGCAACGATTTGCAGTGGCAGCACCTACCATTTCGGCGGTACCGATTACGGCGTTGCCGGCACTTATACGCATGTGTTCAGCACCACTTCCGGCTGCGACAGCACGGTAACTTTGCACCTGACGGTAAACCCCAGCTACAATCAGACGCTGACCGCAAGCATTTGCCAGGGCGATTCCTTTGCCTTTAACGGCAACAGCTATGATAGCAGCGGCATCTATACACACACCTTTACCACCGCTACCGGCTGCGATTCAACCGTTTCGCTGCACCTGACGGTGAACCCCGGCTATCACCATGATGTATTCGCTGAAATCTGCTATCGCGATAATTACTTTTTCATTGACACCAGCTACACGGAAACCGGCGTTTACACCCATCATTTCACTACCGCAGCCGGTTGCGATTCGGTGGAAACCCTGCACCTGACCGTGCACCCTACCTACTTTGGCAGCGTATCCGCCGCCATCTGCGCCGGCAGTAGCTACACCTGGGCAGGCAGCACTTATACCACCTCGGGCGCTTACCCCCATGCATTCAGCACCATTCATGGTTGCGACAGCACGGTGATGCTGCACCTGACGGTATACCCTGATTACCACAGCATACAGGAAGCCGGTATCTGCGCCGGCGAAAGCTATACCTACAACGGTGTCAGCTATACCACCTCAGGCAGCTATACCCATACTTTTACTACGGTACATGGTTGCGACTCGGTAGTAACTTTAAACCTGACGGTACACCCCACGTACAATACAGCGTTTGATGCGGCCATCTGCGCCGGTAGCAGCCTGGAATTCGGCGGCACCAGCTACACCACCACCGGCAACTACACCCATACCTTTACTTCTGGCTTTGGCTGCGACTCGGTGGTAACCCTGAACCTGACCGTGCACCCGGTGTATGACACCAGCTTTACGGCTGAAATCTGCGAAGGCAGCACCTATGCTTTTGCCGGCAATACCTTCAATACCTCAGGCAGCTATACCCATACCTTCACCTCGGCAAACGGTTGCGACTCTACCGTAACACTGAACTTGGTTGTGAACCCTGTTTATAACAACAGCTTTGCTGCTGAGATTTGTGAAGGCGCCGCTTATACCTGGGCCGGCGGCACGCACACTGCTACCGGTAGCTATGCCCATACCTTTACATCGGTACATGGCTGCGACAGCGTGGTAACCCTGAACCTGACCGTTCACCCTACCTACAACCAAACCGTAAACGCTGCGATTTGTAATGGTGAAAGCTATACCTATGCTGGTACGGCCTACACTGCCTCCGGCAGCTATACCCATAACTTCACGACTATTCATGGTTGCGACTCTACCGTAACCCTGAACCTGACCGTGCACCCGGTTTACGCTACAGATTTTACCGCCAGCATTTGTGAAGGCAGCACTTATACCTGGGCGGGCGGCAGCCACACTGCTACCGGCAGCTATACGCACACCTTTGCTTCTGTAAACGGTTGCGACAGCATGGTTACTTTAAACCTGACCGTCAACCCGGTTTACAACCAAACGCTTGCAGCTGAAATCTGCGCAGGAGCCAGCTATGCATTCGGCGGCAACACCTATACCGCTACCGGCACCTACCCGCATACTTTCACCACCGTAAACGGCTGCGACTCGGTAGTAACTTTAAACCTGACCGTGAACCCCACGTACAACCAAACCCTGACTGCTGAAGTTTGCGCGGGCGCCGTATATGCGTTTGGCGGATCAAACTTTACCGAAACCGGGATTTACCACCACACCTTTACCACCATTCATGGTTGCGATTCTGTGGTAACGCTGCACCTTACTGTTCATCCTACGTACAACACCAGCTTCGCGGCAGCTATCTGCGAAGGCAGTACCTACGAATGGGCAGGCGGTACCCACACCACTTCCGGCGATTATACCCATACGTTTACAACGGTGAATGGCTGCGACAGCGTAGTAACCCTGCACCTGACCGTGAACAGCGTATTCCACACTTCGTTTGATGCGGCTGTCTGCGCCGGCGAAAGCATGAGCTTTGGCGGCGACAGCTATACGGCTACCGGCGCCTACACCCACACTTTTACCAGTGTAAGCGGCTGCGATTCTGTAGTGACCATGAACCTGACTGTGCACCCGGTTTACGCTACTGCCTTTAGTGCTGCTATCTGCGCAGGAAGTACCTATACCTGGGCAGGTGGCGCCCATACAGCGGCAGGCAGCTACAACCACACCTTCACTTCTGTGAATGGCTGCGACTCTGTAGTAACCCTTAACCTGACCGTAAACCCGGTTTACAATACGGCTTTCCATGCCGAGATTTGCGAGGGTAACAGCTATGTCTTTGGTGGCGCGTCTTATAACGCTACCGGTAGTTACCCGCACACGTTTACTACCGTAAATGGCTGCGATTCCACGGTAACCCTGAACCTGACCGTGAACCCGGTTTACAATACGGCGTTTGATGCAGCTATCTGCGAAGGCGATACGTATGCCTTTGGCGGCAGCGACTACACCACGGCGGGCAGCTATCCGCATACGTTTACTACGGTAAGTGGTTGTGATTCCACCGTAACGCTGCACCTGACCGTAAACCCGGTGTATCATCAAAACCTGACCGCAAGCATTTGCGAAGGCGATAGCTACAACTGGGCCGGCGTTACTTATAACGTGGCAGGCAACACCACCCGCACCTTCACCACCCTACATGGCTGTGATTCTGTAGTGACCCTGAACCTGATCGTAAACCCGGTTTACAACATCAGCCTCGCAGAAGAAATCTGCCAGGGCACTTCGTTTGCCTGGGCCGGCGAAAGCTTCGGTGCCTCCGGCAGCTACGAGCGCCACTTTACCACCGTTAAAGGCTGCGACAGCACCGTAACCCTGAACCTGCGCGTAAACCCGGTTTACAACCAGGATTTGAATGTAGAAATCTGCCAGGGACAAAGCTTTGCGTTTGGCGGCGGCACCTTTACGGCAACCGGTACTTATCCGCATACTTTCAGCACCATGAAGGGTTGCGACAGCACCGTAACCCTGCACCTGACCGTAACAGCACCTCCGGTGGTAAACATTTACGACACCGTATGCACCGGCGATGTGTACCAGTACCATGGTCATACTTATAATGCTACGGGTGTGTACACAAACAACTTCTCAACCGCTGTTGGTTGCGATTCGATTGTCAAGCTGCACCTTTATGTAAAACCAGTGCCTGAGATGCGTTTTGCACTGGCAGCACAGGGTTGCATCGGCGAGGTGCAAAATGTAGTGCTTACCTACACTACCCTCACACAAGACAAAGCTTACCAGTGGAGCTTTGATGGCGGCGACATTATGTTTGGAACAGGTGGCGGCCCTTATGGCATTGTATGGCAGGATACCGGCTGGCACACCGTAACGGTAGGCGACCCTACCAGCGGCTGCGGCAGCTTCTCTTTCACCGATTCCATCTATATCCATCCGTTCCCTACCGCAAAAATCCTGAGCACGCCCGCAAAAGCCTGTGCCCTGGATACAATCTCGCTGTCTGCTACCTGGCAACAGGGCAACACTTACAACTGGCAGCCTGCTGCCTGGATAGTGGATCAGTCGTGGGACGGCACCGCACGGATGCGCGTGCAAGGCACCGGGTACCTTCGCCTGGATGTCACCAACGAAGGTGGCTGCACCAGCAGCGACAGCGTTTGGGTACAAACGGAAAGCTGCTGCGAGCTGGAACTGCCCACGGCCTTTACGCCCAACGGCGATGGCAGGAACGACATCTTCCGCCTCGTAACACAGGGACATCAGGAAGTCATCAACTTCCGCATTGTGAATCGCTGGGGACAAACAGTGTTCGAAACCGTCAATCAGTTGAAAGGCTGGGATGGTACGCTGAATGGCCAACCCCAGGAGATGGGCACCTACATGTACTTCCTCCGTTACAAATGCGCGGATGGCAATACCTACGAAAAGCAGGGTGATGTAACCCTCATCCGCTAAGGGCCCATTATCAATAATCTGTAACAAGATGAAAAAAACGTCCGCTCCGGCGGACGTTTTTTTATGCTCCCCTGCCTGAAGCAATTTTTATATTTCCTGGTCTCTTATTATTTAATTGTAAACTAAAGGCAAAAGATCGTACTTTTTAGGCAAAAGCACCTCATCTTTGCACTCAAATTAAACGACGTATGAAAAAAGCAATTTTACTTTCCGCCGGTCTGCTGGCAGGTTTTGCCGCTTCCGCGCAAATTAGCATTACCGGATCCACACTCACTTACAATCAGGATTTCAACACACTGGAAACCGGCACTACTGCCAGCGATGTTCTGCCTTTCGGCTGGGCGATTGCTGAATTTGGCACCAGCGCTGCCAATGACGATAAGTATAAAGGAAATGACGGCAGTTCCAACGCCGGCGACACATACAGCTATGGTACTACCGGCAGCAGCGAGCGCGCACTGGGCTCCCTCACTTCCAATTCCCTCACACCTACTTACGGTGCTATGTTTACCAACAACACCGGCGCTGCCATCACCGGCTTTACCCTGAGCTATACTGGCGAACAATGGCGCCTGGGCAACACTGCCGAACACCTCGACAGCCTGGTATTTCAATACAGCGTTACGGCTACCGGTGTGGGCGACAGCGGCGTACTGGCCCTGTGGATGGATGTACCCAGCCTGATGTTTAACTCTGCAGTTACCTCCGGCACCACCGCCGGTCCGCTGGATGGTAACGACCCCGCCAACCGCACAAACGTTACCGGCACCGTTACTTTCCTTGTTCCTGTTCCGGATGGCAGCAGCTTTGTTGTGCGCTGGGTAGATACGAGCATTGCTGGTGCTGATGATGGCCTTGCGATCGACGATGTTACCTTCACCTTCAACACCGCCACGCCTCCGCCTGTTACTTACAACCCTGTAGTTGTAAGTACAGACCCTGCAGACAACGCCACCAGCGTTCCTGTAACTACGAACCCTACCGTGGTTTTCGACCGTAATGTAACCGCCGGCACCGGCAGCATCTACCTGCACAACAGCACTACCGGTGGTGTGCAAAGCTTCCCTGCTACCTCGCCTGACGTGATGGTTACCGGTAACACCGTAACAATCACCGGTGCTTCCCTGGCAGCCGATAACGACTACTACATCCTGATGGATTCTACTGCTTTCGATACTGCCGGCTACCGCATCGCAGGCATTTATGATTCTACTCAGTGGAACTTTAGCACATCCGTTGTTGCCAGTGTTGCTTCTGTAGGTGGCGCCAAAGCTCCTCTGGCTGTACTGGGCGTGCCTGCCAACGGCAACATCACCCTGGGCTTTACCCTGCAGCATGCCGGCAACCTCACCATCGAAGTGATGGACCTGAATGGCCGTATCCTGCGCCAGGCCGGCATCAACGCTCAGGCTGGTAAACAACAATACCAAATCAGCAACCTGAACCTTGCTGCCGGTACCTACATCGTACGCATCAGCAATGGCAAAGAGTCAGGCGTGGTAAAAACCACCCTGCGCTAAGCCGCTGTTCCCCGTATTCTAAAAAAGCCCGCTGCACTTGCAGCGGGCTTTTTTATGCGGAACCAAAAAAACAATTTGCGCCTTGGCGAATCTCTATGCCTTGGCGCGAAAAGCTTACCAGCCAAAATCTACCCGGTAATAAAACAAGGGCAAAAAGCCCAGCTGGTATTGCCGGATAAACGGTTCTTTGCCCTGCGCGGCCAAATCCGGACTGTAAATGAGCGAGAGCACATTCTTTATGCCCGCTACGTTCACCAAATCCACCGCCAGTTCGTGCGTCAGCTTTTTGCCGCTGATACGCACACCCAACCGCGCATCCACCCGGAAGTAATCCGGGAAAGAAAGGGTATTTCGTGCCGCGTCTATTACCACTAAATCGCCCAGCGCATTGCTGGCAGCGGTATCCGGCGGGGAATAAAGGCGGCCACCCGCCCAGGTGATTTTAATGCCGGTGAGCAAGGTGGTTTTCTGGCTCAGCCTGGGTTCATAACCGCCCAGCGCATTCACGGCAAAGCGGCCATTGAAATCGGTATTGCGCCACACACCGTCGTTGCCTTTGGCTTTGCTGTCAAACAGGCTGCCGGTAAACAGAAAATAATAGCCTTTGCTGAAGGCTTTTTCCAGCGTCAGTTCCAGCCCGTAATTATAGCCGGTGCCTTTGTTCACCAGGGTATCGGGGAAAAGTCGGGAGAAATCCGCACCCTGATTTAATCCTGAAAAGGAAGAACCGGCGCGGGTTTCAATAGGCACGTCAAACAGGTATTGATAATAAGCTTCGGTGCGCAGGCGAATGCTGTTGCCCAATGGGCGCTCATAACCGGCTACGAAATGATGCGCCCGGGTAAAACCCACCTCATAATTGTGCATTTGCGCAGCGCCGTTTTGCGGCAGGTGCGCAAAGTATTGATACAGGGGCTGTAGCTGGCTGTGCAGGCCGTAACCAAAGCTTAGTGCGCCTTTGGGCAGCAAATATCTGAGCGCTGCACGCGGCTCCATGGCAAAGCTTTCATTGTGCGTGAGGTATTGGGCATGCAATCCTGCCGTGATGCTTAAGCGGTCGTTTGGCCGCCACTTATATTGCGTATAAGCCTGCGCCAAATCGGTATTGCCCTTGAAATCCTCCCGCTGCTGCCATTCCTGTAAAGTAGGCGGATACTGGCGGGAAGAATCCACGAAATTTAAAAGGTAAAAGTTGTTGATAATCCCTGCGGTAAAAGTCTGCCGGCGGTTGATTTTATGATTGATGTACGCATGCGCCACCACGATGTTGGTGCGGTTGTCGTAGCCTAAAATCGGCTTCAGGCTGTCCACCTGAAAATCGGCGTTGCGGAACACTTTATCGTGGGTGGCAGCAATCTGATTGGCGCTGAAACCGACTGCCACCTTCGCAAAAGTATTGGTGCTGATGGCGCTTTGAAAGGCAGCGCCCACCATGCCGGTATTGCTTTTAAAATACTGGTCGCGGTCGCTTTCGCCATAGAGCTCCTCGCTGGGTTCGGTAAGCTTGCTCACAATTAAATCTATCTTGCTGAGGCCGCCAATGCCAAAGAGCATCAGACTGCTTTTTTTACTGAGGGGAAAGAAAAGATTAAACGCCGCATCCTGGTAATTGGGCACTGAATTGGTGCCGATTTTTATGTTTAGTCCTTCAAATAATTTCAGCGTGCTGTAGCGGTAAGTAACCAGAAACGAAGCGCCGTTTTCTTTTTTGGAAAGCGGCCCTTCCACTGCCAGCTCGGTGCCCAGGAAACCCAGTTGCGCGGTGGCTTCGTGGCGGCGCTGATTGCCTTTTCTCAATTTCAAATCAAACACGCCTGCGGTGCTGTTGCCATAGGCCGCCGGAAAAGCGCCGGTGAAGAAATCGGAACTGGCCAGTGTCTTGTTATTCAGCATGCTCACCGGTCCGCCGGAAGAGCCCGGGATGGCGAAGTGGTTGGGATTGGGCATGTCTAAATCTTCCATCCGCCAGAGAATGCCCATGGGCGAATTGCCCCTTACTATGATGTCGTTGCGGCTGTCATCCGCGCCCTGCACACCGGCAAAATTGCTGGCCATACGCGCCGGGTCGGAGCGGCTGCCGGCATAACGCTCCGTTTCCTGCACATCAAAAGAGCGCGCGGAAATCAGCGCCATTTCATTGCGCACGCCACGTTTGGCAGACACGCTTACCTCGCTCAAAGCCGTGGCTTTTTCTTCCAGAAAAAATTCCAGGTAAGCATCTTTGCCGGCGGTAACGAGCACGCCATTTGCCTTTTGGCTTTGGTAGCCCGGCATGACTGCGGTTACCGAATATTTCCCGCCGGGTAAACCGGAAATAAGGAAGACGCCATTGGTATCCGTGACCGCCCTGGCACTGCCTGAGGTATCTATGAAAATCAAGGCACCCGGCAGCGGTGTACGGCTTTCTTTATCGCGTACAACACCGGTGAGGCGCTGGGCGTGAGTGGTAGCAGCGGCCAGCAGCAATAAGAGAAAAGCGTAGCAGTGTCGCATAAGAAAAGGAATAAAAATAAGGGGAATAAGACTGCAATGGCGCAGTTAGCCAAAGGCAGCAGCAACGGAGGGCTTAGCCGGTGCTTGGTTTTGTATTTTAGGTACCGAAAGCGCAGTAACTTATCTTTATTGCCTGCATTAAATAATTGTTCTTTGCTCTGTACCGGCCATACACAGTTCCTTACGGAAGTCATCCCGCTTTTTAATTTCACGCGCAACGACCTGGCGCAACAACAGCTACAGCAAATCTTCATGCAGCCGTTGGGAACCCGGGAAGAAATTATGGAACGGCAGCAAATACTAAAAGGCTTTCTGAGCCAGTTGCCAGTGCTGGAAGAATATGCCTATGCCCGCTACGACCTTACGGAGGTACATGACTTTCTAAGCCACCTATCCGGGCCTGAGTTCCTGCCTCAAAGCCGCTGGGAATGGACCTTTCTTAATAAAGCAGAACGCCATCATTTACAAAGCCGCTACAAGCAAACAGTCCTTCTTTTTAATAAGCTACATACGCACTTCTTCAGCCGCCTTTCTTTACCCCATTTTCCGGAAACATACCACCGCGAGCTCCGGTTCATAACCGGCTTTCTGTCTGGCCTGCAATTGCAAGAACATATTTCCCTGCTGCAGCAACAAAAAGACAATCTCCGGAATGTACGGAAGTTTCTGACACTCCTGACCGCCAGAACAAATGACGGTTCCCTGTCTGCTTTCTGGGAAAAGCTATTTTTATTTGAAGCCTTTCTTTCCATCAGCAAAGGCATCAAGAAACAGGGATTTGTATTTCCGGAAATTACTGAAAATGAATTTGCGGTTCAAGGTCTGATACATCCGCTTTTAGCGGAGGGTATACCATATAATTTTCAGGTTCATTGCCCGGTGGCAGTACTAAGCGGCCCCAACATGTCGGGCAAATCCACCTTTCTGAAGGCCCTGGCACTGGCTGTTTACCTGGGGCATCTTGGCTTTGCCATACCGGCAGAAGCAGCGCACATCCCGCTGTTTGAGCAACTTTTTTTATGGCTGCAGCATCAAGATAATCTGGCCGGCGGTTACAGCCACTTCATGAATGAAATCATGCAGCTCAAAGCGGCGGTAGAGGCAGCAGCAACGGGGCAAAAATGTTTTGCCGTATTTGATGAATTATTTCAGGGCACCAATGAAACAGACGCCCTGGCGGTGAGCCTACACACGGTAAAAGGCTTGTCCCGGTTCGCGGGTTCTTATTTTATTATCTCCACCCACCTGCAGGGTCTTAAAGAAGTGGTACGGCAACCGGGCAACAACATTGCGCCCTGGTGTTTTGGCTGCGCGCTGAAAGATGGAATGCCGGTGTTTGATTATGTACTGAAGGAAGGATGGAGCGAGGTGAAAGTGGGGCAATTGCTTTTTGAAAAAGCCGGATTAACCAAACTATTGGGACAGCGGGAAGCATAGTTTTTTCCATTTCGCGGGAACGGCATATAGTACCACCCCTACAGCTATTTAAACAAATCCCGCTGCAGGCACATCCGTTGTATTCCGGGTGCACCTCCCATCCTACCTTCGCTAAGTGATAGAGCAGGCTTCCATACAAAGCGTTATAGACCGCGCAGATATTGTTGAGATTATCGGGCAGTTTGTGCGACTGCGCAAGCGCGGCGCCAATTACATTGCCAACTGCCCGTTTCACAACGAAAAGACGCCTTCCTTTTCGGTAAACGGCGTCAAAGGCATCTTTAAATGTTTTGGCTGCGGCAAGGGCGGCAACGTGGTTTCTTTTGTGCAGGAATACGAAAAGCTAACCTGGCCGGAAGCCATCCGCTGGCTCGCAGATTATTACAAGATAGAGCTGGAAGAAACAGCGCCGAGCGCAGAAGTAGTGCAAAGCCGGCAGGTAGAGGAAAGCCTGCGCGTGCTGAACGAATTTGCCGCTGACTGGTTTCACAAAAACCTGCTGGAAGACGAAGAAGGCAAAGCCATCGGACTTTCTTATTTCAAACAGCGCGGCCTGCGGCAGGAAACCATCGAAAAATTCCGGCTGGGCTACTGCCCCGAAAACGGACAAAGCTTTGTGCAGCACGCCACCGCGCAGGGCTACAGCCTGGAGCTTTTAGAAAAAAGCGGCCTGATAAAAGTGCGCGATGGCCGCGGCTACGACAACTACCGCGGCCGGGTGATTTTTCCCATTCAAAACCAGACCGGCCGCATCCTGGGCTTTGGCGCGCGCATCCTTAAAAGCAACGACAAAGCACCCAAATACATCAACACGCCGGAAAACGAGCTGTACATCAAAAGCCGCGTGCTTTACGGGCTTTATCAGGGCCGGCAGGCTATTGGTAAAAGCGACGATTGCATCCTGGTGGAAGGCTACCTGGATGTTATTTCCCTGCATCAGGCAGGCGTGGAAAACGCGGTAGCCAGCAGCGGCACTTCGCTTACCGAAGAACAGCTGCGCCTGATGGGGCAGCTCACCAGGAATCTTACCATTCTTTACGATGGCGATGCCGCCGGCATTAAAGCGGCGCTGCGCGGCACCGACATGGCGCTGGAGCAAAGCTTTTCGGTGGGGCTGGCCCTGCTGCCTGCCGGCGAAGACCCGGACAGCTTTGTGCAAAAGCATGGCAAGGCTGGTTTTTCGGAATACATTGCCGCCCACCGGCAGGATGTGATTGGCTTTCGCCTGGAACTGGGTTTAAAAGAAGCCGGCAACGATCCTGTAAAGAAAAACAAGCTGGTCAACGAAATCGCGGAAACCATAGCGCGCATCAATAAGGCGGAAGATTTCAGCCTGCAACAGCACTACCTGAAGAAAGCCAGCACCGCGCTGGAGGTGGATGAGGCCGGCATGGTGAACCTGGTCAACAAATACATCCGCGACCGGATTGAAACAGAGCGGCGGCATTTGCAAAAAGGCCAGCCAATCGAAGAAGCGCCCCTGCCGCCTGTAGCCGGCAGCGAAGAGGCGCCGGCAGCCACCCAGGCGTTGGAAAAAGACAAAGTTCAGGACAAGCAGGAATGGGCGCTGGTAGGCGTGCTGATTGAGCATGGCAGCAAAAACTGGGCGGAAGGTCAGACGGTAGCACAATATATTTTTCAGGTAATAGACCCGGAATTAATAGAAAAAAAGCTGGCCCGGCAGGTATTTGATGAATACCATACCCTGCCTCAGGATACAGATGGCATGGCCAACTTTACCAATCACCCCAACGCCCTGATACGCGGTATCGTAGCCGGGCTTTTACAGCATCAGACTGATTTAAGTCCGAAATGGAAAGAAAATTATGGCATTGAAACCTTTCATGACGACGAGCTGATTCGTTACCGGGTGGAAGTGGAAAGCGTCATCGGGTATTTTGAATTAAAGAAAAACAAGCTGATGCAGTTGGAGCTGATGCAAAAAATGAAGGTGGAAAAAGACGGACAACGCATCCTGGCCATGGCCCGCATCTTCCAGCAATTAAAAACGACCGAGCAGGAAATTTTAAAACGCACCGGAACCGTGATAGTGAAATTGTGAATGTGGGAATGTGGGAATGTGCAGAATGTGGTGAATGTGAGAATGAGCCAATGAAGGAAAGTCTTTTCTCCTATTTGGAATTTGGTTTTTTTAGAATTTGGATTTTGAATTTTGGAACCTCTCAACTAATCAATTAAACTTTTCAACCTCCCTTGCGCGTTCTCTGCATTGACTATGGCGCCCGCCGTTGCGGCCTGGCTGCCACCGACCCTTTAAAAATCATTGCTTCGGCTATTGGCACCTTTGCGCCCGAAGCGCTCCTTCCCTTTCTTAAAGATTATTTTCAGCAGGAAAACGTGGAGCGCGTGCTGATTGGCTATCCTACCCACAAAGACGGCAACCCTACCCACGCCACGCCGCTGGTGGAGGCGTTCATGAAAAAGTTCAAAAAAGCATTTCCGCAAATACCCATAGAGCCCATTGACGAGCAGTACAGCTCCAAGTTTGCCAGTCAGGCTATTGCAGGTATGGGGCTGAAGAAAAAAACAAGAGAACAAAAAGGCCTGATTGATGAAGTGGCCGCCACCATGCTGCTGCAGGAATGGCTGGAAAGAAATGGGTGATGCCTCCGCTCCCGTCTTTGCGAGCGAACTGCGCGCCAAAGCTGAAAAATGGAAATAACGATGCGCGCAGTCCGCGCGGCAATCTGCACATAACACGGGGATGCACCAATTGAAGGCTGCTCTGTACCGTATGCAGGTTGCCCGCCCGTGCCGTTCGGACGGGCTTCGGATTGGCAAAGAACCACAATCGCTTGCTTCGGCTTTCTTTCCTGCCAATCCTCGCAAAGACGCCCCTCTGCGCCTTTTACAACAACACTTACACCCTCACAGTTAACTTTGCAGCTCTTAATAATTGGCCGCGCTAAAATGCGCCATACGTGATTTATGAATCTACCTGTTGTTGCCTACGGGCACCCTGTACTGAGAAAAGTAGCGGAAGATATTAACCCGGACTATCCGGGCCTGGAAAAGCTGATTGCCGATATGTGGGAAACCATGTACAAAAGCAATGGCGTGGGCCTGGCTGCCCCGCAGGTAAACCTGCCCATTCGCCTGTTTGTTGTGGATACCGTGCAGATTGTAGAAAACTTTGACGAGGAAGACAAAAGGGAATATCCCAATGAAATCCCGGTAAAAGGTGTGTTTATCAACGCGCATAAAGTGGAAGAAAGCGGCCAGCCCTGGGCTTATAACGAAGGCTGCCTTTCCATCCCTAAAATCCGCGAAGACATCAGCCGTGCCCAGCATGTGCGCCTGCGCTGGCTGGACGAAAATTTTGAATCCCACGAGGAAACCTTCAGCGGCATCACCGCCCGCGTCATACTGCATGAGTACGACCACCTGGACGGCAAGCTTTTCATTGACTACCTCAGCCCGCTAAAGCGCCGCCTGATTAAAAAGAAGCTGGAAGACATCAGTGCCGGCAAGGTGCGTACCGATTACCGGATGCTTTTTCCCAGATAAGGCCGGATACAGGCTAAATCTGCTATTCCAGCCTCTGAATCTAGAAACCTCTTTCCTTCATCAATACATCCAGCGCGCGCCAGCTTTTGCCTTTGGAAAAGCTGGCAGCTGCAGGCGCGTCCATGCCTTCAATTAAAAGCTGGTGCATGCCCAGCCTTTTGATGCGTTTCTTAAGCAGGGCGCCTGCCTTGTTTTCCTCGGCTATCATGCCTCCATAAAGAACCGTCAGCCAGATATCCAGCTCTTCCGCGTCCGTACCATAACCGGCCGAAAGTTGTGTAATAAGGTGAAGTACTACAGGATCAATTTGCGCGTGGGTTAACGCATAGCAGCGCGTGAAATCCTCGTAAATCTTTTGATGCCCATGCGTGGCGCCAAGCTGTTGCAGGCGGCTGAAATATTCCGTATCGCGCGGTGCATAGCGCGCAGTCCCTTCGCGGTGCAGATACACGCACCAGTTATCGAAACAACCTTTATCAAACCACACCGTATGCCGCTCCCCTATTTTTTTGATAAGCAAAGACATAGCCACGCATTTTAGCAATTTTTCACTGCTGCCCTGCAAGCTACCTATTTTTCGGAATATATATTAACGGGCAACAGGTGTATGCATGGCGGCCCAGTTGGCAATCAGTCTTTGTCCGTTTTCCGTCAGAATACTTTCCGGGTGAAACTGCACACCGGTGCAGGGAAATTGCTCATGCACCATTGCCTGTAAAATCCCATCCTCTTCACTGAACGCCAGGGGTACGAGCCCTGTTCCATCCCAGCTTTTCAGGAGCAAGGAATGATAGCGGCCCGCCATAAAGGAAGGGCCCATGCCTTCAAATAAAGGATGCGCCAGGCAATGAATGCGGCTGGCTTCGCCGTGCTTTGGCGGATGGGCACGTTCCAGCGTGGCGCCAAAATACATGCCCAGCGCCTGATGGCCCAGGCATACGCCGAGAATGGGTATTTTCTGATGAAAATAAGCAATAGCCGCCAGGGTGATGCCCGCTTCCCTGGGCGTGCCCGGACCGGGAGAAATGATGAGCCTTTCGGGATTTAAAGCCGCCAGTTCTGCCACGCTCACGGCATCATGGCGCAGCACCAGGCATTCATTTCCTGTCAGCAACAGGTAATGATGCAGGATGTACGTAAAGGAATCGTAGTTGTCAAGCAGTACCCACATTTGGTTCTTGACTTAAAGACCGGCCTAAATCCTGCAGCATGTCTTTCAGGAATGGCAGCATGTCGCCCAGCCAGCCGAATACGGCGGGCGCCAAAGGCGCAAAACGCGGATAAAACCAGGACTGCGCTGCGGTAGCTGCCGAAAGAATACCGGTCAGCGTCAGTACATACAAAAAGGCACTGATCATTACACTGGTAATAAATACCTGCAAAACTGCCCCGGCCAGCCGGTTTAAAAGGCCCAGCATCAAAAGGTTTACCGCGCCTTCTGCCATGCGGGCTATCAGGCCCACGCCAATCGTTACGGCCAGGTACACCAGCAAAAAAGAAACAAAAACCGCCCAGCGGCTGCCGGCATTGTCGCCGGTAAACAACCAGCCTGCCACGGCGCCGGAAAGCTTCGCGGCCAGCACCAGCCCCAGCAACATACCGACGAGCGAAAAAAGTGCTGCGATAAACCCCTTCCGGAAGCCCTGGATAAAACCCAGCAGGAGAAAAACGAAAATCAAAAGATCCAGGCTCATGGGGCAGTTTATTTTCGGCCAAAAAAATCAAAGCGCAGCGGGCCCTTGCTTACTGGCTGAGCAATTCTTTGGTCATGGCAGAAATGGCTTTGCCATCCGCCTGACCGGCCAGTTTTTTGGTGGCTGCGCCCATTACCTTGCCCATGTCGGCCGGCGAGGAAGCGCCGGTTTCGGCAATAATTTCCTGTAAAGCGCTGCGCAATTCCGATTCGCTCAGCTGCCGGGGCAGGAATTGTTCCAGGATGCCCAGTTCCTCGCGCTCTTTGGCTGCCAGGTCTTCGCGGTTTTGCTGTTCAAAAATCTGCAGCGAATCGCGGCGCTGTTTGGCCATGCGCTGGAGCATCTTTTGTTCGTCGGCTTCCGTGATTTCCTCTTTCGCACCGGCAGCGGTTTTTTCCTTCAGGATTTCCGCCTTGATGGAGCGGAGCGTGCGGAGGGCCGCTTCGTCCTTAGACTTCATGGCGGTCTTCATCTGCTCCATTATTTTTTGTTCCAGAGACATAAAATTGCGCTTTTGTTCTTATTGAATTTCCAATAAAACCTTCATGGGATCTTTACCGAAAAGCAATTGCTCCGGGTTTTCCAGCAGCTCTTTTACCAGCACCAGAAAGCCTACAGATTCGCGGCCGTCAATAATGCGGTGGTCATAGCTGAGGGCTACGTACATCATTGGGCGGATTTCCACTTTTCCGTCTATGGCCACGGGGCGTTCCTGAATCTTGTGCATGCCCAGGATAGCGCTTTGCGGCATATTGATAATGGGCGTGCTCAGCAGCGAGCCAAATACACCGCCATTGGTGATGGTAAAGGTGCCGCCGGTCATTTCTTCAATGCTTAGCTTGTTTTCCCGTGCTTTCTTCGCCAGGTTGGCCACTTCTTTTTCAATATCGGCCATGCCCAGGCTTTCGGCATTGCGGATGACCGGCACTACCAGGCCTTTCGGCGCGCTGACGGCAATGGAAATGTCGCAGTAATCATGATAAATGATCTGATCGCCATTAATGTAGGCATTTACCGCGGGCCATGCCTGCAGGGCAGTGGCGCAGGCCTTGGTAAAAAAGCTCATAAAGCCCAGGCCAATGCCGTGGGTTTCCTTAAATGCGTCTTTGTATTGCTTGCGCAGCGCCATGATGCGGCTCATGTCCACTTCATTGAAGGTGGTGAGCATGGCGGTTGTGTTTTTCGCTTCCACCAGGCGGCGGCTTACCGTCTTGCGCAGGTTGCTCATTTTCTCGGAGCGATCCTCACGGCTGAACGCTGCGGCGCCTCCTTTACGGCCCGGATTTTCGAGCGCGTCAAGCACATCCTGCTTCAGGATACGCCCCAGGCTGCCACTGCCTTTTACGGCGTCCGGCTGCACTTTTTTATCCGTCATGATGGCCTGGGCAACAGGCGTGGCCTTGGTAGGAGTTGAAGCAGTTGAAGGTGTTGAAGATGCAGCCTCCTGTTTGGGCGCAGCTTCCTGTTTGGGTGCCTTCGGAGCGGGTGCCGCTTCCTGTGGTGCACCTGCCGGTTTTTCGGCAGTTTCATCAATCTTGCAGGCAATGGCGCCGATTTCCAGGTTATCACCTTCCTTGGCTACATGGTGTAAAATGCCAGCCTGTTCTGCATTCAGCTCAAAAGTGGCTTTTTCACTTTCCAGCTCGCAAAGCAGCTCATCGCGATTCACATACGTGCCGTCCGGCTTTAACCATTTAACGAGGGTTACTTCATTGATGCTTTCGCCTACAGCAGGCACTTTAATTTCAATCATAGTTTTCAGGAAAAGCAATCGCCCCGATTGCAGGGCGTAAAATTAAGACTGTATGCGCACAATACCATTCCCATTTAAACCGCCTTCTTTTTGGGCGTGCCCTGTGGGCCGGGCTATCGGCCCTCGCCTTGCCGGCTGCCCGCAACGGCCCTCGCCGGGCAAGGGCTCAAACAAGGCCTCTATCCCTCACGCGGGCAGCTTTTTCGCCTGAAGATTCTCCCTGCCGGCGCCACATCAGGCAAACTGTCTTTAGCGCAACAGCAGCACATTGCCCGTTACCTGTCGCGGCCGTTCAAAAACACCCGGCTGCCGGTAGGTAACCAGATAAATATAAACGCCTCCCGGGCATGGCTGCCCATGTACCGTTCCGTCCCAGCCTTCGTTACCGGTTTGGCCGCTAAATACCTCATTGCCCCAACGGTCAAAAATCAGGAAAGTATAGGTAGCATCCGGGCAGCGCAGCAAGGGGCTGAGCCGGTCGTTGCTACCATCGCTATTGGGTGTAAAGGCGGTGGGCATGCGGACGCAGCCGCAATCCTGCACCAATACCCGCACCTCGTCTGTAGCCTGGCAGGCGCCATCGATCACGGTAAGGGAATAATTGCCGCTAGCTTTTACGGCCAGATAAGGTGTGGTATCGCCGGTATTCCACCGGTATTGTGCTGCGGTTAAATCGGCCTGCAGCAGCGCTGTTTCTTCATTGCAAATCATCTGGTCTGGTCCCAGGTGCAGTGCTATGGCTTCCTGAATATGCACGGTTACCTGCGCGGCAGCGCTGGTACAGCCACGCACGGTTTGGGTAACGGAAAAAGACTGCCCGTCTCCGGCTGTCTGCGTGTTTACTACCGGCTGACTGGCGCTGCCGGTGCTGCCGGGCGCTGTGTACCAGGTAAGATTTTCACCGGTTACGGGTAGCACTGCCTGCTTTGTTCCCTGGCAAAACACTACATCGGGCGCTACTTCCGGCGGCGGTGGCTGCCGGTAAAACAACAGGGCAACCGTATCATGGCCCGGACAATCCTGGCCCACAGCCACCCAGTAAGTGCCTGTAGCCGTCACAGCAATGGCGTCTGTTGTGGCTCCCGTGTTCCAGGCATATCCGGCAAACCCGGCAGGCGCCTGCAGCATTACCGTATCGCCTGCACAGGCAGTGCGGTCAACTCCCAAATCAATTCGTATTTCAGGCCGGTCTGTTACCTGCACGGTATCGCTGCTGACACAGGCGCCGGACTGGACAGTCAGGATAAACTGCCCGGGTTCCCACGTCGTACAGGCGGCTGTGCTTACACCGTTTTGCCACAGGTAACTATCATAAGCGAAATCATTTACCGGCTGCAATACCACACTGTCGCCGGCACATTTTAGGCGATCCGCGCCCAGATCGGGCGTGGGCGCTTCACTAACGCGAAAAGTATCTGTTATTACCAGCCCGCCATAGCTGGCCCGCACCCAATACAGGCCTGCATGAGTTATGGAAAGCGCAGGACCCGTATGGCCGGTATTCCATAGAAAACTGCCTGCGCCTGTGTTCCAGGTAGTCAGTAAAACCGGCTCTGTAGCCAGGCAGATGCTGGTATCATGCGGACCGGCGCCGGCGCCCAGGTCTATTACAGAAACGTCATCTACCAACAGGTAAGAAAACATCTGGGTAGCAGGCGGCGCCGTATTAATAATGGTAAAAGGCGCTCCTCCGGAAAACAGGCCCAGTGAAATATATTCCTCGCCCCCCGCAGCCACAAATAAGCCGGAAACTTCTGTCCAACCCAGGGTATCCGTAAAAAAACTGCCGGGTGGCGACTGGATTTGCGGCGCTACGGCAAAGTAGCCGCTTGTAGTCGCATCGGCCAAAGGCATGGCACTGAAGTAAGCGCCCAGGCAGTCTGTAGCCAGGGTGGAAAGCGCGCCGTTGTTTACCCAAAAAGAAACGGCATAAGTATGTCCGGCATGCAGGGGCTCCAGTAATTGTCCTTCCAGGTATTCACTATAGTTGGGATTGGCCGACATACTGGTAATGATAGCCATATAGGCATCGCCGGTACGGGGCACTTGGTAGCCCACATTTTCGGAATAAGGCACAGACGCGCCACCGGTGCCGCAGGTCCTGTAATAATCGGTGGATCCCATATTAGGCGCATACCAGTCGAGTGCAGTATGATACACTGCCGGTTCAAAAATTTTATCGACCATACCCAGCGTGGCAGGGCAATTCCCAAAGCTTTCAAAGCTGGGATTGGGCACCAGGTTTTGGGCCACGACAAAGGCAGGGATAAATATTAAAAATAAGAGTAACTGAAACCGCATGTCCGGATACATTATGGCCTGCCAGCATATAGACGTATAATATTGGAATAAAGTTTGGTTACAGCCTCTTTTTTATTTGAAAGCGCGTTAGCAAATGCTTGTGACCCACACCATTTCTACTTCAAAACTTTATACTGTACTACACCACGGCCCCAGGCAGCCTTTCTCTTTCATGCACAAGCGAGACGCTTGCAGTGTGGTTTTAAAACAAAAAAAATATTGTTTCCTTTCAGACTTATCTTAAAAACAGCAACGGCGCCCAGGGGCGCCGTTGCATTCTAAAACCGGAAGTCAACCAATTATTGTTTGGTTACCTTAATCGTCTTAGAGTAATGGTCGTCGTTGTAGCGGATAAAGTAAATACCAGCTGCCAGCGATTGCATGTTGAATTCTACTTTACCATCTGAGATAAAGTGAGCCTCCAGCACCTTACCGGTAAGGTCGGTCAGTACCACACGGCTATCGCGTACGGCACCACGTGCTTCAACAGTCAGTATGCTGCTAACCGGGTTGGGGTAAGCAATCACTTCCACTCCGTTTCCAGAGGCAATTACCTGGCCTACGCCTACAGGGCTGCCGCCGGCACGCAGGTAGAAGTTGCTGAAGGAAGGCGTTTGCACTTCTACGAATTTAGCGCCTACCAGTGTGCCGCTGAAGGTTTGTCCCAGCAGTTCTGAGCTGCCGGACGGGTTATAGTCTGGCTGGCATACGATACCACTTTGGTGGATAACGTTGATGTTACCCAGGCTGGCACCCGGGCTGGCTGCCATCAGGGCGGCATACTCTGCATCTGTAAAGAAGAACTGAACAGATACATTGGAATCTGCGCTGCTGGTAGTGGAAATCAGCCAGTTGCGATCCAGAATAGCTACTGCAGGCTCGCTGCCCATTGTATAGCTGCGGATAGGACCAGCGTTGCGGTATTGTGCTGCGCTGAAGTGATTGGGCGCGGCACCCGTATAGCTGCGCACCTGTACGATCAGACGGCTTTCATCATCCACCAGGGAAGTCCAGCCGGTATAACCGCCTGCGGTTGCATTGGGTATAGTGCCGGGCACACAATTGCTGTATGGAGAAATCATGGCAGCATTCAGTTCATCCACAGTTACACAGAAAGTACCTTCCGTGATTTCATTAAAGCCGCCTACTTCCACATAATAAGTAGTACCGGGGTGCAGCCGGGTGGCGTAAAGCACGGATGCCAGGTTCAGGTTGCTGCCGTTGTCTTCATCGCAGGCCAGTATCTGGAAGGTGCTGTAATCAGTTACATCCGCTGCTTCAAACAAGGCCACACGGGAATTGAGCAGGGTACCTCCGGGGTAATCGGTAGAAACCCGGACAGCGCCGCTTGGAGGTGCCACAAATTTGAACCACACGGTACGGTAGGTCGTAGAGGCCACGCAGTGCGCGCCAGGCTCGCCGCCGCCAATGGTAGCCGATACGTTGGTGTACATGGTGGGAGCGCAACCGGCACCTACAGAAAGCAGGAACGCGCCGGGAGCGTCATCATTGGCAGGCGGGGTTACAAACGCTACACCCATGGTCCAGAAACCTACTGAAGTACCACCGCAGTTGGTGCGTACATAGGCATAGTAAGTAGTGGCAGGGCTCAGACCGCTGACGGTAGCCGAAGTGGTTGGCGCTGCAACGCTACCGCTTGTTACCAGGCCGGCGCTGCCGCTGCCGGGCGCACCACTGGTGCGTATCTCATACTGATAAGCTGCAGGCGTGATGCCGGTAGTGGGTTCCGTCCAGTTAAGCGTAGCACCTGAAAGCGAAATGCCGCTCACGCTTACACCCATAACAGAGTCGCAGGGCGGAACAATGTTAATCAGGTAATCTTCCGTTTCGCCATAATAGTAAGTACCGCATGGGGTAATAGAAGTGCCTGCTGATGACTCTGACACAATCACGCGCATGGCGGTAAGGCCCGTAGCAGCCGTCATAGGAATGGTTATAACGCCGGAATCCGTATAAGGCAACAGCGTTGTAGTGCCCGAAGCATATACCGTTTCACCCGGATCCGTAAATAAGCCATTCTGATTGTAATCAATAAAGATGGCCAGGCCGCTGGAATAAGGGTAAGTACCGCAGGTATTGACCTTTACTTTATAAGTAGCATCTGTGCCCTGAACCACAACTGGTGGCGCAGGTGCGGCACTACCGCTTTTAAAGTTAGAATAGCTGTTCAGTACGGAACCGGGGCCCATAGCACTTACAGCAGGCGTCGTGCAGGTGGAAGCGTTGCTCATGGTACCGAATTCTACCAGGTAGATTTCTTCATCATAAGGATACGTAGACACTGAGGCGCAATAGCAGTTCATGAAGCTCTTTTGCAACACCGTATCCGCAGCAGAGGTCACCGTGCCACCACCAGGGTTGGTGCAGGTTACGATAACACGATAAAGAGTAGTTACGGTTTGCGAAGGAATGCTGTACACATAAGTAGCAGATGCGGTGCCGATGTTAGCCCAGGTAACCCCGCCGTCTTCTGATTTCTGGAATTGATAGTTCAGGTCAACAACGCCAGGAGGAGCAGTGGCCGTTAGGGTAAAGGCTTCTCCTTCGCATACACTGTCTTTGCTGGCAGTAAAGGTTGGAGCGGCCGGGGTGCCCGAGCAGGGTACCGGCACCACAATGTTTACCAGGTAGTCTTCCGTTTCGCCCCAGCCGTAAGTGGCGCAGGGGTCAATGGAACCACCCGACAAGCTTTCCACTGCAATTACCCGCATGGCTGTAGTGCCCAGCGCGGCTGTAGCCGGAATAGCGGCCAGGCCGGAAGTGGTATATGGCAGGGTAGTAGTGCCCGGAGAGGAATAAACTTTTTCCCCGGGGTCTGTAAACAGGCCGTTTTGGTTGAAGTCTATAAAAATGGCCAGGCCACTGGAGTAAGGGTAGGAGCCACAGGTATTGACCGTTACAGAGAACGGTACGGAAGTGCCGCGTGCCAGTGCCGGAGCGGCTGGCGCAGCACTGCCGCTTTTAAAGTTGGAATATTGATTCAAAATAGATCCGGGGCCCATGGCGCTGATACCAGGGGTACTACAAGTGCTGGAATTATCCATGGTGCCGATACTTACATGGTATATATCCTCATCGCTTGTGTAAGTGGCAGCAGAAACGCAATAGCAGAGCAGGAAAGATTTTACCACTACTTTTTTAGGTGTGGAATAAACCATGCCCGGTGTGGAAGTACACTGCATGGCACGGCGGAACCAGGTAGTTGTAGTGAGGGTAGTGCCATAGCTGCTGGAAGTAGCGCCTGGAATATCGGTCCAGGAAGTGCCATCCGGGCTGCTTTGCCACTGGTAAGTAATACCGCTTGCGGAAGTGCTGCCTGTAGCAGTAGCACTGAAAGCTACACCCGGACAAACGGAATCCGGAGCGGAGGTAATACCGGCTGTTGGGATGCCACTGCAGGGTGTCAGTGAAATGATATCAAACTGGAAACGGGGCAGCGAAGAACTGGGACCCATGTTGGCATTCGGCGGGCTTGCCGGGTCGGGGTTGGTACCATCGCTGTAATAAAGCATGGCACGGTTGCCCGATGTAGAGGTGTAAGAACCCCATTCTGCCGTACAGGACCATGAAGGCGAGTTTTCATCCACCGCCACTACCAGGTTGCCGCCGGTATAAACAAAGGGTGTTGTCAGCGTAAGCTCTACCCAGGTACCGGCGGTAGTAGGGATAATACCCGAAAACACACTGGTCATACCCGATACCGGAATCCAGTTACTGCTACTACTGAAATTGCTTTGCGTGGTGTTGCCCAGGTACACCGTCCAGTTATTCCATTGAGCCGGCGAGCCGGGGCTGTAGCTCAGAAAAAAGCGAATCTTGGAGATCTGCCCGCCGCCCGACCAACCGGCTCCGGTAATCTCTGAACCCAGATAAATCTGCTGGCTGTAATTATAGCCGTAGCAGGAATAAATTGGATAATAGGTACTGGTGGAAGTGCCGGAGCCAATCGTGACAGTGGTTTGCGCATGCGCTGTTAGGCCGGCGCCGGTAATGCCTAGCAGCATGGCTAAGGCTATCAGGCTTTTGAGTAGCTGTTTTCGCATATTCGGGGTTTAAATTAATTATTAAAGAAAGCTTTCCTAAGAGAACAAACTATAGACAGCTGCCTGCCGTCAAATAGTTGGGTAAATTTATGGGAAAACCGAAAAAAATAATCACCGGGGCATAATTAATTCTCCCGGCACATACATGAACAGCTACATACCAGCCCCGTCGCCCGCTGTTACCGGCGCTTTGCGCACTTTAAATGTAAAATGCCGCTGCGAAAAAAAGCTGAAAACAGCTACCAGCGCCGTGGTTAAAATTTTAGAGGGGGTTGCATCGCCCCCGGGCGTCACAAAATGACACCATTCTACGAAAAACTTCAAAAATGCATAGTTCAGCAGAATGCACATGCACACCAGCAGCGCATAACGGAACAACTGTACCCTGCCCCCCAGGTTGCTGTGCGGAAACACAATGTATTTGCTCATGGCAAAGCCCATCGGGAAGCTGATGGAAAAAGAAATCAGAAAGGCGGCGATGTGGCGGCCAATGCCCAGCCCGGCTACATGCACGACCGGCTGAGACAACCAGAAATTAAAAGCCAGAAAGTAAATCAGTGTATCTACCGCCGCGTTAAACCCGCCACAGGCCAGATAACGAAAGTTGTTTACACTTATCCAGCGCGAAAAAGGACGGTGGAAAAAGTCTATGACTGAAACAATAATATGGCGCGCAAACTGTAGCAAACCGGATGCAAATCTAAGCAGTTCCCTGCAAAATTCATCGCCGCCGCTGGTTGAGGTGTTGTTAAGTTGCTTTGAACTTTGGCTTTAAACTTTGGAATTTCGATTTTGAACTTTGGATTTTGAATTTTGAATTTTGAATTTTGAATTTTGAATTTTGAAATCCCTTTCTCAAATTTTCACCCGCCTTAAATCCTCAAAAAATTCCTTTTCCTGTTTGCCAATATCCATCAATAAATCGCTCAGCGCTGTGTAAGACACCACATCCGTAGTTCTGTCTTTAATCTGCCGGGCTGCGCTGTAGGCAAAATGGCGCCAGGCATCGCCGATTACCGTCAGGCGTTCCGAAAATGTCTTCAGTTCCGCGCAGCCCGTTTTACCGGCAGCTTCCTGCAAAAAAGCGGCATACAGGTAGCGGAAGCCGGCCCCGCCCGTGCCTATTTCCTCCTGCATCCGGATTACATTACCCAGGTAAAGCGCCGCCTTGCGGCCGCCCGGCTTCCGGGGGTAGTTTTTTATCTTTTTGGCCAGAAGAAAAATAGCCTTGTTGCCAAACCAGGGCACCGGCGGACTCAGCATAAAAAAGCAGGCCTGCCGGATGCCTTCCCGGATGGCCTTTACATAATCAATCTTGTCCGGCACACCCGTAATGTAATACATATAACCCCGTGGCTCGGGCGCACCTTTTGCAAAGCGTGCCGCAGCCAAATCCTCCCGGGAAATCTCACTGGGCGCTTCCATCACCGGATCGCTCACAATATATTTATCACCCTCGCAGCCATACACCACCAGGTTGTGTGCATTAAAATGAAACCGGAACGCTTCGGGCAGGTAGGGCAGGTAATACACGCTGGCCAGCATGCCTACCGGAATGCCCTGCTGCAGGGCTGCATCCAGCGCGTTCATCGCCTGTTCGGGCGTGCGGAAACGCTCTGTGCGAATGCCCACACCCATGCGTTGCGCCGCTTTTTTAAACACGGCTCCCGGCCAGGTACGAAAGGTGGTGCCGGGCGTGCCGTTCACTTTCAAAAAAGGCAGGTGACCGAAAAAAATGCCACTGCCAATACCAAAGGCCATCGGCTCGCTGATGTTGATGCCGTAGTGGCGAAAAAGATTGGTGGTCACGCCGCTTTCGCAATGCGCGTGCATAAAGTGGATATAGGCGTCTGTAGGCCGGGCATCGCTCATAGAAGTTGCAAAGAAAGATAAATTCGTGCCTGTTTTTTTATTGGGGCTGTCCGGGCAGTTGCTTTCTGCCACATCAGGCCCGGCTGTCCGTTGCAAGCTGCCCCGCGCAGGCGGGTCAGGCTTTCCACTGCCATCCGGCAGCCCGTCGGCGCAGGGGCCTGTCTGCAGCTGTTGCAGCCGTTCAAAAATAAGGCCGGCCCTGCCGGGCCGGCCTTTATCAGTGGTCTGTATCGCTTGCTTACAGCGTCCGTTTCACTTCTACTTCTTCATAGCCTTCGATGATATCGCCTACGCGCACATCGTTGTAGTTTTTGATATTCAGGCCGCATTCGTAGCCGGCATTTACTTCTTTCACGTCATCTTTAAAGCGGCGCAAAGAAGCCAGCTCGCCGGTAAAGGTTACAATACCGTCGCGAATCAGGTTAATCCTTGTATTGCGGGTCATTTTTCCATCCAGTACATAACAGCCGGCAATGGTGCCCACACCGGAAATCTTGAACACTTCGCGCACCTCGATGTTGGCCACAATTCTTTTCTCCACCGACGGCGCCAGCAGGCCTTCCATCGCACTCTTAATGTCGTTGATGGCATCGTAAATAATGGAGTAAAAGCGCACCTCGATGTTTTCCTGATCGGCCAGGCGGTTGGCCTGTGCCGATGGCCGCACCTGGAAGCCCAGGATAATGGCATCGGATGCAGAAGCCAGCAGGATGTCACTTTCCGTGATTTGACCTACGCCTTTATGTACCACATTCACCGCTACTTCTTCGGTGCTGAGTTTTTGCAGCGAGTCGGAAAGCGCTTCCACAGAACCGTCAAAGTCGCCCTTGATAATGACCGGCAGCTCTTTAAAGTTGCCCAGTGCCAGGCGGCGACCAATTTCATCCAGCGTCAGGTGCTTACGGGCGCGGATACCCTGCTCGCGCAAAATTTGTGCGCGGTGGGTGGCTACGTTCTTGGCTTCATTCTCGTCTTCATACACCTTGAATTTCTCACCGGCCTGTGGCGCGCCGTTAAGGCCCAGCACCTGTACCGGCGTAGAAGGGCCGGCGGATGTAACCCGCTGTCCGCGTTCGTTGAGCATGGCTTTTACACGGCCATAATACTGACCGCACACCAGCATCTCGCCCTGTTTCAGGGTACCATTTTGTACCAGGATGGTAGATACATAGCCGCGGCCTTTGTCCAGCGATGCTTCGATCACACTGCCGGTGGCTATACGGTCGGGATTGGCTTTAAGCTCCAGCAGTTCTGCTTCCAGCAACAGCTTTTCCAGCAGTTGCGTGACGTTAATACCTTTTTTGGCGCTTATTTCCTGGCTCTGGAACTTACCGCCCCACTCTTCCACCAGGATGTTCATACCGGCCAGCTGTTCCCGGATTTTTTCCGGGTTGGCGGCTTCCTTATCAATCTTGTTAATGGCAAACACCATGGGCAGTCCTGCGGCCTGCGCATGGCTGATGGCCTCGCGCGTTTGCGGCATGATGGCATCGTCCGCGGCAATTACAATTACTGCGATGTCGGCCACCTTGGCGCCGCGGGCACGCATGGCGGTAAACGCTTCGTGACCCGGGGTATCGAGGAAAGTAATGCGCTTGTCCTGCGGTGTGGTTACCTGATAGGCGCCAATGTGCTGGGTGATGCCGCCGGCCTCGCCTGCCACCACGGTGGCATTGCGGATGTAATCCAGCAGGGAAGTTTTACCATGGTCTACGTGACCCATAATGGTAACGATCGGCGCACGGTCCAGCTTGTTATCTTCCTCGTCATCTTCCTCTTCAGATTCAGCATCGTTTTGTTGATCGAGGTTGATGAATTCCACTTCATAGCCAAATTCAGACGCAACCAGTTCAATTACTTCTGCATCCAACCGTTGGTTGATGGATACCATGATGCCGAGGTTCATGCACTTTGCAATCACATCCGCAAAGCTGACGTCCATAAGGTTGGCCAGCTCGCTTACCGAAATAAATTCGGTAACCTGTATGGTATTGCCTTCGCCCACATTTTCGTTGGCACGTTTCTCGGCCATTTGCTCGCGCTTGTCGCGGCGGTATTTGCCCTTCTGGCCACGGCCACGGGTGTTGCCGGCCAGGCGGGCCTGTGTTTCCTGAATTTTCTTCTGGATTTCTTTTTGATCCACTTCGCCTGCAGGCTGGTTGCCACGGCGTGCACCGGGACCTCTGCCGCCGGCGCCTGTGTTGCCGCGGGATGCGCCACCTGCTCCCTGCTGTTGTCCGCCTCCGGGCTGCTGCCCAAAGTTACCGCGGTTTTCAGGCCGCCTTTGTACCGGTATGCGTTGCCGCTGGCGTTTTTCCTTGCTGTCGCCACCGCGGTTATTTTCTTTTACCGGCAATTGAATCTTGCCCACAATCTTGGGGCCTGCCAGTTGCGGCGCTTTCATTTCAATATGCTCCGGCTTTACTTCTTCAGGCGGCGCTACGGGCTGCTTTATTTCCGGAGCAGCCGGCTTAGGTTGCGGCGCTGGCTGCGGCTCGGCGGGCGCCTGTGCGGCAGGTTCCGGCGCTTTTTGCGCAGCCGGTTTTTTGGCAGCAGGTGTCTTTTCAGCTTCTTTGGTTGCCGGTGCTTTTTTAGCGGTTTTCTTTGGACGCGTGCTTTGTGCTATGGCGCTCAAATCAATTTTGCCAATTATGTGCGGCCCTTCGATCCTGGGCGCAGGAGCAGCTTCGGCATCAGCAGGTGTTGCTTCTGCCTCGGGCTGAGGTGCTGGTAGCTCTTCGGGCTGAGGCTGAGGCACAGGCGCAGGCGCCTCCTCGGCCGGGGCTTCCGGCTTGTGCTCTTGCACAGGCACTTCGGGTGCAGGGGCCGGCTCAGGGGCTGGTTCCGGCGCTGCTTCGGGTACCGGAACGCTTTGCGTTTCGGGGCGCTCTTCAGGCGCTTCCTGGGCAGCCGTTACAACAGGCGCCGGCGCTTCAGCGGGCGACTCCTCGGGCACAGCGGGTGCTTCGGGCGCGACAGCGGGCTCCAGGGCGGCGATTTTAGCCGTTTTCTTTGGCTTTGCCGGAGCCTCTTCTTTTTCTTTTTTCTGATTCTCCACGCCTCCTTTCACCAGTACGATTTCTTCGCTGCGCTGTTTGGCCAGGCGGTCCTGGGCAAACTCCCCTTCCAAGGCTGCATACATTTCTGCAGAAAGCTTGGTGGTAGGGCTGGCTGCGACTTCGAATCCTTTGGTATTCAGGAAGTCCACAATCGTTTGCATGCCGACATTAAATTCTTTGGCGGCGGCCGGCAAACGGGGTGTTTTTAAAGGTGTTGGCATTCGGTAATTTACTCCTGTTCTACTGTGCTATGAACCGTACTCTTTTGTCTGGGCACAAAGCAGACAAAGCTACGCAAAAAAAGAGGGCCAAAGGCTTAAAATCAGGCTTCTTCAGCCGTATCCTCTTCAAACTCGGCCTTTAATACGTCATAAACCTCCCGGATGGTTTCTTCTTCCAGATCCACGCGCTTCACCAGTTCTTCTACAGAATGTTCCAGCACAGCCAGGGCGGTATCATAACCTACTTTCTTAAACTCATCAATGATCCAGGCTTCAAACTCATCCTTGAACTCATCCAGGTTGATGTCAAACTCGTTGCCACCGGTATCCACCACATCGCGGAATACATCTATCTGGTAGCCGGTTAAATCCTGCGCCAGCTTGATGTTTACGCCGCGTTTGCCGATGGCCAGACTTACCTGATCAGGATCCAGCCAGGCTTTGGCTACGTGCTTTTCATGATTCAGCTCCATGCGGTTGATGCGGGCGGGCGTGAGCGCACGCTGTATCAAAAGCTGGGTGTTGTTGGTATAATTGATGATGTCAATATTTTCATTACGCAGCTCCCGGACGATGCCGTGGATGCGGCTGCCTTTCATACCCACGCAGGCGCCAACGGGGTCAATGCGGTCGTCGTAGCTTTCTACGGCTACTTTGGCGCGCTCGCCGGGCTCGCGCACCACCTTGCGCACGGTAATCAGGCCGTCCATGATTTCGGGCACCTCAATTTCCATCAGCTTGCTGAGGAAATCGGGCATGGTACGGCTTACAATAATCACCGGGTTGTTGTTGCGCAGCTCCACTTTCTTCACGACTGCCCGTACCGATTCACCCTTCTTAAAAAAGTCGGAAGGAATCTGTTCGTTTTTGGGCATGCTCAGCTCGTTGCCTTCGTCATCCAGCAGTAGCATTTCCTTGCGCCAGATCTGGTATACTTCGCCGCTGATGATATCACCGATGCGCGTCTCGTACTTGTCCATCAGATACTTTTTCTTCAGGTCGCCAATACGGGCAGCAAGGGTTTGCTTGGCAGCCAGCACGGCGCGGCGGCCAAAATCTTCCACGTCAATTTCTTCGTACAGCTCTTCGCCTACGTCGTAACCGGCGTCCGGCTCAATTTCCTGCGCTTCGGAAAGGCGCACCTGCGCCAGCTCGTCCTCCAGAATAGCATCGTCTTCGATGATTTCGCGGCGGCGAAAAATCTGCAGGTCGCCCGTTTGGTCGTTTACGATAACGTCAAAGTTCTCGTCACTACCATATTTCTTGCGCAGCAGCGTCTTAAAAACGTCTTCCACCACCTTCATGAGGGTCGGACGGTCTATACCTTCCGCTTCTTTGAAATCCTGAAAGGAATCTATGAGGTTGATGCTTGCCATGGTATGTATCTGTTCGTTGTAGGAATGAGGATGTTATTTTATCATTTAAAGGAAATCTGCACGACTGCTTTTTTTATCATGCTGAAAGGAATGATTACTTCCTGTGTTTCCTTTTTCTTTTTGTCGGTTACTGCCAGCGTAATTTTCTCTTCGCTTACTTCTTTTAAAACGCCGGTTACCGGATTTCCTTCTGCGGGCTCCACTTCCAGCGTGCGGCCTATGTTTTTCACATATTGCCGGTATTCCTGCAGCGGCTCGTCCACACCCGGACTGGATACTTCCAGGGAAAAATCGCCGTCCGGAAAAAGGCCGGAGGCTTCCAGCCCGGCATACAGGCTGCGGTTTACCTGCGCGCACTTGCTGATGCTCATGCCGCTGTCGGCGTCCAGAAATACTTTGATGTTGTTCGTCGGCTTTACGCGGATTTGCGTAGGGAAAATATCAGTACCTTCCAGCAAAGGCAGTAAAATGTCTTTTACTTTTTCTATTAAAGGATTTTGCTCCATGTTTTCGGTCGTGCTAAGAAACGAAGAAGGGGACAGTTTCCTGGTCCCCTTTTCACTTCAGGCTGCAAAGATAGTATTTTAGGTTAGAATAGTAAAAATTTCTTCTTTTAGGGCAATGTTATTTTTAAGCGCAGCTACCTGTAGCCAGCCTGTTTCCTGCATAAAATACTAGAGGCAGGATGGTTCCTTAACCTTTCTCTAAAGGCCTAAGCTGCTGCAAGCTGTAACTTTGTGTAGCAATGAAATTTTTCTGGTACCTCCTTATATTCTTTTTCCTGTTTCGCTTTCTGGCGCGCTTTCTGCTGCCTGTTTTTAAAATTACACGGCAGGCCAGTCAGCACATGCGGCACATGCAGCAGCAGATGAACGAAATGCAGCAGCGCCAACAGCAACCGCCACCGCCACCCAAAGCCGCCCCCCGGCAGGTAGATGGCACTTATATTGATTACGAAGAAGTAAAGTAGGCTGAAGCGGTTGCAATTGCCGGTTCACGATTCACAATTCACTACATGGAATGCATCATACTGGCCGGTGGCCTGGGCACGCGCCTGCAGGGCGTGTTGGAAGCAGAAACGCCTAAATGCCTGGCGCCCGTTAATGGAAAACCTTTCCTGGAGTATCTTTTGCGCTACCTGGAAAACCAATATTGCAGCCGCGTGATTCTGGCCTTGGGCCACAACCACATTCCCGTGCTGGAATGGCTGAAGACCAAAGCGTTTTTCTTTCGCGTGGAATGGAGCATTGAAAAAGAACCGCTGGGTACAGGCGGCGGCATCCGCAAGGCGGCGCTCATGTGCCGCGACCGGGATGTGCTGGTGCTGAATGGCGATACGATGTTTGAGGCTGACCTGCCCCGCCTGATGGCGTCGCACCAGGAGAAAAAAGCTGCTGCTACCCTGGCGCTGAAACCTATGAAAAATTTTGAGCGCTACGGCACTGTAACACTTAATGAGGAAGGACGTATTGTTTCTTTTCAGGAAAAGCAGCCCTGCGCCGAAGGCCTCATAAACGGCGGCATTTATGCCCTGAACCGCGAAGCGCTGATGAGCCAGCCCCTGCCCCAGAAATTTTCTTTTGAAAAAGATTTCCTCGAAGCGCAGGTAGCGCAGCAATACTTTGCCGGCTTTGTACAGGATAGCTATTTTATAGACATTGGCGTGCCCGAAGATTTTGAACGGGCGCAAAATGAATTGAAATTTTAATAGCGCCCCGGGCTTTCGGCTTCCCCTAAAACAGGGCATCTTTGCGCTTTATGAAAATAGCCATTATCGGTCCGGCGCATCCCCTGCGTGGCGGCGGCATTTCTACCTTTAATGAACGGCTGGCCCAGGTGCTGCAGCAGGCAGGACACGAGGTAACCATCTGGTCGTTTTCACTGCAGTATCCAAACTTTCTTTTCCCGGGCAAAAACCAGTTTACCGATGAGCCGGCGCCCACAGGCCTGCGCATCCAAAGCCGGATTAATTCTGTAAACCCGCTCAACTGGCTGGCAGTTGGCAACCAAATCAAAAAAGAAAGGCCGGACCTGGTGCTGGTGCGTTACTGGATTCCTTTTATGGGGCCCGCGCTGGGCACCATCCTGCGGCGGATAAAAGCCAACAGGCACAGCAAAGTCATCTGCATAGCCGACAATATTATTCCGCATGAAAAACGCCCCGGCGACAAGCAGTTTACCGCCTACTTCATGCGGCCGGTGGATGCATTTATTACCATGAGCCGCGATGTGCTGAAAGATACGCAGGGCATTACCGCCAAGCCAGCCGTGTTTTATCCCCACCCGCTTTATGATAACTACGGGCCTGGGATACCAAAAGAGGAAGCACGTGAAAAACTGAATTTACCACCCGGTAATTACCTGCTGTTCTTTGGCTTTATCCGCAAATACAAAGGCCTGGATATCCTCCTGCAGGCACTGGCCGATGAGCGCCTGAAGGAGCTAAACGTCCGCCTTATTATTGCCGGGGAATATTACGAGGGCAAGGAAACCTGTGAAGCCATTATTGCGCAGCAGCAATTGTCTGACCGGGTGTTTGCCTTTACCGATTTCATTCCTAATGACGAGGTGCGGTTTTATTTTTCAGCTGCGGACCTGGTGGTGCAGCCTTACCGGAGCGCTACGCAAAGCGGCATCACACAGGTGGCTTATCATTTTGAGAAACCAATGGTAGTTACCAGCGTGGGCGGGCTGCCTGAGGTAGTAGCTGATGGAAAAACAGGTTTCGTAACCGCACCGGAACCTACGGCCATCGCAGACGCGATTTTCAGGTTTTACAGGGAAGGTATCCCCCACGTGCAGGAGCACCTGGCCGCAGAAAAGAAAAAGTTTAGCTGGGAAGTATTTGTAAAAGGCATTTTCGATTTGTACGGGCAGCTGTGATGCTGCGCCAAACACGCTGCAGGCCTTTTCTTAAAACACACATTTCCGCCCACACCGGCTGCAGCCCAGGCGGGTATAGTGCCGTAGGCGCACCGGTATGGGAACGCTTCTTGGTTTATTCAAAGAATGCAAACATCTATTCCTCGCTACCATACCTACGCGCCTACGGCGCTTCAAGGAAATTAAATTACCCTTTCTCTCTACCATACCTGCGCACCTACGGCGCTTCAAGGAAATTAATGGTCTTATTTACCATACCTGCGCACCTACGGCGCTTCGAGGAAATTAATGGTCTTATCTACCATACCTACGCGCCTTCGGCGCTTTGAGGAAATTAATGGTCTTATCTACCACACCTGCGCGCCTACGGCGCTTCAAGGGATTTTCCATCCCGTAAATGCTTCCATACCGGCGCGCCGATGGCGCTTCAAGAAATGTTTCCTGTACACTACCAGAATTAATACCTGCGGCGCTGCTAAAACAATACATTTCCACCCGGTACCCGGCTGCGACCCAGATGGGCGTAGGCGCGCTCGGTGGCCTCACGGCCGCGCGGCGTGCGCACGATGTAACCTTCCTGAATCAGGAATGGCTCATAGACTTCTTCGATGGTGCCGGATTCTTCACCAACTGCCGTAGCAATGTTGCTGATGCCTACCGGACCGCCTTTGAATTTATCAATGAGTGTGCTGAGGATACGGTTATCCATTTCATCCAGGCCGTTTTCATCCACATTCAGGGCGCGCAGGCCGTGTTCGGCAATAGCCATATCTATGGTGCCGTTGCCCAGCACCTGTGCAAAGTCGCGCATGCGGCGCAGCAGGCCGTTGGCGATACGCGGCGTACCGCGACTACGGCGGGCAATTTCCATGGCGGCATCGCTGGTAATCTTTACATTTAAAACATCGGCGGCGCGCAGGATAATGCGTTGCAGTACGTCTGCCGTATAATATTCCAGCCGGCTTTTGATGCCGAAGCGGGAAAGTAAGGGCGCAGTCAGCAGGCCGCTGCGGGTAGTGGCGCCTACCAGGGTAAAAGGAGAAAGATTAATTTGGATAGAGCGCGCGGCAGGGCCGCTGTCTATCATGATGTCTATTTTAAAATCCTCCATTGCGCTGTAGAGGTATTCTTCCACTACGGTGCTCAGGCGGTGTATTTCATCAATAAAAAGCACATCGCGCTCCTGCAGGCTGGTAAGCAGGCCGGCCAGGTCGGCAGGCTTTTCAATAACCGGTCCGCTGGTTTCGCGGATGTTTACACCCAGCTCATTGGCCACAATGCGGCTCAGCGTGGTTTTACCCAGTCCGGGCGGGCCGTGAAAGAGCACATGGTCCAGCGCTTCGCCGCGCATGTTGGCGGCTTTGATGAAGATCCGCAGGTTTTCAATCAGCTGCGGCTGACCGCTGAATTCCTCAATGCTTTGCGGCCGGATGGCGTTTTCAAATTCCTGTTCCTGGGGCGTTATTTCGTCTGTTGGCCTTACGTTACTCTGCTTTTGCATAAAGCATAAAGTTACGAAAAAGGGCCCATTCGGGGCGGGCTAAAGGGGTGGTGGCAGGTTGCGGATTTGTGAATAAAAGAGCGGGTAAAAGCTTTAGTTTACAGCTTATTAAAAAAGAAAAAACCGCCTGTTTTCTCAGGCGGTTTTGTTCATGAAAGCAAAAAAACTTTTAGCGGCGGCGGTCATTTTTAGACTTGGTTTCTTTACCAAACTGGTTCATACCGGGGTCGCCGGCACTTACCAGGTAATACGTACGGGTAGCCATGCCTTCAGTGCTAATGGTCAGGGTCATGTAACGGTCGTTGCTGAATGAGATGTTGTAGTCTTCCACACGGCGCATTACGCCTTCGCGTACGCTACGCGGGATAGAGCTCAGGGAAAGGTGGCAGTTCTCTACATTATAGGTGCCGGTAAAATCGTACACTGCCTTGCCATTTTCGTAACTGGTTTTGGTAAAGCGGTCGCCGCTTTCCAGCGTCAGGTAAAAATAAGGACCGTTAAAACGGGCAGGTTCGCCGGCCACTTCGCGGCCAACGCATACCCAGCGTTTGCCGGCCAGTTGGTCTGTCATGCATTGGGCATGAGCAGCTATTGTAAGTGTAAGTGCAGCCAGTAAGGAGAAAATCTTTTTCATTCAGTTGTGTTAGTTTGATGCCTCAAAAATAGGGGTTTGGTTCAAAATTCAAAAAGCAAAGCAAAAATTGATGGAACTGGAATTTGGAATTTGGCGCTCACTCTTAATCTTAACCTCAGCCTTAACCTCCCTTCCCGCTTCCTTTAAACTGATGGTGGCTTTCGCGGAACAGCACATTGAAGGTGGTCAGCGAGCCATAGCAGGCTGTGATGTATTGCTGCAGCTCTACCTTTTCGGCGTCGTTCAGGCCCTTGTGCGCATTTATTTTTTGCTCTATCAGGCGCAGGCGGTCGCGTACCATCACAATCTTGTGAAAGAAAGATTCAATGGGCAGTTCTTTCGCCGCCAGGCTGTCGTCTGCGGGCTGCAGCACCAGCGTGCCATAATTCCATTTGGTGGCAAGCGGCACAATCTGCGCCACATCGTTCAAACGGCGGTCCAGAATATTTTCCAGCGCCTGTTCTATATCCGCAAAAAGCACCGGCCCTTCCGGCACGGGCGGCGCATCTGCATTTTCATTGCCGGCGTGCAGCACCTGCAGCTCGGTATAGCTGCGGCTTACGGTTTTGGTGCTGTTGCTGCTTTTAAACCAGACGGTGATGGATTCGGAGCCGGCTTCTACCACTACGCCACGGCCAAAACTGGGGTGCGCCACCCGGGCGCCAATGCCAATAGGATTCATGGCGCGAAAATAAACCTGCCGGCACTGGAAAAGAAAAAGGTCCGCCATTGAATGGCAAAGTCTTTAGCGCCTGCCTGCGACTGGGAAAAGACCAGCTTAACATTTTCATTTTCGAAAAATTAGTTCACTTTCGGGATGCACATCTATATTTACATCAAATTTCAGTACGAATGTCTATCAAACTTTATGTAGGTAATCTGGCCTACACCACGTCAGGAGAGGATCTCCAGCAACATTTCAGCCAGTATGGAGATGTTGAGTCAGCTAACGTGGCAACCGATCGAGAAACTGGCAGATCCCGTGGCTTTGGTTTCGTAACCTTTGCCAACAAAGAAGAAGGCGAAGCAGCCATTGAAGCCACCAACGGTGCAGACTTCATGGGCCGCAAGCTGGCTGTAAACGAAGCCCGCCCTAAAACCGACCGCCCTGCAGGTGGTGGTAGCCGTGGTGGCTTTGGCGGTGGCGGTAGCCGCGGTGGTGGCTACGGTGGCAATAGCGGCGGCTACGGCGGCGGCAAAGGCCGTTACTAATCCCAGATTTACCAACCTTTCTTTTATATAAAAACCGGCCGCGAAGGCCGGTTTTTTATTTTTGATGAACGAGCTAAGAAATCAGGCGGTGTAAGGCCTGGAATACATCAACACTACCTTCAAGCCCGCAAAACACGCCTGAAGTTAAGCACCTGCATTACCGCCAGCTGTTTCTGAGAAAAATTATCCGATAGCCTTATCCAGGAAAAAGCTAAAGGTATCGCCACGCAGGCCTACCCGTGTTGCTTCCAGCGGCAGCACTTCCGCCGGAGCAATATTGCCCAGGTTGACGTTGGCGCCCAGGAGCTTCATAAAGTAAACCTGCTGTGCTTTTTGCGGTGCTTCCCAAATGATTTTCTCTGCAGGAATCTGCGTCAGGATTTCCTGTACCAGGCCCTGCCGTACCTCGCCGCTGTCGCGGTAAATGCCCACATTGCCTGCTTCGCGGGCCTCGGCAATCAGGTAGCTGCTGCCTGCTTCCAGCTCTGCTTTCATCAGCTCTATCCATTTGTAAGGAGGCATAATGTTGGTGGCATCTTTAGAACCCACTTCGCTGAGCACGGTAAAATCTTTGGCCAGCTTTTCTATATAGCCGCATTTCTCTGCGTGGGGGATGGTAATCGAGCCATCGCTGACTTCCACATGCTTCAGGCCGTAGTCTTTGGCAATGGCCACAAAGTCATCAAACTGATTGCGCACCAGAAAGGCTTCAAACAGGGTACCGCCAAAATAAACCGGCACATTTTCCTGGTGGTAGATGTCCATCTTCTGGCGCAGGTTGGCCGTTACATGGGCGGTGCCAAAACCCAGTTTCACAAAATCCACATAAGGAGCGGCCACGCTAAGAAAGTTTTTGACTTCATCCACTCCCAGGCCTTTGTCCATCACCATCGTTATGCCGTAGGTGCGTGGGCGTTGTGTACGTTCGGGTAAATTGCTGAGCTTAAAATTCATGTAACCAGTATTAAGGCCGCAAAGGTAATGGCACATTGGCTTGTATCTTGCAGCCTCTTTTTTAAACTGCTGATCATGAGATTCAACCAACCTGTTGTTGGCTTTTTGGTAGGGCTTGTCTTACCGGTTATTGGCTTTTTTATCGTGTACCTACTGGTGTACCGCCAATTGGGTTTCGACAGCTTTTGGTACCGCTTTACCCACGAAGGACGCACAGCCGCCATGGTCATTTCTTTTAGCATCCTGGCCAATCTTATTCCCTTTGCGCTTACCAACCGCAGGTACTATTATTTCGCCAAAGGCATCTTTATTGTTTCCATGCTGTACGCCGTGCTCATTGTGCTGCTGCGCTTTGTGTGGGCCTAAATTTATTTGCAGATGCGCTATTACGTAATAGCTGGCGAGGCCAGTGGCGACCTGCACGGGGGCAACCTCATCCGCCAAATCCGCCGTTTGGACCCAGCGGCGGATGTAAGAGCCTGGGGCGGTGATAACATGCAGCAGGCCGGGGCTACCCTGGTGCGCCACATCCGCGACCTGGCGTTTATGGGTTTTGTGGAAGTCCTGAAACACCTGCGTACCATCCTGAACAATATTTCTTTTTGCAAGAAAGACATGCTGGATTTTAAGCCGGATGTACTGGTACTGATAGATTATCCGGGCTTTAACCTGCGGATTGCCAAATGGGCCAAAGCGCAGGGCATCAAAGTGGTTTATTACATTTCGCCACAAATCTGGGCCTGGAAAGAAAACCGGGTACACCAGATAAAAAAGAACGTGGACAAGATGCTGGTGATCCTGCCCTTTGAGGAAGCGTTTTATCAGAAATGGAATTTTAAAGTGACTTATGTGGGCCACCCGCTGGTGGAAGTGGTAGCAGCTGCGCAGGCAAAGCCCCTGCCCCCCGCTATCAGCGCAAAACCCATCATTGCCCTCCTGCCCGGCTCGCGCCTGCAGGAGCTGGAAGCAAAGCTGCCGGTAATGCTACAACTGGTGCCCCGCTTTCCCGATTACCAGTTTGTGGTGGCGGGCGCCCCTACGCTAAACGAGGAAAGCTACGCGCCTTACCTCAGAGGTACGGACGCTATTTTACTAAAAGGCCAGACCTATGATCTGCTGCGGCAGGCACGGGCAGCCCTGGTTACCAGCGGCACGGCCACCCTGGAAACCGCGCTTTTTGGCGTGCCCGAAGTAGTGTGCTACCGCGGCAACCCGCTTTCTTACTGGCTGGCTAAAAAACTGATTAAAGTCAAATACATCTCCCTGGTCAACCTTATTATGGATGCGCCGGTGGTGCCGGAGCTGATACAGCAGGATTTAAATCCGGATAACCTGGAAAAAACACTAGCCCCACTGTTGGTAGCTTCACCGCAAAGGCAGGAAATGCAGGAACGCTATAAGGCATTATGGTCGTCGCTGGGCAGCCTGCCGGCTTCGGAAAAGGCCGCCGAAGCAGTGGTGCAGCTGGCCGGATAGTTTCTGGCATTCAGACTACCGGAAAAAGCCGGCAACAGGCATTATATTATTTTCGTCAATAGAAATTTATAAGATGAACTCCATAAAAAGCCTCCTTGTATTTTGCGGCGCTTCCCTGGGGCGGCAGGAATGCTATACGAAAGCGGCCTTTGCTGCGGGCGCCTTCCTGGCGCAGCAGGGCATCCGCCTGGTATATGGGGGCGCCAAGGTGGGCCTCATGGGCGCGGTGGCAGACGGTGCGCTGAGTATGGGCGGGAAGGTGACCGGCGTCATCCCCCGTTTCCTGCAAAACAAAGAACTGGCACATGAGGGGCTGACGGATTTAATTTGCGTGGACTCCATGCACGAACGAAAGCTGCAGATGTACACACTCAGCGATGCGGCGATTGCGCTGCCCGGAGGCTTTGGCACGCTGGAAGAATTTTTTGAACTGCTTACCTGGAGTCAGCTGGGGCTGCACCAGAAACCTATGGGGCTGCTGAACATCAACAGCTTCTTCCAGCCCCTGCTGGATATGTGCCGCACCATGGAAGGGGAAGGCTTCCTTACCAACGCGCATCACCAGATGGTGCTGCACCACCCGGAAATAGATAAACTGCTGGATCTGTTACTGCATTACGAAACGCCGCCTGCCCCCAAATGGCTAAGCAGTTCTGAGGTCTGAATAGCTTTGTTGAAAGTCAATGCCGGCAGGCCTTCTGTTGCCTGTTCATAGCAATGTACGAACAAACAGACAAAATATACTACTATAAAGCATCCTTACCGGGCAACAACAAAATCTGATACACTAAGGCATGGTTTTCAGGCAGTAGAGCAGCAGGTTACTGAGACTTAAAAGCTGCTTTATCATGGAAACACATCTTGTCAAAATTATTGCCATTCACCCGCGTACACACGATGTGCGCAGCTACCGCGTAGAAAAGCCGGAAGGCTATTCCTTTATTCCCGGACAGGCTACTGAAGTAGCTATCAACAAACCGGCATGGAAAAATGAAAAGCGGCCGTTTACCTTTACTTCCCTCCAGGATGAGCCTACCCTGGAGTTTACCATTAAAAGCTATCAGGATCATCCCGGCGTCACCAATCAACTTTGGCAGCTGCAGGCGGGCGACAGCCTGCTGATCCATGATGTTTGGGGCGCAATTGCCTATAAAGGTCCTGGTTATTTTATAGCAGGCGGCGCCGGCATTACGCCTTTTATTGCCATTCTGCGGCAGTTAAATAAAGACAATCAACTGGCAGGCAACCATCTTTTCTTTGCCAATAAAACCCGCGAAGACATTATTCTGGAAGCAGAGCTGAAAACCATGCTCGGGCCGGCGGCTCATTTTATTTTATCTCAGGAAGATGCAGGCGGGGGCTATGAAAACGGCTATATAGATGCCGCTTATCTGCAACAGCACGTCACTGATTTTTCAAAACACTTTTATGTCTGCGGACCGCCACCCATGGTTACCGCCATCAATAAAACCCTGGTAAACCTGGGCGCCACGCCGGAAGCGGTGGTGTTTGAGCAGTGACAAGGTGAATGGTCAATTGTGAATGGTGAATAGGGTAACCACATTCCCGCATTCTCACATTCCCACATTCCCACATTCCCACATTCCCTACCCTAAATCAATCTCCGTATTATCCCCGATATTAAGGCTTTGGGAAAGGCCGCGGATAAAGGCATCGCTGCCAATGATAGAGGAATGCAGCACCACTTCTTCCAGTTCGGCATAAGCGCCAATAATGGAATCGCGGATGATGCTGGCATGAAGCCGCGTATTTTCGCCGATAGTCACGTTAGGCCCAATGATGGAATGCCGGATGTGGCAACCTTCCGCGATGGCAACAGGCGGAATAATTACAGAATCGGTGATGGTAGCACCCACCGCTTTTCCCTGATTGGCCTCCGGGCTTTGGCGCAGCAGCGTAGCATTGGTGCTGAGCAGGGTTTCCTTCTTGCCACAGTCAAACCAGTTGCTCACGCGGTAACCGTCCATGCGGATGCCTTCTTCGAGCATGGTATTCAGGGCATGGGTCAGGTGGTATTCGTCGTCTTCCGTCTGATTGGTAAACAGGTCTTTTTCCAGCGCGGCAAACAAGGCTTCGGTTTCGCGGATGTAGTAAATGCCCACCATCGCCATATTGCTGCGCGGTATCAGCGGCTTCTCCATTACACGCAATACGCGGTCGTGCTCGCCCAGCTCGGCAACGCCAAAGCTGCGGGGGTCGTCCACTTTACGTACGGCAATCTGCGATACGGGTTGCGACATAAAATCCCGGACATTATAATCGCAAATGGTATCGCCCAGCACAATCATCAGCTCTTCTTTGCCCACCGCTTCTTTGGTAAGGTAAATGGCATGGCCGGTGCCTTTACGGGCATTTTGCTGTACCAGGGTATATTTTAAGTTGGGATAGCTGCGCTCCAGGTAATCCTGAATCTTTTCGCCCAGATAGCCAATCACAAACACAAAATCATCCAGTCCTGCTTCCAGCAACTGATCCACAATTACGGAAAGAATCGTCTTGCCCGCCAGTGGCATCAGTGCTTTTGGCTGGGTGTAGGTAAGGGGGCGCAGCTTGGTGCCGGCACCGGCTACAGGAATAATAACTTTCACAAAGCAGGAGTTTAGGTTAATAGCAGGATCGTAAAATTAGTGCCTGCAGGCGAGGGCATGAATTTTCTTATAAAGGTGAATTAGTTTGCCTCATCCCGCACCCTCAATCCTTCAACCTTACGCATGCAAAAAGCCTCTGTCATCCGGCTTTCTTCCCGCAAACTCAAAAAACTGGCTGCCGATACGCAAAAGAGTGCCGAAGCGGTTGATTTACGTTATGTAAGTGATAGTGAGGATGGCATCCGCCGGCAGCGGCAGGGAAATGAATTTGTTTATTTTCTGAAAGAAAAGCCGGTGACGGACGAGGCTACGCTGGCACGCATCAAAAGCCTGGTGCTGCCGCCGGCATGGGAAGAGGTCTGGATTTGCCGCCACGCCAATGGCCACCTGCAGGCTACCGGCAAAGACGCCCGGGGCCGCAAGCAATACAAATACCATCCGCTCTGGAGCAAGCTGCGCAACCACACCAAATTCTTTCACCTGCACGACTTCGGTAAAGCCCTGCCCCAAATCCGCGAACGGCTGGATGCAGACCTTGGCCGGCGTGCGCTCAGCCGCGAAAAAGTACTGGCTGCGGTGGTGAGCATCCTGCTGCGCACAGGCATCCGTATGGGCAATCAGGAATACGAAAAACTGTACGGTTCCTTTGGCATTACCACGCTTAAAGACCGGCATGCGCGCATCAAAGGCAGTGAAGTGCGTTTTACCTTTAAAGGCAAGAAAGGCGTGCAGCAGGATCTGAACCTGCGCAGCAGGCGGCTTGCCCGTATTGTGCAGCAATGCCGCGATATACCCGGCAAAGAACTGTTTCAGTATTACGATGAAGCCGGCGCACACGTACCCATTGACTCAGGTGCTGTAAATGAATACATCAAAGAAATCAGCGGCGGCCATTTTACCGCCAAGGATTTCCGTACCTGGACGGGTACCGTATCGGCACTGAAAGCCCTGCGCGAGCTGGGCTGCACGCCTGTACAAAAAGAAGCAAAGCAACGCCTGGTGCAGGCGCTGGATGTAGTTTCGGAAGTATTGGGCAATACCCGCACGGTGTGTAAAAAATATTACGTGCACCCCCTGGTGCTGGAGCTTTATGAATGCGAAAAGCTACAGCAGTTTTTAGATAAAATAGATGCCGCAAAGCCTCCTGTTGCCGGCCTTTACAGCGAAGAAGAAGTGCTGATGGAAATTTTAGCCCAGGCCGCGCCGCCGATCCTATCCTGAAATAAGCTTAAATTTAGGTCATGGGACGGACCTACTTTTTCCTGCTGCTCTTTTTGTTGCCGTTCACGGCAATGGCCCGCGAGGGCGTTTATAAAAACTGGGACAAAGCGCTGGCAGAAAAAAACAGGGTGCAGGCGCTGGTAATGACCTACCGCGGCATGGATAGCATCCCGGATATTCTGGATCAGTTTCCCAACCTGGAAGAAATAGATTTCAGCAACAACCGCATACAGGTATTGCCTGCTTCCTTATTCCGGTGCAAAAGGCTTAGAAAGCTGACGCTGTTTCGCAATCAGATTGGTGTATTGCCCGAAGCAGTGGGCCAGCTTTCCAGGCTGGAAAAACTAAGCCTGAGCCGCAACAATCTGGAAGTTTTACCCGAAAGCCTGGGTCAACTGCACCAGCTGAAAGAGCTTATTTTGAATGGTAATTATCTGAAAACATTACCTGCCAGTATCGGCAACCTTTCCAGTCTGGAAAAGCTGGAAGTAAACACCAATCACTTAAAATCGCTGCCTGCCGCAATCGGGAAATTAAAATCGTTGCAGCTGCTGGATATTTCCAACAACCGGCTGCCTTCGCTACCCAAAGAAATAGGCAACCTGGCCAACCTGCGCTTTTTCTACCTGGGTTATAACGAACTGGATGAAATACCTGAAAGCCTGGGCAATTGTACCGAATTGCAGGAGCTGGATGTAGTGCGCACCGGCGCCATGCGCCTGCCCTACTCGCTGGCAGACCTGCGCCGCCTGGAGCTGGTATGGATTGATCCGCGCACGATTCCGTTTTACCAGGATCCTGCCATGGCCTACCGTCAAAAAATAAAAGTAGTGTCAGCTACCGACCGCTATCCTTACCGCAGCTCGCAGTAGGAGGAGTCTTTAGTTTTTAGTCTTTAGTTTTTAGTCTTTAGTTTTTAGTCTTGGAATTTGTTTTTTGGAATTTGGAATTTGCTTTTTGGAATTTGGAATTTGTTTTTTGGAATTTGTTTTTTGGAATTTATCTCTCCCACCAGCAGGTGCTGCCGGCACAGCTTTTTTCTCCTGATTTTTCCAAAATTCAAGCATTATGAAAGGCAGCAGAAATCAAAACAACCAGCAAAGCAAAGCACCCGCTATCAACAACAACCGTCCGCGTCCACAAAACAAAGACGATATGGACAGCCGGGGCAACCTGGAAATGCCCAATCAACCCAGCGGGCACAACAAAAAAGATGTACACAGCGAGAACAAGAAACAGAAAGATTAACGGCAGAGACGCGATTTATCGCGTCTCTCTTATTTTATATTAAATCTGGCTTCGCGCACTAAGCCTTCTTTCGCTCTGCCGGTGTAGGCCGGGGTTGCCAGTTGTTGGGAGCAGGCTGTAGCAAGGGACTTTCCTGTACCTGCTTCAAGGCCACTTTTCCATCCATGTAACCCGCAAGCAACTGAAAAACTGCTTTCTTTTCCTTTTTCAAAACCAGCAACGCCGCGTTGGCGCCAGCTTTTGCCGCAATCGGCACACCGCCGCCCAGTTCCGCCCAATGTCCGCCCAGGAACACATTGGGTACCGGGGTATGGTAGCGCGCCACTTTATTTTGCATGTTGGCGCGGCCCGGCTTGGCGCCCATCATGGTGCCGCCCATATTGCCGGTATAGCGCCAGTGCGTTACCGGCGTGGCTACTTCGTAAAAAAGAATATGCTGTCGCAGTTCGGGACAAATAGTCCGGGCCACGCGGTCTATTATCACGGCAGCTACTTTTTCCTTTAAAGCTTTATAGGCCGCGCCGCGCTCCGGATGGCCATCGGTATTTTTATCAGTTGCCCATTGCCCTTCGTAATCCATAAAAGCGGGCATAAAAAGCACCAGCGTGCCGCTTCCTTCCGGCGCCAGCGTTGGGTCCCGCAGGGATGGCGCCAGCACAACGATTTCGCTCAGTTCCGGATTGCCGGAAGTGGCGCCGCCCACCGGCGCGCTTTGGTTGGTGATGTGCAATAATTCTTCCCCAAAACCCAGCCTGGACGGACAACAGTCCAGCGCGATGCTGATGGTGACCGATGAGCTGTACATATCGGCCGCATGCAATTGCTTTTTAAGCTTTGCCGGCACTGCGGTTTCGGGCAATAGCTGTTCATATAAAAACGCAGCATCGCAGGCAGCAATCACATAACGGGCGCCAATTACCGCTTCTTTTCCTTTTTGGATGCAGCGCAGGCCGGTAGCCCTTCCGTTTTCCAGCAAAATTTGTTGCACCGTACAGCGCAGCAGCAGCTCGCCGCCCTGCGCCTCGATCACGTGTTGCAACCATTCCGGAATACGCTGTCCGCCGCCCTGTGGCGGCAATTGAAAATCCTGATAATAAGCCCAGCCAATAGGCACCAGGCAGCCCAGCAGTTCGGTATCGCCACTAAAAACCTCGTGCAGCTTCTTGCTTTTGAAATATTTATTCAAACCCTTTTCCAGGCCTTCCGGCCCGCTGTAGCGCAGGTGCGGGATGAAAGGCAACCCGAACTTCAGCAGGTTGCGTTTGTTGGCGAGCCGCTCAAAAAAGCCCATGGTTTCTTCGCTGCGGAAAATGTGGCCGTAGTTATGAAAAGCTTTTCCGAGCTTTTTTGCTGCCTGAAAAAACCGTTCAATGCCGGCCGCGTCTTCGGGAAACTCTTCCTGCCATTGCCGCTTTAATGCATCGGGCTGATTGGTAAGGAGGTAATCAAAAGTCTGTCCCTTATAGCGGCGCACCAGCGTTTGCGGACGGGCATGGGGGTAATCATCGCCAATCAATTCAAAAATAGTGGTGAGCATCCCGCCCGGGCCGTATTGGTTGAGCCAGTGGATGGCCGTGTCGAAACGGAAATCCTTACGCCGGAAACCGGCGAGATAACCACCCGGGTGCGGCTCTTTTTCCAACACACAAACCTTTAGCCCAGCCTTGCTCAGCAAGGCAGCGGCGGTGAGTCCGCCCACACCGGCGCCAATGATTGCGACATCGTATTGCAAGAGTAAAAAAGGCAACAGTTTGTGGCCACTGTTGCCGGTGGAAAATTAGGATGGAATGCTGAAATGCTGCGCGCCGCTGTTGCTACGCTTTTGTATGCCGCCCGGTTAATTTACCTCCCGCCAGCGCTGAAAATATTTGCCCAGCACATCAAACTCCAGGTTCACCGCCTCGCCTTGCCTAAATGTATGAAAATGGGTGTGTTCCCAGGTGTAAGGAATGATGGCTACCGAAAAACTATTACGGGACACATCAAAACAAGTAAGGCTGACGCCATTGATGCAAATGCTGCCCTTTTCAATCAACAGCGGCGCAAACCGCCCGGGTATTTCAAAGGTTAAAAGATAACTGCCTTCCTGAGAGGTGATGGAAAGCAGCTTCCCTACCCCATCTACATGCCCCTGCACAAAATGCCCGTCCAGCCGGTCGCCGACACGCAGGGCCAGTTCCAGGTTCACGAGCGCACCATTTTGCCAGTTGCCCAATGTGGTTTTTTGCAGGGTTTCCGCAACAGCAGTTACGCGGTATTGGTCTTCCCTGATTTCGGCAACTGTCAGGCAAACGCCATTGTGGGCCACCGATTGATCTACCCGCAGTTGCGCTACAAAATCACTATCGGCCTGCATCCAGAAATCCAGGTTTGTGCCGTCTGCTTTGATGCCTGCCACCTTTGCGGTGTGGGTGATGATACCGGTAAACATGGCGGCAAAATTACAGCCGGATGGCGGTGCCGGCGTGGGTACTCACGCCCGTGTCCCGCACAATGGAATAATTGAGGTGCATTTTCACCGAATCTTCGAGGCTGCGCCAGAAATAACCGGCAATGGTATCCCCCGGCTGACAAAGCAGCTGACCTGCCACCACGGTTGTATCTATGGTGGCGCGCAGGTAGCGGTTTACGGTTAGTTTCAGCGTATCTCCCGGCAGGCAAAAGCCGGTAACGCCCAGCTTTTCGCGGCTAAGCGGAATAAAGGAAAGGTAAATACTGTCTGCAAAAGCGGAAGTACCGTCGGGCAGGAAAACAGAATCCACAAAAAGATATTGCCCCCCAAAATAATCGGTGGGATACGTGCAGACGGACGAGTCGGGCTTGCCCGGAAAGCCCCAGTTGTAATTAACCGCGTCCGGATTATTGCAATAAGGGTTTTGCAGGCGCGGGTCGCTGCCGTCGCCGGGCTTGTCTTCGTATTTCTTGCAACCGGCCATGAGGGCAACTGATAACAGGCAAAGCGCAGCACGTTTCATCCACATATTTTCAAAATTAAGGAAGACCAAGCTGAAAGCAGCGAAACCTGTCCCAAGTTTGGAATTTGAATTTTGGATTTTGGATTTTGACTCCTGGAGCCTGAAATTTTAAACTTTGGAATTCAACAAAGAATGCTTACCTTTGCACCTCTAAAAAAAATTCCTGAAAAGGGAGGTATATAAAGACTATGCTGATTATTGATTCCAAAGATTGCGAAAACATTGACAAGGCGCTGAAGAAGTACAAAAAGAAGTACGAGAAAACACGCACCCTGCAGCAGCTGCGCAAACGTCAGAGCTTTACCAAGCCCAGCGTTGAACGCCGTCACGAAGTGCTGAAAGCAATCTACAAGCAGCAGATGGCCGAAGGCCGCCTGGATAAATAAGCTTCCCTTTCCCGGAAAACCACATTTGTTGTGGGTTTTCTAAATCCGGAAAATCAAGTTGCCTGTTGGTGTAAATGCCTATATTTACACCAACAGGCTTTTTTATGTTGGTACGGCAGATAGATGATTTTGTGAAGCACCTGAGGTTTGAGAAGCGTTCTTCTCCCCACACCGTGATTGCTTATGAGAACGACCTGAAACAATTTTCAGCTTACCTCCTGGCTACTTACGAAGGATTAAACGACGCCTCTGAAATACGCCATTATCACATCCGCAGCTGGCTGGCCGAAACGCAGGAAGGCAAAGCCCTGAGCGCTACCAGCCGCAACCGCAAACTGGCCGCACTCAATTCCTTTTTTAAACGGCTGATGATAGCCGGGCAGCTTACAGCCAATCCCTGCCGGGTTTTGCACAGCCTTAAAAAGCCGGAGCGCCTGCCGGGCTACCTGAAGGCCGGCGAAACGGAAAAGCTGCTGGAAGAGGTTTCCTTCGGCGAAGGCTTCCGGGGCGCTACCGACCGCCTTATCTGCGACCTGCTGTACAGCCTGGGCCTGCGCCGTGCCGAGCTTATTGGCCTGCAGGAGCGCGATATTGAAAAAAGCAACCGTACCCTGCGTGTACTGGGCAAGGGCAATAAAGAACGGTTGCTGCCGCTTGGGCCTGAATTAATGGCCGCATTAGATAACTATAAACAACAAAAGCGTGCGCTGGACATTCCGCATACCGGCTATCTGCTGGTGCAGGAAAGTGGCCGGCCGCTGAATGCCAGCTACGTGTATCGCACGGTGCGTCATTACCTGTCCCTGGTATCCACCCTCAAGAAACAAAGCCCGCATGTGCTGCGCCACACTTTTGCCACCCAGCTGCTGCAAAACGGCGCAAGCATCCAGGCCATCAAAGATTTACTGGGGCATAGCAGCCTGGCTGCCACCCAGATTTACGCGCACAACGACATTACCCAACTCAAAGAAATACATGCCCGCTCGCACCCGCGTGGCTGATTTTTAAAAATTTTCCCTTTAACCTTTTAAACGTTTTAAGACCATGAACGTACAAATCAGGACCGTGCACTTCGACGCTGACCAGAAACTGCGGCAGCGCGTGACCGAAAAGCTCCAAAAGCTAAGTACTTTCCATGACCGTATTGTGGAAGTAGAGGTCTATCTGAAGCTGGACAATCTCGTGAAGAACATCAAAGACAAGGTGGCTGAAATCATCGTCCGTGTGCCGGGCCGTTCTTTCTTTGTGAAACACCAAAGCAAGACCTTTGAAGAGAGTTTTGACCTGGCTTTTGACAGTATGGTCAACCAGGTAAAAAGGCAAAAGCAAAAGCTGGTGGCCGCATAAGCCGTACTTTCTTTAGCTATCCAAAAAAGCCGCCTCGTCTGGGACGAGGCGGCTTTTTTATGGTGAACGGGGGCAGGGAACGCTGCCAGGTTATGGTACAAAAAATAACCGCCGGAAATAATCCGGCGGTTATATTATAAAGGCTTCCTGCAGTTATTAAACTGCCGGCAGCTTATTTCAGGATTTCGGTTACCTGACCGGCACCTACGGTACGGCCACCTTCGCGAATCGCGAATTTCAGACCTTTTTCCATGGCGATGGGGGCAATCAGTTTCACGCTCAGGTTCACGTTATCACCAGGCATTACCATTTCCACGCCTTCGGGCAGGGTGCACTCGCCGGTAACGTCTGTAGTACGGAAGTAGAACTGAGGACGGTATTTGTTGAAGAACGGCGTGTGACGGCCACCTTCTTCTTTGCTCAGTACGTAAACTTCGCCTTTGAAATCGGTGTGCGGGGTGATGCTCTTAGGAGCGCAGATTACCATACCGCGACGGATATCTTTCTTGTCGATACCGCGGAGCAGCAGACCGGCGTTGTCACCAGCTTCACCGCGATCCAGCAGTTTCTTAAACATTTCCACGCCTGTGCAGGTAGAGCTCAGCGGAGATTCGTTGAAACCAACGATTTCTACGTTGTCGCCTACTTTAATTACACCGCGCTCGATACGGCCGGTAGCAACGGTACCACGACCGGTGATGGTGAACACGTCTTCCACGCTCATCAGGAAAGGCTGATCGATGGGGCGGGGAGGCAGCGGGATGTACTCATCCACAGCGTTCATCAGCTCATCTACAGCAGCAACCCATTTTTCTTCACCAGCCAGGGCGCCGGTAGCAGAACCTTTGATGATGGGGGTATTGTCGCCATCGTAGTCATATTTGCTGAGCAGTTCGCGGATTTCCATTTCCACCAGTTCCAGGATTTCCGGATCATCTACGAGGTCCACTTTGTTCATGAACACAACGATACGGGGAACGCCTACCTGACGGGCCAGCAGGATGTGCTCTTTGGTTTGAGGCATCGGGCCGTCTGTAGAAGCAACTACCAGGATAGCGCCGTCCATTTGGGCAGCACCGGTAATCATGTTTTTTACATAGTCGGCGTGACCGGGGCAATCCACGTGTGCGTAGTGACGGTTCGCTGTTTCGTACTCAACGTGTGAGGTATTGATGGTGATACCGCGCTCTTTTTCTTCAGGCGCGTTGTCAATCGCATCATAGTCACGCTTCTGCGCCAGACCTTTTTCCGCCAGGATAGTGGTAATAGCCGCAGTCAGGGTAGTTTTACCATGGTCAACGTGGCCGATGGTGCCGATGTTTACGTGCGGTTTCTCCCGCTTAAAGGTCTCTTTTGCCATTTTGCTTGCGTTTTAAGAGATTGGTTATTGTTTGTTTAGAATGGTTTCCTGTCTTGTTCTGCCGTTGTTTGCACGCGAAAAGAGCATCGTGTTGACGCCCTTAGTAGCATGTTGCCGCACGACCCGGCTTTTCTTGTATCCTTTCAGGGCAAACCCGAAAAGACTGATGGAGCTGTTGATGAGAATTGAACTCACGACCTCTTCCTTACCAAGGAAGTGCTCTACCCCTGAGCTACAACAGCTTTGATTAGCTAATTGGCTAATTAGCTCATTAGCTAATTAATCCGAGCGGAAGACGAGGTTCGAACCCGCGACCTACAGCTTGGAAGGCTGTCGCTCTACCAGCTGAGCTACTTCCGCAAATCCAATTTGAAAATTTGAAGATGAGTTGATTTGAAAATTGCCATTTCCAAATTCTCAAATTCCAAATCTTCAAATCAGAATTGTGGGCAGAACAGGATTCGAACCTGTGAAGTCGTAAGACAGCAGATTTACAGTCTGCCCCCGTTGGCCGCTTGGGTATCTGCCCGATACTTTGAAAACACAAAAGAGAAAGAGCCGCTTGCCGGAGTCGAACCAGCGACCTACTGATTACAAATCAGTTGCTCTACCAGCTGAGCTAAAGCGGCTTTTAGTGGTGTGTTTTAACCTTAAAGAACTATCCCCCGTTTAAATTGGGAACGCAAAGGTAACGAGTTTTTTTTCTTCTCCAAATTTTTCCGGGCAAGGTCAGGAAAAGTTTTTTCAGAGATGGAAAGTAATGATAGTGGGGATGGTTGCCTTATTAGGGGATTGATGTGCCGGATACTGGTAAAGCGTATCATTGAGGTAGTACTGAAAGGCGCGCTCACATGCAGCGTGATCATCTTTCTCGAACCTCATCGTGGATGGCTGGCTTACAATATCGCGCAGGTAAAAGCTACGGCCGGCAAGCGGAAAAATAAACTCGTAATCATAACGCGCGTCTATATGGTCACCAAAATAATCCGGGAAGGGATGCGCATAAAAGTTCACTTCGTACGCTACAGTGTCCGGACCATAAACAGAATCACGGTGGAAAGCGGTACCGGAAACAGTATGTGATAACTGCGTAGCAAAATGCGTTCCCTTTTCATATTTATTCATAATAAAAACACCAAGCTGGGATGTGTCGTAGCCGTGCAAATGCCAACCAAAACTAGGTTCGCCACATCTTACATCTGCGTACTTGCTGCAGCCGCTTAGTATTAATACAGCAAAAAAACTGAAAAGAACTATTTTCCTCATGCTGCAATTTAGGAGGAAATAACGTAAAAATTTTAATCGTGCTACTGAATAATAACTCAAACTGACTTTGAATCAAGCTTTCAAACTTCCCCTATACCTCCTTCAGCGCCCCTACCAAATCCTGCAATACTTTTTTCGCATCACCAAACAGCATGGAGGTTTTAGGCCGGAAAAACAATTCATTTTCAATGCCGGCATATCCGGGTTTCATGCTGCGCTTGTTTACAATCACATGTTTTGCCTTTTCCGCTTCCAGTATCGGCATGCCATAAATCGGGCTTTTCGGGTCTTCCAGCGCGGCGGGGTTCACTACATCGTTAGCGCCCAGCACCAGCACCACGTCTGTATTGCCCATGCCGGCGTTGGCATCTTCCATTTCCTGCAGCTTTTCATAAGGCACATCAGCTTCGGCTAAAAGCACGTTCATGTGGCCCGGCATCCGGCCCGCCACCGGGTGAATGCCATAGCTAACTTCCACGCCTTTTTCTTCCAGCGCTTTTTCCAGCTCATGACAGGCATGCTGTGCCTGTGCCACGGCCAGTCCGTAGCCGGGAATAATCATGACTTTTTGGGCGTAAGCCAGTAAAGTGGCTGTGTCGGAAAGGGAAATCTCTTTGTAGGAAGCCCCCTCCCGGCCTCCCCCCAAGGGGGAGGGGCCAGAACCAGTATTGCCGCCAAAAGCGCCCAGCAATACATTTTTCAGCGAGCGGTTCATGGCCTTGCACATCAGGATGGTGAGAATGGTACCCGCAGAACCCACCAGGATACCGCCGGTGAGCATCACCGGATTGTTGTAGAGGAAACCGCCAAAAGCAGCGGCCACACCGGTGAAGGAGTTGAGCAGGGAAATCACCACCGGCATGTCTGCACCGCCAATGGGCATCACGAATAAAATACCGTACAGTGCGGCCAGCACCAGGATGGTGTAAAAGAAAACAGGCGCCAGGGTAAAGCCACCCACCAGCGCAATAAGCAGCGCGATGATGCCGCCCAACAATAAGAAGTTCAGGATTTGCCCGCCGGGAATGGTCTTGTCTTTCACTTTGCCGGCCAGCTTGCCCCAGGCAATCATGGAGCCGAAAAATGATACCGTGCCAATCACCATACCCAGGATAATGATGAGCAGCTTGCCGCCGCTGGTGTAAGGGTCATCGTGGTATTCAATCACGGAAATAAGCATGGCGCAGGCGCCGCCCATACCATTAAAGAGGCTTACCATTTCCGGCATGGCCGTCATCTGCACGCGTTTGGCCATGAGCGTGCCCAGCACGGTACCAATAATCAGCGCCGCGAATATCCAGCCCATATTACCGAGGTGCGAGAGGTTTTTATCGCGGTACAGGAAAATAGTAGCAAGAATGGCGATGCCCATACCAAAGGCCGCCACCAGGTTGCCGCGGCGTGCCTTCAGCGGATGGCTCAGCATTTTGAGGCCGATGATAAAGGTCACCGAACCGATGAGGTAACAAAGCAGTAAGAGTGCCTGTTGGTTGAAGAATTGAGAATAAATATCGGGACGCATAAGTTTTAAAATTCCAGGATTCAAAATCCAAAAACCAGGATTGAAAAACCAAATTTCAAACCTCAGGATTCAAAATTCAGTGCTATGATTCAGGATTTGGGCTTGCCGGTTTATTTTTAATTTTTAGGATGATAGCAGAAAAGATGCTTTTTAGTTCGTTGACTTCCTGTAGCAATTGTTGGTGAATGATTTCATTTTTTGGTAAGAGTAATTGCAGCCAGAATTGTGTTTCTTTAGCTTCCTTGCGACTGATTTTCAGATGCATTAATAAATCTCCCGGGCCCAGATTTTCGTTTGCCTCTATATAATTTGCACCAATGGAGGAAGAAGAACGGATAAGTTGTTTGATGTAAACAAAGTTGATGGTATCAAATTCAAATTCACGACAATAATCCCTTACCATTTTGGCAAACGCCAGGCACCTTTCTTCCAACTGCTGCATTGGAATTTGAATTTTGGAATTTGGAATTTTATTTTTTCTTTTTCTTACTAAACATTTCCAGCATTCTATCCGTCACCACAAAGCCGCCTACTACGTTGAGGGTGCCCAGAATCACCGCCAGAAAACCCAGCGTCAGCGCCAGGTAATCATCTTCCGGAGCGCTGCCCATCACGATGATGGCGCCGATAATCACCACGCCGTGAATGGCGTTGGCGCCGCTCATGAGTGGCGTGTGCAATACGCTGGGCACGCGGCTGATGACTTCTATCCCTAAAAAAATGGAAAGAATCACAATGGTAATCAGGTAGTAGTGCTGCAGGAAAAAGGCAATGAGTTGTTGCATGTTGTTTGCAAGGTTGATAAGTTGATAGGTTAATAAGTTGATAAGTTGTTTTGAATAGAAACAATCATTTAAAGTGCGTCCGCAGGAACACGATGTAGCCATTTAAAAGTGCCTGCACCGTATGAAATTCCTTTTTTATAGAAAGTAATGTCTCCATGGAAATATATCCCTCATCATAAGCGTCAATAGCGTGATTCAAAGTTTCACTCAAAGAGCCACGTGCCTGGATACAAAAGTGATGCTGATCCCTGTAGGTATGCCGGCCGTGTCCTTCGGCGATATTGCTGCCAATAGAGCGGGATGATCTGATAATCTGGTCTGTTAAGCTATATTTTTCTTCAGTTGGAAAGTCTGCTGTCATTTTCCTAATAAACTTCTTAAATACTCTGGCCTGCTTCCATGCATCAAGTTCTGTAAAACTCTGGTAAGCTGCGCCTGGTTCATTTAATTCATCCATATCAGTAACATTTCAACTTATCAACCTATCAACGTGTAACGCAACTTCCTGCAACAAGGTCATCTTCAAAATTGAGCTGCACGCCAGCTTCTTTATTAATAATCAGCTTTAAAAAATTCACCACATTCCGGCCATACACCTTACTGGCATCGGCAGGCGCGGTGGCGGCCAAAGCACTGTTGCCAATAATGGCAACACCGCCATGCTGCACCGTTTCCTTATTTTTCGTTAGCTCCGTATTGCCGCCGGTTGCCGCCGCCAAATCTATAATCACTGAGCCCGGCCGCATGGCTTCTATCATTTCCGTGGTAATCAGGATGGGCGCTTTCTTCCCGGGAATCTGCGCGGTGGTAATCACCACATCGCTCTTTTTGATGTGCTCCGCGATTTTCGCTTTCTGCCGGGCTTTGAACTCTTCCGTTTGCTCTACCGCGTAGCCGCCGGCCTGCGAGGGGTCCGCAGCGCCTTCCACTTCAATAAATTTTGCACCCAGCGAGCCTACTTCTTCCTTCACCGCAGGACGGGTATCAAATACTTCCACCACCGCGCCCAGCCTTCTTGCGGTGGCAATGGCCTGCAGGCCGGCCACGCCTGCACCAAGAATCATCACTTTGGCCGGCGGGATAGAACCGGCAGCGGTCATAAACATGGGAAAGTAACGGCAGTATTGCGTAGCCGCTAAAAGCACGGCCTTGTAACCGGCAATATTGGCCTGCGAGCTCAGCACATCCATGGCCTGTCCGCGGGTGGTGCGTGGCAGCCGGTCCAGGCTGAACACAGTGTACCCTTTGCTTTTCCATTCCTCCACTAAGGCCGTATTAAACAGCGGCTGAAACACGCCAATGAGCACGGCGCCGCTCTTTAAATTTTCCGGCACATTTTCGGGATGCATGCTCAGGATAACATCTGCCTGTGCGGCAATTTCCCCGCGCGGTTTCAATACCGCACCCGCACTTGCATAGGCCTCGTCATCTGAAAATGCCTGTTCCCCCGCGCCTGGTTCTACCCATACCGTGACATTCAGTTTGGAAAGGTCGCGCACCGTTTCGGGTGTAAGCGAAACACGGGTTTCGGGCGGCATCTCTTTGAGAATTCCTAGAATCATAGACAATGGGAAGGCGAAATTTTAATGGAGGAAAAGTAACACATTTTCACAACAGCTTTAACCTTTCCCGCACCCGCTACCGCCGGCTGCCTGCCCAAGCGCAAAAAAATTCCCTGACAGGAAAGCTGTCAGGGATAAATTATTACGATTCCATTTCCGCTGGCCAAAATCAATGAGGCCGGCCGCTTTGGCTTACACCTGAAACACGCCGCTCTTCCATTCCTTTTCCTGCGGCGCATGACTGGCAGCCGCTATGCCCATGGAAATCAGGTTGCGTGTCTCTGCCGGGTCAATGATTTCATCCACCCACAACCGCGCGGCGGCATAATAAGCGGAAGTCTGGGCAGTGTAGCGGTCGGTGATGGTTTTGAGGAGTTCCGCTTCTTTCTCAGGCGCTATTTCCTCGCCTTTGTGTTTCAGCGAAGCCACCTGAATCTGCAGCAATGTTTTTGCTGCCTGCTCGCCGCCCATCACTGCGATTTTGGCATTGGGCCAGGCATAGATAAAACGGGGGTCGTAAGCCTTGCCGCACATGGCATAGTTGCCCGCGCCGTAAGAGTTGCCAATGATAAAGGTGAACTTCGGCACCACGCTGTTGGCCACCGCGTTTACCAGCTTTGCGCCGTCTTTAATGATGCCGCTGTGCTCGCTGCGGCTGCCCACCATAAAGCCGGTTACATCCTGCAGAAAGACCAGCGGAATGTTTTTCTGGTTGCAGTTTTGAATAAAGCGCGCGGCTTTGTCGGCACTGTCGTTATAAATCACGCCGCCCATCTGCATTTCCTTTTTGCCGCTTTTTACAATTTTGCGCTGATTGGCCACGATGCCTACTGCCCAGCCATCCACACGGCCGTAACCGCACACAATCGTCTTGCCGTAATCTTCTTTAAACTGGTCAAAAGAGCCCGCATCCACGATGCGCTCAATCACCTCCACCACATCATAATTCTTGTCGTTGTTCACGCTTACCAGGCCGTAAATTTCCTTAGGATCGTGGGCCGGTGCTTCGCTTTTGACGCGGTCAAAGCCGGCTTTGGGCTTGCGGCCCAGCTTGTCCATGATGCGGCGCACCTGGTCCAGGCATTCCTGCTCGGTATCAAACTTATAATCCGCGATGCCGCTGATTTCGGTATGCGTGGTGGCACCGCCCAGGGTTTGCGCGTCCACGTCTTCGCCAATTGCTGCCTTTACCAGGTAAGGGCCGGCCAGGAAGATAGAACCGTTGCCTTCCACCATCAGCGTTTCATCGCTCATGATGGGCAGGTACGCGCCGCCGGCCACACAGCTGCCCATTACGGCAGCAATTTGGGTAATGCCCATGGCGCTCATCACCGCGTTGTTGCGGAAGATGCGGCCAAAATGTTCTTTATCCGGAAAGATTTCATCCTGCATGGGCAGGTACACACCGGCGCTGTCCACAATGTAAATCACGGGCAGGTGGTTTTCCATGGCAATCTCCTGCAGGCGCAGGTTCTTTTTACCGCTAATCGGGAACCAGGCGCCGGCCTTCACGGTATTGTCGTTGGCCACAATCACCGTCATGCGGCCGCTTACAAAGCCGATGCCGCCCACCGTACCGCCTGCCGGGCAACCGCCTTCGGCCGCATACATTTCATAGCCGGCAAAGCTGCCCAGTTCTACAAATTCAGAACCCTCGTCAATGAGGTAACTGATTCGCTCGCGCGGACTCATCTTGCCGCGTGCCTTTGCTTTTTCAATGGCTTTTTTACCGCCGCCCAGGGCAATTTGCGCGTGCCGTTGGCGCATAGCCGAAAGCGCCAGGCGCATGGCGTCGTCGTTTTTATTGAACTCCAGATTATTCATTGAGGATATCGTTGCCCTGCTACAGGCGGGCGCATTTATTAAAGGAGCGAAGATAAAAAGGATAAAGTGGATTTCTTTTTTGGGGCTGTCGGCCTTAATCGTATCCGTCAGCAACGATTCCGGCCATTCGCTGCTACGCCGCCACAAAAGCCCGCGCACAAGGGCTTCAGCGGGGTATCCGCTGCTGTCCGGCAGCCCTTCGGCGAAAGCCGCTACGGGCAGCGATGCAGCCTGAGAACGCATTATTTTTGCCGAAAGTTTTTTCTTCTTTGACTCTCTTTTCCCGAAAGGCCGCCCGGCACCTGAAGTTCCTTTTTCTTATTTACCTGCTGGGCATTGCTTTCTTTACCTGCTTCCGCCTGCTGCTGGTGCTCACCAACCTGCCGCTGCTGCAAACCATTGCTACCGGCAAGGGCTTGCTCTTGCTTCAAGCCTTTGTCATGGGCTGGCGTTTTGATACGGTCATTTCCTGTTACCTGCTGGCGTTGCCGGTTGTGCTGGTCAGCAGCCTGTTTCTTTTTTCCGTACTGCGAAAAGGAATGCTGGCTGCGGTTTATGTCTTTATCGCTGTTGTTTTTTCTATTGCCTTTCTTGCCTGCGCTACCGACATTCCTTTCTTCAACCATTTTTTCACCCGCCTCAACGACACGGTTTTTAACTGGACGGCCAATGCCGGCTTTGGCTTTAAAATGATTGCAGAGGAGCCAAGATTCCTGGTGTTTGTGTTTGTGTTCCTGGGTTTAACCGCTGCTTATTTATTTTTACTTAGAAAAATTTACCGCAGGCAGGTGCAGGTGCTGGCGTACCCGGAAACAAAAGTTTCCACTAAAAACAGACTGATGCTGCTGCCCCTGGCGCTACTACTCTGGGGACTGGTGTTCATCGGCATCCGCGGCCGTACCGGCGAAAAATCGCCCATCCACCCCGGCATTGCTTTTTTCAGCAACAACCCTTTTATCAATCAGCTCGGCTTGAATCCGGTCTTTACATTATTGCGCAGTTTTCTGGACAGCCGGGACCCGAAAAACCAGACCTTTCATAAGCTGGATGATGCAGTGGCCCTGCAAACCATGGGCAAGCTGCTGGGCGCCGACCCAGCCTTAAAAGATATTTCGCCCATTGCCCGCTACGAAACGTCTGACGCGGAATTGCAGGGCCGGAACGTAGTGCTCATCATGATGGAAAGCATGAGCACGGCGAAGATGAAACGCTTTGGCAATGAGGATAACCTGACGCCGTTCCTGGACAGCCTGGCGAATATTTGCTGGTCGTTTGACAATATTTACAGCGCGGGCATCCATACCTACAACGGCGTTTACAGTACGCTTTTCGCGCACCCGGCTATTATGAAACGCCACACCATGGAGCTGGTCAGCGTGCCGGAAATGGCGGGCTTCCCCAGCATAATGAACCAAAATGGCTACCAGACCATTTTCTTCACCACCCACGACGAAGCTTTTGACAACATGGGCGGCTTCCTGACGGCCAATGGCTTTGCGCGCATCGTAGGACAAAAAGATTATCCGGCGGAAAAAGTGAAAAGCACACTGGGGGTGCCGGATGAATTCCTGTTTCGTTTTGCCATCCCGAAGCTGAATGAGCTGGCAGCCAACAGCCAACCTTTTTTCGCAGCCTTCATGACGGCTTCCGACCACGACCCGATTATCATCCCGGAAAACACCGGCTTTAAACGGCGGCACAAAGAAGATAAAAAAGCGGTGGTATCCTATGCCGACTGGTCGCTGCAAAAATTCATGCAATACGCTTCGGAACAAAGCTGGTACTCCAACACCATTTTCGTGTTTCTGGCCGACCATGGCGGGCTGCCGGGCAACAATGTGTATGACGTTGCTTTCAGCTATCACCACATCCCGTTTCTGATTTTTGCGCCCGGCGCCACAGGGCCAAAGGCGTTTCCGCAATTAGGCCTGCAGACCGATGTTTTCCCGACCGTAACCAGCCTGGTGGTGCCGCGCTACATCAACAATACGTTTGGCATTAACCTTAGAAAAGAAGCGCGTCCCTATGCGGTGTTTTCCGCGGACGACAAGCTGGCCTGCATGAACGACAGCCTGATTTATATCTGGCGTACTCAGTCGGACCCGGGCCTGTACCATTACCCTGACAACAATACCGATAACTGGATTTCGCGCTATCCGCAGCTGGCAGATTCCATGCAGCAAATTGCCTTTTCGTGGTTGCAGACTTCTGAATGGATGCTGCAGCACGGAAAAACAAAAATCAGCGTAAAACGCTAAAGGTTACTCTTCTTCTTCGACCAGTTCACCAATGTGCACCTTGATTTTGCGCAGGCGCATTTTGTCTATTTCCAGCACGGTAAAAGAAAATTGCTGGTACTGAATGGTTTCGTTGACCGCCGGGAACCGGCCTGCTAATTCCAGCAGCAATCCGGCCAGGGAATCGCTTTCCCCGCGGCATTCGTTAAACATTTCCGGTTGTACGCCAATGATGCGGCACATGTCGTTGATGAGCACCTTGCCTTCAAAGATGTAATTGCGTTCATCCACTTTGCGGTACATGTTTTCATCCTCATCGAATTCATCCTTGATTTCCCCGATGATTTCTTCCATGATGTCTTCCAGGGTTACGATGCCGCTGGTACCGCCGAATTCATCCACCACAATGGCCAGGTGCATTCTTTTCTTTTGAAATTCCTTGAGCAGCTCTTCGATCAGTTTGCTTTCGTGAACAAACAAAGCCGGGCGGATAACCGTATGCCAGTCAAAGGCATCAAGGTCGGCATAAGGCAGAAAATCCTTGGTATAAATAATGCCGGCCACCTGGTCCAGGCTTTCCTTATAAACCGGCATACGGCTATAACCGCTGTCCAGCGCTTTTTGCTGGACCTGCGGAAAAGTAAAATCATACGGCACGGCGGACACATCCAGCCGGGCGCGCATAATCTGGCGCGCGGTGATGTTGCCAAACTTCAAAATGCCTTTAAAAATATTGACCTCTTCGCGTGTGGCCGTATGCCCCACCGTCAGCTCAATTGCCTGTTCAAAATCTTCCGGGCTAAGATCGTTGCCGGGCTTATTGCCCATTTTTTCCTCAATAAAGCTGGTAGAAGAAACCAGCATATTGCTTACCGGGCGAAAGATGTTATTCATCACTTTCAGCACCGGCGCGCTGAACAGAGCCATGCGCATGTTGTTTTGCACGGCATAGACCTTTGGCAAGACCTCGCCAAACAGCACCAGCAAAAAAGTAACGGCTATAATTTGGATGAGGAATGTTACCAGCGCGCTGATGTTGTCTGGCAACAGCATGCTTACCAAAAGGTTGGTGGTAATGACGATGGCAATATTGATGGTATTGTTGGCTACCAGTACGGTGGCCAGCAGCAGCTTGGGCTGCTCCAGCAGCTGAATAACGTCGCGGGCGCTGCCCTGCTCTTTGGTCTTGAGGTAATTAACGTCCTTGGATTTCAGGGAGAAAAAAGCCGTTTCGGCGCCTGCTGTAATGGCGGTCAGCAAAAGCAGCACCAGTACAAGGATGATGATCACCGTTATGACGGATGGGGAAGCTACCTGTAGTAGAAAACTGCTTTGCAAGATGGTAAGTTATCGGAGTTGATGACGGTTAGCGCCGGGAAGCTGGGCGGACGGCTGCCTGTTTTTATGCAGGAACCCTGCTCCTGGCTTTGCTGCAAAAATCTGATTTAAAAACCTTGCCGGGATTAAAAAGGCAGACCGTCAGTTTCGCCGCCCGCGTCTGTGGCCGGCATGTTTTCGGATTTAGGCGCTGCCATCGGGTTTTGCTGATAACCGCCACCCGCGGCCGCATGGTTGCTTGCCTCCTGCTCCTGACTGTCTTTTTTCCGGTCCAGCATCACCATATTGTCTGCCACGATTTCGGTGCTGAACCGGCGCACCTGATCCCGGTCTTCCCAGCTGCGGGTGCGCAGGCGGCCTTCTATATACACAAAGCTGCCTTTGTGCAAAAACTTATGCGCAATTTCGGCCAGCCCGCGCCAAAGCACAACGTTGTGCCACTCGGTTTGCGACATCATTTGCCCGGATTTGTCTTTATAGGCTTCGGTAGTGGCCAATGGAAATTTCACGACCGGTATGTTGCCTTCAATGTACTGCAGGTCGGGGTCGCGGCCAAGATTGCCGATTAATGTTACTCGGTTAACACCTCTCATAAGTTGCGGTTTGTCTTTAATACCAAAAATTGATGCTTCAGGTTCTTTCGCAGTTTTTAAAAGTAGTGATTTTTCTGAAAAAAGGACACCAGGCTGCGCGGAAATGCCAGCCGGCCCAGTTGCTGCACCGGCACCCATTGGCCGTCTGCGCCTGCCATTTGGGGCTTTGCGGACAGCTCCGCAATAAAAAACCTGATTTCCAGCTGCTGGTGCGTCAGCCGCTGCCGCAGGCTGCCTGCAAACGAAAGCGGACCCTGCAAAGAAAGCGCCTGTACAGATTCCTGCAGCAGCAAGGCCTTACTGTCCAGGGCGGTGCCTGCTTCTATTAAATACGGTTCATAGAGGTTCTGCCAGATATCGGCCGGTCCGCGGCGGTGCAGCCAGATAGTACCTTCCCATTGCAGGATAAGGTAGTGGAAAAACCGCTGCTTTACCGGCTGTTTTTTGCTGCGCACGGGCAGCAGGTTTATCCGTCCTTCCTGAAAAGCAGTGCATATTTTACGCTCGGGACAGGCGCCGCAAACAGGCGAAAGCGGCAGGCAGATGGTTGCCCCCAGATCCATAATCGCCTGATTGAAAAGCGCAGGTGTTTCTTTGGCCAGGAGGCTGGTGGCCAGTTGTTGGAATTCCTTTTTGCCGGCAGTGGTATCAAAAGGTGTTTCGATGGCAAACACGCGCGCCAGCACCCGGATCACGTTGCCATCTACCACGGCATGGGGGCGGCCAAAGGCAAAGCTGGCAATCGCGGCAGCGGTGTACGAGCCAATACCTTTCAGGGCCAGCAGTTCTTCAAAGCTTTCCGGAAATTTACCGGCATTTTCGGCTACCAGGTAGCGGGCAGTCTCCAGCATGTTGCGGCAGCGGTTGTAATAGCCCAGGCCCTGCCACAGGCGAAAGACATCATCGTCCGGCGCGGCAGCCAAATCTTTTAAAGTTGGGTACGTTGCAATAAAACGCTCGTAATAAGGGCGGCCCTGTTCGGCGCGGGTTTGTTGCAGGATGATTTCAGACAGCCAGATGCGGTAAGGATCTTTTTCTTCCTTCCAGGGCAATTGCCGCTTGTTTTCATGCTGCGCCCATTCCAGGAGCTGTGTGGTGAAAAATATTTTTTTCTGAGCGGTGCCGGGAGCAGAAGCCATTGCGATCGGAAAGATAAGGGGAATGCAATTTTACAGCGGATAAGCCTGAAAAACCAGGGTGCATGCAGGCGGGTGTTAAAACACGCCGGCATCTGCCTCTGTTACGGCAATCCATTTTTCCTGCCTACTTTTTTGCGGCGTACTTTTGCGCTTCGTTTTCCCACTCAATAAATGAACACTCAGGAACTCAAAGAAATAGCGGCCCAGGTGCGGCGCGATATCGTTCGGATGGTGCACGGCGTGCAAAGCGGTCACCCCGGCGGCTCGCTGGGTTGCGCGGATTTCATCACCGCGCTTTACTTCCACACCATGAAGCGCAAAGAAGGCTTTGACATGGACGGCGCCGGCGAAGATCTTTTCTTCCTGAGCAACGGCCACATCTCGCCGGTATGGTACAGCGTGCTGGCACGTGCGGGTTACTTTCCGGTTTCAGAACTGGCTACTTTCCGCAAGATAGATACCCGCCTGCAGGGCCACCCTACTACCCACGAAGGGCTGCCCGGCATCCGCGTGGCCAGCGGCTCGCTGGGTCAGGGGCTCAGCGTGGCATCCGGCGCGGCCAAAGCCAAGAAGATGAATGGCGATGACAATTTCGTATTTGCGCTTTGCGGCGATGGCGAGCTGCAGGAAGGCCAGAACTGGGAGGCCATCATGTTTGCCGCGCAGCACAAGCTGGATAACCTGATTGCTACCATAGACGTGAATGGCCAGCAGATTGATGGCCCGGTGCAGGTGGTGATGAACCTCTTTCCGCTGGAAGATAAATTCCGCGCTTTTGGCTGGGAAGTGCTGCACATGGATGGCAATGACATGGACACGGTGGTAGCCGGCCTGGATAAAGCCAAGTCTTTAAGCGGACAGGGCAAGCCGGTCTGCATCCTGATGGAAACCGTGATGGGCAAAGGCGTTCCGTTTATGGAAGGCACCCACGAATGGCACGGCATCGCCCCCAGCGACGCCCAGCTGGAAGAAGCTTTGAAGATATTGCCGGTAACGCTCGGCGACTACTAAATAAATATTATTACACCTTTGCAGGGCTGCTTTTATTGAGGTAAAGGCAGCCCTGTTTCTTTATCAGCAATACCTGCCCGGCCGGTCCTGATACAGTCCATTACCCGGTGCGCGATGCTATCGCAGCGCGAACCGCCAAACGCAAAGGCAGCTGCCTTAGAGCCGATTATTTGTAATAATTCGGTCTTCAGCATTTCTTTGGCGCGGTGCAGGCGCACTTTCACATTGGCAGGGCTTATGTTTAAAATGGCAGCAATCTCGCTGTTGCTCAGTCCTTCCACTTCTTTCAGGATATAAATTATCCGGTACTTCTCATGCAGGCTGTCAACGGCCTGTTCCAGCAGGGCGCTTGCCTCTTTGCCACTTATTTTTTTATCCGCGTGCTGACTGGCTTCGGAAAGCCGGTACTGAATGGCATCATTAAAATTTAAAGCAGAGATGCGTGTGACGTGCTTTGCTTTTTCCTGCTTTAAATGATGCAACGCCTCATGCACGCCAATCCGGATAAGCCAGGTGGAAAAAGCCGAGTCGCCGCGAAACTGATACAGCTTTTCAAAGGCTTTGAGATAGGTATCCTGCATCAAATCCAGAACGTCTTCATCCTGCCTGAAATAGCCACGCAACACCCGGTACAAAGTCTGGTTATGACGGTGAATCAGCACTTCAAATAAATCACTGTCTCCGGCCACAATGCGACTGATGAGCAATGCTTCCGGCATGTTGTACGCGGATTGAATGTCTTCTTTCTGTGTGTTCATTTCTTTTGGCATTTAGCGGACCGGGAAACAAAAAATGATGTGTAGCAAAAAAATATCTCTTCCTGATTGTAACCATTTTACCGATTTGCACTCTAATAGGATGAAAAGCTATTTTTTCATTTTAAAAAACAAATCATGAAACTATTTAAAACACTTTTGCTGACTGCCGGCGCCCTGACGTTTTCCATTTTTGTTGCCAACAAAGTACAGGCGCAGTCGCCGCAGCTTTCTGACCCTGAAATTGCTTCCGTAGCCGTCGTAGCCAATCAGATTGACGTGGCCAACGGCAAGCTGGCGCTTCAGAAATCTAAAAATGAAGCGGTGCGCAAGTTTGCACAGAACATGGTGACGGACCATAACGCAACCATTGAAGCGGCCACCAAGCTGGTAACAAAGCTAAAGGTAACGCCCAAAAACAATGCGATGAGCCGGTCATTGCAGCAGGATGCCACCAAAACAACCAAATCTCTAAAGGCAAAATCCGGAAAGGCATTTGACAAAGCTTATGTGGACAATGAAGTGGCCTACCACCGTTCTGTTATCCAGGTTGTGGAAACGGTATTGATACCACAGGCTAAAAACGAAGAACTGAAATCGCTGCTGCAAAGCGCGGTACCCGTATTTAAAGCCCATTTGCAACACGCCGAAATGCTGCAAAAGCAACTTCATTAAACCATGAAGCAGTTACTGATAAAATGGAAATTCCCCTGCTATCTCTTCCTGTTTGTTTTGCTGGCAGCCTGCAGGGAAAGCGGGCATAAAACAGAAAGCCCTGCCGGGCATACGGCGGCGCCGGCAAGCCACAAGGTGTCTATCACAGGGATGAAATTTGTGCCAGACACCGTGGCCATACAGGCGGGAGATACGCTGGTGTTCACCAACAACGATCTGGTGCCGCATGACGTTACCCAGTTTCCTGAAAAGAAGTGGACCTCCGGCGTCTTAAACCCCGGCAATAGCTGGCAATTTGTGCCTGCCGCGGGTGATGATTATTTCTGCAGTATCCATGTGATCATGAAGGGAAAAATCCTGGTAAAGTAGCAGGCATGTTGCGAATGCCGGCGAAAGCCAGGAAGACAAACACCCTGGCAGACAAAAACGTAAAAATGCTCCCTGCAGAAAAACTGCGGGGAGATTTTTTTTAAAGCTGTGCTATTTCCCCTGATAAACGTACTTTTAGCCCGTCATAGTGCTGCAATGGCTATCCATTAAGGCATCTTTTCACACTCCCAAAATCAAATAACGTGGATACTTCAAAATTCATTACCGCCTACTGCCTGAAAACAAAAGAGAAAAACGTACCCATGCACGACGCTGTTATTTCTAAAACAGCGCGCGGCGGCTACATTGCCAAAGGCAACGATGGCAAAGGCAATAAAATGAGCGCCATCCTGGGCGAAGAAAAAGCGCTGCAGGCCATCAAAGACGGTGTTGCCAAGCAGGATTTCTAAACTTATAAAAGCAAATAAAAAAGCGGCTGTCTGAATGGGCAGCCGCTTTTTTTATGCCGGAAGCGCCTGCTTATTCCGACAATCCTTCGAGGATGCCTGTATAACTCTCATAGCGCTTCCCCGATAGCCTGCCTTCTTTAACCGCTGCCTTTACGGCGCAGCCCGGCTCGCGCAGGTGCATGCAATTGTTGAAGCGGCAGCCATCCATCAGCGCACGCATTTCCGGAAAGTAATGGCTCAGCTCTTCCGGTTCAATATCTATCAGCCCGAATTCCTTGACGCCCGGCGTATCTATAATGGCGCCGTTGGTAGTCCAGGCCGGCAAATCCAGCATTTCGGCAAAGGTGGTGGTGTGCTGCCCCTTGCCACTCCAGTCGCTTACCTCGGCGGTGCGCAGGTTCAGGTTGGGTATCAGGCGGTTGATAAGGGTGCTTTTGCCTACGCCACTGTGCCCGCTAAGCAGGGTTTTCCTGCCCTGCAGCCTTTCTTTCAGGTGGTCGAGGCTGTCTGCTTTCAAGGCAGATATGGTCAGCACTTCATAGCCTGCCGCGCCATACATTTCCTGCCATTCCTCCAGCTGCTTCCTGTCTTTTTCCTTTAAAAGATCAGTTTTATTGATAACGAGGAAGGCCGGTATATGATAGGCCTCTGTGGTAATAAGAAAGCGGTCTATAAAACCCTGCGAGGTACGCGGGTGTGCAATGGTAACCACCAGCAACGCAGCATCCAGGTTGGAGGCTATAATGTGCTTCTGGTTTTTATTATGCGGCGATACACGTACAATGTAGTTGTTCCGCGGCGCCACATCGCTGATAATAGCCGTGTGGGTAGCCTCGTCGTCCGGTTCAAACAAAACGGTATCGCCCACAGCAATGGGATTGGTGCTGGAAATTTCCTCGTCTATGCGCAGCTTTCCCTTGATGCGGCCCTGCCACATCTGCCCTGCTGCATCGCGCAGCGCATACCAGCTGCCCGTGCTTTTGTACACCACTGCTTTCATAGAACGAAGATAGGCGGGAATGGATTTTAGGGGTTAGGCGTTAGGCGTTAGGAGTTAGGAGTTAGGGGTTAGGAGTTAGGAGTTAGTCTTTAGTGATTAGTCATTAGTGGTTAGTCATTAGTGGTTGGATTTTGGAATTTGGATTTTGGAATTTGGAATTTGGATTTTGGAATTTGGAATTTGCATCTTCAAATTCTCAAATCTTCAAATCCTACCCACTACTCATACCGCAGCGCCACAATGGGATCCAGGCGGGCCGCTTTCATGGCCGGGTAAATACCACTGAGCACGCCTACCAGTGCGCAAAGCGCGAAGCCGGCAAAAATCCAAAGCCAGGGAATGATAAAACCCGTGTCGAAGCTGAGGCCCAGCAGATTGCCCACCAGAATGCCCAGGATAATACCCAGCAAACCGCCCAGCAAAGAAATGAGGATGGATTCGGTGAGAAACTGGTTTTTAATAACCGAAGCAGGCGCGCCCAGCGCTTTGCTCACCCCGATTTCACGGGTACGCTCCGCCACGCTTACCAGCATGATGTTCATCAGGCCAATAACGGAACCAATCAGGGTAATGATGCCAATAAAAAGGGCGGCAATGCGCACCACACTCAGCTGGTCCAGCAGGATAGAAGCCAGCTCGTCGTTTTGCTGAATGGAAAAATTATTCTCAGCACCCAGCGGCAGTTTGCGGATGATGCGGAACGCGCCTTCCGCCTCATCGCTGGCAAAAGCTTTCCTGCGGATATCATCCACCGACACACTTACCACAAACGAGCTGCCCCCATACACGGCGCGCGCGGTTTCCAGCGGCAGGTACACCGTGTTGTCCACATTCATGATCATGCTGCCGCCCTTGCTTTCAGGGATGCCCACCACGCGGTATTGACCGCCGCCCACACTTACTATTTTATCGACCGCGTTTTTGTAGTTGTTGGGAAACAGTTTTTTGGCGATACCCGGACCAATCACGCACACCTTGCTGGCATTTTGCTGCTCGAAAGGGCTGAACCACCGGCCGGCATCGAGGTTGGTTTGCGACACCTTCAGGTAGTTTTCATCCACGCCCATCACATTGATGTTGGGATTGGTTTTCTGCGCGCCATACTGCACGGTGGCCATGCCGGTGCCGCTCATGGAAAGGGAAACAGTAGCCGGTACGCCGTAGCGTTTCCTAAACTCTGTAGCCTCCAGGTAGCTGATGCTTTTGCCTTCATCCACCGAAATATTGACACCCCTGCCCTTCTTGCTTTTATTGACCTGTAGGATGTCGCTGGTAATCTGAAAGGAATTGGCGCCCAGCGAAGAAAAGTTATTCAGCAGCGCGGTGTTGATGATTTCAATGCTGGTAAGGATGCCCACCAGCGCCATGATGCCCAGCCCGATGATGCACACCGTAAGCACGGTGCGCAGCATGTTGCCGCGGATGGCGCGGCCTGCCAGGGCCAGGTTGAAAAGAAACTGCTGCATCGTCAATCGGCAATCGTAAATGGTGAATGGTGAATCGGCAATTGGCAATACACAAACTTATCAACTTATCAACTTATTCACCTAAACCAGCATGCCCCACAACCGGTCTTTCAGTTCCTGAATGCCCTGTCCGGTAACTGAGGATATAAACAGGTGCGGCATAGTGGCCGGCAATGTTTCTGAAATAGCCGTTTTCAGCTCCTCGTCCAGCATATCGCTTTTAGAGATGGCCAGCAGCATTTTCTTATCCAGCAGCTCTGGGTTGTATTGCTCCAGCTCGTTCAGCAGGATGGCCAGCTCTTTGGCATGGTCGTCGCTGTCGGCAGGCACCACAAATAAAAGCACGGCGTTGCGCTCTATGTGCCGCAAAAAGCGGTGGCCCAGGCCGCGGCCTTCGGCCGCGCCTTCAATGATACCGGGCAAATCGGCCATGCAAAAGCTCTTGTTGTCGCGGGCGGCAACCATGCCCAGCTGCGGACGCAAGGTGGTAAAAGCATAATTGGCAATCTTGGGCTTTGCGGCGCTGACCACGCTCAGCAGCGTGCTTTTACCGGCATTGGGAAAGCCTACCAGGCCCACGTCGGCCAGCAGCTTCAGCTCCAGCAGCTTCCAGCCTTCGGTGCCTTCCTCGCCGGGCTGTGCGTAATCGGGCGCCTGGTTGGTAGGCGTGGCAAAATTGGCATTGCCCAGTCCGCCGCGGCCACCGCGCACCCAAATCACTTCCTGGCCGTCTTCCAGGATTTCCACTTCTGCCTCGCCGGTTTCTTCATCGCGGGCAATGGTGCCCAGAGGCACTTCGATGATAATATCTTTGCCATCGCGGCCGGTCATGTTGCTGTCCATGCCGTTTTGGCCATTTTCGGCAATTACGTTTTTATAATAGCGCAGGTGCAGCAAGGTCCAGAGCTGGGCATTGCCCCGCAGGATGATGTGGCCGCCACGGCCGCCATTACCACCATCAGGGCCACCTTTTGCGGTGAGCTTGTTGCGCAGGAAGTGAACAGAGCCTTTGCCCCCCTTTCCGGAGTGGCAGAAGATGCGGATATAATCAACAAAATTTTCCACGTATACTTATTCAGTCAAAAAAATGCGCCGCTAAAGCGCGGCGCCCGGTAATTTATGCTTTACCCTACCGGCAACAGGTAAGGATCTATTTCCTTTCTGAGCAGCGCGAAGGTTTCGGAAATGTCCTTATCCCCTTTGATGCGTTCCAGCTTGCCCATGCTGCCGTAATAAGTAGCCACAGGTTCTGTTTTGGCGTGGTATTCTTTAATGCGGCGGGCCACTACTTCTTCGTTATCGTCACTGCGGCCGCTGGTGGCGCCACGGCCCAGCAGCCGGCGTACCAGTTCATCTTCCGGCACTTCCAGGGAAAGCACCAGGTGGATTTGCGTGTTTTTAAATTCCAGGAGCTTGTCCAGCGCTTCGGCCTGGGCGCGGGTGCGGGGGAAGCCGTCGAATACAAAACCCCGGGTATTGGGGTTTTCGTCGATCTTGGAAGAGATCATGCCAATCACTACCTCGTCGGGCACCAGCAAACCCTGATCCATAAACTTCTGCGCTTCCACGCCCAGGGGGGTTTGGTCGGCTACCTCGCTGCGCAGCAGATCGCCGGTAGCGATGTGCAGTAAGCCATAAGCCTCAATAATATTGGCGCTTTGCGTGCCTTTGCCGCTGCCCGGAGGGCCAAACAAGACTAGATTGAACATGACATTTTTTTAGAAACGCTGCAAAGGTAAGGTTTCTGATGGGGTTGAGTGGTTGATAGGTTGAAAAGTTGATAGGTTCCTGCATTCTATAACCTCAATCTTGACCTCAACCTTGGCCTTGACCTTGGCCTTGACCTTGGCCTTGACCTTAACCTCAGCCTCGATCCTACCGCGCGTCAAAATCCACCTTTACTACCGGCGTGCGCGGATGGCTCTGGCAGGTCAGGATAAAGCCTTTTTCCATTTCATCCGGCTCCAGCGCGTAGTTCACTTCCATTTCCACCTGTCCTTCCACCAGCTTGGCACGGCAGGTAGCGCATACGCCACCTTTGCAGGCATAGGGCAGGTCGGCGCCTTCGCGCAGGGCACTGTCCAGAATGGAATCGCCATTGTAAGGCAGCCGGTAAGAAAAAGTAGCGCCATCCAGCGTCACACTGATTTCGGCCTCGCCGGTCATTTCGCCCTGTTCTTTTATCCACTTTTGATGCGTGGCTTTGGGTTGGTCGGGCGATGAAAACAGCTCTAAGTGGATTTGCGAAGTTTCCATCCCGGCCTGCAGCAGTGCTTCGCGCAGCGAGAGAATCATTTCTTCCGGTCCGCACAAAAACACTTCATCCACTGTGGCAAGGTCTATCAATGTATCTGTCAGCTCGCGGAATTTCGGCGCATCAATACGGCCATAAAACAGCGGCACATCCATTTTTTCGCGGCTCAGTATGTGGTACACGCTCAGGCGGCTGATGTATTTATTCTTCAGCCCTTCAATGGCTTCTTTAAAGATGATGGAATGGCGGTTGCGGTTGCCGTACACCAGGGTAAAAGAACTTTCCGGCTCGCTTTCCAGCACCGTTTTCATAATGCTCATCACCGGCGTAATACCGCTGCCTGCAGCAATAGCCAGGTAATTTTTGTTCTTTTTTTCTGAAGGCCGCGGACCGAATTTGCCCAGTGGCGGCATCACTTCCAGCACATCGCCGGCTTTCACCTGCTCATTCATCCAGGAAGAAAAACGCCCGCCTTCCACTTTCTTTACCGCTACGCGCAACTCACAGTCGCCGGGCGCCGCACAGATGGAATACGAACGGCGGATTTCTTCTTCGCCCTGCCGGGTTTTAAAAGTCAGGTATTGGCCAGGGGCAAAGGAAAACAAAGGTTGCAGCTCGTTGGGCACTTCCAGCACTACAGACACACAGTCGGCGGTTTCGGGCCGCACTTCTTTAACGCGGAGCGGGTAAAATTTCAGCGAAGACATAGTTTTAAGAGAGATTGTGCAAGTTAGGCTGAGAAGTTGATTGGTTGAAGGATTGAGGGATTGAAGGATGGAAGGATTGAAGGGCTGAGGGACTGAAGAGTTGAAGGATTGCTGCCTGTCTTAGGTATAGAGCGGTAGAAATGGTTTTCTTTCACTCTAAAAATAAAATGCACTGCCGCGCCACTGCCTGCGCTGCGTCGCCGCGGGAAACAAAACGCCTTTGCGATTCTTTGCGCCTTTGCGGGAAACCTGTCCGAACTTTGCAGCCCTTAAAACTGGTTCCATTCATGGCGCGCAAGAAGAAAGAGAAAAATCTGGCTGAAAACATTGCCATTACCGGCTACGCGGCGGAAGGCAAAAGCATGGGCCACCTGGAAGACGGCCGCGTGGTGTTCGTAACCGGCGTGGTGCCCGGCGATGTGGCCAACATCCAGTTGAGCAAAAGCAAGAAATCGTTTGCCGAGGCGCGCGCCCTGCAAATCACGGAGCTTTCGCCCGACCGGATTGAACCCTTTTGCCCTCATTTTGGCGTGTGCGGCGGTTGCAAATGGCAGATGCTGCCTTACGAAAAACAGCTTGCCTACAAACAGCAGCAGGTTACCGAGCAACTGCGCCGGCTCAGCGGCATTCCGCTGCCGGAAATGGCGCACATCGTTGGCAGCGCTGAAGACCGCTATTACCGCAACAAGCTGGAATTTACTTTTTGCGCGCAGCGCTATTTCACCGATGCGGAAATTCAAAACGCGCGTCTGCTGGACGAGCCGCTGGAACAGGAACCCGCACTGGGCTTTCACGCGCCGGGCCGCTTTGATAAGGTAGTGCCTATCCAGACCTGTTATTTGCAGCCGGAACCGACCAATATTTTACTGGCCGCATTACGCCGCTATACCGAGGAAAAAGAATTGCCTTACTACCATCCCCGCACGCACGAAGGCTGGCTGCGCAATGTGATTATCCGCGTGGCCACCACCGGCGAGGTGCTGATTAACCTGGTAGTAGCTTACGATTGGGAAGAGGCATTAAAGCCGCTGCTGGATTATATTTTGAAAGAAGTGCCGGGCATTACCAGCCTGCATTATACCATTAATACCAAGGTAAACGATACCATTTACGACCAGCCGGTAACCTGCTATTTTGGCAAGGAATACATTGAGGAAAAGCTGGAAGATTTCGTGTTTCGCATCTCGCCCAAAAGCTTTTTCCAGACCAATACCCGGCAGGCGGAAAAGCTTTACCAAATCACGCGCGACTTTGCAGGACTGACGGGCAGCGAAGTGCTGTACGACCTTTATTGCGGCACGGGCAGCATTGGTATTTTCTGCAGCAAGCTGGCCCGAAAAGTAATCGGCATTGAAACCGTGGCCGATGCGGTGGCCGATGCCAAAATCAATGCGGCAGCCAATGGCATTCCGCACTGCGAATTCTTTTGCGGCGACGTAGCCGATGTGGCTACGGATGCTTTTTTCGAAACGCATGGCCGTCCGGATGTGATTATCACAGACCCGCCGCGTGCCGGCATGCATGAAGATTTAATCAGGCAGCTCCTGCGCATCCGCGCGCCACGCATCGTGTATGTAAGCTGCAACCCCGCCACACAGGCCCGCGACCTGGCGCTTTTAAACGAAGCCTATCAGGTGGAAAAACTGCAGCCGGTAGATATGTTTCCGCAAACCCATCACATTGAAAACGTGGCGCTGCTGGCGCTGCGCTAATTTTGCCGGCTATGAAAGAGTTTCTGGTTTTGCTGCGCGAAAAAGGCGGCCGTATCTCCATTCACGATGAAGCTTTTATGGAGGCGCACCGCGAGAAATGGAACAAATGGCTGAGTGGTATTATGAGCCGTGGCCTGCTGAAAGGCGGACAGGCGCTCTCGCTGCAGGGGCGGATTATCCAGGCAGACGGCGAGGTTATCAGCGGCATCCGCCATCACAACCACGAAATCGTAGGCGGTTATCTGATTATAAAAGCAAAGGATTTAGACGAAGTGGCTGAAATCATGAAAAGCTGTCCGGTGTATGAAACCGGAGGCTTTGCAGAGATTCGCGAGCCGAAGAGCGCTTAAATTATTTCACGCGGCGAAGCAGCGGCAGCAGCGACGCAGGTTTTTGTAACGACGACTAAAATCTAATAGTTTCATGAAAAAGCGCATTGCCATTATCAACGGCCCGAACCTGAACCTGATTGGTACCCGCGAGCCGGCGGTTTATGGCACGCAAAGCCTGGATGCATTCCTGGAAGGATTAAAGGGGCGCTTTCCGGAAGTCTCTTTTACCTTTTTTCAAAGCAATGTGGAAGGCGAACTGATTAATGCCCTGCACGAATGCCGTACTTCCGCCGACGGCGTTATTCTGAATGCCGGCGCTTATACGCACACCAGCATTGCGCTGGCCGATGCGGTGGCCGCCATTGGCCTGCCGGTGGTGGAAGTGCACATCAGCAATGTGTACGCGCGGGAAGATTTCCGCAAACATTCTTTTATTGCCGCAAAATGTGTGGGCAGCATCTCCGGGCTGGGACTGGAAGGTTATGCGTTGGCCGTGCGGTATCTGAGGGATCGTTGATTTTAGATCGTTGATCATTGATCTTAGATCTTTGATCAATGCTCGTTGATCAATGATGAAAATTCACGGCTGCCGGTAGCCCCTTAGAAACTCAGCGGTGCGTAGCTTCTTTTTGCCTTCCTGCTGCAGCTCGTCTATATAAATCCAGTTGTCTGCCGTGGCAAAGCGCAGAAAGGTTTTGCCATCGGTATCATGGGCGCCGGGCGTAGCAGTAGCCGGCTCGCCGGTGTGGCTTTCATACACACGTATGTTTTTACCGTTCAGGCTGGTATGCGCCGCCGGATAAGGCGAGAGCCCCCGCACAAAATCATGAATATTTGCTGCCGGCTGTTGCCAGTTGATGCGCGTGGTTTCCTTAAAAATCTTGGGGGCGTGCTTCAGCGTGGCATCTTCCGGCTGCGGCATGCCGGGGAGGGTATTTGCAGCAATGCCTTCCAGCGTTTCTACCAGCAACAGCGCACCTTCGCGGGCCAGCTTATCGTGCAGGGTGCCGGCATTGTCCACGGGCATAATGCTGACTTTCCGTTGCAGTAAAATGTGGCCGGTATCTATTTCGTGCTGCAGGCGAAAGGTGGTAACGCCTGTTTCTTTTTCGCCGTTGATAATAGCCCAGTTGATGGGCGCCGCACCCCGGTATTGGGGCAGCAGCGAGGCATGCACATTGATGGTACCGAGCGGCGGCATGTTCCAGACCACTTCGGGCAGCATCCGAAAGGCCACCACTACTTGGATATCCGCGTTAAGGGCTTTTAATTCCTCAATAAATTCCGGCGCTTTCAGCTTCGGCGGTTGCAGGATGGGTATGCTTTGCGCCAGCGCATAATCCTTTACGGCAGTGGTTTGCAGTTTCAGTCCGCGACCGGCCGGTTTGTCGGGCGCGGTTACCACTGCTGCTACCTGGCAGCCGGCAGTTACCAGGGCATCCAGCGAAGCCACTGCAAAATCAGGGGTGCCGAAGAAAACAATGCGGAGGTCAGAAAGGGATTTCATGTGGAATGTGGTGAATGTGGGAATGTGGGAATTAGCGAATTAGCCAATAAAGGGATGCCCTTTTCTACCATTTGGATTTTTCAACTGCTCAACTAATCAAACCTTCAACTTTTCAACCGCTTCAACTCTTTCAACCCTTTCAACCTAACCTCTTGCTGCTTTCAGGGTATTTTTCATCAGCGCGCAAATGGTCATGGGGCCTACACCTTTGGGCACCGGCGTAATGTAGCTGCACTTAGGCGCCACGTTGTCAAAATCCACATCGCCCACCAGGCGCTTGCCGCTTTTGCGGGTAGGGTCTTCAATCTGGTTAATGCCCACATCAATTACAATAGCGCCTTCCTTTACCATATCTGCCGTTACAAACCGCGGACGGCCAATGGCAGCCACAATCAAATCCGCTTCGCGGCAGATTTCTTTCAGGTTTTTGGTTTTGGAATGGGTCAGCGTTACGGTGGCATTGCCGGGGTTGCCATTGCGGCTCAGCAAAATGCTCATGGGCGTGCCTACGATGTGGCTGCGGCCGATGACCACGCAGTTCATGCCGGTGGTATCAATACCATAATGTTCCAGCATCAGCATAATACCGTAGGGTGTGGCCGGCAAAAAACCGGGCTGGCCCAGCACCATTCTGCCCTGCGACATGGGGTGAAAGCCATCCACATCTTTAGCTGGGTCAATGGCGTTGATAACTGCGTTTTCAGAAATATGCTTTGGCAAGGGCAATTGCACCAGGATGCCGTCCACGTCTTTATCGGCGTTTAGCTTCCGGATAATATCCAGCAATTCCTGCTCTGAAATGCTTTCTTCCGGACGGATGAGCGTAGAATCAAAGCCCAGCTCTTCGCAGGATTTCACCTTATTACCTACATATACCTGACTGGCGGGGTCGTTGCCTACCAGCACAGCGGCAAGATGCGGCTTTTTGTTTTTTTCCTGCAGCATGTTGGCTGCCGCTTCTTTGATATCTGCTTTGATGGCTGCCGCTGTGGCGAGCCCGTCCAGGATTTGCATAAAGGCAAGTAGGGAATTAAGAATAAAAATGGGCAGGCCGGCTGCCGGGCTGCAAAATTAGTGGTAATCGGGCGTTAAGGCGGAAGCGTGGCCTGCATCTGAAATATTTTCAGGCTCCTTCAGTGCTCCCACAAGCCTTTAAAACAAATCCAGCTGGCCCGGCTCTTTCTTTTCCGGTTCCGCAATCACCGGGTCGGCCTGCAGGATGCCATCTGCAAACGGCCTGCAGATAGCTGCAATATCCGCACGGGCGCGGGTTGGTTCCAGCCATATTTGCCGGACATTCTCGCCCACGATAAAAGGCATCCGTCGCTTGGTGTTATGTATCTCGCTCATCAGTTCATTGGCCGCTGTGGTTACAATGGCACAGGTGCGAAACAGTACGCCACGGAGCGGGTCTCGCCATTCACTCCACAACCCGCCCACCGCCATCAGGGCGCCACCGGGCATATGGATGTGGTAGGGAACCTTCTTTTTACCGGCATGCTGCCACTCATAAAAGCCATCCAGCCAAATCAGGCAACGCCGGTGAGTTGCCGAATCGCGAAACATGGGCCGGTCAAACATCATATCGTCACGGGCATTGAGCCCGCCGTTTTGCAACTGCCGTGCGTGTGCCAGGTCGCGGGCCCAGGCGGGTATCAGGCCCCACTCCAAAGCCGTCAGTTCTTCTGCGCCAAAGGCCAGCGTAGCCGGCAGATCCGGATGGTCGTAACCCGAGCAACGCTCGCTGTCATCCGTTACGATGTGAAAGCCGTCTTTGAAGTTGTTCTTCAGCGCACGTACGGATGGTTTGGATATGTGATAGCACATGTGCAGGAAAGAAGGAAGTAATTGATGATGAAACCCGGTTGGGCGGCAAGGCCTGTAAAGCTATCAGGTTTTCCCTACTATTTTACTTATCCGGCTCAGTTCCAGCCGCATTTCCTGCAAAACAGGCAATACCTGCTCCATGGTTATATCCGTGTCTACAGGTGTTATTTTGTCGGAAAGGTGCAGCTGGTATTTCCAGATTTCCAGCACCTCGGCCACCGGTATCTCGTAGGGCGCGTACAGTGGGTTCAGCGAGTGGGCCACCAGCCTGCGTTCCTTTTTTAGTCTGTTTTCAATTTGCTTGAACACGAAATCATCGCCGCCGCTTTTAAGAATTAAAATGCAAAGAGAGCCGTCTTTGAGCGCCTGCCAGTCTTCCACATACTGCCCTACAATGTAGCAGCCGTCCGGGTAAGGCAGCATAGAATCGCCCGTGATAGGAAAAATACGGTGCTTGCGGTGGCGGGGTAGTCCGGGAATGGAAAAATGGGGCAGTTCCGAGATAAACTGCGGGTCGGCAAAGCCGCTGCGATAACCGGCCCTGGCTTTTACCGGCACCAGCTCAGTGCATTCGTTATCATTTCTGTCTACGGTGGTAGCCAGCACACGCATGTTGGCACCGGTAGCATAGCTGTCGTTGCCTGCTTCCAGCTCGCGGATTTTCAGTTCAGACACTTTGCGTAGATCTGTTTTTAAAAGGGTATCCACCGAGATGTTGAAAAAATTGGAGCAACGAATCAAATCATCCAAAGGCGGATTGATGGTGCGCCCCGATTCCTGTAAAGCCAGCTTGCCACGCGTGATGCCCAGTTGTGCTGCCAGCTCGTCCTGCGTCAATTTTTTACGCTCCCGTAATTTTTTCAGGTTGGTGGCCCAAAAGGAATTTGGTTTTTTCATGGCACAGGTGTTATACTTGTAAACAAGATTTTGTTTCTATTGGCAACAAAGCTACACCCAAAACCCAAACACGCGACCATGCAACGCCACATTCTTCATGCAGACCAGGATACCTTTTTTGTATCCGTAGCCAGAAAGGAAAACAGCGCCCTCGTTGGAAAGCCGGTGCTTATCGGCGGTTTTTCAGACCGCGCCGTGGTAGCCTCCTGCAGCTACGAAGCCCGGCAGTTTGGCGTGCACAACGGCATGTCTATGAAATTAGCCCGCCGGCAGTGCCCGGATGCCATTGTGGTACGCAGCGATTACGATGCTTACTGCCGCTACTCGGCCCTCGTCACCGAAATCATTGCCACCCGTGTACCCCTTTATGAAAAGCTGGGGCTGGATGAATACAACATTGACCTTACCGGCATGGACCGTTTTTTCGGCTGCGCCAGATTTGCCCACGAGCTGCGCCGCGAAATCATCCGCGAAAGCGGGCTGCCTATTTCCTTCGGGCTTTCTGAAAACAAAACGGTTTCTAAAATAGCCGCCGGCCTGGCCAAACCCAATGGCGAGCTGAGTGTGCAGCAGGGCACCGAAAAGCCTTTTCTGGCGCCGCTTTCCATCCGGAAAATACCGGGCGTAGGCGAGCGTAAATACAAGCTGCTGCGCACTATGGGCGTAGCACTCATACAAACCATACAGCAACTGCCCCTGCAGGTAATGACAGACGCGATGGGCAGGGAAGGCTTTTCCATCTGGCAAAAAGCCAACGGCATAGATACTGCGCCGGTAGTACCCTACCGCGAGCAGAAAAGCAGGAGCAAGGAAACAACCTTTGAACAGGATACCATAGACATGGGCCGCCTGCGCAAAACCATCATGCTGATGATGGCCGACCTTTCTTTTGAGCTGCGCCGCGAAGGAAAAATAGCCCAGACCATTACGGTGAAAATCCGCTACTCTGATTTTGAAACCCACGAAAAACAAATCACCATTCCCTACACCAACATAGAAAGCATCCTTACCAAAACCGCACTGGATGTGTTTGCCCGGCTTTACAGGCGCCGCGTGCTCATCCGCCTCATTGGCGTAAAGCTCACCGGTTTGATATACGGCACCCCGCAGATAGATCTGTTTCAGGAAACAGAAGAACAGGTAGCCCTCAATCAGGCTATGGACAGTATCAAAGCGCGCTTTGGCCCGCAGTTCCTGAAGCTGGCCGCCGTACTTTAAGCACACTTCTTCCTTAAGTTCCATCCTGCCTTATGCTCCTCAACATCCACAGCTATTACAGCCTTCGCTATGGCACCATTCCGCTGGAGGAACTGGCCGGCCTGCTGGCACAACAGGGCTATGATGCTGCCGTACTCACCGACATCAACAACAGCACCGGCGTGCTGGAATTTATCCGCCACTGCCAGGAAAAAGGCATCCGCGGCTATGCCGGCATGGAGCTGCGCGAGCAGGGCCAGCTGCTTTATTGCTGCATCGCGCGCAACAACGCCGGCTTTGCCGAAATCAACGAGCTGCGCAGCAGCTGCAACCTCAGCGGTACGCCCGTCCCGCAAGTAGCCCCTGCCTTTGAAAACGTGCTGGTGGTTTATCCGTTTGGCAGCAGGAATTACCAGCAGCTGCGCGATTTTGAGTACATCGGCGTACAGCCCACAGACCTTTCCAGAGCTGTGCGCTCGCCAAAAGAAGCCTTTGCCAGATACGTGGTGTGGCAGCCGGTAACCTTTGCCTGCCCCGAAGGCTATCACCTGCACCGCCAACTGCGCGCCATTGATCACAACATCCTGCTGTCGCAGGTGGAAGATGCACAGTGCGCCAGGCGCACCGACCTGCTTTGCAGCCGCAGGGAGCTTTTGCGGCGCTACCGGGACTTCCCCCAGATTATTGCCAACACAGAACACCTGCTTGCCGGTTGCTCTTTTCAGTTTGACTGGCAGGAAACCAAGAACCGAAAGACCTTTACCGGCTGCCCTTATGACGATAAGCAGCTGCTGGAAAAGCTGGCTATGGACGGCTGGAAAGAACGCTATGGCGCCCGGCACAAAGAAGCCCTGCTGCGGGTAAAAAAAGAACTGGCCATTATTGACGCGCTGGGCTTTTCGGCTTATTTCCTTACTACCTGGGACATCATCCGGTACTCTATGAGCCGCGGCTTTTACCACGTGGGCCGGGGCAGCGGCGCCAACAGCGTAGTGGCTTATTGCCTGAAGATTACAGACGTCTGCCCCATAGAGCTGGATCTTTATTTCGAGCGCTTTCTGAACCCTAAAAGAAAATCGCCGCCCGACTTTGACATCGACTATTCCTGGAAAGAGCGTGATGAAGTATTTGATTACATCTTCAAACGCTACGGACACCGCCACACCGCCCTGCTGGGCGCCATGAGCACCTTCCGCGACCGCTCCATCATCCGCGAGCTGGGCAAGGTGTACGGCCTGCCCAAAAGCGATATAGACCGGCTCATAGACGAGCCGGCGGCGATTGCCAACAAAGGCGAAATCACTGACCTGATTCTTTCGGTTTATAACAAGATGGCCGACTTTCCCAACAGCCGCAGCATCCATGCCGGCGGCGTCCTTATCTCAGAGCTGCCCATCACCCATTACACCGCACTGGATATGCCGCCCAAAGGCTTTCCTACCGTGCAGTTTGATATGTACGCCGCAGAAGACATTGGCCTTGAAAAGCTGGATATTCTTTCCCAGCGCGGCATCGGGCATATCAAAGAATGCGCGGACATCGTGCGGGCCAACAAAGGCATTAAAATAGATGTACACGATGTAACGCGTTTCAAAAAAGATAAAAAGATAAAGGCAGAGCTGAAACGCGGTGACACCATTGGCTGTTTTTACATTGAAAGCCCTGCCATGCGCGGCTTACTTAAAAAGCTGCGCTGCGACAATTACCTTTCCCTCACAGCCGCGTCGAGCATCATCCGCCCCGGCGTGGCCAAAAGCGGCATGATGAAGGCCTACATAGAGCGCTTTCACCATCCTGAGAAAATAGAATACCTGCACCCTGTAATGCAGGAGCAACTGGCCGAAACTTATGGCGTGATGGTGTATCAGGAAGATGTGCTGAAAGTAGGCCACCACTTTGGCGGGCTGGACCTGGCCGATGCCGACGTGTTGCGCCGCCTGATGAGCGGCAAAAACAGAGGCCGCCACCACCTGGCACAAATCGAAGAAAAGTTTTTTGCCAACTGCAAAGCCTGCGGCTACGACGAAAAGATAAGCCACGAGGTATGGCGGCAGATAGAATCGTTTGCCGGCTATTCTTTTTCCAAAGCCCACTCGGCCAGCTATGCGATAGAAAGCTATCAGAGCCTTTACCTGAAGTCTTATTTCCCACTGGAATTCTACACCGCTGTTATCAACAACTTTGGCGGCTTCTACCCTACCCGGGTATATGTAAACGAAGCCATGAAAGCAGGGGCTACCGTGCACCTGCCCTGCGTGAACCACAGCCGGCCCCATACCACCATCCGCGGCTCGGACATTTACCTGGGCTTTGCACATGTGCAGCACCTGCAGTCAGATTACCAGCAGGCCATTCCGCTGGAACGTGATCTGAACGGGCGGTACCAGGATTTTGAAGATTTTGTGTTCCGCACCCAGGTTTCGCTGGAGCAGTTGCTGATCCTCATCCGCACAGGCGCGCTGCGCTTTACGGGCAAGAGCAAGAAAATATTACTGTGGGAAGCGCACAGCCTGCTGCACAACAGAAGCAACAACTGCAAAGCGCCCGAGCTGTTTCAAACCGCGCGCAAGCTGCATCACTTACCGGATTTCATTTCCACCCCGCTGGAAGATGCCTATGATGAAATAGAGCTGCTGGGATTTCCGCTTTCCATGAGTTTGTTTGATATGGCGCGGACCAGCTACCGTGGCGACACCACCGCCAGCAAACTGCTGAACCATACCGGCAAGGTGGTGCGGATGGTGGGCAATTATATTGCGGCCAAGCATGTGCGCACGGTGCGGGGAGACAGGATGAACTTTGGCACTTTCCTGGACGTGGAAGGCGTTTTCTTTGACACGACTCACTTTCCGCCTTCCCTGCAGCAATGGCCTTTCCGCGGAGCCGGGCTTTACCTGATAGAAGGGGAAGTGGTGGCAGATTTCGGCTTTCCAAGCATAACGGTGCACAGGATGGCCAGGCTGCCGGTGCAGCCCGACCCGCGCAGCGTGGATGCGCAAAAGGCACCCGTAACAAAGTAACCATAATGCCTGCCGGCGCTGTTGCTGCTTTAGTGCCGGATGCCCTTACGGCTTCTACCCTAAAATCAGGTTTTACTGCAGGATGTATACCATGGCAAAGATGACTGCAGACAACGAAAAGCATCTTACCGGCTTGCCCTATCCAACAGTGCCAAATCATCAGCGCTGAGCTGCAATTCCGGCGCCGCCAATAAAGTATCAAGTTGCGCCTGACTGGTAGCGCTTGCAATGGCCGCGCCTATGTTTGGCTGTGCCAGCAGCCAGGCTGTCGCCACAGCAGCCTGCTTTGTCTGGTGCCGCGCAGCTACTTCATCCAAAGCTTTTAATACGGCCAGCCCTTTTTCGTTCAGGTATTTCTGACTGCCGCCACCACGCGGGCTTTTGCCTAAATCGGCTTCAGAGCGGTATTTCCCGGTAAGAAAGCCGCCCGCCAACGAATAATAGGGAAATACCGTCAGGCCGTATTGTTCCACCAAAGGCAGATACTTCGTTTCGTAATGAGCCCGCTCCACGAGGTTGTAATGCGGCTGCAGCGCCACGTATCTTGGAAGGCTTTCTTTTTCTGAAACTTCAAATGACTCTGTCAGCCTTTCCGGAGAAAGGTTAGAAGCGGCAATGTAGCGCACCTTGCCTGCTTTAATCAGTTCCTCATACGCCGCAAGCGTTTCTGCAACCGGCGTTACTTCATCATCAAAGTGGGTATAGTAGAGGTCTATATAATCGGTCTGCAGCCGCCGCAGACTTTCGTCGGCTGACTTCAGGATGTGCTTTTTGCTGACATCCACACCATGCTCTTTGGTCTGGGAGCCCACTTTGGTGGCGATGATTATTTTATCGCGGTTGCCACGCGCTTTCAGCCAGCGCCCAATAATGGTTTCTGACTGTCCGCCTACGCCATTTACCCACCAGGAGTAGGTGTCTGCCGTATCAATAAAATTGAAGCCTGCCGCTGCAAAAGCATCCAGGATGTCAAAAGATTGTGGTTCGTTCAGTGTCCAGCCAAATACGTTGCCGCCCAGGTTGACAGGCGCTACTTCCAGGTCCGTATTTCTGATTGTTGTTTTTTTCATTTACTTTAAATTATTTTTAATAATACTGCGGCTTTTCAAAAGAAACCGGTGCTTTTTCTATCGCCTCATTCCCATGAAATGCCTGTCCCATTCCTTTCGTGCTGCAAGCAAGCCGGCACAGCAGCATCCTGCCACACACAAATATATTTTAGCCCTTTCCGGCAGGCACCCTTGTACCACGTGCATTCAGTTTTCCTACCGATTGCCGCAGTTCCAGCATGGCTACCTGCAAGGCCGTGCCCACTGACTGTTTATGGTGCTCCATTAGCTTTTCTGCCAGAGCATTCATAGCCATTTCCAATTCAGAGGTTGGCGCCAGATCGCCTAAAACAGACAGGTTGCGCAGGATTACATCCTCTGCCTTTTGCTGCAGCTTTTCCGGCAGGCGGTCATACAGTAGCGTCAAAGCGCGGGCTATTTCAATATAGTTCTGATGCTGCATGGATTCCGAGGAAGCTACCGCCAGTGTCTGGAAGGTATTCATCAGCGTTTCAATCGTGTTGTCGTAGTATACCACGGGCAGCGTGCCTTCCTGTTCTTTCTTTTCCTCTGACCAGCGCGCCAGAATGTTGCGCAAATTCCGGATGGTGAGCAGCCCCGGCGCCGGGTTGGATTTTGAGGTGGAAATAGAAGTCCACGCAATGGTTTCCAGCTCCTCAATACCATAGGCCGCATCAAAATCTATATCGCGCTGGCGCTCCAGGCGGATGCTGTTTAAAATACAGTCGTTCATACCTGCCAATCCGGTTGCAGCTGTTGCTTTCACCTCGGCCAGCGTATCGCCATACGCCACAAACGAGCCAATAGATACCAGCAGCACTACTTCCACTTCTGCCCCCGCCCCCGCTTCCTTTTCTTTCAGGCCGCGCATGATTGCTTCCAGGTTGATCCTGGAAACATAACCCTTCTCATCTGATTTTACCCGCAGGCGAACCGGTGCATGCAGCAGCGATGCGCTTCTGGTTTTCCGGATGGTGGGCCACTGCTGCCTGCGCGCGTGCAGGATATGGTCATGAATAGCCTCTGTAATTTCCACCGGGCGCATCTGATTGATGGTGGTGTAAAGAAGCAGAACCAATAAATAAAGTGCAACAACGGTAAAAAAAAAGGCCAGCGTGCCGCCCCACACCGGATTGAAGGGCTCGTTTACAGTGGCAAGCGTAATGAGCGCGTAAAGCGCCAGCCCTACAAAAAAGCCAAAGTAAAGCTGGTTTGTTTTTCTGCGTAAAAACTGGTCAAAGACCTGCGAGGTCATGGAAGCTGCAGACTGCTGCACAATCAGCAGCAGCAATGTAATGGTGATAGAAGTAACGGAAATGATGCCCGCCGCCACAGCGCCCAGCAAATCGCTGGTGGCCTTTGCATTGGCGAAGATGTGTGCTTTTAAAAAATTGCGCGTCGTTACCAGGCGTGCTACCTCTGCATGGTCCAGCGCGTAAGAACCCAGGGAAAGCAAGAGAAAACCCAGGATAATTAAGGTGGGCAGGGTCAGAAACTCAGTAAAGGCGCGCTTTATGGCATAGACTTTTGAAGCCAGCCGCCGTGTAATGTTCATGTGTTGAAGATAGTTATCCGGCACTTTTGGAATAGCAGCGAATGCCCGGCAGGCCATACCTGATAAGCCTGCAACGGGAATTCAAAACCAAAGAATGCCGCAGCCAAAAGCTCAGTAAAGTCCTTCCACCGACAAATAGCGCTCGCCGGTATCGTAATTAAAGGTGAGCACCGTAGCGCCTTCGGGAATTTGGGGTAATTGTCTGGCCACAGCCGCCAGTGCAGCGCCGGTAGAAATACCTGCGAAAATGCCCTGCTCGCGGGCCAGCCGCTGCGCAAAGTCAAAAGATTCGTCTTTGCTTACCGTAATAACGCCGTCCAGCAAAGAGACGTCCAGAATAGAAGGCACAAAGCCGGCGCCAAGCCCCTGCAGGGGATGCGGCCCGGGCTCACCGCCGCTGAGCACCGGCGAAAGCTCCGGTTCCACGGCCAATACTTTGAGGTTGGGATATTTTTCTTTCAACAGCCCGGCAATGGCCATGATGTGCCCGCCGGTGCCCACGCCGGTAATCACATAATCCAGCCCGTTAAAATCAGCGGCAATTTCCTGCGCCGTGGTTTTGCGGTGGATGGCCACATTGGCAGGATTATCAAACTGCTGGGGTATCCAGGAATTGGGCATTTCGGCGGCAAGCTCGCGGGCTTTTTTAATGGCGCCTTTCATGCCCAGCTCGCGCGGTGTCAGCACCAGCTCGGCGCCGTAGGCGCTCATGATTTTACGGCGCTCTATGCTCATGGATTCCGGCATCACCACCAGGAGCCGGTACCCTTTTACGGCTGCCACCATGGCCAGGCCAATGCCGGTATTGCCGGAAGTAGGCTCTATGATAACGCCGCCCTTTTTGAGCTGTCCTTTTTCCTCGGCGTCTGTGACCATAGCCAGGGCAATCCGGTCTTTGATGCTGCCGCCCGGGTTTGCCCGTTCCAGCTTTATCCAGACCTCATGCTGCCCGCCAAACAGGCTGCTGATGCTGACGTGTGGCGTGTTTCCAATGGTTTCCAGAATGGTTGCTGCTTTCATGGTATGTTTTGTTTTATTTATTAATATTCAGATAACGAAATTGAGCGGCTCCCGTAAGGGCAGCTTGCTTTTGACCACCACTTTGCTTTGGTGGTACACCTGGGAATCGGGCGCCACGCTGTAGGTGAGCCAAACATTCCCCCCGATAATGCAGTTGTCGCCAATGTGGGTATCGCCGCCCAGGATGGTGGAGCCGGCGTAAATAATCACATTGTTGCCGATGGTAGGATGGCGCTTTTTATTCGCCAGGTCTTTGGCAACGCTCAGGGCGCCCAGCGTCACGCCCTGATAGATTTTTACGTTGTGGCCAATCACGGCGGAGGCACCGATGACAATGCCAGTGCCGTGGTCGATGCAAAACGATTCGCCGATTTGCGCGCCGGGGTGGATGTCTATGCCGGTTTTGCTGTGCGCGTACTCGGACAAAAAACGCGGCAGCAGCGGCACACCGTCTTTATAAAACTGATGGGCAAAGCGGTACACCGCAGTGGCATAAAAGCCGGGATAAATGGCCAGTACTTCTTCCAGGGAAACAGCGGCGGGGTCGGAGGCTACAATGGCCTGCGCATCTTTTAAAAGCAACTGGTAGATAACCGGCAGGGCTTCAAAAAAATTGGTTTTTACTGCTTCCGCCTGTGCTTCGTTGCCAAAGACATCAAACAGGAGCAGGGAACATTTGTTGCAGATATGATGCAGCTCATGCCCTATTTTTTCGGCCGTATTGAGCTCGGAAAGCCGGGGTGTGAACAAAAAATGGAAGAGCCGGTCCACAAAATCGGTGGCGAGCCGGCGCTCGTAAATCACCGGGTTCTGATAATCCCGCCGGAGCAGCGTGTTGATAAATTCCTGTTGCGGCATAAGCAAACAGCCATGCAGCAGTATCGTGCCAGCCACGGCACTGTGGAGCAGACCGGTTTTGCAGCCAGGGTTTAGGCAGTTTTAATTACAACACCCACTTCATTTCATACTGATTCACAGTATTATTTAAACCTGCTCGTTTAAAAACAGATAACCATCCGCTTTCCCCTTCATCTACATTATTGATGCTGAGCGTAGTTATTTCTTTGCCAATAGCCTGGATGAGCGGCAGGCCGTAATGCTGTTCGCCGCCAGCCACCGCTGAAAAAGATTGTATCTGACCGGTGGCCGGGTTCAGGATGAAGTAAGCTTTCAGCTGGCCGTCTTCCCAAAGCTGCCAGCATTCATACAATGCTGCACGCGCGGCAATGACTTCCGGGCGTTGTTCCCAGGTAGCGCAATGTGGGGGCAATGAAGCCAAAAGCGGCCAGTCAATTTTCTTTTCTCTTCTAATTTCCCAAGCTTCGGTTGCAGGTGCCACTGTTGTTACTGCGCCGGAAAAACAATGCAGCTTTCTGACCACCTCATACCCTGCACGCTCATAAGCTTTGATGGCTTTTTCATTTTGCGTAATGACTTCCAGGGTAGATTGCCGGATGCCGGCAGCTTTAAATTTTGGCAGCACATAATCATACAGCGCGCCAACCAGCCTGCGGCCCCGGTAATCAGGTATCACACCCGTCCCCGCATTGTGTGCTGTAAGGAAGCCGTCTTTTGTACCGGTGCACAAAATCATAAAGCCCACCAGCTTTTCTTCATCAAACGCGCCCACTGATAGCCGGTAATCCACGCCCGCAGCGCGCCAGCGTTCCCGGAGGTAATCTTCGGTTGCATTAAAGGCCACAAAATAATCGCTAAAAGCTTCGTTGAAGCAGGCAGTGATTTGCGAGAAAGGCGTGTGGGCCAGGGAGGTGAAGCGCATGACTGAAGGAAGTGAAAAGCGTAATGGCGAATATAAGGGCAGGAAAAAAGCCCTGCATCCTTCTTCCAAGCGCTTAAAATATTCTGTGGAGCACGCGTTGATGAGCTTTTTTAGTAGACTTCCCCGCTTAAAACACGAGGCAAGGAATTATAAAACAAGGATTTTAACCTCAAGCAATGTCTCTTACAACGAAATTTTGAATGGATAGGTCGGGAGAATTGGAACAATTTAGAAGATAAACGATTGTTTGCGCTGAGTGTTGTTCTTGGTTATTTTATCCATTCCTTGCTTTTGAACCAGGCAGCGACAAACTGAGCTTTTGGCTGTCGATCTGCAGTTCTTTGAGCAAGTTATTACTGATTTACCCCAATAGATTTCTCAAAAGCTTTTTAGCTCACAATACCAAGTTCAGTTAATATGTCTCGCTTGAATTTGCTCAATGGGCGTTTATGAAAATCGGTTTCCGCTAGCTCTGTGCCAAATGCGAGTCGGTACAGGTCGGCTTTGGGAATATGAATGCCTTTCAAGATTTGTGACAAAAGAATAGAAAGGTAATTGTCTGAGAATTTGTATCTTATATCCAAAAGGTCCTTCAGATCTGAAGTGTGGGAATTGTAGACCGCCTCCAATTCCATATCCCCTAATGTTCTTTCTATTTTCGAGCCAGTACTGGAAGTAACAATAACTTCAAGACCATTTATGGACTTTGAAGAATATTTGTAAGAGAACTTAAATTCTCTAATTATTTCGTCCAGATATGGGTGTATGTGCGTCTTTAAATCAAAGCTCTTTTTATGTTTTATATTGCTGTTGCATACACTACAACTTGGAATCAGATTGAAGAATGACAAAGCTAAAAGAGGATTCTGCCCTTTGTCAAAAAAATGATCAAACACAGGGCGGGAAATTTTCTTACCACGACGTGTAATTATAGTGTTTGCATAGTTGCGGTTACAGTAGGTGCAGGTATGCGTGCCTAAACTGTTAGCTAGAGTATATGCATCATATCTTCTCTCACATTTGTTACAAAACCAGTTATAATTGAAAACATCCTCCACAGCTTTTCTAATAATTGGTTGTGCTTGTATGAAAACATTGAGTTCATCGCTTATCGCTTTGATCTCTGCAGGAGTTCCTCCTAAAATGTCATTTAGTCTGCTATTGATGTTTTCTTGAAAAAATCTAGCGGCAAACGGATCTAACTTTTCTATTTTCTTACTTATTAGTTTTGCCATTGACGCGACAAAATCTTGTCGTGCTTTCAATTTAGAAGTGCTATTAGGTTCAAGGAAGATCATTTTTGCTGCTCAAGTAGCTTTTTAAGTGATTCAATCTGGTTACGGATAAGTTGCTGGCGTAAGTCTACCTCCATTTTCCGATCATACATTTCAGCCAGTTTTAATTGCACAATCGGTTCATCAATATTCTGAATCACTCTCCCATAATATTCACTATTTTCCTTACTTTCTTTGCCTAGCCATTCGATCGTCTTTTCGATTTTTTGTTTCGCAAAATCACCAATCAGGCCATCGTCAACATAGAAGGACTCTGAAAGCAGATCAGTGATGTTAGCTGCAAACGATCGCTGTGGCCGATCTTCGGCATTTGGACCAAGGATAATAGATTTTCCGCTGCCGTTGTCGATGTACACGATATTATACGACAATAAATCTGATAGAGTAAGTGGGTCATGAGTCGTAAATATAATCTGTACTTCCGCCTTTTGTTCACTGAAATAGTGCCTAATGAATTCCAATATTGAGCTAACAAATTTCTTCTTCCAGCGAGGATGAAATCCAAGATCGGCTTCATCTAACAACAAGAAATAGTGATTGTGTTTTACCAAGCGAGTAAATTTGGTAATGTTCCGTACAAAGTAGTAATGTACCCGAGAATAAAAGTTTAATAACGCGTTTTCGCCCGAGCTCAAACTCCGGTCAGAAGGTTCGAAATTGACAAGCTCATTGATGCGTCCATTTTCTGAAAAGGTCAATTGCCCGTTATCTTGTTTCATGCCGCCGTAGTAGCGGTCAATTTGGTTCAAAAAGTCATTCTGGTGTTCCAGCGTTCGCACAACTTCTTCCTTCGTCAAATAAAGAGCTTTGCTATTCCAATCGAATTGTCGTGTGTCAAAATCATCTTTTGCTTCCCTCGTATCAATGATGTCGTATAGAAAGTCCAGAAATTTTTTTGTTTCTGCAACAGGTAGAATTTGAATCTTCTGTTTACCAACAACGTATTGATGAACGTCCAAGAAAGCTTTAAAGGATTCCAAAGAAGATAAGTTGTCAACATTCATTAGTTTTAATTTATTTCCGATCCGCCCCTCATTTAAATAAGTATTCTCCTTTTCCATCTGCATAATTAATATGCATAGAAAATCCATAAGTATATAATTCTTAAAAAGGCCTTTTTGAACATTAATGATGCCTACCTTGCGATTTTCATTTATTTCTTTGGCTTCCTTTTTGATCTTTGCATAGATGGCATTCAAGAAATCTCTAAATTCCTCAGGTGTATTATGAAAGTTGATTTGATCTTCAACTCTTTCTACATCAATCTTGTGTCTAGTAAAAGAGATTCTGCTTAAGTTATGTTCAGGAAAATTAAAAAATCCCGCTAATTGTTTCCCATGCTCTGAATTTTGGAACTCAAGTTGCCGCAACCAATTCTTCATCTTTAAATTACGGAGTGGATCAATCCTTGAACTGGCTACATACAATTCATTTATGTCCTCTAGGTCTTCGCTTACAACAGCGTCATAGCTCAAGTCAATTCCTTCGTTTGGTTCCTTGAAATCTAGAAATGGAGAATAGTAAAGAGTTTCGCTATCAAGCTCACCAAGTTGTTGATATTCAAAATCTAAGCCCAAGTTGTCGCCATTCGATTCGATATAAACCTGACCTCGGCGTTCATACAACAAGCAATATTGTGCAGCGTATCTTCCATGCCTGATCTCAATTAGTGTTTTCAGTAAAGACGTTTTGCCTACACCGTTGCGACCAACAATAGCCGTAAGGTTCGTAATTGTATCCTCTGCATAGAAGTGGGATATATACCGTTCGTTCTTTCTGCGCCTAATTTGATTGCTTTCTTGATCTATGTAATATAGGTATGCTCCACCCAAGTTTGCTATTTGAGTGTTCTCAAACAAAAAATGGTCTTGCAGAATTATTGCTGATAGTATCATGGAAGACAAAAATGATGATATTGATGTCGTTATTTTTCTATGGCTGTTTGTGCAGTTAGGTGCGCGAGTACTTGGCTTGTAATAAATGAAACGATAATTAGTGTGATGTCGGATCAGAACATGCTCAAAATAATTTCGGCTAATATACTTGGTTGACTTTAGAACAGAGAAAATAGCGTGTAATCCCCAAGAGAGGAAATCGCATGGCTAATTATCTACGTGCGGCTTTTCAGATTATGGTAAGGGCCTTCCTGTTCGGCAAAGGCTGAAGGAACCATAGCGTTTTCTAAGGTTAGATCACAAATGAACTTTCTCTTGGGATGGCTTAACATACACCATCATGTGGAAGCCAACTGCGGGGTCGCCAACCACGTTTTTAAATCACCCGTTATAGCGCTGGTTTTGGCGAAAATAGAAAAAGTGGAAGAAACGAATTTCCTCCACTTTCCCGACAGGTGCAGCCGGGCAGCATCAACCCCTTCCAAACAAATGCACTGTAAGCTTTCTACCTGCTTATTCCAGTATTGAATTTCAGAAAGAAGTAGTAGCCCTGCCCTACCTGCTTTTCGTCAGCTTCACGGTCATCCTGCCGGTCCTGTGTTCCAGTGTCACCAGGTAGGTGGCTGCCGGCAAGCCGGCCAATGAAATGCTTTTATCCAAACTGTTGTTCGTTACAACCACCGTTTCGCGGTATAGGACGCGGCCGGCGAGGTCGCATAAGGACAAATGCCAGGTCCCGTTTTCCAGGTGCGTAGCCCGGATGCGGGCGAAGTCTGCTGCAGGATTGGGCGCCACCGTTAGTTGACCGCCGGTACCGGGAGCCGTATGCACGCCCAGCACCGGTCCCAAATCATAACCTACCAACACCCATTCGTCCATTCCGGAGAAACCATAATTGGCGCCGGCAACAACCAACTGGTTATTATGGTTGATGACAGCGGCATAACTGCTGACGGCAATACCGCCGCCAAGTGGGTTTAGGATAACCTTTCCGTAGGTTCCAAAGCTGCTATCCAGTAAACCATTTGCCAGATATCTGGCCAAGCCAATTTCATGATGGCTCGCTAACAGGCCATGCTGCGTATAGCCGCTTGCCAGCATACGCCCATCCGACTGAATGCAAACAGCTGTTGCAAATTGTCCGGGATTAGAAACGTAGTACGGCTCAATAAAGCCGGCTGTTTTTACGAGGCCTGCCACGCCAAAACCAGGGTCAGGAACACCCAGGGTGTCCAGCCTTTCCAGCGCAAACTGATACAATTCGCCCGGTGGGCCGGCTTTGCCGGCAAATATGATTTTGCCATCGTTTTGGATGGCTACATCAGCGCATCTGCTGACCAGATTGGTTATCCCATCCGTACCGAAAGAAAGGTCGGGGTTGCCATCCGGAAGCAGCCGCATCACCACACTGTCGCAGCCGGCAACAATTTTTCCGTTGGCCTGCAGCTTCATGCAGGTAGCGCCTGGGGCAGTACCGGTAAATTTTCCATTTGTAGCGAAGCTGCTATCGAGCGAACCGTCCGTTTTATACCGGCACAGTGCCAATGTGGAATTTAATCGGCCTGCCGCTACAATCTTTCCATCGGGCTGAATGGCCAAAGTAGTGGCCTCGTCATACGTACCAAAGCCTATATCCGTGCGCACGATGCCATTAATACCAAAGCTGCTGTCCGGGCTTCCATCCGGGTTATAGCGCGCCAATATAAAATCAGCAATCGCGTCTTTTTGATAACCTCCTGCCACCACTATTTTCCCGTCCTCCTGCAGCGCCACGGCATTTGCAAACGCGTCAGCCGAATCCAGCGAGGTGATCACCATCCCGTCTCCACTCATGCCGAAAGAAGGATCAGGTATGCCTCCTGCATCAAATCTGCCAACGGCGATTGTCTTATAGATCCCGTTGTAGCTGTTTCCCGCAGCCACAATTTTGCTGTCCGGCTGCACCCGCACGCAACGTATGGCATCAGGGTCCGGGCTGAGGTCAATTAAAGATTCCCATAGTGCGGCTTTGAACTGCGCCCTGCTCTGTTCCTGCATCAGGCAAAACAAGATGGATAAGGAAAGGAAAATAGCTTTCATGGCATCCTCAGTTTATGGTTGGGAAAATACCGGAAACAAATTACAATCTGAAAGTTACGAAGCTTGAGGAAAGTATTTTGGGTACGAGTCGAACGCCCATGTTGCGCCTAATTACCGTCTGGGTTTACCCCAGATATAGTTCTCAGTAACGTAATTTTGTTTTTCCAAAAAATATTTGTTATGCCAGCTCTAATTAACCGTATCCTGCTTTTCGCTCTTTTTAGCCTATTCATCCTGCCGGCTGTGCGTGCTCAATCATTTATCTGGGCGCAAGCCATAAATGCATCCGGTTCCACTTACGGAACAGCAATGAGTGCTGGTGCAACCGACAGCATAGGAAACTTCTACAGCACAGGTGTATTCGGCGGCACTGCAAATTTTGCAGGCGTAAGTCTTACCGCTGTTAGCGATCTGGATATGTTCATCATGAAGCAAGACCCTGCGGGTAACACCATCTGGGTAAAACAGGTAGAAGGACTTTCAGGCGGCGTTTATGGTTGCTTCGGGAACGCGGTGGATGTAGATGATTACGGAAATGTTTATATTACCGGCACGTTTAGAGACAGCTTTGATTTTAATCCAGGTCCCTCTGAGTATAAGCTTAATTCTTTTGGAGGCTACCATGCTTTCATTCTCAAATTAGACGCTGCAGGAGATTTTGTTTGGGTAAAAGACATCGGCACGCAGGTTCCGGCAGTCGGTCTTCAGGCCACCGCTGCAAAACCGGATAAGAACGGTTACCTGCATTTTGCCGCTTTAGTGTCTGGCAATGGCACGACCCCAATTGATGTGGACCCAGGCCCCGGCTTATACAACATTACTCCCCTCATTAGTGATCTTTTATTAGAAAAGCTGGATACTGATGGCAACTTTATTTGGGCAAAGCTTATTACAGGCGACAAGGCAAAGACACCATATTCTTTGGATTTTGACAGCGCTTCCAACATCTTCGTTTCAGGTGCCTTTGCAGGCACAGCAGACTTTGATCCCGGCCCGGGCGTTTATACGCTTACTGCCACTCCCTCCATATTACTTCCTAATATGCCGGACTGCTTTGTGGCCAAATATGACTCTGCGGGGAATTTTGCCTGGGCGCGTAGCTTTGGGAGTAACGGCACCGACCAGGTGTGGAGCGGGGCTGTAGACCACTCTGGCAATGTACTGGTTACAGGCGGTTTTGAAGGCACCGTAGATTTTGACCCCGGCCCCGCTGTATATAACCTTACGGCTGCTTCCTCTCGCAGTATCTATACCCTGAAGCTGCGCAACAACGGAGATTTTGCTTGGGCAAAAATGGCAGGAAGCTCCGGAGGATTTCATTCCGGCAGGGCAATTGCAACCGATGATTCCGGCAGCGTTTATACCAGCGCCATTTCTCCCGGCGGCTGTGATGTGGACCCAGGCCCGGCTGAATATATAGTTGGCGGCGACTGCATTGTCCAAAAACTGGATAGCGCCGGCAACTTTGTATGGGGTGCAGGTTGGCAGGGAGATATACCCGGTTGGGTTGGGCTAGATAAATGGGATAACGTTTACATTACAGGTGTTTTCTCCGGCTTCAATAAGGATTTTGATCCGGGTCCGGATGTGTATACACTTACGGCAAGTGCTCCGCGCTCCGGGTTTATTTTAAAGCTGAGCCAAACGCTGCTTCCCAATAGCATTGAGGAGGCAAGCCTCCAAACGGTAGTAAGCGTTTATCCTAATCCTACCTCTGGTATCGTAACATTTTCAGCACCCAAGGTTATAAAGCGAATGGAGGTTACAGACATAAGAGGTAAAGTGGTGTACCGCTCAGAACCGGGCGCGGTGAAAACCGTGGCAGACCTGGGAGGAAGGGCGGCAGGTATTTATTTCTATGAAGTAGACTGCGGAGCAGCCAAGCAAAGAGGGAAGCTGGTGGTTTATTAATCCGGCTATGAGGCAGATATTTTGATTGACAAACTTCTTTTTGGCAGGTTAAGCAGCATTTTCTTGCGGTTAAGCCTGATTCTGATTTTAGGCAGCTTATTCTTCTTTATTGTTTCTAAATCCCTCTGTGGCCCCCTCCATCTATGGGATGAAGCGCTTTATGCCAACAACGCTTTGGACATGGTGAAGCATCGCCAGTATCTGGTCTATACAGTAGCAGATACGATTGACCATCACAATACAAAGCCACCCTTAGCGCTGTGGATGCAAGCGGCGGCAGGCGCTTCTCTTGGTTTCAGCGAGCTTTCCGTACGGCTCCCTACCTACCTGGCGCTTGCAGGAATGCTGCTCCTGCTGTGTGTTTACCTCTACCGGTTCACCGGCTCTATGGTGCCAGGCCTGTTGGCGTCCCTTTTTTGCCTGACCACGATGGGCCTGATCCGGCACCATGTTTTCCTGACAGGTGATCTGGACAGTGTGCTTGTGTTCTGGACAACATGGATATTCCTGCACTGGATTTATTGCCTGAGAAAAGAAAGTGTAGGGCCAGGCGACTATGCTGTTCTGACTTCGTTGTTTTTCGCAGGGTACTTCACCAAATCAACCGCTGTCCTGCTGATCATTCCCTCCCTGTTTTGTATCGGATGTTTTTATTGGCGGCGTTTCCGGACCTTAGTAGCATCCCGCCGCACCGTATGGAGTATCCTTGCATTTGCCGTCCTGTGCACGGCCTACTATCTCGTCAGGGAATATTACGACCCCGGCTACTGGGACATCGTCTGGTGGAGCGAATTCACCCGCCTGAGTGAAGATGTGCAGCCCTGGCTGCACTTCAAAACCTCTTTCTACTTTGAGCGGTTCTATGACCCCTTATTTCAGGAATATATTTTATTACTGGCGGCGCTCGTGATACCGTATTTCCTGGCACGGAGGTGTGCACACAAAAGGCTGGTGCTTGCTTTGCTTTCCGGGGCAGCGATTTATTTGCTTTTCATTTCATACCCGCCGGTAAAGCTAGAATGGTACGATGCCCCCATCTATCCGCTTCTTTGCGCTGCAATGGGATTAATTATCTGGGAGCTTGTAAGAGCTGGTTTAAGCACGCTATCTGCCTGGCGCCTGAGCGCTGTAGCTGCGCTGCTGCTTGTTGTGGCCATTACAGTAAAGAATAGCTTCCTGCGGGTAAGAGCAGAGCTGGCCGATGAACCGCATTCGGGTTATGAGCACCAAAGGATACCAGATGCACTGAAGATTTTCCATGACTGTTATCCCCGGGCACATTCATTTTCGGTACTGATACCACCGACGCAATATGCACACCACCTGGATGAACTGACCTTTTATAAAACAGTTTATGAATATTATGAAGGAAAAACCGTGAACGTGTCGGACCGCCCTACTTCATTCGTTGCAGGCGACACCATAATCTGCAACAGGGAAGGGCTCGATCAGTTGGATAAGGAATTCAGCACCGTTCGTCTGGATAGTACAGCCGGTGGGGCGATGTGGGTATTTCTTGCCTCAGTGAAGGGAGAGCAATAATACCAGTTCCAATTTAGCTGAACGGTTTTGTGGCGTCCCGATTTCCGGACAGGCTGTGTGGATACACCACGGCATGAAGGATGGATGAATGGTTACCCTGGCAAAATGAAATTGATATCATTTATTTTACCCACAAAAAAGCCCCCGCATTGCTGCGGAGGCTAAATCATTTTTCTGCGAACACTTAGCCGGAACACCAAAGTTCCGTTACCAGTACACACCACGTGGAGGTAGTTCACAATCGTGTACCTGGATCCGGGTAGCATCGAACTCCCGTGCAAACAAGTGCACTGCAAGCATTCTACATGCTTATTCTAGCGTTGAAATTCGGAAAGCTACAGAACAGAAGGATATAGCTCTCAAAGGTCTGCAAACCAGGAGGCTTAATTTAAAACTACTACTCCCTTGGCCGAACAGCAAAGGCACGACTATTTACATAAGAGTTTGCGTCGTATAAATTGTCAAATTCAACTATTTGATAATCTGTTATGTAAAAAGTAGCATTAAACGTTGATTCGAAATCAACCCTCATTTCCGAATCATTTTCTATATCTACTAATTTCATTCCATAAGAGCAAACCCATTGACCATATTTAAAGTAAATGAATCCTAATCTCATGTCATCATAGTTTCTCTTGATATCTCCAAACAACTCATCTACAACATGTCCGTCTGGTGCTGGAGTTTCTAGAAAAGTATGGATAGACCAGACAATGTATTTTCCTGGGTGAATACTACCAAAAACAGTATCACATCTAAAACGACCTGGAGCAATCGAAAGCCTACCAGAACCATTTCCTAACACATGCATGGACGAAGGATAGGACCACGTACCAGCACCGCCCGAAAGATTAACGAACGGTTCTTTATATACATCAAAATGATTTGATACTATTATATTTTGAGGGATTATTGCTGTCAAGCACCGCAATGGTCCCCAAACCGAAGTTGGTTGCGATTTACGATGACTGATATCTAGCGTACCATCATAAGAAATGGAGTTTACAAACACTTTGTTTGTTGGATACCCATCGAATCTAAGCTCATATGCGACAAGAGAGGACTTTTCGTCCACGAGATACCAATCACTTAATGCGTCTGCACCATGAAAGCTCAACTGGCAGTTATACAGGTTGACCGAAGAATCCCTGAGATGCATTCTGCACACTATTCTACAATCATCAATCCGGACTGATCTTACTCCTTCAAATTCTATATCGCCTCCCACAGTGTTATCGTAAGCGCCATTTGCTTCAAACAAGGCGTTTCTAATGCATATAGCATTCTGTGTCATACGGGCCTCGGCCTGCAACTTTATCGAAATAGCCCAAGCCCGGGCATTGTATTCAAAAACAGTTCCATCAATAATAACCTGCGGAGCATCGTCCAAATACTGCAAACAAGCATCTTCATTATATTGAAATTCCCCACCGCTGTACTTGTCGCAGCCTGCGTGCATGCCATTTACTGCCTGAGCAAAAACGCCGACCTTATTATAATCAAAACAACAGTCAATGAAATGATTACCAATGTTGCCATACCTCTTGTAAACCCCGTAATTACACTTGGTAAAATGAATTCGCTCCAAAACCCAGCGACCGGCTGCCTTATTATAATAGGTATTGGAAGGGTTTGAAAACTCCACGCCATTAACCGGTGGCTGCTTATCAAGAACGTTGCTAACGCCTATAATGGTCAGGTCAGCGATTTTGGCCCACATCCAATCAGAATAAGAAGATGCAGTATCTAAAACCCTGCATCCTAATGTAACTACCGGATTTCCGCTTCCATTAGTGATTAGAATGGACCCGTGGCCATCGCCTGTAATATTTATTTCATTATGATTGTTATTCTGGTAATCAAAGATGAAGGCGCCTGGATATTCCCCTTTTGGAAAGTATAGCGATCCATTGTTCGCGAAGGCAACGGAATTGCGCGCCGCATGTACCGCCGCCGTATCATCGGTAATGCCATCTCCTTTTGCCCCGAATCAGCGTACATTAACAGACCCGGAAAAGAGGCGCTGGAAGTAGCCGAGATTTGTGCTGGGGACATCAGCGTTAAATGTGATGCCACCATCGGGATTGGGTATTGGGGACCCAGTATCCATCCAGATAAATGTACCTCCTCCGCCATCTCCCGGATTATCATAACCGCCTACGATAAACTCGGTATTAAGCGGGACAGGATTTTGTGCTGTCATTAAGGCAATAGTTTTGAAGTACATAAGCAGAATTTTATTGCCAAATATAGTGCTTATTGACGTAAATTTGTTTTTACAAAAAATTTTTCTTATGGCCGCTTCGTTTCATCGCATCGCTCTTATCGCAGCTTTAATTCTGTTGCTCTCGCCGGCCGCACGCTCCCAATCATTTGTCTGGGCGCAGTCAATAAATGGATCCGGTGCTCCTAATGGAACAGAAGTTATAGCCGGCACTACCGATACTTTAGGTAATCTTTACACCGTAGGTGGATTCGGCGGAACTACAACGTTTGGAGGCGTAAGCCTTACTGCAGTAAGCGATCTGGATATGTTTGTTATGAAGCAAGATTCTTCTGGTGCAACCATTTGGGTAAAACAAGTAAAAGGACTTATAAACGGTGGTTATGGCGGTTGCTATGGGCGAACGGTAGATGTAGATGAGGCCGGAAATGTTTTCATTACCGGCACGTTTAGAGACAGTTTTGATTTTGATCCAGGCCCGGCTGAGTTTAGACTTAAGGCCTTTGAGACGATTCATGCTTTCATTTTAAAATTAGACCCGGCCGGCAATTTTCTTTGGGTGAAAGACATCGGCGCCCAATCTACCGATGTAACCATAGGCATAGGCGCAGCAAGGCTTGCTAAGGATGGTTTTCTCTATTTCGCAGCGACGGCAAGTGGCAATGGCATGGCAACTCTTGATGTAGATCCCAGCCCAGTCGTATATAATATTACACCTGGTGGTCCCGGCGACCTTTTGTTGGAAAAGCTGGATAGTAATGGCAATTTTGTCTGGGCAAAACAAATTTTGTGCGACAAAGTAATTTCCCCCTGGTCTTTAGATTTTGATAGCGCTTTCAATGTTTTTATATCAGGCTGGTTTAAGGGATCGGCGGATTTTGATCCCGGTCCCGGCGTTCATACTTTGACTGCCGTAACGGGTTCAGCACCTTGGAATACTGATATTTTTGTTGCCAAATACGACTCTGCCGGTAATTTTGGCTGGGCGCACAGCTTTGGTACTCCGGGAGACGATGCGGCAATTGGAAGCGCTGTTGATCGCTTTGGCAATGTACTTATCACGGGCAGCTTTGGCGGCACCATAGATTTTGACCCCGGCCCCGGCGTATATAATCTTACCGCACCCTCCACAAGGAACCTATTCACCCTTAAGCTAAAAAATAACAGTGACTTTGCCTGGGTAAAGATGGGAGGCGCATCCTCCGGCAGCTATTCTGGTGTAGATGTGACAACGGATAGCACAGGGAATGTTTACACCATAATGGAAATAAACGGCCTCTGCGATTTGGATCCCGGCCCAAATGAATATAACGTATTTACTGAGGGCGCCATACAGAAACTGGATAGCGCCGGCAATTTTGTTTGGGGCGCAGGTTTTGGGGCAGATGAACCCAGATGGATTGGGCTGGACAATAAAGACAGCGTTTACATCTGCGGTGATTTTACCGGCAGCAAGGATTTTGATCCCGGTCCGGACGTGCATACACTTACGGCAAGTGCACCGCGCTCCGGCTTTATTTTAAAGCTGAACCAGACACTGCTTCCCAATAGCATTGAGGAGGCAAGCCTGCAAACAACAGTAAGTGTTTACCCCAATCCTTCGCGCGGTATCGTAACGTTTTCAGCACCTGTTGCTATAAAGCGTATTGAGGTTACAGACATGACGGGTAAGGCAGTGTTCCGCTTAGAACCTGACATAGAGAAAGCGATGGCAGACCTATCTGGCAGAGCGGCGGGTGTCTATTTCTATGAAGTAGACTGCGGAGCAGGCAAACAAAGAGGGAAGCTGGTGGTTTATTAATCCGGCTATCGAAAGCAGACTATGCCCGATAAGCTTATTTTTGGCACAATGGGCAGGATACTGTTGCGATTAAGTCTGATTCTGATTTTAGGCGGCCTGTTTTTCTTTATTTTAGCTTAACCAGCCGCCCGGGCATAGGATACGATTTACCCACAAAAAAGCCCCCGCATTCCTGCGGAGGCTAAATCATTTTTCTGCGAACACTTAGCCGGAACACCAAAGTTCCGTTACCAGTACACACCACGTGGAGGTGGTTCGCTTTGTGTACCTGGAGCCGGGGAGAATCGAACTCCCGTCCAAACAAGTGCACTGCAAGCTTTCTACATGCTTATTCCGGTATTGAATTTCAGAAATCAGCAGGAGCCGGACAAACCAACTGCTTTCCTATCCACTAAATTTTTTCGACGCTGCTCCGTGGAGCCACAGCGCTTATCCTGTACTTTTTTTGATTTAGGCGGCGGCGTCTGCGACAGGCAGACAAAACGCGGCGGCCAAAATGACTACGCTAATCGCTGATTAGGCAGCCATGGCATACTGTGTATTGCCATTTATAGTTTGAACCTTCAGATTTACGTGCTAATAGAACAACGCACGGCATGCTTACACTTACCTTGCCTCATGCTGTCAAAACCAGTCGGCCCCGGTTTTTATTTCAAGACAAAGAAGGTTTTCCAACCCTCAAAGAACTAACACAAAGATACACCATCACAGGCGGATATGCCGTTAAGAACTGGTTGAAAAAACAAATCCCAAGTTTCAAAAAACAAAGTCCAAATCCCAAAATCCAAATGCCAAATTCCAAAAAACAAATCCCAAAGACTAAGACTAAGATTGAGACTAAAGACTAAAAGACTAAAGACTAAAAGACTAAAGACTAACCGACTAAAAGACTAAATCCCAGATACTCCCATCTTCAAATTTTCAAATCTTCAAATTTTCAAATCACCAAAAAACTCCATCGCGCTGGCCACAATTAATGGATGGTCAAAACCCAGCTGCGGCAATTCATCCACGAAAAACCAGCGGGCTTCCGCCGCATCATCACTACCGTTTACCAGGTACCCCCCTTCCGGAAGCAGGGCCGTATGTGCAGCCGTCAGCGAGCGGAAACGCGGGTCGCGGTCTATGCCGTCAAACGTATGAAACTGCTTCAGGGTGCCCGGAGCTAATTTCAAGCCGGTTTCTTCCTGCAGCTCGCGGTGTGCGGCTTCGCTCAGCGTTTCATCATCTTCCACAAAGCCGCCCGGCAGGCACCAGCTGCCCTGGTAGGGTTCGTTTTTACGCTTTACCAGCAAGAGCATCAGCCGGCCATCGCGGTGGGTAAACACCACGCTGTCGGCGCCGATTTTAATGTTTTGGTTGATCATAAGGATTGAAGGACGGAGAGTTTGAAGGACGGAGGGTTTGAAGGACGGAGGGTTTGAAGGACGGAGGGATGGAAGGATGGATGCAAAGGGTTGCGCTCCAAAGTTCTAATTATCCTTAAAAAAACAAAGCCAAACACCTTTGGGGTATCTGGCTTTCAATTTGAAGATTTGAGGATTTGAAAATGCTGGCCTTGGGGTTTTGGAATCTGGCTTTTGGAATTTGGATTTTGGCCCCTGGCTTTTGTTTCTTTTATTTAAACATCCTGAAGATATCCAGCCCGTTGGCGTACACCATTAGCGCCAGCAAGAGCACCAGGCCCACGGCGGTGGCGCGCTCCATCACCTTCTCGCTTACCTTGCGGCCGCTGAGCATTTCCCAGAGTATAAAGATAACGTAGCCGCCATCCAGACCCGGAATAGGCAGGAGGTTCATAAAGGCCAGGATGATGGAGATAAAGGCAGTGAGCGCCCAGAAATCGTACCAGCTAAAGACAGGCGAAAACAATTTACCAAAGCTGACGATGCCGCCCAGGCTTTCAGAAGCTTTTACTTCTTTGCTGGTAAATATCATTTTAAACTGCTTCCAGTAAAAGCCAAAGCGTTCAAACGTAAAGGTGAAGCCTTTGCCCATGGCCTGAAAAAAGCCGTAATTGATGTGCTCGTAATGCAAAAAGCGATCAGGGCCGTAAGTGGCAATGCCCATCTTGCCGGTACTGTCTACCGCGCCGCTCAGGAAACCATACTGCCCGTTGCGCACGATTTTCAGCTGCACCGGTTTGCCTTTATTTTCTTTCAGCTGCTTCTGGAATTCATCGAAGAAAAACACCGGCTGATTGTTCACACCAATAATGCTGTCGTCTTTGCGCAAACCCATTTTCTGGGCATTGCCGCCCGGCGCCACATCGGCCACCACCACCGGCAAACGGGGCGCCAGGAAACCGGCGCGCTGACTTTTCAGAATACCGCGAATCGTGCCGGAAGGAATGTCTAAATCCAGCTTCTGACCATCGCGCTCCACCTGTACGGTTTTGGCTTCATCAAAAATGATGGCCTGCATGATTTGGTTGAAGCGGGGAATGGGCTTGCCGTCCACACCCAGGATTTTATCGCCGTTGCGCAGCTGAATGGTGTTTTCTGCTACACTGTCCACCATTACGCCGTATCTGGCGTTTTGGGTAGGCAGGTAATCTTCGCCCCAGGCCATGAACATGCCCATGTAAATAATCATGGCCACCAGCACGTTCACAATAATGCCGCCCAGCATGATGAAAAGGCGTTGCCAGGCCGGCTTGCTGCGAAACTCCCAGGGTTCCGGCGGCTTTGCCAGGGCTTCCTTGTCCATGCTTTCGTCTACCATGCCGGCAATTTTTACATAGCCGCCCAGCGGAAACCAGCCAATGCCATACTCCGTGCCGCCTATTTTCTTTTTGAAAAAAGAGAAATTCAGCAGTCCCGAGAAAGGGAACAGGAAGTCGAAGAAGAGATAGAACTTTTCTACCCTTGTTTTAAACAGTTTTGCGAAAAAGAAATGCCCGAATTCGTGCAGCAGAATCAGCAACGAAAGGGCGGCTATGAGTTGCAGCGCCTGGGTCCAGCCGCCGGAAAGAAGTAAAACAGAATGCATCAGTGTGCCAGAAAGCTATGTTGAAGCGGTAAAGATAAAGGCCGCAAAGGTCTGTGAGGAAAGGGAAAGGAAATATTAAGGTTGGAGGCCTGAGTTTTGGACGTTGGATTTTGGATTCATAAAAAAAGCCGCCTTGCGGCAGCTTTTCATTTGAAATTTTCATACCGGCTAGTCCTGCTTTTTCAGGGCGTCGAAGTCGGCCATCAGCGTAAAGCGCAGCGTATTGCTGAGCGGGTTGCGGGTAAGGCCGTTGCCGCTGGGCACCAGGTAAGAGGCGTTGATGGTAAGCATGCTGTAGCGCACGCCCAGGCCCACGGTCAGGTATTTGCGATCGCCCTTGGTTTTGTCTTCGTAAAAATATCCGGCACGCACGGCAAACTGATCCTGGTACCAGTATTCCGCACCAATCGAAGCGTTGATTTCGCGCAGCTCTTCGCTGAAAGGCGCATCGCCAAATGAGCCAAAGACAGCGCTCACCACGCTTTTATCGCGGTGGGGATCAAACTTGGGCACGCCGCCGGGCGTGGTGTTGGTATCCGTAGGGGTAGGCACCAGCAGCTTGTTCAGGTCCAGCGCAAAGGTGATTTTGTTGTACTCGTCAAACTTGGCGGTGTAAGCCGCGCCAATGCCCAGGTTGGCAGGGAGGAAGTCTTTGTACAGGTTGCTGTAAGAAACGCGGCTGCCCAGGTTGCTCAGCACGGCGCCAAACGAAAAGTTGTTGTAGCGGTATTCGTCCAGCTCTTTGGTTTTGGTGTAATACACGCCCAGGTCGGCGCCAAAGGCACTGGCCGGCTTGTAGTCGGCCGCCTGTGATCCGGTAACGCCGCTGGCTATATTGGAATGAATATAGCGCAGGCTGATGCCGGTGCTCAGGTAGCGGGAAAGGCGGCGGGAGTAGCCCAGGTCAAAGGAATATTCGCGGGGCATACCGGTATTCAGGGCATTACCTGCGATGTCGGTATACTGGATGTCGCCCAGCGAGAAATAACGCAGGGAGGCGCTGATGGCCTGCGCCGTGTCTTTCCCGAAGCGGGCGTAGCCGCTCACGTAAGCCAGGAAAATGTCGGGCACCAGGTCTTTAAGCCAGGGCGTGTAGGTAATAGAAGCACCGTAGGTCTTATTGTTAAAAGGCATTTTGGCAATGTTCCAGTACTGGGCGTTGGCATCGGGCGAGATAGCGATGCCGGCATCGCCCATACCGCCGCTGCGGGCATCGGGCGAAATGCGCAGGAACGGCACTGCAGTGGAAATGGTATTTACTTTCCGGCCATCAAGCTGTGTGGTTTGGGCGGTGGCGGAAATGGCTGCCATGGCAAAGGTGCCAAGGAGTGCAAGACGTTTCGTCATTTAAACTGTTCGTTTGAAAAAGAGGGCAAAGGTAAAAATTTTGATTGGGCTGCCTATCGTAATATTCCCAGAGGTCTGTTACGGGCAACGGATGCTTTAACGCAGCAACACTGCTTTTTGGTATGCACTGCCTTTACTGCCTTTTCCGGTAGTAAGCACCAGGCGGCAGAGGTACACGCCGGGCGGCAGTTTTTCGCCGTGGCTGCCGGTGCCATCCCACACCAGTTCCTGGCTTTGGGCTACATCCAGCTTTGGATTGGCTACCAGCTGACGCACCAGGCGACCGTCTGTGCTATAAATATAAATTTCCGCTTTTACTACTTCATTGGGATGGTTGTGGCGGAATACAAAGCGCGTCTGGTCGCCGAAGGGATTGGGGTAAATGCCCAGTTCCTGAATAGCCACCACGCTGCCGTTTACCACTTCGAAGCGGATGCTGCCTTCGCCGCTGTTGTTATACACATCCCATGCTTTTACCGTAAGGGTATGATGCCCGTCGGGAAGGTTGTTGATGGGAAAGTTCACCACACCGGCCTTGTAGGTATTAGGCAGGGTTTCGTAATAATCGTTCAGGATGTATGGATTGGCCACATCACCATCCAGCACGGCGGTCAGGTCGTGGCCCACACTGCTGCCGGTTACGTTGATGCCGCTTTCGTCAAACAGCTTTACAAAAAGCACCGTGTTGGCACCGGTAATACCGCCATCCTGAAAAGTAGTGTCGCCAATAAAAGGCTGCACAACCGGCGGCTCGTTGTCGGTTGCAGCCTCGTCGCTGAAGCCGCCAATCACAAGAGTGGTATCTACTCCTGCGGCGTCGGTTATACCGTTTTCGGCATAATAGCTGATGCGGGCGCTGCCAAAATCATAGTTTATGTCTTTGGGAGCAATGAAAGAAACATGGAACTGACCGTTACTAACCGTAGCCGTGCCTTTATACACTACGTTGTCCAGCACTTTATAATTGCGGTTGACGCCGGTAACCTTGGTAATAAGGCTTACGTTGCGGGGCTTGTCGTAAATGGTTACATACACGCGGCCGTTAAAGTCGCCCAGCGGATTATCATCCGCATCGCGCACACTGCCGGAAAGGGTATAGCCACCCAGCGCGCGCAGGGTATCATCCGCATGACCTGTATAGAGCGAGCGCAGCGAGTCTGTGTGTACAAAATATTCCGGGAAGGCCGGCTGCAGCGCCGGATCGCCCAGCAGGGTAAAGCGCAGGGTGTTCAGGGCAGAGGCGGTGGCAAACAGCTGGTTTTTGCTGGCGCGGTAAGACTCGCCAAAAGTGTTCCAGCGGCCATCTGCGCGTTGCTGAAAAAAGTCCTGCAAAAAGCGTTTGTTCAGTGGCGTGTTGCCGCTTGCATACACCTCGTGGGTCGTGGTAAGCATAGCGATGGCACCGCCATTGGCTTTGGTAATGATGGCCTCGCCGGCAGAGGTATAGGCAGGCTGGTTAAAACGGCTGAAATCGCAGGTAGCCGTTACCATAAAGGGCAGTTTGGTGAGGTTGTCCCAGCTGTTGTAATCGGTAGCTGTTACAATACGCTCGTGGGCCAATACCTCGGGGTTGCCGTGGCCCAGGTAATTCACCAGGAAGGTGCCTTTTTCGATGCGGTCGTTGATGGCTTTATTCGCATCGGGGCAGCGGGCACCGCCGGGGGTAGAAATAAAGTTCATTGCATCCAGGTACACTTTATAGCTGTTGAAGATGGGCGCTTCTGCATTTACAGCGGCATACATGGTTTCCACATCGGCCAGGTGCGTGCCGGCACCATCCTCATTATCACCCACGTAAGTGTTGGCCAGGCGCCAGGGACCCAGCGAAGCAGGACTGGCGTAGACTTTTATTTTATTTACCACGGCAGCGGCGTCTTCGGGACTGTGCACCGGCAGCCGCCCAATACCGGCATCCAGGGCATTGATACCCAGGGTACCTTCTATAAACTCGCTATCATCCAGCAATACAAAAAAATCGTCTGTAGTAAAGCTGGCGCCAAAAGCCACCGATTGCTGGCTCTCGAACGTGGGCACGTAGTTGGTATTATTAGGCAGGCGGTCTTTGTAATCATAAGAGGCATCCCCAAAAAGCAATACGTTGCGGGGCATCTGCGTGGTATCTGTACCGGCTCTTTTATAAAACATCCGTACAAAGTCGCGAATGGCACTGATGTCCTGTCCGCCGGAAGAAAACTCGTTGTATACCTGTGTGGTGGTAGCGCACAGCACGCGGCTGCCGTCATAATTGCGATGGAACTGCGCCAGTGCTTCGGCTGCCGACAGAAATTCCGGCGCAGTAACGATTATCAGATCCACCTGCTCATGGCCGTGCAGGTTTTGGTTGGGAACCAGCCCGATATAGGCGGGCGCCGGCGCATTGCTGCCATCAAAAGCGATGTATTCGTGCAGGCTTTCCGCCTCGTTGGAAAAAGCATAGGTGCTGCCGCTCAGGGCGCCATTCATGCGCACCGGCTGCAGCGGATTGGAAACATCCCATACCTGCACATTGCCATTGGCATCCTGCAATTGAAAGCCGGCCACCTTACCCGGACCTACCGAGCGCCAGTCGCGGAAGTCCAGGAAGCCATTGCTGAAGCGCAGCTGGCTGCGTGTATTTACCAGCAGGTAATCTATATAGGCTTTAGCCTCGATAGCGCCTGAAGCAAAGGAAAAATCAAAGCTAACCGTAGTGCCACTACCAGGGAAACCGGCAGAAACGGTTTTATCAATCAGGGGATTGGTGCCTTCGGTCATGGGCACCCCGCCAAATGTAAAGCTGCCCCAGGGCGCACCGTTACACGTTACATTCAGGGTGTTGCTGCCCGCCGGCGAGCGTACGCCCAGGTGTGCCGTTGCCTTGATGCTATCGGTAAGCGGCGGGAAGTTAAAAGCAATGGATTTGGTCGTGGAAAGTCCCGGACCGCTGCCCATGGCATCGCCCCACCAAATCTTGCCGAAAGTGCCGGGGTTTTCTTCGTCCAGCTCGTGCACGGCGTAGGCATTGTAGTCGGTAACCGTCACGTTGGGGGCCGGCGCGCCGGCCTGCGTAGGCACCCTCTGACCGCCGCTGCCATCCAGGTTCAGGAAATAATAGCTTTTGTCTGCGTAAAGGTTTTTGCGGCTGGAAAATTTCTGGTTGCTGCTGTCTTTCACCCAGCCGGTAGGGCCATTGGCATAAAAAATAAAATAGTCGCCTTCGTTAAAAACGCCGTCGCCTCCATCGTGCATATCAATAAAATTCTCCACCAGATCATCGGGGCGCGGTGTGGCATTACTTTCAGGCAGCATTACCCCACCGTTGCCAAACAAGCGAATACTGCTGCTGTTGATGGGGCCGCTGTGGCCGGTTTTACTGACCACAAAACTGTAGTCTACCTTGTACACGCCCCGCTTGTCGATGGACAGTTTGTACCAGCTGCCTGTGGCCAGTACCGAGTTGGTAGCGGCTGCCGGTTTTTGGGAGGTAAGTGCTGTAGCCGGGGCTTCATAAACAGAAAGGGTACAGGAAACAAGCACTTCCCAGCCGGCAGGCGTTTGCCGGTATACCGGAATGGATACATACGCAAACGGCTGTTTTCTTTCCATGCCCAGGCGCAGCTTAAAATCACTGACTTCACCGGGGTGGATGGTGCTGTCGGGCACAAAATGAGCCAGCGGGCGGTAGGTAGCGTTGGAAAGCTGCACCACGGGTTCCTGCGCGGCAGAAAGCCATATTTTTTTATAGGCTACGCCGTTTTGTACGGGCAGGTCTTTTACCTGAATGGCAATTTCCTGAAAGGCAGCTGCGCGCAGTGACAGAAGCAGGGGAAATAAAAAAAGTAAAAGAAATCGTTTTGTAGTCATAGAAAAAAGAATAGGCGGCCGCTGCCAAAAGGCAAAAGGCCATCAAAAATACGACGGTTAACGCCCTTGTGCCGTTGCTTGGCTGCAAACAAGGTGTAAACGCAAAGCCGCGAACTATAGTATGAAAGAGAGATTTTTTTACCTTTGGGCGCGGCTTTTTTTTAGAGCAGGAAAGGAAATCTTGGATTTTTCCAAAAACTTGCTCTAACATTGTAGCGTCATATTCTAACAGAAATACAACATCACAACCACGCAGCAAATACCAGTTTCCAGCTTATGAAAAGATCGCTTGTTGGCCTTAGCCTGCTGTGCGCCGGAGCAACCACCCTGTTCTCCGCCTGCCAGTCGCAAAACAAGGTCGCCCAGGGAGGCAATGTTTCCTCTGCCACCGGGTGGAATTACAACGATAAAACCTTTGGTGGCTTTGAAGTAGCCAACTACGCCGGCCAGCAAACCGGCCCCGGACTTGCCTTTGTACAGGGCGGCCGGTTTACAATGGGTCAGACCCAGGACGAAATAGGCATGGAGCGCAACAACCTGCCGCGCACCGTTACCGTTTCCTCGTTCTACATGGATGAAACCGAAGTAGCCAACGTAAACTACCGCGAGTACATCTATTGGCTGACACGCGCTTACAGCGCCGACTATCCGGACGTTATTGAGTCGGCCCTGCCCGACACCACCGTTTGGCGCAGCGCGCTTGCCTATAACGAGCCGATGGTAAAGTACTACTTCCGCCATGCCGCCTACAACTTTTACCCGGTAGTGGGCGTCAACTGGTACCAGGCTAGCGAATTTTGTAAATGGCGCAGCGACCGCGTTAATGAGCTTATCCTCATTAAAAACGGCATCCTGAAGAAAAATGTAAACCAGGTGAACGAGGACGTGTACACTACCGAAACGTATGTGTATGGCCAATACGAAGGTACTGCCGGCCGCAACCGTCCCCGCGACCTGAATCCCACCGGCTCCGGCCGCCGCACGGCTACCCTGGCAGACGGTTACTTCCTGCCGGAATACCGCCTGCCTACAGAAGCAGAATGGGAATATGCCGCTCTTGGCCTTATTGGCAACAACCCCGAGCCCGCTACCAAGCGCCGCCGTGGTGAAGAAGTGGTTACCAACCGCAACGTTTATCCCTGGGGCGACCCCAACTCTACACGTTCCGGCGTACGCAACCAGTATCAGGGCGAATTCCTGGCTAACTACCGCCGCGGACGTGGCGATGCGATGGGTGTAGCCGGCGGCCTGAACGACAATGCAGATATTCCTGCACCGGTGGGCAGCTACAAGCCCAATGCCTTTGGTCTTTACAACATGGCCGGCAACGTCAGCGAATGGGTAATGGATACCTACCGCCCTACTTCACATCAGGATGTGGACGAGTTCCGCCCCTTCCGCGGCAACATCTACGAAGCTTATCAGCGCAACCCGGATGACAACAGCCTGGAAGAAAAAGACTCGCTGGGCTACATTCCCCGTCGCGTTATCCGCCCCGGAGAAATGGACAGCAACGGCCGCTACATAGCCCGTAGTGCCGACCTGCGCGACTTCCGTGATGGCGATACCACCACCAACGTATCTTCTTATGACTACGGCCGCAGCACGCTGGTAAACAACGATGCCAAGGTTTATAAAGGTGGCAGCTGGGCCGACCGCTCTTACTGGCTGAGCCCCGGCACCCGCCGCTTCCAGAATGCCGGCACCGCCAGCAGCACCATTGGCTTCCGTTGCGCTATGGACCGCCTGGGCAGCCCCGATGGCAACAACAATAACGCTGCAGGTAATTACATGAACGGCAGATCTAAATCCCGCCGTGGACGTTAATACAACCTGTTTCTTTTAAAAAAAGCCGCTTTCCAAAGCGGCTTTTTTTATGCCCTACTCATTCAAACGCTAACCCCTGATTCCTAACTCCTGATTCCTAAACCCTGACTCCTAAACCCTAATTTTGCGTCCATTCCCGCTCATGACCATTCCGGAACTCTACCAGCATTTTTTAAAGCACCGCAGCGTGCAAACCGACACCCGTAAGCTGCAGGCAGGCGATATCTTTTTTGCCCTGAAAGGCCCGAGCTTTAACGGCAACCAGTTTGCGCAGCAGGCGCTGGAACAGGGCGCGGCCCTGGCCGTGGTAGATGAGCCGCAATACGCAACAGGAGCAAAAACAGTATTGGTACCGGATGCCCTGGAAGCCCTGCAGCAATTGGCCACCTTGCACCGGCAGCAACTGAATATTCCCGTCCTTGGCATTACCGGCAGCAATGGCAAGACCACAACCAAAGAACTGATCACTGCCGTACTGTGCCAAAAGTTTAAAGTCTGCGCCACAGTAGGCAACCTCAACAACCACATTGGCGTGCCGCTGACGCTGCTTCGCATTGGCGAGGATGCCGAAATAGCCATCATTGAGATGGGCGCCAACCACCGCGGAGAAATTGCTTCTTATTGCAAAATGGCACAGCCGGATTTTGGCCTGATTACCAACTGCGGCAAAGCACACATCGAGGGCTTTGGCGGCGAAGAAGGTGTGCGCCTGGGCAAAGGTGAATTGTATGACTGGCTGCGCGAACATCAGGGTACTGTTTTCCGTAATTCAGACCTGGATTACCTGGCAGCAATGGCGCATGGTATAGACAGACAAATTACCTACGGCAGCGCGGCCGCTGCCTACAACGGTCAGGTGGTAGAAAAAGCCAATAATTTTCTGGCGGTGGTGCTACAAACGCCGGCAGGAAGCACCGAGATCAATACACAGCTGGTAGGCCGTTATAACCTGCCCAATGTATTGGCCGCCGTAGCGGTAGGGAGCCATTTTGGTGTACGTTTAAACGATATAAAGCAGGCTATTGAACACTATCAGCCCGACAACAGCCGCAGTCAGTGGGTGGAAAAGGGCAGCAACCGGATGGTGCTGGATGCTTACAACGCCAACCCCAGCAGTATGAAAGCCGCCATCGAAAATTTTGCCCTGCTGCCCGGCGAAAATAAACAGCTCTGGCTGGGCGCCATGAAAGAAATGGGTGCGCAGTCTAAAGCCGAGCATCAGGCTCTGGTGGCTTTGGTAAAACAGTACCCCTGGCAGCAGGTACTGCTGGTAGGCGAAGAGTTTAATGGGCTGGCAGCGGGGTTTCTCTGGTTTGAAAACAGCCGGCAGGCAGCAGCATACCTGACAACAAACAAGCCGCAGGAAGCTACCATACTTGTGAAAGGTTCACGCGGCAGCAGGATGGAGGTGCTGGTGGCGGCGCTGGACAGCAATTGAAGGGACTTGGGTTTTAACCTGCAACCACTGCAAAACAGTAGCTTTTAATTGCCATAAAATGCCACCTTTTTCACGATGCCATTATTGTTATAGGTTTTCCAGGTCCCGGATTTCGCGCCGTATTTATAGTACCGTTCCTTTTTAAGAAAACCATTACTGTAATAAAGAAACGACCTGCCATGCAGTAAGCCTTTGTGGAAATCGCTCAGGGTGAAAATATCATGGTCGAAACGATTGTAAAACTTCCAGGTGCCAACAGCGCCATCGCAAAAGCTGTTTCCGGTCCCAAAACCAATAGAGCGAACGTGCCCGTCTCTGAAAAGCGTGATGTAAAGACTAGCACCCGGCACCTCACAGGATGGAATATGTTGCTGATAAGGAATTAAATCAGCATACGGCGCATGGCTGGCATAATCATAGACCTTCACGCTTTCCAGCCGGCCCTTTTTGTCAAAATACTTATACACGCCTACCCTTTTCCCGTCATCCGGTGAAATAAATCCGGACATCTGCAGCACGCCATTTTTATAAAAGTCGCAAATCCTGATACATTTCTGCTGCGGTATGCTGGTGCTGTCAACGAAAGACAGCCGGAAGAATTCATGGTCCTTTGCAGCGCATTCCGTCCAGTTCTTAGTGTAGAAAATAGTGTCGCCAACAACAAATTTTTCAGTGTCATTTACTGCCTGTGCCCGGCTGCCGGTTGCATGTACTAACAGGAACAGCAAAGGCAGATAGAAGCAATATTTAAACATAATATTTTATTTCCCGGTAAATCTGGTGTCTATTGGGCTTTATCCAGCGCCTTTTCTATCCGCGCTGCCATCATTTTCAGCGCTTCTTCATCCACCCCTTTGTTATTTTCCGTTGCGTACATCAGCAGGCACATGGCTACAAAATCCTGGTCATCACGCCCGGCATAATGGCGGCGCAAATCCATGATTTGCTCATCGGCTTTCTTCACGGCTTTCCGTACACGGCCTTCGTCTGCCGGGGCAATACGGATGCGGTAACTGCGGCCGGCAAGCCATACGTTAATGGGTATCAGCGCTTCGGGTTGGCTGCTCATATTCTTCCAGGTGCGTAGGTTTTACCGCTTTCTTTCCGGGATCGTCATACCGGTGCGGCATTAATTTTTTCTGGAAGAAAATTAAGACAAATACGCCAATTGTAATACTGGCATCCGCAATGTTGAACACAGGCTCAAAAAACTCGAACTGCTTTCCGCCAATCAGCGGCACGCCGCCCGGCACCCGGAAGCTGGCCATGGGAAAGTAAAGCATATCCACCACCTTGCCGTGCAGAAAACCCGCGTAGCCCTGGCCGGGCGGCACCAGTTGCGCCATATTAAAAGTGCTTTCCGTGAAAATCAATCCATAAAAAAGGCTGTCTATGAGGTTGCCCATGGCGCCTGCCAGTATCAGCGCGCCGCAAATAATAAGCCCGCGGGTATGGCCGCCCCGGGTCAGGCGGCGCAGGAAAAAGAAGCCCACGACCACCGCGGTAAGGCGAAAAAGAGAAAGAATGATTTTTCCAACAGCGGTCTGACTGATTTTCATGCCAAAGGCCATGCCTTCATTTTCAAGAAAATGCAGGCGAAACCATTGCCCGATAACGTTTATCTCCTCCCCCATGTAAAAATGGGTTTTGATGTAAATTTTAGAAGCCTGGTCTATCAGCAGGATAGCCAGTACAAGCAGCAAAGCGTGACGGTATTTCAAGGGAAATGATAAATAAATTATTCTGGTTCAGTTTATCCTCAGCGTTGCGCTACGGGTGGCGGTGTTGCCTTTTCATAAAGATATTGCAGCACGGTTTGCCCTACGGCTTTCAGGGTGTTTTTATCAATGATGCTTAAATCATCGGAAAGCGTGTGCCAGTGCGGCGCAAAGCCGGTCTGGGTATCATTGCGCAGGTGAATCACATCCACGGTTGGGATGCCGGTCATTTCATTTACGTATTTATGATCGTCGGTAACACCGCCGCCGGCTGCAAACAAAAAGTAAGACGAGTAACCCGCGCGGTTGGCTGCCGCCCATACCTCCTGCTGCACATTCCCGGCGTAGCGGGCGCTCAGCTCTTCCTGCGGAAAGCGGGCATTGCGCGCGCCCACCATATCCAGCAGCACACCTGCCATGGCTTTATAGCCGGGCACATGCGGGTTTCGCGCCCAGTATTGCGTACCCAGGCAGTAAGAATCTTCTCCCCATTCCGACTTGCCGTAATCCTCTACGTCGGTAAAAAATATATCTACGCCCAGGTTGCCGCCCGGCAGGGGATTTTCCTTTAACAAACGTGCGATTTCGAGCAGGACGCCTACGCCGCTGGCGCCGTCATCGGCGGCGGGCACCGGCTTGTTGCGGTTTTCAGGATTCGGATCCTGATCTGCCCAGGGGCGGCTGTCCCAGTGGGTCAGCAACAGTATCCGTCTTGTAGCGCCCGGATTGATGGCGCCTATCAGGTTGTAGCAGGGCAGCATCTTGCCATCGCCGCCGCGCACCTTTGTCTCCTGCAAATACACGGTGTCGCAGTATTGCCTTAGTTGCTGCTGCATCCAGTCTGCACAGTTTTTTTGCGCCGGCGTGCCGGGCACACGAGGCCCAAAGTCCAGCTGCGTTTTAATGTGCGCATAAGCGTTATCGGCGGCAAACGCCGGCACACGCACCTGCGCTACGGCAGACGATGCTGTGGTGGCTTCTTCTTCCGCATCCCTGTCCTGACAGGCCAGCAGCAATAAAGAAGCGCTTACAGCCAGGAGACCTGTTTTTAATATTTTCATATAATTAAAAGAAAAGCCCTGCACGGGGCAGGGCAAAATAAAGCACAATCGGTTGAAGGAATAAAGCAGGCTGCTATTTTAACGGAGCTACGGCCGACTGCCCTACCTCGCGGCTGTCTGCCTCGTTGTTGTGAATCAGGGCAAACACCTCGCAATTGGCAGGGTTCCAGGCCGCATTTACCGGATAAATAAACGTGCGCTCGTACACCTGTCCGGCCGGGATGGGGCTGATGCTGCTGAGGATGCCATCGCCATTGTAGGATGTCAGCAGCTCGCGCAGCACGTGTTTGTGCACGTAGTTGGTATCAATATCAAAGCCATCTTCCTGTGGGTCTATCATGCCGCTTTCCATAAGGCCTACCGTCAGGCTTTGCTTTTCAGAAACGCTTTGGGTAAAAGCAATGCGCACTTTGATAACGGCGGTCTTTTCGGTTTCGTTGTAGCTGCTGCTGATGGTAATATTGGCACGGCTGGGCACAGCAAGCCGGGCCTCGGCGGTGCTGGTCCACAGGCTCCGGTTCAAAATAAAATAATCCGCTCCGGACTTGACCCGGTCTATCACCGCTGCAGGTTTGGGCGGATCGATGCCAAAATAATTGTTCAACAGGCTGGCAGCGTCCTCTGTTTGAAAGTTGTAAGCTGAAAAGGCAAAAGGCTGGGTCAGCGAACCGGCATGAAGGCCTACGGAAATCACGCGGCCGGGATGGGCAGTCTGCAAATCATGAATTACCTGCGCGCCTTTAGGACAGTTTGAGCATTTAACGCCGGTAGCTTCTTCTATAAACACGTTGCGTGGCTGCGCTGTTTCTGTAGCAGCCAGGTAGGTGGTGTCGGCTGCCTGAACAGACGAGAAATTAATGGCTGGCCCTTTTTCCTTGCAGGCAGCCAGTAAAAGCACCGTGCAAACAGGCAGGAGTAGTTTTCGCATCTGGCGAAATTAAGTAATGATTAAAACTTTCCGTGCTTCCTGCTACCGTTATTTTATGCTTAAAATCAGGCATCTTTGCCCTTTACCATGAAAGTAGTCGTCGTAGGAGCCACCGGCCTGGTGGGCAGCACCATGTTGCAAATCTTAGCAGAAAGAAACTTCCCTGTTACCACCCTGATTCCGGTGGCCAACCGTTCTGCCGGTACCGAAATTACTTTCAAAGGAAAAAAAATAAAGGTCGTAACCCCGGAAGAGGCGCTTGCCCAAAAGCCGGATGTAGCACTGTTCAGCGCCGGCGGCGCAGCTTCGCTGCAATGGGCGCCGCAATTCGCGGCCATAGGTACGCGTGTCATTGATAATTCCAGCGCCTGGCGCATGGATCCAACTAAAAAGCTGGTGGTGCCGGAGGTGAATGGACATCTGCTGACCACAGACGATTTTATCATTGCCAACCCCAACTGCTCTACCATACAGCTGGTTATGGCGCTTTACCCGCTGCAACAACACTACGGTGTGAAGCGGGTCGTGGTCAGTACCTATCAGTCGGTAACCGGCACGGGACAAAAGGCTGTAGCGCAGCTGCTGAAGGAACGGGCGGGCGAAAAGGAATTAAACGTCTATCCCCACCCCATTGACCTGAACCTGCTGCCGCATATTGATACATTTACGGAGAACGGCTACACCAAAGAAGAAATGAAAATGGTGCTGGAAACCTGCAAGATTCTGGGCGATGATGCCATTCAAATAAGCCCTACCTGCGTGCGGGTACCCGTAATGGGCGGCCATTCTGAAAGTGCCAACATAGAGCTGGCAAAGGATTTTAAGGACGAAGCAGAACTGCGAACAGTCCTGTCGGCCATGCCGGGGTTACAGGTGCAGGATAACCCGGCCGGTAATGAGTACCCGATGCCCCTATTTGCCGGTGGCCGCGACGAGGTATTTGTAGGGCGCATTCGCCGGGATCCTTCGCAGCCACGCACCTTTAATTGCTGGATAGTGGCCGACAACCTGCGCAAAGGCGCCGCCACCAACGCCATTCAGATAGCCGAGTATTTGCAGAAAGCGGAAATTCTGCCCCAGGCTGTCATTTAATTGTCAAACAAAAGCGGTAGTCTTCAGGCCTGCTGACAGCACCCCTACTTTTGCGCCACTTTAAAAAGACTACCATGAAGTTATATTCACTTTTCGCAGCTGCCGGCCTGCTGGCAGCCTCTGCTCCTGCTTTCGCACAGACCTGGATTTCAGATTCTGTTGTAACAGGCGCCAACTACAACAACGATGTATTTTATACGCTGCCTACCGGAGCCAAGGTAAGCAGCGCCAATACCAACTGGGACCTGGCTTTCGAAATGACGCCTTACGGTCCTTACGGTCAGATGTCTGTACTGGCCAACCATGCCCAGGATACCGTTTCGGTTTATTCTCTGCACCTCGCTGCCAGCACTTCTTTTGCCACCCTGGGTACCGCAGACACTGCCGGCCTTACCGGCGATGCCCACAAGTTGTACAACAATCCGGAAAACTGGAGCAACGGCGCCTTTAACCGCAACAACAATCCCAGCAATCCCTTTGACTTCAGCTGGGGCCTGTACAACATGAGCACGCACAAAGTGGTGGGCGATTCCCTGTACCTGGTTACCATCAACAACACGGCTTACAAGCTTTGGATTCAGGAATACAACAGCGTACCGGTAACCGACCCCACCTGGACCTTCCGCATTGCCAGCTGGGACAATACTATGGACACCACCATCGTGGTGCATGGTGCTGATTACACCGAGCGCAATTTTGCTTATTTCAGCATTAAAGACCTGGCCCTGCTGGACCGCGAGCCCAGCAATCAGTCTTGGGAACTGCTGTTTACCCGGTACGTGGATACCGCCAGCATGCCTGGCTTTGGCACCCTGATGTACCCTGTTACCGGCGTCCTGCTGAATCATGGCGTAGTAGCAGCCAAAGTAACCGGCACAGCCCCGGATGCCGCTACAGATACCGCTGCTACCTATACCAGCCGCACCAATGTAATTGGCTACGACTGGAAGCACAACGCCATGGGCGCCGGATTTGTGATAGACACCACCACTTCTTACTTTGTAAGGGCGCTGGACAGCACTTACTGGCAGGTAGTGTTTACCGGCTTTAGCGGCAAAAGCACCGGCACCTATCAGTTCAAAAAACGCATGCTTACCACTACAGGCATCGCTACAACCAACCAAAGCAAACTGCAGGTTGCACTCGCGCCACAGCCGGCCAATAACCTCATGAACCTGATGGTAGACGCGCCACAAAGCGATGCCGTGCAGCTGCTGCTGGTAGACATGAATGGCCGCACTGTGATGCAAAACAAATTGAGCCTGCAGGCCGGCATGAATGCCTTTAGCTTTACTACCGGTCATCTGCCCGGAGGCCTTTATATGCTGCAGCTGACCGGAAAAAATTTCCGCCACGCGCAAAAAGTGTTGGTAGCCCACTAAGCTGCCGGCCTTAAAAAAACTTCCACTCATAAAAAATAAACCCTGCAAATGCAGGGTTTATTTTTTTAGTATCAGGCAGGATTAGCTCCTGAGGGATTGTTCAATTTGCCGGTTAGCAGTTACTGATTTTATCTACCCGGCGCTGATGGCGCCCGCCTTCGAAAGGCGTATCCAGAAAGGTTTTTACCATGATCATCGCCTGATCCAGGCTTACAAAACGGGCAGGCAGGCACAGCACATTGGCATCGTTGTGCTGCCGGGCCAGAGCGGCTACCGCATCTGTCCAGCAAAGTGCCGCGCGGATGCCTTCGTGCTTATTGGCGCTCATGCACACGCCATTGCCGCTGCCGCAAATCAGGATGCCGGCTACCGCCGTTCCCTCTGCTACCTCTTTTGCAACGGCATGGGCAAAATCCGGATAATCCACACTATCGGCGCTCATGGTGCCTTTATCGTGTACCTGCCAGCCCAAAGCATGCAGCATGGAAACGATTTCCTGTTTGTACTCAAAACCGGCATGGTCGCAGCCAATAGCCAGGGGTTGTTCTTTAGAAAAGGTAGCGTTCATAAAAATGCAAAATTAAGGTTGCATCAGTTCCCGGCGGATGCGTGATTTTTCCGCCTTGCTGCTGATGGCGATAGATACCTGGTATAAAATTAAAAGCGGGATGGCCACCAGCCAGATGGAAAACCAGTCGGGCGGTGTGATGATAGCTGCCAGAAACATAATGATGACGATGGCATACCGGCGCTGCTTGCGCATCAGCGTTGGCGTCAGTATGCCTATCCGGCTCAGGAAAAAAACCACCACCGGCAGGTTGAACACCAGCCCCATGCCCAGCACCAGATCGCTCATGGTGTCGTAGTAGTTGGCAATGGTAATGATGTTTTTGAAAATAGGGCTCAGCGTGTAATTGGCGAAAAAGTTGATGGTAAACGGCGCAATCACATAATAGGCAAACAGCACGCCCGTCAGGAAAAGCAGGGAGCTCCAGAATACAATGCCTTTGGCCTGCCTGAGCTCATTTTCCTTCAGCGCCGGCCTGATGAAACGCCAAAACTCCCAAAACACGTAAGGGAAAGCCACAATAAAGCCAATCAGAAAAGAGCTGGAAAAGCTCATCATAAACTGCCCGCTCAGCTCTGTATTTTGAAACTGCAGGTTCACGTCGCCCAGGCAAAGCGCATCCTCAATATGCAGCCACTTGCCAAACGTGCACAGCCAGCGGTAAGACACAAAATCGGAGTGGGCCGGCCCCAGAATGATGTGATCAAAAATCCATTCAATGTTAAAGAACACCACGACGGCTGCAACTACCAATACTATAATAGAACGTATCAGGTGCCAGCGCAGCGCCTCGATGTGATCCAGAAAAGTCATTTCCGCATTCGGGTTCAGAATACCCTTACGCCTCAGATAATTTTGAATAATGCTCACAATGTTCGCTCCAAAGAGCGGCGAAGGTAATAAATCAGCAGCCCGTCCGGATGCCCCTGCCGCCTGTAGCATCATTGCCCCAAATCATTTAACTTCACCTTTTATGGAGGCTTTTTCATTTCCTTTCCGGCAATTATTTAAAGAACAGTTATCCGAAAAAGAGCAGGAACTGATAGCAAAGGCAGCGGAAGCGGCGCAGCAGGCCTATGCCCCTTACTCTCATTTCAGGGTAGGCGCCGCGCTGCTGCTGCAGGATGGCCGCCTGATACAAGGCGCCAACCAGGAAAACGCAGCCTACCCTGCCGGCATCTGCGCCGAACGCGCGGCCCTTGCCGCCATCCCGCGCAACGAAGCCCACCGCATCCTTTCCATTGCAGTTGCGTATCTGCCACCTGCCGGCCAGAACAACACAAAACACGCACCTCTTTCGCCCTGCGGCATTTGCCGGCAAAGCATTCTGGAAGCACAGGCGTTCCAGCAAAGCCCGATAGCCGTGTATATGACCAGCCCCGAAGGGTCAGTGATTGTAGTGCCGGATGCCAGCCACCTGCTACCCTTTCATTTCGGGAAAGAGTTTTTGTAGTTTTTTATTGGGGGCTGTTGACCGCACCACTTTATTCAGCCAGCGTTCCGGCTGCCCGCTTGTAGCCCTTCCCGAAATAAATTCGGGATCGGGGCTACCGCTCGCATCCGGCAGCCTTTCAGCCGTGCCGCAGCTATGTTGCTGCAGACACCTGCCGCTATCCTGCCCAGTTTTCCCGGTCCAGGCTGCGGTACTGAATGGCTTCTGCCAGGTGTTCCGGCTTAATGTCGTCGCTGCCTTCCAGGTCGGCAATGGTGCGCGATACTTTCAGAATGCGGTCATAAGCACGGGCGCTGAGGTTCAGGCGCTCCATGGCGCGCTTCAGCAGGTTGGCCCCTACCTGGCTGATGACGCATATTTCCTTTAGCTGCCGGCTGCTCATTTGCGCATTGGCATAAATGCCGCTTTGGCCGGCAAACCGCACGGCCTGCCGTTCGCGTGCGGCAATAACCCGTTCGCGAATCACCCTGCTTTCTTCACTGCGCCCCGCGCTGCTTAGCTCATTAAAAGGCACAGGCGTTACCTCTACATGCAGGTCTATGCGGTCCAGCAAGGGACCGGAAATCTTGTTCAGATAACGCTGCACGGTTTGCGTGCTGCAGGAGCATTCGCGCTCCGGGTGGTTGTAAAAACCACACGGACAGGGGTTCATCGAAGCAATCAGCATAAACGAAGCCGGGAAATCAATACTCACTTTGGCGCGGGCAATATTGACCCGCCGTTCTTCCATGGGCTGCCGCAAAACTTCCAGTACCGTGCGTTTAAACTCCGGCAACTCGTCCAGAAAAAGAACCCCGTTGTGCGCCAGGGAAATTTCCCCGGGCTGCGGATTGCCGCCGCCGCCTACCAGCGCCACGTCGCTGATGGTGTGGTGGGGCGAGCGAAAAGGCCGCTGCGCTACCAGCGAGGCATGGCTGCCCAGCTTGCCGGCTACCGAGTGAATCTTGGTGGTTTCCAGCGCTTCCTGCAGGCTTAATGGGGGCAGGATGGTGGGCAGCCTTTTGGCCAGCATAGTTTTGCCTGCGCCGGGCGGACCGATCAGAATGGCGTTGTGGCCGCCAGCAGCCGCTATTTCCATGGCGCGCTTTACATTTTCCTGGCCTTTTACATCATTGAAATCAATATCGAAATGAAACTGCGCATCAAAAAATTCTTCGCGGGTATTCACCGCTACCGGCTTCATGCTTTCTTCGCCGCGCAGAAAACGCACTACCTCTTCCAGGTTATTGGCGCCATAGACTTCCAGGTTATTTACCAGGCCCGCCTCCCGTGCGTTGGCCGTGGGCACAATCAGTCCTTTAAACTTTTCTGCTCTTGCTGCAATGGCAATGGGCAACGCTCCTTTTACAGGCTGCACCGAGCCATCCAGCCCCAGCTCGCCCATGATAATATAGTCTTTTACAAGCTCGCTGTGCAATTGATTGCTGGCTATCATCATGCCTATGGCAATGGGCAGGTCGTAGGCGCTGCCTGCTTTGCGGATGTCTGCCGGCGCCAGGTTCACCACGGTTCTCATGCCGCGCGGGCGCTCAAAGCGGCTGTTTTTTAGCGCGCTCAGCACCCGGTCTATACTTTCTTTGACAGCACTGTCTGGCAGGCCTACCACGTTGTAATTAGGCGTCTGCGCCGGCAGCATATCCACTTCTATGGTAATGGTAATTGCCTCCACGCCCTGCACGGCACTGCCAAAAACTTTTGCGAGCATAACGGAAAGGTAAGATCCCGCAGCAAAAAAATAAAAGTACTGTTCAAAATCCCCCGCCGACGGGTGGTACAAATTTACTAGTGCTGCAACCTAAGCTTATGGATTGGATACAAGTACTGGGCATTGTGGCGGGCATCTGCACTTCTGCGTCGCTGGTGCCGCAGGTGGTGAAAGTCTGGAAAGAAAAAGAAGCGGAAGATGTGTCGCTTGTGATGCTTATTGTACTGCTGACAGGGCTGGTGCTCTGGGTGGTTTATGGCTTTCTGCGAAAAGACATTCCCATCATTGCCACCAATATTTTTTCGGTGCTGGTAAATGTAACGCTCATTGTGCTGCGCATTAAATATGCAGGCGCTAAAGAATAACGGCAGCTGACCGGGATCTTTAACTTGCAGCCTTTGCTATGAAAGATATTTTGGGCAGCGCCATGCTGGATTATTACGAAAACCCGGCGCAGCGCTGGAAGCTGTGGGTGCATTACCCCGATGGCACCAAAGATGAAATGCCGCTGGCCACTTATTTCCGCGACTGGCACGAGATGCCCCTGCTGGAACAGATTGCCCTGCAGGAATGCCGCGGCCGCGTGCTGGATATCGGCGCCGGGGCCGGCAGCCACGCTTTGTTTTTGCAGGAAAAAGAACTGGAGGTAACCTCGCTGGACATCTCGCCCGGCGCAGTAGCGGTGATGCAGTTGCGGGGCGTAAAGCACCCGGTGTGCCAGGATATTTTTAAACTCACTGGCCAGCGCTATGATACCCTGCTGCTCTTAATGAATGGCATTGGCCTGGCAGGCAGCATCTCCGGATTAAAAGACTTTCTGGCCCATGCCGCCACGCTGCTACAGGACAACGGGCAGCTTTTATTCGACTCTTCGGACGTGGCTTATTTATATGAAGACGGCACGCCCAGACCGCAGCATTATTACGGCGAAATACGCTGCCGCTATGCCTACAAGCAGGCACAGACAGACTGGTTTCAGTGGCTTTATGTGGACCAGCAGACTTTAGCTGCAATTGCCAAAGAAATGGGCTGGAAAGTACGCCTGCTGTTTGAAGACGAAGAAGCGCAGTACCTGGTGCAGCTGACCAAAATGTAAGACCTTAAAAAATATTTTAAAAAAGACTGTGACAGCCCCTGAAATGTGCGACGCCACCTGCGCCTGAAAACCGCGATGAAGCTGATAAACCAATAAAAAAAGCTGCCCAAAGGCAGCTTTTAAAACTTCTAAAATAATCGCTTAGAACGTGGTGGTGAGTCCCAGCTTCACGCCGCTGAAGGCAGGCTCGTAGCGGCAAACACCACCGGTGCAGTTTACGCCTTCCACCTGCTTTACGTATTGGGCGGTAAAGCGTGTGGGGCCATGCGTGTAAGCGGCAAAAATATTGTAGTAATGGTGCGCCTCGCTTACCACTTCTTCATTAGGGTCGAGGTTGTACATGTCGCTGACGGCAAAGCTCCATTTGGGCGCAATGTTGAACTCCAGCAGGCCATATACCCAAGAGCCATAGTCCTGCTCGGTGTGCATGTACTGTGCTTCTGCGCGTACCGACTTTACGTCGGTAATACGGTAGGTAGCCTCTGCAAAAGGCGTAATGGCTTTAAACATAGGCACGTTTGGCTTTTGCTGATACAGCTGCTGGTTGTACTCCAGGTACTGCACACCGGCATCTATTATCCAGTTTTCAGAAGTCCGGTATTCTATATCGCCATAGAGCTCACGGTAGAGCTTGGTGCCTTCCAGGGTATTGATATGCGTAGCGTTCAGGGTAATGGTCACGTCGTCGTTGGGCGCTACCAGGATGTCGGCGCCCAGGGCCTGCTCGCTGATATCCTGACTGGGCGGGGTATAGCGGGCAATGAGGCGTTGCGGGCGGAGGCGGGCAATAACGGGCTGCCAGTTCAGCACGCCACGCAGCAGGATTTCGTTGGGGCTGGTGCGCAGTACAAAGTTTTCGGTGCGCTTGCCGCTTAAGTTGATGGCAAAGCCTTTGCGGGCGTAGTTAAGCGTGCTGTACACTACATTGCCGGGCAGGTCCTGCAGGTAATCGTCCTTGACAATGGCTTCGTGGGTCTTGTAGGCGCCTTCAATATACCAGCTTACATCGCCGGCTACCAATTGGTTGTAGGCGGTAAATGCATAGGAGTTGTAGCGGGGTACAAAGCGGGTGTTCAGATCCTGCGCATTGATGCCGCTAACCACGGCGCCCATGCTGCTGGCATCCAGCGTACGGTTCAGAATGCCAATGCCGGGCGCAACGTGCACCTTGTCTGACAGGCTGTAATCGCCTTCTGCGTTAAAGGCCTTGATGATTGGAGCATAACGGCCGGTGATGGTAGCCACGTTCTTTTGCTGTCCGGTAAAAGCCTTCAGCGTAATGTGGTCATCGAGCTGGTATTTCACACGCAGGCCTACCAGCGCATTATCAATCAGCAGGCCGCGGTCTTCGTAGGCGCGAAACAGGATGCCGCTGCCAATCTGATCATAGATGTAGCCGCCGGTTACATTCAGGCTGCCAATGTCTTTGGACAGGCTCCAGGCGCCGATGCCGAATCCTGTAAGGGCTTCGGTAGGATTGTAAAGGTTGCTGTTGTGATACGCATCTGCCCGCAGGAATGCGGTGAAGCCTTTCCAGCTGTAGCGCAGGGTGAGCCAGCTTTCGCCGCCGGAAAGGTAGTTGTCGTAAAGCGGGTTGTTGGCGGCATTGATGGCGGTGTCGCGGTCATAAAAATTGACGTTCATCATCAGGTCGCCACTCAGCTGCCCCTGCTCCTGCGCCGATGCTTTTAGGGAAGGGCAAAGTGCGGCCAGCAACAAGGATACGCCAAGCGTGGAGAGACGTAATTGCATGTAGTTTACGTTAAAAGAAAAAAATTTTTGGTTGTTTCGGAAAACCTGCCGAAATTAGATTGTTTTTTGAAAACAAGGACGGCATTCTCCTTGTTTAAGATATTTACCACCAGGGCCTGGGTAGATGATTCCGGTAAAACGCATTGCAAATGCCCTGGTGGTAAACCAAATTTTTCCCCTTACTTGCAACTTATTAAGAAACCGGGGCCTTTACTTTGCTCCAAACAACTTCTATGAAGCACCTATTTACTACTTTACTGGGCGTACTGGCCGGTTTTACCCTTTGGGCACAAAGTGCCGAGCTGCCCAACACTTCTATCAAAGATTTGAAGACCGGCAAGAAAGTAGCTTTTAATTCTATTGTTTCCCAGGGCAAGGTCACCGTTATTTCTTTCTGGGCCACCTGGTGTGTACCCTGCAAAAAGGAAATCAAGAATTTCAATGAAAAGCTTGCCGGCTGGCAGAAAGAAACGGATTTTGACTACATCACCGTTTCTATGGATGAAAGCAAGGCCGAAGGCCTGGCGCGCATTTATGCCAAAAGCCAGGGCTGGAACTTTCCTTACTACATCGATCCCAACAACGATCTGAAGCGTTCCATCAACTTTCAGAATGTGCCTTATACAGTCATTATCAACAAGGAAGGCAAGATTGTATGGAGCCACAGCGGCTATGAAGAAGGCGGCGAAGATATTGTGATGAATAAAGTGCGGGAACTGAATCAGTAACCGGCTGTATCATTAACTAAAAAAGCGTCCTTTTCCGGGCGCTTTTTTTATGGATTTTCATTGCTCTTCGCCATACACCTGCTGCCACAGCGCGCGGTAATGCGCCTGAAAATTATCCGCCGATTTCCTGGGGAATGGATAGCCCTTGGGGCCAACAAACACAAAAGGCGCATCGGGGTTTACGGCTTCCTGCCCGCGCAGCAGTTCATATTCCTCCAGGTAGCGGTCGTAATGGGCTACCAGCTCGTTCGCATCTTCCGTAAGCAGGGCCGGTATCAGGTGGCTTTTGTTTAAAAGCAAATCGCGAATCTTTTCGTTGCTTTCTTTCAGGATTTTGCCTTCCACAAACGTGTTGTGCGCCGTGAGGCGTTTAAATGCCACCTCCGTGCGGTTGAGCAGCATGTTGATGGGGCCCAGCAGTTCTGAAAGCGCCATTTCCTGCCAGGCATACCGTGATTTGTATATTAATGATATTTTCTCTGACTGATTTTTAATATCATTGGTAATTTTTTCCAGCCTGGCCTTAAACAGAATATTTAAAAGCGCGGTGACCACAGCGCCCATTACCGTGGCGCTTAGCAGAGCCGTCCATACCGGGTTCATAATATAAGGTTTGCTATCAAAGTTAGAAAACCCTTCCATGCTTCCGCTCCGCGCTATCCGCTACCTTTACCCAATGCGCCGCCTTATTTTATGCTTCCTGCTGCTGCCTTTTTCCCTGAAGGCACAAAGCCTGTTTCAAACAGAGGATAATCGTGTGTTTTTCGGAGGACTTACGGGCGGTGTAAATATTTCGCAGGTAGATGGCGACGCCCTTTCCGGCTACCATAAAATTGGCTTCCAGGGCGGCGCGCAGGTGGTTGCCCGTTTTTCGCCTTACATCGGCGTAGGACTGGAATTGCTTTACGCGCAAAAAGGCAGCTTGTTCAAGGGATTTTCAGAAGACGCCTATGCCAATACGTACCTGGAGGAATACCGGCTGCAGCTGGATTATGTATCCGTACCGCTGCTGCTGCATGTATTCACGCCAAACCGGCTGAGCTACCACGCCGGCCTCAGCTATGACCGTTTGATACGTTCAAAGGAAGAAATCACCACGCCGCAGGCTTATCTGGTGCTGAACCCGGAGGCCTATCCTTTCCGGAAAAACAATTTCAGCCTGATTGGCGGCATTGGCTATGAATTTTACAGGGGCTGGCAGGTACAGGCGCGCTACGAGTATTCGCTCACTTCCATCCGCGAAGGAAGATACATTCCCATTGGCTATGGCGGTGGCACCTTTGGTGGTCAGTACCACAATTTATTCACCTTCCGGCTGGCTTATTTCTTTGGCGGCAGGCAGCAGGGATAAAGGGAAATGTGGGCATGCGATAATGTGGGAATGTGATTTCCGAACCATCCTTCACTTCTTCTCCAGCTTAATCACAGCTTCTCGCCCAATTTTATTATGAGCGATCAGGCTGTGTTTTTTTGCACCGTCATGCAATAAAATATCGGCTGTGGTGGGCGGCTCGTTGCCTTCGTTGTCGGCAAGAATCACCAGCGTATTGATGCCCGGCTGCAGACCTAATTTCAATTGCTTTTTCTCTGTTTTCAGGGTATAGCGCACCAGCACAGGCCGGCCATTAAACAGCACCGATACCATATCGCCATCCAGCTTGCCGCCGTCCCAGATTTCTACCAGGGCTGTATCGCTTTCCCACTGATAAACGGCATCCTGCCCGGCGGTTATTTCGTCGCGTGCAGGCGCGGCAGGCTTTGGTGCTTCTTTACGCGCCGTATCATAGACGTACACAATCTTTTTGGGCTTTTCCTTTTCAGGCGCAGCTGCCACCGCAGGTTTTTCAGCAGTTGCTGCAATAGGTTTAAAAAGCTCGTTGAGCATGGTTACATCTGTAAACACGATGCTGCCTTTGCCGCAAAGCGCATTGCTGGCCGTATTGCTGGTAATGGCGCCGCTGAGCGTTTGACCGCCACTTTCATCGGGCAGAAACTTCAGCGTGGCATCCACCAGGCAAAGCACGGCTTTGCTTTCAAAACCATTGTTGGCCAAAATGCCGGTTTCGCGGAAAGATAGGGTTTTCTTAGACCGGTCTATGCGTCCTTCCACCGCAGCTTTCACATCCTTTCCTTCCTTGGCATAAGTATAGGCAAAACCTTTCAGCGCACCGCCGGCCTGTTCTTCCAGCTCCAGCCGGTAGGTAAACGTTTCGCCGCCCTGCACCGCCATAAAACCTTTCAGCTGGTGGCTTTTGGTTTGGGCATTGGCTGCGCCTGAAAGCAGGATAAGCATCAATAATAAAACCTGTCGCATGGGCTGCAAAGAACGTTCATTTAAAAATCAGGAGATGGGGGATGCGTGATGAGTGATGGGTGATGCGTGATGAGTGATGGGTGATGCGTGATGCGTGATGAGTGATGGGTGATTAGAGGAGCCATTTTCAAATCCTCAAATTTTCAAATCTTCAAATTCTCAAATTTCACCCAAACCACCGCATGCGGTAAGCATTCATGGCATAAGCTCCCAGGCGTTTGGTGTATTTGCGGTTGACGGCGGCGCCCACCACGGCACCGATACCGGGCACTAACTGCAACAGCTTGGCAATATCCAGGTAATCGCGGTATTCCTGCTGAAAGCTGCGCCAGTCCAGGGTATCTTTGTTTTGGAGAAATGCGGTTGCCGTTTCCTGCCAGTGCAAAAGGCCTTTAAACACCTCCCGGCGGTGCTTTTTACTGCTAAAAGTAATTTCCAGTACCTGCAGCATAAACAAGCGCTCGGCTAAATCACCGGAGTCGTGCCCGTAGAGGCTGGCAATGTGGGCCAGCATTTTTATCTTGATGCTCAGCCACAGCGGCAGGTCGGCCAGCCCCCAGAGGATGCCGCCCGCGCCGGTAAGCGCGCCTTCGGCGGTAGCGGCATGGGTATAGCGGGCTATTTGTGTCTGCACTTTTTCTTCCCGTGCTGCCAGCGGCACATCCAGCAGGGGCTTGGCGGTAATGAGGTCGGCGCCGGAAAGCAGCAATTGCGTCATGCCTTCAAACGCTTTGGTAATGACCTGGTGCGCTTTTTCGGGAATCAGGCTATTGATGCGGTTTTGTGCTGCTTTGGGAATGCCCGAAAGGAGGCCCGGGCGGCGCAACATTTCCTTTTGCCAGCGCTGCATTTCCTGATAAGCCGCTTGTTCGTAGGGAGTCATGGAAATGTGGGAATTAGCTAATTGGCTAATTAGCCAATGTGAGGAATGTGAAGAATGTGGGAATGTGGTTTTGGAATTTGCATTTTGGAATTTGAGATTTGGAATTTGAAATTTATCCCTCCACTTGTTCCTGAAAAATGCTTGCCAGCGCTGCTTCCGGACTTTCGCACAGCCCCGGGTGCACGGGCGATACCTGCAGGATGGTGCTGCGCGTGGCACTCAACCACCGGAAACGCGACGGCGCATCTAATAAACCAATAGGGCTGCTCATCTTTCCGCCGGCGCAGATTTTTTCCATGCTTTCCAGGTAAGCACGCACTTCCTGCAGGTTGGCCGTGGGGCAGAAACACAGAATACGTTCTTCATTTAAAGCCCATTTCATTCCGATAAAGCGCGGCGACTTGCAGTAAAGCAGCACTCCTACATTCACAAATTCCTGCCTTGCGGCACAGGGCACAAAGCGCAGCACCGCGTATTCATACAAATGCTTAGCGGGCATGGGCGGCGGTATTTTGAAAGGTTTCAGAAATGGCCAGCCGTTGCAGGAGGTATTGTTTGTACACCTCACGGCTTTGCGCCAGCGGAATGTTCGTGGCCTCCGAAAGCCAGTCATCCGGTATCAGGTTTACAACCGCCTGAATGCTTTGCGACGTAATCTGTTGCATGGCTATCTGATGAGCAGCCTCTATCTGGGTGGCAAAAGGCAAAAGCACATGGTCTTTGATGGCCAGAAAAGGCTTTTGCGCATGCGCCAGCCAGTCGTCCCAGTTGTGATGAAAATAAAGCGCCGCGCCATGGTCAATCAGCCAAAGTTCTTCGTGCCACATCAGCATGTTGGTATTGCGCGCGGTGCGGTCCACATTGGTGATAAGGCTGTCCAGCCATACAATCAGCGAAGCCAGCAATGGCGCCGGCTGATAAACGTTGGGGTCATAAGTGATGGCGCCCTGCAGGTAATGTAAGGCCAGGTTCAGTCCGGCGCTGGCCTTCAGCAAATCCTGAATTTCCTCGTCCGGCTCGGTGCGGCCAAAAGCAGGATCCACATCCGCAAAAACCAGCTCGGGCACTTTCAATCCCAGCAAACGCGCCAGCTCGCCGCCAATCAATTCAGAGATAAGCGCTTTGACGCCCTGCCCGGCGCCACGGAATTTGAGGACATAATTAAAACCATCGTCGGCGCCAACGATAGCCGGCAGCGAACCGCCTTCGCGCAAGGGTGTGATGTAGCGCGTGATGGCCACCGTACGCAACTCCGGCTTTTCTTGTACTGTTTGCATGAAGGGTAAAGGTAGTTGGTTGAAGAGTTGAAGGGTTCAGGAGTTATTGCGTGAATTGCCGATTCAAGATTCACGATTCAGCTCCCATACCCGCACATAATCCACCATAAAAACATCCACCACGCCCGGCGGCTCATTTCCGGGCTTATCTATAGCAGCCGTAAGGCGAATGTTGCTGAACTGGGCGGCAGTGGCCAGCCAGGGAATGTCGCTGCTGGTAAAAGAACGGATAAGCTGGCCATCCAGATAAAAACGCATTTCGCCCGGCAGCCAGTCAAATGTATAAACGTGCCAGTCGCTTTGCTCAAAATAATTGCCGCGCAAAGCCTGCCACCAAAGCTGTGCCGGATAACGGTTGCGCACTTCCACATGACCCGACGGGCCCCAGCGGTGTACCGAAAAATTGACGTGCCGGTTGGCGCCTTTTTGGAAGGGCAAGAGACTGATGCCGCCGCCATAGCTTTCCGCGATGTCTATTTCAATGCCATCCGTTTCCCTGGTGGCGGGAGCCGGCCACAACCAGAAAGTGGCGTGGGTGTTGCGGGCGGTGGGCATTTTAAGGCGCGCCTCATAACGGCCATAGCGAAAAGGGCGCGTGTAGTAGGTAAAAAGCTCGCCGGCTGCGTAAGGCGCCTGAACGGTATGGGTACAGGTATCGCAGCGCCAGCTTACATCCTGCCGGCTAATCAGCAAATGGCAGATGCCGCTGTCCAGCACCACCTGGTTATCCAGGTAAATCTGATGATTGCCCGGCGCATAGCGGCTTTCGCTCCAATTGTCGCTTTCCATACCGCTCCAGTTGCCGTAGCTGTGCCAGCGGTCGCGGTTGAGCGTTGTGCCGGTGAAGTCGTCAGAAAAGGCAAGCCGCCACCGGGTGGTATCTAAGGGTGGCAGGCTGTTTTGCGCCACGGCGCTTGTAGCAAAAAACAAAAAAACAACGTGCAGGCAGCGGCTAAGAGCTATTGATATTTGTTTAAAATTTAGCGGTGCATTCATACGGTTGCAGGATGCCCTGCAATTTTAGCGCCAGGCGCTTAATAATCCAGCCTTACCGCTGCTGCCGGAATAAATTGCTGGGTGCGCTCATTAATTAAAAAGCTTACCGGCGAATTGGGAAACTGGTAAATCTGATTAATAGGGATGCCCCAGGGCTCCCATTTATTAGCCAGCACCTGCGCAAAGGTTTTATCGTCCCAGGGCCCAAACAAGGGCTGGGCGGGCTGCGGGTTTTCAGGCAATTGAAAAACTAAAGTTTCCCCTGCTTCCTGCAGCAGGTAATCCGGCGTTTCGCGCAGCAGGTGGTTCGCGTATAAAAACCGCGCATACAGCTCTTCAAACTGTGCCGGGTGCAGCACCTGGTCGCTTATTTTTTCCAGCAAATCCTGATGAAAGCCGGCTACTTCGCCATTATCCTGCAGGCAGGCTACCATGCCAAAACCATTCATGCCCAGGCAGAAATTCAGCTTCCGGGTTTCGTCTTTGTAATTAAGAATATCGCGCGAAACCCGTACCCGGCAAACCGCTAAAGACCAGGGCGTGAAGGCTTCAAACTGCACCGGCCGCACCAGCGACTGCAGCATGAAAAGCAGGTTTTTAAACTTTTGCTGCATCAGGGGCGCCAGGCGAAAAGCCTTACCCTGTGCCTCCTGTTGCAGGGCGGCATGCACCAAATCCTGGTACAGCACGCCATACATGACCCGGGCCATCCATTGAAATAAGGTCAGCCCGGGCAATGCCTTTACAGCGTCATAGCCTGCTTCAAAAGCTTCCTGCGTCAGCTTATCCAGCCGACCAATGGCCTGCACCGTTTCTTCCGAAGCAGGCAGCAGCATATCCCGGTACATCATCCGGTTGCCGCCCAGCATCTCCATCCGCTTTTCACCCAAATCATACCGCGCTACCAACCATTCCGGAAAAACAGGCACCGCGTATTTTGTCTGTCCTTCCACCAGTTTCCTGCCCGTGAGGAAGCAGACATCCGGCTGAAAACAAAGCGGATCGAACGGATTGAAGGGCGGGTGTTGCATGGTTTTACATTTTGGGAAGACAGCGCAAAATTACAATGCCTTAATAGGCCCTGGCAAAAAGCACGCGCTGCCCGCTGGGTTTGCCGGTAAGCACGCACTGGCCTACCTCCGGCTGATTGTTCAGCGGGATGCAGCGAATAGTGGCCTTGGTAATTTCCTTGATTTTCAGTTCGGTTTCCGTGGTGCCGTCCCAATGGGCCAGGATAAAGCCGCCCTTGGTATCCAGCACTTTTTGAAATTCTTCCCAGCTATCCACTTTGGTGGTGTTTGCTTCGCGGAATTTCAGGGCGCGGTCAAAGAGGTTTTGCTGAATGGCGGTGAGCAATTCGGGAATGGCAGTTCCCAGTGTATCCAAGGGCAAGGATTGCTTTTCCTTTGTATCGCGGCGGGCTACTTCGGCTACGCCGTTTTCCAAATCGCGCAGGCCTATGGCCACGCGCACCGGCACGCCACGCAGTTCGTACTCGGCAAACTTCCAGCCCGGACGGTTGTTGTCGTCATTGTCATACTTCACGCGGATGCCGGCAGCTTTTAGCTGTTGCATCAATTCGTTGGCACGGGCATCTATTTTTTCCTTGCTTTCCTCGCCTTTGTAAATCGGCACAATCACCACCTGCAGTGGCGCCAGCTTCGGAGGCAGCACCAGGCCGTCGTCATCGCTGTGTGCCATTACCAGCGCGCCAATAAGGCGGGTGGATACGCCCCAGCTTGTAGCCCATACATAATCCAGCTTGTTGTCTTTATCGGCAAACGTAACATCAAACGCTTTCGCAAAATTCTGTCCCAGGAAGTGCGAGGTACCGGCCTGCAGGGCTTTGCCATCCTGCATCATGGCCTCAATGGTGTAGGTATCCACCGCGCCGGCAAAGCGCTCATTGGCAGATTTTACCCCGCGAATCACCGGCATGGCCATATATTCTTCTGCAAAAGTGGCATAGATGTCCAGCATTTGCCGTGTTTCAACAATGGCTTCTTCCGCGGTGGCGTGGGCGGTATGGCCTTCCTGCCAGAGGAATTCAGCCGTGCGCAGGAAAAGGCGGGTACGCATTTCCCAACGAACGACATTGGCCCACTGATTGATGAGCAGCGGCAGGTCGCGGTAGCTTTGCACCCAGTTTTTATAGGTGTTCCAGATAATGGTTTCTGAGGTAGGCCGCACGATGAGCTCTTCTTCCAGCTTGGCGTCCGGATCTACAATCACGCCGCCACCATTGGGATCATTTTTTAGGCGATAATGGGTGACCACAGCGCATTCCTTGGCAAAGCCTTCCACGTGGGCGGCTTCCTTGCTTAAAAAGCTTTTAGGAATAAAGAGCGGAAAGTAAGCGTTTTGGTGGCCGGTTTCCTTGAAAAAACGGTCCAGCACATCGCGCATATTTTCCCACAGGGCGTAGCCATGCGGCTTAATCACCATGCAGCCGCGGACGGCGGAATAGTCGGCCAGACCACCCTTTAAAATTAAATCATTGTACCATTGCGCATAGTCCTGCGAACGGGTTGTTAAATTATTTGCCATCGGAAGTACGGCTTTATTTTTGAAGCCTTTTAAACTTGAAAAGAAGCCGCAAAAGTAGTAATTTCACAAGGCTATCACTTCAACTTTAAGGAACCATGAAACGACATATCATTTCCGGACTTTTTTTGCTGATGCTGGGCTTTAGCCCGGCCGGCGCACAGGTGTATGATGACATCTATTATACCCCTGCAGATGCACAGAAAGAAGCGGCGCAACAGGCCAGCCAGGATGTGCAGCGCAACGACGCTGCTGCGCAGCAACGCGGCAGCTATGCCGATGACCAAAACAAGGACGGGGGCGGCTATTACCGCGGGGATGAGTATGTGGATTACGACAACGATTATTACTACGCCACCAACATCAACCGCTTCAACCGGCCTTTTTACAATCTGAGCTTTTACAGCGGGTTTTACAACCCTTACTGGTACGATCCCTTTTGGGTAGACCCTTACTGGGGCTGGAGCCCCTGGGTGCGCCCGGGCATCAGCATCAGCTTTGGCGCTCCTTACTGGACGTCTTTTGGCGGCTGGTATAACTGGTATGGTTATCCGGGCTTTTACAGTTGCTGGAGCTATCCGTATTATGCCGGCGGCTGGGGCGGCGGTGGCTATGGCGGCTGGTATGGCTACAATGCCGGCTACTACAGCGGCTACTGGAATGGCTATTACGCCGGGCTGTACAACAATTATTATGGCAGCGGCTACCGCACTGCTACCTATGGCCCGCGTTATACGCTGAACACAGCGCAAAACAGCAACATCCGCTCGGTTGTTTCCAATAGGAATGTGCGTGGTTTCAGAAGCAATGCCATCAATGTGGCAGAAAACCCGAGGTTGCTGCAGTCACAGCAAAACATCCGCAGCAATGGCGCAAGGTCCGGCGTCGTGGAAAACAGCCGCGTGCAGCCCGGTGTGCGCAACAGCGATATCCGGAGCAACGAAAACGGTAACAACGGTGTACGCAACAGCGATGTACGCAATAACGACATCCGCCAAAACAATGCGGTACAATCGCCGGACCGCAACATCCGCAACAGCGAGATTCGCCAGCAACCCGGCCGTTTTGAAGTACAACCCGGACGGGAAGCAACGCCACAGGCTGCACCACGCAACGATCGCAACTTTCAGACCCCGCGTTACCAGTCTCAGCCCGCACAACCTGCTGCCCCTGTACGTCAGGCGCCCATCCGTCAGGAACCAGTACGCCAGGCGCCTACCCGTACCTATGAAGCACCAACACGCAATTATACTCCGGCGCCCACCCGTACAGAAACGCCGCGCATGAATACTGCGCCTTCCAGCCCATCCCGAAGCTTTGGCGGCGGCAGTAGCAGTCCCAGCCGTGGCGGTGGTGGTGGCTTTCGCCGTTAATCAGACAGACACTTCATTGATTCAAAAAAGGACCGTACAAAAAGACGGTCCTTTTTTATGGCAGGCATTCTGAAAAACAGGCAGTCCTGCAAAAATCCTAAGCCAGCCGCTTCCTGCCTTAGCGCAGCAGCATGCCGGCCTTTTCCAGGCTCTCGGGTTTGCCCACATCCATAAACCAGTCGCCGGAATGATCAAAACCCTGCACGGTTTCGCCCTGCCGCGTAGCAGCCTCCAGATATACATCAATGACTGAAAACTTGCCTTCCTGCCGGATGCTTCGCAGCAATTCCTGGCTTACCATCTGAATGCCGCTAAAGGCGAAGGGTTGAAAATCCCTGCCGGGAACAGAGATGCGTTGCTCCTGCGTCTGGTTGTTTTGCCAGCCGCAGAGTTGCATGGCACTGTCAAACAACAATTGCCGGGAAGAAGCCCGCTGCATGACCGCCAGGGTGGCTAGAGGTTCTTTTTCCTGATGCGCCGCAATCAGCCTGCCTAAATCAAGATTGGAAAAAACATCCACGTTCATCACTACTACTGCTTCGCTGCCGCTCAGCAGGGGAGCTGCTTTTTTCAGGCCACCGCCGGTTTCCAACACCTCATCCCGCTCGTCTGAAATCAAAACGCTGCTGCCAAAGCCGGCATTTTCGGTCAGCACCTTTTCTATCTGATCGGCAAAATGATGCACATTTACCACCACCTCAAAAATGCCAAAGCGTTGCAGGTAACGGAGGTTATGCTCCAGCAGGGTTTTACCATTGATGGTTGCCAATGCTTTCGGGTGCTTTTCGGTAAAAGGCTTCAGGCGGGTGCCGAGGCCGGCGGCAAAGAGCATGGCTTTCATAAGGGAAGTGCAGCGTGGATGAATGGTGGAAAGTGGCGTTGCAAGCCGGCTTCAAAATTATCAAATGCAATTTGGGAAATAGCCGGACCTTTGCGGCTTCTTAAAAAAATCTGTTCGCATGTCGCTCGTTACTGTTGGCACCATGGCATTTGACGCCCTGGAAACTCCCTTTGGAAAAGTAGATCGCATCATTGGCGGCTCGGCCACCTACGCTGCCTGGGCTGCTTCGTTTTTTTGTGAACCCATCTGCCAGGTTTCGATTGTAGGCGGCGATTTCCCGCAGGAAGAAATACAAAAGCTGGAAGCGCGGGGCGTTGATTTTGAAGGCGTAGAAGTGGTCAAAGACGGCAAAAGCTTTTTCTGGAGCGGCCGCTACCACCTGGATATGAACACGCGCGATACGCTGGTGACCGAGCTGAATGTTTTGGAACAATTCAATCCGCGCCTGCCTGAAAACTACCTGGACAGCGAATTCCTGATGCTGGGCAACCTGGTGCCTGCCGTGCAGCTGAGTGTGATTGAGCAATTTAAAAAGCGCCCCAAGCTCATTGTGCTGGATACGATGAATTTCTGGATGGAAGTGGCGCTCGACGACCTGAAGAAGGTTTTGCGCCATGTGGATGTATTGCTGGTCAATGACAGTGAGGCGCGGCAGCTAAGCGGCGAATTCAGCCTGGTAAAAGCTGCCAAAAAAATTCAGGAAATGGGGCCGCGTACGCTGATTATCAAAAAAGGCGAGCACGGCGCCTTGCTGTTTGAAGGCAGCAAAGTGTTCTTTGCCCCTGCCCTGCCCCTGGAAGATGTATTTGACCCCACCGGCGCGGGCGACACCTTTGCCGGCGGCTTTATTGGCCACCTGGCGCGCACCGGCGACATTTCTTTTGAAAACATGAAAAGCGCCATTATTGTTGGCTCGGCGATGGCTTCGTTTTGCGTGGAAAAGTTTGGCCCGCAACGCCTGCAGGAGCTTACCACCGCCGAAATATACGAGCGTATCCTGAGCTTTTCAGAACTCGTTCGTTTCGACAGTCAACTGGCTTAGCATCATTGATCATCGATCTTTGATCAATGATCGATGATCAACGATCAATGATTATTCGGGCATAGTTATTTTCGCTTCCGTGTTATGAAACCAGAACTCTCGAAGCATACGTTATCTGCCTTTGTGCCAAACCCCAATGGGTTAAGCCTTCAGGAAATTGCCGAACGGCTGCGTGTATCATTTCCGCAGGCTGTTGTAAAAAAGTCGCTGGTAGGCCCGGAGTATATCAATGTGCCTGTCCACAACTACCGGATTGTGGTGCACCCGCAGAAAAACAAAAAGCAGTTGTATGTAGATTTCCATCCGCCGCTGCTATGGCTTTTTCTAGCCATCTTTATCTCAGTCGTTCTTTTCTCCTTGTTGGTGCGTATGCTGCTGCATGTTGACTACTTTGCGCTCAGCGGTGCACTGGCAATACTCATTGCTTTCCTCACCATCAAAGGCATTTTCCGCAACAACAAAAAGGAAGACTTACAGCATTTTTACCGGGAGCTAAACCGCGCAGTTGGGAATTAACTAATGTGGGAATGTGAGAAATGTGGGAATGTGCGGAAATGTGGTTTTGGAATCTGGATTTTGATTTTTGGAATTTGGAAATCCTAATCCCTGGGCCAAAACTTATGCTCTGCCCGGCCTTATATCCACCAGCTTCATCTGAATGCTTTTCACCCCGTTCCATTCATTTTCATCCAGGGTGTAAACCACATCCACCGGGCCATTGAGCAGGAGTTCGTACTTATCAGCCATGCCAAAGCCAATGCCAGACACCGGCTCGCTGCCCGGCTGGCACAGCGTTACCTTCAGGTGCGTTTCCTTTACGATTTTAGACCATCCCCGGAAATCGCGGCAGTTGCGGGATACAAACACCGGCCGCATATTGGCGGGGCCAAAGGGCTCGAACTGCCGGATGATGTTGTAAAAGCCGGGCGTGATATCGCGCAGGCTTAGTTCTGCGTCTATTTCAATTTCGGGCGTCAGGGATTCAAGGGCAATGCTGCGGCTCACTACCTCTTCAAATTTCTCTGTAAAAGCGGTTACCTGGCTGGGCTGCATGGTCATGCCGGCAGCAAAAAAGTGGCCGCCGTAGCTGTCCAGCAAATCCCGGCATTCGTGCAGGGCTTCATAGATATTAAAGCCGCTTACCGAGCGGGCGCTGCCGCTTACTTTTTCATTGCTTTGCGTCAAAACAATGGTAGGCCGGTAATAATGGTCTATGAGGCGGGAAGCCACGATGCCTACCACGCCTTTGTGCCAGTGCGGCTGATAAACCACGGTGCTTTTGCGGGCCGCCATTAAAGGATCGTTTTGAATAAGGTTCAGCGCTTCCTCGGTAATGTTTCGATCTACTTCCTTGCGGTCAAAATTGTCGCTTTGCAGGGCGTTGGCCAGCTCTTCGCATTTTTTCAGGTCGCTTTCCACAAACAGCTCTACGGCTTTGCGGGCATCGTCCATGCGGCCGGCGGCATTCACGCGCGGGCCAATTACAAATACCAGGTCGGCTATCTGCATGGCCCGTTGCAGGCCGGCTACCTGCTTGATGGCCTGAATGGCCTGACAGGGCTCTTCGTTCACCCGCTTCACGCCATAATAAGCGAGCACACGGTTTTCGCCGTCAATCGGTACAATATCGGCAGCAATGCTGGTAGCTACCAGGTCCAGGTATTTATGGGTGCGTTCGTCAGGCAGTTTCCACTTTTGTGCCAGTGCCTGCACCAGCTTAAAGCCAATACCGCAGCCGCTAAGCTCTTTGTAAGGATAAGGGCAGTCGGGCTGTTTGGGATTAAGAATAGCGTAGGCAGGCGGCAGCAGATGGTCGGGCAGGTGGTGATCGCATACAATCACATCTATGCCTTCTTTCTGCGCCTGCTTGATGAGGCTGGTATTCTTGATGCCGCAATCCAGGGTAATGAGCAGGGTATAGGCGTTTTCACGGGCGTAATCAATGCCCTGCTGCGATACGCCATAGCCTTCGCGGTAGCGGTGCGGGATGTAAAAAGAAATATCGGCCTCGGGGCATTGTTCCCTTAAAAAAGAATAAACCACGCTCACTGCCGTGGTGCCATCCACATCGTAATCTCCGTAAATAAGAATGCGCTCGTGCCACTCCACCGCTTCGGAAATGCGCTGCACGGCTTCCTTCATGCCTTTCATCAGGAAAGGATCATGCAAGTGTTCCAGCGTAGGCCGGAAAAATTCTTTTGCTTCCTCGTAATTGGTAATGCCGCGTGTAGACAGCATGTTCCAGACGATGGGATGTACGCGGGGCAGGTCTTTGGAAAGTTGCGCCACGGCAGCTTCATCCACTTTTTTAATGCTCCATCTCTTTTGACTCATCCGTTTTATTCCTTTTTTTTGTTTTGCTCACCGCCTGCAGCCCTGTAAGATTAATTTTACAAAAGCCACCTGCGCTACCATTTTCATCTTAAAAAATCCGGTCTGAGTGAGTAGCTATGCCGCAAAATTACGATTTCCGAATGAGGGATACTGCTACCGGTGCGCTAAAACAAGAAGGCACACCTTAGTTCCTGATTACCAATAAATTCCGCTCTTAGCGGTATTGGTGCAGCGCCACCCTACAACGCCGTAGCTTTTGCATAATCATCCAGCCAGGCAGCCAGCTTGCGGTTAAAGCCGGTTTCCTTACTGTTTAGTTCAAAGTTGCCTTCGTTCATGATTTTGCCCAGCAGCACATCCTGCGCATTCATGCATTTCAGGGCATAGGCATAAGGCAGGTGGGTAAAGGAAACCATCTCGTACACCGAAATGAATTGCTTTGGAAAACGGCGGCCCAGCTCTTTTTCTATTTTCTTTCTTTCCAGAAATACCGGGTCGGCTACGAGGTCGCGCATTTCAATAAAATTATGCAGCGCCAGCTCTGCCACCGCGTCGCCATTGGGCTTGCGGGCTGCTTCGTATTCCTTTAAAATGGCGGCCCAGTCTGCACCATTTTTGTCCATCAGGTCGCACAGCACGCTGATGTCTTCAAAACCGGCATTCATGCCCTGTCCGTAAAACGGCACAATGGCGTGGGCCGCATCGCCGATGAGCGCGTTTTTATCCGCATAATGCCAGGGAAAGATGTGGGTGGTGATGAGCGAAGCGGTAGGATTGCTGAAAAAATCTTCGGCCAGCGTAGGCATCAGCGGCAATGCGTCCGGGAAATTCTTTTGAAAAAACGCAGTTACATCTTCCGGCGTTTTCAGCGCTTCAAAAGACTCTTTGCCTTCAAAAGGAAAAAACAGGGTGCAGGTAAAAGAGCCGTCTGTATTGGGCAGGGCAATGAGCATGTAATTGTGGCGCGGCCAGATGTGCAGCGCGTTTTTCTCAATTTGCCAGCTGCCTTCCGGACCGGCAGGAATGCTTAGTTCCTTGTAGCCATGCTCCAGATAATGCTGCGCAGCGTTTACCCGGTCCTGATACACATAACTGTTACGCAACGCCGAGTGTGCGCCATCCGCGCCAAAAAGCAAATCTGCTTGCAGCGTGGTCCCGTCTTCAAACTCCAGAATATTTTCCGCCACCCGTACGCGGTTGCAGCGGTTACCAAATTTTATGGTTGCGCCCGCTTTTTCAGCAGCGCTCATCAGCATTTTATTGAGTCCGCCGCGGCTGATGGAGTAAATCGCTTCCCTGTTTTTACCATAAGCCTGGAAAGCAGCCGTGCCGTCTTCCTGATGCAGGTAGCGGCCATACATGGGGATGGCTACCGGCTCCAGTTCTTCGCGCAGGCCTGCCCGTTCCAGGGCTTTCCAGCCGCGCTCGCTCATCGCCATGTTGATGGAACGGCCGGCGCCAATATCCGTGCGGCGCATATCCGGACGGCGTTCGTAAACAGTTACTTCATGGTTTCTTTTGCGAAGAATAACAGCCAGCAGCGAGCCTACAAGACCCGCGCCCAGAATTGATACGGCACGTTGCGACATAGGGCGCAAAGATAATTAAGCAGCCTGTGTGGAATGAGGGAATGTGTGGAATGTGGGAATGCGGGAATGTGATGACTGTATGGGCATCTTCAAATTTTCAAATTTCCAAATTTTCAAATCCTCAAATCACCAGCCTACTCATTCACATATACCCGCTTCACCCGCTGACTGATGCCGGTCATGAGCTCATACGGAATGGTATCTGCCCAGGCCGCCACCTCGCTCATCGGCAATTCGGGACCAAACACCAGTACACTGTCGCCTTCTGCGGCGGCAATGCCGGTCACATCCACCATGCACATGTCCATACAAATAACGCCTACGGTAGGCGCCGGCTGCCCGTTTATCAGCACATGCGCTTTGCCATGGCCCAGCGCACGCGGATAGCCATCTGCATAACCAATGGTAATGGTGGCAATGCGCTTGTCGGTATCGGCCACGCCCGCACGGCTGTAGCCGATGGTTTCGCCGGAAGCCACGTTTTTAATTTGTGCAATGGTGCAACGCAGGACGCCTACCGGCTGCAATTCCTTTTGGTACACGCCGCTGCCGTCGATGCCGTAAAGGCCCAGGCCCAGGCGCACCATATCATAGCGCAGGTTGGGATGGCGGGCAATGCCGGCCGTATTGCAGAGGTGCAGCAGCGGGCGGTAAGCAAGCGCTTCCAGAACCGGGCGGCTGAGGGCATCGAAGCGGCGGCCCTGCTCTTGGGTAAAGAAGTCCAGCGCCGGGTCTTCGCTTGCCGCCAGATGACTGAATATGCTGGCCACTTTCAGTTCCGGGCTTTCCTGCAGGCGCTGCAGCAGCAAGGGTATATCCGCTGTTTCAAAACCCAGGCGGTGCATGCCGGTATCCAGCTTGATGTGCACCGGGTATTCTGTTACACCCAGGTGGCGCGCCATGTGTATGAACTGCTCCAGGGTACGGAAATTAAACAGTTCCGGCTCCAGCTTCCAGGCAATCATCCGGTCAAAGGCAATCGCATCCGGACTCATGACCATGATGGGCAGGCGAATGCCGGCACGCCGCAGGGCCACGCCTTCATCCGCATAAGCCACGGTCAGGTAATCCACGCCGCTGTGCTGCAGGGCCTGCGCTATTTCGTAGCTGCCCGCTCCATAGGAAAACGCTTTCACCATGGCCATCAGCTTTTGGTCTTTGCCCAGCTTGCTGCGATATACGCCAATGTTGTGCGTCAGCGCGGAAAGGTTGATGCTGAGCACCGTCTGATGGATTTCTTCTTCCAGCAGGATGCTGATTTTTTCAAACTCAAAAGCGCGCGCGCCTTTCAGCAGGATGGCTTCCTGCCCGAAGGTGAGCAGGTGAAACTGCTCTAAAAAATCTTTGGTGGTTTTAAAGAAAATGGAACGAAGCCGCCGGTGTTTGCGGAACACCTGCCGGTGCTTGTACAGCTCAGGCCCAATGCCAATGAAGCGCTGCACCTTTTTGGTGTGCACCAGCTCGGCCACCTTTTCATACAGCTGCCCGCCAGGCAGCGCCATCTGCGCCATATCGCTGAGGATAACGGTGTGCTGCTGGTGCTGCGTTTGCTGCATCAGGTAATCCAGCGCGATGGAAAAAGAAGTAAGGTCGCTGTTGTAGGTATCGTTGATAAGCGTGCTGCCATTGATGCCATGGCGCAGTTCCAGGCGCATGGCTACCGGCTGCAGGCGTTCAAATTCGCGCAGCGTTTGCTCGTCGGCATAGCCCATGAGCAGCAGCACAGACCAGCAGTGAATGGCATTTTCGATGGAAGCCGCATCCGTAAACGGCACACGAATGCTCAGTTCCTGATCCTGATAGATGCCGGTGAGCGTGGTATAGCCGTTTTCCTGGGTAGCGCCCAGCACGCGCAGATCGGCATCGCCTTTCATGCTCCAGCTAAAAAGGGTAATGGGCGATTCGGCATCATTGCCTCTTAGCTGCCGCACATACGGCACAATGCACTCGCGCAGCTCGGTGTGGTCGCTGCAATACACCAGTTGCGAAGCATGGCGAAAGAGCACCAGCTTTTCATTGATCTTCTGGCGCTGATTCATAAAGCCTTCGCTGTGCGCCTCGCCAATGTTGGTGAATACACCGATCGTGGGACGGATGATGCGCTCCAGATTTTCCATCTCGCCCGGCTGTGAAATGCCTGCTTCAAAGATGGCTATCTGATGCTCTTTTTCTAAAAGCCAAACACTGAGCGGCACACCAATCTGCGAGTTAAAGCTTTTGGGGTTGCGCACCACATTCAGGCGGGCATGCAGCAGCTGGTGCAGCCATTCCTTGATGATGGTTTTGCCATTGCTGCCGGTAATGCCGATAACAGGCATATCAAACTGCTTGCGGTGGGCTGCCGCTATCTGCTGCAGGGCTTTGAGCGTATCGGGAACGGTGATGATGCCCGCATCCGGAAACCGGGTAAGGTCTACTTCCTGGCTCACCAGGAATGCCCGTATGCCGGCATCATAAGCCTGCCGGAGAAACAGGTGGCCATCGCGGCGGGGCGAGGCAAGCGCTATAAAAAGGCTGGAAGCCGGGTCGGGAATGGCGCGGCTGTCGGTAACCAAATGTTGTATCTGAAGCTCTTCGTGCTGTGTGTGCTGCCACCGGCCATTGCAAAACTCTCTTAATTCACCCAGTGTGTGCATAGGGGCGCAAAGGTAGGGAGGATGCGGTAGAGGTGCGGGCACGCCCGGGCATATGCCTGTGGAAAGGTTGTGGTTTTATTCCTGTTTCCAACTATTTTGCGCCGGCAGCACCCAGCAAATCTTTCAGCAGCAACAGGCGTTTCTCTGCCCAGCTGCTATTGCCTAAGCTATCGGCCGGCACTGTAAAGTTCAGGGCAAAGAAATAAGGATAGAGCCGGAATCCAGCCTTATTCATGCTGTTTTCATGCTCTTTCATAACCACTTTCCGCTCGGTAAAACCTACTACCCACAGCACATCGCCGCCATTGGCCGTATCGGCACGGGCAGCCCAGCCGGTTTTGTAATAAAGCTTGTAGCCCAGGGTATCTTCCTGCTCCATCATAAAACGCACAATACGCTGCGTGCGTTCTGTGAAAGGCAGCTCGTTGAAGTAAAGCTTGCGCAAAAAGCCCACCTGCTCATCGGCACTGATGCGCAGTGAATTATCCAGCCAGAAAGAATCGATTGCAGGGCCCATCTGCATGTTGCCATACTGTACCGTATCCAGGAAATGCTGCATGGGGCCCCGGCCAATACGGCGGGCCACTTCCTGGTAAAAAGGCACATTGCTGACCTTAAATGCTTCCAGCATGGTCATGGTATGGTTCCAGGCAGGAATGCTGCGCGTAACGCTATCCCAGGGAATAGTCAGGGTTTCATCCTGCGCCACCCCTTCTTCCAGCGCTACCAGCGAGTTGAAAATCTTGAAGGTGGAAGCCGGTGAAAACCGGCGAATGCTGCGCTCCTGATTAAAGTAATGAACGGCTTCGTGGGTATGATCGCGAAGGATAAAGCAGCCGTTTTGCACGCCGTACTTTTTAAAGATTTCGTTCCATTCGGGGTGTTCATGGATGCGCGATTTCCGGCAGGAAAAAAGCAGCAGGGCGGCAAAGGCTATGAGGAGGAGACGTCGCATGATGGCAGTTTAAAAATGCGGCCGGAATTAGCTTATTAGCTAATTCCGGCCAATTAGCTTATTACTTTACCAAGGTGCCCACATGCTTGCCAATAACCACTTCCAGCAGATTGCCGGCCTGGTGCATGTCAAACACAATAATAGGCAGGTTGTTTTCCTGGCAAAGGGTAAAAGCCGTCATATCCATTACCTTCAGACCTTTGGTGATGACTTCGTTGAACGTCAGCTTGTTGTACCGGGTAGCGGTGGCGTCTTTTTCGGGATCAGCGGTGTAGATGCCATCTACCCTTGTGCCCTTCAGGATTACATCGGCATTGATTTCAATGGCGCGCAGCGAGCCGGCCGTATCAGTAGTAAAATAAGGATTGCCGGTGCCGGCGCCAAAGATGACCACCCGGCCTTTTTCCAGGTGGCGGATAGCGCGGCGGCGGATGTAAGGCTCGGCTACCTGCTCCATTTTAATAGCGCTTTGCAGGCGTGTCTTCACGCCTATTTTTTCCAGGGCAGCCTGCAGCGCCATGCCGTTGATAACGGTGGCCAGCATGCCCATGTAATCGCCCTGCGCGCGTTCAATACCGGTTTCGGCCTCATTCATGCCCCGGTAAATATTGCCGCCGCCAATCACTACAGCCACCTGCACCCCAATGTCGGTTACGGCTTTGATGTCGCGGGCATAGTGTTCCAGCATCTGTGGGTCAAGGCCAAAAGCACGGTCGCCCATCAGGCTTTCGCCGGAAAGTTTTAAAAGGATTCGGTTATATTTAGGAAGCATAATTAATGGAATTGGCCAATTAGCAGGGCAGCACCTGCCGCAGGTAAGGCAGGCGCCTTCGGCGGTGCAAAAAAACGAAAAAGCAAGCAGATGGGCCGTACTGTTTGCAGCCCGCCTATTTTAGCTTTCTTTGGCGGCTGGAAATGACGAAGTATCAAATCAGGCTTTACGCCATAGCCGCCTTAATGCTGCTGCCTGCCCTTTGGTTTTGGTGGCGTTATGAGCGGGATACCCAGGCGCAGTATACCCTTTATGGCGATGCTATGGGCTATTACCTGTACCTGCCGGCCACCTTTATTTACCACAACCTGGACAACATCACCCAATACCCCGAAGGGGCGATTCAACACTCTGCTATTAAAACAGTATTGCGCACCATGCAGCAGGAAGGTACGCGGGCGCCCAACGGACGCATTGTGAACCAATACACCTATGGTATTGCGCTGATGGAAGCGCCTTTTTTCCTGATAGCCCATGGCATTCAGAAAATCAGAAGAGCGCCTGCCACCGGCTTTGAACCGGTTTACGCCCACCTGTCGCTGCGCCTGAGCTCGCTACTATATACCCTGCTGGGGCTCTTATTGCTTTACCGGCTGCTGCGCCGGCAATTTCCCCCAACCGTTTCGCTGCTGGCAACGGGGCTCACCTGGCTGGGCACCAACCTGCTTTATTTTTCCCTGGCGCAAACAGGCATGGCCCACGTGCCTTTGTTTTTCCTGTATGCTGCCCTGTTGCTGACTACCGTAAGGCTGTATGAGCGCCCGGCAACCGGCCGCTTTCTAATCGTGGGTTTGCTGGCCGGGCTTATCACCGTCATCCGCCCTACCGATATTATCTGCCTGCTGGTTCCGTTTGGTTATGGCGTGTATAACAAACACAGCCTGCAGGCAAGATGTACATTTCTGCTTCGGCACTGGAAAGGGGTAACGCTCGCGGCCCTCTTCTTTCTACTGCCGGCACTGCCCCAGCTGGCCTACTGGAAATTCGTAACCGGCAGCTACCTTTTTTACAGCTACGGCAGTCAGGGTTTCAACTGGCTGGAGCCACAAATCATAAAAGGACTGTTTTACCCTACCAATGGCTGGCTGTACTATACCCCCCTGATGGGTATTGCCTTATTGGGACTATTGCTGTACCGTAAGTTCCGTCCGTGGCTGTTGCCCATCCTGGCCATCCTGCCGCTTTATATTTACATCATTTATTCCTGGTGGTGCTATAACTACATCAACGGGCTGGGCTCGCGGCCCATGATTCATCTTTATCCCCTGCTGGCCCTGCCGCTGGCAGCAACAGTTTACTACTTTGCACGCCAAAAAATGTTGCTGCGCCTGTTGTATGGCGCAATGGTGCTTGCCTGTGTGATCATTAGTTTTCAGTTTACGGTGCAAGCTTCGCTGGGGCTTGTCAATACGGCGGAAAGCAGCCATGCTTACAACCGCGCTATTTTCTTAAAAACAAAACTGGATTATTCTGCACTGCTGAGCCGCGATTTGAAAATAGATGGCCCGCCACCCGGAATGCAGCGGCAACAGGTGCTGCAATGCCTGGATTTCAACAGTGAATTGCCGTCCGAGAAATATGTGCCCGACAGCGTACACGGCGGCATGATGCTCTATACCGGCACGGATGAATACCCGGCGCCCGCCATCCGGATCAAATATTCCAAAGACCTCTTTGGGCAGGGCGGCTGGCTACGCGGCAGCGGCCTGTTTTATGCTACAGACACGCCTGCTTACTACCGTCACCTGATGGTGCTGGAAGTTAAACGCGCCGATTCGTCGCTGGCCTGGTACAGTGTAGAGGTGGAAAACAAAATTGGCCTGGCGGATAATTTCTGCGCGCATGCCGGCGGCAAAGACCTGAGCATCTATCACCTGGAACTGAACCGCTGGGGAACCGTTTACTTTTATGTGCCGCTGCCCGAAGGCCTTGCGGCAGGCGATGAAATTGCCTTTTTTCTTTGGAACATCGGGCACCGGCCTATGTACCTGAAAAACCTTTGCCTCGAACTCTGGCGCTGATGCAAAGCTGCATTGCAGTTGTTTACAGCCGGCCTTTGGCTGCGCCATTCTTTTTAAAATACATTTGCCCCTGCCATGATGCCTTTTGCCAACGCTGACAACACCCGCCTGCGCCGGCTTTACCGCCTGGGATTTTTCTTTTACCTGGCCTACCTGGTTTTGGCGCTGGTTTATTATCGCGAGCGTTCCAGCTTTGTGGATATCCCCTACCACCTGTTTGAAATGACGCGCACGGGCGGGCCGGCCATCCAGAATTACCGCTTTGTGGCACTGCTGACACAGTGGGCACCGGTACTGGCAGTTAAAGCCGGACTGCCGCTAAACGCAATCATGGTCATTTATTCCCTGGCGTTTGCGTTGCTTTATGGCGTGGTTTACTGGTTGTGCGGTGTAATGCGTCAATACGGCATTGGCCTTGCCTGGCTGCTCTGCCAAAGCTTGTTTGTAACCCATACTTTTTTCTGGATGCAAAGCGAGCTGCCGCAGGGGCTGGCCGTTTTATTTCTGAGCCTGGCTGTCCTGCTCTGGCACCCCCCGGCTACCGGAGGCAGCGTGGTACGTATCCTGCTGCTATTGTTGCTACTGCCCACGCTTGCCTTTTCACACCCCTTGCTGGCAGCTCCTTTCCTGGCCGTACTGGCCATGCTTTGGTTTTTCTACAAAGACAAAAGCAGTCGCGTGTGGATAGCTGCCACTGCCATTTTATATATAGGCGCTTACCTGACGCGGGCTATTTTCTTTTCCACTACTTATGACAATAACGCTACGGATTCACTGCGCTATGCGGGCCAAAGCCTGCTGCATATCTGGTCATTACCGGTTACCACTTTTGTGCTGCGCAAATGGGTGGGCGCATATGCGCTGATGCCCCTGGCGCTGGCGTTTTTGCTTTGGCTGTATGCGCGCCGCAGGGTAGGTATCTGGCAATGGCTGGTTTTGCTGGGAGGCTTTGGCGGTTACCTGCTCATTATCATCCTTGGAAACATTGATACGGCCACCGCACCTTTTTACCGGGAAAACCTGCTGCTGCCGCTGGGCGTGCTGCTGGCTGTGCCACTGGTGCTGTATGGGCTGCCTTTCCTGCAGGAAAAAAAATGGGCCGTGCCGGTGCTTTGCATCATCCTGCTGGGCACCCTGGCGCGTACGGTAGTGGTAGGCTTTCAGTACCAGAAGCGCTACCGCTGGCTGGTAAGTTTTGTGGCCGCGCACCCTGCAGAAAAACTTATCCTGGCCGAAAAGCCGGAACACCGGCAGGCGCTTATCCTTACCTGGAGCATCCCCTACGAAGCCTGGCTGGTAAGCACCGCCATGAGCGGCACTTCGGCCTCGCTGCTTTTGGAGGAACACCCGGAAAGCCTGGAATGGGCTACCCACGATTCTAAAATGTTTTTAAGCCGCTGGGGCGCTTTCCAGTACAGGGACCTGCCAACCCGTTATTTTCATTTCCCGGATACTACCGGCAACTACCGCATTGTTCATTAAGCAGAATGCAACCATCTTTGCCCGTCATGCCTCAGACCCTTTCCATTGTGATACCTGCCTATAATGAAGGCCGCACCATTCACCGCATTCTGGACCGTGTAGGCGCGGTGCAGCTGATTCAGGATATTCAGAAAGAGGTAATCATCGTCAACGATTGTTCTAAAGACGATACAGAAGCTGCGGTGCTGGCCTATAAAGCGGCCCACCCCGGCCTGCCCATCACTTATTACAGGCATGAAGTAAATATGGGAAAAGGCGCTGCCCTGCACACCGGCATTCAGAAAGCCACCGGCGATTTTGTTATTATTCAGGATGCCGATCTGGAGTATGACCCCAATGAGTACAACATCCTGCTGAAACCAATTCTGGATGATTTTGCAGACGTGGTTTATGGCTCGCGCTTTATTGGCGGCAAGCCACACCGACTGCTGTTTTACTGGCATTCTATTGGCAACCGCTGGCTTACCCGCCTGAGCAACATGCTTACCAACCTGAACATGACGGACATGGAAACCTGTTACAAGCTATTCCGCCGTGAAATAATTCAAAGCCTGAAACTTAATGAAAAGCGCTTTGGCTTTGAACCCGAGGTAACCGCCAAAATCAGCCGCTACCCCGGGGCACGCATCTACGAAGTAGGCATCAGCTATTATGGCCGCACCTATGCCGAAGGCAAAAAAATTGGCTGGCAGGATGGCTTCCGGGCAATCTGGTGTATTTTGAAGTATAATCTTTGGAGCAAGTGATGAGTGATTGGTGATGAGTGATGGTTACACTATCGCTGAAGTGACTTTTTATATGCTGCCATGACACTTATGATCTCTGTTGCTTCTGCCTTCAAAAACTGCGTCTTGCCTGCTTCCAAATAGCATAGCTCCTCTATTAACTCAAGCCAGAATAAAGTTTCATCTGCTTCTTCTACAACGATGCATAACTTGGCAAATTTCTCTTTATCGGACCTTGCTCTGCAAACCGCCCGGTAGTTTGCTGCTACAGAAGTAACAGCGCGAATAATTTGCCTTCTAATTACAGAAAAGCCATCGGAAAACGGCCATATAGCAGTAGCCCGGATAATTTCCAGAGCCAGATTCTTGGTCCGCTCTCTAAATACTGCATTATAATCCATCCAGCACTGTATTAGTGCTGCAATTTAGCCATCACTCATCACCAATCAGTCATCACTCATCCAACAAACGGCAGCTTTACGACCTGTGCTTTCAGGGCTTTGTCGCGCACAACAATGAAGATATCGCTGCCTTCCGCATCAAACGGCTTGTTCACGTAACCCATGCCTATGGCGCGGCCCAGCGTAGGGCTTTGGGTGCCGCTGCTAACCCGGCCAATCTCCTGGCCCTCGGCATTCTGAATGGCATAACCGTGGCGGGGAATCCCTTTGTCTATCATTTCGAAACCAACCAGCCGGCGTTTGATGCCTTCGGCTTTTTGCGCTTCGAGGACAGGGCGTGCCGTGAAGTCTTTGGTGAACTTTACAATCCAGCCCAGGTTGGCTTCCAGCGGCGTGGTGGTATCATCAATGTCATTGCCATACAGGCAAAAACCTTTTTCCAGGCGCAGGGTATCGCGGGCAGCCAGGCCAATGGGCTTCATACCTTCCGGGCCGCCTACACGAAACAGCTCGTTCCAGATTTTTTCTGCAGCGCCGTCTTTGTCTTCAAAATAAATTTCGCAGCCGCCCGAACCGGTGTAGCCCGTAGCGCTGATCAGCACGTTTTCTACGCCCGCAAAAGTGCCTTTCTGAAACGTGTAATATTTCATAGCGTTCAGGTCCACATCCGTCAGAGACTGCATGTAGGTTAGCGCTTTAGGGCCCTGAACGGCCAGAAGCGCGGTACGGTCGCTGATGTTTTCCAGCTCTGCGCCTTCGGTGTTTTGCCCAGAAATCCAGTTCCAGTCTTTTTCAATATTACTGGCATTTACCACCAGCATATAGGTTTGGTTGGGCTCGATGCAGTAGATGATCAAATCGTCTATAATACCGCCTTCCTCGTTGGTAAGGCAGGAATACTGCGCTTTTCCGGCGGTTAGCTTTGAAGCGTCGTTGGTGCACACCTTTTGGATAAGTGGCAACGCGCCCGGGCCTTTCACGATAAACTCGCCCATGTGGCTTACATCAAACACGCCGGCATTGTTGCGCACCGTGTTGTGCTCTTCGTTGATGCTGGTGTAAGAGATAGGCATGTTGTAGCCGGCAAAGGGCGACATACGTGCGCCGAGTGCCTGGTGGATATGGGTAAAGGGCGTGTTTTTCATTATTGCGCTGTTGAATTGGAAAGCGCAAAGGTAAGCCCTGCTGCCGGCCCGCACCAAAGGCAGGCTGGTAAATCTGAACCACGAACAATAGGAAGTTTGTTTTCTTTGTAAACAGCAAACAGCCGGCAGTCTGTTCCTATTTCATGCGCAAAGAGCTATTCACCCTGGAAACCATTGAGCGTTTCTTTCTTTTTTTATTAATGATTGGCCTTTGCACCCTGTCTGTGGTGTTTTACAAAGAGCGCATCCTATTCAACGATACGCTGAAGTGCCTCTACGACCTGTTTTATAAAGATGCGCTCAACGTTACCACCAACCGCTATATCAGTATATTCGGGGAGTTATTGCCTTTTCTGGCTTTTAAAGGCGGCGGTTCTTTAAAATCGGTGTTGCTGCTTTATTCGCTGAACCTGATTTTGCTGCCTGTTGTGCTGTCCCTCATCAGTATGTACTGGTTCCGGGAAACCCGCACCGCCTGGACCATTCTTTTGTATTATGTCCTGATGTCTGCACGGCTGTTTTATTATCCCATCAGCGAGTTGCAGGCCGGGCTGGGGTTCTTACTGTTTTACACCGGGTTTTGGGATTTTGCGATGCGCCAACCTGCACCGGTAAGGCCGCTTACTTTCTGGTGTGCCAGCTTATTTTTCATTCCAACAATTATTTTCAGCCACCCGCTTGCCCTGCTTGTTTTCTTTGGCTGGATAGTGTTGCGCCTGGCGCTTGCCCCGCGGCAATGGCAACCGCTTGCCGGCATCAGCCTGCTGGCCATAGCAGCACAGACGGTAAAGATGCTTTTCTTTTCTGTGGCGCACGATGCAGACAAAGCGCAGGGAATCACCGCTTTCCGGCAGTTTGGACAAACCTATTTCGATACCCGGCTGACGCAGGGCTTTTTTAAAGCGCTGCGCGACGATTATTTTTTGCTGCCCTTTCTGCTGGTGCTGGGCGTTGCCGCGCTTTTTTACCGGCGGCAACAGCTGGCTGCAACGCTGCTTTTGCTCCTTACCCTGGGTTTCTGGCTGCTGGTAACTGTTTCGCTGAAAGACGAATGGTACTGGTATTACAGCGAGCATATGTATCAGCCCATGATCTTATTCCTGGCGCTGGGTGCAGGCCGGTATTTTACTGTTGTCTGCAAGCGCCGCTACTACCTGCCGGTGCTGGCGCTGGTGGCTTTGTTTTCTGTAAATAAAATATATTATGGGCACGAGCCCATGACCCGCCGGCTGCAGTGGTATCAAAGCTGCTTTGACCTGATGGCTACCAAAGGCATTACAAAAGGGATTGTAGGCGCCGATCATCTGGATATTGGCTGGGACATGAGGGCTAACTGGCTGTCGCAATATGAATCTGCCTTTCTGGACGCGCTCCAACACCCTGCCGGCCCTACCCGCACGGTAACCATTCTTTGGAATGAGGCAGACGCCCGTCCGCTGATTGCACAGGGAAACGCCCTGGTTGGGATTATGCTGAACCTGGAGCCGGTGACTATGCTGCCGCAACAATACTTCCACTTCAACAGCAGCCACTACGCTATTCTTACCGATGCGTTTACAGAAGAGCAGGTAAGAAAGCTGAGCTATGAAAGTCCTGAAAAGCAATAATATCCGTGGCAGCAGCAATACCTGAAGCGCAGGGGCGCAGGGCAGGTTTTTTCTCGCGGGGGCAGGGTCTTTGATGGATGGTCTATCAGAAATAAAAAAACGCCACTCCGGCTAAATCACTAATTTTAGGGCGGCTACCATTGGTTCCTTCATGACGCTTGATATTATAATAACCCTGTTTTTGGTATTACTCAATGGCTTTTTTGTTGCCGCCGAGTTTGCCATTGTCAAAGTACGCAGTTCGCAAATAGAAGTAAAAGCGGTCCGCAGCAAGAGCCTCGCTGCTGCTGCCCGCGCTGTAACCTCCAACCTGGACGCTTACCTGGCTGCCACACAGCTGGGCATCACGCTGGCATCCCTGGGCCTGGGCTGGGTGGGCGAACGGGTATTTACAGAGTTGATGGTGGATGTGGTGCATCTGTTCAACGGTAATCTTACGTTTGACGAAGCAAGGCCTTATGCAGCGCCGCTTGCCTTTGTGGTGATTACCGTGCTGCACATCGTTTTCGGCGAGCTGGCGCCCAAAAGCCTGGCCATCCGTTACCCGGCCAATACCACCTTTGCCACCGCCTGGCCCCTGCGCGCCTTTTACTTTATTTTCCGCCCGTTTATCTGGCTGCTCAATGGCTTTGCCAACCTCATCCTGCGCCTCTTTGGCATTCATGCCGTGCATGGCAGCGAGATTCACTCGGAAGAAGAGCTGAAGATGATCATCACCGAAAGCCATGAAGGCGGCGCCATTGAGCAAACCGAGCGCGAACTGATTCAGAATGTTTTTGATTTTGATGATCAGCACGTGGGCGATATCATGACGCCGCGTAAAAACATTGCCGCCATCAACCTGCAGATGAGCCTGAAGGAAGCAGTAGATTTTGGTTTTGTGCAGGATTATACCCGCTATCCGGTGTTTGCCAACAGTGTGGACGACATCCGGGGCATCATCAACATGAAAGACATGATGCGCGCGCTGATGGAGCCCAATCCGCCGCAGGATATTTCCGGCCTGGTGCGCCCGCCCTTATTTGTATCTGAAAACCGCAAGATCAAAGATGTGCTGCACCTGATGCAGCAGCGCCGGCTGCAAATGGCCATTGTTACCGATGAGGTGGGCGATATTGCCGGCCTCATTACCATGGAAGATATCCTGGAAGAGCTGGTGGGAGAAATCCAGGATGAGTACGATGATGAAGCACCGGTGGTACAGCCCAATGGCAATGGCGTGTATATCGTGGACGCGCACAGCCGCCTGGACGACATCAACCGCCTCTTGCCCCTGCCCCTACCCGAAAACGAAGAATACGAAACGCTGTCCGGGTACATCAGCTTTATGCACCCGGATGAGTTGAAGAAAGGCGATTTGGTAACCCTCAATGATGATTATCAGGCCACAGTACTGACCATGTACCGCAACTCGGCAGCCAGCGTGGAATTAAAGCTGCTGCATGAACTGCCGGGGGAAGAAGTTACCGCCGGCTGATAATATCTTTTACCTACAGCAGCACTTACCCATTTATAGCTACAGGAAGGAGAACCAGGAAGTATCCTTTAGGTAAATGGCAGGAATAGAAAGTAGCGCCAGACCCTGAAATGTGCGACGCCACCTGCGCTGCAAATACCGGCTTAGCTGACAAAATAAAAAAAGGCCGCCTCGCTTTAGCGAGGCGGCCCCATTATTTACAGGCAACAGGTGCCACTAGGCCGGGATACCAGCCACCTTAGGTGCTGCGCTGCGAATGGCATCGCTGGCATGGCTGGCATATTTATCGAAGTTTTTGTTGAAGAGCTCTGCCAGCTCTGCTGCCTTTTTATCGTAGGCTTCCTTGTCATCCCAGGTATTGCGGGGATTCAGAATTTCGGAAGGCACGCCGGGTACGCTCGTTGGCATAGACACACCGAAGATGGGGTGCTGCTCGTAGGCCACATCGCTCAGCTCGCCGTTCAGGGCAGCGGTGATGATGGCACGGGTGTGCTTCAGGCTGATGCGCTTGCCGGTACCGAAGGCGCCGCCGCTCCAGCCGGTATTCACCAGCCATACGTTTACATGAGGGTGTTCTTCCAGCTTTTTTCCCAGCAGGTCGGCATACTTCGTGGGGTGCAGCGGCAGGAACACGCGGCCAAAGCAGGCGCTGAAGGCGGGCTGCGGCTCGGTAACGCCTACCTCTGTGCCGGCTACCTTGGCAGTATAGCCGCTCAGGAAGTGATACATAGCCTGCTCTTTGGAAAGGCGGCTGATGGGAGGCAGGATGCCGAAGGCATCGGCAGCCAGGAAGAAAATGTTTTGCGGGTCGCCGCCATAGGAAGGCTCTTTGGCGTTGGGAATATAGTTTACCGGGTAAGCCACACGGGTGTTTTCGGTAACGCTGCCATCCGCGAAATTGATCTTGTTGGTGCCTTCGAAGAAACGGGTATTTTCAATCAGGGCGCCGGGTTTTACGGCAGCCCAGATTTGGGGTTCTTTTTCTTCGCTCAGGTCGATGGCTTTGGCATAGCAGCCGCCTTCAAAGTTGAAGACAGAACCATCCGCCCAGCCGTGCTCGTCGTCGCCGATGAGGGCGCGGTTGGGGTCGGCGCTGAGGGTGGTTTTGCCGGTGCCGGAAAGGCCGAAGAACAGGGCTACATCGCCGTCTTTGCCTTCGTTGGCAGAGCAGTGCATGCTCAGTACTTTGTGGTCGTTGGGCAGGATAAAGTTCAGCACGCCGAAGATGCCTTTCTTCATTTCGCCGGTATAGGCGCTGCCGCCGATAATCACGATCTTACGGGTAAAGTTCACAATAGTGAAGTTGCCCTGACGGGTACCGTCTGTTTCGGGGTCGGCCAGGAAGCCGGGGGCCTGCAGAATCAGCCAGTCGGGCTGCTGGGTCTGGATTTCTTCTTCGGTGGGGCGCAGGAACAGGTCGTTGCAGAAGAGGTTGGCCCAGGGCGCTTCGTTGACCACGCGGATGTTGAGGCGGAACTTGGGATCGGCACAGGCATAAGCATCGCGCACCCACACTTCTTTGCCTTCAAAATAAGCAGCTACTTTGTTGTAAAGCTTGTCGAAAGCCTCAGGAGCAAAGGGAATGTTGATATCGCCCCAGTCCACTGTATCTTCAGTGATAGCGTCTTTTACAGTGAATTTGTCTTTCGGGGAGCGGCCGGTAAACTTGCCGGTAGATACCACGAGGGCACCGGTTTCGTTCAGCTCGCCCTGCCCAAGGTCCAGGGTTCGTTTGGTAAGTTCTTCAGGGCTCAGATTCCAGTGGGCGATAGCGGGGTTCACACCAATATCGGCGAGGTTGGCCGACGGGTTCTTTTTGCCAAATTCCTGCATGACGTTTTGATTAAATTTTTATAGGTGCAAAAGTACTACGGAATGCATATTGGCCTATGGGAAATAACCGCATAATGGCATTTCTTTTACAAGGCGCCAACAATTGGCCCGCACCAGTTAAGCAGCCTTCCGGCATAAAACCATTCGGGTGCGCATAAAAAAAGGCTGCCATTCGGCAGCCTTTTTTTAATAAAAACAGTCTTCTATTCACCGGCAACCACTACATTATCAATGTCGAAGGTGGTGGTCTTTTTGGTGCCGCTGCTGGGGTCGGCGCCGGTATAGCGGAACGCAATGTAAGTCTGCGGGCTGATAAAGCTGCTAAGGCTTATTTCGCCGGAACTGATGAAGGGTCCGTAGCTGGAAGGATGGCCACTGCTGATAATAGCAGGAAGCACCGTCCAGGTAGCCGTCCAGGGGCTGGCGCCTCCATTATAATCTGTGCTTACCAGTACTTCGAGGGTAGCGCCGTTATCGTAGCCATCATCAGATTTAAAATTAAGAATGGGGTTGATAACACCAGTCAGATCAATGGCTGGTGTAATAAGCCATGTTTTCACTACAGGCTGACCAGAGCCATAAGCGGAAACACGGGCATATTTATTCCCGGAATAGAGACTGCCATACCAGTATTTGCCGCCCGTTTCAGAAATGTTTTTCCAGCCGGAGAGTACGAGGTTACCGGTAGTGCTTACGGTTTCAAAATCCTGAGAGAAAATGACGGTGCCTTCCACTCCGCCACAGCGTACTTTGTTGAACTTCACATCAGCAGTATCGCGGATAAGCAGCTGTGGCGTTTTCAGGGTTTTGGAAGCATTCATATACACCGTATAAATGCCCGCAATGGTGCCCCGGCCGGCGGGCAGGGCCAGCGTAGAGAAATCGGCATAGTTGCTGGTACGCACTACCATGGTAGCGCCACCGCAATCTTCTATATCACGATTGGTGGTGGTGATGGGATCACTGTAGGCAAGGCCTGCATAGGTTTTAAATTCCGCTTCGCGGATAACCACCAGCTTATTCAGGTAATCCGGGTTGTAAGTCTTTACATCAACCAGGTTCACCGTATCGGTGGGCACCGTGTTGCCAATGTTGGCTTTAATGATGTGCTCGTTAATACCATTGCCCATGATGTTGTTGATGCCGCGCTGCTCGCTGACGCTGGCGCCCAGCACCGGTGTACCGCCGTCATAGCCCAGGTACAGGCCTTTCAGGTTTACATACACCTTACGGCCAACGGGATATTGGGTGTAGAGGCTGTAAGCATCCAACAGGATTTGCAGACCGGCGGTGCTGTCCTGGATCACGATGCGCTTGTAGAAGTTACCGCTTTGATCGTTGGCGGTTACAATGCCGGAGATCACCCAGTCCTGGGTGATGAGCATGGTATCGTCTTTGGAAGCCGGATTGTATTCCGGGTTCATAGCGATAAGATCTGAGATGGTATGGGTTACAGTCAGTTGCGGGTCATACTGGCTCTGGTCGGGCGGTGTATCGTAGTCTTTACGCATACAGCTGCTAAGTGCAAAGGCGCTGAAGGCCAGCAGGGCAAGGGATGAAAGGAACTTATTCATTTTATTAAAGCGGTTAAATTATTTGTATGAGATTGGAATGGCTGGATAATGGATGCTTCCACTATCTATTGCTGATTTAGAATTGAAGTGAAATGTTTAAAGAAAAGTTGCGGCCATAGCCATAAAAATATTTAGGCGGGAACTTACCAACCTGGCTGTCGGTAAAGTCATAACGGAGCTGCTCAAAGCCGCCGGTAATGATTTCTTTATTATCCAGCAGGTTGCTTACGTTCAGATAGATGTACAGGAGTGTACGGCGGTCCAGCTGGCGGAACCAGCGGTTCAGCAGCAGGCTGGCGCCTGCATTAAAATCTACCGTAAAGGCAGAAGGCAGTTTTTTCTGGCCTAATACTTCCTCGTACAGATCGGTGCCGGGCGTTAGCTTGTCGGAAGCTTCAATCGTACGGCGGTCAGGGTTAATGTCCACATAGTTGTTATCATAGAAGCTGCCGGTAAGGCCTACATTCCAGTATTGGCGCGAGCTGTAGCGGAAGCCCAGGCTGGCAGCTGTTTGCGGACCGGTAGCCAGGCTATAATTTTTTATGTACACCTTGCGGCTGGTAATGCTGGTGGTCGTATCGTTGTCTCGCACTACAGACACCCGTGGGTTGTTGGCATAAAACGCCTGGCCCAGGGCACCTACACCCGTTACAGACAATTGCGGCGTAACCATGGCAGAAAGGGCCAGTTCAGCACCGGTAAACTGCAGCTTCATATCCTGCAGCACATAATTTACAAAGGTGCGGAAGGCCGGGTCATCATTATAAAAGCGTTTTATTTCGGTAGCATTATCAATCTCTGTGGCATAGCCTACCACACGGGCGTTGAAGCGGGGAGCACGCAACAGGTAGCCGCCTTCCACACTACGGGTAGTTTGGGTGGTAGGATTGTCTACAGTTGTATTACGCGTGCTGGGACTGATAAAGGTATTGTCGAAGGTTGGCGCATCGGCGGCCATTCCGGCATTCACAAACAGGTAGTTACGGCCGTTTATTTTATAAGTAGCTCCGCCTTTGGCGCCGTAAATGGCAAAAGTCTGACGGTAGCTGGGGCCGTAAGAATTATTTGGGAAAAGCCCGCTGCGGTAAAGGCCTTCGCGGTTGAAGGTATTGAAGCCGCCGGTACCGCTGATAAACAGGTCTACTTTATTGAAAGTAGCGATAAACTGCAGGTAGCTCCAGGCTTTCTGGAAATGCTGGATGTAATCGTAGGCATAGCGGTCGCCTTCTTTAATCAGCCGGTTGGGCTGGTTCAGGTCAAACTGGTTGATGTCCTGACCAATTTGCTGGGTTTGAACGGCAAACTGGTTCAGGTTCACGTAGTAATCGCCACCCAGCAAATCGTCGAGCTGACGGTAGCTTTCGGTGCGCTGATCTACAAAACGTACACCGGCATGAAGGGTTACACGGTCGCTCAGCACCTGCTGCAGGCTGGAGCTGATCACGCCTTTCTTAATATCGTCCACATAGCTGCTTACCACATATACGGAGCGGCGGCCAAATACATTATTGCCGGCAATGCCGTTTACGTCATACTGCGTTTCATAATTGCCGTAGTTGGTTTGGATCAGGCCATCCCAGTCTATCTGCTGTTGATAGAGGAAACGGGCATTGCTGGGGTCTTCTTCATTCAGCTCATAATAGCTGGGCAGGTACCGGTAGTAGTCGGCCCGTGGGTTATCGCCATTGTACCAGTCAAGGGCAGAATTCTTGTTTTTGCCAAACTGGTAAGAAACCGATGTCTGCCAGCGGGTCTTATCGTTTGGCGTGTATTCGTAGCTCAGGATGCCCACCGGCTGGTGTACATCCGCCACACGGGCATTGCGTTTCACCCCATTTTGATAGCCCCAGTTGGGATTGTAATAATTGGTGCCGGCCAGGTCGAAGACTTCCTGGGTCACAGGGCTCATTTTACCACGGCGGGTAGGCGCGCCAAACACAGTCAGGTTCAGCATGTGCTTGTTGCCAAACTTTTTACTGGCAGCCGCATAATAGGAATAGCCATCGTAGAAGGTGCCGGGCACATAACCTTCTTCTGCCCAGCGCTTGGAAGCGGAAAGCGAATAAGCCCAGCCATTTTTCAACAGGCCGGAACTATAGGTTAGCATAGCACGATTGCGATAGCCGCGATTGCTGAGCGAATAGGTGGCACGGGCCTGCTTGCGCTGATTGGCAGCTGCCGCATCAAAAAACACGGTACCGTTGATGCCGCCAAAGCCATACTCCGAAGGCTGCAGGCCATAGGTCTGCGTACGGCCGCGGAACACATCATTCAAACCGCCCCACTGACTCCAGTAAGCATCCCCTGTTTCTATGTCATTCATGGGCACCCCATTGATCAGCACTTCCTGCTGGTTGCGGTCATAACCACGTGGCTGGAAGCGGTAATTGCCAAACACATAGGCCACGGTGCTCAGGAAAGGATCCCGGCTGCCGGTAAGCAATCCGCTTACATTCTGGCCGCCAATACCTTCTTCATTATCTACAGACAGCTGGTTGTCTTCCAAACCAATGGTAGGGATTTGCTCCAGTTGCTGGGCCAGTGCGCTGGTTTCATTAAAAACCACGTTACGGTCGCCCATGTCGGCAACAGGACTGTTGATGGTCACGCGAAAAGAATCGCGCACGGCGGTAACGCCGCCTACCACTACCATATAGCTGCCATATGGCACAGGGCTCAGGCTGTACTCGCCCGTGCCGCTGGTAGTGGTTAGCATTTTGAGGGCAGGAATGGTTACCTGCACTTCGGCAGCGGGGCTGCCGTTGCCGGCATTCAGCAGCCGGCCTTTCAGCAGGCCTGTTTGCGCAAAGGAAAGCGCGGCAAGGCATACCAAAAGAGGGGTCAGTAAAAGTGAACGGAAATAATTCATTTTAATGTAGAAAAATGGTGTGCAAAGTTACGTAAAGGGTTAATTAAATCTAAATGGCGCCCGGTTACCTTATTGTTAGCCACCGGTGCCGGCAGGGCTTTCAGGAATTGAAAAAACAACCGAAAGAAACGCAAGGCGGAATTATTCATGCCAAGAGATAATGGGCTTACTAACGGTCTTTTTTATTGATTGCGACAAAATATTTTCAGGATGTCTATTTTTTAACAAATGTTATTTAGTTTAAATTTAACAAAATGGGATCCGGCTATTTGCTACTTCTTTATAATCGGACAATTCAGACTTTTAAAGGAAACCACGAAATAAATATTTGTATTTTATTATTTCCGATTTCTGTTAATCTAATAATACGTATTTAGCTATTGTTGGCCCAAACCAGGCCATGCTTATCTCCTTCCTGCCGGACCAGAAATACTCATTTTCCTATTTTTGAAGAAAGCGTTCACTTAATTATTCTTTAAATACCAAACCAATGCCTGCTTATGGAACAAAGAAGATTACTCCTCATCAAGCCTTGTTATAAGGCTGCTGCCCGGTGGCGGTCGCCTTTGATACAGGTCCTGTTTTTGCTTATGTGCCTGCTGCCGCAAACCGGTCGGGGGCAGGCCACCGTGACCATTGGCAGTACCTCTGGCAGTAGCAGTTATTATTATGGTCCGATTTACCGGAGCTCGGCATCTTCATCTTTTGACTATTCCCGCTATGCTTATCTCTATACGGATAGCGAGCTGGGCATCCCGGCAGGTTCTATCATTACCAAGGTAGAATGGTTGCGGGCCAATAGCAATACCCTGACCGGTAATAACACGTTTAATATCTGGCTGGACAATACCAATACCACTACCCTTACCTCCGGTACTTCCTGGAATACGCTGGAAACTGGCGCCACACCTGTTTATGCAAGTACCACGCAGACATTTACCGGTAGCACCGGCACCTGGGAAAGTTATGATCTGGCACCCTTTATCTACACTGGCTCTAACCTGCTGATCCTGACCGACCATGAAAAACTGGGCACCGCCAGCGGCAGTATCACTTATTACTACAATAACGCCACCGGTTTTGGCATTGGCTGGGCCAGCAGTACCGCACCCACCTCTACCACTACGCTGAGCACCTCAAGCTACGGCAACAAACGCCCTACCATTCGCATCACCTACAGCTCCGGCACACCCTGCACCGGAACACCGACCGCTACATTAAGTGCCAGCGTAGACAGTACCTGTGCGGCTACTCCTTTTTCTCTGGATGCCAGCGCGGGCGGCATGGCTGCGGGTCTCAGCTATCTGTATCAGGTATCCACAGATGGTGGCGCTACCTGGACCAGCCTGGACACGCCGCTTCTTTCACCTTATTACACCGTTGCCGGTCAGAGCATGACTTCCCAGTACCGGGTCATCGTATCCTGCGCAGGCGGCGGCTCAGACACTTCTACACCGGTCACCGTCGCGCAGTCCGGATTCCTGGCCTGCTACTGCACGCCCTCCATTTCCTCAGGCTGCGGCACCTATGGCGCCATTACGCATGTTGGTTTTAATACCATTAGCAACACTTCTACCTGTGCAGGCGGAAGTCACTTTACCTCTTACCCGAATGCAGACAGTACAGTCACCACCGTAAATGCGGGCAGCATCTATACCCTGTCCGTGGATCTGGCCCGTTATTCTTATGTGTACGCCTGGATTGATTATGACCACAGTGGCACATTCGACGCAGAGGAATTTACAATGGTCAATACCACGTATCATACCATTACCGGGCAGCAGACCTACGACACTACAGTTACAATTCCTTCCGGCGCCATGCCCGGCCTTACCCGTATGCGGGTGCGCTCTACCTACTATAGCTATCCGTTTGAAGCCGCCACCGGCGCCTGCACCACTTCCACCTACGGCGAGGCGGAAGATTACTGGATCAACGTGATTGGTGCTACGCCCTGTGCCGGCACTCCGGTTGCTACCCTTACTTCAAGCATGGACAGCACCTGCCCGGATATTCCATTCGTACTGACAGCAGGACCAACAGGCAGCTCCGGTCTGACCTATCAATTTCAGAAGTCTACGGATATGGGTGCTACCTGGACGAGTCTGGGGACCAGTACCATTTATCCAACTTATACCATTCCTACCCAGACGGTCACTACCCAATACCGGGTGATTGTGATGTGTGCCGGTGGCAGTGCAGACACGGCTGCTGTAACAGTAACACAAAGTTTGCCCACCTCCTGCTATTGTGTGCCTTCCGGAACTACGGCCACAAGGTATGTAAACGACTTCAGCACTACCGGCGGCATCACCAACATCAGCAATCTGGGCACCGGCTGGTCTCCCGGCGGATACGGTTACTTTGTTTCCCAGCAAGCAACTGCCAACCCAGGCGGGGCGGTAGATTTCAACGCTGTTTTTGGAAGTAGCGGCACCTATGGTTTTAAGATCTGGATCGACTGGAATCAGGACGGCGACCTGACTGATGCAGGCGAAACAGTATTTACCAGTTCTTCGTATGCTGCATCGCACAGCGGCACCTTCGATGTACCGCTTTCTGCACCTACCGGACCTAGGCGTATGCGTATCGGCAACAGCTATACGCCAAGCACCGGCCCTGCTGGTCCCTGTTCCACAGGCATCTCCGGTGAATTTGAAGATTATACGTTCGTAGTAGTTCCCTTGTTGCCCTGCGCGGGTATGCCTACAGCAGGAAGCGTGGCCGCTTCGCTGGATACACTGTGCCCCGGAGATTACACCAACATGGAGCTCTCGGGCTATTCCAGCTTTGTAACCGGCATTAGTATTCAGTGGCAGGAAAGCAACAGCCCCACCGGCCCCTTCACGGATGTAAGCGGTGGTTCCGGCGACACAACAGACGCGTATACTACAGACACCCTTACTGCTACTACTTATTACCGCGCCAAAGTAACCTGCACCAGCTCTGGTATGGAGAGCTATTCAGATACGCAGGCAGTGGTAGTCCAAATTGTTGAAGTAGTGAGTACCACACCGGGTATGAGCTGCCTGCCCGGCCCGGTAACACTGGGCGCTACCGGAACACCGGGCGCCACGCTCCATTGGTGGGACGCACCGGTGGATGGCACCGAGCTGGATACCGGCGCAATATTTGTGACGCCTCCGATCAGCACAACGACCACTTATTACGTGAGTGCGGCCAGCGGGTCAGGCGGATCTCTGACTGCCGGCAGGGAGACGCCGCAGGCAAGCTCCACCGGCTATGGCTATGATGACTATGGCCTGATCTTTACCGCTACTGCTCCTTTCCACCTGACTTCTGTGGATGTATATCCGACTGCCAGTGCAGGTATGATCGCTATCGCTTTGCGGGATGCTTCCGGAACCATACTGCAGACCAGTGGTCCGCTTTCATTTTCTGCCGGCACAGGTACCACCTTTGGTTCCGGAGCCACCCCTGTCACCTTAACCTTGGACTTTGATGTGCCGGTGGGCGTTGGCCTGGAGCTGGTGGCCACAGACATAACAGCCAATCTAATCCGCGATAATCCAATCTCCGGCTGGTCTTATCCGCTTCCTATCGGAGATTATGGCAACATCACCGGCGGCCTGCTGGCCGGCAGCCCCAGCACAGGTGCATACTATTACTTCTTTAACTGGCAATTGGGGGCTGGCTGCTCCAGCGATCGTGTGCCTGTCAGTGCCCATATTGGTGGCCTGCCGGTCCTCACCGCCCAGCCTGTCGGCGACACTATTTGTGAAGGACAGACCCTTACCCTTAGTGTCTCCGCTACCGGTGCAGACACCTACCAGTGGTACGGTCCGGATGGCGCCATCAGCGGCGCCACAGACGCTACCTATACTTTACCGGACGCAGCGCTTTCAGACGGTGGCGCCTATTATGTAATGGTAGCTGGCCCTTCAGGCTGCGGCGAGGTTGTGTCGGATACAGTCAACATAATGGTTGGCGTGGGCGGCCAATGGCTAGGTATTACCCCCAGCTGGAATGATGCGGTTAACTGGTGCGGAGGAGTTCCGACCGCCACTTCCGACATCCTGATTCCTGCTGCGTCCACTGTAGCTTTTGAACCGGTAGTGATGCCCGGCTATGTGGCTGAAGTAAGAAACCTGGCCGTTTTCAACAGCCTCCTAACCGTGGATGGCGAAATGCGTTTTTATGGAGATGTAACCAACCTGTCGGATGGTGCGCTGGATGCGGAGGAGGGTACCATTTCCCTCATGAGCACCGCACCACAGACAATAGAGCTAAGTTTTAAAGCCGCCAATCTGAACATAATGGGTGGCGGTGAAAAGCTAATGCAGGACGACATCATCATTACCAACAATCTGGCGCTTACTGACGGTATCCTGAATATGGGCAACGCGCGCATTACCCTCTGGCCAGGTGCTACCCTTACTGGCGGCTCAGCGGCTTCTTATATCAGAACTGGAGACATGGGCGGCCTGAAACAGGAGGTAAGCACTGCCGAGACTCACTTCCCGGTAGGAAGGAGCGCATTTAACCCTGTGACCCTTACCAACGCGTCAGGACCTGTTGACTTTACCGTCCGGGTACGGGACGAAGTACTTACAGATGGTTATTCCGGTGCACCGGTGACACTGCCCACCTATGTGGTTAACCGTACCTGGTTCGTAGAGCAGGAAGCAGGAAGCAGCGCAGATGCCACCCTCTCGCTGCAATGGAACAGTGGAGAAGAAAACAGTACCGCCTTCAATTACAGCAAGGTATTTATCGCGCAATTTAGAGAAGGCGCCTGGGTGAATACCTGCTGCCCGGATGCGGCGCTGGCGCCACCAGCCATAGGTTTCGGTCCTTATAAAGCCATCCAGACCGGGCTGGGCGATTTGTCTTTGTTTTCGGTCAGCAGCGCAGGCGGCGAACCACTGAACATCCCCATGGCCGCAGGAGCAGGCTTTGTAATGAAAGCTTTCCCGAACCCTGCTACAGACCTTGTAACGGTAGCCCTTACAGGCAACAATCATGATGGCAAAGTAAGTCTGACAGATTTGTCGGGCCGGGAATTAATGGCCCATTTCCCTGAAAACGGGAAAGTAGACTTTGACATCCGATCCCTTGCTGCAGGTATGTATTTCCTAACCTATACCGACAGCCAGCACCGCTACACTATTAAGGTGCAGAAAAAGTAGCAAACAACCTTTATTTGCTCAGCCGCCCCGGATTCCCGGGGCGGCTTTTTATCTTTGGTTTTCCATAGCCGCTTCAGCCGGATTGCCTGATGAACCGCACTAGTAGCCAGATGTCTTTAACCGCAAACACAGGCAGGGACCGTGGTAAGAGACGACTTTAATTGCCTGAAATATGCGCTTACGGTATTTTACTGTGTGCCAGGCGCAGATTTTTCATTACCATAATGCTATTAAACTTAAATGGCGCCCGGTTACCTTATTGTTAGCCACCGGTGCCGGCAGGGCTTTGCTGCAGAAATTTATTTTTCTTTGCATTTCCATGAAACGTCTTTTTTCTTTTTTGGGGCTGATCCTGCTCTTTACCGCAGGCACGCCGCAGGCAAAGGCGCAGGATACCCGGAAACAATATCAGGTAGCCGCCATCGCCTTCTATAACTTTGAAAACCTTTTTGACACGCTGGATGACCCTTACATCAGGGACGAAGAATTTACACCCACCGGCGCCTATAATTATACCGGCGAGGTGTATCAGCAAAAATTGCACAACCTGGCTACGGTGTTGCAACAATTGGGCGATAAAATGACGCCCGACGGACCGGCAATCATCGGCTGTTCAGAAATCGAAAACGCCACGGTGCTGGAAGATCTCATCCGCCAGCCGGAAATTAAAGACCGGGGCTATCGCTACGTGCATTTCAACAGCCCGGATAACCGCGGCATAGATGTAGGCATGCTGTACAATCCCAAATACTTTAAGGTACTGAGCGCGCAGGCCCTGCCGGTAGACATCAGTCAGACCGGGCGCAAAGGCGGCAAAACCCGCGATGTGCTTTATGTTTCGGGCAGCCTGATGGGCGATACGGTGCATGTGTTTGTAAACCACTGGCCCAGCCGCTCGGGCGGGCAGGCTGCCTCTGAGCCCCTGCGCCAGATTGCCGCCAGTGTGGGCAAAAAAGTAATTGATTCCATCACTGCCATCAACCCGGATGCCCGTATTGTGCTGATGGGCGACCTCAATGACGACCCCGTAGATGCCAGTGTTGCCAAAGTGCTGGGCGCTACCGGCAACAAAGAAAAAGTAAAAAGCGGCGGCCTTTACAACCCCTGGGTGGCCTTCTATAAAAAAGGCATCGGCACGCTGGGCTATAACGATAGCTGGAACCTTTTTGACCAAATCATTATCAGTAGCGGCTGGCTGGGCAACGGGAATGGCTGGCGGTACTACAAGGCCGAAGTTTTTAACCGCGATTTCCTGATCAGCAAATTCGGGCAGTACAAAGGCTACCCGCACCGCAGCTTTTCCGGCGAAACCTGGATAAACGGCTACAGCGACCACTTCCCCACAATTGTGTATATGGTCCGGGAGTTTGGGAAGTAATTCCTTTTATTAAACCATTAAAAGGCGCAGTAACTGCGCCTTTTTTCATTTCCTGCCATCATAAAAAAGCTGCCTTACGGCAGCTCCTTTTTTACACAAAACCAACTCCAAATCCATCATTAGTAAGGTTGCGCATCGTGGCCTTTTTCTTCAGCCTGATCCACACCTGCGCCACTGTCTTTGGTACCGGAAGGGCCTTTCGACACCTCGTCTTTTTTCACTTTTTCCAGGCCTTCCTTCAGGCGGCGGCCCCAGTCGGCATCGCAGGCGGTGCAATGCTCAATCATTTTATCCTGAATGATTTTGCGGGCAGATGCCAGCGTGTTTACCATATTCAGAATAAGGTCATCGCGCTCCCAGTCTTCATGATCGCGGTAGGTTTGTCCGGCCTGACCATAATGATTGGTACGGTCAATTTTCTGACGCACCAGGCGGGCGTGGTATTCCGGCTCGTGGTCTTTACGGCCTTCGCGCGGCGTTTCCTTCAGCCCTTCCATAAAGCTGGGCTCGTAGTTTACATGCGGGTTTTGTCCTTCGCCGGCAGTCTGATGAAACGTCATCTGGCCATCGCGCTGATTGGTAGCCACCTTGCAACGCGGCGCGTTGATGGGCAGCTGCAGGTAGTTGGCGCCAATGCGGTAGCGCTGCGTATCGCTGTAAGAAAAGGTGCGGCCCTGCAGCATCTTGTCGTCGCTGAAGTCCAGGCCATCTACCAGGACGCCGGTGCCGAAGGCACTTTGCTCTACCTCGGCAAAATAATTTTCAGGATTGCGGTTCAGCGTCATCTTGCCCACAGGCAGCCAGGGAAACTGGTCTTTGGGCCAAATCTTGGTATCGTCCAAGGGGTCAAAATCCAGCTCGGGATGCTCGCCGTCTTCCATAATTTGCACGAACAGCTCCCACTGCGGATAATCGCCGCGCTCAATGGCTTCGTACAAATCCTGGGTGGCGTGGTTAAAGTTCACTGCCTGAATTTCCATGGCTTCTTTCTGCGTCAGGTTTTTAATGCCCTGCAGCGGCTCCCAGTGGTATTTTACCAGCACGCCTTTGCCTTCGGCATTCACCCATTTGTACGTATTCACGCCACTGCCCTGCATCTGCCGGTAGTTGGCAGGAATGCCCCAGGGGGAAAACAGGAAGGCCACCATGTGCATGGCTTCCGGACTGCCGGCTATAAAATCAAAAATGCGTTCACCGCTTTGGATGTTGGTGACGGGGTCCGGCTTTTGCGAGTGAATGAGGTCCGGGAATTTAATGGCATCACGGATAAAAAATATTTTCAGGTTGTTGCCCACGAGGTCCCAGTTGCCGTCTTCGGTATAAAACTTAACGGCAAAACCGCGGGGGTCGCGCAGGGTTTCGGGGGAATGACCGCCGTGGCCTACCGTTGAAAAGCGCACAAAAACAGGCGTTTGCTTTCCTTTTTCCTGAAACAGCTTGGCGCGGGTGTATTTGCTAACCGGCTCATCGCCAACCTTACCATAAGCTTCAAACACGCCATGGGCGCCGGCGCCACGGGCATGCACCACGCGCTCGGGCACGCGCTCACGGTCAAAGTGCGCCAGTTTTTCAATAAACTGATAGTTTTCCATGGTAGCCGGACCACGGTTGCCGACGGTGCGCGTGTTTTGATTGTCAAACACCGGATGGCCCTGGCGCGTGGTGAGCGTCTTGCCCCCCATGCCATTATTAAGGACCGAATTTTTGTCTTGGTTCGTCATAATCCAAAGCGATTTTTGGTTCCTCCAAAAGTAGGAAAAGGAACCGGGCAGGAATTGGGTTTTGCTTATAGGGGTATTGGTGCGGACAGCGGATAAGCTGACGCTTGATTCGTTTTGTGGCGGCAAGCTGCTGATACCAACTGTTTTTTTATTTCATCAAAGAAATCCCGCGCGTTGTCCTGAAATGGCGCCCATTCATCAAAAAGCAGCCTTCGCCGCAACGATGCCTCTTAGCTTTATGTAAATTAAAACGCTGCCGCCCGGCCCTTACTTTTCAATCAAATCTGATGTAGCATGCGAGTGATTTTTATCTTCCTGTTCCTTTTGCTGCTAACCGGGAACCGCGCTTCCGCTCAAACCGGCATCCCCGTCCCGGAAATGACAGCAACGGACAACCTGGTCAGCAGTTTCCTGAGCACCTGGAATATTCCCGGCGCCACGGTAGCCATTACCAAAGATGGCCGGCTGATTTATAACCGGGCCTTTGGCTGGGCCAATATGGCGCATACCGAACCCATGCAGCCTTATACTTTATTGCGCATTGCTTCCAACTCAAAAGCCATTACTGGCATTGCCATTATGAAGCTGGTGGAAGATGGCCTGCTGAACCTCAACGACACCGTATTTGGCACGGGGAGAATACTGGATCAGCCTTATTACCTGAGCGCTATCTCCGACAGCCGTATCTACAACATCACCGTGAAGGAATTGCTGGAGCACACCGCCGGCTGGAACCGCGATGTGAATTGCGACGGTTACATCGGCTGCGACCCGATTGGCTTTCCCACGCATGTGGCCACTGTTTTAGGTGAAGCTAACCCGGTAGGGGATTCCTCCATGATCAAATTCCTGCTGCAGAAAGGTTTGAATTTCGACCCCGGCACGGCGTATGCCTATTCAAACGTCGGCTATCTGGTTTTGGGTAAAATCATTAAAGCCAAAACCGGCATGAACTATGAAGATTATGTTGCTTCTATTATTATGGAACCGCTGGGCCTGTGCGACATGCATTTAGGCGGGGATTTCCTCAGTGAAAAGCAGGAACGGGAAGGTGAATATTATGGCACGGCCACTACCCTTTCGGCTTATGGCACCGGCGAAATGGTGCCCTGGCAATATGGCGGCCTGCTCATCAGCGACATGAACGCGCACGGGGGCTGGATCAGCACTTCGGCGGATTATGCACGCATGATCCTGGCAGTGGATGGCTTTAGTACGGTGCCAGACATCCTGGGCCCTGCTACCATTACCAGCATGACTACCGGCTCTGCGGCAAATCCCAACTACGCCAAGGGCTGGGCAGTCAACAGCTTTGGCAACTGGTGGCATACCGGCGCGCTGGATGGCACCGCCACGTTTATGGCCCGCACCGGCACCGGCTATACCTGGGCCATCCACATGAACAGCCGCAGCAACAACAGCAATACTTTCTGGAACGCATTGGACGCGCTGCCCTGGAACTGCATCAGCGCCATTACGACCGTACCCACGCATAACCTTTTTGCGCCGCAGGTGCAGGCAGGCAGCCTTACCGCCACCAAGACCGGCGCCACCACAGCAACGCTCAGCTGGAGCGCCGGCAGCGGCGACAACCGCACCGTACTGGCTACGGAATCAGCAACCTGGACCGGCTTTCCCAAAGACGGCAGCAGTTATACGGGCAATGCCACCTTTGGATTAGGCGAAGATGTGGGCAACAGCACCTTTGTGGTGTACAGCGGCACGGGCACGAGTGTGGATATATCCGGACTGGACCCGGATAAAACCTATCATTTCACGGTGCTGGAAAGTTATAACAACAGCACCACCGGCAACAAACAGGTGTATAAATATGGCTGCCGCCAGACGGCCCTGCTGAATATGAGCGAAACCGCCGTTCACAACGTTTCCGGGCCCGGCGGCCTGCTGCTTTATCCCAATCCTGCAACAAATTCCGTAATGCTGGCAAACAACAACCCACAGCTTTCCGGCACCATTGCTATCCTGACCAACATGCTGGGGCAGCAACTGCAACAGGTAAGTTTAGTTACCGGCAATCAGAGGATAGACCTTTCCGGCCTGGCAGGCGGCGTTTACCAGTTGCATACCGCAGATGGCAGCGTGCTGCGGCTGGTAATAAAATAGCCGGTAGCAGGAAGCAGGAATTTTGCGCGCAGCGGCTTACCGGTGATACATCTTTCGCTCTATTTGCTCCATAACACCGGCGCGCAGGTTTTTACTCATGGGCAGGGCGCCCTGCGCGGTAAACACTTCATCGCCCTTAATGGAAATAATGGCATGCAGTGCCACAATGTAAGACTTGTGAATACGCAAAAACATACCGTCGGGCAACTGCGCTTCCATGCCGCCAATAGTAAGGTAGGTAACGTATTTTTTATCATGAGTGTGTATCACCACATAATTAGCCATGCCCTCTATGTAAAGCACCTTTGAGGTAGTTATTTTTTCTATTTTCCCATTGCACTTTATGAAGAAATAGCCTGCTTCGGCTGTTGGCGGGGTGCGGCCCGTCAGTAACTGCCGTGCTTTTTCCACCGCTTTTAAAAACCTGGGAAATGGCACCGGCTTCAGCAGGTAATCCAGCACATCCAGGTTATAACCTTCCAGCGCAAATTGCGGGTAGGCGGTAATGAATACAATCAGAGGAGAATTGGGCAGCGCTTTTACCAGGTCGATACCGGTAAGGCGGGGCATTTGAATATCCAGAAAAATTAAATCGACAGGCTGTTTTTCCAACATGCTTACGGCCTCGGCCGCGTTTTTACATTCGCCCACCAGATTCAGATACGATATCTGCTGGATGTATTCCAGCAATCCTTTCCGGGCAATGGGCTCATCGTCCACCAGCAGGCAATGAATCATCATAGACAATCTGAAGTTTTATTTTAAATAAACAACCTTCGGAGTGGGTGTCCAGCTGATGTTTTTGCGGGTAAAGCAATGCCAGCCTGCGTTGTACGTTTTGCAGCCCCAGGCCGCCCGGCGCTACCAGTTGTGGCGTTGCTTCGTGTTCATTAAAGGTATTCTCGATTTCTACAACAAATATACCTTGTTGGGGACTGTATAAGGCGATATTCACTTTATTTTCCACCGGGTTTTTAAAATGGGAAATGTGCTTGAAAGCATTTTCCACCAAAGGCAAAATCAACAGCGGCGCTATGGTAAAGTGCGGCAGCTGCGGGCTTACTGTCAGACTCACCCCAATGCCTTTTTCCAGCCGTAGGTGTTGTATGGAAACATAGCTGCGGATGTTGGCAATTTCCCGTTCAATGCCCACCTTTTCTGTACTGCATTCGTAGAGCTGGTAACGCAGGATTTCTGAAAATTTCTCCACGGAATCACGTGCAGCCGCATTGCTGCGGTCTATCTGAAAATAAATAGTGTTCAGTACGTTAAACAAAAAGTGCGGGTTGATTTGCGCCCGGAGAAAAGCCAGCTCGGTGCTGAGCTTATCCTGCTCTATCTGTGCCAGCCGGTCTTCTATGCCAAAGCGGTCTGCCAGGATGCGCAGGGCGCAGGCAATGGCAATCACAATCACGTTGGCAGCGAAAAAAAAGGAACACATATAGACAAAATACAGGAGGCTGGGAAACATGTAAATGCCTGTGACGGCCGCGTAAAAGGAGCCTGCTGCCAGGTAAATAAGAATGGAATTAATAACGGCAATGCCCAGCGTATAAAGCACAAAAGCCGCCTTTCGCTTCCGGTAAAGCAGGCGGGGCACCAGCCGGTTGGCTGCTACCGAAGCAGCCAGCACACAAAGCGCTACTACAATAAGCGTTGCCATCCATTGAGGTAGGAATGGCATGTCGCGGTCCAGGTAAAGGAATTGCAGCAGCAGCGAAAAGAAAAGCAGCACCAGCAGGTGCAGCACGCGGTAGCGGAAAAATAATTGCTTCAGAAACCGGGACATGGCAGCAGTTTAAAGATATCGGCCCCTGATGGGAAACACCAAATTACCATAGATACCCATGCAATGAGTTGCTTTATCCATTTAAAAACTGATTTCATCAAGAAAAAAGCAGCATTGGTGTAATGCTACTGCAAGCAGCGCCATAAACTCATAATTTGAAAACAATATTTTACATTAAAAATTTTTTATATGAGCTAATTAGTATCTCGCTGCCTGTGCTGTCCATCCGGTTCCTCCCTCAACTAAAACAACAGCATATGAAACGAATTTTTACCTTGCTCTGCCTATTGGCTATGATTCCCTGCCTGCAGGCGCAAACCTGGAACGGGAATAGCAGCAACGACTGGTTTACTGCCGCCAACTGGACGCCGGCCACGGTGCCTGGCGCTGCTTCCAACGTAACCATTCCCGGCTCACTTATCAATTATCCGGTGCTGACTGCGGATGTGAGCATTCAAAATCTAACCATGACCACCGGAAGCGCATTGCACCTCAACGGCCATGCATTTACCGGCAGCGGCACACTCAGTTTGAACGGTGCAACCATAGATGGTGGCGGCGCATTTTCGTTTGACGGAGGCAATCCTGCGACGGTTTTAAACAGCGCCCTTACTGCTACCCTTAGCCTTACCAACAAGAACAATTCAATTGATTTTCAAACAAATTCTATCACCGGGAATACAACCATAAGTACTGCCAGCACTGCGAATTACACGCATTACATAGGCGGCAACAACTTTAATGGTAACCTTACCATAACCCATGGAAGTGCTGCAGGTGGCAACACTTTTCTGGAAGGTTACGGACAATCAGATACTGTCTCTGGCAATGTAGTTATCAATGTCACCAGTACTTCTGCCTTCTATGTAGCTTATAATGATCCTATTCAGGTCGGTGGCAATTTTACTTTTAATAGAACTACTAATGGCAATTCTTATATTTTCAATGCAGGTGCCAGCAACATCGGCGGCAACCTTGCTTTTTCTTCCAGCGGCGGTGTCAGCGACATTGGCAACAATGCAAATACCGCTACCATTGCCGGAACCATAAACATGACTGCGGGTACAGGCGACCTGGAAATCAGGAAAATAAAAAATGGAACCGCCGGCGGTTCCGTTAACGTTACCGCACCCAACAATGTATTGGCATATTACGATACCCTCCTGGCCAATGTATCCCTTACTGCTATTGCCGGTGAGTTGGATTTCGAACACAACAGCATCACCGGAAATACATCCATCAATACCGATGTAAATGCCAACATCCCCCAATATATGGGCGACAATCTGTTTACCGGCAACCTTTCCATCACGCATGGGGGCACAGCCGGCGGCGCTACTTTTCTGGAGAGCTATGGAAGCTCTGATGTGATTACCGGTAATGTAACAGTCAGTGTCACCTGCCCATCCACTTTTTATGTGGCCTATAATGCGCGTATTCAGGTTGGTGGCAATTTTACTTTTAATAGAACTACCGCAGGTACCTCAGACATTTTTAATGCAGGTACCAGCCTGATAGGAGGTAATTTTTCTTTTTCCTCCAACGGCGGCAACACTACATTGGGCAACAGTTCCAATACCGCTGCGATTGCCGGCACCGTGAACATGACCGCCGCTGCCGGAAACCTCGGCATGAGAAGGATAAAAAACGGGACGGCCGGAGGAACGATCTCCTGGACCAGCCCGGGCACGGTCCTGCTTTATAATGACACGCTGCTTGCCGATGTTTCCATCACCGGCACCTCCAATTCATTTGACATAGAGCACAACAGTATTACAGGAAATACTGCACTCAGTACCGATGTAAATGCCAACACGCCCCAATACATGGGCGACAATCTGTTTACCGGCAACCTTTCCATCACGCATGGGGGCACAGCCGGCGGCGCTACTTTTGAAGAAGGATATGGAAATTCCGATGTGGTCACCGGAAATGTAGTTATTAATGTCACCAGCCCATCCGCCTTCTATGTAGCTTATAATGATCCTATTCAGGTCGGTGGCAATTTTACTTTTAATAGAACTACTAATGGCAATTCTTATATTTTCAATGCAGGCGCCAGCGCCATTAGCGGCAACTTTACTTTTTCTTCCAGCGGCGGCATCAGCGATATTGGCAACAGCGGACAGGTTACGCAGATTACCGGCACGGTGAACCTGACAGCAGGTACCGGCAACGTGGAAATCAGGAAAATAAAAAATGGAACCGCCGGCGGTTCCGTTACTGTTACCGCACCCAACAATGTATTGGCATATTACGATACACTCCAGGCCAATGTATCCGTTACCGGCATTACCGGTGAGTTGGATTTTGAACACAACAGTATCACCGGAAACACAACGCTGCAAACAAATAACGGAACAAATACACCGCACTACGTGGGCGATAACTTTTTCAATGGCAACCTGAGCCTGATACACAGCGCCACAGCAGGCGGCAGTACCTTACTGGAATCATATGGCGCGGCCAATACCGTTGCCGGCAAAGACAGCATCGTTATTACCAATGGCGCACCGATGACTATGGGCTACAGCGCCCCGCATATAGCAAGGAGTCATTTCATCACTAATGCCAATAGCGGCCTAACCATTACCCGCCTTACCCTGGCTGGCGCAGACAGTGCCTACCTTAGAAATTACGGGGCACAGCCCCTTAGCGTCGCTACTTTAGTGGTCAACAGAAGCAGCGGTGTGCCGGCCATTTTAAATACACCCCTGACCCTTACTACTACCCTGACCCTTACAAACGGGTATCTGAAAAGCAGTCTTTCCAATCCTTTTATTTTCAGCAGCAATATTGGCTACACCGGCGGCAGCGACGCCAGCCACCTCATTGGCGCCATACAGCGCACCGGCACCACCGCATTTACCTTCCCCCTGGGCAACGGCCAATATTACAGCCCCATCGGCATTACCGCCCCCGGCTCGGGCACGCATACTTTTCAGGCGCAATACTCGAACACTGATCCACAAACCGCCGGTTATGACACTGCAGCGCACGACCCTGGCTTAGACCATGTTTCCCATACCGAATACTGGCTGCTGGATCAACTGGCTGGCAGCGCCAGTGTAAAAGTAACCCTGGGCTGGGGGTCCAGCAGCGGCGGTGTGCCTGTGCCTGCTGACTTACGCGTAGCACACTGGAATGGCAGCCTTTGGCTGAATGAAGGGAACGGCGCCTTTATTGCCTATGCCGACTCTGGCACGGTGCAAAGCGCCAATAACATTGCTGCATTCAGCCCCTTTACCCTTGCCTCCGTTACACCGGCCAATCCCCTGCCCCTCCGCCTCATTTCTTTTGAAGCCTATAACCTGAAGCCCGGCACTAACCGGCTGGAATGGCAGACTGCCGAAGAAGAAGCACAGACGGTTTTTGAAGTGGAAAAGAGCACAAATGGCCGCAACTTTGAAACGATTGCCATCGTAACCGGACAAGGTACACAAGGCAGTCGTTACCTGGCAGATGACGGACACCTTTTGCAGCAAAATAATTATTACCGGCTGAAAATAAAAGACGCCACAGGCAGCATGAGCTACAGCCAGGTCGTGCGTGTATCTGCAACCTTGCCATATAGCGGTGCTGTACAGGCATATCCGGTACCGGCAAACGACCGCATCGTTGTAACGAATGTAGCAGCCGCGGCCAACGGCTCAGAAGCCCTGGTACTGGATGCACAGGGCCGGGTGGTGTTCCGCTTTACACTGCAAAGCAAGGTGGAAATTAACACCGCCAACTGGCCTGCAGGTATTTATACCCTGCGTACAGCGGAAGGGCAGGCCCTAAGGCTGGTAAAACAGTAGCACGAAACTCCATTGGCTTGACGGATGATAAAGGCATTGTAGGGTTCATTTTGAAGGCGATTGACCTTGTTGCAGTAGCAGGAGTAGTAAGTATCCACATTGCCTTGCTCCTTTTCTATTGCATGTGCCTTGAGGCGGCATTCTTTTGGAAAAGAGAAAAAAAGTTTTGTTTTTGGGAAAACACCTACATTCGCAGCCAGTTCTTTAAGATACTTATCAAGAAAGGCAGAGGGATTTGGCCCGATGACGCCTTAGCAACCAGCTTCGTAACCACAGAGCAAAGGTGCTACTTCCAACCCGCAACAGCGGGAGAGATAAGACAGTTGTAATAGCTTCTTCAGACCTTTTCATAAGGTTGGGAAATAAAATGCTAAGCCCTTCTGTACTCTCGGAAGGGCTTTTTTATGCTGTATGCCCAACGGCCATGCACCTGAAAAAGGCCTCCGGCTGCTTTTTTGATAAGTGTTTTAAAATATAATATACAATTTTAAAACCAAACACAAAAAGCAACATGAGCACTGCAACCGAGCTGATTCACAGCATCCCAACCGACCCACTTACCGGCGCCATTTCCGTGCCCATTTATCAGACTTCCACTTTTGTGCAGGAAGCACCCGGCCAGAACAAGGGCTTTGACTATGCCCGCACCAACAACCCTACCCGCAAGGTACTGGAAGACCTGATTGCAAAGCTGGAAGGCGGCAGCACCGGCGTAGCCTTTGCCAGCGGGCTTGCCGCCATAGACGCCGTATTAAAGCTGCTAAAAGCAGGCGATGAAATCCTGGCTGTAGACGACATCTACGGTGGCGCCTTTCGCCTCTTCACCCATATCTACGCGAAGTTTGGCATTACCGTATGCTATACGGATACAACCAACCTGGTAAATGTGGTGGATGCGCTCACACCGGCTACCAGGCTTATCTGGATAGAAACCCCTACCAACCCCACCTTAAAAATTACAGACATTGAAGCGGCCTGTCGCATTGCAAAAGCAGCCAATCCGGAGGTGCTGGTGTGTGTGGACAACACTTTTGCATCGCCCGTACTGCAACAGCCCCTGCTACTGGGTGCCGACCTGGTGGTGCACAGCGGCACCAAATACCTGGGCGGACACAGCGATCTGATTGCCGGGCTGGTGGTAGCCAAAGACGAAGCACTGGGCACGCAACTTAAGTTCATTCAAAACGCTAGCGGCGGTATTCTTGGCCCGCACGACAGCTGGCTGCTTATCCGCGGCATAGAAACCCTGCACCTCAGGGTCAGGCAACACTGCGACAGCGCGCTGCAGGTAGCCCGCTTTCTGGAAACCCACCCCCAGGTAGCAAATGTTTATTATCCGGGCCTGCCCACCCACCTGAATCACAATGTGGCCGCAAGGCAGCAAAAAGCGTTTGGCGGCATTGTGTCTTTTACCCTGAAGGAAGATACCGAAGCTTCGGCCATTGCTTATGTCTGCAACACGCAACTTTTTAAGCTGGCGGAAAGCCTGGGAGGCATCAAAAGCCTGCTGTGCCATCCCGCCACCATGACCCACAAATCCATACCTGCTGAAAAACGGCGGGCAGCATGCGTGGCAGACAGCCTCATCCGCCTGAGCGTGGGGCTGGAAGACACCAACGACCTGATAACCGATCTGCAACAGGCGTTTCAACCCGCTTCAGCCGCCAGCCACTTACGCACCCAACTTTCCTGATTATTCCCTAAAAGCTTTTAAGAAAAATGTCAACAACAACTAATCAGCCCCGTGCCATTGGCCTGTTTGGCTTTGGTGTGGTGGGCGAGGCGCTCTATCAGGTGCTTCACCGGACACCTGCCCTGCAGGCGCACATCAAAAAGGTGTGCATCCGGGACCCTCAAAAAGTGCGCAATGCGCCTGCAGCGCTTTTCACCACCAACCGAGACGAGCTGCTGCAGGACCCGGAAATCAGTATCATCATTGAGCTGATTGATGACGCAACAGCGGCTTTTGAAATTGTAAGCACAGCGCTCAAAAACAAAAAAGCCGTGGTAAGCGCCAATAAAAAAATGATTGCGACGCAACTGAATACCCTGCTGGAACTACAACGGAATTATGGTACGCCTTTCCTCTACGAAGCAGCCGCCTGCGCCAGCATCCCGGTAATCCGCAACCTGGAAGAGTATTATGACAACGATTTACTGCAAAGTATTTCCGGCATTGTAAACGGCTCTACAAACTACATCCTGACGCGGATTTTTGAAGACAAGACGGATTTTGAAACAGCCCTGCATCAGGCGCAGGTGGCCGGCTTTGCCGAGTCGGACCCAACGCTGGACATCTCCGGACAGGACGCTGCCAACAAGCTTTCCATCCTGCTGACCCATGCCTACGGCATTATACAACCACCCCACCGCATTATCACCCAGGGCATTCAGGCCCTGCGGCCGGAAGACGCGGTGTATGCGCAGGAAAAAGGCCAGACAATACGGCTGGTAGCACAGGCACAAAAATTAAAAAACGGAAAGGTAGCCGCCCTGGTGCTGCCACAGTTTGTAAGCCCGGGCAGCCAGCTGTATCATGTAAAAGATGAGTTCAACGGCATGGTGATAGAAAGCAGCCTGGCCGACCGGCAGTTTTTTTATGGCAAAGGCGCAGGCGGTTTCCCCACCGCATCGGCGGTGCTCAGCGATCTTTCTGCCCTCCGTTACCAATACCGGTATGAGTATAAAAAGCTACGCTTGCAAACTCCTGCCACGCTGAGCAGCGATTTTTACCTGCGCGTGTATGTTAGCTTCGACCCACTGTACCAGGCTCCGGAAATTCCTTTCTCGCACATCCTGAGTTACAGCAGCACCGAGCAACGCACCCAGGTTACCGGCGTGCTGCATTGCTCGCAGCTATCGCAAAGCGACTGGTGGAAAGCGGAAGGCATTTCGCTTATCCTGCTGGAAGACGGCATTGTAGAAACGCTGTCCCTCTCGGACGAACGGTCGCGAAAACGCCCACATCTGGAACGCATCCTGCCCCTGTGCACAGCCGTATGATACTGCGTGCGCTTCAAAAGAAAAGCCCTTGTTTAACACAGGGGCTTTTGCGCTTATTCCATATGCTGACCCAGCCAGCGCCGAAGTTCCGCTTCCGGCAAACCTTTGCGAAGCGTATAATCCTGAAACTGGTCTTCCATTATTTTGCCGACGCCAAAATAATGGCTTTGCGGATGGCTGAAGTACCAGCCGCATACCGAGGCGGCAGGATACATGGCCAGGTTTTCGGTGAGTTGAATGCCGGTGTTTTCTGTTACGTTGAGCAGCGAAAATAATTTTCGTTTTTCGGTGTGATCCGGGCAGGCAGGATAGCCCGGCGCAGGACGGATGCCCTGGTATTTTTCCTGAATAATGGCTTCCTGATTTAAATTTTCATCCGGCGCATAGCCCCAATACTTTGTGCGCACCTTATGGTGCAAGCACTCGGCAAAAGCCTCTACCAACCGGTCTGAAAGCACCTGCAGCATGATTTTGTGATAATCATCGTGGTCCTGAATAAAGCGTTGCAGGTGTGGCTCTATGCCTGCAATGGAAACTGCAAAAGCGCCCATAAAATCTGCCGGCTCCCGGGCGGGTATGATAAAATCTGCCAGTGAAAACTGAGGCTGGCCCTTTGCTTTTTTGATTTGCTGCCGCAGCATTTCCAACTGTTCCAGCGGCTTAGCTTCTTCATCATAAAGCGTAATGGTATCCGGCCCGGTGCGTGCCGCCTGCCAAAAGCCAATAACACCCTGAGCGGAAAGCCATTGCTCTTTTATAATGACATCCAGCATTTGCTGCGCATCGTTGTAAAGCCTGGTGGCTTCGGCGCCGGCATGTGCATCGCTTAATATCAGCGGGAATTTTCCCTTCATTTCCCAGGCAATGAAAAACGGATTCCAGTCTATGTAAGCGCGTATTTCCTGAAGGTCAAAACCGGTAAACGACTTTGTGCCCTGCAGCTTTGGCCTGGGCGACGCATACGTTTCCCACGCTATTTTAGCGTCATTGGCACAGGCATCCGCGTAAGAAATGTATTGCTTGATGCCCTGCCGCTTTTCAAAATCCTGCCGCAACGCCGCGTATTCTGCCGTCAGCTGCTGCAGGAATAACGGCTTCTTATCGCTACTAAGCAACTGCCCTACAGTAGTCACGCTGCGCGAGGCATCCAGCACATACACCACGCCGGCATCGTAGGCCGGCGCTATTTTCACTGCCGTATGTACGCGCGAAGTGGTGGCGCCGCCAATAAGCAGCGGGATGCTTAGGCCGCGTCTTTTCATTTCATGGGCCACGTGCACCATCTCATCCAGCGAAGGCGTGATGAGGCCGCTGAGGCCAATCACATCGGCGCCTATGCGCAGGGCTTCATCAATAATTTTATCTGCCGGCACCATCACCCCCAGGTCGGTTACTTCGTAGCCATTGCAGCCCAGCACCACACCCACGATGTTCTTGCCAATGTCGTGCACATCGCCTTTCACCGTAGCCAGCAGGATTTTTCCTGCGCCATTTTGTACCGTTGCGGTGTTAGCTGCTTTTTCTGCTTCAATAAACGGAAACAGGTAAGCCACGCTTTTCTTCATCACCCGCGCGCTTTTCACCACCTGCGGCAAAAACATCTTCCCGCCGGCAAACAAATCGCCCACCACATTCATCCCGTCCATCAAGGGACCTTCTATTACTTCCAGCGGCTTTGCGGCTAATTGCCTGGCTTTCTCCGTATCCGCTTCAACGAAATCCGTAATGCCATTTACCAGCGCGTGGGTCAGCCTTTCGGCTACCGGCAGGCTGCGCCAGGCATCTTCCTGCTGTGCCGGCCCGGTGGTTTCCGTAACGGTAGCGGCAAAATTTAAAAGCAATTCCGTGGCTTCGTTGTTGTCATTCTCACGATTCAGAATTACGTTTTCACAAAGGTGCTTCAGGCCCGGCGCTATCTGATCGTACACCACCAGCTGGCCCGGGTTCACAATGCCCATGTTCATACCGGCTTTAATGGCATGGTAAAGGAACACACTGTGCATGGCCTGCCGCACCGGTTCATTGCCCCGGAAGGAAAAAGAAAGATTGCTGACGCCGCCGCTGAGCTGCACCAGCGGAAACCGTTGCTTTACCTGCCGGCAGGCTTCAATGAAATCCACTGCGTAATTGTTGTGGGCGGCGATGCCCGTGGCAATGGCAAAGATGTTAAGGTCAAAAATGATATCCTGCGGCGCAAAACCGGCCTTCTCCGTGAGCAGGCGGTAGGCCCTGCCGGCAATTTCCACCTTTCGCTTCAGAGTATCCGCCTGTCCCGCTTCATCAAAAGCCATCACCACCACCGCTGCGCCAAAGTCGCGGCAAATGGCTGCTTCCTGCAGCAATTTTGCTTCGCCTTCTTTCAGGGAAATGGAGTTGACAATGCACTTGCCCTGCACGCATTTCAAACCGGCTTCAATAATGGAAAAGCGCGACGAATCAATCATCACCGGAATACGGGCAATATCCGGCTCGGCCTGCAAGAGGTTCAGAAAAGTGGTCATGGCGGTTGCTCCGTCCAGCAGGGCATCATCCATGTTCACGTCTATCACCTGTGCACCCATAGCCACCTGCTCTCGGGCTACGCTCAGGGCCGCTTCGTAATCGCCCGAGCGAATCAGGCGCGCAAATTTTTTAGAACCGGTAACGTTGGTCCGCTCGCCGATGTTGATAAAATTGGACTCCGGGCGGATGGTAATTGGTTCCAGGCCGGAAAGGGAAAGGTAGGCGCTCATAGGGTGTTGTTGGGAGTAATCCGGCATTACCGTGTTTCGGTTTGAAGCGTTTCCTGTAGCAGGGAACGTGGCGGAATGTTCTTTACCGCTGCAGCAATCTGCCGTATGTGCGCCGGTGTGGTGCCGCAGCAGCCGCCTACGATGTTTACAAAGCCGCTCCTGGCCCAGTCTGCAATAAAACCTGCGGTGTCTTCGGGCTGCTCATCGTATTCGCCCATGGCATTGGGCAGGCCGGCATTCGGATAAGCCGAAGTGGCACAGGCAGCCATGCGGCTTAGTTCCTCGATATAAGGTCGCATCTGCGCGGCGCCCAAGGCACAGTTCAGCCCGATGCTTATGGGATTGGCATGTGCTACGGATACATAAAACGCTTCCAGCGTCTGACCGCTCAGGGTGCGTCCGCTGTTGTCTGTGATGGTGCCGGAAATCATTAATGGCAGCGGCGGTTTGCCGGAATGGCGGAAGTATTGGCGGATGGCATATATCGCCGCCTTGGCATTGAGCGTGTCAAAAATGGTTTCAATCAGCAGCAGGTCGGCACCGCCCGATACCAGGCCGTCGATCTGGGTGGTATAGGCAGCCACCACTTCGTCAAACGTCACGGATCGATACCGGGGGTTGTTGACATCCGGCGAGAGCGAAAGGGTTTTATTGGTAGGACCGATGGCGCCCGCTATGAATTTAGGCGCGGTATCTTCCGGATGTTTTTCCTGATAAGCCCGGATGGCGTTACGGGCACAGCGCACGGCGGCCACATTCAGCTCAAATGCTGCTTCCTGCAAGCCATAATCCGCCTGCGCAATGGCAGTGCTGCTAAACGTATTGGTTTCCAGGATATCGGCGCCGGCTTCCAGGTATTGCAGGTGAATCGCTTCAATGATTTGCGGCCGGGTGATACTGAGCACATCGTTATTTCCTTTCAGAGGAAAAGTGCTGCCGGCAAAAGCAGCGCCGCGAAAATCTGCTTCCGATAATTTATACTGCTGAATCATGGTGCCCATGGCGCCGTCAATCACCACAATCCGCTCCGCTAAAAGTTGTTCCAGTGTCATAGTACTGCCGGGATTTTTTTAAGCTTAAAAAATCTCAGGGCAGTTTAGACCGGCCGGCGCTTCAGAAAACAATAATAAACGTGGAAAGAACGGTAGTCCTGCTGCTGTTGCAGTGAGCCGGTACCATTAAAAGCGTTTATTAGTTCTTTTTTGGAAGGCTGAACAATAAACAAATCTGCCCTGTGAGGTGCAAACTTAAATAATTTCATCAGAAATTTGGCGCCCTCCGGCTACACCAGCCAAAATTCAGAATCCCGCTTTCATGAAAGTCACCGAGCACATCCGCCAGCGGAAAGGAACGCTTATTTCCTTTGAGATCCTGCCGCCTGTAAAAGGCCGCAGCATTCAGCAGTTGTACCAGCACCTGGATGCGCTGATGGAATGCAAACCGGCGTTTATCAATGTGACCTATCACCGGGCGGAGCAGGTTTTTAAGAAGCGCGAAAACGGCGACTTCCAGCAAATAGAAATCCGCAAGCGCCCCGGCACGGTGGGCATTTGCGCGGCCATCATGAACCGTTACCGCGTGGATGCGGTGCCCCACCTGATTTGCGGTGGCTTTACCAAGGAAGAAACCGAAAATGCGCTGATTGACCTGCATTACCTGGGCATAGACAATGTGCTGGCCTTGCGTGGTGATGCGCCCGGCGGGCAAAAATTCTTTGCGCCTCAGGCCAATGGCCACCGCTATGCCGTGGATTTGGTTCAGCAAATAAACAGGCTGAATGCCGGTCAGTATCTGGAAGAAGATGTGCTGGATGCAGGCTGTTCCGACTTTTGCATTGGCGTGGCAGGCTACCCGGAAAAACATTATGAAGCGGCCAACATGGCGCTGGATATGCAGCACCTGTCAGAAAAAATCAGGGCAGGCGCAGCGTACATCACCACCCAGATGTTTTTTGACAATCAGAAGTTCTTTTCCTTCCGGGAACAGTGCCATGCTTTGGGTATCAACGTTCCTGTAATTCCGGGCCTGAAGCCGGTGACACTGAAAAAGCAACTTCAAACCATTCCCGGCATTTTCCATGTAGATATTCCGGCTGACCTGACCTCAGAGATGATGCGCTGCAATACAGAAGCCGCCTGCGAGCAGGTAGGCACCGAGTGGCTGATTGCCCAGTGCAAAGAGCTGATTGCGCAAAAAGTGCCGGTGCTGCATTTTTATACCATGGGCCAGCCAAGGGTGATTCTGAATGTGATTAAAGCGGTGTTTTAAGCTTTGCCAACTGGCACTACACCATCACCGCTTCCGCGCGCCGGTATTTTTTCCGGTACTCCTGCGGCGTAAGGCCGGTGATGTGCCTGAAAATTTTCCGGAACGTTTTCGCATCGTTGTATCCGGACTGAAACATGGCTCCGTTCACATCGTCTTCATTTCTTTCCAACGCTTTCTTGGCTGCTTCTATCCGCACGCGTTGCAGGTATTCCTGTGGCGTGTTGTGCGTGGCCGCTTTAAACCGGCGGATGAAATTGCGCTTGCTCATGGCAGCACGGCAGGCAAGCGCTTCGAGGGAAATTTCTTCTGTAAAGTTTTCCTCCATAAAAAGCTGGCAGGCACGTATCGGCGCATCCTCGTGGCCATGCTGCGCATGAAATACGGCAAAATGCCGCTGACTGTGCCGGTCCAAATCAATATTAAACATCCGGCTGACGCCTATGGCAACCTCCCGGCCGCAGAATTTCTCTACCAGGTAAACTACCAGGTTCCAGGAAAGCAGGGCGCCGCCTGAAGAATAGATACCGTCTTTATCGGTAAGCACGACATCGCGCAGCAGGGTCACTTCCGGATAGCGCAGGGCCAAATCTTCCTGCACCAGCCAGTGAGAGGCTACCTGCCGCCCATGTAGCAAGCCGGCTTCTGCCAGAAAATAAGCGCCCATACACAGGGAAGCGATCTCGGCACCCTTGTTTCTTTGCTCTTTCAGCCAGGTAATGGCCGCTTTATTTTTAGCCGCCACAGCATCCCAATGACCAGAAAAGGCTGGAACCAGGATCAGTTCCGTTTCGGTGGCTGCTTCCAGCGTGCGTGTGCTGATGAGTGCCGCCGGTACCTGCAGCTGAATCTGACTGGCATGCTCACTGACCAGTTCCAGTTGAAAAGCCGGTTCCTGCCCGGTGCTTTGCAGGTACCCGTTGGTAGCATTCAGCAGATCGATAACGCCGGAAACAGAAGAAAGCACCACCTCTTCGTATACCAACAGGGAAATGAGTTTCATACTGCGAATTTATGCAACGGCATGGCACAAAACACCCTGTAGAAAGTCATGAGCACCCCGTTGGTTTCTGCGCCGGACACATCACTTTTGTATGGTACTAAAATTCAATCAACGATGCAAAAAATTGCTCCTTGCCTCTGGTGCAACAACAATGTGGAAGAAATGATGGACTTCTACCTGTCTGTCTTTAAAAACTCAAAGACGGTATCTGTGGGCCGCTATGGCGAAGGCGGCCCCGGCCCTGCCGGCAGTATACTGGTAGGCTTTCTGGAACTGGAAGGCCTGCAGGTAATGCTCTTAAACGGCGGTCCACAGTTCCAGTATACGGAAGCCGTTTCGCTACTCATCAGCTGCGACACGCAGGAAGAAATTGACTACTACTGGGAGCGGTTTTCAGAAGGCGGCAAACCCGGGCCCTGCGGCTGGATCAAAGACAAATTTGGCTTTTCCTGGCAGGTAGCGCCTGCACAGCTGGGACAATTTTTCAGCAGCGGAGAGGCCGCTAAAGACAAGGCTGCCTTGCAGGCAATGATGGGCATGGGCAAACTGGACACAGCAGCCCTGCAGGCTGCCCGCGATAATGCCTGAACTGTAATCAAATTTCCTTAATCATAAAAACAAAAAAACATGGCACAACTCGTTTTTATCAACCTGCCCGTGCAGGATTTGGAACGTTCCAAAGCGTTTTACACAGCCCTTGGCTTCCAGCTCAATCCGCAGTTTTCAAATGAAAAAGCTGCCTGCATTGTCATCAGCGATACCATCTATGTAATGCTGCTGACCCACCCTTTTTTCCAAACCTTCACCCATAAAACAATTGCCGATGCCACCCAGACAACCGAGGTATTGAACTGCCTGAGCGCAGAAAACAAGGAAGCGCTGGATGCCCTCATGCAACAGGCAGTAACCGCCGGCGGCCGGGAATTCCGGCCCATCAAAGATGAAGGGTTCATGTACGGCGGCGCTTTTGAAGACCCGGACGGCCACATTTGGGAGCTAGTGTGGATGGATATGAGTTCTCAGGGATAGAGGGATATTTTATAAAATTAAGAGGCCCCTGCTGTTTATGGCAGGGGCCTTTTCATTATTAAACCAACCAGGTTCTTAATTAGCTCATTAGCTCATTAGCTAATTAGCTTATCTAATCAGGGTCACATCTCCCTTATAAGTACTTACCGTACCATCGGGGAACGCTACACGGATAATATAGGTATAAATACCCATGTCCTGTGCCACTC